>ERZ1108168.14-NODE-14-length-223985-cov-11.546023_pt1 | contig 223985 bp, 199 predicted proteins | sample MGYA00403704_ERZ1108168 | MGnify/ENA primary metagenome ERZ1108168 (study PRJEB35170, sample SAMEA104062421) | human gut metagenome | biome: human gut; feature: human-associated habitat; material: faeces | place: Denmark | collected 2012-06-12 ...
CCTGTCTTTTCCTTTTTCTCCGTACTTGCATTTACCTTTACAATTGACCTTTTTTTACCATTTTGCGCCGTTTTTCTTATTTTTTACATTCTTTTTCAGAAAGCGCTTGTAAACCTGAACTTGTGCAATTTTGCCGCTGGAAGTTCTTATTTTTTCCCTTTAGAATAAGCCTGACAGTAATCACATGATGTTTAGCGCCAGTGCGCAATGCGTTCTTTTAAGACCTGAACCGCAGCGTCACAGTCGCCGTCAAATCCTGTCTGTCCCAGAACGATATTCGGTTTGGTCGTGCCGTGGAAATCACTGCCGAAGGTTTCGGCCAGACCCCAGCGTTGGCAAACCTCATGGTAAAACTGCCGGCCGCGTTCATCGTGATAGGAGCTGTAAACCTCAAACCCGTCAACACCGCCCTGACGCAGCTGATCCGCCGCGGTCTCATCCAGCTTCAGATTCTGCATCGGATGCGCTACGATCAGCGCGCCGCCGCATTGATGCACATAATCTGTGACCTGCTTCCACTCCGGCAGCCGCAGCTCAGCATAACCCCAACAGCCGACCGCCAGCTGATCCCAATAGAAATTGGCGATTGGATTGGCACTGCGCTCTCCGCTTTGATATGGGACTAATAAAGGATGCGTTTGCGTGGCCAGCAGTTCCTGAGTGATTTCAACATTGGTATAAGGCCGCCCCTTGGCCCGTTCAAGAATCGCCTGTTCATTCAGCTTTAAGCCATAGTGCTCTTCAATCAGCTGCAGCCGCTGCCGGCCTGTCCGCCGCAGTTCCTCGATGTAATGTTTTTTTAACCGGGTAAATCCGGGATCCCGCAGATTGCAGCCATAGCCTAACAAATGCACGATATTGCTTCCGAAAAAACAGTCGATCTCAATCGCCGAGAGTGTTTCAACACCGGCCGCCTCGCCCTTGCGTTCCAATTCCAAAGCGCCGTCAATTTCATTGTGATCACTCACAGCGATCAGATCCAGCTGGTTTTCACGCGCCAGTTCCAGAATTGTATCAATTGACTCCGTTGCGTCAAAACTGGCCGAGCAGTGGATATGCAGATCTGCTTTCATCCTTCATTCCTCCTTGAAAGGTGGTATAATATCCCATGAAAAGAGGGATCCTATGCCGAATCTTTATAAAACAATTTTACAACAATGTTCACAACAATGTGAACTGCTTATCGTCTCCAAGCATCGCTCAGTCGAACAAATTCAAGCCTATTACGATCAGGGGGCCCGAAATTTCGGCGAGAACCGCGTCCAGGAGCTGCTTCAGAAGGCGCCGCAGCTGCCCCAGGATATCCGCTGGAATTTTATCGGACATCTGCAGCGCAACAAAGTCCGCGCCGTCATGCCTTATATCAGCCGGCTCTGCTCCCTGGATTCGCTGGCCTTAGCCGCAATTGTAGATAAGGAAGCCGCCCGCTTGAACCGGACGCTAGGCGTTCTGGTCGAATTTAACCTGGCCGAAGAGTCCAGCAAAACCGGTCTGGCAAAACAGGAAGCCGCGGCTTTTTTCCAGGCTCTGCGGCAATATGAACACCTGATCCCGGAAGGCATCATGGTGATGGGACCGCACGTCGATGACGAAGCGGCGATTGCCGCTGTCTTCCATGAAGCCCGCGCACTGTTTGAAGAACTCAAAGCGCAATGGGGTGGTGAACACTTTACCGTATGTTCGATGGGGATGAGCCACGATTACCCGATCGCCTTACGCGAGGGATCGACCCAGCTGCGCTTGGGAACGATTTTGTTTGAGGATCCGTCCTCCATTTAATCGAAAAAGGCCCAGCCGCAGTACACATAAACCATATAGATCACAAAGCCCTGAATTCCCAGAAAATTGAAAATGGATTTCAGCTGCGGGAAAACGATATAGCCCAGATCCCACAACAGGAAAAACATCAGAAAGAACGAGATGACGAGTTTTTTAAACCACGATTCATCTCTTCTTTTTTTATGGATATGCAGACTCAGGCCGAAGGCAAACAAACTCACGGCAATCGCAATCGTAACCAGCACCGATCGAATCGAAGCCGGCAGATAAAGCTGAAACAGCCGAACGATCAGACCGCTGACGATCATGATCAGAAAGGGAATGCCGTATCTTCTGGCAAAGCTCATAAACTCACTCCTAACTTAACGGTTTCTATTATACATGACTTCGACAGAATCTGACAAAGAAAAATTCCCGGGTCTTTCGCCTGTCCATTCCTTTCTGCTCGCTCATACCTTGACGATAGAGGAGGAGTGTTATGGCCCATCTGATCTTTTTAAGCCTGCTGGTCAGCCTGGATGGTTTTTTCAGCGGCTTCAGCTTCAGCCTGAAGAAAATCCGCATCCGGCTTCCGCAGCTGCTTTTGATTTCGCTTTGTCCGCTGGTTATCGTTGCCGCGGTGATGTTATCCTCACAGTTATTAACTGCCGGTATTCCAGCGCAGGCCTCCAAGGGGTTAGGCTTCGTCCTGTTTTTCTGTCTGGCCTATCTGTCCTTTGCGGATGCGTTGAAAAAACGCAGTTCCAGTTCGCCGTCGTTAATCGCCGTGATTAACAATCCCGCCCGTTCGGATCTTGATCAAAATCAGCACTTAAGCAGCCGTGAAGCCCTGCTTTTAGGTCTGGCGCTGAGTCTGGACAACGCCGTTTTGGGATTCAGCTTCGCCCTGGATAAAGCGCCGGTCTGGTCTACGGCGCTGTGCTTTGCGGTTGTTAATTTTCTGTTAGTCAAAGCCGGAAATCTCTGTCAGACGCTGCCGTTTGTGCGGCGCATGGAAAAAGGCAGTGAATATCTGCCTTCGCTGTTGTTTTTGATTTTAGCTTTCAGCCGCCTGCTTTGACGAACATTTCAAGCTGATCCAGCGCCCATTGAAGTGTTTCGCGCCGCACGCCGACGGATAACCGCACATGCTTTTCCCCACTTTGTCCAAACAGGGTTCCCGGCAATACGGCGACCCCGGCCCGCTCCGCCAGCTGCAGCGCAAAGTGTTCACTGCTTTCAGCATTGGAAGGAATGGCGGGAAAGCAGTAAAACCCGCCGCCGGGGCAGGGACAGGATAATCCGATCGCGTTTAAGCGCTGCCAGGCAGCCTCGCATTGTTCTTTGACTTCCTGACGCCAGGACTCCGCCGGCAGCGTCAGCGCCGTGCAGGCTGCCTGCTGCACAAACCCCGCGACGCCCGACACCAGCGCCTGATGGGTTTTTAACAAAGCGGCTTCCCACCGCCGCGGCGCGCTGATCCAGCCCAGCCGCCATCCGGTCATCGCATAGGTTTTAGAAAAGCTGCCGATAAAAATAACGCGGTGGCGATATGGGCGCAGCACTTTAAAATTGAGCGGCTGCCAGCTTAACTGTTCATAGGCAGCGTCGACAATCAAAGCTAAATCGTAGTTCTCCGCCAGCATCCCCAATTGATTTAAGGCTTCCGCGGATAAAACCTGACCGGTTGGATTGTTCGGACTGGCGACGATAATCGCCCGCGTACGAACACTGATCAGACGCTCCATCCGAGTGATATCCAGCTGCAGCTGCTCATCCGCCGCGCAGGTCACCGGCACGGCCGAAGCCAGGCTGATCACGCTGCGTGTCCCCGGATAACCGGGATCACTGATTAAAACCTCGTCCCCAGGGTTCAGCAATGCCAGGCAGCAAACGGCCAGCGCTTCCTGCGCTCCGTCTGTGACCAGCACTTGATGGGGATGAATCGTCCAGCCGCGCAGCTGACGCTCCCGTTTCGCCAGTTCCTGACGCAAAGACTGCAGGCCGGCTGCCGGAGGATAGTGCGTCAATCCCTGATCCAGCGCCGTCTTGGCCGCTTCAATGATTCGGCTGTCAGTGATTTGCGGGGGTTCGCCCAGGGTTAATTCTGCGCGCGGACTTAAATCATGCAGGCGGCTTGTCCAGGTACGGATCGGACTGACCGGCATTTTTCGTACTTCTTCATGAATTCGCATAGTTGCCTCCTTCCCTTTCATTGTATGAAAGATTCTTTTCAATTCTGTGCAATTCAGTTATAATCAAGTCATTAAAAAGGAAAGAAGATGATCCCGATGTCTTTTATGAAACAATCCGCCAATCTGCAGCCGATTGAAGATACGGTTTTCGCCGTTGTTTCCATGGCGAAGCAGGATATCGCCGAGCATGGCGCAGACGCCGTCGTCGACGCCACAATCGGTTCGCTTTACGATGAATGCGGCAAGCTTGTCGCCTACCAGAATGTTTTCGACCACTACAACGCCATCGCCAAGGAAGTGAAGGCGGCTTACGCCGCCAGCTTTACCGGCAATCCCGGCTATCGTGCGCAGGTCAAAAACTGGGTCCTGCAGGATCAGCCAATCCATCTGAACGCTTCCGTCATCGCCACGCCCGGCGGTACCGGCGCTGTCAACATGACGATGATCAATGTCCTGGAACCAGGACAGACTGTTGTCCTGCCGGAAATCTGCTGGGGTTCGTATAACCTGATGGCCGCCCAAGCCGGACTGCAGACAGCTGCTTACTCGATGTTTGACGGCGATCACTTCAATCTCGCTTCCTTCAAGGAAACGTGCCGACGCGTCATGGCCGATCAGGGACGCTTACTGGCAGTGATCAACGATCCTTGCCATAACCCGACTGGCTATTCTATGACTCTGGAAGAATGGCGGCAGGTCGTTCGCTTCCTCAACGAACTGAGTGAACAGGGCCCCTGCGTCATCCTGAATGATATCGCTTATATTGATTACAGCTACCAGGGACAGCATAGCCGCGATTACCTGAATTGCCTTAACGCCATGAATGAAAACGTTCTGACGGTGATCGCCTTCAGCTGTTCCAAAACCCTGACGTCTTACGGTCTGCGCTGCGGTGCTGCCCTAATCTTAGGGCAGGATGAACAACGTGTGCGCGAAGCGGAAATCGTTTTTGAAAAAACGGCTCGCGCGACCTGGAGTAACATTCCCAATGCGGCGATGGAAAACTTCACCTGGATCACCACGGAAAACCGCGCTGCCTTTGAATCGGAAAAACAGATCTATGTCGATCTGCTGAAACAGCGCAGTGCCTTATTCATTCAGGAAGCCGACGCCTGCGGGTTGGCGTATTATCCTTATAAGGAAGGCTTCTTCGTCACGCTGAAAACACCGGACAACAACCTGCGCGATCAATACCACGAAAAACTGATCGCCAATCATATCTATACGGTGAAAGTCAACAAAGGCATCCGGGTCGCCGTTTGTTCGTTAAGCGTCGCAAAAGTCAAAGGACTGGCTGAACGGATGAAACAGATCCTCAGCACGCTGCAGTAATCAGTACCCACGGTACGCTTCGCTGAATCCGCTGTATTAAAAAACTTTTAAATCCAATCTGTAACAGATGAGCTGCTTTCAATCGGCTCATCTGTTTTTTTCATCACGAATACACGGCAGAATGTCAGATAAAACCCAACGGAAACAACGCATCCGTTTCTGCTCCAATCTTTCTCAGCGTTTCATTGTTCTATGTTGTCAACGCAAATATTTTAAATACAAATTCAAATTATCAATCTAAAAATTAAAATAAATTAAATAAATATTGATATTTTTAATTGACAAATAAACATACAAGACATATCATAGAAATAACAAGAGGTAAATGCCATGAATGAAACGAAAACACTGAAGCTCTGGAATAAAAACTTTATCCTGCTGTGGCAGGGAACGCTGTTCTCCACTTTCGGGGATGTTCTTTACAGCATCTGCATCGGTTATTGGGTCTACGAAAAAACCGGATCCACTGCCCTGATGGGCTTACTGAGCAGTATATCCATGTTTGTCGCGATGTTTCTGGGGCCCTTCTGCGGCGCGATCATCGACCGCAGCCACCGCAAATGGATGATCGTCGGCACGGATCTGATCCGCGGTTTAACCATGATCGGCTTGGGGCTTATCGCTATGAGTCAGCACTTGGAAGTCTGGATGGTTTTGGTTACGGCCTTGATCGCCGCCTTATGCAACGCTTTCTTCACCCCGGCTTCGATGACCGTCATGACCGATCTGGTCATGCCTAAAGATTTAGTCCGGGCTCAGTCGCTGGCTGGCGGGATGCGTTCCTTGGTCGCCATGATCGGCAAGGGACTAAGCGGAGCGATCATTGCCTTTCTAGGCGTTCCCTTTGTCATTTTGCTCAACGGAATTTCACTGCTGATATCCGCCTTGACCGAATGCTTTATTGATGTGCCGCGAGCGCCGAAAACCGGTCTGCCCATCAGCTTAAAGATCTTATTGGCTGATTTAAAAGAAGGCGCCCGTTATGTTCTGAACGACCGCTGCTTCCGCATCATCGTCGTGATCGCCGTGACAGCCAATTTCTTCGGTTCCGGCATGAATGCCGTATTTCTGCCGTTTTGTTTAGGCAAGGGACTGGACGTTGTTCAGTATGGCTATCTGATGTCGCTGCAATCGATTTCTGCCTTAATCGGGACGATTGTCATAGGCACGCTCAACATCAAATCTGAATTGCGGATCAAGATGATGTTGTTCGGATTCCCGCTCAGTTCCCTGTTGTTTGCCGTGTGCTATTCGATGCAGACATTCAACACCCTGGCGCTGTCCTTTTTGATCACGTTCTTTGTCAGCGCTGTCGCCAACGCAATCCTCAACGCCGCCTTCATGCTTGTCATCCCGCGTGAGAAACGGGCGATGATTTCCGGCTTCATCATGATGGCCTCCAGCGGCGGTCAGGCTTTGTCCTCACTGGTATTTGGTTTGGTTGCCGAATTTGTGGATCTGAGTCTCTTGGGTACCGTTTCCAGCCTGATCTCCATTCTACCGTTTGCCCTGATGTTCATCTATCCAGAAGTACAGAAACGCTTTTTGCAGGCAGAATTAAGTCCTGAATTATAAGCATCCTTCATTTTGCTCAGAATAAATCAAGGATCGCTGAACGCATTTTCATGAATGCGTTCTTTTTTCTGCACGCAAAAAAATCCGGAAAACCTTCCGGATTGCCGATCATAGCGGATCTAAACTTCTAATTCCAATTAAACACCTTGACGCTGATCAGCGCCGATTCCTACCATAAAGATTGGCGAACGGCTTTCTCAGCGCCATATACAGCACGACGGAAACAAAGACGCAGATCACCGCATTGAAGGCCGTAACTCCGCCGGTCCAGGTCAGAATAATCGCCGCGGCTTCCGCATTGATCTGCAGGATAAACCGTTTGAATAAGTAACCGATGATCGGATCAAAGATCACATTGAAGCCTAACCCGGCAATCGCGCTGATAGCCGCAATTTTAACGGCTTGCCGAGAATTCTCCGCCTTGGCCAAACCTAACTTCTGTCCAGCTTTTCCAGAAATATAACCGATACAGAATTTCAGAAAAAATGTTTTCGGTGCTGAAGCAACATAGCGCGGGTCCAACAGATCCGCAATGGATAGGCCAATCGCTCCGGCGATTCCGCCCTCCACAGGTCCCAATAAAAACGCCGAAACCACAACGACGGCATTGGCGACATGAATCGCTACCGAAGATCCGGCCGCCAGCGGAATATCAATCTTCAGATAACTGAAAACCACGTAATTGATCGCCGCAAAGATCGCGATAAAAGCCATTGTCCTTGTATTCTTTTTCATCTTGATTCCCCTCTTCCTTTACGCTGCCGCATTTTTATGCCGGTTTTCCCTGGCTGGGAAACTTGACAACCTTTTTCTATTGTAATACAAAACCTTGCGGCAGGGAACTTTTTAATGCAGGGAATAACTTTGGACATGCATTTTCCTGAGAATCATTGATTCAAATTCTTTCTTTATCCTTGAAGCATCATAGAAATCCCCGGGAGAGTATCCCGGGGATAAGTACAGCCTCATTTCTCTGTTTACTGTTCGATCCAAACTTCGGAGAACTCGTTGGTTCCCAAAGTTGTTGATTTTTCTTCTGACAGCGGATGATTGTGAATTGTGGCTTTGATCGGATAACTGTAAATTTCATCCGTAACAATCACCATCGGCAGATCCCGCTTCATGATTTCCTGAATCTGCTTATACACTTCTCCGCGCTGCGCCTTGTCTGAAACAGCAATTCCCTGCTTCAGCAATTCATCCACTTCCGGATTGGCGTATTTGGATATATTCAGCGATCCGTTGGAGCTGATGCGGTTTTCAATCGCATTGGCATCGGGTCCCTGAGCTCCGGAGTTCATCGCCATATCAAAGTTGTAGTTATCCAGGACTTTAGTCTGGAAGTTGGCAATCTCAGAAATATTCAGCTTCACTTCAATGCCGATTTCTTTTAGCTGCGCCTGAATCACTGTGGCCGTATCTTTAAAGTTTCCGCTTTCAAAGGTATCCAGCGAACAGGTGAAATAGATTCCATTTTCATCCTTCGTATAGCCGGCTTCCTCAATCAGCTTCATCGCCGCTTCACGGTCCATCTCTGGAATCCGGGCCGTTTCACTCATCGCCCAGTCAAAAACCGGCGACATATAGGTTTCGGGTACGCTGCCGATTCCTTTGGCGGCCTTGTCGAGAATTTCCTGACGATTTAACGCCATATCGACAGCCTGACGAACACGGACATCCGCGAATGGCCCCTCTTTCAGATTAAACGAGAGATAGACGCGGCCGGTCGCAACATACTGATAAACGTTGTAATTCGGATCCTGTTTCAGCGAAGCAATTTCAGAAGACGGAGCCTTGCCGAGGATATCGTCAACTTCGCCGTTCTGCCAAGCTTGGAACGCTGTCGATTCATCCGGAATAATCGAGATGATCAGCTCGTCAATATAAGGCGCGCCTTTGAAATAATCTGCGTTGCGTTCCATCCGGATGGCGACGCTCTTTTCATAAGATACAAATTTGAACGGTCCGGTGCCGACAGGCTGGAAGTTGGCAGGATTGGTGGACCAGTCATAATCCGGCGTATCGTAAATATGCTTCGGCATGATAAACGTCCCCAGCCAGCCGATCGTTGCAACGATCCCGGAATTCGGCTCGGAAAGATGGAATACCGCGGTATTCTCATCCGGACAGGTAATCTCGCTCAGTTGTTTGAAGCTGTTGGATTGATAACCTTCCGTCCGGATCTTGTCAAACGTCCATTTGACGTCTTCCGAGCTGAACGGCTCGCCGTCATGCCATTTTACACCTTCATGCAGATGGAAGGTCAGCGTCAGGCCGTCCTCGGAAAACTCCCAGCTTTCCGCCAGATCGCCGACGACTTCATTGGAAACCGTCTGTTTGACCAGCCGGTTAAAAATATTCTGATAAGCAACGACACCCCAGTCATCGACTTTCAGATCGGGATTAAAGCTGTAAGGGTCCCCCGCGCCGCGGACGATATACGTTCCGCCTTGAATCGGTTCGTTGGAAGCAGATGCGGTCGGTGCGGCAGTATTTTCTCCCTGAACTGCGCAGGCTGTCATCATGACGGCGCAGACGCCGATGATCATTTTCTTTATCCAGTTTTTCATTTTCGTTTTCTCCTTTTTCTAAAACCTTAGTTCATCCGTTTTAGAAAAGCAGTGCTCCGGAAACACCGGTACATTTCACCTGTTTCACACTCTCATGCCCCCTTTAATCAAACACAAAAAATCCGCCTTCTGTTTAGAAGACGGATTGATCAATCCGTGGTACCACTCCTATTATCCTGCCATAAAAACAGGATCACTCTGCGGGCATCGTTGCAGCTGCAAGAATGCCTTCTTCTATAACGGGAATTCCCGGCTTCCCCTACTCGGATAACCTTTCAGTTCGCTGCTAACAGGGCAGTTGTCCCCGGTGTCTGTGCTGCCTTGCACCTGACGGCAGCTCTCTTGAATCAGACGTTCCAGTTTCTCATTTCCTGATCTATGCATTTGTGTTGATGAATTCAGTTTACCGCAGGCCGGAAAACTTGTCAATTCTTTTTTCATTTTTTCTGAAAATTCATCATCAGGAAGTGATTGTTTCAATCTCGGTTTCAGAAACATGCTGTTCTCCGCGCTTATTCTTATACATCTGATCATCCGCGCGGATCATCGTGGCTTCAATCGACTCTTCCGCTTGCACCCAGGCCACGCCAGCCGCGGCCGCTAAGGAAAACCCAAGCGTCTGGCTGCTTTGCTTCAGCTGATTTTTCAGTTGATTCAGACACGCCGTAGCTTCGGCTTTATCCACATCGCTGAGCAAGACGCAGAATTCATCGCCGCCGACCCGAAATACGCTGTCCGGCTGCCGGCAAAGAAACACCGTCTTCAAAGCCGAGGCGATTTCTCGCAACGCTCTATCTCCCGCCGCATGTCCTAATGTATCATTGACCTGTTTCAAATCGTTCATGTCCAGCTCGATGCAGCAAATCGAAATTCCGTTTTTCCGCAGCCGTTCCAGCTGATTGATCCGTTCCAAATACGCGGCGCGGTTGCCCAGTCCTGTCAGCGCATCGGTATAGGCAATGTGATATATTTTCTGTTCCTGCTGCAGCTGAATGTTCTGTTCTACAATTTTCTGCGTTTTCTGCAGCGAATGCAGCACGACCAGATAAAAAGCAAACGTCAGCAAGCAGACGGCCATAAAGACCGGGACATATTCACGCCGCTGAGCAATCGGCGTCGGATACGCGGCGATAAAGCCCAAGACGAAATAGATCAGCATCGCGGTCACCGCCATCGATGTCCAGCCCCCCTCGACTTGCCGCATCAAAGTTTTTAACAGCTGAAAATAAGGATTGGCAAATACGAGCAGCGCAATAAACAACAACAGCGTCAGACCCAGAAAGAAAATCTCACCCTGAGGAAAGAACAAGCTGAGATATTTACTGAAGGACGCCGTGATTAGCGACAGGGTATCCGCCAGGGCAAACGACAGGAAAAACCGGGCGTCGCGGAAAGCCGAAAACAGCCAGAACAGCACCAGGCTCGGCAGACTCATCGTTAAAAGCGAAGACAGAACCATCGGAAACTGGAAAACGTAGACTGCAATGCCGTAAGCCGTGAAAAAGACAGTGCAGCCGGCTGCCAATTTGAACATTTTCTGCCGTGTTTGATCCTTCAGCGTAATCATTTGGGCAAAGATCAAAAGATTAAAAAACAGGATCATGACGTCTTCTATCATGGCAATCATTCCGCTGACCTCGCTTTCTGTATTGATTTCTTATTTAGTATAACATAAGAAACTCAGGCTTTCGCCAACAAATACAAAAGCAGTGCCTCTTCCGTTGAAAGAAAAGAAAGACACTGCATCCTTTTAGATATCTGAATGTTATTTCGATCCCCATGATGAGTCCTATACCTTCAACATGACGCGGCAGCGCTGCTGGCCTTGGATCTCGTTTCCAGATCGGCTTGCCTTCATGCCAGCGGGGGATAGTTGCCCGCCGCCGACATGACGATTTCTCCCTCCGCCTGCAGAGGCGGGGGAATTTTCGCTTATTTCGTTGAATTGCTGTTGGATTTATTCAGTGATCGGCTGGGCGATCAAAAACATCAGATCGCGTTGATTCTCGATGCCCTGACCTTCAAAGAAATCATACATCGTCCAGTTGTAATAAAACCGTTCCGCGCCATACACAGTATATCCGTCCTGATTGTGATCGGTCGTATCGTAAGGATCGGCAACGATCAGCACATCGTCCTGCGTCGTTTCCGTTCCCATATTATCATAGCCGATCACGACCTGCCAATGTCCGCCCCAATCGTTCCAGGCCACCATCACCGGCGTTCCTTCTTTCAACAAGGCTTCAAAACGTTCTAACGGAAAAACATCCCAAAGCTCATCCGCGGAATAATCCAGACTGCTTTCCAGCTCAAAGCCGCCGATCTGGTCAAAGATTGTGATCATGGATTCCATATCCGTAGCGGCCGGCGTCAAACCATTGCTTCGATACTCCGCCAGCGTGCGTTCCGTCTGATCCCCCAGCTGATGATAATAGTTCAGGACCAGTAAAGCGGAAACGACGCCGCAGGACCATTCCGAGGTCTGCTGCATCGTCTGAAACTGCGGCAGAATCGTCAGGGTATCCGTATTCTTCGCGTTGTAGAAATCAACCTGAGCGAAATAAGGTGAATCTGCATGGTCGCCTTCCCGTTCAACCGCATCCGCCCCGGCTTCCGGATCTAAATCATCGCGGTAGGCCAGCTTCATCTGGTCGGTAAAGTTGCCATGCGCGGCATTGGAAACCGCGGGCTGCGGAGTGGCTGAAGGCGTAGGCGCAGCGGCAGGCGCAGCGGAACAGCCCGCAATGAAAAGCAGTGCGCAAAGCACAGAAATTAATTTTTTCACAATATGATGATTCCCCTTTCAAAATAGAAAAACAAAAACAACAGTTCTTTTCGTTTCTTCAATTTTCTTCCGGTACGCTCCATGCGCCGGGACAGAAAGACAAGACGATGGCTTTTGGCCGCTTGGTGATTGCGTGTCACAGAACTTTTTCAAAGCTTAGCTTTGGCATCAACAAGGGTGACCCTGTTTCAATTTCGGCATTTGACCCGGCTGTCCGAGGCCTGTTCTTCGTGGAACATCAGGTCATGCGGCCGGTTGATTATCACCGGCAATGACGTGCTTCTAATCATTCAAAATGAACGGGTGTGATCGTCTTTTCCCCATCCCTCCTTCAAACTCAATCACGGAAAAATTATACCAAAAATTTTTATGAACGCAAGCATAAATTTAATAAAGTGAAACCATTTGTTTAGTGCAGCTAAACTTTTAAATTATTTTTATTCCCTTTTCCTCTTCAGCGCTGATTTTCCCCTGAAAAGCAAACAAAAAGGATTGATCCTTCTTGCTGAAATCAATCCTTCGTGTTGTTCTATTCTGCTGCTTCCGTGCGTTTCATAAGCCAGGTTCTCAAACCCAGCTGCGATATCCCGCACTGAATCTGACCGCTGTTGAGCATTGGATAAAGGCTTTCCGGGGCAAACCAGCGCGCTTCTTCGACTTCCCGTTCATCGATGATCAACTCCGATTCTAGAGCCTTTCCCTCATAGACATAGACCTTTTGATCCGCCATGCCGTTAGAGGGATAAAACTGACAAAGCAGAATCGCATAATTAACATCAATCCCGGTTTCTTCCTTTACCTCACGAACAGCCGCTGCGGCAGGATCTTCACCCGTTTCCACCGAACCTGATGGTATTTCCCAGCCTTCCTGCTGAATCGGATAACGCCAGCTGCGGATCAGCAGCACCTGTCCCTGCGCATTTTCTGCAACGAGCGCGGCGGAAGCCTGAGGATAATGCAGCACGGTATAGACCGGCAGAATTTGACCGTCCGCATATTCCGCTTCATCCTCATAAACCTCAATCCATCGATTTTTAACCTTGACCTGACGTTTTCGGGAAGTGAGCTTCATCCGCCTGACTCCTTTTCATCAATACAGTTCAATCTGAACAATCTTGCCCAGCTTTTTTAGATTCTCTGCCATCCGTTCGATCATGCGGATTTTAGCCCGCAGGGAGATCGTCGAATACGCCAGCTGGCGGTGCGCCGGATTATCCGAACGGCCAACCATGAACACGATCTTCGTACAATCCTGCAGAAACATCTTGGTTAACAAAATTGCCCCGTCTTCCTGCTTCGTCAACAGAAACTGTTCATAAAACTGCGGAGACTGCGCGCATTCATGCAGATATTCATTAGCTTTCTGCAGCGTCAGAACACCCTCGGTCACCAAATCCAGCCCTTCGATATACGCCATCGGCGGGACATCCGAGGTCAGTGACAAGAGATTTTCGATCTGAATTTCTTTTCCGGTAATCCGTGCAACAATGTTGGACGTCGTTCCTCCGCAGCAGATTTTCTTTCCGGTTGCGCTTAACAGCCGGCCGACCACCTTACGGTCATCTTCCGGATGTTCCGGCGGTCCCACCATCACGCGGGCTTCGGCAGCCGGAACAATTTTGGCCGTAGCGACCGTCGAATCATCGCCAGGCTTGCCTTGATACAAATCATTGACGCAGGCCAGTAAGATCCGCGTTACCTCGCGGGCCGGATCGGTCGAGCGGCAATATTCCGTAAGATGCTTTTCGACATCGGCATGGTCCCAGCCAAAGTTCAGAAATGTTCCGACTCCGGCATGAATAATCCCGTCGGAAAAGACGACGATAAAATCATTCGGTTCGACTTGGAAACTGCTTTCGCGAATCTTCCGCTGACCGATCATCCGTGTTGTCCGCGGCAGTTCCAGGCACTGCCCTCTGCGCATGATGACTGCGGCCGGATTGTCGAATTCGATCAGATAAGCAGTTCCATCGTAATAGATCTGAACGATCGTAAAGGTGGAGTAAGCGATTCCCCGCTCCTGGCATTGCGGCAGCGTCGCCGTAATCGTATCGACAGCCTCCTGCAGCGTTGACCCTTCCGCCATCATCTCACAGATAATCGTGCTGGTCAGCGTCGAAAGAATATTCGCTTTTACCCCGCTGCCCAGTCCGTCCGCCAAAACAAGAATGCAGAACTGATCGCAGTAGCGGATCGCCACCTTGTCGCCGCACAGTTCCTCATTCTTTTTGATTAATGAGGAAAACGAGGTTTCCACATGGATTTTTTCCTCAGTCATCTTCATCCATCGCTTTCATTAACCGCGTCAATGCCACCTTCGACTTGGCTGTAGTTTCGCCTAACAGACTGGCAATTTCCTGAACGACCCGCATCTGATCATCAATGACGGTCTGAGCGACTTCCACCGTTTTCATCTGCATCTGACGAATGACCTTTTCCTTGGTTTCTTCCACTGTTAAATCCATTAAGATTAGAATGACATACCGGTGATCCTCAATCGAGATCATCGCATGGTTTAAGATTTTATGATACTGCGGATATTCGCAGCGGTAATACTGCACGCCGACAAAATCCTGAAGCAGTTCATGCAGCCCCTGATCCGGCAGAATCGATTCCACCGGCATGCCGACCGGATCAAATTCCTGCAGGTTCATCATGTTCAGCGCAGCGGGATTGATCTCACGCACGCAGTTATTCTCATCTAAGACAAGAATGCCGTTGGGCGTATTTTCAATGATCAGGTTGGATATCGACTGGGCATGTTCCAGCGCATATGGCAGACATAGCTTCGGATCCGCCTTGCCTTCCAATACAGCGATCGCTTTGGCACGGCAGCTTTCATAACCGCAGGCGCCGCAGTCCAGTTCTTTTTCCTTGGTCGTTTTGCCCATCAGAAACAACATGTCTTTAATTTCTTCTTCCGTATGGACCGACCGCTGAATTGGATCGGCCTGCCAGTCGGCACGCAGTCTTGACGGAAGCTGAGCCTGCCGCACCTGATCCTGCGGATCCATGTTGCGCCGGATCGCGCTGCGGGCTTTCCATTCACTGTGGTCGACATGACATAACAACGGGCCGCCCAAACAGGATTGTTCACAGGCGGAAAGCTCAAAGAAATAGCCTTCCATATGTCCCTGGGCAATCGAATTCAGCGCATCCTTTACGCGTTCCATGCCTTCGGCGCTGACCCGTTCGTAAACTTCATCCGAGCTGCTTAAGGTACGGATAACCCCACCCGGAGTCGGATACATCCGAACTGTACTGGCTTGAAGATTTTCCCACGGTACCGCTTCACTCATTTCCTGAACCGGAATATCCTTGAGCCAGGCGGAGAGATCCGGCATCGTTAAGACCGCATCAATCGCTCCGGCAAACCGCGGATCCGCCGCTTCCTTCTGCTTGGCGATGCACGGTGAAAGGAAAACTGTTTTATACCCCGGATAACGGACTTTTAAATCAAAGCCATGAGCGATCATCGGAGAAACGACCGGTGCCAGCTGATCGATCAGCTCCGGAAAATTCTTTTCCACATACGTGACGACCGCCGGGCAGCACGTCGACAGAATGTTTTTCATCTGCCGTTGTTCAATCAGCTGCATATAGGCTTCCGAAACCAACCGTGCGCCGACCGCCGTTTCCTCCACAACCGCAAATCCTAGGGCCTGCAGCTGCCGCTTCAGCTGTGGATAATCCGGCCAGACCGAAGCAAACGAAGGAGCAATGCTGAGTGCCAGCGGCTGTCCTTCACGAATCCACTGCCGAACAGCCTCAATATCACTGTGAACCTTTTTCGCGCTGTGTGGACAAATCGCATAGCATTTGCCGCACAGGATACATTCCTCTTCAATAATGGTAGGCTGATGATTCTGATAGGTCATCGCCTTGGTCGGACAGACGCGCACACATCGCAGGCAGTTGCGGCAGTTCGCTTCAGAAAGCTGAATATAGCTCATTCCAAAGCCGCCGTAATTTCCTGCAGGAGCACCTCTTTGACATTATGCAGACCGACGCCCAGCAGCTGCTTGCCGTTCACGCGCAGTCCCAGGCCCTGTGTGCAGACCTGCATGCAGAAGGCTCCTTTGACATTCACCTGGTCTTCCCAGCCCTTTTCTTTGATTAATTCCTGCAGAATCGTTACGACTTCATTGCTGCCCTTGACGTAGCAGGCACTTCCAATACAAACTTCAACAGTGACCATGTCGACTCTCCTTTTCGTTTATTTGCGATGCATCGGCACATCGGTAAAATCAAAGCTTTCCACGGATTCCTCAATCGTCTTCTGATTGCCGATATTCTCTTTTGCCATCCGGCCCTTGGTAATCATCGGCGGTTCGATGACCGCCGGCCCGGCGATGCAGCCGCCCGGACAGGCCATGCCTTCCAAAATATCGCCGGTAAACTTGCCGAACTTCATCAGCGTCAGCTGCTTCTTGCATTCCTGACAGCCATCGGCGTACACGCTGACCGGCGCCTTCATGGCTTTTTCTTTTGCTGCCTGCACGACCGCTTTGCTGACACCGCCGCCCTGGGCAAAGTTGCGTCCGAAGACGGACGGATAGTCTTCTTCATTGGCCTGAACTTCAGAAGGATCAATATGTTTGGCGATCATCATCGCAGCTACTTCTTCAAAGGTCAGAACATAATCCACCGCGGTAAAGGATTCCATGGCTTCCTGTTTTTTCGCTAGGCATGGGCCGATGAAGATCACGCCGTGATCGGGATGATCTTTTTTCAGCTTGCGGGCCAGCGCCATCATCGGTGAAACCACCGTGGACATGTTGTTTTCATAGATTTGCGGGAAGTGCATCTTAGCTAGATTGACAAACGCCGGACAGCACGAGGTCGTCAGCGGTACGCCGACTTCCATTTTTTCTGCCAGCTCGGCTTGTTCCTCCCAGGCTACGGCATCCGCGCCCAAAGCGACTTCGTAGACTTTTTCAAAGCCTAACAGCTCAATGCTTTTTTTGATCTGCGGCAGAGTGGCACTGTCAAACTGCCCTTGAATGGCCGGAGCGATGATCGCATACATCGGCGTTCCCATTTTTAACAAACTGACTACCGGAACGATCCACGACATATCCTCGATTGCGCCGAACGGACAAGCCGCTTGGCAGGCTCCGCAGTTAATGCATTTGGATTCGTCGATCTGAGCAATCCCATTTTCATCCCAGCGAATCGCATCCACCGGACAATGCTGCGAACAAGGACGTTCTGTGACCACAATTGCATTGTAAGGACAGCCGCGGGCACAGGCCCCGCATTCTTTACATTTCGTATAATCAATCTGGGCACGGTGCAGACCCATGCTGATGGCATCAAATTTACAGGAAGCCAGACAGGCTTTCGCCATGCACTTCCGACAGTTATCCGTAATTTGAATTTTGCGGATGGTACAGCCGTCGCACGCCGCATCAATAACCTGAACAATCTGACGCGGATTGTACGCGGCTCCCTCATCCGCCATCTTCCCGCAGGCCAGCCGTGTACGCTGCCGCAGAATTTCTCTTTCCTTATACACGCAGCAGCGGAATTCCGCTTTGCGCCCGGGAATCAGTTTGCGGCTGATCGCCGCCGCGCTGTCCTCCGTTAAGTTTCCCTCATAAGCCAGCTGTGAAATTTCTTTGAGCACGTCAAACTTAAACTGCCGTGCTTCGTGATTGAACATGGACATCGTTTTCTCCTCCGTTGCTAACAAATTCACATTACCATAGATAGCGAACATTTTCAATTCTCTAACTCTATTTTATTATCGCATATTCTGTATAGGCTTTCAAAATAATTATCAGCGTGATCAAAACACAGTTAAGTTTACTATTTCCTGGGAAATCGTACACGCTTATCCTGTTTGCGAATCCTTCCATTGCTGATATGAAATCTTTACTATGGTATGTTAAACCTAGCTGGCGCTGCCATCTCCCTCTTCTCATTTATTTTCAGCAGCAAAAAGATAAAATAAGCTTTTTTCAATCCTCCTTAAAATATGAGGCAGTCAGGGACTGCTGAGCCATGCGTTACCTGCATATCTCAGTGGCAGAGACCACGATCCCCAACGAAAAAAGAACCCGCATTTTTTGCAGGTTCTTCATCTATATCGTTAATCTAATTTATACCGATGAACCGCAGCGGCTGTTTTCCAACATTTCCGCAACTATCACTATGACATCAATTCGATTCCACTGCTGAAACCAAACCTTTTCTCATTTCTTCCTCGCGTTTACCCTTCACACTCACAAAATGGCTGTTTATCTATTCGATGACTGTTTTGCAAATTTTCAGCAAAATGGGAAGTTGTAAGAAGCATCACACGGATCTGCGATTCATCGCACAACGCCAGCTTACTAGCGGCGGTTTCCTCTCTGTCCAGGTTCCATTCACTTTAACCTCCTTAGAATAAACATCACGTTTATTCTGAAAGCCTCATTCCTCATTTCTTTTCAGCCTTATTGAATATCTAAGAATCTAGGTTCTTTCCTTAACGGACTCTACCGTTCTGATCGGCTGGATGAGGATCCTGCTTCCTCTATTTGAAGATCTCTTTCCTTATCTTCACTTACATTATAGTCAGACCCCTCATAAAAGTAAGCCCTTTCATTTAATTTTTTTTCATGTTATAATAAACTTGTTGAGGGTTATCTTTACGACAACCCTCTTTTTCTATTCTTCGGTCCTTGTTCAGCAGCTGCCAGTTCCCATTGCAGCTCCATGCCGCCTTGCTCCCATAAGCTTTCATGCCTTTTCATTCCATGATGAAATAGGGTTACATGAGCCTTGCCGCTCAGACTTTCCTGAATCCGTCCCTGCATTTTACCTTGCTTTGGCGATGCCAAGGTGCAAGCCGGGCCGCATTCCAGATCAATCCAGATTTGCCAGGCTCCCTGATGAAAGCGCAGCTGTGCCCAACCGGAACCATCCTGGTGCTGATCGCACTGCAGCGACTGCAGACGGCAGCCGGTATAGGTCGCAAAACGGTGCAGCTGATCCTGCAGCTTCACGACGATCAGACAGCCGTTGAACGTCAGCGGTCCGATGGGGATGCTGGCTAGGGAGAAGAAAAAACAGGAATCCTGAACGCCGCATTGATTTGACTGAAACCATATATACCGCTGCGGAAAAGAAGTTCCGCGATCTTTTTCCAAATAACCTGTCCCTGCAACGGGGACGGTCTTGCCCGCACTGCTGACTACCCCCTCCATACGGTGATGCAAACTGATCACGCCGTGGATGCATTCCATGTTGTTCAGATAAGCAAACGGACCCATAATCGTTGGCATATAACGGGAAAAGGGCAGTGGAGTCAGATCGGTCATCCGCAGCCGAACCTGCAGATCCGGCAGGTTCAGCCTGACCTGCGTTAAAGAAAATTCATTTTCGCCTAAGGTCAAATGAAAAGGCTTCTGGCGCAGAACCACTTCATTCCAGGCAAACTCCGCCCAGATGGAACGGCCGGTCAAAGTATCCGTTGTCTGAATAAAAAACGGAGCTTCCTGGCGTTGGGGACTGAAACCGACAATGACTGCCAATGAACACCGCTCATCCCATAAGCGGAAGTACCAGCCTTCAAAATAATTCTTTTTTTCACCCAGGGAATGCAGTCCCATTTCTTCTTTGCGTATTTGTGCAGCCCGCACGGAATCACCTGCTTTCCCTTGCAGTATTTCCAAGTTTCGGCAGGCTTAACCCCTTTTCCTGAATAAAAATCCGAATTTTATCCCGACATCCTCAGCGCCAAGCTGCAGACAGATTGACCTGGATAGTTCAAAACTCAAGATCCGTGCGGATTTGTCTTCATGTGTGTTTAAACATACCGATGCTCCGCCTCACAGTCCGTCTGCACCTTCTCAGGCTTTGCAAAGAAAGATTGATTTCAGGCCTTCACACAGCCCAGATGGATCAAAGCTCGGGCAATCCCATCCTGATCTGTAGAGGAAGTAACATAGTCAGCCAGCTGTTTCACTTCATCCACAGCGTTGCCCATGGCCACTGCCGTTCCGGCCAGCTTCAGCATCTCGATATCATTATAATTATCCCCAAAAGCCGCGACTTCGTTGCAAGTGAAGCCTAACTGATCCAGCAGCTCCTGTAAACCCACGGCTTTGTTCATCCCCCGCTGCACAACATCATAGCCATCCTCGCTGTAGCGCAGAAAAACCAGCTCGGGATCCTTGTTAAAGACCGCTTCCACCGCTTTAGGATCAGCATGCACACTTGCGCTTTGCGGCAGATCGAGCTGATGCCGATCCTGGGCCGGACAGTCGATGAAAGGTTCAGAACCAATGTCAGATTCCTTTTGGGGCTGCAGCCAGTCGATTTTTTCCGGATATTGATAAATATAGCAATGATCCAGAAACTTCCAAGCCAGTCCGGCCTGCGTTTGATGACAGAAATCATTGATCCGTTCGACTTGCGTTGGCGTCAGGTCATGATGAACCAAAACTCGTCCCTGGCCATCGGCGACCACAGCGCCGTTCACCGCCAAAATGTAATCCGGATTCAAGGCGTTCAGCGCCGCGCCCAAGCCATAATGCGTCCGCCCGGTCGCAATGACGAAAATCAATCCGTTCTGCTTGGCCTGGGCGATCGCTTTTTGGCATGAAGAAGGAATTTCATGGTTTTTTAGATCATATAACGTACCATCCACATCAAAGACCAGTAGTTTTAACATATTCACTCACTCCCAAGTTTTATTGTACCAGAAATTCAAAGCTACAAAGACGCAAATCATGGATTAAAAAATATTCTTGGACTCCGACACTGCGGTCTAAGTCAAGAATATTTTTATTCTGAGACTTTTTTCTGCGGCAGAGCCGCTGTTTGACACAAAGCCGCATAGTCCTCCTCCGGGACCGGACGGGAGAAATAATAGCCTTGAATATAACGGGTATTGATCGATTTAAGAAAATCCACCTGCGCTTGAGTTTCAACCCCTTCGACGATGACCGGAACATTTAACGAATGAGACAGTTTTACGATCGCCTCAATAATCGCGAAGCTGCGCTGGGCATTGATTTCATCTGAGCTGATAAAGCCCATATCCAGCTTGATGATATCGACCGGTGCATCTTTGAACATATTCAGCGAGGAATAGCCTGCCCCGAAATCATCCATCAGCACTGTGAAACCGGCCTTCTGCAGCTGCCTGACGGCGGCATAGATCTGTTCGGTATCCTCCGCACAGGCGGTTTCTGTGATTTCCAGCTGCAGATCCTTCGTTTCCAGCTGATACTTTGCGATCAGATCCGTAAATAAGTTGACTAGGTTCTGACGATAGAAGTTATATTTGGAAACATTGACAGAAATGGGCAGAACCTGCCCGTACTGTTCACGCTGTCGATGCAGAAACTGACAGGTCTTTTCCCAAACATACAAATCCAGGTGCATGATCAGACCTTTTTCTTCAAGAATGCCGACAAATTGACCGGGCCCCAGCAAGCCCCGCACCGGATGCTGCCACCGGACCAGGGCTTCACCGCCGATGACCTGACGCGCTTCGATGTCGTATTTTGCCTGAATATAAATGATGATTTCCCCACGGGTCATCGCACCTTCAATTTCATCGAGCACCTGTTGTTCGCGAATGAAGCGCTGGCGCTGCTCATCCGTATAGAAGCCGACCTGAGAAAACAGCGGATCGGTTCGATTCTTTGCTGCCAAAGCTGCCCGATCCTGCATGAGCTTCATCGGCAGGGTCCGCTCCGTAATCGGATATACTCCAAACTCCAAGGATAGATTCAGTTCGGTATGATAGTCTTTCAGAATATCCACAGGACCGCTGTTCTGATAAGCCGCCTGCGGAGTCAAAAGCATAAAATGATCGGCGGTAATCCGACAGGCTAAAGAGCCAGGATAGCGTTGGCAATAGGCTTTCAGCTGGGTACCGATATGAGCCAACAGCTGGTCGGCCTTTTCCACTCCCATTAATTCATTGACGATTTTAAAGCGCTGAATGTTCATGTAGATCAGATAATAAGGTTGCGGATTCTGAAGCAGAAAGGTTCTTGCTCTTTCGGTAAATGCCTCCTCATTATACAAACCGCTGATGCGGTCCACTTCGGCCTTATGCTGGAACATTTCTGTTCTGCGCTTCTGAATTTGTTCCTCCGTTTGCTTGCGGCGGCGGTAGATGAGCAGCGTAACCCCCAAGATCAGAGCCAGAGCCAAGGAGGCGGCCAAATCCGCATTGGCTTTCAGCCAGTCCGTCCAGGATTGTTTATAATGCAGGCCCACCGTGGCTTCGTAGATGATCTGATTGATTTCCTTTTGGGACAAACTGGCGATCGTTTTATTCAGAATCGACATCAGCATCGGATCCAGCTTGGAGCTGGCCGCAAAACAGGGCTGCAGGGATGGAAATTCCAGCGGATAATCATCCCGCAAATCTGAAATTCCCGGTTTCCAGTTATAATAATTGAGTGTATACGAATCGCAGACCGTGGCCGCTGCCTGATGATCCGCCACCGCCTGCAGACATTGTTCCAGCGTATCCGCATACAAAAGGATTCCATCTGGGATTTGATTTAGAAACTCGCTGCCCAGAGCCGTGTTTTCGGTGACGATCAAGCTGAATTGTTCCCCTGCTGACCAAGATTCATCCGGGCTGACCACTGCCATCAAGTCCAGATCCAGCAGCGGATCGCTGAGCTGAAATGATTCATTTTCCCGCAGCCGCAAGTTCTGCCGGGTTATCCCAACATATAAGCCCTGCTGCGGATTCTGGTTTAAAAACACTGTGTAATCTGGCTGACTGAACTGGGGCTGCAATGAAAACCGAAGACCTGATTTCTTCTCAATCAGTTCAAGCAGCTGCGGCCAGATCCCTTTCAGTGTTCCTGATTCGACGTAAGCAAAGGGAATCTGCCCGCCATCCAGGCCGACAGGAATTTCACCGCTGTTTTGGATATAGGCCGCTTCTTCTCGGGTGAACAGCGGCTGAATTGAATACTGACTATCGCCGTAATAGGTATCATACAAATGGGCTTCAAAATACGGATCGGCTAACAAGATTTCCTCCAACGCCTCGTCGACCTGTTCCATCAGTTGGGTATTGGTTTTGCTGGTGATGATGTAAAATGGCGAAGGCTTTAGTTTAAGTACAACCTTAGCTTCCTTATGCAAAGCCAGTGCGCCGCTGACAATCAGATCCACCTTTTCACTCAGCAAGGCCTCCATCATTTGACTTTCAGTCTTGAATTCCTCTAAAGGACATTCCAGATGATGTTTCTCAGCGTATTCCTGCCAACAGCGGTTCTGGTAACTGCCCTCAAGCAGTCCCACGCGCAGCCCGTCCATCGCCGCCGGGTCATCATAATAAATCGGCATTTCCTCCCGGGTATAAACGACCGTCAATTCATTGCTAATCGGCTGTTTGGAAAACAAAAACTGGGCTTCCCGCTCCGGAGTCCATTGCGCACAGAGTGTCAAATCCAGCTGCCCCTCGCGAACTTGCTCAAGGATCTGCTGCCAGTCGCCATAGACATATTCAATCTGCCAGCCTGTAATCGCCGCGATCCGCTCCAACAGCTCCACACCGTAGCCGGTATATTCGTCTTCTTCGCTCGGTTCAATAAACCCGGCATAATCAATATAGCCTACCCGAATCACCGGTGACTGCGCACAAACCGAGGCAGGCTGAAAGAAAGGACTGATAAGACTCCATCCCAGGCAGAGGATAAGCATAAGAATAAAACTGCGTTTTTTCATTCAGCTTTCTCAATCTTTCCTTTCCGATGAACGATCAGATTCAGGCCGCTGCCGATTTTCAGGCAGTCATCCATAAGTGATTTTCCAATAAGTTCAGTATATTAATTATAACATTGATCCATCCAAAAGGTGAATGATTCTTGCGCCAAACCGTTTGCACCGAAACCGCTTCTTTTTCTTCCCAGACGCCATGGAAATCGCTGCTTTAATTCAGTATACCTTTTCCCTCACTCTAAAAGCTTAAGAAAAAAGGATAACGGTCAATGAGAACCGTTATCCGATAAACTTCTGTTATGCTGAACGTTTAGCGGCAGCCGCTCCGGCTTTGCGGCCAAAGTGGCATGTACCGATGACCGCTGTACCGCTGCCTGGATAATATGGACCGACCCAGCCGCCGGCATTTAAGCCTGCGGCATATAAGCCTTCAATGACCTTGCCGTTGACATCGACCACTTCGCAGTCTGTCGTGATCTTCAATCCGCCTAAGGCGCCCAGATTATAGGAAGTGTTCTTATAGGCATAGAATGGCCCGCTGAGTGGTTCCAGACCGTCTTTGCGTCCGAAAGGATCCGTTCCTGCCGCGACGTCTTCGTTCCAGTCCCGCATCGTTCTGACCAAGCCGGCCGCGTCAATACCCAGCTTTCCAGCCAGATCTTCCAAAGTTTCTGCCATGATCAGCACGCCATCCTCAACGTCCTTAGCCGCGGTTTCCGCCGTCCAAGGTGAAGTTGGCGCATCCAGGCTGCTGCTGCCGAAAATCATATAAGTCGGGCCCTGCAGCTGCATTTCCTGCTGATAGATCGCGCGGTAATGATAAGCATAGGTCGCATCTTCGCAGACAAACCGCCGTCCAGCCTGGTTGACGATGAACGATGGGAATAACGGATTGCGGTTGTCCGTCGCCGCTCCGGTCTTGCCGCAGAAGTCAATCGTTCCGCCGCTCACATAGGCTGCGCCCAATTCCATGCCCATGCGGATGCCATCGCCGGTATCGGTAGCCACGCACAGGCAGATCTGTGTCGTATCATCCCAATATTGCTGCGGATTCAGTTCCTTCGCCATATCGGCATTCTGATCGACACTTGCGGCAGCCAGAATAACACCGCGATTGGCTTTGATCGTGATTGTCTGTCCGTTCTGTGTCGCTTCCGCGCCGATGACCTTACCATTTTCTGTGATCAGCCGTGTCACTTCCGTTTCATATTCAACCACGGCGCCTAAGCCTTCGGCAACTTTTAAAACGGCCTGAACATAAATTCCGCCGCTGCCGGAAGCGCCGCCGCCCTCATAGACGTGAATTCGGTCTGCCAGCACTTCATCCTTTAAATACGGCACATGACAATGACCGTAGACACTCGTCCACTTCAAGCCGCAGGTGCTGGCCAGCCATTCAATGTCTTCCGGAGCGCCCAAGGCCAGATCTTTGACCAGCGCTTCATCCAGCTGTCCTTCGCCTTCTGCCATCCAGCATTCAAAATGCTTTTCCGGTGTGTCATCTTGATATTGTGTAAATTGTTTCTGATAGGGGGTTCCGGCAGCCTGCATGACGCCGCCGGACAGATTGGTGGTTCCTCCGGCAATCCCGGCCTTTTCCAAAACCAGAACCTTCGCCCCGGCCTCAGCCGCGGCGGCCGCCGCACAGACCCCGGTTCCGCCAGCGCCGACGATCAGAACATCGGTTTCCTTTGTCCAATTGATTGAAGATGCCGAAGACTTCGGTGTTTCTTCACTGCTGCATCCGCCTAACATCCCGACAGCCGCTAAACCTAAAGTGGATGCGGCCGCTCCCTTCAGGAAATCGCGGCGGCTGATTGATTTCTTTGCCATATTTCTTTCCTCCTGTTTGTGATTTCATTATCCAATTCTCTTTGTCAGGAATCAAGAAACAGGTCGCGCATTTTGTTTCTCTTTGTCCGTCATTTCACGATCAATCGTTGAAATAAGCCTTAAACCGCTGCGGCAGGGTGTCGCAGGACAGCTGGATCATTTCGTCGATCGACCGATCCATCCCCTTTTCCACCCATTCGCACATCAATTCCAAATTTCCGTAAATATGCACCCGCAGCATCGCCATCGTATGCCAGTCCGCAACGTCTTCTCCATTTCGCTTCAGCGTTTCGGTATACAAATTCAGACTGATCTCAAAGATGTAATGACGCAGGGAATTGGGATCATGGGAACGCAGGGCGTTCTGAAAGAAAAACAAGTTTTCTTCAAAAATCTGATATAAAGCCTTCACCGAATCATGCCAGCCGCATCCGTCTAAAAATGTAAACAGCGTCTTATCGAGGATCTTCTGATAACTTTTGTTGACCAGATCATATTTGTCCTGATAGCGCCGGTAAAAACTTGAACGGCTGACATGGGCCTGCTTCAGAATATCATTGACGGTCAGCTTATCCAGCGGCATCGTCCGCATCAGCTCCATTAAGGCATCAAACAGACATTGTTCCAGTTCCTCTTCGTTTTGATTGATCGCAATCGTCATCCTGATCCTCTCCTTCATCACTTAGTTACACCGCAGTCTCTTTTTATGATAACCAAGGATATCAAGCTTGACAATCCCTTTCCTGATTTCATCAGCGGATTTGCCCAAAAAGAAAACACCAGCTTGCTTCACCGGTGTTTCTTTTCATTACAGCTTCAGGATATAATCCGCTTTGCGCGGCTTCGGCTGCGGAGCTTCGCCTTCCGGAATGCCTAAGGCCAGCGCGCCGACGCCGCGCAGATTCTCGCTTAAGCCCCAGGTCTTTAACAACGCTTTGCCTTCTTCGCTGTCAAACATCTGCCGTTCCCGATGAATCCACACGCTGCCCAAACCAACGGCATGAGCGGCCTGCATCATCGTACATAAGACGCAGCTGCCGTCTTCCACCCAGGTACTGACTGTACTGTCGGCTAAGACCAGTACAATGACCGGCGCGCCGTAATAAGGATCGGTACCCGGTGTTGCATATTCTGCATTCATCCGCGTCAGCTGAGCGCGCAGCTGCGGATCCTGCACCGCAATGATGACCGGCGCCTGCTTGCCTTGGCCAGTTGGCGCATAAGTCCCGGTTTCCAGCACGGTATCCAGCAGTGCAGCGGCTGGGGCTTTGGCTTGGAAACGGCGGATTGCCCGGCGTGTTTGAAGATCTTTGATCGTTGATTCTGACATTTCAATGACCCTCCTTTTTCTTCAATTATACCGCAGCCGTCAAGCTTTTGCCTGAGGCCAAGCATGAAAATCTGCTAGAAATTCAATCAGTTCCGATTCTGAAAGCGGCTTGGAGTAATAGAAACCTTGAATCAGATCGACGCCCTCTGCCCGGACAAACTGATCCTGGTTTTCCGTTTCCACCCCTTCTGCCAGCACTTCGCAGCCCAGCTCGTGAAAGACACGGATCAAATAACGGATCATGGTCGCGCTGCGCGGATTTTCCACAGCTGAAACAACGAGACTGCGGTCCAATTTAACGGTACTGAGCGGCATATGCATTACCGAATCAATGTTCGAATAGCCTGTACCGAAATCATCCATTTCGATGCGTACGCCCTGTTCCATCATCGTCCTGGCAAAACGAGTTGTTTCCTCCGGATTTTCTGCCAGCGCTGTTTCGGTTATTTCAATGATGATCTGTTCGGGGGCAACCTGACATTCCCGCAGCGTTTGCAGGACCTTTTCCGCCAGCTGGGGCTGAACCAGCTGAACCGCAGAAAAATTGATATGAACAGCCGGCAGCGTCACTCCGTTTTCCTGCAAGCGAACCATAACAGCGCAGATCTGCCGCAGAATCTGCCAGGTCATCGCCACAATCAAGCCGGTTTCCTCGGCAATCGGTATAAATTCTGCGGGAGACAGGGGACCCAAAGGACTTTCCGGGATCCGCATCAAGGACTCCACAGCACTGATCTTTCCTGTTTTCACTTCATAGATCGGCTGATACACCATAACAAATTCCTGATCCTGCAGCTTTTGTTTCAGAATTTCAATAATTTCATTGCGCCGGCGCATGCCTTCCAGCATTTTCTGATCACAATAGCATTGTTTCCAATGATGCAGCTTCGCCTGATTTACCGCATATTCCAAACCGTTGATCAAGCCTTCCAAACTTTCCGCGCTGTGAGGATAGGCCGCAATCCCGATCACCGCATGCAGCCGGCAGCTGTAGCTGTCAATTTCAAAAGGCTCATTAAACCGTCTCAGGATATTTTTTTGCAGCTCTTCCATCTGCTCTGGGCTGCGGCCGCGGATTAACAATGCAAATTCATCCCCGGAAAAACGGTATACCGGATAAGGAGCTGTCAAGGTCTTTAAGGTGGAAGCAATAAGCTTCAAAAAATGATCGCCGGTGCGTTGGCCAAAGTGATCGTTGATCTGTTTGAAATCCCGCAGCGAAATCACCATCACTAAAAACAGCGGCTGCCCACGCTGGATGGACAAGCTGATCATTTTCTGAAATTCAACACGATTGTCTAGACCGGTCAGCGGATCCAGCAAGCTCTGCTTGTTCTGCAGGTACAGATAGATCAGCAAAATTGCCGTCGTTGCCGCGGAACCGCTTAAAATAACCGCGGGAAACAGCTGCTGGACAACGATAACGCTGGCTGCAATTAAAGGAAAAACAAACAAAATTTTATAGATCTGCGGTTCCAGCCAGCTGCGGTACACCCGCACCAGCACCACCGAGATCAGACAGTAAAAATAAAAAATCAGATACGTTGTGATGATCAGCGGACCACGCAGATACACCCCGGCCTGAATTGAAAACAACACACCGGTGAGCGGATTGATCAGCACCAAAACGGCATAGAGTATCCCCGGCAGAATGCCCAGGATACAGGCCAGCCTGCCGCCGGCATGTTCCTCAAAAACCGTCGCTGCCGTATAACAATAATAAGCCAGCCCCATTAACGGCGTCGCCAGAAAGTAGATTTCCGTTATGCCCCAGCACAGCCAGGAATCCGCCCAATCGGGATTGGCTAAAAGCAGCGTTGAAAGGACATTGGACACCATCGCCGCAAAGGTTGCCCCCAAACAGCACTGAAACATCCGGTTCTTCCAGGACGGCAGCAGCGCGCCCTTATGCGAGTACACCAGAATGATCGATAAAAAAACAATCGAGATGCACTCAGCAGCGATATTCCAGGCCATACATTCCCTCTTTCCCCTGATTTTGTTCGTTAGTAAACCGTTTTCATTATAGCCGTTTTTTAAAACAATTACAATTCAGGAAAACACCTGAATCACAAAGTCTCCGGGAAATTCTCCAACCGTTCAATGCTCAAAATACCTTTGTCAAAATGAAGTCCTAGTTTTGCGGCTTCTTCAACCAGCCTGATTTCGTTTTTTTCTTTGTCGGCACAGGTTTTAATTTATTTTTCAGAAAGGTCAGCGTTTCCTCATCGCAGTTCTTTTTTTCTAAAGCATACCCCATATATCTATTCGGCGAGATAAACAGATACTCCTCATTTTCAAGATAGCCATAACAATCCTCATAATTTATGCGTTCCCACCCTTGTTCTGAGCGAACCTCAAAATCCTCATCATGAAAGATATAAGATAACGTATATCCGGCTTTTAACCGCCGATTGCTTTCGATATCAGTATTCAGCTGCAGGCGTCTGCCCTTTTTAAATACTCTTGGCATGGATAAAGCCCACAGTATATAAAGCAGACCCATAATCACATAGGAACAGCTCATATAAGTTTTTAAAATTCCATTCCAATCAAACAAAAATAAACATCCCCCAACAATCCAAAAGACACCCGTCCATGTGTAAAGTGTTATGTTAGTATGTTTCATTTGAGCAAGCATCTCGGCGTTTCCCAAGTCGTAAAAGACTGTGTAAGCATAGGGCCCGACATGCGTCTGAACTTCTGTTGATCTCATTCTCATTTTCCCCTATTCCATCCGGATCGCCTTCCGCTTATGCCCATCCTGCGATCCCTCATCAAAGTAATTTCATTATACCGAGCTTGACGCTGGAAAGCAATCGACCCTAAAACAAACCTCGATATCCAAAAAAAGAAAAACATCCGCGGTTTCACGGATGTTTAAGGTTTTATTCTTCTTCCAGCTCAGCCGCGGCCTTGTTCATCTCACGCATATGCTGGCGGCGTTCCAATGCCGTAAGATATTTTTTGCGAATTCGAATATCGGTCGGCGTCAGTTCGACCAGTTCATCATCATTGATAAATTCCAGCGCTTCTTCCAGCGACATGATCTTCGGCGGAACCAGCTTCATCGCTTCATCATTGCCGGTGGAACGCACGGCCGTCATCTTCTTATTTTTTAGCGGATTGACGTCCATGTCCATATTCCGCGCAGCCATGCCGATGATCATCCCTTCGTAGACCTCGGTCTGCGGAGAAACAAACAGCTGGCCGCGTTCCTGAATATTCCACAAGGCATAAGTCATTGCCTTGCCCGTTTCGGTCGAGATCAGCGCGCCGTTTGCCCGCTGCGGAATATCGCCTTTATAGGCTTCATAGCCGGCCAGACGGCGAACCATCGTGCCTTCACCGCGGGTATCATTGATAAACTCAGAGCGGTAGCCTAGCAGTCCCCGGGTGGGAACGGTATACAGAATCCGGGTATAGCTGCCCTCATCCTGAATATCGACCATGATGCCTTTGCGCAGATTCAACTTGGAGATGACCGTCCCTGAATATTCATTCGGAACACTGCAGACCACTTCTTCAACCGGCTCATACAGAGCGCCGTCCACTTTGTGCATGATGACTTCCGGCTTGGAGACCGCAACCTCATACCCTTCCCGACGCATATTTTCTAACAGAACTGACAGATGCAGCTCGCCACGTCCGGAAACTTTGAAGCAGTCAGTCGTATCCGTTTCTTCCACCTTCAGCCCAACATTGACTTCCAGTTCTTTTTCCAGCCGCTCACGGATGTTGCGGGAAGTGACATATTTGCCGGACTGTCCTGCAAAAGGCGAGGTGTTGACCATGAAGTTCATCGACAGCGTCGGCTCTTCGATGCGGATCATCGGCAAAGGCCGAATATTTTCCGGATCACACAGCGTATCCCCGATGGAAATATCCGCAACACCGGAAATCATGACAATTTCTCCGCACTGCGCTTCCGATACCGCAATCCGGCTCAGGCCCTTATAGACGAATACCTGATTGATTTTGCGGCGTTCCTGCCGGCCTTCATCGTTGCACAGAATAACTGTGCTGCCTTCTTTTAAAGTGCCTTCGTAAACCCGGCCTATGCCCAAACGGCCGATGTAGTCGTCATAGGCCAGCGCGGAAACCTGCATTTGCACCGGCTCCTCGGTTAAATCCGGATAAGCTTCGCAATGCTTCAAAATAGTTTCAAACAGCGGCGTAATATCTTCATTTTCATCTGCCGGCTGATAGCGGACAATCCCCTGCCGGGCAATGCCGTAAAGAATCGGGAAATCCAGCTGTTCATCCGTCGCGTTCAAATCGAGGAATAAATCGTAAACCTCATCGATGACCTGTTCAGCGCGTTCATCCTTCTTGTCAATCTTGTTGATCAAAAGAATCGGGCGCAGGCCGCATTCCAGACTTTTCTGCAGTACAAAGCGTGTCTGCGGCATCGGTCCTTCACTGGAGTCGACCAACAGAATAACGGTATCTACCGTTTTGATAATCCGCTCGACTTCGGAAGAGAAATCGGCGTGACCCGGAGTATCGACAATATTAATCTTGTAATCCTTGTACGTCACAGAACAGTTTTTGGAATAAATGGTAATTCCTCTTTCCCGTTCCAGATCGTTGCTGTCCATAACGCAGTCAACCGTTTCCTCGTTATCCCGGAAAACGTGACTCTGATTTAAAAACGCATCCACCAACGTCGACTTACCGGCATCGACATGGGCAATGACCGCGATGTTAATAATCTTCTGATATGCCATAAAAGTACCATTCCTTTACACAGTGCTTTATTATAGACGCATTATCCTTAAATTACAACAAAAACCGCATAACAAAGCGATAAATTGAAGATTGGCAAATTTTGAAAAAGGCCGGAAAAACAAAGCTGAACGCAATCTGGATATCAATTTTTTTCAATTTTCGACATTCTGACGCATAAAAACAAGCTTACTTTGAAAACAGGTTCTTTAAGCAAAGGAAAACCGGTCAGTCAGCGACCGGTTCGTCTTCCGCTTGTGATTTTTGTGCATCTGTGGTTTCCTGCTCGGCTTCGGCGGCTGCCGAGGGCTGCGTCAGGGTCAGACCGGACACGTTCAGATTGCGGTTCACCTTGGCGTCATAGGAGCCTGCACGAACAATCTCTTTCAGATCAATGCCGGTGGTTTCCTTCATGGACTCAAATAATTTGGCCATGACCGCCGGTACGTTCTGCGATACGCCATCAAGTCCGCTGCCCTCGCCGCCAATAATCGTAATCTTATCGATCTGGCTTAACGGTTCGGCGATCTTGCCGGCAACCTCCGGCAGAATCTGGATCAGCATTTCCGCCATCGCGGCATTGTTGTATTTCTGATAGGCCAGCGCTTTCTTTTCCATCGCTTCGGCCTCGGCAATGCCTTTTGCCCGGGCGGCTTCCGCTTCGGCTTCACCGACCATCTGAATTCCCTGAGCCTCGCGCTCTTTCGTGTACCGTTCGGCATCCGCCTTGGCTTTCTGGGCCTCAGCTTCCTGCTGAATTTCAAATTTACGGGCTTCCGCTTCTTTCTGCCGGGCGTACAGCTGAGCATCCGAGCGCTGCTGCTGAGCATATTTCTCCGCTTCTGCCTGCTTGCGGATCTGCGCGTCCAAGGCCTTTTCCTTGACCTCGGCTTCTTTTTGTTTTAACAGGACTTCCCGTTCCTGCTTGGCAATATTCGCGTTCGCCGAAGTAATTTCAATCGTTTTCCGCTGCGTTTCCTGTTCGATCTGATAGGCCGCATCGGCTTCCGCCTGCTTCACGTCGGCGTCTTTCTTCAATTCTGCCTTCTGGATTTCCAGCTCATTGTTTTTAATCGCAATTTCCCGTTCGGCATTGATCCGTGCGTCGCTGGCCTGACGATCCGCCTCAGCTTTGGCTACGGCAATTTCCTTGTCCGCTTCGGCCTTGGCAATCGCGGCTTTCTTCTTGATCTGAGAAATATTGTCGATGCCCAAATCGTCGATCACGCCGTTGGAATCCGAGAAGTTCTGGACGTTAAAGCTGATGATATCCAATCCCATTGCCGCTAAGTCGGGCATTGCGTTTTCCTTGACCAGTTCGGCAAATTTCTGACGATCACTGACCATTTCTTCCAGCTTCATCCGACCGACGATCTCACGCATGTTGCCTTCCAGTACTTCCCGCGCGACACGGGCAATATAGTCGGTATCCTGATTCAGGAAATTCTCCGCGGCCACGGACAGCCGCTGATTGTCGCTGCTGATCTTGATGTTGACCGCGGCGTCTACCTGAATGTTGATATAATCGGCGGTCGGTACGGCCGTAGACGTTTTTACGTCAATCGGAATCAGCTTCAGACTCAGCCGGTCCATCCGTTCAAAGAAAGGAATTTTAATACTGGCCTTGCCGATGATAATTTTCTTCCGCAGGCCGGAAATGATATACGCCGTATCTGGCGGCGCTTTGATGTAGCCGGTCGTCAAAATCACGATGACGAGCACAGCAATGACGAGCACGATGATCAAGCTTTGATAAGCCATTACTGCTTCCAACACAAACATCCCTCCTTCACTTGTGGTGGCGCCTTGCTTCTTTTCTGTCTGCTGATCCCTCACCTCTTTTCTAAAATTTGTCTTAACTAATTCTTCATCAGAATATTTGTCTTAACAAATTGTTAAACATAGTATAGCATGAAATGATTACTTTGTAAATATATTAACAAGCAAAACTGAACTGTGTTCATGATTGATTATAAAAACAGGAACAAGCTGATTTCTCGTTCCTGCAAAGATTCAATCAAAGGTGCGGACGGCGTCTGCGTTTTTTACGTGCTGATTGATACCGGCGCTGTTCCCGCCGATAATCACGCAGCAGAATCAGACAGAGAATGAGTCCCAAAACGCTCAGGGCAAAGAAAATCGTATTGTTCTTTACCCATTGCTGAAATTGATAAAAGCCATAGAGTAGGGCACTGCGCTTATAGCTGCGCGGACTGACTAGTTCCAGTTCTTTTAACACCGTGGGCGTTTCAGTATCCGTGCGGCTGATTTTCACCGTTCCCAAACGCTGTCCTTCTGAGATCGGCGCCTGAAGATCCTGATCCAGTTCGGTTTCAATCAGCAGCGTGGACAGATCCAGCGTCTTCGGCAGATTCAGCACAATATCACTTCCGGCTGATAGTGACAGCTTGTTGTTGAACAAAACAAACGGCACCTTGGTTTCCAGCAGAATCTGGTCCGCTGTCAATACCGTTTGCCGGGCATAATACTCATAAAAATAATCATAGATATGCGCGGCATCCAGAATGTGATAAGGGGTATTGGAAACTGGGGCATGCGCGGTGATCAACAGATACCGCGTGCCGTTTTTCTCCGCAATCGACGCCAGACACAGACCCGCCGGATTGGTATAGCCGGTTTTCCCGCCGATAATAGAATCGTTGACGATCCGTGAGGAATTCGCCGTGATCGTCGCATTCGCCTCATTTTCTGGTCCAGTAGTAAGCTTCGCAAACAGCGTGCTTTCCCAGACCAGACCGCCCGGATGCAGCGATGGATTGGCAGTATAGCGCCGGGTTTGAAAAATCTCGCGGAAGGTGGGGTTTTCCAGCGCGTAGCGCATCAGCTTTTCAAGATCCCGCAGCGTGGTGTAGTGATCAGGATCATGCAGACCGGAGGTATTAACAAAGTGAGTTCCACTCATCCCCAGAGTCGCCGCTTTCTCATTCATCAGTTCAACAAACGCCGCTTCACTGCCGGCTTCTTCCAAAGCCAGAGCCTGCGCAGCGTCAGCGCCGGAAGGCAGAAACAAACCATAAAGCAAGTCTTTAACGCTGACTTCTTCCCCCGGCTTAAACCCGGCAACCGAGGCATGCGCTTCCGCCAGCCCGGCAAACACCTCCGGCCCAAGCACCATGGTGCTTTCTAACGCCGGTGCATTCTCAATCGCCACCAACAGCGTCATCATCTTGGTCATCGAAGCCGGATAAATGGTCTGCTCACTCCCCTCATCCAGCATGATCTGATTGTTATCCAAATCGACCATGTAAACATAGTCGCTTTTGATCTCCGGAAAATCCGGTTCTTCTGAAATCGTGGCCTGCGCGCTTAACGGCAGCGGCGTCAATGTCAGAAGGAAAACCACCATCAGTACTATTTTTTGAATCCTGTTCTTCACTTTACAAAACTCCTCACTCATATTGTCTATTATACCAAACTGTCCCGGCTTATTCCTTGAGATTTTCTTTCAATTTCACAAAAAACAGGAAAAACGAAGCGGTCTGGCTGGCTGCCTTTTCTGCTTCGTTCTGAAGACTCCTCTGATAAGTAATCCGCCGAACAGATCCCATATCCATAAAAACGGATTGTTTATTCCAGACGGCGGGACTGCACGCGATCGCGGATCACGCTTAAGCTGCTGGTATAGGTAATCAGGAAATAACCGCCGTAGATCAGGGCCAGAAAGCCGCCGACCAGCAAGACCTGGCTGCCGATATCAATTTTGGCCAGCGCCACGAGTGAGCGGATCACAGCGCTGACGCCGACAATGGAATGCACGACGGCTAACGCCAGCGGAAATAAGAAATAAATCGCAATCTGAATAAACAAGGAACGGCGGATCATCTTTTCCTCCACGCCGATCTTGCGCAGCAAAGCATAGCGCTGCACGTTGTCCGCCGACTCGGACAGCTGCTGCAAAGCCAGAATCGCCGCGGAAGCAATCAGAAACACCAGGCCCAAATAGACGGCAATGTAGGACAGGATCAATTTCATACCGCCGGAAGCTTCAAACATCTCGGCCCGGGTTACAGTATTGTACGCCAAGCCGGTGGTCTGCCCATACTTTTTAGCCAAGTCGTCCATCATCGCATCGCCTTCTTCAACGGATACTTTGTAATTCAAATTGAGCGACTGACTGGCCGGCAGCTTGTTAACAAAATAGCTGTCCGGCAGAACAATCGTCAGAAAATTGCCGAAGGCGCTGAAATTCTGAAGCTGTAAAAATAAGGCCGGCTGACTGACAATCAGCTGTTTTCCATCCACGGTCAGCTCACGGTGTTCCTTGACGGCCTTGAGTATGTCGGATTCTGCGGCATTCATCGAATACGTAAGCAGATACTCATTATCACCTAAGGTTACCTCGGGTTTTGACTGCATAGACAAAGCGGTGTTCAGTTGGGAAAGCGGCAGAAAATCGATCGTCATTTCTCCAACGTTTTGAGAAGTGCTGTTCTGCATCAGGGTGATGACCTCCGCACTGCAGTAGTCTTTCACCTTTAAAGCCATATCATACAGATCGAGATCCGCCGCCTCGGCCGCAAAGCCATCCAAATCCAATCCCTGATCACGAATATCCTGACTCAAACTGGAGCCCAGCTGCGGTGTGTCATAAACATAAAGCGTCGCATCATACGGCGAAGTTTTTTCCACATCCCCAGCCAGAACCTGATTGAATGACAACCCGGTGCACAGGGCGCCGATCGTCAGCAGCAGCATGATTGAAATCACCGTCATCGAAACAAAGGCTGAATTAATCCGGCTGTTCAGCTGCCGCATGACAAACATATTCAAATTGCGGTAATAGAAGCTCTGCCGGCTCTGCACAAACTTTAACAGAAAACCGGACAGAGAGAAGAAAAACAGAAACGTTCCAATCGAGCCGAGAACGATCGAGGCCGCAAATTCCATATCAAACATCATAAAGCCATTGTCCAGAATCAAAGCATAAGCACAGCCGAGAATGATCAGACTGGCAAGGAACAGAACTGCGGACAACCCGATCGAGCGCAGCTTCAGCGCTTCGTTGCGGCGATCCCCCTGCAGCAGATCAATCAGCTTGTACCGCTGAACAACCCACGTATTGAAAATTAAAACGATCAGATACATACCACCGAAGAAAACCGCGGACTTCACGATCGCGTTGAAGGAAATAATGAACTCAAAGGCCTTCAGCTGCACCATAAACAAATTCGCGGTGACCACCGTCAGGGCCTGCGATACGAGAATGCCTAAGCCTAAACCCGCCGCAAACGCTAAGGTTCCAATCATCACAGTTTCAATCATCAGAATCCGGGCAACCGTCCCTTTGTTCATCCCCAGCACCAGATACAGCCCCAGTTCTTTTTTACGCCGGCGAATCAGAAAGTTGTTGGCATAAACAATAAGGAATCCCAGGACAACACAGACGAAAATCGAGAAGATGCCCATCATGTTATTCAAGAGCACCAACATCTTCGCCTGGGTTTCGCTGAGCGCCATCATGACTGACTGAGCCTGAATGGAATTAAAAACATAAAACAGGCAGACGCCGAAGGTCAGGGTCAAAAAGTAAACGCCGTAATCCCGAATACTGCGGCGGACATTGCCCAGCGCAATTTTAAAGTACATTGTTGGTGTCCCCTCCTAACAGGCTGACCACTTCAATAATCCGATTGAAGAAGGTCTTGCGGTCATCCTCGCCGCGGATGAGTTCATTGAAAATGCGGCCGTCCTTGATAAACAGGATGCGGTGGGCAAAGCTGGCTGTGAAAGCATCATGCGTGACCATCAGGATCGTGGCTTCCAGTGATTTGTTCAGCACTTCAAAGCTGTTCAGCAGCATTCTTGACGCCTTGGAATCCAGGGCCCCAGTCGGCTCATCCGCCAAGATCAGCGCCGGATGACAGATCATAGCCCTGGCGCAAGCCACCCGCTGCTGCTGGCCGCCGGACATCTGATACGGATATTTTTTCAGCACCTCCTCAATCCCCAGCTGAGTTGCCAGCTTTTTAATCCGGCTTTCGATTTTCTTCGGACTGACCCGTTGAATCGTCAGCGGCAGCGCAATATTTTCATAAGCCGTCAGCGTATCCAGCAAATTGAAATCCTGAAAGATAAAACCGAGCTGTTCCCGGCGGAACTTGGAAAGCTGACCGCTTTTCATCTTGGTGATATCTTCTTTGCCGATCAGAATGTGGCCGCTGGTCACATTGTCAATCGTCGAAATGCAGTTAAGCAGCGTGGTCTTGCCGGAGCCGGAGGGTCCCATAATGCCGACGAACTCACCTTTTGCCACCTGAAAGCTGATATCCTCGATAGCTCGGGTAATACTTCCTTTATTCCCGTAAATCTTTTCGATCTGTTTGACTTGTAAAATGGTTTCCATAGTTTTTCCCTTCCTTATTAATGAATATTGCCGAGGCCATTCTGGCCCAATACAATTACCTGAAATAAAACCTGGCATACAATCAGAATCTTATTGAATGTTTTCATAAGCTGATTCCTCCTTGATTACGGTTTTATTATATCCTTGTCTACAATATTGTACCTTAGAAGGGTCTTACAGCTTGCTAACAGAATTGTAAGATTCCTCGCCGGATGCAGAAGCGTTGATTTTATGCAGACAAACCGATGTGGATTTATTGAATCCATGATTCTGTTTTTGTTTCTAATCAAACCAAAAATCCATGTAAAAAAGCATCGCGGGCCGCACGCTTTTCATCCTATGAACTCAGGCTTTAAAAATCGGGCTTCCCCAGACCTTCATCTTGCGGCTGTGAATAAGGAAATAAGAAATCGGTATGAAAAACCAAAGCTGCGATCCCAGCTTGAATAAGAAAAGTCCGCTTTCAGCTGCAAACTGATAACGGACCTGCTTGTCGGATTTTTTCATTATTCATGAATCTTCTAAATCTGCAAAGACGTCAGATTTCTCCACACGCTTCTGCGGAACGATCATGATCAATAAACAGTGTGAAAGTCAAGCACAATTTTATCGGCGATAGACGACTTCCCCATCCACCATGGTCAACATGACATGCGCTGAGGTCGAAACAACCGGATTCTGATCAAAGAGGACAAGATCGGCGTCTTTTCCTGCTTCTAATGATCCAATTCGATCCTCGCAGCCTAAAATTTTCGCCGCGTTGATCGTAATCATCCGCAGAACCCGCTCAGGCGGACAACCAAAGCGTACAGCTTCTCCAGCCTGAGCCAAAATCATCCACGGATTGCGGGCCGGACCATCGGTCATAATCGCGCACAGAACTCCCCGTTCATCCAGATCTTTCAAACAGCCGGTATCGACCAGATGCAGTTCATTGGGACCCTTCTGGGCCCCGATTGGGCCGTAAATAATCGCCAGCCGGTCTTTTTCCGCTTCGATCTCATCCAGGAAATCACTGGAGCCTAAGGCATGATCAATTGTAATCCGGATATCAAATTCTTTTGCCAGCTCAATGCAGGTCAGAATATCATGCTGATAAACATGAATTTTTAACGGAATCTGCTTATCCAAAACCAGCTCGCCATTTTCCAAGCCTTGATCCAGCTTCGGCATTTTTGCCGGATCGCCCTGAGCTTCCGCTTTTTTCTTACGGTAATCCTGAACCTGATGGAAGTATTCACGAATCGTTTCCGCGATCGCCATCCGCGTCATCGGACTTTGATTGCGCTTGCCGTAAACGCCTTTCGGATTGCCGCCGACCGCCGCTTTCAAAGCAAACGGCTGTCTGACACAGCGCTGCGCCAGACTGGAGCCGGCGGATTTGATCACACAGCCCAGGCCGCAGATCACATTGGCACTGCCCGGAACAATCCCGCTGGCTGTAATCCCCGTTTCCAAAGCCGCCGCAAACTGCGGCGACAGCGGATCCACGCCATCGTAGGCATTCAATTGGGCTGTGACCGGATTGACGCTTTCATTCAAATCCTGGGCTCCGGTTTTGGTATCAAAGCCGCCGATATGACTATGCGCATCCACCAGCCCCGGCAAAACCAGCAAGCCGGAAGCGTCGATGACTTCAGCCTGTTCCGCAGTAATATTTTCGGCAATTCGCACGATTTTTCCATCCTCAATCAGAACATCAGCCCGCAGTGTTCCCTGCGGTCCCATCGTCATAACCGTTCCGTTTTTAATCAGTTTCATTGTTGATAACCTCCCTGAACATAGACCACCTTGCCCTGCATGAAGACCTTTTCCACACGTCCCGCATAAGTTTCAATCGGATTATCGCTCCAGATTACAAAATCAGCGTCTTTTCCGGCTTCAATCGAGCCGATGCGGTCAGCGCAGCCCAGCATCTTCGCGGCTTGAAGCGTCAGCATGTTCAGTACGTCTTCACTGTTTCCGCAGGCCTGCATCATCCGCGCTGCTGTCCAGATCAGTCCTTCCTTGCCGTTAGGATTGTTGCCGACCGTCGCCATCGCGACCGGCAAACCCTGTTTATATAATGCATACAAGCCTTCCAGATCCGCTTTTTGCGAATACGCGTTAAAGCCATAGGAAAGATTGCCCAAGATCACGCCCTGCGTCTTATCCAGCAGATCCGCATCCTCCGCATGAATATCATATCCCAGAGCCAGGATCGGCTTTAAGTCATAGTCTTCACATACTCGCAGAATCCCACGCAGCTCAGCGGCATTGTTGGCGGCGATTACAAGCGGCATTGCTTTCGCCAGCACTTTTTTTAACGCCTTGGCTTTTTCATCCCGCTTGGTTTCCGGCTGACTTTCATCATAGGCCTGAGCCTGACGCAGCGCTTCTTTCAACAGGCTGAATATGCCCATCTTTGTCATCGGCTGAACCTGCCGTGAACCATAAGCCTCCTTAACCTGATCGGTGACCGAGCCCTTCATTCCGACTTCATCCTTCACCAGCATCTTAAACGGATTGATGCCGGCGGTTCTGAAGACTGCCATCTGACCGCCCAGAATATTGGAATTACTCGGCGCCGCGGCTAAAGCTGTAATTCCGTAGGTATACGGCGCCTGTTCGCTGACACAGTCCCCATCATAAGCATATAAAGCCTTTAAATGTGGTGTAAGCGGATCGCTCTTTTCGTCGTTATCGCGAACTTCCCCGCGCCGGATCGCCATCCCCAGCTCACTCATCGCATCGATAAAGCCTGGCAGAATGACCTTCCCGGAAGCGTCGATAAAGCCTTCCGCTTTTTCCTTTAAACCCGTTCCGACCGCGACAATCTTTCCCTCGTCAATCAGGATGTCGCCCTGCTTCAGCACTTCACCGGTACCGGTGTGAACCGTGCCACCTGTAATACAAATCATCCAATCCCTCCTCAAGAATCATGACTTTATTGTACGCCAGAGCATGTGGGAAAGGCAAGCCGCAGATTTTTTGCGAAAGTTTATTTTCAATGTAAGTCAACTTTCATCCAATTCTGATCTGACAGAAGAAAAAGACTTACCCTGGAAAATCAAGGCCGCCTGAAATGGGAAACAGATCACTGTCAAGCTGCCGCAGATCCGCAAACGCGATGCGGGTGCCATCTGTAAAAATGATATGTTTTTGGTACGAATCAATCTTTTTCAGCCGCCCCTTTTTCGTCATGTATGCGCCGCCGACCTTTTTTTCATCCTTCACAAAATAAAGAACTTCAATCAGAGGCTGTCGCTGAATTTGCGTGAGGAGGTATTGCAGCTGTTTGTCCAAAAAACGTTTCTCATCTTCACCCAGCACAATCTTTTCCTCCGTTAACCGCGCGGCTTCTTCAATTTCCTCTTCGTATCCAGTCAAGGCCGCAAACGGATTAAACTGCGCTGCCCGATCCATCCGCGCCATCGGAGGATGGATTTTGGAAACCGGGTGGGGAAGATCAATCAGGTCTTCATAGGGAAAATAAACGGGATCTTGTGCTTTCATTAAGTCTTCTCCTTATGCTTTATGCCCGCCGATCTGCCGGTTGCGCTTGATCGTTGTCGCGCCTTCGACCAGATTGGTTCCTTTCAGTACGGCATTCTTGCCATATTTCCGTTTGATCTCTAAAATCGCCTGCTGCACCTGCTTTTCTTTTTCCAGCTCCTGACTTTCCTGACGACGCTGGCGCAGAATCGCTTCCGTATCGCTGAACAAATCAAACTGCTCAACAAATTCAACGCCGTCCAGCTCACTTTCCTGACGCAGATGATTAGCCGTGACGCCGATCCGGCGGATCAGCAGGGAATCGTCCACAATCCTGTCAAACAGCGCAAGCATCGCATCCACAATCATTTTGCCGGAAGCACAGGGGCGAGACAGATGCGTCATCCCATGGGCTGACTTGGGTACTTCCCGTCCGATCCGATCCTTCTTGACCGGCCCGTGATAATGCTGCCGGCGCTCGGGATCGCGTAAATTCACAACATCATAGCCTACATAGAGTCCGACCTGATCCGTGACCACTCCCTTATCCACTAAATCCAAGGCCAACAGATCCGTCATCTCCCGCACGATCAGCCGGGCTTTTTCCGTCGGATAAGGACAAGGCAGCACCTGTCCGCTGCCCAAACTGCGGGAACTTGGTTTATAGGCTTTGATATCGGCGATCGTACATGGCTCCCAACCCCAAGCATGATCAATCAGCAGCTCGGCATTGACGCCAAACAGCTGATACAACAAAGTTTCACTGCGGAATTGATTGGGATCTGCCAGCGAACAGCGAGCAATATCCCCCATTGTCATCAACCCGTGGGCTTCCAGTTTTTTCGCATATCCCCGGCCGACCCGCCAGAAATCAGTCAATGGACGATGGGTCCAGCATTGCCGGCGGTAGCTCATCTCGTCAAGCTCCGCAATGCGCGTTCCGTCCTGATCGGCTTCAACATGCTTGGCAACGATATCCATCGCCACCTTGGCCAGATACAGATTCGTGCCGATCCCCACCGTTGCGGTAATACCCGTTGTCCGCAGCACATCCAAGACGATCTTTTTCGCCAGTTCCCGGCCGCTCAGACCTAACGGCTTCAAATAAGCGCTGACATCCATAAACACCTCGTCAATGGAATAAACATGAATATCCTGAGGTGAAACATAATTTAAATAGAGCTGATAAATCTGCCGGCTGACTTCCATATACCGCGCCATCCGCGGTGAGGCGGCAATATAGGAAACTGCCAGCTGAGGCGAGCGATTCAATGCTTCCGCATCCCAAGAGGAATCGACCAGCTTTCCTTGTGGTGCCTGAAGACGCCGCTGATTGTTGACCGCTGCGACTTTCTGATTGACCTCGAATAAGCGCGGACGGCCAGCCAGACCGAGTTTTTTCATGGAAGGAGAGATTGCCAGACAAATTGTTTTTTCCGTTCGGCTTTCATCGGCGACAGCTAGATGCGTCGTCAGCGGATCCAGTCCTCGATCTGCACATTCCACTGACGCGTAGAACGATTTCAGATCAATCGCCAGAATCACACGATCCTGCATTTCCATCTTCGCGCCTCCTTTTCTTTCTTGCTTGGCTTTCTTGATTGCTGATTTTTAGTTTAAGTTCATTATACTTGAGAATTGAATTATTTTCAAGTTACACTGCAATTTATTCAATTCCTCCTTTTTAGTCTTCACTTTCCCTGCCGAGAAATACAAAAAAACGTCCGCAAAGGACGTTTATGAATGCAGTATCAACGTGGCAGAAAGCAGCTTGACCAAAGACAGATAGCGGCGCCGGCTGAACGTTTCATTCAGCGAACAAAACTTATCCGCCAGACAGACAACAACGCTCTCCCGATAACGCGGAGGAATCGGAACCAGCGGAAACATGTGACGGGCAATAATGTTGCGTTCCACAAGGTTCAGATCGAAATCCTGCGCCGCATTGCGCAGCGCTGTACTAGGATGCGTAAAGCCATGCAGTCCATATTCTTTGTGCGGCTGATGCCAGTCATAAAGAAAATAGTCGTGCAGCAGGGCTCCCCGCACCAGACTGCTTTGATCGCAGTTCAGCTTCCATTTCTGATCCAGCATCAGGCTGTAATAAGCCACGGCAATCGCATGATCCAGTGTCGTCGTATCGCCATGCTGAATATAGCCGCGCATCGACTGAACCTTTTCCCGCTTCAATGTCGCCTGCGCATATTCTTTTAACAGCGCTATCAGCTCAATTTGCTTTTCCTCAGTTTTCAATCCTGTTTCACCCATTCTTTTCGTCCTTATTATAATCAAGGACACCGGAAAAGCAAGCGTTTCTCCCACTTTAAAATTTTCCAGGCCGACGGTTTTAGTGTATGACAGCTGCGATTTGCTTATTCCGGAAGCAGAAAGCCGGACAGCGGAAAGCTCAGTGTGATCGCCGTGCCCTGTCCGGGCTGTGACTGAGCCTGAATGCCGATGTTCATCTTATCGCACAGCTGTTTGACCAGATATAACCCCATCCCCGTAGACTTGGCTACCTGCCGGCCGTTATCTCCGGTAAAGCCCTTATCAAAGATTCGCGGCAGATCGCGGGCGCTGATCCCGCAGCCATTGTCTTCAATCGTCAGTATTACCTGATTTTCATAAGCTTCCGCCTGAAACCGCAAAACTGGTTTTTCAGAAGTCCGATATTTTACCGCATTGGTAACAATCTGGCCAAGGATGAAATCAATCCACTTCACATCGGTATAGACAATATGCTCCAGGTTTTCCCGCTGAATCGAAAATTGACGGGAAATCAGGGTCTTCGCATGATTTTTGATCGTCTGATTGACGATCTGATCGAGCGAACAGCGCCGGATCACATAATCCTTTTCCACGACGGCGGAGCGGGTATAAAATAACGCTTGTTCGACATACTGATCGATCCGGTCGATTTCCTCTTCCAGCGAGCGCGTCACCGGATCCGAATGATTTTCAATGATCAGCTTTGAGGAAGCGATCGGTGTTTTGACTTCATGCACCCAGGTTTCAATATATCGGCTGTAATCCTCATTGCGCCGGCGGTATTCCGCGATGGTGTCGTTCATCGACTTGCTGACGGAACGAAACAGCTGCGTCAGCTTCTGGCCTTCGACGAAGTTGGGTGATTCTATGATTTCAGAGAGATAGTATTTTTCTTCAAGCTGATCCAACAGCTGAAACATCTGATCAAAAAACATCTTCTTGCGATAAAATTCAACCCCCAGCGTCACACCGGTCAGCGTCAGATACAGAAAAGCCAGAAATCCCAAGGCAAAGCCGCTGACTCTTAACAGCCGCAGCATGACGCCCGCAAAAAGCATAAAGATCAGCTGACAAAGCAAAAACATCCAGCGGTCTTGAAGAAATTCTTTCAGCGTCATATCCGATACCCCAAACCACGTTTGGTTGACAGATAATCAGGACTGACCCCAATGCTTTCCAGCTTACGCCGCAGACGGTTGATATTGACGGTCAGCGTGTTGTCATCCACAAATTCCTCTGACTGCCACAGATCGGTCATGATTTCATCGCGGCTGACAATCGTTCCCTGTTTGCGCATCAGCAGCCACAGAATCCGGATTTCATTTTTTGTCAGCTCGACGCTTTGATGCTCATGCATCACACAGCCCTTGCTGAGATCCAGCGTCACCCCGTTGACTTCCAATAGACGGCCCTGATCCTGCGGATAAGCGCGCTTTAAGACAGCTTGAATGTGCGCCAGCAGAATCTGCACATTATAAGGTTTGGTGATGAAGTCATCCGCGCCCAGGCTCATGCTCATCAGTTCATCGAGATCGCTGCTGCGACTGGTAACCATCAGAACCGGGATTGAAGACTGCTGGCGGATGGAACGGCAGATCATATATCCATCCATTTCCGGCAGATTGATATCCAGCAGAACCAAATGCGGCTGGATTTGCAGAATCTGGTGATCGACTTCATGAAAATCATCCAACACCATAGCCTCATAGCCATACCGATTCAACAAGTTCTGCAGCTCGACCCGAATCTTTTCCTCATCCTCGACAATTAGAATTTTAAACATACCGGACCCTCCTCCATTAGTTTTATTATACACCACGCTGAATTCCTGTTGCCATGGCTTTTCATCCATCTAACAAAACTGTTAGGTTATCCCATTCTATTCCATTTTTCCATATCCGGAAATCCTGTCTGAATCCGCAGCCCGCCAGCTTACACGCAAAATAAAAAGCCCTCTGCCGAAGACTTTATTTAACCACATTGAACTGTGGACTGATTGAAAATGGTGCACCGAACGGGACTTGAACCCGTACGAATAAATCACACGCCCCTCAAACGTGCGCGTCTGCCTATTCCGCCACCGGTGCATTGCTTAACTATTATAGCAAAGATCTTTTCAAAAAGAAAGAATTTTTATTGGCAACTGAATCCCTTTCTGCTTGCAAAAACTAAAGAAAACAACCTGATGGGGAAGATGAAAAACGCAGCCGGTTTCAGCCGCGATGAAATGTTTATTCTCTGAAACGCTTCCCTGGTCGTTCATTCCACCTAGGGTAATCAAAAACTAACGCAAATTTCCAGACGCCTTTTTCCGAATCAAGGCATCCAAGGTCCTCATCAACAGATCTGGATCAATCGGCTTGGCCAGGTGCGCGTTCATGCCGGCCGCCAAACTTTTGGCAATATCATCATCAAAAGCATTGGCCGTCATCGCAATGATCGGAATCTCTGCCGCATCAAAACGCGGTGACTGACGGATTTGCGCAGCGGCGGTTAAACCATCCATCACCGGCATGCGGATGTCCATCAAAACTGCGGCATAATCATTTTCGGCAGAGGCACGATAAAGCTGCAGCGCCTGTTCGCCGTTTTCTGCTGTATCTACGGTAAAACCTTTATCCTGCAGAAGCATGACCGCCACCTCGGTATTGATGAGATTGTCTTCGGCCAATAACAGCCGCAGCCCGGTAAAGTCCAGCTGCTCTAAATCCTGCTCAGACGCTTCTGTTTCCAACTGCAGCGCTGTCTGGCAATCTTGTTGGACAGTTTGCGAAGTCATGCCTAAGCGAACCTCGACGACAAATTGCGTTCCCTGCCCTTTCTCAGACTGAACGCTGATATGACCATCCATCAGATCCACAATACTTTTGGAAATTGCCAGCCCTAAGCCGCTGCCGCCATACGCTGCGGTCGTTCCGGTAGATTCCTGGGAAAATGGCTCAAACAAATGCGGCAAAAACTCCGGCTTGATTCCGACTCCAGTATCAGAGATGACAAACTGAACCATGGCATTGTCTTTTTTCTGCTGAACCTGACGGGCTGTCATGACCACTTGTCCGCCCGGCGGTGTAAACTTGACAGCGTTGCTTAAAATATTCACCAGAACCTGCTGGAGCTTCATCGAATCTCCCATGTATTCCATATGAAGTGAAGGTTCAACAGTACATTGATAGGTTACCCCCTTCGCCGCGGCCTGCCCTGCGCCTAGGGTACTGACACTGTTGATCAGTTTCTGGGTCTGAAGGATACCATTGCTTAAAAGCAGCTTTCCGCTTTCAATTCGGCTCATATCCAGGATATCATTAATTAATCCCAGCAGGAATTTTGAAGACAGCTGAATTTTTTCGATGCATTCCTTCATTCTGGCTGGATCGTGTATGGATTGAGCAGCGACTGCACTCATACCCAAAATCGCATTCATCGGGGTGCGGATCTCATGCGACATCCGCGAAAGGAAATCGGTTTTGGCCGCATTGGCCTGCTGAGCGGCATTGAGGGCAGCCGCCAGCTCCGCTTTCTGCATTTGTTCCTGACGTACGACCTCGGTCACATCACTGCGTGTTACGCATAAACGGTTCAAGCGCCGATCAAGATAAAAGACTTTGTAAAGCTTGACCCGTGTCTGTCCCTGATCATCCAACATTTCAATTGAAAAGGTATACGACTCCTGATCCGCCAGCTGGCTTTTCATTGTTTCCAGGTTCAGCTGACGATGATACTCCGCCGCAAACTCCGGTTTTACATAATCCTGTGCCAGCTGTTCAATGGCCTGCGGCAGCTGCTTCCCAATCGGAATAATCGGTTCATTGGATGTGTGAATCTTCAATGTCTGCGATGCGGCATCGATTTCCGCAATGATATCGTAATTCAGGCTGACGATCTGGTCCAGCAGCTGTTCCTGCAGCTTCTTCTCTGTAATATCCAGAGTGTAAAAGAAAACGATCAGTTCCGAGGTTTCCGGATTCATGCAGGAATGAAATGTCGTATGACTCCAAAACGCCCCATCGCGCGTGCTGCGCAGAAATTCAAAATGATATTCTGTTTTGCCGACGGTGTAATCAGCAAGCACCTGACTTCGCTGCATCTGTTCGGCAATGTGCAGACCGATCTCTGTCTCCATTGCTGAACGGGCAAACTGATCAATCACTTGATCATAGCTGTCGCCAACCTGGGCAACCGCGTAATTGGCTGTCGTCAGATAGCTTTCCAAAACATTCTGTGTCAGATTCAGCCGGCCCTGGCCGCTTTGATTGCCGCTGGCGGCTTCTACGAAATATCGAAGTTCCCTTTCGTAGAGTTCCTTTTCCCGGCGCCGCTGTTGTTTCTCTTCAGTAATATCGATGAACACGCAGTCAAAATACGGCTGATTGTTCTCAACAAACAGCTGAGCTTTCACGGAAACCCATTTGACTTTACCGTGTTTCGTCCGCAGACGATTTTCAATGTGAATCGCTTCCCCCTGCTTTATCTGTTCATGCAGCCGCTGAGTGACCTCCGGCAGATCCTCAGGTTCCATGATCGCGGCCAGCTTGTTGCCCAGAGCGGCAAACTCAGTGCGGGTATACCCGATAAAATCAAACAAACCGTCATTCGCGCTGACAACACTCAGCGCAGAGTCATAACGGCAGCGGAAGACAGCACCGGGAATGTTGTTGTAAAGCCGCATCACTTCTTCCTGTGCCCGAACCTGAGCTGTGATATCGTAGCACACTGAGGAGATGGCCGGACAGCCATTCTCAGCCAGAATCCGGCGGCCTAAATCATGGACCCAGATGTACGTACCATCCTGACGCTTCATCCGATATTCCACCGTGTATTCATGCCCCTTTTCCAACTGGACGCCCACTTCTTTATCGACCCGCGTTCGATCATCCGGATGCATGCAGTTGATGATCTTTCCTTGAATATCCGCAACAAATTCTGCTTCATCCTTATATCCCAGATAATCCAGCATCTGCCGATTGATGTAATAAAACGGGAAATCCTCTGCCAGATATCCGCCCATCATTCCGCCCGGCAGCGTTTCATTCAACAATTCTTCCCGCTGGCGATGCAACCGTTCTGTCACCAGAGACTGAGGATAAGACCGCTGTCCTTTCTGACTGCGGCCAGGCTCGGCAAAATGCAGGCTCTGAATCTTCCATTGTTCCCCCTGGCAGCACAAGATAAAAAACCCCCGCAGATGCCCGGCACATTGGGAGTTTTGAAGAATGATCTCAGTAAAAACCGTACCTAAAGCCGGCTGCAGAAGACGGCAGTTTATCGAAGGAAACGTCACAGAAAAAGATGTATTTAATGCCCGAATATCCGCTGTTAAATAAGCCCGCATGGCTTCCAGGCCGCAGGCCGCCTCCTGTTGGGCTGTTCCAATGTATTGAATATCTGAGCAGAGATATTCAAGCGTTTTTTCCACATTTCGCGCTTCAAACCAGGCTTTGCAGAACTGTTCAACTACATTTTGACATGTTTGTTCCCGATCCCCCATAGATTGGCTTCCTCCCATAAACAACAGCGATTCTGACATCCGCCTTTCGCCCATTTCAGCGCGCTGTCAGCCCGAACCAGCATTTCATCCAGGGTTTCGCTCAAATCCCACATCGCAATCCCAGCGGATACTGTCAGTGGAACATCCTGATTCCACTTTACTTCAATGAAGGCCTGGCTTAAATCCCGTCCCTTTTTTAAAACGGCTTCCTTGTATGCAGCCTTTTTCATAATCACGATGAACTCATCCTGACCCAAGCGGGCGGCAATATCGCTTTGACGGAAATGGGAACGCAGCAGACGGCTGAACTGGCAAATTCGCTGGTCCCCTTGATCCCGACCGAGCTGATTATTCACCTTTTTCAGATTATCCAAATCAAACAGAAACAGGGCCAACGGTGCATCATCCTGACGCAGCGACTGACAAACTGCATACAATCCCCGCCGGTTTAACAGACCTGTTAAATCATCCCGATTGGCTTCCTCTCTTAACAGCTGTTCCTGCCGCCGCAGAACATTTAAACTCTGGGTCCGCTGCACGCGTTTCCACAAGCTCATCGGTGTATGCGGCTTCCCTGCAAAATCATCCGCACCGATATTCAAGGCTGTTTCTTCCACCTGCTCGTCCCAGCAGCCGGTCGCGATGATCGGAACATCCCGCACTTCAATCCGATGCTGGAGCTTTTGCAGCACTTCAATTCCGGCAGGCTCCTTTAAATCCAGACTTAAAATTATCAGCCGAATCTGACTGGCATACGTATCCAGGCAAGTTAAAACACTTTGACCGTCGCTGACACACTGAACCTGATACTGCTGGCTCAGGATGCCGCGCATCGCCTGACAATAGCGAACATCCCCATCCGCTAACAAAAGCATCGGTTTTTGCTGATCAGCAATTCTTGCCGTGTCATCCTGAACGGTCTTTCCGATTTGTTTCTGGTGCTGAAGCAGCAGCTTTTCAAATTCATCGCAAGGCATGGGACGGGCAAAATAATAACCCTGCACATAATCACAGCCGGTTTCCCGCAGCCGTTCCAGCTGCTCCCGGGTTTCCACGCCCTCAGCGATCACGCTCAGGTTCATCCACCGCGCCAAACTCATAATAAAGCGCAGAATTCCCTGATTGGTCGGCTTTGCCGTTTCATTCTGAATAAATTTCATATCCAGCTTCAAAATATCGAGCGGCAGCTGATTCAGCATGTTCAGCGAGGAATATCCGCTGCCAAAATCATCCATTTCGATCACAAAGCCCAGCGTCCGCAGCTGCTGCACCGTTGCGATGATCTGCCCGGGATTTTCCGTATAGGCACTTTCTGTGATTTCCAGATGCAAGCGGGAAGGCTGCAGCTCATATTTCGTCAGCGTCCGCGTTAAAAATTTGATCAGATCGCTGTTGTAGATATCGGCTCTGGACACATTGACGGAGACGGAAATCTGCGGATAACCCGCCTCATCCCAACGCCGCAGCGTCGCGCAGGTCTGATCCCAGACATACTGATCCAGCTTCGTAATAAACCCATTTCGTTCAAACAGCGGAATGAATTCAGCCGGGGACTGAAATCCCCATTTCGGATGGTTCCAGCGAACCAGCGCTTCCGCACCGACCAGCTGATCATCCTTGATCTGAAACTTCGGCTGCAGATAAATGACAAACTGCTTTTCTTCCAGAGCCGCTTCCATACTGTCGGTAATCGCCTGTTCCCGCAACAGCTTGTTGCGCAGCGTATCATCATAAGCCGCAACATAGATATTGTACTGGCCCTTGATCCGGCGCACGGCAAGCAAGGCCCGATCGCACATCTGTTCCACCGAGACCTGCTTATCGCGGATTACATAAACGCCCCATTTCACAACGACGTTCTGCATGTTTGCCAGCGTGTTGATTTCCGAATTGGCATGAATAAAATAGTCCTGCGAATACGCCGGCGGACGGCGAATGAGACAGGCAAACTGATCCGCGCTCAGTCTTCCGCAGATGCCGTATTCCGCAATTTTCTCCTGGATCATTTCAGCGACACTGACCAGCAGCTGATCGCCGGCAGGCACGCCTAAAATATCATTGATCAGCTTAAAATTCTCAATATTGGAACAAAGCATGTCATATTCCTGTTCGGGATGAGCCTGCAGCTCTTCCCGCACCCGGCGGTAAAAGAACTCCTTGCTGTAAAGACCGGTCAGCCGATCATAGCGAAACTGATTGACCATTGCGGCGTTTTCCCGCAGACTGATGATGCTGGCAACACGGTGCAAAATGATCTGCGGCCGATACGGCTTAGCCACAAAATCCGTTGCCCCATGCGACAACGCGGCAACTTCATCCGCTTCATTATCATTCTGAGTGGCAACAATCACCGGAATCGAGGAGATGGAAGGATCGTTTTTCAAAATCGACAAAAAAGTGTAGCCATCCATCACCGGCATCACGATATCTAATAAAATCAATGAAATGTTATCTTTCTGATCATTCAGTACTTTCAGCGCTTCCAAACCATTTTCCGCTTCCAGCACTTTATACTCCGGCTCTAAAATTGCGCAAAGCATGGCTCGGTTAATTTCATTATCTTCCACAACTAAGATTATTTTCTGTGAAACCATTATTGTTACCTCGCTTCATCCGTTAATCTTGGACTGTCGCCAGAAACCGAAATCCATTGTAATTTTTAGATTTCCAAGTCAGTTGTCTGAAATCACTAAAAGATTTTCTGCGTACTCTGATCTTTCGTTGCTTTAATTCTAGCATAGGGGGCGGGGAACCGCAATCTCTTTCCAAATTGAAACCTGTTCGCTTTCAGCCTTCTTTTATCCTCTGCCAAAGTGTGACACAGAACTGGAGGGTTTTCTTTTTTAGCTTGCAAAAGCTTTATTTTCTACCGTTTTTCCTTTCATTAAAGCAGTCTGCTTTGAAATCCAATCTGTCAATTCCCTATCCTTATGAAAGCGATGGCCTAACTTGACCTGAAATTTTCCATCAAACAGAAAAGACTGGCATGCACCAGTCCATCCTGTTCAGACGCGGGTCAGGTCCGCAAAGCTTTAGCGCAGCATCAGCCTGCTGCCTTGATGCAGAATATCCGTAATCAGGTTCAGCATTGGATTGTATTGATCTAAAAGGCAAAGACTCATGCCCCAAAAGACAAGCAGGGTCGTGAGGAGCCAGCGCAGATTCTTAATCATCTTCGGCTTCCTTTTGTTTTTTGTACCACCAAAGCAAACCTGCCGCCACGCCTAAACTCAGAAGCAACCATCTGGTTCTTTTTTTCATGAAGTCTTTCCTCCTTGATTTCTGGCTTCATTATAAACGGGAATGTCCTGCTTCTCCATCGTTTGAGCTTACAGACAACTTACAGTTTCGTCACTGTCGATTTTATTATAAAAAAGTAAAAAAAAATAGAAATTCGCTTACCGGGCGCCTTTCTATTTCCATTCCTGAGGGAATGTTTTTTCTATTGCCAGGGAGTCTGGCTTAACGGGGGAAAGAAATTAATCAAACTCTCATTTGATTGTCTATATTATATCGGCTTCATGTGTGAAGAACATGGATAAATTGTGAAATATTTGTGTAAGTCTGAAGGCGTTATTCTTCCTTAATGATAATCCCCAAGACCCTTGCCAGATCCACAGCCTGGGAAGGATTGACGATCACGCCCTTCAGTTCATCTCCGCACAGCGCAATGCCCTCAATCGTACAGGAAGACAGATCCACCCCTTGAAGATGGCTGTGGAAAAACTCGCTTTCATCCAGCTTGCAGCGCTGAATTTCAAACGCGGTGAACTTGCCTTCACTGAACGAGGACTGCGTGCAGACACAGTCGGCCAGCCGGCAGTTTTTAAAGCTGGAAAAGGCAAAGTTGGAATAATCCAGCGCACAGTTGAGAAAAACGACGTCCTGCATGACACAGCGTGATAAATCCGCGCCAGTCATGCGGCAATGGTCGAACACGACCCTTCGCAGCGTGCTTTCACTCATTTGACAGTTCGATAAATCACAGTGATCAAAAATCACATCGACAAAGTAATTCTTTTCGCTCATCGGCGCCATTGTGACTTTGGTCAGACAGCACTCGCTGAATTCCTTCCCCTGCGCTTTTTCTTCCGGCCACAGATCATCAACGATCGCATAGCCAATCAGCTTGTCCTGTCGGACCAGTTCCGCCCTCAGCACCACCTTTTCCAACTCAGCTGGCAGACGTGGAGCCTGCGGTTCTTTTTTTGTTTGTTTCATGATTCCATCCTTCCTGATTCTTTTAATCTTATCATAGTTTTCTTGTCTTTCAACGCATTCCTTGATTGACACTTCGTGTCTATCATGATAGACTGAGCTTAGAAAGATGTCTACTCAAATAGACAGGAGGTGTTTTATGGAACAGGAACTCAAGCTGCACGAAGCGGAGTATCGCTTTGCCTGCATTATCTGGGATAATGAACCACTGACCTCAGGCGAGCTGGCTCAGCTATGTCTGAAACAGCTAAACTGGCAGCGCACCACGACGTATACGGTATTGAAAAAACTTTGTGTCAAAGGCTTTTTCAAAAATGAAAATGCAGTGGTAACCGCGTTAATTAAAAAGGAACAGGTGCAGCAGTATGAAAGCCGCAAGGTGCTGGAAAATTTATTTGACAACTCACTGCCAGTATTTTTGACTGCCTTTATGTCCGGCCGCAAAATCAGCGAAGATGAGGCTGCGCAGTTAAAAGCGCTGATTGATCAGCATCAGGAGTCTGACGATGAACACGCTGCTTAGGCTGCTGATTCACAACAGTGTGTCGGTATGCTTTGTCTTCATTGCGGTCTTCCTGCTGCGCCGGCTGCTGCGGTCTGCCCCCAAGATTTATTCCTATCTTTTATGGGCGGCGGTGTTTCTGCGACTGCTGATGCCGATATCCTTGACGGGCCCGGTCAGCCTTGTCCCTTACCGCGCCTTCACCTTCAGTGATCAGGCGGCCGAGGTTCTGATTTCTCCTTCCCCTGCTGATATGGGGGTCCATGAAACCACCCTGACGCAGACGCCAAGCATTCAGGAAGCAACCGCAGACACCCAGCCTGCACTTCCGCTGAATTCCACTCTGCTGCTTGGCGCAGTCTGGCTGATCGGCGCCGGCCTGCTCGCTGGATTCAGTCTGTTTCATTACCGCAGGTTTATCCGTCGTTACGTTGGCGGCACAGAAATCCAGCCTGGGATTGAACACTGTTCCAATCTAAGCACACCCGTTTTGATCGGTTTGCTTCATCCGCGGATCCTGCTTCCGGAAGGCTTGAGTAAAAGTGAAGAACGCAGTGTTGTGCTTCACGAACAAATGCATTGGCAGCGCCGCGATCCTTGGGTCAAGCTGTTCGCTTATGTCCTTGTCTGTCTTTACTGGTTTCATCCGTTAGTTTGGACAGCGTTTATTCTGATGAGCCAGGACATGGAAATGGCCTGCGATGAAGCGGTGATCCGCAGCCACGACAGCCCTGGCAGACAAGTTTATTCCCATGCCTTAGTCCATCTGGCCAGCAGTGCCCAATCCTTTCCCAATACGCTCAATTTTACCGGCGGTTCGCTGCGGAAGCGGATCGAAAACATCCTGAACTATAAAAAACTGCCGGTCTGGGCGGGCGGCGGCCTGATTCTGGTGCTGTCGGCCGTTCTGGTCCTCGCTTTGTTTAATCCGCAAAGCAAAAAAACGAAGCTTGAACAGGCTCAGGCTTTGGCCCAGCAGTTCTGCACGGCTTTGGTCAAGCAGGATGATGCGGCTCTGAAAACGCTGATGGGGGATCAGAGCGAAACTGACCGGCAGGAACTCCTGCGCTTTGCCAGCTCCAAATGTGAGATATACCCTGAAGCGCCGGAAGTTTACCGTGACCAGATCCGCGTACTGGCTGAAATTGAGATTCAGGACAGCACCGTCTATGCCTCTGGGGAAGCGACGCTGAGCCTGATGATGCGGCAGTCTGAAGATCTGCATCTGGAACGGGTTCTGGTCAGCGAAGCCGCCTCCTTCAATCTCGACCAGGGCGATGCCGACGCTTTCATGTCGCTCAATGAAATTGAAAAACGTTTGTCCGCCTATGTTCCGCAGGCGGTTTTGGACGGAATCAACAGCCGAACGATTCCGAATCCAAATTTCTATCTGTTAGCCAGCTACGATGATCCGAATACACGGATTGCGGACAGCTACCGTTATAACCTGCAGATCACCCTGAATTCTGAGCGCATGACCTCGCTGCATTTCCGGGATTACGGTGCTGATGCTTCGCTATGGCCGTCAGTCAATCTAACATTAGAACAGGGAAAGCAGCTGGCTGAGGCCTTTGCCGGGGAATTCATTAAGCTCCGGGAAGAAACCGCATGGGAGTACGCCGGCATCCAGGAAACGATCGGCGGAGATTTCGACAGCTGGAAAGCTCAGGAAGATGGAATCGACTATGTGGTCTGCATCGACTTGAAAACCGGATTTGTCATCTACTACTACACGGCATAATTCTTCCCCGCTCAAAAACAAAACAGAGGAAATCCGCGCTCTGTAGCGTAAGAATTCCTCTGTTTTTTTATTTTTATTGCGTTGTTTCCGATTCTCAGCTTACAGCACAAGTTTCAGCATTGCCCGGCCAGCTTTTGGCTGGAAAGCGGTGATCGTGACCTCCGCCCCTTTCTGCGCCTGAATCAGCCAGCGCACGGTTCGCGTTAAAGGTGCATGTTCGCCGGTAGTCACTTCACACGAGCGGTAATTCGCATTCGCTCCGGAATAGCCTTCCAGATCACCGATTTCCAGAATTGCCTGACCGGCGATGAAGCTCTGGATCTGTCCCTGCAGCGAAACCTTGACCGGCTTCGCAGTTTTCAACAGCTTCGCTTCCTGGCTCAAATAGGTCGGCAGATACCCTTCGTTGCCGACGGTTACCGTGACTTCAGCTAAATCCTCGCCCAGCCATTTCACCTCGGCCTTGTCAATCGCTAACTGCGGCAGCGACCGGGCGTAGCGCAGACAGAACTTCGTTGTTTTCTCAACTTCCTGAAGCAAAAACGCATTCGGACAATTTTCTTCTGTGAACTTCAGGTTCAGTCCGCCGATTTCCACCAGCCCCAGCTGCGGATGCTGATACGGCGTCCAGGCTTCAAAGCTGTCCGGAGCGTTTTCCGCACACCAGGCGAGCACCTTCGTTAAGGTATCCAGACATTCCGCTTCACTCTTGGCATCACGGCGATCCCAGTCGATCTTGCAGCCTGCCCGCTCCAACAGATTCCACAGCTCCAGCGTATAAGCTGGGATTCCCTGATCCTGGAAGCACCAGTCGTCAAAAGCTCCGGACGAATAATTTTCCTGATCCGTCATAAAGTGATCGAAAATATTGATCGCCGGATAGCCCATTTCCTCCGTCGCCATGGCCGCGATCTCACGCAGCCGGCGCATATCGTCAGGATCGGCACTCTTTTCCGGGCGAGTTCCCGGCGGATACAGGATCACGCCGCCGCTGGTATGATGCGTTGCCACTGCACCGATGTTGTGATGGGCCAGGACAAAATCCACAACCGCCTTGTTTTCCGGATTGCTTAACGGATACGCTCCAGCGCCGGCCTGCCGGGATTCATGAAACCAGCCGAACGGATAATTGCGGTTGAAGTCCAGTCCCCATAAGACCGGGGCCGGCTGAATCTCCCCCTTGACTTCTCCCTGAACCATGCCTTCGCTGACCACGGTGTAGAACTCGCCTTCACGATCATCCGGCTTGCGCTTTTCCATCAGGGCCGGATTGTGCTGACAGATCTTCCACGCGCCATGCTTGTCTTTGATCCGCATCATCCGGATAACGCCGTCCTGATCCATATCCTCAGGCACTAAGCCCGGCTGCTGAACCGGTGTCAGATACGGCCGGTCTGCCGAGCGCAGATCGTAAGGGGTCGTCAGATACACCTCGCTGCCGTCCACACTGATCCGCGGAATGACGTAGAAGGTCATCGTATCGACAAGCTTCGTCAGCGCTTCATCCTCGCCATAATTCGTACACAGAACATCCAAGGTGTGCAGCGCTGCCATCGAGCCGGTCACCTCACCGGCATGCGTGTTGGCGTCGATATAGAACGCCGGCTTAGCCAGCGGATCGCCGGTCTGCCGGTTCGTCAGCGTCATCGCCCAGACATCCCGATCCTTTTCACTTTTGCAAAGTGATTCCATCGTCAGGATATCCGAATGGCGGCTGACCAGCGTTTTTAACGCTTCGGTCAATTCCTGATAAGCATAGTAGTGATCATACTGAAAGGTTGTTTTCATTGGGGCACCTCCACTTCCTTTTCATTTTCTATCCAGCTTTGGCCGATCCGCCTCTTTCTTTGGCGATTCGGGTCCTTCAACTAGGTTGTGTCAAAAATAAATTTTTACAGCACTTTGCTTAAGAATTCAATTGTCCGCGGATGATTTGGATGATCAAAGATCTGCTGCGGACTGCCCTGTTCGGCAATCCGGCCCTCATCCATAAACAGCACGCGGTCGCTGACCGAGCGGGCAAAGCCCATTTCATGCGTGACGATGACGCACGTCATGCCGCCCTCCGCCAGCTGCTGAATGACTTCCAGAACATCCTTGACCATTTCCGGATCCAGCGCCGAGGTTGGCTCGTCAAACAACATGACATCCGGCTCCATGGCCATCGCTCTGACAATCGCTAAGCGCTGCTTCTGACCACCGGAAAGCTTGCGCGGATACTCGTGCGCCTTCTCTTCCAAACCGACCTGCTTCAGCAGCTTCATCGCCTTGTCTTCAGCTTCCTTCTGCGGCACTTTCTTTTCCAGCGTCGGGGTAATCGTAATGTTTTCCAAAACCGTCAGATGCGGGAAGACATTGAAGTGCTGGAACACCATGCCGATCTTCTGCCGATGATGATCGATATTGATCTTTTTGTCCGCGATATCCACGCCTTCAAATATCACCTGGCCGCTGCTCGGTTTTTCCAAAAGATTTAAACACCGCAGAAACGTCGATTTTCCGCTGCCGGACGGGCCGATGATCGACACGACCTCCCCCTTATGAATCGTTTCATCAATTCCTTTTAAGACTTCCAACGCGCCGAAGTTCTTTTTCAGCCCTTTGACTTCAATTAATTTTTTTCCAGAATTAATCACTGACACTCAACCTCTTTTCCATATACTGAACGCCCTTTGACAAGACGAAGGTCACGACAAAGTAAATCGCGGCAATGATGATCAGCGGCTGCCAGGCATAGAACTTCGTGCTCATTAACAGCGTCCGCGTATACATCAGTTCTCCAATATAGAAGGTGGAGGCCAGCGAGGTTTCCTTGATCATCGTTACAAATTCATTGCCCAGAGCCGGCAGGATATTCTTGACCGCCTGCGGCAGAATGATTTTCATCATCATGTGGCGATTGGACATGCCCAGACTCTTGGCCGCTTCGCTCTGCCCTTTATCCACAGCCTGAATACCGGAGCGGATAATTTCCGCGACATAGGCGGAGCTGTTAAAGACCAGCGCGATAACAACACAGGCATATTTGGACAGATTCAGCCATGGGAAGGCCATCGGCAGAAAGAAACGGAAGATATACAGCTGAACCAGAATCGGCGTGCCGCGCAGCACTTCGACATACACTGCCGTTAAGAAACGCAGCAGCGGATTCTTTGACAGCTTGATGATCGCGATCAGCGCGCCGAAGATCGTACCGAAGAACACGGTAATCGCCGCCAATTTCAGCGTTTCCAGCAAGCCGTTGAGGAAAATATCATAGTTTTCCACAAAGACGTCGAAGATGCCTGGTGCTTTAGTTTCTACAATGACATCGTCGGAGCCATCGAATTCAATGCCCAGTTTCTTGGCCTGCACCTTGGCTTCGGTTTTCCATTGTTCATACAGGCCTTCTTCATTGATCTTTTCAATGATTTCGTTAATGGCCGCAATCAGTTCCTTTTCGCCTTTTTTCACAGCCAGCACGTTGCCGTCATGCTGATCTTCCTTCGACGTATCAAAGCGGGCATCCGCCAGCATCAATGAACCATCTTTGGAGGCATAGCCTTTCGCTACGTCGCAATCGGAAGCCAGCGCGTCAACCTTGTTGGTCGTCAGGCTCAGAATGCCGATATCCATGGAGGTGATCGTTTCGAGCGTTGCCTGCGGCAGCTGGGTCTGAACATAGTTTTCCTGCAGCGAACCGGCTTGAGCCGCGATCAGTTTGCCGTCAAATCTCTCCAGCGTTGGAAATTGTTCGGCATCCGCGCGCCGTATCAACAATCCCTGGCAGGCGGCTTCGCCGGTCTTGTTGAAACCGTCTGATAATTCAAAGGAGATCTCACGGTCTTCTTTCCAGCCGAAACCGCTGATCGCCATGTCGCTTTCACCCAGATCGACGGAACTGAGCACCATCGCGAAATCCATTGCCTGAATTTCCAGCTCCACGCCCAGCTGATCGGCGATATACTGCGCCATCATGATGTCGGATCCGACATACTGCGCCTGTCCTTTTTTGGAATCGTCAATAAACTCCTGCGGCGCAAAATCCGGCGACGTCGCAACGATCAGTTTCCCCCGCTGCAGAATTTCCTCCAGCCGGTTATCCGGATTCCCCGAAGTCGGTTTGGTTTCTTCCGCACTCAGCGAAAGACCGGTTGTGATCCATAGGCTGAAAATCATCACAGCCAGGATCAGCATGTTCTTCATCTTTCTCATATTACCCCTCTTTTCCAAACAAAAAAGCCGTTCCTCAAATCCAGGAACGACTTCCATCGCGGTACCATCCTAGTTGCCGGAATACAAAGATTCCAACCCCTCATTCGTTAACGCAGACTCACGTTTCAGACTACTGGCTTCATCTGAACTTCTCCCAGGTGCGTTTCGCTTTCGACAGTGCCGCCAAACTTCCACTCTGTTTTGGCTCGCTCTTGGTTATCTCAAGCTACTCTCCTGTTCACTGAATTTGAATATGGCTTCAGTTTAAGCGAAACGCTGACCGTTGTCAAGACGCAAATCCATGCGATTTTGGAAAAAAGAGAATTTTTACATTTATTCCTGAAATTATTTTCATTCGTCGCAGCCTTGCCTTCAACCCTAGTTCATCTCTGTCCTTTTATCTCGAAAGACACAGTGCACAAAAACCTTATTTATCATAGATATGCGTGATGTTTTTCAACAGAATGGACAAACTTCCGTCAGGATTGGTGATGAATTCGACATGACTTTGATCATGCATATAATCAATCGGCAGCACGATCGAAATACCGCTGTCCGTCACCAGCTTCTGTTTTTTCAGCTTCGCGTCGTAAGCCGAACTGGTCACGACCATGCGCTGCTGATCCAGCCCCCGATCCTGCAGCTTCGCTTTGGCCTCAAACAGCGTCGATGGGTCATCGACATAGATTTCCTCAAACACTTCTTCCAGATTGACTTCTTCCTTTTCCTGCAGCGATTCCGCAACCTTCTGCTTAAACTCAACCCGCCGGTTCATCTCCGTCAGATCATCGCTGGGATGGATCTCCTGTACAATTTTCTGCGCCGCCTTGATTTTTTCCTTCGGCGTCATTTCAAATTGCTGATTCAGAAGCAGCTCAGAAAGCGGCGTAAAGCCTTTTTCCTTCTTTTCAATCAGCTGGGTCAGTCCGGTAAACAAATCCATGCAGAACTCAAAGCTCAGTCCGGCTGAAGCGCCCGGCAGCGTCGTCTGATATTCAACCAATTCCAGACGGGTCTGACGCTCATCCTGCTGGAGATGGTGAATCAGTGAGCTGCGGTAATCCAAAACCCCAACATACAAGCTCAAATGACGGTCGATTTCTAACAAAGCCATCAGAACATCCGCACTTTGACCGCCATTGCTTTGACGATAGGTAAATATTTTCTGCAGCAGCTGCAGCGTGAACTGATAAAACGCCTGCCATTCTGACCATTTTAAAGCTTCATCCAAACTCACGCCGTCGATTCCCGAAGCCGTGCTGGTCTTGCAGTTATCGCTGCCCGCAAGGCGCTGCAGCCGTTTTTGAAGATAGGTATTTAAAAAATCTGTCGGTTCCAATTCAACCTGCGATACCACCGGCATCCCCAGATTCATATCCAGGCTGTGCAGAATCGCAGTTTTTAATTCGATTGTTTCCACAGGCGATTCCTCCTTTATCCTTGGCTTAGTTTACCTTTTTTTGATCAAAAAGAAAAGACATCCTGTTCAGAAATGTCTTTATTTCTATGCTTTAGGACTGCGGTGCGGCGACCACTGCGGCAATGATGTCCTCCGTGTTCAGCGTACTGAACCGGCTGCGGTTAAAGCGAATTGACTTGGACTGCATATCGAAGATCACCGACAGATCCACGTTCATATAAAAGCCTTTTACCAGACATGTCCGGATCGAATCTTTTGCCAGATCGTGCTTGACGATCGCCAGGCTTTCGACATCGGTATAAACTGGAATTCCGCGATCCTCGGAATACATCTGAAGTTCCTCCAAGCGAATATAATCAACGACGAACGCGTCTAAATTCGCAATCCGGTCGGCATACTCCAGCAGCTGCAAGGTCGCATTTTCCTCCGCTTTCAGCGGTACGGCATATTCTTCCACCAGCGTATTGCCAATGATTTGTTGTTGTTTCTTATTCATGCTGCTCACCCATTCTGCTCCTTTACTTATCTTCATTATACTATGTTTTAGGTAAAGTGAATATGTCAAATTGCATAAATGACCTCATTTTTTTAATTTCGACATTCTTCGCCGCAGATACGATCATAGCGCTTACATTTCCGTTATTTTCCTAATTTTTTTATTCTAATAAAAAATCCCCGGTTTTCATGCTGAGTCCTGAACCGATTCCAAGATAGAACTTAAAAATCGAGAAGACCACAGCAGCTAAGAAAATTAGCGGCAACCGTAACAAAGCAGGACAACTTGACATGAAAAAACAGAGCTTTTGCCAGCAAATAGCAGCACGCTCTGTTTCCATGCACTATAAAGTTTTTTACAACAACACTGCCGATGAATCTTTGACGCTTAACAGCCAGCCTTGGAAAATGACAGCTTGGGGCAATACTGCTTTTCCTTGTCGCTTCATCAAACTAGCTCACCAGATGGTTACAATTCGTTGATCGCCGCCGTGACGGCCATGCTTCGAATCCGTTTTGCTGGGCCGTAAACAGCACTTGCCGCGGCAAAGAAAACCATCAAAAGGATCACAATCAGGGAAGTGAGCGGCAAATGCCAAAGCGCATAAGGAAAATGTTCGGTAATCAGGATCTCGTAAAGCCATTTGTTTAACGGCAGCCCGACTATAACGCCGGCGGCGCACCCCCAGAAAGCATACGTGAAGGCCTCGGCCGCAATCATTTTTATGAGCTGACGTTCATCCATGCCTACCGCCCGCATCGCTCCATATTGCTTGATTCGTGCCGACACACTCATTGAAAGGCTGTTGATAATATTCAGCACCGTAACTAAAGCAATGATCGCTAAAAAGCTGTAAACACAGAAAACGAAGGCGGCATAAGTGCCGGCAGTACGCTGTTCGCGTTGATCATGAAAGCTATATTCATCTCCGACGGCAAGCTGAATCGCCCGGATATTTTCATCCGTCGCATCGCTTGTCAGCTGAATCATAACCAGCGAATACTCCGTCGTTCCGGTAAGCCGGACAAACGTTTCACTGGAAGTGATCAGCGTCATTTTCCCTTCTGTCAAGCCATTGCTGCTGAACGGATCATATTTCAACAGGCCGGCAATTTCGAGGGATTCCTCTCCAATCTGGATATGATCTCCGATTTTCCAAGGGCTGTCCTGATCCGAAGTCGCCAGGACATAACGGCTGTCTCCATATACCTTGGATAAGTCACTGCCGCTTTTCAGAACCCCGTCAGTTTTCAGACACTTTAAATCAAAATCGTCATAAGAAATCAGATCCAAAGAATCAGAATAGGAAGTCTTTCCCTGCCAAACTGCGGAAACATCGAAATCACTCCGGCGGCCATAAACTACTTTTACTCCCGGCATAGCTTGGATTTTTTCAATCAGGTCCGCGGAAATAGCTTTGGAACTATCCCCGCTTGAAATATCAAGATCCGAAGCAGCAGCCGACTGCGGCATCAGATAGTTTACAAAGCGAATCATCACTGAAAAGCTCAGAAACAGGATGATGCTGAGGGCAAACGAACCTGTCATCAGGATGAGATTTTTTTTCGAGGAAACCGCATGATGGATCCCAAGAGCGGTTTCAATTCTGACAAATCGGCCAGAGGCAGAATGCTGAATTGTTTTCTTGTCTTCCGCGTTTCCGGAAACGGCCGTAACCGGCGAAACTTTGGAAGCCCGTTTAGCCGGGGAACTCGCGGCGATTAATACCGTAATGATCCCTACGAAAATACCGCAGATTATGCCAAAAAGGCTGACGCCAAAAAGCGGAATAGTCGAAAATTCTTTTCCAACAAGAAAGCGCAGAACAGCGCAAAGTCCCCATGTGATGACTACTCCGCCCGCAAGCCCTATCGGGATCGCCGCTTTGCACCAGTTCAGAGCTTCCAGCCGCACAAAACGGATAATCTGCTGCCGGCTCATTCCAATGCATCGCATCATTCCAAAAAACTTGGTTCTTTGCGCTACGCTGCTGTTGATGCTGCTTGAGATCATTAAGACTCCCGCAAGCAGAATCAATAGGAACAAAACGACCGCGATGCCCAGCAGGGATTGTCCCATCGCGCTGCCTATCAAATCTAAGAATGACAGATTCCCATGCTTCTCCATCAGCCGGGCCTGCTCCATCCGCATGCCCATCTCAGCCATGCTGAATACAGCGGTTACCATGAATACCGCAAAAATAATACAGAGCAGCGTCATCCGGTTCTGCCGCCGATGCACCTTTGCGGAAATCGGCACAAGACTGAGATAGCTTCTCATTCACGGCACCTTCCAAAATCACTCAGTACGCCGTCTGAAACCTGCAGCACCCGATCCGCCGCCTGAGCAATGCTGCGGTTATGCGTAATCATAATGATCGTCTGTTCATATTTTTTTGACGATTCTTTCAGCAAAGCAATGACCTCTCGGCTGTTCTGACTGTCCAGATTGCCAGTGGGTTCATCCGCAAGGATCAGCGAAGGCCGTGTAATAAGCGCCCGGCCGATTGCCACGCGCTGCTGCTGACCGCCGGAAAGCTGGCTGGGCAGATGATTCCTGCGTTCCTTCAGATTCAGGACCGCAAGCAGTTCCTCCAAATATTTTCGGTTAGGCTTCTGATAATCAAGCAGCAGCGGAAAAATGATATTCTGCTCCACAGTAAGCTCCGGTACAAGATTGAACGCCTGAAAGATAAAACCGATATTCCGGCGGCGAAACAGAGTTAGTTTCCGATCATTCATGGAAAAAATATTTTTTCCGTCGATCATCACCTTGCCGGATGTTGGGGTATCCAGAGCACCGATCATATTTAAGAGCGTACTTTTGCCGGAACCGGATTCGCCTACAATCGCTACATACTCTCCTTTGGGCACGGAAAAACTGACGTTTTTTAATGCCTTGACAGCGTTATCCCCACTGCCATAGGTTTTACATAATTGATGGACCTCTAACAAGTTCATAGTGCAAACACCTCTTTCTTGAATGACTTGGTTATTCGGCAGACTTCCCTGCCTATGCCTGAAAGAATAGCACATGAATCTTACTGCCACCCTACGGTCAGCCTACAATTTTGTAGGAATTAAGAAATCCAGGGTAAAAATCGTTCCCTTTCCCAATTCACTGTCAACTGTGATCGTACCGTTATGCGCTTCGATGATGGCTTTTGCCAAAGACAAGCCCAGTCCGATTCCCTGCTTATCTTTGGAAAAACGACTGCGGTAAAACCGTTTGAATATATAGTGCAGATCCTCCGGATGAATTCCGCAGCCATTATCTTTTATCAGAATCTGCACAACCGTGGAGCAGGCCTTCCATTCAATATAAACCTGATCCCCTTTTTCCGTATGATCCAGAGCGTTTTTCACAAGATTGCCAAGGGCCTCGCTCAGCCATTCCCGATCACAAAGAATCGTGAGCGTATCAGACCCTGCGAGGATGAGTTCCTTTTGTTCCTGTTTGGCACGATATGCAAAATGCAGTTCAATGTCCCGCATCAACTCGGCAATGTTTTCCTCAGTTTTCTCAATTATTATGGAACCAGCATCCAGTTTCGTAATCTTCAGCAAATTCTGTACCAACGCTTCAATCCGATCCAGTTCCTGTTCCGACAAGACAGCAAATTCTTTTACGGCCGGCAAGGCATCAGCTTCTTCCTGCAGCAGTCCATTGTAAATATTCAGAGCGGCTAGCGGTGTTTTCAGCTGATGGGAAATATCTGAGATCGTATTTTTCAGAAATTCTTTTTCCCGCAGTTCATTGGCCGCATGGGCATTGAGGATTGCGGCCAGCGAATTGACAGAATGAAACAGCCGGTATAACTCACCTTCGTGATCACAGTCAATCCGGGCGCTGACTTCTCCGTCAAGATAGGCATTGATCTGGGAAACCGCTTCTTCCATAATTTTATTCTGACGGCGAAAATACCAGAAGCAGATGCCCCATACCGAACCCGCAGCCAATCCAAAAAGAAGGAACAGTTCCCAGGAAAACTGCTGATAAAGCTGTCCCAGAAGCAACTCGGCCAAAATCAGAAAAGCAGCCAGCACAAGCGCCAGGATTACGAAAAAATTTTTTATCTCCTGATTAACAAAAAGTTTCATAAATTTCCTCAATCCATGACATTCCATTTATATCCCATGCGCCGGACCGTCAGAATTCGCTGCGGTTCACTTGGATTGTCTTCAATTTTAATTCTTAAGCGGCGCATGTAAACCGTCAGCGTACTGCTGTCAATATAATTGCCTTCGCAATCCCACAGTTTATCCAAAATCTGTTCCTTGCTGAGTACCACATTGGGATTCTTCATCAACAGACAAAGCAGCTTATACTCGGCAGCGGTCAAATCCAGAAGCTGTCCTTTCTTGAACGCTTGTCCCTGCAAAAGGAATACCTGAATTCCATTGGACTGCAGCTCGGTGGCTGTTGACGAGAAATCTTTTGTCCGTCTGAGCAAGGCGTTGATTCGGGACATCAGTACGCCCAGCTTGAACGGTTTTGTGATATAATCATCGCCGCCGATATCCAATCCCATAATAATGCTTATTTCCTCGTCAGAAGCGGTTAAAAAGATAATCGGAACCTTGGAAGTCTGCCGTACCTTCTGACAGAAATCAAAACCGGATCCATCCGGCAGAGCCACGTCTAAAACTAACAAATCATAGCAGTCCTTTGCCCATAATTCGTTAGCTTCCTGCAGGGTTCTTGCGATTTCCAGTTCAAAGCCCTGCTTTTTAAATGCAAAAGAGAGTCCGTTGATAAGGCTTAAATCATCTTCAAGAAGTAGTATCTTGCTCATCCCTCTGCTCCTTTCCTTATCTTGTTCGCACATCCGCATGCCGCTGCTCGGTATCCCGCAGTCTTTTTCGCAGCTGTAACTGCTTTGCTAGACAGGATAAACATAGATTCATGAAAATTTCTGAATTTTTACCGCAGCTTCTTTAAACTACACACGTATATTTTCTTCGGTTCGATAAACACATTATAATTCTGCTTCGCAAAGAATACAAACCAGTCGCAGTCTTTCAACCTCTTCTCTCCGCCTTCCGATCCAATGTTCACATGGTTTGGGACTGATTTTCAGCTATCAAAACAGTTTAACTTCATCCTCTTTAATGAAAAAACGGCACAGCCTTTAATCCCAGACTGTACCGTCAAATGAATTTTTACTCAGCCTTTAGACTGTCAATCAGCGCCAGAACCTGAGCGACATCCTGATCCGGCTTCACCTTGTCAAAGCGCTTCAGAATCATTCCCTGCTCGTCGATCACAAAGGTCGTCCGGGCTACGCCCATTACCTTTTTGCCATACATCATTTTCTCCTGCCAGACACCATAAGCTTCAATCGCAATTCGATCCGGATCCGAAAGCAGCGTAAAATTCAAGTTCTGCTTGGCAATGAATTTCTGATGCGAAGTCACAGAATCTTTGGAAATCCCGATAACCTTAAGATTGCGTGCGGTCAATTCCGCAAAATGATCACGATAGCTGCAGGCTTGCTTTGTACAGCCTGGAGTACTGTCTTTCGGATAAAAATAGACGACGACTTTCTGTCCTAAAAAATCATGCAGCGATACGGCATTGCCCTCGCTGTCATTCAATGTAAAATCGTAAGCTTTTTCCATCTTAAACCATCCCTTCTTTTCTTGTTTAAACTTATCATACCCGTTTTTTTGATTTCTGCCTACTCCAACGCTTTCTTTCGGTTATCTTGAAATAAATAAAAAATAAATTTTGAAGTGATCGTTTCGTCCTATGCCACAGGATTGCAGAGAGAAAAACACGAAAAGGATGATATAATCAAGAAAACAACACGGAACCAATAAGATGAAAAGAGGGAATTTATGCTGCGGCTGACAACAAAAAGAATGATTCTGCGGGATTATCAAGCTGGAGATGAAACGGCAATCCTAAAATTAAAAAGTGATCCGCAAGTGACTTTTTATCTTCCAGGATTGCGATTAAACTCACTGGAAGAAGCCCGGGCAGATTTACAAAAATGTTTGACAGATCAGACTTCCGATCCGCGTCCAACCTATTTTTTTCACATTGAATCAAAAGCAACGGAGGAAGCGATGGGAAGCATAGGATATACGATTACGCAGACGACGCCGCTGGGGAAACTGGCGGATGTCGGCTACTTTCTTTTTCCGCAGTTTTGGAATCAGGGCTATGCCAGCGAAGCCTTAGCGTGTCTATTTCGCTTTGCTTTTCTTGAAGACAAGATCATCCGCTTCTCTGCCGGATGCCTCCAGGAAAATATCGGATCTGAAAAAGTGATGAAGAACTGCGGCATGCTTAAAGAAGCAGAACACATCGACAGCGTTTGGCATGAAGGACAGTTAAAAACGCGCGTCGAATATCGTTTGTTAAAAACGGAATGGCTTGCACAGAGCGGTGCAGTCAAAACTGAATGATAAAAATGGAGGTCGAGGAATGAAAAAAATTATCGTGGCTGCAGATTCATTTAAAGGCTGTTTATCCAGCAGTCAGATTGGGGAACTGATTCAAATGGTTACTCAGGAAATACTCCCTTCTGTCCAAGTCACGGTGTTGCCGATCAGTGACGGCGGCGAAGGGTTAGTAGAAGCGGTTGTCAAAAGCGGCGGCTTTGCACGGCAGGAAGGTCAATTCTACGACCCGATGAACAGACCGCTGACGGCCGCTTGGGCGCGCAGAGAGGATGAAGCTGTTATCGAATTGGCACAATGCAGCGGATTAGGTTTATGTGATCCGCATGATCCTTCTTTAATGTCAACCTATGGCACCGGACTGCAGCTGAAAGCGGCACTGAAGACTGGATGCAAAACTCTATATTTGGGTTTGGGCGGCAGCGGTACGCATGATGCCGGCTGCGGCATTGCGGCTGCCTTGGGCATTCGTTTTTTCCATCAGGGAAAAGCCTTTCTGCCCACCGGCGCCACGCTCAATCAGATTGATGCGATAGATGATTCTGAAAGTTTGTTCAATCAATACCCGGCACAGTTAGTTTGCCTGTGCGATGTCACGAATCCGCTTTTTGGATCCCTTGGAGCAGCACGGGTCTTTGCACGGCAGAAAGGGGCTGATCAACGCCTGATCGAACAGCTGGATCAGGCGACAGAAACACTGACACGCAAGGTGGAAAAATGGAAATCCTGTGTCCTGGCTGATCAGCCAGGCTTGGGAGCAGCCGGAGCCTGCGGCCTGATGCTGAGCGGATTGTTTCATTGTGAGATCCGCAGCGGACTGGAGCAGTGCTTGCAATGGATGCAGCTGGATGAACAGTTAAAGCAGGCTGACCTGATCATCACCGGTGAAGGCCGTCTGGATTCGCAAAGTCTGCAGGGGAAAGTCCCGTTAGGCATCCTGCGGCATGGCCAGCAAGCTCACGTTCCGGTACTGGCTGTATGCGGACAGCTGGCATTCCCCAAAGCCGACTTGATTAAGGCTGGATTCTGCGATGTGCTGGTTTTGCAGCAACCGCAGATGAGTCTGCAGGAAAGCATCGATCAGGCTTCTGACCGGCTTCAGAGCGAATGGAAATCCTGGCTGCATCAGCATGATCAATCCCTGTAAGCTGGATAAATAATCCGGCTTTTTTGTAAGCGCTGTCAAAGAACGTTTTCGGCACGTCCGGATTATGATAAAATGAAAGAAACAGCCAGGAGAGGTTAACCATGAAAATCCGTCATTTACCTGCGAGTCAGTCCCCCAACATTCAGTCCTTTTTGGATTTCAGCCGCCGTATGCTTAACGCTGAGCGGCAAACCTGTGTCAAAGCCTGCAGCTGGGATGTTTCAGAAGTCGTTCCCAACAAACCTCTGCCGCAATGGGAAATTTTTGCAGCGGAAGAAAGTGAAGGTCAGCTGGTTGGACTTTTAGCCTTGGATCCGCAGCGGTGGCAGATTGATCTGCTGGCGGTTTCGCAGCAGCATCAAGGCGAGGGTTTATCCAGCGAACTGCTGCATCAGGCGCGCCGTTATGCTAAAAAACATCATCACTTTGAGCTGCAGGTCATCGTTTTATTGGCTTCCTTGCCGTTCTTTCTGAAAGAAGGCTTTACCTTGATGGCCAATGATCGTCACCCGGTTCAGCTGCAGGGACGGTTTTTCATGCGGCAGACACTGCGCTCGCGGCTGGTTCTGGCGGCCGAGCCGTTTGACAATGGCTGGGATGCACGGGCTTTCACGGAAATCCTGCAGGCCACTATTCCGGTTTCTCAATGTCAGTCGCTTTCCTGCAATTTAAGCGATCATCGGCATGGCTACGTTGACGCCTTAATCGGTCAGTCCGTCTGTCAGCGAGTTTTCTTTCCCTCCCCAGCTTCCCATCGGATCAGTTATGCAGTCCGAGGCAACAATGCCATTCTTGAGCTTTCTGCCATAGCTGATGAATCAGATTCAACATTATACGGCATGATGATTCTGCATGCTATGACGCAGGGCTGCCGGCGCTTTTATCTTGTTTTAAGTGATGAAGGTCCCCAAGACGGCGGCAGAGGAATGCTTGAGGCTTTAGGCATGAAATTGATCTGTAATCAACAAGGTGAAATCATCCAGGCTGAGGATGGCGAGATGAGAAAAACGCTGCGCGGCTTAACCTTTATTGCCCTTTGCGATCCTCTGGATCTTTATCGAAATACACTTCCCCGCTCACCGCTGATTCACTGGCTTAGCCAAATCGCACCGCCGGAACCGGGTGCCTGTGCTGGTCATGGCCTCGGCTATACTGTTCAGGCCATCCTCAAAGGGAAATGTCAGGATGGCATTGCGGCGTTGATGTCTACGATTGGTTTTGGCGAACGGTTAAAGCATGCGGATGCGCTGCTTTGCTTCCGGCAAACTCCGCTGACACCGACTTCACCCAGCGCCTTACCCCACGCCGCGGCGATGGCCCATCATGAAGACATGCTGACAATGTTGATCACGCCGGCTAAGATTTCATCAGTTCAGGCTGAAATTCTCGGATTTGATATCGACATACGACTGCCTGAGGGTCCGCTGGACGATCATGATGTCCTTGAAGCTCTAAAACAGGCTTATTCTTTTATCTTATAAATCAAAGAAAGCGGAACAGGATCGCCCTTCAGGCTTGATCCAGGGATTCCGCTTTTCTTTCGCTGCTTTTACAGTTCATCGCACTTTCAAAAAATAATGTATTTCTTGTCTTAATTTAAGGCTTCGCTTCCCGTGTTAGAGAGTGGCAAGCAATGGGGTAAGCATTTTTATCAGAGAAACTTTCGACCTACTTTGTTTTTCGGTGAATCACCTTGATCTTCCAATTATAAAATCCAGCTGTGTCTACCAATCTCACCTTGCTTCCAGAGCAAAAAGGAAAAGCGCTGCCGCTTTCGTGGAGAAAGGACAGAGCTTTTCAGTTGGTAAAATAAATTTTTGTTTATTGATTGGCTGCGGCGTTAGCACCTGCAATCCGGCCAAAGACCATGATATCCGCAATCGCATCCGAGCCTAAACGGTTTGTGCCGTGGATACCGCCGGTGACTTCACCCGCTGCATACAGATTTTCAATGACTTGGCCATCCATATTGACAACCTGGGCTTCAGGGTTGATCTTAATTCCGCCCATCGTATGATGAATCGCCGGAATCGATTTCATAATGTAGTACGGCCCTTCACCGAAGGCAATCAGATCGCCGCGCTTGTTGAATTCTTCATCTTTGCCCTTTTCGCAATATTCGTTGTATTTGGCAACCGTAGCTTTCAGGTTTTCAGCATCAATGCCGAAATGCGCCGCGGCTTCCTCAATCGTATCGGCTTTGACTAACATGCCGCGTTCAATCAGATCATCATATTCGCTTTTGTGCTGTTCACCCACACCGGAAGCTACCATCGAAGCTTCATCCCAGAACAGATAGGAGAATCCATCCGTTGTTTCCGTCACGGCTTTGGAGATGACGTCGCGGCGTTCCAGTTCCTCAACAAACCGCTTGCCTTCCAGATTCACCAGGATCGCCCGGCCGTCTAAACGAACATCGCCGACATACAATAACCGTCCGGTTTCTGCATCACAGGTCGGATAGGTCTGAATCCATTCCATACCCACCAGCTGGGCGCCGATCGCTTCGGCCATCGTGATGCCGTCGCCGGTAGAGCCAACACTGTTGGTAGACAGAATTTTTTCATCCATCATCGGGTTATACTTTTTCCGCATTTCCAGATTGGAACCAAAGCCGCCGGTCGCAATAATGACGCCGTTATGAGCGGTATAGGTCACAGTCTGTCCTGCCTGTTCTGCTTCGACACCGATGACTTTGCCGGCTTCATCGGTGATCAGCTTCGTTGCCGGAGTATCGGTTTGAATTTCAACACCCAGTTCTTCGCACTTTGCTTTTAATTTCTGAATCGGCTCCACGCCGCTGGCATTCAGCGGTACCAGACTGCGCTTGACAGAATGTCCGCCGAAGAATAACATATAATCCTCAAACTGGACATGAACGTCATCCCGCAGCCATTCGGCAGCGCTCAGGGCATTTTCCGCCAGGACATGCACTACGTCTGGATCCGCGATATTGTCGCCGCCTTTCATGATATCTTCATAGAACTGTTCAACCGAATCGGTAATGCCTTCCTTTTCCTGCAGCCAGTTGCCCGGCGCGGCCATTTCTGCACCGGAAATCAGCGTGTTGCCGCCGACCATCGGCATCTTTTCCAGCACGATGACGCTGGCGCCGTTTTCCTTGGCGGTAATCGCGGCGGCCATCCCGGCTCCGCCGGCCCCTAAGACGATGACGTCGGCTTCCGTATTCACCTCAGCTGTCTGCGGTTCATCGCTGGTCTGCGGCTGCGCTGGGGTTTGCGAGCAGGCTGCCAAACTGAATGTCATGACGGCGGCCAACACCAATAGCGTTACTTTCTTCATTTCTTTTTCCTCCCTTTACAAGATCACTAATTTGTGATTACATTAGCATTATACTTGATGTGAATTTGTTTGTATTTGCACATATTTTCTAAAATTTGCACTTTATCAACCTGAGGTGATCCCATGAAATTCCGCACCCGCATGATCGTGACCTTCAGCACGCTTATCACTATTGCCTTCGCCGTCTTGATGAGTCTTGTCTATCTGACGGTTTCCCATGCCAATCAGCAGCTAGTTTCCTCGACAAGCATCCAGCTGTTCGATGCCAAAGCCCGGGAAGCCGGAGACTGGCTGGCGCAGCGGGTCAGCGAACTGGAAATCATCGCGCTGAACCCGGCGGTTCAGTCAATGGATTTTGATATGATCCGGCCGTTTGTCGATACGCTCAATGCCGATGTCGGTCAGCGGTTCGGCAATCAATGGGGAACGTTTGCGATCGGCAAGACCGATGGGATCGGCTGGGTTGCCCAGGATAAGACGATCGACGTATCTGGCCGTGATTACTTTGAACGCGCGATGACCGGCGGTGAAGCCTTTATTCTGAGCGAACCGGTTACCTCCAAGACCGACAATGCCCCGATTGCTTTAATCTGTTATCCGCTGCGCAAAGATGGAGTTCCCTATGGCTTTATCAACGGCGCGATCGCCTTGAACCGGCTGACGGAGCTGGCCCAGGGAATTGATTTTTACGGCGGTGTTTCCTGGATCATGGACAGCCAGGGACGCAACTACACAGTGCTGCCGGAAACGTTAAGCACCAAGCAACTGATCCAGTTCAGCGAACCGTTACGAACTGATCCGCCGGCCTCCACCCGTTATGTCGCTGATGGCAGTTCCTATTTCTACTTCACTCCGATTCCCATGACGGAAGATTGGTTTCTGTGCACGCAGGTCCCGCGCGCTGTTTTGATGGAAAGCACCTATTCCCTGCTGAGCACCCTGGCTGTGGTCTGGATTTTCTTGCTGGGACTAACGATTTTCGCCGCGATCCTGCTTTCGCGGACGATCAGTCAGCCGCTCGCCCAGCTGTGCCAGACGATGGACAAAGCTGGCGGGGGTGATCTGACGATTCGGGCTCAAGCGCAGGGCAGCGATGAAATCGCGATGTTAGCTCATTCCTTTAATAAACTGACAGCTCAGCTTCAGCAGCTGATGAATCAGCTGCTCCGCAACGAAAAACAGAAGCGCCGGGCAGAACTGCGCATCCTGCAGGCGCAGATCAATCCGCATTTCCTTTATAATACGTTGGATATGCTGCACTGGATGGCCTATGATCATGAGGATCAGGACATGCTTCAGCTGATCAGCACGCTGTCCAGCTTCTATCGGATTTCATTAAGCCGCGGTGATGAGTTTATCCCGCTGCCGCGGGAGCTGGATCACGTGCGCTATTATCTGGAAATTCAGAAAATGCGGTTTGAAGATCAGTTTGATTTTACAATCCAGGCTGATGCCCAGACTGAACCGCTGCTGATGCTGAAACTCTTGCTTCAGCCATTGGCCGAAAACGCAGTAATCCATGGCATTAAGCCCTGTCCGCATCGCTGTCAGCTGACGATTGAAGCCTGCCGCAATGGGGATGTTGTTAAGATTCGGGTATCGGATAACGGAGTCGGAATTCAGGAAGAAACATTACGGGAGCTGCGTCAGGCCATGGAAGAGGGTCAAAGCCGGGCCGGTTTCGGTCTGGTGAACGTTCATCAGCGGATTCGCTTAACCTATGGTGCAGACTACGGTCTGACCCTGGACAGCGGCATTGGACAGGGAACGACCATAACCCTCAGAATCCCGGCAATCAAGGAGAAGAAACATGTGGAAAGTATTGATTTGTGATGATGAAGCCCTGACCCGGCGGGGATTGACCAAGATGGTCAGCCGCTGCCGTACAGACATGGAGGTTGTCGCTGTCGCTGCCCAGGGCGAAGAAGCCTGTGAGAAGATCGAAACACTGCGTCCTTCCATTGTCCTGATGGATATCAATATGCCGTTGGTCAGCGGGCTGGAAATTATTGAACGGTATCATGAAGACCCGCGGCTGCGGTTTGTCATTATCTCCGGCTACAGTGATTTTGCTTATGCCCAGAAAGCCTGCCGCTATCATGTCGTCGATTATTTGTTAAAACCGGTCAGTGAAGAACAGCTGCTGGCTGTTTTGGATCGCTGTGCCGTCATGCTTCAGCAGCAGATCACCACCTCCCGGATTGTCGTCCCGCAGCATCAGGATCGTTCCATGATCACGCAGGTGCTGCAGGAGATTGAGCAGCATGTAACGGACAGTGATTTTTCGTTAAACCAGCTGTCTGATCAATTTCATGTCTCTGCTTCCTATCTTTCCCGGATCATCAAAGAAGAAGTCCACTGCACCTTCAGCGAACTGATCAACGAAAAACGGCTGACCCAGGCCCGAACTTTGTTGTTAAGTGAACCGCCGCTTCTGATGTGGGAAATTGCCGAGCAGTGTGGTTTCACTTCGCAGCATTACTTCTGCCGGGTTTTTAAGAACCGCTTCGGTCTCACTCCGCAGCAGTACCGTCAGCTGATGAAAGAAGAAAATTCCGGAAACAAACCGAAGTCAGCTTAAGTCGTCATTGCGGTTATGGGTTAAAAAAGTCTGAACCGGCTCATCGCTGACAAGTCAGCGAATATTTTTGGCAGACTTAAAATTGATAATCAGAAAGTAAAAAAGAGTGAATTCTTAGCCCTGGGACAAGGCTTCAGATTCACTCTGTTTTTATTGCTTCCTGTCTGTGATTTTTCCGCTAGTGTTCAGCTCCCTCATCGTAAAGATGCAGAGCTTCCGGATTCAAGGTGACATGGAAATCCGCGGCCAGGGCGATCAGATCCGCGGTCGTGATCGTCTGCCGCTTGTTTGGACTGACGGATAGCACCTTGATCAGAATCTCTGCGGATTTTTCGATCGTGTGCATCAAACCGAAGGTTTCATCAAAGTCGGTACCGGAACAGAATAATCCATGATGCGCCCAGACAACCGCGTTGACCTGTTCCATGAATACGCTGGTTTCCTCTGCGATCGGCTTGCCGCCGGGCACCATCCATTTCACAACACCAAGACCCTCAGGGAAGACGACTGGACATTCGGTTGCCATTTCCCACAATTCCCGCGTAAAAACCGCGCTGTCCAGCGGAAGCAAAAACGTCAGCGCAATCAGATTCGCCGGATGGGCGTGATAGATCACACGATGCCGGCCTTGGGTTATCCGTTTTTTCACTTCATGATTCATCAAATGGGTCGGCAGCTCGCTGGTCGGTCTGCCGCCTTCGGTAAGTCCCCAGACAATCCGATATTGCAGCCCATCCGGACTGATCTCAATGATCGCCAAATGGCTTTCCGGCTTCAATTCCACATTGCGCATATATTTGCCGCTGCCGGTCACCGCAAAGAATTCCCCGGCCAGCCCCTTTACCTCTGTGCCAATCGACTGCCACGGCTGATCGTAATGCAGCTGATCACCAAGCTCGGCTATGGCTTCCTGACTTATCCGATAGGACAGATTTCCGCCGTTGCGCTCATGCCAGCCCTGGCGAAAGCCGTCGCCGCATATTCTGATCATGTCCTGCATCCAGGTGGTCTCCAAACATTTCATGCGATTTCCTCTTTCTCTTCATTTCGTTTTAACAGAACTTCTTTCTCATAATCCTGCACAACCTTCAGCCAGGCGTTTTCCCCCGGGACGCCCTGACGAAGGCAAAAGACTTCCCAAACCTCACCGATCGGCGCCATTTTTAATTGTTCCTGCAGCGCCATCAGTTCGGTAAAGCGTTGTTGCTTCTGCAGCTTGGCCATTTTTTCCCGCGGTGTTAAAAGGGCGTTCAGCAAGGCTTTCTGAACACTGCGCACGCCGATCACCCAGGCGGCGATCCGGTTGATGCTGGCATCAAAATAATCTGTGGCAATTCGAATTCGTTCAGCCCCGCTGCGGATAATTTCCTGAGCAATCTGGCGTGTTTCATCATCATACAAAACGACATGATCACTATCCCAGCGCACCGGCCGGCTGATATGCAGTGCCAGCTCATCCGTAAACATCAACATCGCTGAGATCTTATCGCTGATTGTTTCTGTCGGATGATAATGACCGGAGTCGAGCAGACAAAGCAGCCCATTTTGAGCGGCATAATTCATGTAAAACTCATGCGAACCGACGGTATAGCTTTCAATTCCGATGCCGAAAACCTTGGATTCCACAGCAACTTTGACCTTGGAGCGATCGTAATCCATCGCCAGAATTTGATCCAGCGACGTTTTCAGCCGCTGACGAGGTGAAGTCCGGTCGGCCGGGATGTCCTTCAGTCCGTCGGGAATCCAAATATTGACTAAACTGCTCGTGCCCAGCTGATCTGCGAAGCTCTCAGCGATTCGAATACAGGCTTGGCAATGGCGAATCCAGAACTGACGGATTGTTTCATCGGCACTGGAAAGGGTTGCCGTCTGAGCCAGTGGATGCCCAAACAGCGTCGGATTGAAATCCAGACCTAAACCGCGGACCTTCGCAAAATCAATCCAGGGTTGGAAATGCTGAATTTCCAACTGATCGCGCTCAGCTTTCTGCCCGGGTTCAAAGACGGCATAGCTGGCGTGCAGATTCAGGCGGTGATGGCCGGGAATCAAACACAACATTGTTTCGATATCCTGCTTTAACTCAGTAAAGCTGCGCGCCCGTCCGGGATAATTACCGGTCGCCTGGATCCCGCCGGAGAGATCCCCGGCGCCGTCGAAGCCGATCACATCATCGCCTTGCCAACAATGAATGGAAATGGGAATCTGTGCCAGCGCTGCCAGCGCCGCTTCGACATCCACGCCCCATTGGGCGTATTGTTCGGCAGCCCAGCGAAGTTTTTCAGTTGTCATAATTTTGATCCTCCTATTTCAAATAGAATACAGGGACTAAATCAATGCTGACCGGACTGTTGTCCGGATGGGTTTCCATCAGCTCAACCATCGAGGCCCACCACTTCTGACAAATTTCCGTTTCAGCGGATGCGGCCCAGCGGGCTTCGTCCTCAATCTCCAAGACGGCAAACAGGGTCAATGTTTCCGGGTCTAAAAAGATCGAATATTCATGTCCGCCATAGTCATGGATCATCTGTTCCATTTCAGGCCACAGCTGATCATGCCGCCGCTTGTATTCGGCTTCCTTGCCCGGGTATAACTTCATTTTAAACGCTTTGCGAATCATCCTTTCAAGCCCCCTTTTCTGCGCATTTCTCTGCGCTGTATCTGATTGATTTCAGTATATCAGAAATCCCGCGGAAAAGAGAAAAGCTTCATCACTTTTATCTAAAAGTCACGAAGCTCGATGTTGAAATTGAAATTTTAATCCCTCTGCGCCAGTTGAACGCTGACTTCAACGATCTGATGAATATATTGCCTGCGAACAGCGGCAAAATCGACGCTGCCCCAATCCCAGTCGCCTTCACTTTCCGATAAGGGATGGCCATCAGAAGCTAACAAAGCTGCGGTTGCCGGAACATGATAACAGGCACAAACCTGCAGCAGGGCAGAGGCTTCCATATCCACGCCGACACAGCCCAGCGAGCGCCAATACGCTTCTTTATTCAGGGTTTGACGGTACACCGCATCCGTGGTGACCGTATCGAAAGCTTTGACTTCCAAGGTTTTTCGCATCGCTTCCCGCAGTTTAGCGCAAAGCTCAGGATGGGCAAAAGCCCAAGTTGCATCGAGAGCGTAATGACGGGATGTCCCTTCCTCACTGTGAATCCGCGTCGGAATCACAACATCGCCAACCTGTACCCGCGGATCGAAAACGCCGCATAAGCCTGCGATAATCACCTTTTTTACCCCCAGCGCCAAGAGCGTTTCCAGCGTATCTACTGCCGCTGGCGCACCATAGCCGCCTTTGGTAAAGCAAACCTGCGGATGATCTTTCAGGCGCAGACAGGGCGGGTTATCCAGAAAACAAGGCAGCCGATCGGCAATCACTTCCGTTGTGAAGTCCTGGGTCAGCTGATCCAGCGCCCGCCCCATTTCAAACAGGACGCCCACCGGCGGCAAAGTGATCGGTACCGCCGAGCCATGACGGCTTGTCACATGCCGTTGTGCGGTGATGACAGGCCGACTGAAATCCGCCGGATCAAACCAGGTATTCATTCACTGTCCTCGTTGGACACCACGATGACCGGAATCATCATTTCCTCGGCACACAATCCCGCATGCTGTCCCTTAAACGGCGGTTTCCCGTTTTCCCACAAGCCGATGCAGCTTTCCGCAATCGCTACCGCAAAGTAATCGCCGAGAAATTCCAAGGTTCGCGGATGCGGCTGCCCTGGACCAAACAGCCCTTCTTCCAGCCATTGCGCAGAAGGTTTCAGCACAAACCGATCTCCGTATTTCGCTTCGAATTGACGGACAAACGAGTCCTGTTGGCCAGGTTTAACAAAGAACGCGGTTCCCCTCGGTTCGACGGTTGGCCCAAACCGCAGGCAGTCCAATAATTCCGGATCGTCTTTTATATTTATGTTGTCCACGTCAATTTGACCATGATCGGCAAGAATAATCAAACCGGTCCGGGGATTCAGCTGGGCTGCCAGCTGACGGCAGCGCTGATCGATCTGCTTTAATTCTTCCCTGCATTGCGGATCCGAAGGTCCTTTCGCATGCATCAATGAATCAAAATGATCCCAATAAGCATAGATAAACTGGGCATCCTGCGCTTGACTGTGCATAGCGATCTGACTGCACAGCTCATCAAAGCTGTGCGCTCCGCCCTCACGAAATGCCGGATACAGTTCCAGCGCGGTTTTTCCAAGCTGATGCAGCTCTTCCTTCTGATTCAGAAATGGGATATGCGTATAGGAATAATCAGGATAGGAATGCGTTCCATAATAGCTGCGGTTCATGAACAGGATCAGCGAATCGTCCAGTTCTTTAAAATACTGATGCCAGCCAATCCAGCCATTTTCCGCGGGTGATTTTCCGCTTAATACGCTGGTGGTCGCCGCCGAGGTGGTCGACGGATATACCGTTGTGACTTCTTTCAGCTGATGCCGGCGCAGAAAGCTTTCCTCATCCAGCATCGTTTCCATCAGGCGCGAGCCCATGCCGTCGATCAATAAAACAACGATCTGATCCCATGCATGATCGTTCAGCCAGGCACTCAGCTGCGGATCGGCAGGATGATGCACCTGCAGCCCCAGACGCTGACGCCAGGCGTTGATAACCCCCAGAATTCCTGTTTGATAATCAGGTTGGATCAAATTCATAGCGATACGCCTCCGTTTCTAGGTTTAAGCTAAACCTTCTTTCCACTATCCGGCAAAGCGGGTGGAAAGCTGTGATCTTTAGTTTTCATTTTACTCAATTTTCTGTTAAAGAACAAAGGTTTTAACACAAAAATACAGGTTAAGATCAAATTTTACTTTGCGATTGAAACGGGCCGAGGTAAAATATACCGGTGAGGGATTTTAATTATGGAATTATTCAATGAAATTTTCAGTCAGTTCAACGAGGTACTGTGGGGACCGCCGCTGATCATTCTGCTTTTAGGGACGCATTGCTGGATGACCCTTCGGACCCGTGGTGTGCAGCGCTGGATTTTTAAAGGAATCAAGCTGTCGGTCACCCCGGATAAAACCGAAGGCGACATCAGTCCGTTTGCGGCGCTGACCACAGCACTGGCTTCCACCATCGGAACCGGCAACATCATCGGTGTTGCGACCGCGATCGTTTCCGGCGGACCGGGAGCTGTGTTATGGACTTGGCTGACAGGCTTATTCGGAATCGCGACTAAATATGCGGAAAGCTTGATCGCAGTCAAATATCGGCGCAAAACCGAAGATGGAACTTATCTGGGCGGGGCAATGGTCGTGCTGGAAAAGATCGGTCATCCTAAGCTGGGTGTGGTGTTTGCCCTGCTGACAGGACTGGCGGCGTTCGGAATTGGCTGCAGCGTGCAGTCCAATGCGATTGCGGACGCGCTGGTGACCAACTTTGGTTTTTCCGCGCCGGTTGTTGGGGTGGTGCTGGCCGTCGTTACGTTTCTGGTCATCTTCGGCGGCGTGAAGTCCATTGCCAATGTCTGTGAAAAACTCGTGCCGTTCATGTCTTTATTTTATACCTTGGGCTGCTTTTATATCTTATTCTACAATCGGGCCTATTTGATTCCCGCGATTGAGCTGATCGTTCAGGCAGCCTTTACACCGCGGGCTATGGCTGGGGGATTTATCGGCAGTACGGTCATGACAGCCTGCCGTTATGGCTGCGCACGCGGCTTGTTTTCCAATGAATCCGGGATGGGATCCGCTCCGATTGTCGCCGCTGCCGCACAATCCCGCAACCCAGTGCGTCAGGCTTTGATCGCTTCCACCGGGACGTTCTGGGATACGGTCGTCGTTTGTCTGATCACAGGACTGGTGCTGGTTTCCAGCATTCTGGCCAATCCGGCCATTTCCACGGTCGGTCTGGAAGGCGGCACGCTGACAACCTTGTGTTTCGCACAGATTCCTGTCATCGGTACGCCGTTATTGATCTTCGGGATTCTGACGTTTGCCTATTCGACCATTTTAGGCTGGAGTTATTACGGCGAACGGTGCATGGAGTATCTGTTTGGCAAAAAGGTGCTTAAACCTTACCGCTTTCTGTGGATTATCGTGCTGTATTTGGGCTGTACGATGCAGCTGGATCTGGTGTGGACGATTGCCGACACATTGAATGGACTCATGGCGATCCCCAATTTAATTGCCGTGCTGCTTCTGACCCGCGTCATTGCTAAAGATACACGCTATTATCTGGATGAAGGACATCTGGATGAAGTCGATCCGGAAATGGAATAAAAAAATCGGAAATGCGATTTCCTGAATGGATACCGCACTCCGATTTTTTTATTTGAAGTGTTAAATTTGAGCCCTTCCTCCATTTTAACTAAGAAGCAAAAAAACGCTCGCTTCTTTGCCTTTATGTCTTAATTCTTATTCAATTCCCGGAGAAACCAGGCATTCAGTTCTTTCCAATCGGCCACCGGAGATTCATCCATCCTCTGTAATTCCTTTTTTATTTCAGCAACGGAGATATCCAGATAAGCATTGAGTTTGTCAATTCGCGGAATAATCTTAACTTCTGGTGAATGCTGTTTTAATTCTAAAAGGGAATAAACCTCAGTCTCAAGTGGGGTGGGAAGCTCGGCTGCCAATAGTTCTGTAAATAAGACGGGTGGTGGGGTTTTTCGGTTAAGAAGCCAGCGGCAAGCAAGAATCGGTCTTAAAACATAAAAATACTTCTTCATTCTGACATCGTCTTTCCTTAGATATTCACGATAATTTTTTTCTGCCATACTGAGATAATGATACAGACTTCGTTTTACTGAGAAGTAAGCGTTCATTTCATTTTGGCAGGTTTCTAAAAATTCAGTTTCCAGATAAATAATCGGTGAATAAACCCATTCCCATAACGTAGGATTTGACTTATGCAAAAGCCTTAACGTTTTCTGAAGATCCCATCCATTGATATCCAATTCTTCCTCGATCGGCAACTCGATGACATCCCGCTTTTTCTCAAGTCTTAAATATTCTTCTTGCGGGCGAACATAGATGAATCGAACGTCATAATCACTGTCTGGTGAGGCAAAGCCCCAAGCCCGGCTTCCAGATTCTACAGCAAGTAAAATCTTGATATTCTCTTTTGCTTCTAAGTTATGCAGCTTAGTTATGATTTGCTTCTCCATCTTATCCCTCCTTCTGCTTTTTCCAGGTTGGCTGTTCATCGGATGCTTTAAAGTTATAAACAGGCTTCATGATATCAATAACTTCCACGGATTCTCGAACCACATCCAAAATATCCTCCAATGATTTGTAAGCCATCGGCGCTTCATCAATCGTTTTTTTATTGACCGACGTTGTATAAATTCCTTGCATGGATGCTTCATAATCTTTTAGATCCAGTGATGCTCTCGCTTGAGCACGGGACATGATGCGTCCCGCTCCATGGGGTGCGGAATAATTCCATTCTGCATTGCCTTTTCCTAGAGCAAGAATGGATCCATCGCGCATATTGATGGGAATCAGCACTTTCTCTGCACGGTGAGCAGCGATTGCCCCTTTGCGCAAAATCATTTCCTGTGTATCAATATAATTATGAATCGTATGGAAGGCTTCCAAATTGGTCATTCCAGTCTGATCGAGAAAAATTTCTGCCATTCGTTCACGGTTACGGCGGGCAAAGATCTGACAGATTTCAACATCATGCAGATAATCGTCCAGAAACGAACCATACAGCCAACAGAGATCTTCCGGAACAAGCAAGGACTGAGTTTCATACGAATCTTTCAACGCTTTTAAGGCTGACTGGATTTCCGATCTTTTCCCCAATTCCTTATAGGTTCTAATGATCTCTTCCCGTTGCTTGTAGTAACCCTCTTTTCCCATATGCAGATCCACGGCCAACTGCTGATAGAACTCCGCAACTTGTTTCCCAAGATTTCGGCTTCCAGAATGAATGATGAGAAAATAGCTCCCCTCTGTTGCACGATCAATTTCAATGAAATGATTTCCTCCACCGAGTGTTCCCAGCGAACGCTCTAAACGACGGGTATCTCTTAGTGAACGATAACACCGAAGCTGCGTCAAATCAAAATGTTCCTTCCGACCTTCCCAGACATTCATACCGGAAGGAATGTGATGGCAGACTTCATCGATTTTCTCAAAATCCAGTTCTTTTTCCTTCAGCTTTACGGTATACATCCCACAGCCGATATCCACGCCGACGATATTCGGACATACCTTATCTAAAACCGTCATGGTCGTTCCAATCGTGCAGCCTTTGCCTTCATGGACATCCGGCATAATTCTTATTTGACTATCCTGGGTTAAAGCATAGTCACACATTCTGCGAATCTGATCAATGGCCCCCGACTCGACGACCTTGGCATAACAAATCGCTGTATTCACTTTTCCTTTAATTTCAAACATTTTCTTTCCTCCTTTTCAAGCTGCTGATCACGGTGATCTTCGCCTGTTATTTTTAAGCTACAATTCGATAATAACGCTCATCCTCCAGAACCTCCATCATCCATTGATAAGGGGACAAAGTACCTCCAGCTATCATGGAAAAGATTTTAGGGACTGCGCCGGAAACCAAGATTGCCCCCTGTTCATTCATCTTTAGCGGCTGATGACAACTCTATTGTAACGATGCAATGCCTTTTGATCATGGAAAAAAAGCTGCGAACTTTCAAATTCCGCAGCTTCTCTGATCGATTAATCTTTGTTTTATCAAATTCACAAAATGAACGGGTGCTTTCACTTTGAGCAAAGGTCCAAAGGAAAGAATCCGAATCACAATCTCCGTTTCATCTTCCTTATCGTAGAATAAAGTAGCCTCATAGTGATTCACATCTATTTTTTGAACCCGTTTCTTGAAATGAGCGAAATGCATTAACACTCTTTCCAAAGCATTTCTTTGATCGACAAGTTCAAAGATTACACTCCTCAGCTTTAACGGATTTCTTTTTCTTAAATCCGTCGGGGGATTCTCCTTGATCGGTTGACAGCTGATAATCCTCGCTAAGTTAATTGTATTCCCCAAGTAGCTTCCTGCGCCAATCAGCCTAAACTTATCATCTTTTTGTGAGTATTCTAAATAATCTGGCTGAATTAAAACGGTCAGTTTTTGTCCATGTTTGTTTTCCTGCACAATACTTAATGGCGTATGTGTACGAATCGCCTGTAAGAGAATTCGAAAATTATTGATATACGTTTCACTTTGATAATCATCACCATCAGAATATTGATCAAAGATCAAAATATCATCAGGCATAAACAAGGGCTCAACATCAGGAAAATCAAAAGTATCCTCCGTAAACAGACGCATACGCACATCCATGCCAATCGCCTTTAACCATTGTTTCTGTAACGTTGTAAGCGGCATGGACGGGATTTTCTTGAGGCAGGTTGTCCCCTCTGTCTGAATCAGCTGCCACCGCTGATCTTTCAATGCCGGACGAATATATAGCTCACTCTCTTCAAACGCATGTTGATGGATAATTTCGCTCAACTCTGAATCGGAAAGCGGATGATCCATGGCTTGCTTCAGCAGAGCTGCAACCGTATTGTAATAGGCGCTGTATAGTTCATTGAAAAGCATGGTTCTCCTCCTCTTCCAAGCCATAAAGCTTATACATCTCTTCAAGATCCTCTTTAAACTGCTTTTCTAATGTTTTATTAGAAAAGCTGAATTCCGTAATACGGCAAAGAAAGGTTCGGATCCAAGGGATCAATTCACTGACATCATAAACATCCGCGCTGAATCGGCTGGAATGCGAGTCCAGCTGTTCGACAGTGCCGCAGCGCTTCTCTCTTTCAAGCCGTCTTGGTATATGCTGCTCCTGCTCTGTATAGCGAATAGTAAATTCAACATGTTCCATTCGCATGTTCGATCCGTCTTGCGTACTGACTCCCCAAATATGGGGAAGCATGCCTTCCAGCTTTGCCCGCAGTTCATCGAAGCGATCGCTGACCTCATTGATCTGCACTGCAACAATATTGTCGATTCGGTAGGCTGAAATGCGTCGAAATCGAAAGGAATAGGCCATAAGATACTGACGTCCATTTTGTACGCTGATCATCACTTTTAACGGAATCACGACGTTTTCACTGGTTTGCGCTTTATGCCGATTCATCATTTTCAACATCATTTCGTTTTTCCCATGAATGGCGCTAAATATATCACAGAGGATTTCACTGTCCATTGTGTCGGTTATATAGTGATGCTTAAAAGCCAAGTGATCTTCATGATTTTCCAATTTGTCTAAAAGAAAAGAACCCATTACTCCACAAGGCGCAACTTCTGAAAAGAAATGAACTGCGTCAGCATCCAGCAACGGAGCTGGATCCGCTGCATGATATACTTTCTTCTTGCCGCACATTTCGCCAACCACAATTCCTTCACGAATGTATTCATTGAGCTTTTTGCGCACTGTGGATTCATCGAAAAATCTAGGCTCTTCGAAGTCCAATAGATATTCATCGATCTGTTCCCTGATCGAATTAAACGATAACGGATGATCCGCGGAATTGAGAATATCCATCAAGATAAAATGAAGTGTGATATCCCCCTCAGTGAAGCTCTTGGTTTTCCATGCTTTGTAAAGTGGATTATGTTTTGTAATCCGTGTATCAATCGAGAGAAAAACATTTTTCCCCTCTGCGGTCTGTCTAAATTGCATATAATCCTTAAGCCAGCTTTCTAATCGACGTTTTTCATCATCATAAGAGCGTCCACTTTTCTTGGTAAATTCATTTCTGCTTTTAAATCCGTAAACGTAAAACTCTCGCATATAATCCCTTATTCTGCTGAAATTTTTCACCAACTCACTATAAGCCATAGACTGGTCACCTCTTTTTTCTGCCTTTATCCATCAATACTGAATTTCTACAGTAAACGATAAGACGGTTGGCATTCGTTATGCCCTATCCTTCAACTATTATCACACAAAGAAAACAGAACAGGAATACATTGTGCTTACAAATCAAAAAAGGCCATCCTTAGCTTTGTTCATTCTAATGATGACCTTATCTTTAGTTTATGATTTTGGAATTGAGGATCGGCAATAAATCCGATTATGCTTTTTTCAAGAATGCAATATAGGCACGGTAAGCTTCATACACGTCAGCCTTGGAAACCACTTCCCATGGCGCATGCATATTCTGCACTGCAATCCCGGCGTCAATGACTTCCATGTTGTAGTTGGCCAAAATGTACGCGATGGTTCCGCCGCCGCCCTGATCAACACGTCCCAGTTCAGCAGTCTGGAACATCACGTTCTCTTCCTCCATAATCCGGCGCAGCTCAGCGATAAATTCCGGATTGGCATCGTTGCATCCACTCTTGCCGCGGGAGCCGGTATACTTGTTGAAAACAATCCCTTTTCCCAAAAACGCCGTATTTTTCATTTCATTCACGGATGGATAGTTCGGATCATAACCCGCGCTGACATCGCTGCTCAGCATCTTACTGTTTTGCAAAGCGCGGCGAACTTTTAATTCGCTGTAATCGCCCATCGCATTGAGAATTTCCGCAACGGTGTTCTCAAAGAAATGCGAATGCATGCCGCTGGCGCCATTGCTTCCCACTTCTTCTTTATCCACCAGCAGGCAGACGCTGGTACGCTGCGGATTTTCCATCGCGAACGTCGCTAATGCCGAAGTATATGCACAAACCCGGTCATCGTGTCCGTAGCCCAGAACCAGACTGCGGTCTAAGCCATAATCACGGGCTTTGCCGGCCGGAACAACTTCGATTTCAGCGGAAAGGAAATCATCCTCTTCAATGTTGTATTTTTCTTTTAACAGAGCCAAGATCGCTTTTTTAACCGGCTCTTTTTCTTCCTTGTCCGATTCGGCCGGAATGCTTCCAACCAGAACATTCAGGTCTTCGCCTTCGACGACCTTTGCGCCGGTCTTCTGCATCTGATCCGCAGATAAGTGGACTAACAGATCACTGATGCCGACAACCGGATCGTTATCCTCTTCCCCAATGTTCAAATCAATCCGCGTGCCATCTTTCTTAAAGACAACGCCATGCAGAGCCATCGGATGAGCAACCCACTGATATTTCTTAATTCCGCCATAATAATGGGTATCCAACAAGGTCAATCCCTGATCTTCATAAATCGGGTGCTGCTTCAGATCCAGGCGTGGAGAGTCAATATGCGCTCCAACGATATTCATGCCTGCTTCCAGCGGTTCACTGCCGATCACAAACAGCGCGATGTCCTTATCTTTGTTCACCGCATAAAACTTGTCGCCGGCCTGAATTTTTTCTTTCGCTGCCAGCACTGCATTCAGATCGCGGTAACCGTTTTCTTCCGCTAGTCGAACGGTTTCTTTCACGCATTCCCGTTCTGTCTTGCAGACCGAAATAAAATGCTTATACGCTTCATTGAAGGCAAATAACGCTTCACGTTCTGCCCCCTGCGTTTTACTCCATACTGTTTTCATCAAGTAAAATCCTCCTGTGTATTATTATAAACAAACTCTGGCAGGACACAAGCAGAAAACCTGTTTTTCTTTCATTGACATTTGTCAATATAATTGCTACGATATAGAAAAGAACAAACCAAGGAGCCTCAGCCTTCCAGCTAACTTTGATTGCTGAGTAAGGAGCAGGTGTGCCGATCAGTTAAGAAAGGGATAAACCGATGCAGCGAATTCATTTATATCAGTTGGGGCCGCGCGCCTATCAGCTGTCACGAAAGAAGGAAATCTTCAAACGGAACTTTCAAGACCGCCTTCATCATACTCAGTTTGCCGAAACTTACAGTGATTCCTTGCTTCCCCATGTAATCAACCGACATAATTCACTAATCCGCCGCAAGTTAGGTGATGTTGATCAGCAGCTGCAGGAAAACAAGGCTGTAAATCTGGCGCTGGCTGCCCCCAAACTCAATAAGATCCTGATTAGGCCAAACGAAACATTCTCATTCTGGCATTTGGTTGGCGAGTGTACATCGGAAAAAGGCTATCAGGAAGGTTTGACTATCTCCGGCAATCATCCGTCCAGCGGCATTGGCGGCGGGATGTGCCAAATGACCAATTTGATTCATTGGATGATTCTGCACAGTTCCTTGACAATCACGGAGCACCATCATCATGGTCGGTTTGATTTATTTCCAGATTTCGGGCGGCAGGTACCTTTCGGCATAGGAACCTCCATCGTTTACAATTACTTAGATTACCGTGTGACAAACAACACCTTGGATACCTTTCAGCTCATCATTACAACGGATGATCGTTATCTGCGCGGGGAACTGCGGGCGGATCATCCTCAGCCGCTGAAATTTCATGTCTATGAACAGGACAGCTGGTTTAGTTGGGAAGCAGACGGCGCTTACCGTCACAATATTGTACGTCTTAAGGCGATTAACAAAGACAGCGGTCTTGTTGCCTTTGATCGTGAGCTGATTACCAATCATGCCAAAGTGATGTATGATCCGCAGTATATTGATCCAACGCTTTTTCGATAAAGCGGATCAAAAAGAATCTTGTTCCTACAATCTGTCCCTTCGCTTATCCTTTTCACAATTTAGTCAGGCCTGTTCTTTTCTTCCCTTTGATGGCTGCCATAACAATATCCGATCTTTCGCCGCTTTCAGATATGAATTAAGGCAGCTTTAAAGTCATCCGGACCTAATCTGGCTGCATTCCAGTGAACTTGAAAGCAATGAATTGCCGAGTTTACCTATATTCGATATTAAAACAAAAAGATGTGCGTTATTTGTCAAAACTTCCGCGCATCTTTTCATTAATTACAAAACTGCTTCTCAATTACTTTATAAATCCTCACTGCGCCGCAGCGCTTCGGCCTTGAACACTTGCATCTTCGCTTCCAGATCCGCACGCAAAGCACGCAAGTCATGCCTGACTAATTGTTTATGCTTGACCGTCTGAACGCCATTGACCCATACCGAATCCACATTGGACGCGTTAGCGCTGTAAACCAAAACGGAAAATGGATCATAGATCGGATACATATTGACCGATTGGGTTTCCACCAATACCAAATCCGCTTTCTTGCCTGGAGTCAAGGAACCGATCTGATTCTCTAAATTCAGTACGCGGGCACCGCCAAGGGTCGCCAGCGGCAGAATCTCTTTTGCCGGAAACAGCGACCGGTCATGATTGGCCGTTTTGTGCGCTTTGCCGATAAGCGGCAGCTGGGAAAACAGATCCAGCGTATTCCCGCTGGAAGCCCCGTCGCTCCCCAATCCCACCGGTATCCCCTGTTCTATCATCTTTTTTAATGGTGCAACACCCTTGCCGGCCTTCGTATTGGAACCAATACAATGCGCAATCCGACAGCCATGCTGAGCCATCAGTTTCAGATCATGATCATGGACATGAATGCAATGCGCGGCCACCAGATGCGGACTCAGCAAACCGATCGATTCCAGATATTCGATCGGCGTCTGATTTTTCTCTTTGCGGAACATTTCCATTTCATAATCCATCTCTGCCGCATGTAGGGAAAGCAGCACATCGTACCGCTCAGCAATAGCCTGCGCTTGTTTCAAAGCTTCGGCACTGTTGGTGTTGGTCGCATGCGGACCGATCGCCGGCGTGATCAAAGGATGGCGGTTTTTCCATTGGGCAATGAACTGTTCGCTGATCGCCAGTCCGCCGTACGGTTCGTTACTGTCGCAGTTGGCGAAATCCACAATCGTTTCCGCCAGAACCGCACGCATGTTCATCTCACTCATTGCCTCGGCCAGCGCATCCTCAAAATAATACATATCAAACACCGTCGTCACGCCGCCCAGCATCATTTCTGCCGCGGCATAACGAGCTGAAGCTTGAGCCAGCTCCCGTGTCATCGCTGCATTTTCGAGCGGAAACAAAAACCGCCGCAGCCGATCCGGACAATCATCTCCCAACGACCGGAAAGGAATCATGCCCAGATGACAATGCGTATTGATCATTCCCGGCAGAAGCAATCCCTGCTTGCCGTCGATCACTTCATCCACTTCCAGATCGAAGTCGTTCAGAGCCAGAATCGTATCATCCTCGATGACCAGACAACCTTGGGGATAAAGATGATTGGCTTCGTCAGTGGTGACCAGCGTCACATTTTCAATCCGAGTTCTCATGCCTGTTCCTCAATAATCAAAGGGATAAATTCCAGCGTCTTGCCGATCAGCAAGCCCTTATCCGTCAATTTAATTTCCGGTGATACTGGTAAGGACAAGGTCGCAAAGGACATGACCGCATTATGATGAACATATCCCAGCTGCTCTTCCATCGCTGTCCGCACTGCTTCCACCTGCGATGCCAGCTGCGCCAGCGGCTGATCCGAAACAATGCCGCCGACGTTCAAAGAGGCACACGCCTGGATTTTTTCATTGACACAGACACAATAACCCCCTTGAATCGCAAGCAGATGATTGGCAGCACACACCATATCCTGAACATTGGAGCCCATCACCATCAGATTATGATGATCATGCGCCCATGAGGAAGCGACCGCCCCCTGCTTATGAATTCCGCCTTGCGTAAAGGCCAGTGCGATATGACCGCCTTTGCCGTAACGTTCAATGCAGGCGATCAATGCCAGACCGCTGTCCTGCCACTGCACTACGCCATTCTTGACCGGCAGCTGCGTGCGGATCAGACGGGTAAACGTCGCCTGGGGATTAATTTCAATCCCATGCACTAAAACAGATTGTGTTTCAGAAGCGACCCGGATGACAAAATCCTCCGCCGTTAAAGGGCGATGCTGCAATGAATGATAGAATTCCTGTGGAAAGGAAACCGGTTTTTCTGTCGCCGCAAAGCCGGTTTTTGGCTCGCTGACCAGAACGCCGTTTTTATAAACCTGATGAACCTGCCAGTCCTCAAGGCTGTCCAGCAGGACAAAATCAGCCAGTTTTCCCGGGGCAATCACGCCGCGGTCATCCAGATGCATCCGCCGTGCAGAAGTGAAGGTGCTGCAGTAAATGGCTTTTTCCATTGGCAGACCGCATTTCACCGCAGAAAGCAGAACCTGATTGAGGTGTCCATGCAGAAAGTGATCCGGCATGACATCATCTGTCACAAGACTGAAATATTCGTAGAACTGATGATCCACCAAAGTGCGGATCGTATCCGGATTGATCGACTTGCCCTGCATTTCCAAAAACATGCCATTAGTAATTTTCTCGACGATGCTTTCCGGGGTTTGCTGCGTGTGATCGGCATTGACTCCGGAAGCGATAAACTTGGCCAGATCCGCACCGCTGATCTTCGGACAATGTCCTTCCAGCGGCAGAAGCGGCCGTTTTTTCCGGCACAGGGCGATGATCTGTTTGATCAAGGTTTCGTCCTCACTGACCAGTTCCTTAAAGTTCATGACTTCTCCCAGGCAGCGGATCTGCGGATGATCCAATAGCTTTTCCACTTCTTCCAGCCCGATCACGCCGCCGGTGGTTTCGCAATCCGGATTTGTCGAGGGAACAGAGGAAGGAATGCCGTAAAAAATATCCATGACTGGTTCGCTGTCCATAAACGCCTCAATCCCCTTTAAGCCAAATACGTTGGCAATTTCATGCGGATCGGCGACCACCGTCGTCACTCCAAAGGACAGTGCCTGACGAGAGAATTCGGTCGGAATCGTCATCGAGCTTTCAACATGCATGTGAATATCGATGAGTCCGGGAAGCATCCAGCGGCCTTGAGCATCAATCTCCTGATCGACTTTCTGGCGCATTTCCTCCTCGGTTTCCTGCAGCTGCACGAACTGCTCGCCGCGGATCAGCACACTTTTTTCTTCAAAGGACTGCGTATAGCTGTTGTAAACACGGGCATTGCGAATTCTGATTGTATTCATAGGCGGTTTCTCCTTTCGTCTTAAATTTGAAACAGGGCAGGACCCGAACGGACCCTGCCTTGTCATTGTCCTTCCCATTTTTAGGAAAGCTTCATTTCAGTTAGTTGTTGATCGTACGGTTCCACTGGTCCGTCCATTGCGCCATCAGCGGATTAACAAACGAATAGTCAATCGATTTCGCCCGTTCCGCAACTTCGCCATAGGTCATGTTGGCGGCCTGTTCCGGTGTCAGTTCGACATTCTTGTTTACCGGGCCTTCGTTCAGCGTCACAGCTGTAACGGACTGCAGCTCCTGGGAAATCCGCCAGTTGATATACATATACGCTAAATCCTTGTTCTTGGAATTCTTGTTGATATCAATTGTATTGAAGTTCGCATAGGTGTAATCCGCAGGAACGACAAACTCTGTGCTTGGTGCAGCATTCTGGATCACTGGAACGCCGAAGTCGCCGACAACCGCAACCGCAATTTCACCAGCCGCAAACATATTGGCCAGATCGCTGGACTTGGAATAGGTTCTGACAATGTTCGGTTTCAGTTCATTCAGCGCTTCAAAAGCCGCAGCACCGTCATCGGATGTAATATCAACACCCTTGTAATCCGAAGCCAGATAGACCATGGCCGGGCCAAAGGTGGTGGACAGTTCCGGAATCGACAGCTTCCCCGCCAGCTCCGGTTTCCACAGATCCGACCAGCTTGTGATTTCAAAGCCGACTGCTTCCTTATCATAGATAATGCCGATACTGTTGAGCGTATAGGCCGGGCCATATCCTTGGGCAACCGTGGCTTTCGCTCCGTCGATGATGTTTTCCAGATTTGGAATCTGTGTTGTGTCAATCTTTTCAAACAGGTCCGCAACATAGCCATTAGCGGCGGCTGCCTGAGACAGTTCAATGACATCAACCGTTGAATCCGGATTGGTGGACAGCTTGGTATAACGATTGGCCGTTGTGTCAGTTTCCAGAATTACCTTGCAGTTGCACAGTTCTTCAAACGGGCCGTACACATCTTCAACGAGCACGTCTTCACTTAAACCCCAGGTGGATACGGTCAGCGTGCGCTGTCCTTCTGTCTTGCCATCCCCTGCCGGTTTGCTGGAACAGCCGCTCACAGCCGCAATCATGGCCAGAGCGCAGAGCGAAATCATCAGCTTTTTCATTTTCTTTCCTCCTTAAAATGTTCAGCTTGTTTTTCTATTTTAATTCTGAGAATGGAACTGCCACTGAAATTTCCAGGGAAATTTCGTTCTCCCTGCGGCCGTTTCTCAGAAGCTAAAAACCTGTTTTCAAAATCAGCCGTCTTCCTGTCTGAATCAATACCAATCTGATTCTCAGACCAAAACAATCTTCGTGCTTGGCAGCATGATCCGCATCGTTTCACCGGCATTGACCAGGTTGCCGGAACCGTCGTTGACAACCAATCGGCCAATCGGCGTGCTCAGCTCATACTGATAACTTTTGCCCAGATAAGTGCGGACTTCGACTTTAGCCAAAATTGTATTGCTGCCCGTATCATTGGAGCTGACGATCTGAATATCGTCCGGACGGATCGTTCCCAGACATTCTTCCTGTCCGCCATCCTTCTCCACAGCAAAGACCGATCCATCTTCAGCCACATACGTCTGCGCTGCTTTTCTGCGCAGTTTGATGAAATTCTCAAAGCCAATAAACCGAGCAACAAATTCTGTTTTCGGCCGGGAATAAATTTCTTCCGGCGTCCCAAACTGCTCGATCCCCCCGCCATTCATGACGGCGACTTTATCGGAAATCGAGAAGCATTCTTCCTGATCATGTGTAACGAATACCGTGGTGATCCCCAGCTTTTTCTGCAGCCGCTTGATTTCAACCCGCATGTTCAGACGCAGTTTGGCATCCAAATTGGACAAGGGTTCATCCAACAGCAGCAGGCGTGGTTCGATGACTAACGCACGGGCCAGAGCTACCCGCTGGCGCTGACCGCCGGAAAGCTGTTTCGGAAAGCGCTGGGCATATTCTGTCAGATCACAGACTTCAAGAATTTCCTTGATCTTACGGTCCATTTCATTTTTATCCATTTTACGCAGCTTTAAGCCGAACGCCACGTTCTCATAAACACTCAGATGCGGAAACAGAGCATAGCTCTGAAAGACCAGTCCGAAATTCCGTTTATGCACCGGAACTTTTGTCATTTCCTCCGTATCGACAAGCAGCTGACCGCTGCTGGGAATGATGAACCCGGCGATGACCCGCAGTGTCGTTGTTTTCCCACACCCGGAAGGCCCCAGCAGAGAAACCAGTTCGCCTTCGCCGATCTCTAAATTCAGGCCCTTGAGGATCTGAGTTTTGCCGTCATAGCTGACGTTGATATCATTTAAGGTTACCTTTGACATGCTTTTCCTCCTACTTCGTCAGGGCCCCGATGCCCAGTGTCTTCTCAACTACAAACATGATAACGATCGTCGCCGCCATCAACAAGACGCTGACTGCCGATACGGTCGGATCATAGAAATATTCAATGTAATTCATCAAGGCGGTCGGCAATGTCCGCACACCTGGACCGCCCAGGAACATTGAAACCGGAATGTTGTTGAAAGAATTGATAAATGCCAGCATAAACGCTGCAACAATGCCCGAAGAAATATTCGGCAGCACAACTTTGAAGAAAGCCTTGACCTTTTCGCAGCCCAGCGTCCAGGCCATTTCCTCAATCGAGAAATCAAACTGCTCCAAAGCTGAGCCGACAACTCGAATGACATACGGCAAAACGACCAGAAAGTGGCCGATCAAAAGTCCCTGCATGACAGGCAGCTTCATCTTCAGTACGATGAACTGATACAGCGAATAACCGACAACGATCCCCGGAATGATCGTCGGTGAGAGAAAGAAGCTCTTTAGCAGCTTTTTTCCTTTAACACTGTTGCGGCTGAGCGCATAAGCTGCCGGCACACCGACTAACAGCGCGATCAACGTGGCAACAATCGCCAGCATGAAGCTGAGCTGAAATCCGCTGAGAAAGGATTTCGTCGCAAAGACGTTGGCAAACCATTTCAGCGTGAAACCGGAGATCGGAAAACTGATCGTCGGCGCCGTGTTGAATGCCGTTACGGCAATGATCGCCAGCGGCAGAAACAGAAAGCCGAAGACAAGACAGGCATAGAATGTCAGAAATTTATTTTTACGCATCAGTTTTCACCCCGCTTATCCAAACGATCGGCAACAAAATTCAGCCCCTTCATGACAATCAGCGTCGTGACGATCATGACTAACGCAACCACGCTGGCACCGGTCCAGTCGTTGAGCGTCATGGCCCGCTGATAGATCAGTGTCGACAGCAGCATATTTTTGGGACCGCCCAATAACTGCGGCGTTGTATAAGCTGTCATAGCGCCGGTGAAGACTAGCACTGAACCCGTGATGATGCCCGGAATCGACATCGGCAGAATCACCTTGACAAAGGAAAGCAGCCGGCTGGCGCCTAAGCTTTCCGCCGCTTCCATCATATCGTTGTCGATATTCTCCATGACGCCGACCAAGGTAATGATCATCAAAGGCAGAAATAAATAAATCGTTCCGATCAGAACCGAGAATTCAGTGTACAGCATCGACAGCGGCTGATCTACTACATGCAGAGCAGTCAGAATCTGATTGACGATTCCGTTCTTGCCCAGGATGTTGATCCAGGCAAACGCCCGGATCACGGAGTTGGTCAGCATCGGAAACAACGCAATGGACATCAGAATCCCACGCCATTTTTTAGAAACACGGGAGATAAAATACGCCGTCGGAATTCCCAGGATCATGCAGACCAGCGTGCAGATCAAGGCGATCCGCAGGGTCCGGACAAAGATTTTGATGTAATACGGATCCTGGAAAAAGGAAAGATAGCGGCTTAGCGTCACCGCACCGCCTTCCCATACGGTCGGCAGCAGCACCGCCAGAAGCGGAAGGATCAGCACGACCACAAGCAGGATCGTGATCGGCGCGATCAGCAGGATTGTTGACTGTTTTTTCATGAGTTCCCCTTCCTGATTTCAAATAAAAAACTTCTATCGGTCCGATAGAAGTCACAGGCAAAAATTACCCCTGGAGTTCTATCGTAGTCCAATATATAGCCATTGGGTAGAAACTCTTCACGCTGTTCCCTGTGAAGATATACGATAAGACTCAATGATTATAGCATAGAAATGTTTTTTGCAAAGTTGAAAATGTACTTTCATTTGTTTTTTTTCGTTCTTTCAGCAAGAAAACGCCTTCATTGAGCGGGATTACCGTATTTTTCCACATTAATAGTTTGGAATTTCTCCCCTCTCTCATTCTTGTTTTCTGCTTCTTTTTCGATGTAAGACAGGCAGATGCCTGCCTTGAAGCTTTTCTTACGGATCAATCACCGTCGGAGTGCGTCCGATGCCGACGACTTCCGCCGCAATTCTTTTCCACGTATTGCATCCGGCAATGCCATCGGCGCCTAAGCCGTTGTCGCGCTGATATTGAATCAGCGCTGTTCGGGTTGCGTTGCCGAATTTTCCATCCAGCCAGCGCGTGGAATACCCTAAAGCATTCAGCGCATCCTGCAGCACCAGGGTATAGCAGCCGACGGCACCCTCGCGCAGTGTCGGGAAGCCGGATGTGCCGCCGCAGGCACCGCGTGCATAACGGCGGTCGAAATGAACCCAGGTCGGCGTCATGGACAAAGGTTCGACATATCCCCACACGCCGAGGTTGTTCGCTGTCCGCCAGATCTGATTGCGCTGGGATTGGGACAGCCGCTGCCCAACGTCAAAGGATACGCCGACATAATGCTGTGACTGCAGACCGTGACCACCTTCCCAAATTCGCTTAAACGCATAGCCGACTGGAATCGCCGCTCCATACGTCCGGCGGGTTGCGTTCCAGGCTTCCATCGCGGTCGTCGTGGTCCAGAAAACCGTAGACCGGCTGGAACCGCGAAATTCCCTGACCAATAAGGTTCGGCCATAAGAATACGGCATCGGATCACTTTCCTCTCGCCACTCGACATAAATCTGATTGGTATCCGGATCATAAATCAGTATTTTCGCCATTGATCTCACCTCCTCATTCATGTCTATGCAGGAAAAGAAAAACGGCGTGGATAAACGCCGGATTTCTGAATTAAGAAATTAAAAAACAAATAAATCAGTTCGATGACCTCACATGAAATCCATTCCGCTCACAAACTCAGGATTTAAACAAGTCCGTTCTTGTGAAAACAGCGCTGAGCTGCTTCATGAGCTCCGCTGACAATTCCATCGACGGAGTAAATCGAAAAACGATGACCCGGTTTTCTGAAAGCAGATAGACGCTACTCCGCCGCTGCTCACTGGTATCCAAATAAGCACGGTCACAATTCCATTGACCGGCATCCAACATTTCCAATCCGGGTCGCTGATCAAGATAAGAATCCGCTTGATTTGCCTGAAACTGAGCTTGGTTAATGATCATTCCCATCTCCCGCAGATAGCCTAAGAGAGGATCGCTGTCTTCCTGAAATTCAATCACTGTCACATCCCAATTTATCCATTGATCCGTTTCTGTCAAATGGCCGCTGAGAATGCATTGATAGCGCTGATCGCCGCGAGCATCCTGCCAGCGATCTTTTTTGTCCACCGTTTCCTCAGCCACGTAATGATTCGGAAAATGGATCACTTGCGGCAGCTCCGACTTTACATCATGATGGGAATACCAAAACATAACGCCGCCAAGGCTAATCATAATAAGAGCCCAGAGGTTCTGTCTTCGATTATGTGCCCACAATGTTTCTAATTGATTATACGTCCACCCTTTCCGGAACAAATATTCATAAAATGGATGCCGCATTGAATCCCCCCTTCGCACCGCTCTTGTTGTCTTTAATTATACATTAAAAGCTGCTAAAAACAGGTCAATTTTTCGAATCAAGTTCCGAACTGACTGAACCTTATTCTTTTTTCCAATTATTGCCAGCGCTTAAACGAGGATGATCTTTGTTATACTACCCTTGTTATTGAAATTCAGGCTTCCTTTTTTCTGTCACCCTGCAGCGTAAAAGTAGAAAATGAAGTTCTCCTTCCTTGTTATTACAATACATTCATAAGGAGTAACCATTATGAATGAAATTATCAAATCTGATTATATTCATCTGCACTGTTCGCTCGCGACCAAAGAATCCCTGTTTCAAGCAGCCAGTCAATGGGCGGCAGAAGCACAAATTATAGAAAATGCTGAAATCTTTCTCCACGGATTATGGGATCGCGAAGCTGAATTTTCCACCGGTGTCGGCGATGGAATCGCTATTCCTCATTGTCGATTGGAAGCCATTCGCCGGCCTTCTGTCTTCTTTGTTCATCTGGAGCAGCCGATCTGTTGGAGTCCTGATGAACAAGTTGATTTGGTTCTCGTCTTGGCTGTTCCCCTATCCAATGCTGAGAATACTCACATTAAATTATTATCCCAGCTTGCGCGCAAATTGATCGATGAAACTTTTGTCGGCCAGCTTCGCTCGCTTGACAAAGTAAGCGACATCTGTACTTTATTCAACGATATTCAGCTGTAATGCAAGGAGGTGAGCTCCATGCTGAACGGAAAAATGTTTCAGCTGATCAAGCTGCTGAACCAACAGCACCATCCGCTGACCAGCGGTATGCTGGCTCAGCAGCTCAAACTGTCTCCCCGCACCTGTAAACGTTACATCGCCGAACTGATCCCGCTGATGGAAGAGCACGGCGCCTGTATCCTTTCTGATAAGACTGGCTACCATCTGGAAGTCCGCGATGCCCTTCTTTTTGAGGCTTTTCTGCGGGAAAAAACAAAAGTTTTTGAATTCTCTGAAAACAGTGGTGAGCTGCAATTCGAGATTTTAAAAAACCTGTTAGTTCATTCAACTTTATCTCAGAACGAAATGATTGATCAACTTTATATCTCTCGCTCAACACTCAACAAATTAATGATTGAAGTAAAAGCAACGCTGAAGGAGAACGGAATTCAGTTAGCCAATCGACCTTATTATGGGTATTACATTGCAGGAAACGAAATTGACATTCGCAATTTTATGGTAAAAACGCTGTTTGTTACAGCCTCCTTTCTTTCTGCAGAACCTGAATTATTAGCAAGCATGCCGTTTTCGCTCAGCCAGTCAACAAGTCAAATCTGTCAAATACTGAAGGAAGAAGGTATTCCTCCTGAAGAAGATCTTGTGCATTACTGTCTCAAATATTTAATGGTGAGTCTGTGCCGAATTCACAACGGTGCGCTGATCCATCTTTCTATTCCGCACTTAAGCGAAACTCTTCAGCCAACAGTTCAGCGTGCCGCTTCTGCGATTCTGAACCTTTTTTGCGATCAAGTCCTCATCCGTGATGAAGAACGCTTATACTTTGCCTCAATTATCGGCAATCGCACTCAAGCCCTTCAGTCAGAGGTCTTGGATTCTGCGGTTTGGCTGAAAGAGTTGGTAGAGGATATGCTGAATAATATTTTGAATCTCTGCAAGGTCGATTTCCGTAGTGATGAAACCTTAAAAAAAGCGTTGATGACCCATTTATACGCCTCATTTTCCCGCTATTATCTGAAAGCAACTTTACCCAATCCGCTGATTTCATTGATCAAATCTCAGTATGTTGAAGCTTATAATTATTCTTTAATTGGCTGTGAAATGCTGAAAGAGAAGCATCAGCTGGCAATCAATGACGATGATCTTGGCTACATTGCTCTGCATTTTGCAGCAGCCTTAGAAAAAGAGCGGCCGACAATTTTATGCCGGACAATTATTGTCTGCGGCAGTGGAATGGGTACTTCTGAACTCATTCGACTGCGCTTAAGCCGGAACATCCCACAATTAGCTATCCAGGCCGTGCTTGCCTCCTATGAGCTGCTTGATACTCCAACTCTGAGCGCTGATTTCATTATCACAACCGTTCCGTTGTCCATGACGGAAATTCAGCTTCCGGCAGTTCTGATCAGTCCAATGGTCACAGCCAGCGATATTCAAAAAGTCGAATTTATGATTAACAATTATACATCCCTGCAATATTTGCGTTCTTTATTTCGCCGTGAATTGTTTTTCCCGGATATTCCTGGAAATAACAAAGATGAAGCCTTGAATCACTTAACAGATTCTATGGTGATGACCGGATTGATCAGCGAAGCCTTTGCCACCGCCATCAAAGAACGGGAAGCCATGTCTTCAACTGAGATCACAGAAAAAGTTGCGATTCCGCATTGTTTTCTGTCAGTTCCGATTGACACCATGCTAGCAGTGGGTATATTAAAAGAACCTGTGGCTTGGGGGACTGCTCATGTTCAGTTAGTTTTTGTAGGAATCATTAATCCTGCAGTTAAGAAGAATAAATGTGTGTTTCCCATGATTTACCGCTTAATCCAAGACTCCGATAAGGTTCAGCGATTAATTCAACAAACACAGGCTGATGATTTCCTGCGCATTTTATTTGAAAGTATTGAAACAGAACTCTAAACTTAAAAATCGATCATCCATTATCCGCTGCAAGCTTTCGATAGAATCGAAAATAAAAAACGATCGAGACCGAGCTGTAAATTCAGTAAAAGTCTTAAACAGACACATAAACGAAATCCTAGAAAAGACTGTATGATTCTGATTGATAGAAAGATCTTCAATTCCACTTTGAATCCCAGTCTTTTTCTCTGCCATGACCTGGATATCCTGAAAAAAAACATAAGCACTGCCGTATCTGATTTCAGCACTTATGTTTAGTTTCTTAATTTTTTTATATTTACTTTTTACCTGAAGACTCATTGTTCATGGCTTCAAGAACATGAAAAGCGTCTGCAAAACTCCCTCCGTTCCATACTTCAATCATTCCGATTCAATTAAAGCTTCTCAATATATTGATGCGTTTGGAAATAAGGCTTTTCGTTTTGGGCAATTGGCAGCGTTAAATCGACATCCTTTGCTTGCGCCAAACACCAGCTCAGCACTTGAAAGACGCAAGGAAATTCCAAGGCTGGAAACTCCGATTGAGGCGTCCATGCCAGATCGGTCTCATCCACCGGATTGGCGCCAATCAGAAAACCATTGCCGAATTCACATTTCACAAATCGAGCCAGACCGCGGGCACGCTCCGTTTCCCGACCGCCGTCATTCATCACCAACACACAGAGCTGGGGATGAAAACCTAGAGTCGGTCCATGCATTCCTTCTTCCAATTCATAGCCTATGGCCATTGTCTTCCCGATTTCAATCAATTTCAGTGCCCCTTCCAAGGCAACACCCCATAAACCATCAATTCCATATACAGCAAACATGGATGAGCCTAAAAGCTGATTTTGATTGTTTTTAAACCAAGTCTTTGTTTTTTCTTCGATTTCCGGCCAGCTTGCCAAAGCCGCTTCCATCTGACTGATCCACTTTTCTTCTTGTTCCGGCGTAACCGTTCCTTTTTTCAAGCCGATTTCCACTGCGATCAAAAGCTGAATCAGAATTCCCGAAACATAACCCACTGTCCGCATCTTATACTCTTCATCGGCACACATCATGTCCACATGAACACCGCATTCTTGTGACATGTACTGCTGAGGATTCTGTGTTACAGCGACATTCAGCAAACCTTGCTGCTGAGCAAACTGGAGTGCTTTCCGGGTGGTCACCGAAGTCCCGGATTGGGAAGGAAAAATTGTCAGTGCTTTAGGATTACGAACTGTGCGATCATACAGATATTCATTCGGAGTCATAACGCTGACCTTCAATCGCGTGATTTGTTCTATCCATCCTTTAGCACTCATCACGGAATTAAAAGAACTTCCAGAACCTACATAAACAAGTTCATTGATGGTTTCCAATTGATCTTTGAGGTAATCCAGCAAAGGCTGCAGATTTTGCTTGCGGGTTTTGATTAATAAGCGTCCTTTTTCCGGAACGCGTTCAATCCATTGTATTAATGGAAGCATTGTCTTCTATTCCTCCTATCGTCTGTTCGACATGGCCATTCTGCGATATGTATGCCGGCGGCCACGGATCGCCATTGAATAATGGAAAATATTCAGCGGATCTGGAATCTGTTCGTTATAGCCGGAATCTCCTAAATCGTGAATGTCCGCTCCGGCCATTTTCGCATAGAGGGCGATTTGTTCCACAGTCTGAGGAAAAGAACCTTCTTGTGATGTATGGACACCCAGCGAAGCCAATGCACCGTATTCATGAATCAAGTCAACGAAGTGTTTGCATCGCGTCAAATCCCATCCTGGCAGCGAACCGGGAGCTGGAATCCCAACAATGTTCACGCCAGCCTGAATAAAAGCGACAATCTCAGCTTCTGTGATCAACTCCTTAAATCCGGCTTTTTGATTCAAAATGCCAGGTCCGTGGGGACGATTAAACTGAAGAATCAAATCATCACCAAGTTCCTTGCGGACGGCGGTAAACAATTCGACAAAAGATTCAAGGCGTGCCCAACCTGATACGCAAATATGTTTAACGCCTAAACGGCGGGCTTCAATCATTCGATCGACTGTCGCAACAATCCCTTTGCCATAGACCTGCTCTGTTCGCTGCCTATCCTCAGGATTACACGCAAACATCAGAACGGACAGCGGACGCCCCACAATCTCGCTGATTTCCTGAAATGTATATCCTCGTCCCAACGGAATTTGAACTGTTTGCTCTGTCACTTCATCCAGAGCTGGATCTTTGCTGGGCCACCCTGGAATATAAGGGTTAAAAGGATCGAAAGTATCAATATTTACAATATCTGCACCAAAAGCAGCTGCTAATTCTGCATTCGTTACATGATCAATCATATTTGCACCGCGGATCCGGGCTGCGGCGCGAATGATCCGGCCTTCAGACATCCGGATTGCACTTAACAGCTCAACTGGAGTCATCGCGGTAAGCTCGCTGGGGGTCGCGGATAAGAATCGTTTTTGTGTCATTTTAAGCCTCCTTCTCATTTTGAAATTTTTTAGCCAGACGCATTCTCCGTAATAAAATCAATGCTGCGACCGTTAAGGCACCGATCAGAATGGAAAGAATATAAAGCAAGGGTTTCTCCATCAGGGGTACGCCAAGAATGCCTCCAGGTACAGTTTTCGGCATGTGCACTCCAAACAGGTAGGCACTGGCCGCAGCGAGTCCTCCGCCCAAGCAATTAATGGGGATCATAAACAGCAGATCCGACAGCAGCAAGGGCAGTCCTCCTTCTGCAACACACAGCAAGCCTAATATTAAGGCTGGTGTTCCGCTGGCCTGCAAATCTTCTGTAAACAGGTGTTTGCGCAAAACAAACTTATCCAGCAAAGTCGCAAATCCAAATCCTATTGCTGGAACTACAGAACCGATGGATAAAGGACCTTTTGAGAATCCAGCATCAGCCAGCTGCAGTGTAATGGCCATAAAACCTTTAGAAACCGGTCCGCCGATATCAAAGGAATTGCCTGCCGCCAAGATAAAACTAATCGCCACGCCTCCCAGATTACCAATAACATTAATTAATGACACGATGCTTTGAGTAATCCAATTTCCCAGCGGATTGATGATAAAATAAGCAGCCAGAAAAATTGCCAGGGTTCCGATTAATGGATAAACGACCATATTCATAACCGGTAAATAGGTTCGGCTGACCTTTATTTGTTTCTTTAAGAAATTCATCAGATAGCCGCCGAGAAAGCCGGTAATCACTGCCCCAAAGAAACCGGCGCCGGACAGGACGGAGAGTAAGCCGCCAAAGAAGCCGACAATCAGGCCAGTTCGATTGGCTATCGAGTAAGAAATATAGGCTGCCAATACTGGATACATCAGATCCCGGCACTGAGGTCCTGCCACTTGCTGCATCCAGGCCAGACAACGAGTTAGGGCATCCATGCTGACTAGCGCTTCCGCGGATTTGATGTCCAAGCCTAACATCGATGCTGCGACCTGAGCAACACCCATCACAATTCCCGGAGCAACAATAACGGGAATCATATAGCCAATTCCGGTCATCAGATGTTTTTGGAATGTATTAAAGCCTTGTTGCCACTTTGTTTTGCTCATAATTATCCCTCCTCTTCAAAATAGCGTTCGATAACTTCTTGAGCATGATGGAGTATTTCGTGCATGCTGGAATGAACCGTTTTTGTTTCATAACCTTCAAATCGCTCCTCACCACTGATGGCAATGTCATTGGCTAATATGATGAGGCACGCTTCGTCCAGATCTTGTCGGGTCAATTCATTTTCGATTCCGGCAAAGCCTTGTGTTTCAACTTTTGCTTCGTAGCCTAACCGTCTGGCTTCCCCTTCCAATTTGTCAGCAACGATGTAGGTATGGGCAATGCCTGCCGGACAGGCGCATAATCCCACAATTTTCTTTTTCATAACGGCTCCTCCTTTCTTTACTTTCATTGTAAATGCGTTTTCCTTATACTTCATTGCCTATCCATGCTACTTTTCGGACAGAATCTGAGCCCATTTTTTATCCTCAATCCGGGTCAAATTATGTACAAAGTCTGCTGCTTGTATAAAAAAAGCCGACAAATTATTGTCGGCAGATTTATCTTTGTATTGATCTTAACTCAGCCGCATTCGTGCATAACACAAACATGATGAAAGTTTTTATTCTTGAGATCTTGTTTGCGAATGTAGAAATAAAGACTCCCTCCATCTCCCCAATACTCCTGACAGTCAGAACTGATCAAAAAGCCTGTCTGGAATAAGTTAATCCAATCCAGCGGCTGACTTTCTTCCTGAGACTCAGAACACAAACTTTGATATTGATAAACCGCACTGCTAAGCACCTCATTTTGGATGATATCCCCATAACCTAACAGTTTAAAAACACGATCATCACAAATAGAACGAGCCGCATAGCCGGCCTCTTCTGCATCAATCTCATAGATTTCATCCCATTCTTCATACTTCTGTTTCCTGTCATAATATTTACAATATTCCTGGCAGCTTGGATGATCCCGCAAGGTTTGATAATTTAACGTGAATTCAGGAAATCTTCCCTCATCGGATATTCCTTCCGGCAGCGGATGGGGTTTCAATAACGCCAGATCACCATCGTAATAGAATACATTTTTAACCCATGATTCCACATCTTCATAGGCTTCCAGATCAAAAAAGAAATACAAAATACCGTGGTTTGGCAGAAGATGCTCTATATTGTAAGGAATCAATTCATCCAGTCTGATCTGCGCGATAAAGGATAGCGGATGGCGGGAAGAAGTAGGCCACTTCCTTAAATTTTCAAAGTAAGGCCATTCAAAATCAGGTGGCCGATCCGGAATGCCGCCGACTTTTGTGTGAATCTGTGTCGGTGGTTTCAGCTGACGTGAGGCTGTCGCAGTAATCGCATTTTTTTCCAGGCTTTTTAAATAATCAATCCACGCTTGTTTTTCCATTATAATCTTCAACTTTTCCTTATTGTACTCTATTTCTTCATTTCTGCCTATTTCTGTAACAGACAAAAAAGAAAAACACGGAACCTCTTGCGAAATCCCGTGTCAATTCTGATTTTTATTTAATGCCTGCCTGAAACTGGAAACAGGAAACCTGCCGGCCATTGATCATGGATGGCTGAGGTTTCGCTTTGGCACATTCTTCCGTTGCATAGGGACAACGGGTGCGGAAAGCACATCCGGACGGCGGATCCAGCGGGCTTGGCAGTTCCCCCTGCAGTACGATTCGCTTCTTGGATTTGCCAATTTCCGGATCCGGAATCGGCACAGCGGACAACAGTGCCTTCGTATACGGATGCATTGGATTGTGGTAAAGATCGCTGCTTTCCCCAATCTCAACCATGTTGCCCAGATACATAACACCAATCCGATCAGAAATGTGCTTAACCATGCTTAAATCATGCGCGACAAACAGGTAGGAAATGCCCATTTCTTTTTGGATATTTTTCAATAGATTGATAATCTGTGCCTGAATGGAAACGTCCAATGCGGAAATCGGTTCATCACAGATGATGAAATCCGGATTCAAAGCCAGGGTTCTGGCAATGGAAATACGCTGCCGCTGACCGCCTGAAAACTCATGGGGATAACGACGGATATGATCTGGTTTTAGACCAACAATTTTTAACAGCTCCACGACCCGGTCTTCGCGTTCTTTTGCGCTGTTGTATATATTGTGGATATCCATCGGTTCCCGAATAATTTCTCCGACTGTCATTCGCGGGTTCAGGGATGCATATGGATCCTGGAAAATCATCTGAACTGATTTGCGGAACTCTTTCAGTTCTTTGCCTTTCAGTTTGGTAATATCCTGTCCCTTGTATTCAATCGTACCTTCAGTGGGTTCATATAATTTAACGATGGTCCGGCCCAGCGTAGACTTGCCGCATCCAGATTCACCCACTAATCCAAAGGTTTCACCTTTATGAATTTCAAAGCTGACGCCGTCTACGGCTTTGACGATCTGCTTCTTGGCAAACATGCCCTTTGTGACATCAAAATGTGTTTTCAGGTTGGTAACTTTTAAAATGACTTCAGTGTTATTCATTTTTTACCCTCCCTTTTTTTCAATTCATTGAGCCAGCAGGCACATTCGTGCGTCTTGGAAAAAGCGGTGGCCGACGGCATCTGTTGCTTACAGATCTTCATCGCTTTCTCGCAGCGGTCGACAAACGGACAGCCCTTCGGCGGATTTAACAAATCCGGCGGAGAACCCGGAATCGGCTGGAGATCTTTATCATCATCCTCCGGATTATTAATGCAGTTCAGTAAGCCCTGCGTATAGGGATGCTTAGGTTCATAGAAAATTTCTTTATCAGTTCCGATCTCAACAATCTTTCCGCCGTACATAATCGCAATCCGATTGCACAGGCTGGCAACAACACCAAGATCGTGCGTAATCATAATGACAGAAGAACCGAGCTTTTCCTTCATGTCTTGAATCAGCTCCAGCACCTGGGCCTGGATCGTGACGTCCAAGGCTGTGGTCGGTTCATCGGCAATGATCAGTTTTGGATTGCAGGCGAGCGCCATCGCAATAATGATGCGCTGCCGCATTCCGCCGGAAAATTCATAAGGATACTGATTCATCCGCTTTTCCGGTGAAGGAATACCGACCTGACGCATCAGCTCAATTGCCTTTTGTTCACATTCCTTTTTTGACATCTTGGTGTGATTCTGCAGCGGTTCAATCAGCTGTGTTCCGATTTTCAGAACTGGATTCAAAAACGTCATCGGATCCTGGAAAATCATCGCCATGTCGTTGCCGCGGATATGCTGCATCGTCTTTTCATATTCCGAATGATTTTTAAATGCAGATTCATGGATTTTCTTACCGTCAAACAGGATATCTTCTGCCGTAATCTTGCCGTTGTCCGCCAGTAAGCCCATGACGGAATACATCGTCTGGCTTTTGCCGGAGCCGGATTCGCCGACGATGCCCAGTACCTCTTGCGGATAAACGCAGAAGGAAACATCACGCACAGCGTGAACCGTGCCCTGATCTGTGGAGAAATCCACGGTCAGATGATCAACTTTTAACAGTTCATTCATGGTTTTCTCCTCCTTATCTCTTCTTCGGGTCCAGGGCTTCGCCGAATCCATCACCAATGAAGTTCAGTGACAGCATGGTCAGACAGATCGCCGCAACCGGCCAGATAATCTGAATTGGATAACTCTGAACCAAGCCGCGCGCTTCAGAAGCTAAAGTACCCCAACTGGCCTGAGGAGCACTGATGCCAATACCAATAAAGCTCAGGAACGCTTCTGTAAAGATTGCGTTAGGCACCATCAGCGTCGCAGAAACAATAATCGGTCCCATACAGTTGATAATCAGATGCTTAAACAGGATTCGTTTCTTACTGGCGCCGATTACAAATGCCGCCATGGAAAATTCCTGCTGTTTCAGCGTCTGAATCTGCGAACGGACCTGCCGGGCCATGCCAACCCAGGAGGAAATCGATATCCCCAATAAAACAGAGAACATATTTGACCCGAAAATCATCATAATCAGGATGACATAGAGCATCGAGGGAATTGCATAGATGCAGTCGACAATCCGCATCATGACCATATCCACCTTCCCGCCGACAAAGCCGCTGATTCCGCCATAGATGACGCCGATGATTAGGTTCAAAAAGGCAGCGACAAAGCCAATTGTCAAAGAGATGCGCGCGCCATACATAACCCGCACCATAATATCCCGGCCTAATTTATCCGTACCCATCAAATGAACCATATTCGGCAAAGCGTTGCGGTTGGCCAGATCCTGACCGTCGTAGGTAAATGGAGAAACCATCGGAATGATGATCGCTGCCAAGGTGATTAAAATCAGAAAGATGAGCCCGAACAGAGCCAGCTTATTTTTCTTAAAACGCCGCCAGGCGTCCTGGAGATAGGTTTTGCTTTCAACGGCAATAAATTCATTGTTTTTCTCACTGCTGTCCAGCGGTTCAAACAGGCTGTCATCCAGCATCAGTTCTTTTTCTTCCATCGCCAGCTCCTTTCTAGCTGTCCAGCTTGATCCGCGGATCAACGACAGCGTTTAAAATATCGGTAATAATATTAGCAATGATAATGAAGGCGCCAAAGAAGATCGTCAGCCCCATAATCATCGTGTAATCACGGTTGGAGATACTGGTAACATATTCAGCTCCGATACCCGGAACTGAGAACAGACTTTCAATAACAAAGGACCCTGTCATTAACGTCGCAATCAACGGTCCGGCATAGGTGATGACCGGAATCATCGCATTTTTCAAACCATGCTTTACGATAACCTTTAACTGTGAGGAACCCTTTGAACGGGCTAAGACCATATAATCCTGACGCATAACTTCCATCATGCTCGACCGCGTCAGACGAGCAATCATCGCAATCGGCGAAAGTGCCAGAGAAACTGCCGGCAGCACATAATGTTTCCAGCTTGACAAACCGACAATCGGGAAGATATGCAGCCAGACGCCAAACACAATCATGAGCAGCAGCGCCAAGAGAAAGCCTGGAATACTGACACCGGCTGTCGCTATCGCAATAACAAGATTGTCGACCCATTTGTGTTTGGTAAATGCCGCAATCGTTCCCAGCGTGATTCCGACAACCATCGCAATAACGAAGGAAACAAAGCCCAGCTTGGCTGTAACCGGCATCCCGATCGCAATGATATCATTGACGCTTCGACCTTTGCGCTGTGTGGATACGCCAAAGTCCCCGCGAACTGCATTTTTCATATAAATTACATACTGTTCCAATACCGGCTTGTCCAGATTGTACTTCGCCATCAGCTTTTCCTGAACCGAAGCCGGGATCTTCGTATTTTCACCGGCAAAGGGTGAACCTGGTATGATCTTCATCAAAAAAAAGGTAACGGTAGCCAGAATGAACAACGTCAAAATTCCGACGCCGATCCGTTTTAATACATATTTAAACATTAAAAAGCCCCCTTTCCTGCAAAAACTGTCGATTCAATCATGACCGGACAGACTGAATCCAAAGTTTTTGTAATGGTTTTATTCTATCTTTTTTTAGACCTCTTGTCAATTTTTTCATAAAGTTTTCTGAAACATTTTCCATCAAGATTTTTCAATCGCTTCCCCGACAGGGGAAGAGGTCTGGACAGCCAGACCTCTAAAAAGTCATTACTTTTCGATCGTGCAATAACCATAGAACGGCGTAGCGCCGACATGCGTCGTATTCTGAACGTATGTTTTCTTCAGCATCGGATCGCCGTAATTGAACAGCGGGATCACATAGACATTCTCTTGAACCAGATAGTGTTCAATGTTATGCAGTGCTTCCATGTACTCGTTATAATCAACAATGTAAGTCGCCGCATCCATCATCTTGTCATATTCCGGATCATCCACCGCTGGCGTCTGCTGCTGCGTTGTTGTCCACAATGTCAGAAACTGGGATGGGTCATCACTGGCAGTGTAGCCATAACGGGCAATTTCAAAGTCACCATTGAAAATCTGATTGTAATAAACGCCGGATTCGACTACTTCCAAATCACACTCTACGCCGATCGACTTCCACATTCCCTGCAGAACTGCCGCAACGTCCGCATGCAGTGTGGTCTGAGAATACTTATACGTAATCTTCAGCGGATTGGATTCATCATAACCAGCTTCCTTCAACAGATTTTTAGCTTCTTCCGGATCATATTCCAGGAATTTTTCTTTTTCATCACTTTCAGTTCGGAAATCCTTTTCTGCCCCTTTTAATCCACTCGGAACATAACCGTCTAACGGTACATAATAAGAAGGATCGCCAACTGCTGTAACTAAAGCTTCTTTATCAATCGCCAGCGCCAACGCACGGCGAACTCGGACATCCTGCATCCATTTCGGACCCGTCGGACCGCTGTTAACAACTAAGAAGTAATTCGACGGACTCTCAACTTTCCACAATTCATCTTTGTTTTCATAGGTTAAAGGTAATGTGGAATTCACACGCAGAGCGATATCAATATCACTGTTCTTAAATGCCAGAGCCTGAGCATCCATATCTGTCATAACCTGGAAGGTAATTTTATCCAGAGTAATCTCATCAGCACGGTAGTAGTTTTCATTCTTTGCAACAATAATCTTATCATTCTCATTGCATTCTTCCAAAATGTAAGGACCGACGCTCGGATAACCTGGTGTGAAAGACCATGTGGAGTCATGCTGGGGTGCGAAGTCGGCACGAACCGGCATAAACGCATAGGAATTCAACAAAGCTTTGAAGAACGCACAAGGCTTGATCAGTTGAAAGACCAAGGTGGTATCATCCACTGCCTGAACACCAGGAATCTGCAGAGTTTCTGCATCCTGAGTATCATCGCTTTCATACGCCGCTGCGCCATCCAGGTACGTAACCAGATTGTAAATTGACCACGCATTTTCTGCGCCATAGGTTAAAGCTCGGACAATCCCGTAACGGAAATGTTCAGCCGTTAATGGAACACCATCGCTCCATTCAATGCCTTCTTTCAGTTTTACCGTATAAGTCAGACCATCTTCACTGATTTCACAGCTTTCTGCCAGATCTGGAATCAGATTGTTTTCTTCATCCTTAGTAAATAAAGTACTGTAAGTATGCTGCATAACATACCCGTTGATGAGTTCGGAATTCAGTGCCGGATCCAATGTCGTAAACTGAGCTCCGACTGCGACAGTCAGTTCATTTGCTTTCACTGAATCATCGGTTGCCGGCTGGCCGGAGCCGGCCGTTCCCTCTTGCTTGGTCGTACAGCCTGCGATAAGAAGCATACAGGAACAAACTAATGCGATCCACTTTTTCATATAGAATCCCCCATTCTCTTTCTGGATTGTTTTTAATTTTACACCCCAGGAATCAAATGTCAACACTTTCATGAAATATTTATAAAGTTTTCATGAAAACATTTTCAGGATTTTCATTATTTCGCATCTTCCTTAATCATTGCAGTCTGATATTTATTAAATTCATTTCCAGATTGAATTCCGGCTTTTCCCTTTGCTGGAAGCAAGAATTTTTCTGGTTTGCTGTCAGTCCTATTCGCAAGCAGATTTTCATTTTAAAAAGAAGAAGGATGGAGTGAACCACCCTTACTCCTTGAAGATTACTCAGCCACTGCTTCGACGCTGACACCACCGTAGTATGGATTGAGTCCCCACATCTGAACATTCTTTATGTTGGACTTTAACAGGCAAGGTGTATTGTAGTTGAACAGCGGAATAACATAGACCATTTCTTCCACCAGATAGCGTTCAGCAGCATGCAGGGCATTCATGTATTCTGCATGATCAACAAGATATCCCGCTTCATCCACCATCTTGTCATATGCCGGATCATCCACAGCGGCAACGACCTGCTGGCCAGTTGTCCACAAGCTTAAATACTGTGATGGATCATCGCCGGCACTGTAGCCGTATCGGCAGATTTCAAAGTCACCATTGTCGATCTGATCATAGAAGACGCCGGACTCGACGACTGTCAGTTCGCAGTCAATGCCAATTTTATCCCACATCTGCTGCAAAATCTGAGCTACGTCGGCATGCAGCTGAGTCTGTGAATATTTGTAAACGATTTTCAGCGGATTGCTTTCATCGTAACCGGCTTTTGCCAGCAGGGCCTTCGCTTCTTCCGGATCATATTCCAGATATTTTTCCTTCGCATCTTCTTCCAAACGGAAATCACCTTCAGCTCCCGCTAATCCTTCCGGAATGTAGCCATTGAGAACTTTGTAATACTCACTGCTGCCGACGGCTGTCACCAGCGCTTCTTTATCAATCGCCAACGCTAAAGCACGGCGGACATCGACATTCTGCATTGTTTCCGGACCTGTAGAACCGGAATTGATTGCCAGGAAGTAGTTGGAAACATCTGGCTTATTCCAAATTTCGCTTTGATTCGAATAATTTTCAGCCAAAGTCGGCGTAATATTGAGCGCAATATCTATCTCGCTGTTTTTAAACGCCAACGCCTGCGCATCCGTATCACTCATAACCAAGAACGTGATCTTAGGCATGATGACTGAATCGGCATCATAATACTTATCGTTTTTAACAATGATTGCTTTTTCATTTTCATTGCATTCTTCTAAAAGGTAAGGTCCAACTGACGGATAGCCTGGCTTCAGAGCCCATACCGATTCATGCTGATCAGCGAAATCAGCACGCAGCGGCTTCCAGACATTGTTGGTCAGCATCTGCGGGAACCAAGCGCAAGGCTTCTTCAGATTCAGGATCAAAGTCTGATCATCTGGTGTTTCAATACCTTCAATGGTGTTGTTTTCCGGATCAAACGTATCGTCGGCCAAAATCTCCTCCGCGCCTTTTAAATAGGAACTCGGATAATAAACTGCCCATGAATTTTCTGCGCCGTAGGTCAGATTCCGAAGAATCGCGTATTCAAAATCCTTGGAAGTCAGCGGCTGATCGTCACTCCATACGACTCCTTCTCTGATTTTGAAAGTATAAGTCAGACCATCATCTGAAACAGAATAACTTTCGCACAGATCATTAACGATGTTGTTGTCCTCATCCTGACGAAACAGTCCTGCCGTTGTATGCCGAAGAATGTAGTTGTTGACGGTTTCCGTACTCAACCCTGGATCCAGTGTTGTAATCTGTCCGCCCATTGCAACCTTCAGATTCTGTGGATCGGTTCCGATCGTTGTACCGGAATTGCTGTTGCCGCCAGAGCATGCGCTGACTAACACAAGCATAGCCGCACAGAGGATAATTCCTAGCTTTTTCATTTTCTTTCCCTTCCTTTACTGGTATAACCCGCGGAAGAATAACTCCCGCCAGCGTAGGGTATGCTGATAACAGAAGCAATAGACGGTCCTTGATAACAAAAAAATCGTTTCCAAATATCTAGAAACGATTGATCGCGGTACCATTCTAGTTGCTGACTGCAAGAGTCAACCCCCTCAATCCTTAACGCGGAAACACGTGAATTCCTATTTTATTCAGAATCCCATCTCCCAGATGCGCTTCATTATGGTTTGGCCGCGAACCTTTCACCCTTGTTCGCTCGCTTCAGACCTTATCCACAACTACTCTTCTGTTCACAGATTTTGATTAACCCCAGTTTACAGCGTCATCTCTCTCTTGTCAAGCGCAAATTAAAAACTTTTCAGTTCTTGTAAATTCTTTCATCCATCAATGAAATGAAACAAGAATTTCCAGTGGTTCTTTGATTTAATGGCAACAATAGAAGAACAGTGCAAAAAATATTTCAAGCCACTACACACCTGATCTGTTCGATCTCAAAAGAAACAATTTTCATCTAATGAAAAATCCGTTGACTTTTTTCAGCTTTGGTTTATTATTTTCTCATTATTTCATACAGAAAGGATGATTGCGATGCATATTCATTTTATCCCCGCCGCTCAGCTTAAACCCAAACCCGAGTCTGATTTTGGTTTCGGCAAAATTTTCACAGACTACATGTTCGAGATGGATTATGATGAACAGCTAGGCTGGCATGATGTTCAAATTCGTCCCTACGGACCGCTGAAGCTGGATCCAGCTTCTCTGGTGCTGCACTATGCCCAGGAAACCTTTGAAGGACTAAAGGCTTACCGTACGGAAGACGGACGGATTTTATTATTTCGTCCAGAAATGAATGCCCGGCGGTTAATCCAATCCAATCAACGTTTATGCATGCCGGAAATTCCGGAAGCTTTATTTTTGGAATGCCTTGAAGCTTTGCTTCGAGTTGAACGAGATTGGGTTCCGATTGCCCCATCGTCGTTATACATCCGGCCATTTGTTTTTGCGACAGAAGCCGCCGTTGGTGTCCATCCTTCCAGCAAATACAAATTTATGATTCTTCTCTCGCCCGTCGGTGCCTATTATGCTGATGGATTGAGTCCGGTCCGCATCTATGTTGAAGATGAATATATACGAGCAACTCCCGGCGGTACAGGCGCGGTTAAATGCGGCGGCAACTATGCCGCCAGCATTATCGCTCAAGCTCAAGCCGCGCGTTGTGGTTTTTCTCAGGTCTTATGGCTGGATGGAAAAGAACGGAAATATGTTGAAGAAGTCGGAACAATGAACGTAATGTTCAAAATTAAAGGACAGCTGATCACAGCGCCGTTAAATGGAACTATTCTGCCGGGGATTACCCGGGATTCAATTCTGCATCTGATGCGTGAACATGGTCTTTCCGTTAAAGAACGGCCGCTGACCATCGATGAATTGATGGATGCCGGACGGACTGGACAACTTGAAGAAGCATTTGGAACTGGCACTGCGGCAGTCATCTCTCCTATTGGTCAACTTCATTACAAGGGCGAGACAATCCGAATCCACAACGAGAAAATCGGACCGCTGACCCAGTGGCTCTATGATACGCTGACAGGCATCCAATGGGGCCGGATTCCCGATTCTTACGGCTGGACCCACGAAATTGTTTAATCCGTCCATCCTTTTTCATTCTCTAATTATTTTGTAACTTCTTGTCGAACCCCGAATACACTGTTATTAGAGTAAGGGAGGATTAGCCTATGGATCAACTTGACATCAAAGTACAGCAGCGAAAGGAACGCCAGCCGCGTATTCTGTTTGACGATGATGGCTGGGATACGCCGGAAGATCAGATACAGGCAGAAAATGAGGTTGTTTATCATTGCTGCGAAGATGACTGTGACGATGGATGCCGCTGTGACAATGGCAACTGCGGTGGAAATCAGGGCTGCGGATGGAACTGCGGATGTACCGGGAGTGAAACCGGAGGATGTACCGGGGGAGAAACTGGCGGAGAAACTGGCGGCAGCGGCTGTGATTGTGACTGTGACTGTGATTGTGACTGTGATTGCGGCTGTGACTGCGATTGTGACTGTGATGACGATGCCACTTTGGATGACTGTGATGCTGCTTGCCATCCAAGAACGATTGTCTTTCAAAAGCATAAAGAATGTATTGAGAGAACTCAGCCCACTGGATGCAATGACGAAACAGGTTCCTACAGAAAATGTTCAGTTACCATTAAGATTATTAAACGCTATTAAAAGCGAGCTGGGCTCGCTTTTATTTTGTTTGCAGCCGACGTTGTGAACAGCTTTGCATTTAATAACAGATTTTAATTTTGTTTCGGTAGTCCAGTGGCCAGCGGCTCTTTGCCTGCCAACTGGGCAAACCAATCTAAGTATGGCTGCCACAGCGGAGTATCAAAGGTCAGTACGTCCTGCGGATCAGCGAATTTTATCCGGTATTGATCTTTTAGCCGACTGTCAATCATAGCTGTTCTCAGCAGCCTGAATGAAAACTCATTCACTGCCAGATTTTGCCCCTGAAGCATATAGGTCAACTCTTTCGGATCCTGCAAAGGATTTGTATACCAGCGATGTCCGGCCTCCAATATTTGATCATCCTCATCAAGATTCTCAAATACAGGCTCATTATTAATCTTTCCTTCATATTGAGTAGCCCACATCATTGGCAAAATAAAGCTGTCACCAAGCCTTTGCAGCGGTACCTCGTAATGATTTTCAACAGCGTATTTTTCTCTCACAGGCAAAGCCCCTTGATCAAAAACTGCTGATGTTTCTGCATTGATCAGTTTTGTATCCGCAATACAGGCCCAGTCTGAAATGAATGCGCATTCGTTGACATAATGATACTGAATGGCGGCCTCAATACCTTCTCCGGCAAAGTAGCTGCCTTCTGGATAGGGACTGATTAAAGTTAACGTTTCATTAGCCACGCTTGAGTCTTCTCCCTGCGTAACAGTAAACATGACAGGGCCATTAAATTCCAGCTGTTCTTCCGAGGTTTGTTTAAACTGTCGGGAGATCATGGCGATGTTCAGCAGCAACTCATTATTATCTGGGTCTTTATCCAATTCATAGTCGACCCGGGCCCGCATTTGCGCTGTTTCAGACTTCAATTCAAACGGAATTCTGACCGTTTGCTCCGGTAAGGCTGGCAGCTGTTGTTCAAAGATCACTTCATCCTGCAGCCAAACCGTTACTGTCTGTTGCTTCTGCGGATTGCACCCGGCGCAGATAACATGCAGCATAGCGTTTTCAACTTGCCCGGGATGAGCAGCCGGAACAAACAACTGTCCTGCAGAGGCGTCACCTTCATGAAGCTGATAGTATCCAGAAATCGAGGTTCCCTCATTGCCTGCTCGATCTTCAATTTCAACAACAATCTGGCATTGTCCGGCCATCGTTAAAATAACTTTCTGTTCGGTTTCATCTTCAAACCAAGGGGACGTTCTGATAAAGGACTGCCCTTCATCATAAGTAATCCTGTACCGCCAGCGTTTAACACCACTTAAATCATCCTGAGGAGTAACTGACACTTCAATTTCATTATCATCCGTTTCCGCTTCTACTGGATCAAACACTGCCCATGGCGGCAGCCTGTCAATGTTTCCGACAGGCACCTCAACAGTCGTGATATTGCCCGCATAATCCTGGGCAGAAACCTGATATTTACCATTTTCCTTCACCGTAAACTGAGCTTTTTCTCCCTGAACAACTTTCTGCACAACATCAAGACTTTCGACACCGCTCAGCTCATCCTTCGCCTGGATCTGAATAAGTACATCCGTATTGGTCCAATCGTTTGGCGTCAGTGTCCAATCAATCTGCGGGCCATGCAGATCTGCACGCCATTCCAGATCAGCAATATCAGCACAATTTTGAGCGTGATCACAAGCTGTCAATGTCAAGGTCTGACGGCCTTCCTTATCATTGCTTAAGGGTGCCGACCACATTCCGTTCTGAGGGATCAAATTGATCTTATCTTGCGAAGTTTTTGCGACTACTGAATGCACTCCGCTGTTAAAATTGGCAGGACGATCCTCTACTTTTCCTGTATGCACGGAAAGTTGTGCCGAACCATTTATCCAATTGGTGAACACCTGATTTCCATCAGCCAGAACTTTGCCTGTTTCATCTTCAATCCAGCTTCTTTCACTCACAGGCGGCAGCTGATCGATCTTATAACTATCCGAAATTGTGACACTGCGATTGCCAGCTTGATCTTCAGCTTCCACTTTAATTACATTTAAACCGTTTTGATTTAATGTTAGAGAGACCGATGGTGTTTCCTGCCACTCACCATATCGTCCAAAATGCATTCCACCATCGACCGAGACCGCCCATCGCCAGCGTTTCACACCGGAATGTTTGTCCAAGATTTCTGTACTGATCACGATCGGCTGACGCTTCCATATTTCATCACCAGATGGATTAAATTGCACTTCAGGCGCAATATTATCAATTAAAAAGTGATCGGATGTTACCGTTGCCGTGTTCCCAGCTTCGTCCTGCAGCCACGCTTCGATCTGCCAGCGGCCGGATTGATCCAGTGTATAGGCAAACGGTGAACCATCCATCCTTCCCAAATCTGTTTTTTGCTGCGTAAGAGTGTCGATCAGTGTATACCGCGCTTCTGCAATCCAATGCTCTTTCGGATCATATAAGTTCTTATAAGTAACGACTGTTACATCATAAGAATTCAGACGAGCATTGGTACTGTGTCCTTCGTACTTATAACATGGCGTGCTGCGGCTTCCTGTCGTGTGCTGGCACCATCCGGCATCGTCGCTTGACCAAATCTGATGGGGCAGATTCCCATTCTGTGTCCAGTAGATTGGATTTGCCGTGTACTGTACACCCCAGCCAGGCTTAGTTTCTATCCACGGCCAGGCTTTGCCCTTGCTGCCGTAAGAATAATAACGGTAGCGAAAACCGTCGCCTTGTTCTTCAGTGTACCACCCCTGAATCAGATTAGCATAGCTGTCCAGACCCTTTACAACATCCGGATTGGCATAAGCCGGAATCGAACCACCGCGGCCATAATCATAAAAATCAGATTGATTCTGAATTTCCGCTTCCTGTTGGACAAGCAATGAAGTTGACGGTGTGAAAACACCCGCACTTTCCTTTTTCCATATTCCCTGCGTGCCGTCCGGATTAAAAGTGCCGCCATCCAGGCACACCGTAACCTGACGGATATCTGTATTCTCTATTTTCTCCGGCGTCCATCGAATATGTTCCTTCACCTCATATTGCGGAATCTGGAAATAACTCAACTGATAATGACATTGCGGTCCGCTTTCATTAAATACAACATATAGATTGCGAATTTCGCGCTCCTGCAGGTTCAAGGTTATGCGCTTTTCCTTTGTACTCAGTACCTGTTCACCTGAAGTCAGCTCAGCCCTGCCATTAACCCAATTCATTTCAGCATTTACCCAGACTGTTTTTTCCAGCTCTTCGCCATTTTCATTCCAACCTTGAACTTCCATCTGTAAGTCACGGATGTGGATCGGCTTACCGAAAAAAGCCGCAATGAAGTTCGGATCATCCGGATTCTCATTTCCGTTGACGGTTAACGTTTTTAATCCTGCCAGCACCTCCCAATCCGTTCGTCTGGGATTGGAGAACGTTCCTAATGCGTTGAATTCAGCGGTGATCTGCTGCGAATTGATCACCATCTGCTGATCTGATGTAAACTCACTGTCCCAGAAATCCTGATGCGCCACCCAATCCTTAACGGAATAAAACAGCATCACTGTACAATCAGCCTGGACCGGCATCAGACTAAATAACAGATGGATCAAGATTAAGGGAACGATTATTCTTCGCGTTTTCAATAGATCACCCGCTTCGTTGTTTTTGAAGCTTTCAGCTCTGTTTTCAAGCCAATCAGCGCAATTTCAATCTGCAGTTTTCCAGTTACTTTATAGCTGCATCGATCAAGCTGCATCAGTCTTTCTGTTTCAATCATGACTTCGGGAACTTTCTGTTTCCAAACTTCCATTTCCTGTTTCGCCGGCTCCGTTAATCCATCATGAACCTCAATGATTTCCACCAGTGAGCTTGTCAGTTCGTTAATTGTTTTGTATCCCACGGCAAATGCAAGCATCTGCGGGATCAACAAAACACAAAAAGTAAATACGAACAAGCCGCCGAAGATTTCCACGCCCTTACCCATGCTTTTTCCCTCTTCTTTCTAAAAAAATCGAATTGAAGCAATCATATTCAAAATCACAAATCCCAGCCATAAAAACAGAATGTAGGGAACCATATTTTGTTTTTCGATGCGCCGCTGCAGTTCTAACCGCCGCGCACCCTGAATTTTTTCGTTGGCAATCTTGGAAAATGCAGTTAAAATCAGTTCTCGGTTTTCCGATGTAATTGACAGACTGAACAAAGTCCGCATAATCCGGCCAATATCATCAATCTGCGAAAACCGCTGGGCAAACTTCAAATAAGGTTTAAGATTGGATCCCTGCGTATGAATTTCCTGCGCTAAAATCCGCAGATCCTCCTGAAAGATCGCCGGCGCCTGCCGAATTGATTTCTCAATTGCATTGGGTACCGGATTGTTTTGAATTAAGATCGCCAGATGATTCAAATAATATGGAAATTCTTTTTTCGCCTTGCCCAATAGCTGAACATAGATCATTTTTAACCGCAGACGATCACCGATATAGACCGCAGCAGCGGCAACAACAGCAGTAACCAGAGAAAACGTATCCAGCTGGCCTTTCTTCAATGCCAGAACGAGCAGTCCGGCTGTAAAGGCGTTCAAAATCCGTTTCAGCATACGGGCGTGGGGTTGTCCTTTTCCTGTTTTCTCACAGTAAAATGCATAATCTGATTCCATCCAGTGATCCAACATTGACGCGGTTTCCGCTGCAAAGGATTCCGCTTCGTAACACCATAACCCCCACATGCTCAATGCGCTCAGCTGCATCAGCGCTAACATCAAACCCATAAATTCACCTCTATTCCAATTTGTCGTTGCGGCTGCATCCATATTCATACAGAAACAGCGTCGCTGCATTCAGCAGATAAAACAGAAAGATGCAGAACCGGAATGCCTCTGTGGCCAGATTGACATACATGGAAGAATGAAACATCTTTTTCATCACCAATGCAGCTAACAGATTGAGAACCAACATAAAATAGAATACAGATCGGCCTGCAGCTTTTTTCTGACGGTAATCATTGATCAGCAGTTCGCTTTCCTCCGTATTGTCAAACAGATAATCAACCAGCTGTTCATTTCTTCCACCTTCAATCTTCTTGCCTTTTAGCAACAAATGAAGATTACGGACCTGAGAATATTCATATTTCTTTTCCAAATTATCCAATGCTTCCGCAAAATCTGAATTATCTTCAATCTGATTTACACAAATTTCAAGATCCCGTTTTAACGGTGCTTCCACTAAGGCTGAGCAATCTTTTAAGATCCGCAAACTATTTTTATCTTCGCGGATGTAAAGAATTGCCGTTGATACATAGGTCAGCATTTCTTTTTCTTCTTTTTCCTGAGCCAGCCGCTTCAGATTCATATAAAAGAAGGAAGGCAGAAAGAAGATCGTCAAAGAGGCAATGATAACTGAATAAATAAAATGATCGGTTGTTGCATAACATAACAGGCCGCATAAGGTTCCCAATACGGCTGCCTGACTCAGATATTGTCCAATCGGATAATGACCGCCCAGAATTTCAATCCTGCGGATTAAGCCAACATAGGAGATTTCTTTTAATTTCCGCATTACACGGGTACCTAAAAATCGCTGCCAGTCTTTACGGTTAAGTTTAAAAACAGCGATACTGTAACAAAAACCCAGTCCCAGAAACAACAGTCTCATTCCGCGCATGTTTTCTTCTCCTTTGTCTCCGTCATCGCTAAGCGCCGCTGCAGGTCAGGCGAACAACGATTAAGCCGGCCTGTTCGGGCACGGTAAAGGACGTGCTGCGTACACTGACGGGTTTTCGGATCGTAGAGATATTCGATAATTTCATCAACGCTGCGCACGATTCCATTCTTTCCTGTTTCCTTTTTCAGATGTATGACCAGATCAACCAAAGAATAAACACGCATTTCCAGCGAGCTCATCGATTCTGCATCATTTTTCATCATTTGTTTAATGCGCGTCGTTACCGTGTCTGCCCCACGGGTATGCATCGTCGTCAAAACGGTATGACCGGTTGACATGGCATCTAAAAGATCATCAACTTCTTTACCCCGTGCTTCCTGCAGTAAAATCCAATTCACATTCTGCCTCAAAGCCATCGCAATAATCGCAGAGTAATCAAAGCCCGGCCGAACTCGGAATGCACTGCACGAGGCCTCTGGATGAATTTCCTTAATATTGAATTCCAAGGAGTCTTCAATAGTTACAATCCGCTGATCCACGGGAATATAAGTTGCCAGAAATTTCAGGAACTCGGTTTTTCCACTTCCTGTTTCCCCGACAAAAATCATATTGCAGCGGTATCGGATGCAGCGGATTAAAAACTGTAGTGCCGATCGGGTGATAAAACCGCTTTCCACCAGATAGTCCTCACTGAGAATACTGGCCCGGGATACTTTACGCAAAGCCAGCGTTACCCCGCTGACCGAAAGTTCTTCATGAATAGCGCTGACGCGCAGATCCAGTTCTTCATCATGAATATCGCCTTCCAGACAGGGACTGCCGGGATTGAATTCTTTTTCCATTTTATTCGCAACTTGATTGGCAATCCGATTGATTTCTGTTTCAGGAATAGAACGGTCCATTAATCGATAATGTCCATGATGATTCGATGTAACCCAAATCTCATTATGATTCAGGCAGTTGATATCGCGGATATCCTCCTGAACAAGCAGATCACTGAGCACGCCAAAATCGATTTTGTCGAAAATCCGCGCATCATTCATCTTTAGGTTCCTCTTTAATCAGACTGACATCTATGGTTTTCTGATACAGCAGTTCACGCATTTTTACAATGTCATAGAAGTCCTCGGACTGACTTTCAGGATTCAATGAGCCATAGGTCACCATTGGCAGGACTGTGCCGAAAAACTTTGCCCGCTGCACCAAATCGGCATCTTCATAGGATAGAGCGACAACGATAACGCTTGTCGCTTTTTCTGATTGAGCATCGATATTCTTGCCGGTGCTGTCGCGAACGGCAATCACCCGCGCCTGTGAAACAAGCTGTCCGTACAGCACCCGCTTTTCGGATTCGTCGGCCTGTGTTGCATATCCTTGAAAATACAGATCAATCTGATGTCCCGGCAGAATCGAATTGGCGTAAGAAGTTTTGATATCAGCGTCAATCGTTACCGCTGCCTCGTTTTCCAAAAGCGGAAATGCTGACACATCATGCAGTTCTTCTTTGGGAATCAGCAGTTCCTGATAGAACAGGGAACCTTCAGCAACAGCATTATAGGTATCCACCGCCTGTCCGATTAATCTGTCAGGATCCTTTTCTACACCATCTAAAACAATAGGACGAGGTACTTCGATCACTTGAATATCTGCTTTTTGAATTACAGTTCCTGACTTAAGATAGCGGGCAGCCACCGGAACTAAAATCGGATCGATTGCCGCCTGCACCGTCATTTCATAAACCTTATAACCGCACAACCCCACCAGCAAGGTTAGAATCAAGGTCAGAAGCAAGCGGTACCGCTGACAGAAACTGCCGGAAATTTTCAGTTTTTTCATTTTGCTGCCTCATTTCTTTCAACAATGACTACGTTGTCATATTGCGACGTCATCTCTGATTTCATTGCCGTTTTTCCTGATTCACAAACCGATACTGCAATCGCAGCAGGATTCTCATGGATATCCACATACCGGACTTCCAACTGACCAAGGGTACTGTGATTTTCCGCAATCTTTTCATTCCATAACCGCATAACCCGGTTTTTATTAATGGACAGGTGCTGATTGACGATCAAATCGCCGCGATTAAGTGCATCATCCAGCACGGACAGCTGCGTTGTCCGTACACTTTCAAACAACGAATCTTCCATGATCAGCTTGCGGTCAAAGTCGAGAAATAATAACAGACAGATACAGGCTAAGAAAATCAGCCCATAAATTTTGATGGATTGACTCATTGGTGTTCCTCCTTCTTTTTAGCGAAAAGAAGGAAAGCACGACGGCTTTCCTTCTTAGGGTTACGAGATCGACGGGGTGTAATGCTGGCCTAAATCCAGCAAATTTCCGACGGTCTTACTAATGCCGCTGGTCAGCTGTGCCGCAAATCCGTTATCTGCCATAGTGATGTAAGCAATCAATAGGCCGATCAGAATTACTGCAATGATCAATCCTCCATACTCTTGAAATATCTCTTTCATAAACACTCTCCTTTCGCTTACATTACTAATATTGCGGGAATTTGAAAAAAGCCCCGCAGAAAATCAAAAAAAATTTAATTTTTTACTCATTTTCTCGTGAAGTTATGAAAAAAGTCATATTTTTTCAGAAAAACGGTTCTTTTTCTCAGTTTTGATCATTCACCGCAAAATATTTGAGCTCATTTTCACAAAAGCAAAGATCTTTATTTTTGGACCTAGGTCATAAATTTTTTGTTTTTTTTCAAATTCAGGACTTCATTTTTTTTAAATTATGCTATAATAAATAAGCACTTAGAAATCAGTATGCGGGTGTAGTTCAATGGCAGAACACAACCTTCCCAAGGTTGCTACGGGAGTTCGATTCTCCTCACCCGCTCCATTGTTGTGCAGATGTAGTTCAATGGTAGAACGCGACCTTGCCAAGGTCGACACGGCGGTTCAATTCCGCTCATCTGCTCCATGACGATTTAAGCCCTTAGTAAAGGGCTTTTTTATATTATGCATTATACATATTTGTCGGCATTTCTGTCCTAGTTCCATTGTTATTGATGAAAACCTGACTTCCAGACTTCTTTATTTATCTGCTCCTTATCAGTCATTTCCAGGTATTAATAATTCTTCAACTGATCCATTATTCATTATTTCTCCCCATGCTTCTTTCCTTAAATTAAGCCAGTTTTTGAAAACAAACGCATTATTTTTCATTCGGAATGGAAACTTTCATTTCTGTCACATGGAAATTTTCTTAAAACTCTTGACATTTCTTAAATAACGGATAGACTTATAGCATACAACAAAAACATGTAGAGGTAGCGGTGCAGATGAGTAGAGAGAAGGAGCCGGCAGGCAATGATCTTTCCCGAAAGGCAACCACCGCCGAATAATCCGCTTTGGCAAAAGTTGGTTATGGGGCTGCAGGGAATACCCGCAGCACTCCTTCATTCAATGAAGAGGCGCTATTGCATAGATAACGGTGAATTTACCGCGTATGTAATAGTACGCGGTTTTTGTTTGTCAGATTCATTTCTGAGGAGGAAAAAATGATGAAGAAAATTCTTACCCTTCTGTGCGCTGTTATGCTGCTGCTTACCACAGCCTGTTCCACACAAAACTCGGCGCAGGGAAACCGTGATCCAAAAGACGGTCTAGTCGTCGCCATCGGGGGTCAAATTACGACCTTAGATCCAGGATTAACCCAGGAAACTGTCAATGACTATGTTCTGAGGCATCTGACAGCCGGGTTGTTTCATCAGGATGATGACAACAATATCGTCTACGATTTATGTCAGGATTACACCGTATCTGAGGACGGATTGACTTATACCTTTACCTTAAGGGATGGTGTTGTCTGGAGTGATGGTCAGCCGCTGACTTCCGGAGATTTCAAATATGGAATTTTGCGTAACTTAACCTATGGTGCAGACAATTCCTGGTCTATTTACTATCCGATGACCTATTTGGCAGGTGCTGAAGAAATTGCTGGCAACATGGATCTGGATCCAACACAGATCGAAATCGAAGGTGTCAGCACACCGGATGATCAGACGTTGATTCTTACTTTGATCAAACCGTGCGCCTGGTTTCCACAAATGCTGACTAACTATGTCTGGCGTCCGCTGCGTTCCGATGTTGCTGATGCCCATGAATCGTTATGGGCCTTTAAGCCAGGTTATCCGACAGTCGGTCCTTATACTTTAGAAGAGTGCAACGAAAATGAAAAAGCCGTTGTGGTTAAGAATGAGAATTACTATAACGCTGAAAGCATCACCATGCCGCGCATTACATTCTTAGTAATGTCTGATTCTGACGCTCAGTCTCTGGCCTTTAAAAACAAAGAAATTGACATGGCCCTCAACATTACCGCAACGATTGCTGAGGGTTATCCGAATGCTGAAGAAATCTGGCAGATCCCGCAAATTTCCAGTTACTTCATCGCTCTGAATTCTGGATCTACTGGTCCTGATTATCTGAAAAATGTTGATGTTCGCCGAGCTTTAGCTCTGAGCATTGATAAGGAAGCCCTGGTCAGCGCGGTTGGCAGTGAAGAGTACTATCGTGTATTGCATGGTTATGTCCCTGTGGGCTTAGCCGGAGCAGAAGACGACTTCCGTCTGGAACAGGACGCAAGAGAAAAATATCTGGAATACAACCTTGAAGAAGCTAAGGCATTATTAGCCAAGGCTGGATATGATGAAAACAACCCGCTGAAAATTGTTTACAAATATTCGCAGAGCCAGCTGCATGCTGATGTCGCGCAGATTCTGCAGCAAATGTGGGGGAATGCCGGTATTGACTGCGAACTGCAGGTTGTTGAATCCGGCGTCTTCTACAATCAGGTTGACAATGGTGATTTTGAAACATCACGCTATGGCTACAGTGCCGGCGATGATCCTTCGCAGTTTCTCAATCTGTGGACAACTGGACAGCAGATCGTCGCTTCCGTTGATGATCCAGTTTATGACAAGATGGTCGATGAAGCCGGCTATCTTGCTGATCATGCAGAATACATGAATGCTCTGCATGCTGCGGAACGCTATCTGATTGAAGAAAATGTTTATTTAATTCCATTGTTCAATTACAACACGCCGGCGCTGAAGAGTACGGCTATCCAAGGCGTTGAAATGTGGGGCCTGACACCATTCTACGGTCACTGTACAGTTCAATCAGAGGCTGCCTAAACAAGCTTATTCTAAAAAAGGCTGGAAGAGTTATTCATCGTAATGCTTTCAGCTTTTTCTTTGTTTTTCTTTTAAGCATTTTCTTTCATCGTCTTTAAATTGATCTTAGCCTTCATTATCCACTTTTAATGTTATAATGAACATGGAATCCAAAGGGAGGAAATACTCATGAAGGTATTGGCAATTGATCTCGATCAAACTCTGCTTCATACAGACAAAACAATTTCTAAGGCAACGCAGGATGTATTCCATCAGCTGAAAACAAAGACCGACCACAAAGTCATCATCGCGACTGGCCGGGCTCTGTCGCGGGCTGAAGAATATATGGAAGCTGTTGAAGCGGATGGCATTATTTCATTAAATGGAGCGAAAACAATATATCACACTCAGACGCTCAGTGAATATGGCGTAGATCCGGATAACGCTGAACGATTAATCCGCCTATTATTAGCTTTGCCTGACACTTATGTTAACGTCACATATCCGGATGTTATTCTGACCAATAACCGCAGTTTGGTTACAGGGGATCATGTCCATGAATATACGGATTATGCTGCCATAGAACCCTTTGAAATTGCCAAAATCTCAGTTGTCAGTCAGCATCCGGAATTAATCCGTCAATTAGACCTTGACGCTTATCATTGCAAGCTAGTTGACAATGCCAAGGATCCGAATTATTTTGCGATTCTGAATAATAAAGTTTCCAAACTGACCGGTCTTCGTGACCTGTGCCGCCATTTGGACATATCATTATCTGAAGTTATCGCTTTTGGCGATGATTACAATGATCTGGATATTCTTAAAGCTGCCGGCTGGGCAGTTGTGATGGATAATGCCTCGGATGATTTAAAGCTTTATGCCGACGATCTTGCCCTTTCCAACGATAAAGATGGAGTTGCAGATTGGGTTCTCAATCATCTATTGATTTCTGACTGAAAGACGGAATGGAATTAAAGCTCCACTCAACCTGATTATCCGGCCAAGCTTATTTCTGCCAGAATCCATCTGAAACGCCTAAATAAACATGAAGAAAACTCTTCCCTGCTGATCTGTTTTTTCGATCAGATTTTAAGGAAGAGTTTTTATGAATCAATAGATTGGCAGGTTAACCGTGTCCTAAAATACTAAAAGCCTGTCACTGATTGCAGACTCTTTAAATGATTTCTTTTTTAATATCTTATTCCTTACTTTGCGAATGTTAGGGTAAATCCATCATAGCCCTTGATTCCTACCGTTTGAATGGCTGTGGAATCTAAATGTTCACACGATCCTAAATCTTGAATATATTGTCTGACCCCCATCACTTTCGGATCTTTGTTTTCTGCGTTGCAAAGTTCTCCCTCTCGGATAACATTATCTCCGAAGATAACGGTACCCGAATGACTCAGCTGCAAGCACAGACGTAAATAGAGCGGATTATTAGGCTTATCCGCATCAATAAAGATGAAATCAAAGGGTTCGACTTCTGCATCAATTAATTTCTGCAAGGATTGGGCTGCCGGTCCACAAATTAAATCCACACGATCCTGCAAACCTGTACAGAGAATATTCTTAGAAGCTAATTCGTATTTATCCAGTTCGCTCTCCAAACTGACAACAACTCCATCATCAGGAATCGCCTTCGCCATCCAGATTGTGCTGTATCCCGCAAGCGTCCCTAATTCCAAAACTCGTTTTGACTTACTCATTCTAATCAGAATAGATAAAAGCATTCCTTGAGTTTTTGACACTTCATGTTCCGGAAACTGATTCTTATGACTTTGTTCTAAATCATTTTCCAAATCGGCGTCCTCCTGAATCAGATGCTGGAAAAGAAACAAATCATTCTCAGTCCATTTTGCTTGCATAACCTGCCTCCTATATTCTTATCTTTTCTTTAAGAATACGCCTGATTAGAACAATCGTCAAATTCATAGATCTGCCAGCCGGTATTATAAAAGGGTAATGTTGGTCTATTCATTAAAAAAAATATCCGTAATCACGGTTTCCCGATCAGCGGATATCCTTATTTTTCAAATGGTGGAGCTGATCGGGCTCGAACCGACTACCTCTACACTGCCAGTGTAGCGCTCTCCCAGGTGAGCTACAACCCCATTGCTTATAAATATTAACAAATTGAAAGAAAGATTTCAAGTCCTAATCATAAAAAGAATACGATCCAGCGAATTTTATTACTCCCACTTTTTGCGGTTTTCCACGAACACTGATTCCAGTTTTAAATACTTTTCTGTGAAACCAAAACTCTAGTCTTATAAACTTAAAGTCTTAAAACCGATAAGCTTTATTTTTTTTCAACTTCGACGTACCATAAGCGTTCACAAATATTTTTATTACTCGATACCTTCCACGCACGACTCACACCCTATTTTTCCTGTCCTTGTTGGCGGATTTCCTCACCAGCCGCGGGGCTTTAAAAAATGCTTTTCCATATATTCCGCAAAACCGTCTTCATCATTTGTCAATTCGGTTATATCATCCGCAATGGCTTTCGTATCTTCACTACCATTGGCCATACATACGCCCCAGCCGCTGCATTCCAACATTTCGTTGTCATTACTCATATCGCCAAATGAAATTACTTGTTCTAACGGCAGCTTGTTCATTTCACAGAAGGCTTTCAATGCCACAGCTTTAGAAACACGCTGATCTGTGAATTCCAACATGGTCGTCTGAGTTTTAAATGCCTTGAAATGAGGAGAAGGGTGCTGCCTGACATAATCCTCGATCCCTTCCATTTCTTCCTCAGTCGTCCGAAACATAATCTTTGCATTTTCTTCTGCATAAAACTCAGAAAGATCATCAACAACAAGAATATCAGTGCGATTTTTCTTAGATGAACGCTCTGTCGCCTCATCCACGCGCAGACACATCATTTTATCTTTTACGTACATGAACGGATTTAAGTTAAACGGAGCCATCAATTCCACAATTTCCCGAATCCATTCTTTTTTCAGCTTGTAATAATCAAAGCGCTTCTGATGAATCCCATCCCACAATTCAGATCCATTCATACCGATCAGAACTTCAAAATCAAAATCAAAGCCCCAATCTCTCGCCTGCTTATGCAGCTGCTGATCAATGGAACGTCCTGAGGCAATTCCAAAATAAACACCATGGGCATGAAGTCGGCGAATGACATCCATCGCATGTTCTGTTAAAATTCGATTCGAAGTAATCAAGGTGCTGTCTATGTCACAAATCACCAGATGAAAATCCTGTATCATTCAATGCCCCCTAACTCTCATAAAAAAACAACCTCCTTAACATTCTAGCAGAATTTTATGAAAAATGTACAGGAATGACATCTTTCATGTTAATTCCTGCCTTTTTTCTAATTCAAGGTCACATAACTGACCCTTGTCTTTTATAAAATTTCGGATCCTGTGACAAATCTGATCCTCAACTTTCCAAATAAGCTCAGACTGTCCGCATCCGCAGCTTATTCCATGCGGTGTTCTTCTTTCACTGATGGCGTAGATTTCATGTCAGAACATTCATTTAGAATCAAATCTTCAGCCATAATCATTGCATCGATCTGTTTCTGTAATTGCTGATAGATCCTTGTGCTGACCTCATGCTTTTTCTGTCCGGCTTGACATTTATACTGAATGGACCGGATCGGCGCCAGGGTCTTTTCTAATTCCTCACAGATAGGATTCGACGTTATGGTTTGCATAAAACCTCTAAAAGCAGCTTCCCTTTCGTTCATAGAGTCTGGTTTCTCATACAGCTTCCGCTCTATCAGAAACTCCGCAATCCGCAAAGCCTTAATTCGGTTCTTTAATAAACTATGCTGTGAAGTTCCTTCGGCAAACTTCGGCAGTATTTTTTCACACCTTCGGACAGCTGATGTTACTTCCTTCAGTGCGGCCTCCAATTTTATTTTTTCTAACTTAGACCTCATTCTGAAATTCCTCTAATGCTGTCAGATCCTGCTTTTCATAGCGATGAATTCCAGGCTGTTCTTTTTTCCATTTCCAGCAGCAAATTGCTTCCTTCAAAGATCGGCCAGAATTATCCGCAAAAAAATCACGAATATAAGTGTTATACTCAAATTGTTGATCAATCGTGGTCTTCTTTGTTTTTTTCTCAATCAGGATCTGTGCATACGCCTGAAGGGCGTCGCCATAAGTCTGTCCTGAATGGGTTTTCAGCCATTTTTGAAACGCAACATTAAATGAGAATGACGAACCGATCTTCGATTTAAAAAATGCTCGGTGCTTTTCTGAACAGACAAACGGCGATTCAATCAGCGTAGTTTCAGTCAATTCTTCAAAATTTTTCTTTGCAGCGGACTTACTCGTGGTCAGAGCAGGAAGCGGTTTTCCTTCCAGGAAATGAGCAATTCTTTCAGTTATTTCGAGTTTACCGCCGGTTGCCGGCAAGCCATGATCACGGCAAAATTGGACTAATTCATCTTTCAAATAATAAAAACTTCTGAACGTTTCTGCATCTAACGATCGTGTCAGAGCTAGTCTTTCCATCTTCATTTCATCTCTTTCCCTTTACATACAGGCACTAAAAAAATCATCCTGCCAAGATTTGATAACCATGCCAGGATGTCTGTCAGCAGGTTTTATCCCAATTTCTTTTTTAAAATACGATAAATCATAATTAACAGAACAATGACAACGATATCCAAGGCATACTTTAAAATTATTTGGATCACTGCTGCAAACGATATCAAAAACTCCGTTAAGCCCATATAACGATAATCCCCACTTTCTCTTTTATTCTTACTTTGTTAACATTATAACGAAAAAACGAAGTCCTACAAGCAAAGACGGCTGGATTTTTCAATTCTTCTTTTCTTTCAAACGATGGGCTGTAATAATCGTATAGCTGGAAGCATTAATCGTGATCAAACAGCCTGCAGCTGCCGTATACCAGTTCTTCCCTTTGCGTGTGATCGTGGCCTGCACCGACTCGATATTAGTCCGGCACCAAGCTACAACATCCTGATCCTGAATTTGGCAATTGCGGCGAATTCGTTCATTCCCAAGCTCTGTAGTATGCAGGCGATCCAAATTCTTCAATAGCTCATTGACATCCATTTTCACGATTCTTCTCCTCCTATTTTGATATCCTTAAGACGTTCCATTTAAGTACAATTGTTCTTTTTCCCATTCGATTACGCTGGAATGATTTGAAATATATAGAACTTAAGATAAGATGTTTCTTCCATCGTCCACAGAATCGGATGATCATGATTTTGCTGCGTAACGGAAACTTGTTTCAAAACGACATCGGCTTCGTGGGCGGCTTCTCGCAGCATCTTTTCAAAAAGATCAATCTCCATGAATCGGGAACAGCTGCATGTGATCAAATATCCGCCATTTCGCAGCAGTTTCATTGCCTGATAATTAATCCGTTTATAACCGTTATACGCTTGGTGAATGGTCTTGCGGGATTTCGTAAAGGCGGGTGGATCAAGGACGATGATATCATACTGCCCGGCTTCACATTGATCCAGATAAGCAAAAACGTCCGCCTGGACGAACTGTATTCTCTCTTCCAGATGATTAAGTACAGCATTCGCTTTGCCTTGATCCAGAGCTGTCTGTGATACATCGACAGCCACCACGGTTTGCGCATTCCCATAAGCAGCATTTAAGGCAAAGCCCCCGGTATGACTGAAACAGTCAAGTACACGTTTGCCATGCGCCATCTGACGCAGCAGAACACGGTTGGATTTCTGATCCAAAAAATATCCGGTCTTTTGACCATTTTCAATGTCAACATTCAGCTTCAGTCCATTTTCATCAATGACCGTGGTCGTCGGCAGGAAAATTCCGCCCCAAAATCCTTTTTCCATCGGCAGCCCTTCCTTTAACCGAACCTGAATGTCATTCCGTTCATAAATTCCTTGAATGTTTTGTCCATCTTCACGCAGAATTTCCAACAGCAGCTCGTAAATCATCGCCTTAAGCTTTTCCATGCCAAAGGTGCTGATCTGAGTGACTAGGATCTCATTATAGCGATCTACGGTTAATCCCGGCAGCTGATCTGCTTCTCCAAAAACTAATCGACAATTGGTTAAATTCTCAGCTTCCACCGTTTTTCTGAAATCATAAGCAAACTGAATTCGTTGTTTAAAAAATTCCCGATCGATACAAATGTGCGGATTTTTAGTGATGAGCCGTACTACAATATGGCTGCACTCCGAATAAAAACCCGTTCCCAGATATCGCTTGTTTTCGGTTTCAATATCCACAGGATCGCCATTTTCAGGCTGCCCTTCAACTCGAACCAGGTTATTGCGGTACATCCACATCTGACCTTTATCCAGCCATTTTTCGCCCTCTTCAGTAATAATCACTTTTGCATAATTCCGTTTCATCTTTTAACCTCATCTTCTTTCTGCCAGAATAACCAATCTTTACTGCTTGTAAGAAACTTCGATTCTCAACTGCTTTGTTTCATTCAATTCTTCATAGAAAAAACCAACAAAAAAATTTGGATTCCTTGATTCCTTTCCAGCGAGTATGACTCACTTCAGGTTCAACATCCAAATTTATTTAAAAAAAATGGTGCGCCCAACAGGACTCGAACCTGCAACCTTTTGAATCGGAATCAAATGCGCTATCCAATTGCGCCATGGGCACGTAACGTTATTATTTTACAATGGGAAGCGCATTTCGTCAAGCGTTTATTGGGGCGCAGGCAGCGTTTTCCCGCAGGTTTGCACTTAACCTTTCCACAATTCACCGCTCGCACCGCACTTAAACATCCCCAAAAAATTTGCTCTCTGGAGAAGATTCCGTTTTCAGTTTGCGCTTAAGTTAAAAAGAACCATTCTGAAATCATGATCCGCAAGGACTTAAGAATTGCGCAAGTTCAATTTTTATATTTCTGAACGCTTTTCCTTGTCAGTCATCCCTCCTCGATTTATGATAAAGACAGAGTCAGAATCCTGCTTTTCCAATTGCGGAGGTTTATTTATGAGTGAATCCCAGATTAAAGAGAAATACACCAGCAGCAAATCCCTAATCAATGATCTGATCCGGCTTACCCGCAGTGATCAGTATATTTTTCGCGGTATCAGCCGCAGAGCTGAGCTGAAGCCTTCCATCTGCCGCAAATATGACCGCTCAACGCAAACGCTTATCAATTTAAAAGAACAGGAATTCGCCCTGCTTCATCAGTTTCGTCAGCAAGCTTCCAATCTGTTATCCGGCACGATGGAAACTCTGGATTACGTTGCCTGCGCTCAGCATTACGGCATCCCAACACGCTTGATCGACTGGACTTATAACCCCTTTACAGCACTATACTTTGCGCTGGCTGAAAACAAACAGCCGGAGGAAGGGTATTATGAGTTGTTTGTTCTCCCCTTAAAGGAACAGATTGTCATTCATCGCAGCTACAATCAAAGCAAATGGAATCCGATTTCCAACGAATTCGTAGAAGACTATGCCGATTTTCTTGACCTCATTCGTGACAAAAGTCGATTTCTCACAGTAGTTCAGGAACGAAATGCCGCGCTGAATAAGCTGAATATCGTATCCAACACCCCTAATCCCAAAGGCTTAATTATCTATAACGGCAGCTCCAGCAATTCCCGCCTAATCGCCCAGGCTGGTCTGTTTTCCATTCCTTCTTCGATTGAAGCGGAAGACTCAGTTCGGGAAATCCGCGGTACGGCCAGCTGCATTCAAATTGAGCTGACTGCCAGAGAACGGTTGGAAACACTCGGCTTTCTGGATAACATGGGTTACAATAAACAGCGTCTGTTCCCGGATTTGCAGAACCTCTGCGATTCAATCGTTTCTCAAGCCCTGCAGGATCAGAGCGTTTCTAAATAAAGAGAAGCGCTATCAAAAAACATCGCAATAACCTGATTCCAAAGAATCGGTCCGCGATGTTTTTTTCCTTTTATTTCATCTTCAATATCCGCTTTCTTTATTGGCTGGATCCACGCTGCAGGAAAACTATTCTACAGCTGGAGAACAACCCTGCACTGACTTACAACTCATCTTCGCCGGCTTCTGTGTAAGCTTCCATAGAATGGGGATCAAATAAGCCGACCTGCTGCTGACCGACTTCCGCTAAGCCCTCGGTTAATGATCCGTCTGCCTGAAACATCCGTCGGGAGATAAGCTCCATTAACATGCCCAGATTTAATCCGTAATACAATTTCAGTGCAGGCTGTTCCGTCACCTTTTCCATGGCAACATTGAACGGTGTACCGCTGAACAGATCCGTCAGAATGAGGATCTGTTCATTTCCCTTCAGCCGTTTCAGCGCCTGCTCCATCCGTTGGCTAAGTTCAACCTTATCTGAATCCGCTGGAAAATCGACGGCTTCATAGTCTGTTTGTCGGCCCATGATCAGCTCCAGTGCCGAGGTTATCCCGCTGGCGAAATGACCATGACCCATCACTAGAATTCCTGTACTCATCTCAATCTGCCTTACGCTTCCGGCAGATGCGCCAGTTCTTCCTTAAACGGATTTTCATTGGTATCTATATTGGTGTCCTTAGCACCTTTGGCAGCAACAAACTGGAAAGGAACCGTCAGCATGATCGGAGCCAAGTATTTATTGGCCTTCACACTGAATACCAAATCCCGATGATCGGCCGGAGCTTCTTTCACGGTAATCAAGTGGACACGCTCCGTATACCGGCGGAAAGCATCGCGGAACTGCAGACAGCGGTTCCATTCCGCTTCATCCGATCCCAACATCAGAATCGTCTGTTTCGGGGAGATTGCCATCGTCGGTCCATGCGAATACTCTTCGATTTCATAACCGATCGTCGGCAGCCTCAGCATTTCGCCGATTTTTAGCATGCCTTCCAACGCTGATCCATAATCAATGCCATAGCCCAGCACATAGATACGGTCACTGTTGACAATCGTTGTCGCATTGCGGTCATACCAGGCTTCACTCTCCGCAATGACCTGATCAAACTGATTCAGGAAAGCTTCCGTTTCCGCCAGGGCCTGTTCAACTTCCTTTTCTGTCAGCTTGCCGCGCACCTCTGCCGCGCTGAGCGCCCACAAATACAACTGCAGCAGTGTTACCGTGTACCCGCGGGTTTCCGGCGGTGTTTCTTCCTTGCCGCACAGCAGATGGATAACATGATCAACATGGTGAGTAATCTCACTATCCAGATTTTCTGTCAGTGCCACGGTAGGATAGCCTTCGCTGCGGGCCTTTTCCATCACTTCAATGGTAGAAATCGAGGTCCCTGACTGGCTGATGCCGACAAACAGAATTTCTTCTTTTTTTAACAGCCCGGTCCAGTCCGCCTTTTCATAGTGCGCAAATACCGTTGGATAATGTCCTTGAGCCTCCAGCCCGCAGAGCTGTTTGAATTCATAAGCCGCGATCTGCGAGGCGTTATAGGAAGTTCCGGAACCAAAAAACAGGACTTTTTTGATCGGCAGCTGCTCAAACAACTGTCGGAAAGGATCAACGAATTCCGCACGGCGGCGGAAGGTTTCCCGCAGCGCCCGCGGCTGATCTTTCATATAGCCTAATACTGTTGGTTTTTCCATAATTTCTTCAGATGTCCTTTCTACAGTTTGCGAACAATTTCAGCCAGATCCTCCGGCACATCATCCGGCACCATCTGGACCTTGAGCTTGACGCCCTGATCGGCCAGCCGCTTAAAGTTTTCAACGTCCGCGTCCGACAGATACAACGTCTTTTTTACATGTTGATAGCCCGGCTTCCCAGACAGGTTGCCAACGGTAATCTGTTCAATTCGATAACCGTCCTCCACCATTTTTAACAAAGGTTCAGGACCTGCCGCTAAAAGCATCACCTGGCTGCCCTTATCCAGATTGCGCTTCAGCTTATCTGAAGCCGTCAGCGCATCCAGAATCGACAGCTTGACCTTTGCCGGACAGCCGAATTTCAGCGCCGTTTTCCGCATTTCATCTTTTGCGATCTTATCGTCGATCACAACGATCTTTTCCACACTATGATGCGGCACCCAATAACCGCAGACCTGCCCATGGATCAGCCGGTCATCAATTCTGACTTCAACAATGGCCATACTTCTGTCCTCCTACGCCAAGATTCCGAACACACCGCAGACAAAGGAAACAGCGACGATGATCAGAATCAATTTCATGATGCTGATTTTCTTTTTTAACAATCGATAGATCAATAACGTTGCGCCCAGCGAAAGCAGCTGCGGGCAGATCTCATCAAGATATTGCTGAACGACGACTTCACTGCCGGCAATCGAGAATGCAATCGGACATTCCAAACCGATCCAGGCGGCGATCATACAGCCGATAGCCGCAACCCCAACGATTCCGGCGCAATAGGTAAACAGCTGCATCTTGCCGGACTGCTGTAAGTTTTCCAACAGTTTGCTGCCATTGTTATAACCGATTTTCAGGCAGTAATACCGGGTTAGGAAGTTCGGAATATTAAAGGCTAAAAGCAGCACGATCGGACCGAGAACACTGCCCTGACTGGCGAAGCTGACGCCTAAGGAACAGGCGATGACTTTGAAGATTCCCCAGAAGAAGGTATCTCCGATCCCCGACAGAGGTCCCATCAGGGAAACCTTGACGGCATTGATGGACTCTACGTCGAAGTTTTCATCGTCATGGGCCAGCTCTTCCATGGCCACTGCGATGCCCATAACAAACGGGGACGGAGCGACGGTCATGTTGAACGCCGCAATATGTCGGTGCAGTGCGGCTTTGTACCCTTCCGGATCATCCTTCCAAATCCGCCTTAAGCTCGGCATCATCGCATACAGAAAACCCAGACCTTCCATGCGTTCATAATTGAAGGAACCCAACAGTGTGAAGGAACGCCAGTAGATTTGATTGAATTCTTTTTTAGACAGCTTGCGCGCATTTTCCTGCGTCGTGATTGGCATACTCATTTACAGTTCCTCCTCTTCTGATGGTTTAGCTGTATTCAGCTGGTCGCGTTTAAGCAGATAGATGATCCAGGCCAGCGCGACAGAAACTGCCGCTACGCCGATCATCGACATGCCTAACCAGGCAGTCAGGGCGAAGCCAATAATCAGATAAGGTACCAAATCCTGTTCCAATAACAGATTCATCAGCAAAGCAAAGCCCAAGGCCGGCAATACCTTCGCCACTGCGTTCAGACCATTGGTCATCCACGCCGGGAGGTTGTTGACAATAACGTTGATCGCTTCATTTCCGAAGTATAAAGCGACAAAGGTCAGACTAAGATAGATCAGGAATGTCAGAATACCGCAAAGCCAGTGGATCCAGATAATCTGCTTATCCTTACCGCCTTCATCGATCAGTTTATCGACGGTATGCATGGGTCCGGAATAAGCCGTATCCACCAGCGTCTGCAGAAATTGCATCAAAATTGAAACAGGTACGCCAAAAGCCATCGCAACTTCAATTCCCGATCCCGTTGACAAGGCAATCGCAGTTCCGATCGTACCGCCGGTGCCAATGCTCAAACCTGCAGTCGGGCCTATCGAAGCTGTCCCCATCCAGATCAGTTCCAGCTGTGCACCGATAATTAAGCCTTCCTTGACATTCCCCAAAATCAAACCAACCAGAAAACCAGTCACAACTGGTTCGCGAAGTTTGCATTCTCCCAGCCATCCGCCTTCTAAGACAGACAAGGCTGCGACAACGCCGATCAAAGCAGCTTGCAATGCAGACATATCATTTTCCTCCTTCTCACAAGACTGTTGTAACTATACCAGTTTATTCATCTGGTATAGTTGCTATACCACTTAATTATTTTATACACCTTCACGCGTGAGATTGCAATAAAAAAAGTGTGAAATTCACACTATTTCTTTGTTACGTATTTGAAAGATGTAAATTCAGGCATGTAATAAGCCTTCGTAAACTCTACCAGGCGATGCTGTTCGTCGAAACCAAAATATTCGTAAGCGAAGATCAGCTTCTTCGGCCCGGCTTCCATCACCTGCCGATAAGCCGCCGGAACCTCCTGAACCTCCATGTCGGAAATGATCGTCTTCGGCATATGTCCCTGCAGTTCCATGTATGTGTATAATGAACCCTCCCCGAAATTAAACCGTTCCGGCTGCTTAAATAGGGATGCGGGGAAATAACAGATCTGTAAAGCATACGGCTGTCCGTCAATCCGCGACAGCCGGATCAGCTCATACAGCTGCGGACTGTCAGGAAAATAATCCCGCGTCTCCCCCTGATTTTCAATCTTCTTAAACGAAAGCACTGTTCGGCTGGACTGAAAGCCGCTTTGAACCAGACTTTGACTCAGGCTCACATTCTCATTGTCGCCGAAAACCACTTTTTTTTCATTTTTCGGCAGCCGGCTGACAAAGGTTCCCTTGCCTTGGATCGACACCAACGTCCCTTCCTCGACCAGCTTTTTGATCGCGTTGCGTACAGTCAGGCGATTGATGCCATATTGCTGCGCCATCTGCCGTTCTGACATAATTTTCTCACCGACGCGATACTCACCGGTCCGGATCTTCTCCAAAATATTTTCCATCAGCTGCACATAGACCGCTTTTTCCGTACTCATACCGTCGTCACACTCCTGAATTTAAAGAAGCTTGGAATTGCCACGATCTGAAAATATTCAAAGGGCTTGACAGAATCCAAATACGTCAGTCCCGTGCTCATCAGGATTTCCGCATCCTCTTCCACATGCAGCAGCCGTGCCTCTTCTTCACTGGCATGCACAATTCTGATTTCCTCTTCGTTGCGGCGGATATCATAGCCAAACTGCAGGCGCAGCACACGGTAAAGTGATTGGTTTTCCAGAGAAAGAGTCTCAATCCCGCGGACTTTTTCATATTCGATATAGACCTGTTCGATTGACCGTGGTTTATCCTCTACGATCCGCAGCTTGCGATAGCTGAAAACGCGGGTGGCGATCGGAATCTGAAGCTGTTCGCTGATCAGCTTATTGGCTTCCATGACTGACTGGTTCAGAATCGGATACGCATAATGAAAACCTCGGGCTTCCAAAGCCTGAGTGATTGATTCAAATTGGTCCAGCTGACGTGTTACATAGACTTCATCATTCATAAGTTCACCGTTTTCTAGTGGTCTAGTACAGTATACCACTTCTAAAAAATAAGCTCAAGCTAGCTTTAATAGGGATATTAAGCCTTCTTATGCAATTATCAAAAGGTAATTTTGATATTAAAAATTTTAAAGGTGCAATAAAACACATGTTTTTAGTGAACGAATTATTTTGCGATAACCATTCTTATATTTTTGAAGCAGTTGGTTTTTTTCTAGCATCAACAATGTAGAAATTTAAATATAATTTCAATGTATCTGTAAATATATATTGCCTTTGAAAATTAAGAATTGCATTATATTGTTCATCAGTAAAACTAATAAATAGATGAAATGCACGCTCATAGTTTTCACTTTGACTAATTAGAACTTCTTCAAAGCCTTTTTCCAGATAATTTTCATTAACAACCCTAATACTTAATAAATTTTTCTTATTTTCTTGTCTTCTTTTCCAAAATTCAAATATGATTCTCTGTTCTACAATCAAAGAATGCCACACCAATTCTATTTCTTGTGTCTCAAAATAAGCACTTATCATTACATCAAAAATTAATTGTATTTCATTTTCATAAACTGGTTGGTTATCATTCCATATTAATTTTAATAAATCCCCATGTTCAATTCTGTCCATCAGATAGACTACCATTTCAAAAATATCTCCGTATAACAAAATATGTCCTGTTTTATATTTTTGTTGTATGTCTAGAGGCAATATTTCGAAATAATAGTCTAAATCCATTCCTAGATTAGTTATTAAAATATCATTTCCTTCACTATGGAAATTATATAAAGCTTCAACCGCTAAAAAATCTATATCCTCGAATAGTTTATCACTATAAAAGTCTAAATCATAATACAACTCTATCAAATTCTCTAATTCTATATCATCATCGTTTTCATAACTCTTTTTAGCCGCTTCGTAAATCAATTTGTTGCATTTTTTATCAAAATACAACTCTTTTAAAGTGCTATTATTTATTTTTGATATATAATCGATAAAATAATATAACAAATACTCATGGACTGCTCGCATTTGATGAAAAAAATCGTCTTGCGACCATATATATAAATCTCGAAAGCCCTGTTCACATAATTCGTAATGATCTCTTCTAAAAAATAATGGAACAATTTTTACTATTTTATCTTCTAGAGAGGCTGATATTGACATACCTTCAACATCAAAAAAGCGATGTAAGATATAGTTGCATAATTCCCAGTCAGAAGTATCGAAATAAATCATAGTTTCTCCTTTTTGTAGCAATGAAAAAATTCTTCAAAAAAGGAATTTATCTCCTTGCTTTTTACATCTAATGCAAGAATACGTCCATTATATTCTTCATATTTAGTTTCATACATTAGATACAATGTAAGATCAGAAATAAAAATCTGTGCTATGTCTTCATTTCTTAAATCAGGAGTCATATTCATATGTTTCATATAGTCTTTTAGTATTTCTTTATTTTCATCTACGATTTTTAGAAACAAAATAATAGATAGCTGTTCATAAAACGAAATGATAGGATTTATTTTACTCAAATATTCATGGATATGAACAGGATTAAATTTAGATAATAAAAATTGCTTATTATTTTCATGTTCTAATATTATATAATCTATTATTACGCTTATGTTATCGAAAACATAAATATCTATGTGGAGCTCTAAAAAGAAACAATATACGTCAGCCTTTTTACTGATTATTACTCTAAAAATTTCATCAATTTCATTAGGATTCAATAGATTTCTATCATTTGCATTTTTACAAAATGTATAAAATGTAATTAATTTTTTAAGTTCATTTTCCCATTGCTCATCACATTTTAGAATAGTAAGAATTCTAAACAAAAATAATTTATACACTTCTTCCGAGTCAAATATTTGATAAAAATCATTTGGAAAAAGAAAACTACTTCGAAAATTAAAGTTTCTTCTTACTTCTTCTTCAGTATTAAAGATAATACTCATCAAATAAGAATGATATTCTTTTTTTAACTTGTCATTTCCCAATTGTGCATAATTATTTATTGTTTGATTCAGAAATTCAATTGCGTCCTCATGATTCCTAATTTCAACACATTGAAGTAGTTTTTTAAAATATTCATCAATGATATAAGGATTTTCCCTACTCTTTTTGGACTCGTTTCTAAATATTAATTCTTTACTACTTTTTCTAGCATCAAATAAAATAATTTTTATATCTGTACTATTTATTAGCTTTGATTCAAAATGCTTCTTCAATTTATTTGCTTTAGCGATTTCTTTATCATTGAAGCAAAAAATAAGATATATAGCTTTTTTGCATTGATAAGAATTCATATATTGAAATAATTGTTCTTTGAATCCGACATTTAATTTTGTATTGCTTGCCTTCTTTATTTCTATTAATAAGCGTTCTTTTTGATTAATATAACAAGTAAAATCAATCCTTCCATGACCAACAAGAGGCTCTCTAGAAATATTTATATTCTTCTTATAAAAATAAGCATCCATTAAATTGTAAAGTATTACTTGGATTCTATCTTCTTTCACAGCTTCATTATTTACCCAAAATAAGTCGATAAAATTACCATTGACGAGTTTATAATGTACAAATTCAAGAAATTCTGAAATTAGCTCCATAATATTAATTGAATTTATTTTAATTTGTTTCTGAATACTTAAGGGCAAAATATGGAAATAAATTAATTGATCTCCATAAGATATTTCCTCATAACCTGTTATCAATCCTTGCTGTAACTTTTGTGAAATCAATATAAAATCCAAATTTTTAAATAATATTTTCTTATATGAGTGTAAATTGTAGAATTTTTCTATTTCTTTTTTAATTGATATTTCATCATTAAATAATAATCCCTTATTAACAATGCATTCTATCTCGATTTTATTTTGATTATTAAAAAAAGTAGTGTTAAATGAACGTGTTGTTTTTTTCTTACTCTCCATCATTTCAATGAAATAATAAAGAATGAGCTGATGCAATGATGTGATATCATGCTTTATTTGATCATCTGTCCAATAATATAAATCTTCTAAAGCTTTCATACATGCCTGATATTGCTCTCTTCGTAAATAAGATGGTAAAAATACATCTAAAAAATCACCTTTATCATTTTTTGAACTTTGTTCGTTTTTTCCTTTATAGAACGATACATCTAAAAAATTATGTATAATCTTATTATAAATATCACCATATTTAGTTTCGAATGGAATCATATTCATTCTCCTTGTATTACATTCTATCATTTCTAATTATAATAAGACAGTGAAAGATAGATAATTCAAATCCATTGCTAAATAATTTATTCTTTACATATTTACTTTCGTCAAGATTAAAAACAAAAAACCGAACGCAAGCGCTCGGCTGTTCGACTTTTGGTGGAGCTGCGGGGAGTCGAACCCCGGTCCAGGAATAGTCCCCATTCAGACATCTACAGTTTATTCCGTTTGCTTATAAAACAGAGTTGTTAACGGACAAAACACTCTGAGTTTGTCTGTGAATTGTCGGGAAATCCGTCCAGACTCCGAATCTCCTTATCCTTCATTTCTGATACTGTTCAACAACCTGAAGAAAGAATCATTGACAGCAGCTGCAAACTCGTTGTTGAGTAATTAAGCAGCGAAAGCAACCTGACGGTTTCCACCGAACAGATTAGCTAAAAAAGATTTTCCAGTTATTTTTTGTTGGCTGTTAGGCAGCCGCCCCACTGCAGTCTGAATCCAACTTAGACCTGTCGAAACCATGACAACCCCAGTTGTTATGCTATAACAGTATATAGCATAATCCGGTTTGCGTCAAATTATTCTTTGTTATTGGAGATGCGGTAGCCGCTCTTTCGATCCACACAATACTTCAGCGGTTTCTGTTTGAGATAGCGCTGAAGGTTTTCCAGAGCCATCGCAATCACCGTATCATACGTACTCTGCTGATTGTAATTGCCGGAAACATGCGGCGTCAAAATCACCCGATCAATCCCCCACAGAGGATTGTTCATCGGCAGCGGTTCCGGATCTACGACATCGAGGACCAGACCGCCGAAATGCCCCTGATCCAGCAGGGCGCACAAAGCAGAAGTATCCACAGTAATCCCGCGGCCCACGTTGACAAGCACACAATCCCTGCGGGTTAAAGCCAGCCGGCGCTGATCAAAGAAGTGTCGGGTTTCCGGTGTACTTGGCAAGCACAGAGCGACGATGTCCGCCTGCGGCAGTTCCTCCTCAATCTGATCCATCAGCACCAGCCGATCGACAAAATCAGGACAAGCCCCTGGTGTTCGTTTTACACCGGTCACCGTACATCCCAAAGCTTTCATCCGCCAGCCAAATTCCCGGCCAATATCGCCCAAGCCCACGATCAGGACAGAGGAACCTTTCAGCGAACGAACCTTGCCCTCATTTTTCCACACCCGCAGTTTTTGATTTTCACGATAAAGATTCAGCTTCTTATAAACCGACAGCACCCCGGCCAGCATATGTTCGGCGATGGCTGGTCCATAAGCCCCCGTCGAATTGGTCAGCAGGACATCCTGAGCTAATTTCTCTTCCTGGGCATACTGTTCAGCCCCGGCGCTTTCCAAATGCAGCCAGCGCAGCGCCTTCGCCTCGCTCAGCCAGCGTTTCGGCAGATTTCCGATCACGACTTCCGCTTCCGCAATCCGCTGTTCATTGAGCTCAGCCCGTTCACAGAAATCGATCTGCGCCTGCGGACACGCCGCCTGTATGGAGGCGCGCAGTGAAGGCTCCGTCGGAATCAGCCAGCATACTTTAATTTGTTCCATGCAAACTCCTTCTTTCTGGCTTCATTGTACCTGAGCCTGCCTTATGCGTCAATCACCAGACTTCATGATTGAGTTGTTTTCCGGCTGTGTGCTATCGTCTGTTCCGCCAGCTTGATTCCCTTTTTACAAATCGATCTGGGCGCTTTGTCCGCGGGCAAAAAACATCCAGGTCCATCAATGCTTTTCCGGTGTTTCCATTCCTGTTGATTCCACCGCACAGCGGGCGATGTTGCAGGTATGATCCGCCATTCGTTCAAGATTCCCCAGAATATCGCAGAATACCGAACCGGCGACGGCCGAGCTGCACTCCTGCCGGCTCATCCGTTCAAAATGATTCTGGCGAGCTTTATACTCCAGCAAATCCATATAGTTTTCATCTTCCAGCAGGGCCGAATACAGCGTGTAATCCTGCGATTCATAGACTTTTACCGACTGGGCCAGCATATGATCGAACAGATCAAACATCTGCATGACTTCCTCTTTTGCACCAGCGGAAAACGTAGACTGATCCTCATTGACCATCTCAAAGAACTCGACAAGATTCACCGTCAAGTCGCCGATGCGTTCCAAATTCTTAATCACCTGCAGGTTGAGATTCAGATCGGCCACTTCCCTGTCTGACAAGTTTTCCTTTGAGATCTGCATCAGATACTGCGTAATCTTGGTATCAAAACTATTGATCAGCGCCTCAGACTGCAGAATCATCTCATGGTCTTCCTCGTCCGTACCTTTGATAAAGTATTGCTGGGCTTCCCGTACCGTCTTGCTGACAACATCGACCATCTTAAAGATAGATTTGTGGACAAGCTCCAAAGCAGAAGCAGGCAGTTCATGGATGATCTTCTCATCCAGATCATCAATTTTAATATCCAGCCGCTCCGGTTCCTGTCCAGGAATCAGTTTTTTAACAAGCTGGCACATCTGTTTTAAGAACGGGAAGAACAGAATCGTCGCCCCGACATTGAACAGAATATGCGCGACCGCGATCTGCATCATCGGGGCAATGTTCAGCAGTTTTGATAATTCTGTGATCAGCAGAATGTAGGGCTGCAGAAGGAGCATGCCGATCAGCGTCCCAATCACATTAAACAGCGTATGTAAACCAGCCGTTCGTTTGGCTGCCAAGCTGCCGCCAATTGCTGCGAACACCCCGGTAATCGTCGTACCGATATTGGAGCCGAAAACAAACGGCAATGCTGCGGACAGCGACATCGCCCCCGCTTCCACCAGCTTCTGAACCACGCCGATCGTTGCCGCTGAGCCCTGAATCAAAGCGGTCAGCACCGTACCGGCCAACAAGGCCAGGATTGGCTGACGGCCCATCATCTCGGCAAAAGCAATGAATTCCGGCATATCCTTAAGCATGGATAACGAATCCCCCATAATCCGCAGTCCATAGAACAACAAGCCGAAGCCCATCACAATTTCGCCGATCGTCCGGCTCTTTTTCCGCTTGGCAAAAGAAATCACCACACCGCCCGCAAATACGAAGAACAACGCAAACTGCTCCACTTTCAAACCGATTAAAAAAGCGGTGACCGTCGTTCCGATGTTAGCCCCCATGACGATCCCGGCCGCCTGTTCCAGCCGCATTAAGCCGGCTCGGACCAAACCAATCGTAATCGCGGTCGTTGCCGAACTGGACTGAATCATGATCGTAACTAAAGCGCCGATCAAAATCGCCATCAACGGTTTGGATGTATATTTATCAATGTAATCCCGCAGCTTATCCCCTGCCAGACTTTTCAATCCATCCCCCATAAATTTAATGCCAAATAAGAACAGCCCAAAGCCGCCCAAGATCATATCCCACTGTATATCCTGCAATGTCATCCTTCCACTCCTCTCAAGGGTAAAGATACCAAGAAATAAAGAAAAAGACTGTTAAGTTTCTGTTAAAATTCTGTTAATCTTACTCTGAACGCCAGAAACTCTAAATTTATCGCTTTATCGGGGTTCATTGGCCGCCCAATACTTACAGACTCACAAGGAAAGAAGAAACAAAACGTTTCAATTTCCTTGGTAAATCATTCCATGCAATCAGCCTTATCCCTGCATCAGCGCTGTTTAGAGTCTGAGCTGAATCCTTCTGGTTTAATCTGACTGCCGCAAAACTTTGGAATCAACAATCCTTCTCCGCTCTATTTCCTGTTTCATTCAAAATCAGCACAGCGGTTCCGACTTCTTTCAGAATTCTTAAAACGCAGTCCCGACAGGAATGTTCTGCCGCAAGCTATGCTATAATAAGATCAAGCCCTCATGGGACAACAGAGGAGGAATTGACACATGATGTGGATTATTTTACTGGTCGTACTCGCGGTGCTGATCATCTGGTTTATCGCGACCTACAACGGGTTTGTTTCATTAAAGAATAAAGTAGAAGAAGCCTTTTCTACCATGGACGTGTATCTGGTCAAGCGCTATGATTTGATTCCAAACTTAGTGGAAACGGTCAAAGGCTATGCTGCACATGAAAAAGAAACACTGGAAAAAGTCGTTTCCGCACGCAGTCTGGCTATGAATGCTCATTCTATGGATGAAAAAATTGCCCAGGAACAGAATCTTTCCGGCTTATTGGGACGGTTATTGGCCATTTCAGAAAGCTATCCGGATCTGAAAGCCAACACCAACTTCATCGACTTACAGCGTCAGCTCAAAGACATGGAAGGGGAAATCGCCAACGCCCGCAAGTATTACAACGGCGTGGTCAAAGCCTTCAATACCCGCACTGAAACCATTCCAAGCAATTTGATCGCTGGGATCTGCGGTTTTAAGAAAATGCCGCTGTTTGTCGTCAAAGATGAAGCTCAGCGCGAAAACGTCAAAGTTTCTTTCTGAAATATCGCTCGCTGCGATATTTTTTTCACCAAAAATGCAATGACAAAAGTTACGTCTGTGCCCTTGGCATAGAAATCAAGGAGTAAACTTATGAAAAAACGAATTTTGTTCAGCGTCCTGACGTTGTTTCTGCTTTTTGTGGGCTTACAGCCCGTTCACGCTCAGGAAAGCTTTACGATCGAGCATTACGACATTCAAATTGAGGTGAGTGAAGACGGCGTCTATACCGTCACTGAAACCTTAGACGTTCAGTTTCAGCAGCGCCGCCACGGCTTAAATCTCACCCTTCCCAAGCGTTACCACAATGTCACCTGGGCCATTGGGGATAAGGTTGTTAACCGCAGCTACGTGTATCCGATTGATCACATCGAGGTGTTGTCCGGTCATGAAGTTAAGATCAGTGATGAGGATGATTACTATAATCTCCGTTTAGGCAGCGCGGATACCTATGCCCAGTCTTCAGAAAGCTATAAGATCCGCTATCAGGTGCATACCCGGAATCTGAAACTGGGCGGGATCCAAAGTTTCTACTGGAACCTGATTTCCGTCAACTGGGATACGACGATTGAAAAAGTAACCTTCCGGGTGACAATGCCGAAACCCTTCGATGCCGATCAGCTGTACTTCTATTCCGATCTGCCGCAGGATCAGTTTCAATTCCAGCAGGAAGGGACGACCTTCAGCGGTGAAACCTTATCCACCCTGCAGCCCTTTGAAGGGATAACCGTGAAGCTGGATCTGCCGGATCAGTATTTCACCTTTCCCAAAGCTGCCAATTATGCTTTGCCTTTAGCTCTGCTTGGCGGTTTTACCACCCTGCTCAGCATTCTGTGTCTGTTGAAATGGGGAAAAGATGAGACGCTGATCATTCCGGTGGAATTCAGTGCTCCGGAAGGAATTTCCAGTACAGAAGTCGGATTCATCTTAAATGGAACGATTCAGAACCGGGAAGTTTTGTCCTTGATCCTGGACTGGGCCAACCGCGGTTACTTATCGATTGAAGATCAGGATAAGACATTAAAGCTCAATAAGCTTCAATCCCTGCCGGAAACAGCTCCAGTTGCGCAGCTGCGGTTGTTCAATGCATTATTTAAGAATCGTGACAGCGTCACGACCAAAGAACTGGAAGAGAAATTCTACACGCATCTCAATCAGGCGATTCAGGATTTCTCAGCGTATTACAATCTGCCGGAGAAACGGTTATTTACCCGGATATCTTCCACCTTGCAGGTTGTTGTTGCATTCCTGGCTCCGCTGCCGGCCGCGGTTCTGGCTGCCCTGCAGGTCTATGCTGTCGAATTCAGCGGGGCTGCGATTGTTTTTCTGATCATTCCCTATTTACTGATGATCGCGGCGATTGTAATGGGATGCCTGCTTCAGCGGCGCTGGCACAGCTGCAGCGGCGGCTTCAAGTTTGGGATGCTTTTGGGGATGAGCCTCTTCACCCTTTTCTGGGCAGGAATGCTGACAGTGGCCTTTATCTGGGCAAATCAGGGCTGGATCGTTCCAATATTCCTGGTGCTCTGCACCTTAATCAGTGCTGGCTGCGCTGTCTTCATGAAAAAACGGACTGAGCGCGGCCAGCGTTTAACCGGTAAGGTTTTAGGTCTGCGGAATTTCATTCTGTATGCAGAAAAGGACCGTCTGGCCATGTTGGTTCAGGACGATCCGACTTACTTTTATTCCATTCTGCCCTATGCCTATGCGATGGGATTAACCGATATCTGGTCGGAACATTTCCGCGGCCTGACAATCGAACCACCGACCTGGTATTATGGCCCGGATGGCTGGACAACATGGTATATGATCAGCCGGCTGGATCGAACGATGAACTCCTTCCAGCAGGCTATGACTTCCGCACCGGTTTCTTCCAGTTCCGGTCCGCATGGCGGCAGCTTCGGCGGAGGCGGTGGGGGCGGCTTTACCGGCGGCGGCTTTGGCGGCACTTCCGGCAGCAGCTGGTAAAAACATTTTGGCTCAATCCAACGGTGAAATGATCTTTCTGTATAAACTTCAGGTCAAATTCTTAAAAACAGAATGTCTTGATCATCCATTTTGCAGAAATGGGAAAACCATGAATTTCCAAGCTGAGCCTGTTTTGTTTATGAACAACTTGAATATAAAAAAAGCTGTGGATCTTGGATATCAAATCTGTCCCACAGCTTTTTTCATTTCTTATTCGCTTTAGAATAACAATCGAATCAGCAGACTCTCCGCCAGCATGATGCCCATTCCCAATGTCCAGCTAGCCAAATTAGCATCCACGGCAAGGACTGTGCGATCCTCTTTTGTCTGTCCTTTCAGCCAACGGCGATAGATCCACACTTCGATCAGAACGATGGGCAATTCAATGATTCCCTGAAGGACGATCGCCAGCATTAAGTTCATATTGTTCATGCACACCAGCATCCACAATGTCATCAAGCCTTGAGTCAGTCCGTTAGTCAGCACAAATACCTTTGCATTTTCCCGCAGGGAAAATCCCTTTTTAATCAGGACTGCGCCTTCAACAAGCAAGGTCAGCAACAAGGTAGACAAATATTGAAAAAAGTAGGCCTCAGCCTGAGGCGGTACTGTTAACTTTCCTGTCGCATAATCGACGGTTACCTTCAGCTGCATAGTCTGCTGAAAGATCGGATCGCTGATCCAGACCTGCCCGCTTTCCGTTACGATCATCAGTTTGTAAGGCTGCGTGATCGCCATATTCATGAAGCGATGCAGCCGGATTGGCCCGATCGCCTGTCCCTGAAGATCGCCGACAATCATTCGCGGTATTTTCTGACAGCTTACTTGGGTCACACTGTACCAGCCCGCATATTCCTGATCAAGCTGTTTTACCATGAAGGAAGTCAGCTCAGAAGCAGCCTTCTCCCGCATCGGCAGACATGCGGCATCCGTCTGAAACATCAGCGATACAATGTAATGTTCCTGCGGCGGATTTCTGACGACGACAACCAGTTCAGACTTCGGCCCCATATCCGCACTGGCTTTCATCCCTGCTGCCGCAAACAACAGCAGACCCAGCATCACAGCAAACCATCCAAAGTGCTTCCGCTTTCCTCGCATTTCTCCGCCTTCTTTCCTTCCGATTGCCTGACGCATCCAATGAATAAACATACCGCTTTCCAGCATCCTCGGCGCTGCTTTCAGACTGCCGCTGACTAGAAGATGGAACATCAGAGCCAAACGAATTTACTGCAAGTATGTTTGCTCCTTAAAACCCTAAGCCTAAATCCAGGCTTCAATCACCAAGCTTAGAATGACCGCAGGCAGCCTGATGATCACCATCAGCGCCGGGGATTGCCGCAGACTTACAACATACAACAAACCACATAGGAGGCCTTGTATCAGCCCATTTGTTAAGATACAGAGTTAAAGGTGCATCGCCTGGGAAAAAATCTCAGCAGCTTCCAATCCCATCTCCTTGACAAAGCAGGCAAACAGTATGAACAGCAGCTGCAAGAACACAGCCTAAAGCACCGGCGATACATCGTCAGCAATAAATCAGCCCGGCTTAAAGGAACATAACGGAATTGGATGCGGTTCATTTTCTTATTCTTTTGAAAAGGAACACAGTCCTTCCGCCTACGACCGATTTCACGCCGTTGTTCTTAACTCCTTTTCCTGCTTTTATTATATCAAAAAAACACGGCTTACCACCGTGCTTTCATCGCTTTTTCCATCTCCCGCTTTGCATCTTTCAGCTTCGCGTCTTCGCGCTTGTCATACAACGCTTTGCCCTTGGCCAGAGCAATCTCCATTTTAGCCCGGCCATTTTTTAAATACAGCTTGACCGGAACGATTGTATAGCCTTTAAGCTTCACTTTCTGTTGAAGCTTGACGATCTCCATTTTATGCAGCAAGAGCTTTCGTTCCCGCGTTTCATCATGATTGAACTGGTTGCCATGATCATAGGCAGCAATATGCATTTCCTTAATCCAGGCTTCTCCGCTGATGATACTGATATAGGCATCTTTGAACTGAGCTTTGCCCTGTCGGATCGACTTGATTTCGGTGCCGGTCAGAACCAGTCCGGCTTCAAAGCGTTCCTCTAACGCATAGTCATGGGACGCCTTGCGGTTGACGGCAATGATTTTTTCACCGCTCATCGTGATTCCTCCTTATGCTTGGGTGGGTTTGGGTTTCCGCCGATGAGAACGGCGGCGTTTGTTTTTCACAGGAATGCTTTCGGCAGGCCGACTCGAATCTTTGCGATAACCGGTTTTCTTTGCGGCCGGTACCACGGCTTCCCGTTTTTCCTTACGCGGGCGAACCAGATCGAAGTCGATTTCCTGATGAAGCTTGCTGGCACCGGTGACTTTGATTTTTACGCGCTGTCCCAAGCGGTAGATCTTTTTCGTCCGTTCGCCCTTTAAGCTTAATGTATCGGGATCGTAATGATAGTAATCATCCGTCAGCTTCTGCACGTGAACCAGACCTTCCACCGTGTTTTCCAGTTCAACAAAGAAACCAAACTTGGTTACGCCGCTGATCACGCCCTCGGCAATCTTTCCGACCTGATCCTCCATGTATTCCGCTTTCTTCATGTCCTCTACTTCACGTTCCGCTTCAATCGCGGCCCGTTCCCGTTCAGAGGTCAGTTTGCCGTATTCCTCCATCTTCAGCTCATCCTGTTTCATCACTTCCGGATCAAAGGCTAAGCCAAAGCAATACTTATGCAGCATCCGGTGTACGATTAAATCCGGATAACGGCGAATCGGGGATGTGAAGTGTGTGTACTCCTCTAAAGCCAGACCAAAATGTCCCAGACAGCGCGGATCATATTTGGCCTTCTGCATACTGCGGAGCATCATGGTTGAAATTACCGGATATGCCGGATCCTCCTTAAAGGAGTCCAGAAGCTGCTGCAGCTGCAGCGGGCGGATTTGTTCCACACTGCCTTTGAAGCGCTTGCCCATCAACAAGACAATCTTGGCGAAATCCCGCAGCTTTTTCGGCTCTGGGGCTTCGTGAACCCGATATAAAGCTGGTACTTCAAGCCACTTTAAATGCCGGGCTACGCATTCATTGGCGCAGACCATGAAGTCTTCGATCAGCATTTCGGCTTCTTTTCGCTCGCGCACCTGAATTTCCTGAATCTTGCCCTGAGGATTTAAAATGATTTTCGCCTCCGGGGTTTCAAAATCAATCGCCCCGGCAGCATGCCGTCGCTGACGAATCGCCCGTGAACAATCCCGCATCAGTCCGATCATATTCACCAGCTTTTTGTATTTCCGGCAGGTTTCTTCCTCACCTTCCAAAATAGCGTTCACCGCGGTGTAGGTCATCCGTTCGGCTGTCTTAATATAGGAAGGAAAGATCTCATAGTTAAGAATCTCTCCACTTTCACTGATCTCCATTTCACAAGACAGCGTCAATCGCAGTACCTTCGGATTCAGGGAACAAATCCCGTTTGACAACAAATGCGGAAGCATCGGCACAACCCGGTCGACGACATAGGTTGACGTCCCGCGCTTCAGCGCTTCCTGATCCAGCGGACTGTTTTCGGGCACATAATGAGAAACATCCGCGATGTGGACACCCAGCCGGTATCCGCCATCCGTCTTTTCCACGCAAACCGCATCGTCGAGATCTTTGGAATCTTCACCGTCGATCGTAATGATTGTTTTTGCTGTACGGTCACGCCGCCCTTCTTTGTCCTTCGGCGTAACCCGTGCCGGAGTTTTCTGCGCCTGTTCCATGACTTCCTCTGGAAACTGCGGATCAATATCATATTCCAGCAGCACCGACAGGATATCAACGCCCGGATCATCAATATGCCCTAACAGCTGAACGATTTCCAGTTCCATCGGATCGCCGTAGCGCAGGACCTTTAATAAGGCCTTGGTACCGCTGACCATTTTAAACGCCTGCCAGTTCTTAACGATCAGCCGGGCTTTAATCCGTTCATCATCCAGTTTCAGCTGCAGGCCTTTGCCCACAGAACTGAAAAAGGTTCCCACCAGTGTATTGGTTTTATGCTGCAGAACGCGGATCACTTCACCTTCGTCACTGCCGTAAAAGGATGGTAATTTTTTTACAATCGCCAGATCCCCATTCATCGCACCATGCAGATTGGCCTCCGTGATATGAATGCTGTTCTCATTTTCCAGATCCAGAAAGCCAAATCCCTTTCGATTCACAGACAGGACGCCGCGGTAATAGCCACCCATTTTCGCTGGCATCAGATTTCCTTTCTGGCTGAAGACAATCACATATTGCTCGGCCAGTTCATTGACCGCTTTATTCATCGCAATGAATTCTTCAGTTGTTGATAAGCCCAGCGTTTCCTGCAGCTGAGCTAAACTTAGCGGCCGATACTGCTCGTCCGCAATCATTGTTTCTATTTGTTGTTTTATGTCTGTTTGTTCCATAACTTCACCTCGAATTTCTTTAATTAATATGAAAAAAGGCCGCTGTTGACGGCCGTTAGTTCAGTACTCTAATCACAATGACCAGCACGAAGAACAAAATTCCGACAACCAGTGTGGCATTCGAAATAATCTTCTCCGGTCCTCTCTCTTTTACATTGGCAAACAGATTTAATCCGCCGCTCCCTGTAAAAGCACCGCTGATCCCGTCTGATTTTCCACTTTGTAACAGAGAAAGAAGTATTAAAATCACGGACACCACCATCAATAAGATATCAAGCATCTTAATCCTCCTTTCAGATTTATCGCTTTTCTATTATAACAAAGGAATAGTCAAATTGCAAACAGTTCCGCAGTCATCCTGATGAAATCCCTCAAATTCCAAAATTCACTCTTCGTTAACAGAGAATCTTTTTCGTTAGCCGATCTTATTCTTGACCAGAATTAGACTTTCTAACCTAACTCATCCCTATGACAAACACGGTACTCTGTCTTCCACAGAATACCGTATTTGTTTTCCATTCTTTTATTGACAGAATTTTCTTATTCCAGACAAAATTGATGTACTGCTTGATCTTTGTCTTCAAATACAGCCCGGCCTGCGACCACAGCGGCAATGGGTGAATGCGACAGCCGATGAATGATTTCAGCCGTAGCGCCGCCGTCAATCCATATTTCCCGTTCATGATTCTCAGCAAGCTGTAGTGCAAATTCTTCCATCACTTTCTGATATTTCTGTTTGGGATCCTCTGGAAAAGCTGTTGCTATGAGAAAATGATCGGTCAGGTTCAGCAGTTCAGCTAAATGTTCGCTCGTTCTATCGACAGCATTCAGACTAATTCCGACACGCAGTCCGGCTTTTTTGAAGGCATTAACTACCCTGTCAGGATGTTTCAGATGTGAAAGCTGAATAAATACGATCGTTGGCTGGCAACTTTGAATCTCGGTCAGATAATCCATGGGATTCAATACTTCAAGATGAATTGATTTTACCGAGGAATGAGAGTATTCACAGATACGTCGGCACATCTTGATGCCAAAGGTTATTCCTGAAACAACAACTCCATCCTCGATATCAAGATGAATTTCGTTAAAATAACGATCCGCAAACTCTATTTCCTCTGCCATATGCAGAAGATCCGCTGAGGCCAGCGACGGACTGATCCGCATTAGAGATCGCCCCGAACTGCTTTTGCTTTTCCCATCAGTTCTGCCACTCGCGTGGAGTCAACAGGATTATAGAACTTTCCTTCCTGCTTCATCCAGGTTCCGACAACGCAGCCATCCGCAAGTGATAAAATATCTTCAATCGTATCAGCACGGACGCCATTGCTGGCAAAAATCGGGATCTCTGTGGCCGTTTTTGCCCGGCTGACTAATGAACCATCAATGGATGATCCCGCCGTTGAACCGTAGACCAGCAATGCACTTGGCGCTAAAGAGAATGTAACTGTCTTGGCTACTTCCTCAATCGAACGTTCAGCAAGCTGACGTGCTCCTTCCGGAACCAACGTTGCCAAGGTCACAATATCCCGACACCCTACCTCGATGCGATGCCGTTCAATTTCACCCATGCGCACATCTGAAATCCCATCATTTCCAGCATAAGCTCCGCACAAGGTCTCCCGAATGAAGTCTGCGCCTACGGCCGCTGCCAGGTCATATGTTTTCATAGGATCGGCAGCAACATCCACACCGAAAGGCACATGAATTTCACTCATCAGTTCGCCAATGATCCGCGCCATGCAGGCAATGGTTACCGGATGAACGTCACTTAAATAGGGAATCGAATATTCATTGCAGAACAGAATTGCATCAATCCCGCCTTCCTGCAAAGCCTGCAAATCAGTCCGTGCCCGATTCAGCACTTTCTGTATTCCTCCCTGCGGATCATATTTCGGATCGGTAGGCAGAGCCATTAAATGCATCATGCCAATGACTGGTTTTGTCGTTTTGAACACTTCTTTTATTCCCATTCTTTTTCATTCCCTTCCTTTAGAAATTTTACATTTAAAAACTGGCTTAAAGACTCCGCATCCAGAGCATCCATGGCTTCAATAAAATGTTTATCTTTAAGATTGCGGATGATCTGCGAAACAATGCGAATATGTTCCTGATCATCCTGAAGCGCTAAGTTCATGACATACCGAACATCAACCTGCAGATCCACATTTTCCATACTGCGAAATTTTACTGGATGCTCTAACCGCAAAACACAGACAGCCTGCTGCAGCACATATTCCTTGCTTGTATGCGGGATTGCGATCGGACAGGATGCCGTCAGTCCTGTCGGGAAACTTTCTTCCCGTGCAGCACAGCTGGCATAAAAATCAGGTTTGACGCAATTCATTTCCAATAGCTTCTGGGCTGTCTGCCGCAATGCTTCCTGCCATGTTTCAGCAGTTTCCTCAATTACAAATATCTGACTCATTTTACACGCTCACAATTTTCTGAAATTTGAATAGACTTCCCTGGCTTCTCAATGCGCTCAATAAGAATCTGCTTCCGCTTTTTCCTGAGGGTACGGAAAATTTCTTCCGTATCTTCACGGCTAAAGACGTTGGGAATTCGATATACGGTATCTTTGCGCTGCATGTAGATGCGAATGCGGATCTCCGGATTGTATTCGATTCTGAGGATTTTATTAAGTGGGATGTGCTTGGTATCTAACAGCCCATTGTAGAAATAGAGTTCCTCATCCTCAATGCGAAGCTTACAAGTCTTAGCTCGAAACAGATGCAGTCCACTCATCCCAATCGCTATTCCGTAAAACCACAGATTCAGAACCACTGAATGAAACAGGGTTGGATGCAGGATCAGTAATAATGATAATAACATTACACTCCCCACTCCGACGCCTAAGTAAATCTTTCTAACACTTTCTCTGACATAATAGGTTTTCATCGTTATCCCTCTAATTCTTAAAAAGCCGTTTAACTACTAATTCTCAAAATTCTTCCTTTTACCAAATCCCCAGAAGCTTACTGATCAAGGCCAGAATCACACTATGAAATTCTTCAACGCTGGAGCCCGTTACTAATGTGGCAGCATTCGAGATATAGCCTGTATTGACAGCCAGCTTTGTTACCAGCGGTGCCATCCAACTTAGGATTTGATAAGAATAAATACAGTTGACCGTAGAAGCAATCACGGTTTTGAAGATATCCCCGCGCGCAAAGAGTGAACACATACAAGTCGTATAGACCATGGATCCCAGACTGGCGATTGGGAAGAAATTCACACCTGGCAGAAAGGCGACTGCCAAACCAATCGGAATCATGATGGCAGCGCATTGAATTCCGCTTTCATCTCCCAAACAGAGAGCTTCGTCCATTCCAATGTAAATATCGTATTCAGCTCCCAGCTTCTGCTTGAACATTTTACGGGCTGCCGTGGAGATCGGATTCAGACCTTCCATCAGCAGACTGACCATCCGCGGCAGAATAACAATGGCAGCGGACAAAGTTACGCTCATCGTTAACATCGTGGATAAATCCTGACGAGTAATCAGGGAAATGAGGATTCCGACAAAGAAGGTTAAAACTGAGGTTTCACCTAAGGAACCAAACTTATCGCTGAACCATTTAGCATCCAGGTTAATTTTGTTAATTCCCGGAATCTTATCCAGAATCCAGCAAACCGCATAATCAATGGCCCAAATTTGAAAAGCATCATTATTACAGCAGGTTGTACCTGGCAAATTATAATGTTTCTGCCAGTGCGGCGCGATCCAGTCGGCCATTTTCAGGATTGCGATGAATGTGCCAATCGCAACCAGCATCGCCAGTCCAATCGAAACCGCAGCGCTCATTCCACCTAGCTGAGCAATGTAGTACGCCATCGCTGCCCCCAGAATCACATGGAAATAATTCCAGATGTCCACATCCATTGTTTTCGTAAAGCGAATACGAATCAGGAAATAATTCAGAACAAGACAAATGGGTACGATGATCAAAGCAAACGGTGTAGACCAAGCAATTGCAGCAATGCCTTCCCAGCCAATATCAATGACCGTAAAACCGCTGCCCATGCCCGCATAGAACTCCACCGCTGGATTTAAACTGTTGCATAACATTTCCAAAATCACAGTAATTCCTAAAAATCCGGCTCCAATCCGCAAACCATTGCGGAATGAATCAAAGAATTTGATCTTAAAGAATAACCCTAGAATGGTAATCATAAACGGCAGGAAAATCGCTCCGCCTAAGTCCATGATAAATTGGATGACTGAATTAATGATCTGCATTTTTCCCTCCCTAACGATCGCTACTGATCGTTCAGTTTTTGGTTAACCTGAAGCAGTGCTGTCTGAATTTCCGCAGTGGTCGCTTCTTCATTGATGCCGGTGATCAGACCGTTAACCCGAACCAGCGGACAGTCGATCACCTGGGAATATCCAGAAGTGACAAAGCAAATATCAAAATCTTTTGCCATCGCCGGAACATCCACGATCCGGGATTTGACAATTTCGATATCCACACCTAGTTCTTTCGCAATTCGTTTAATTTCTTCTGCGGCAAAGGTTGAGGTTGCAATTCCGCCTCCGCAGGCTATCAAGGCCTTTATTTTCAAATTCATCCACCTCCTATACGGATTTATGAAACTAAGCTTAGATCATGATTTCATCATAAACGACCTCAGCTTGTTTGAACAGTCCAAAATCCTGCTTTTCCTTCTTTCCCAAACAAAATGCTTCAACCTTTTCAGAAGCCTTTTGGATTCAGGTTTGTAAACATTTTATGGTATAATTAGAGCATGTTAAAATAAGAGAAAATTATGAATAAGCAAATTTATGCATTACTAAAAAAAATCATAACGACACCCGAAAGACCGCTCAGACTCACTGAGATCTCTGAAGCCTTCGGTGTTTCAAAGCGAACAATTTATAATTACGGTGAAGAGCTTTTTGATTATCTGACATCCCTTGGAGTCTGCGAAACACTTCTTTTTGACGGAAAGGAATTTCGATTTACAGGAACCTCAGCACAGCGCAGTTATATTATTGCTTCCATGAACTCGCTGACCTTCTACGAATATCGTCTGTCAGGCCGCGAACGGCAATTTATTCTACTCTGCCTTCTGATCTGTTCAGAAACGCCTGTTAAAAACGATACATTAAAAGAGCTGCTTTGTGTCAGCCGGAATACAATTATCAATGATCTGCAGGCGATTAAGCTTAAAAGCAAGACTTATCATACCCACTTTCTCAAAAGTACGCAGGACGGTCTCTGGTTCGTAGGTCCTGAAAATGATAAACGGACCTTTTTACTTGATTCTTTGCTTCCTGACTGGGACTATGAAGAATGTTTTGCCGCTCAGCCGATCAATCCCTGCACACTTTATATAACGAATATATTAAAGATCATCAAATATCGATCTCTGGCTGAGGCCTGTATTAAACAGACGGAAGTTATGCTGGATTTAGAAATCTCAGATGCGGATTTTTACCGCATTCTGTTCATCTTGATTTTCCAAATAGGCAGAATTCAGTCCGGACATCAGGCTCAGGACATCCAGACCTCAGAATTTCCTTTATCCTTAGTTCGTTTTTCTCAAGCCGTCGGCGATACGCTGAAATCCAAGGTAAATTGGATTTCAGCTGAAACTGCGTTTTTTATCAAAACGCTGAAGGATATGGATATCGTACTGAAAATAAATTCCACGCCTCAGGATTCCGTTCTTTTTGCCATGATCATTAAAGAATTTCTGCAGAATGTTTCCTTCTCTTATAAAATGGATTTCCTCAGCGATTCTCTGCTGCTAGAATACTTGTGCGCTCACATTTCAGCGTGCTGTCACCGGCTTCAATCAGGAAAAAAGCTGGAGAATCCCTATCTTCTGGAAACCCAGAACCGATATGCGAAAGATTTCGCAATCATAAAACAAAATATTTATATTCTGGAAAACGGATTAAATATTTCGTTGAGTGACAACGAAACAGCTTATATCCTAATGCACATCTTAGCCTCAATGGAACGCGGGAAGCTGAATCATTATGTTCCGAATATTTTGATTACCTGCAGCAGCGGCATGGCAACAGGAAATTTTCTAGCCATGCAGATCACAAAGTATTTCCATGTTCAGCTGGTGGATATTTGTCCGGCGCATAAAGCGGCTGAAATGATTAAGAATAAAAATATCGACTTGATTATTTCAACTGTACCGCTGGATTCACTTCCGGTTCCTTCGCTTACAGTCAGCGTCCTGCTTACAGAAACAGATCTGACTGAGATCCGAGCATTTTTAAACACGCTGGAAGGAAAACGAAAGATTTCCCTTTCTGATCAGTCCCGCCTTTCCACCTTCTCTTTATCCATCACACTCAATGAAAAAACAATGTTTCTCAAGCTCTTTTCCAGCGAAAGAATACTGCTTGACAAAGAAATTACAGATTGGAAAGAGGGGATTATTGCAGCCGGTGAGTTGCTTCTCTGGCAGAAAAAAATCACCGTCAATTATCTGCAGCAGATGATTGATTTGGTGATAAAATATGGTCCTTATATTGTCATCGCTCCGGGAATTGCCTTAGCCCACGCCTCACCTCAAGATGGTGTCATCGAGCCTGCGATCTCACTGCTTCGTTTAAAACAGCCGGTTGCTTTCGGCAATCATCAATACAGTCCAGTCTCCATCATTCTTGCGTGTGCGGTTTATGACACACCGGAATATGCCAATATCTTGATTCGCTTAATGACGTTATTGCGCCGGCCAGATTTCAGCGTTATGATGAAATCTGCGGACTCCGAAGCAATTCTGACTTATTTTGAGAAACAGATTATGTACCCTTCAGAATAAGTTTTTCAGCTGCATAAGTTCAGCATAATCCCTGACTTCAACATCCGCCTGCGCTGTGTTCTGAACAATCTCGGAAGCCTTGAAGCCGATCGTGTAAAGACCGGCTTTTTTTGCCGCGGCAATTCCATTTTCAGAATCTTCAATAACGGCTAACACACTACCGGGCAGTCCTAATTCAGCCATAGCTTTATAATAAATATCCGGGGCTGGTTTTCCGTTTTCCACCTGATCCCCAGCAACCACGACAGAAAACCGGTCTTTGATCTGAAACAAGTCCAACAGGTGCTGAATGTAAGCTGTACTGGAAGAAGTGGCGACCGCCAGCTGAATTCTTTGTTTTTGAAGAAAATCCAAAAACTCAATTAATCCCGGCATGGGAAACATCTGATCATCTTGAAAATAGCGGTCATAACAGCGCTGTTCATCTTCGATAAACTGATCAAGATCAAGCTGATCAATCTTGTATCGCTTCATCACTTCCTCGCAAGAGCGCCGCAGCGTCATGCCGCAAAATGTTTCCAAGTCCTGCGGATCCGCCTGAATCCCCAAGGCATGCAGATGATCCATCATCCCTTTTGTAAACTTAGGTTCCGTATCCGTTAATACGCCATCACAGTCAAAGATTATCCCTTTTATCATCTTTCTCCTCCGCTTTCAATCATTTCCTGCTTTCATTTAAACCTAAACAGGATCAGACTGTCAAGCAATGACAAACAAATTTTTAACAAGAAAAAAAGACAAACCCAAATTCAGGTCTGTCTTTCTTATGGTTTGTGTTTAAAACTTACTTCTTAACGTTGTAGAAGCAGTCCATGCCCTGGTACTCAGCGATCGGGCCCAGTTCATCTTCAATACGGATTAACTGATTGTACTTCGCAATCCGGTCTGTACGGCTCATCGAACCTGTCTTGATCTGACCTGCATTCAGGCCGACAGCGATATCCGCAATCGTTGTATCTTCTGTTTCACCGGAGCGGTGAGAAACAACACAGGTATAGCCTGCCTTCTTCGCCATTTCGATCGCATCGAAGGTTTCAGTTAAGGAACCAATCTGGTTGACTTTGATCAGGATCGAGTTCGCGATGCCCTTTTCAATGCCTTCCTTCAGGATTGCCGGGTTGGTGACAAACAGATCGTCGCCGACCAGCTGAATCTTGCTGCCGAGCTTGTCTGTCAGTTTCTTCCAGCCGTCCCAGTCTCTTTCGCCTAAGCCGTCTTCAATGGAAACGATCGGATATTTTTCTACCCATTCTTCATACATCGCGATCATTTCATCCGTTGTCTTTGTGCCCTGTCCGGATTTTTCCAGATCGTAGTTGCCCGTTTCTGTGTTGTAGAATTCAGAAGCCGCAACGTCCATAGCGATGCAGATATCCTTGCCCGGAACATAGCCAGCTGCTGTGATGGCTTCAACGATCAGCTTCAGCGGTTCTTCATTGCCTTCTACGCAGGAAGGAGCGAATCCGCCTTCATCACCAACATTGGTGTTGTAGCCCTTGCCCTTTAATACTTTACGCAGGTTGTGGAATGTTTCTGCACCCATTCTGACTGCTTCCTTGACAGAAGAAGCGCCAACCGGCATAATCATGAATTCCTGGAAATCGACAGTGGAATCCGCATGGCTTCCGCCGTTTAAGACGTTCATCATCGGAACTGGCAGCGTCTTGCCGTTGAATCCGCCGAAATATTTATACAGCGGCATATCATAGTAATCCGCAGCAGCACGGGCGCAAGCCATTGAAACACCCAGGATCGCATTCGCGCCCAGCTTCGACTTGTCATTTGTGCCGTCCAGTTCGATCATCACTTTGTCAATCGCATTCTGATCAGTAACATCCATGCCTAAAACAGCATCGGCAATGATATCGTTAACGTTGGCAACCGCCTTGGTAACGCCCTTGCCCATGAAACGGCTCTTATCACCATCACGCAGTTCCAGAGCTTCTCTTTCACCCGTGGATGCGCCGGATGGAACGATTGCGCGGCCAAACGCGCCGGATTCAGTTGTCACTTCGACTTCGACAGTTGGATTGCCGCGGGAGTCCAGGACTTCGCGTGCGTAAACATCAATAATACTAGGCATCTTCAATTTCCTCCTTGTGATTACCTGCTTCTATTTTCCTTTTTCCCAACTATTTTAATACCTTAGGAAAAAGTCAAATGCTAACGGTGTGTTTTCTTTGTTTTTCGGCTGTCATTCTGCAGCGCCAGGCCCAGAACAATCAGCAGTACCGGCCAGTAGCTGACCAGCATCGTTTCCACGCCGGCCATCAGCTGTTGGACGTCCAGAGTCGGATTCAGCAACAAGATGGCGCCGGAAACAATCAGAATCCCGCCGATCCTCTTTTTCATAACGACGCCTCCTTTTGGCTTCATTATAGACAGAGGATCGATGGGAATTTTGTCAGTTTAGCTTATTTTGTAGCGTTGATGATTTCTTCAAAGGAATCCGTTTTCAGCGAAGCTCCGCCGATCAGAGCGCCGTCGATATCTTCCATGGCCATGTATTCCTTAATGTTGTTCGGTTTGACGGATCCGCCGTACTGAACACGAACGCTGTCGGCCGCTTCATCGCCGAACATGACGCGAACCTGGTCGCGGACAATGTGGCAGCAGTTCTGCGCAATTTCCTTCGTTGCGCTCTTGCCCGTACCGATTGCCCAGATCGGCTCATAAGCCAGAACCATCTTGGCAACGCATTTCGGGCACAGTCCATCCAGGCCGCCTTTGAGCTGAGCACGGATGACTTCTTCTGTCTGGCCGGCATCAAACTGAGCTTCGGTTTCGCCGATGCACAGAATTGGAGTGATGCCTGCTTCCAGCAGCCGTTTTGCCTTTTTGTTGACCGTTTCATCGGTTTCGTTGAACATTTGGCGACGTTCGGAATGACCGATAATGCACCATTTCACGCCGATTTCTTCCAGCATTGGAACGCTGACTTCACCGGTGAAAGCACCGTTGTCTTCAAAGTGGCAGTTTTCTGCGGCAACCAGCAAATTCTTAGCGGTGTTAACGCAGTCTTTCAGCGCCGTAAACGGAGCTGCGATGCCGTAATCTGCGCCGTCGTGCAGCTTCGGTTCAATTTCATTGATGAAGCTGACTGCTTCTGCGCAGGTCTTATTCATTTTCCAGTTTCCGACAATAATTGGTTTTCTCATTGATTTATTTCTCCTGAATGATTGCGATGCCCGGCAGTTCTTTGCCTTCCATGTATTCCAGGGAAGCGCCGCCGCCAGTGGAAATGTGCGTGAACTTATCCTTGAAGCCCAGCTGGATCGCTGCGGCCGCAGAATCGCCGCCGCCGATGACCGTCATTGCTTCCGGCAGTTCAGAAATAGCCTTGCATACTTCGATTGTGCCGTTAGCATAAGCTGGATTTTCAAACACGCCCATCGGGCCGTTCCAGACTACCGTCTTGGCACCCTGCAGTTCCTGTTTGAACAGTTCAACCGACTTCGGACCGATATCCAGACCCATGAAGCCTGCCGGAATTTCATCATTACTGACCGTTTTGACTTCCGTTGCGTTTTCAAACGCATTGGCAACGACAGAATCGACTGGAAGAATCAGCTTATCGCCGCCCTTAGCCAAGAATTCCTTCGCCATTTCAATGCGGTCTTCTTCCAACAGAGATGTACCGATTTCCTTACCCTGCGCCTTTAAGAAGGTATACGCCATACCACCGCCGACAATGACCTTGTCCGCGATGTTCAGCAGGTTCTCAATGACTGCGATCTTATCGGAAACTTTCGCGCCGCCCAGGATAGCGACTAACGGACGCTTCGGATTGTCGATGGCCGCGCTCAGATTTTCAATTTCTTTCTGAACCAGGAATCCGCAGGCGCTAGGCAGATGCGTTGCAATGCCTACGGTTGAAGCATGCGCTCTGTGAACTGATCCGAACGCATCGGAAACGAACAGATCACCTAAGCCTGCCCAATACGCTGCCAGATCCGGATCATTCTTGGATTCGCCCTTTTCATAACGGGTATTCTGCATCAGCACGATGTCGCCTTCGTTCATCGCTGCAATGGCATTTTCCAGTTCTTCGCCGCGGGTTACCGGAACGAAGGTTACCTTGCCGGAAACCAGTTCCTGCAGCCGTTCTGCTACCGGAGCCATGTTGTTCTTTTTCTTGCCAGCTTCGCACTTTTCAGGATCTTTATGATCGATCTTGCCCAGATGCGACATCAGGATAACCTTTGCACCGTGCTCTGTCAGATAGTTGATTGTCGGCAGAGCGGAAACGATACGGTTATCATTGGTAATTTTTCCATCTTTGATAGGTACGTTAAAGTCGACGCGAACCAGGACGCGTTTTCCTTTAACATCAAGGTCACGAACAGTTTGTTTTGCCATGTTAAGAATTCCTCCTTTTACATTTCAAATTATAACACCCGAAAGAAGTGAAGTAAACTAGGAAAAAGCCGCTTGTGATCATCTTATCAAGGTGATAGCGCTTTCTTTTGACAACCTTGCCCCATTGTCGCTTTCCCCTCTCTCTGAGCGTCTTTTTTTCTTGTTTTCAAGCCGAATTTCAACTTGAAAACAAGAAAAAGAAAAGAAGCTTTTTTTCGCTTCTTTTACATTTCGTTATAGAGTTGAGTATACTGATCCGCCGACAGGTTCCAGCTGACATCCGTTCCCATCGCCTGCTGAACCAGCTGATCCCAATCCGCACGATTGAGATAATAGGTATCCGCGGCGCAGCGCAGCGTGTAAAGCATGTCATGGCTGTTGAAGGCGGTAAAGCTGAAGCCGTTGCCTTCCTTAGTATACTGGTTGTATGGGTGTACCGTATCACGCAGACCGCCTGTTTCACGCACCAGCGGCAGCGCTCCGTAATGCATGGCAATCAGCTGGCCGATACCGCACGGTTCAAATAAAGACGGCATTAAGAACAGGTCGCTGCCGGCATAAATCCGATGCGCCAGTTCATCATTGTAGCCGCAGTAATACACAGCCCGGCGGCGGTATTTGTCTTCCATCATCTTAAACTGATTTTCGATATGCGTTTCCCCAGTGCCCAAGACAACAAACTGAATATCCAGGCCCATGATATCCGCCATCTTTTCAATGATCAGATACACGCCTTTCTGCCAGGTCAGACGGGAAACAATCCCGATCATCATCACATCGTCCGCTACTCGCAGCCCCAATTCTTTCTGAACCGCAGCTTTGTTGGCGCGCTTGCCTTCCAGCACGGATTCCGCATTGTAATGCGCCGGCAATGCCGGATCCTGCATCGGATCCCACATCTGGGTATCAATTCCGTTGACGATACCGTACAGATCGCTCTGTCTGAACCGCAGCACTTCATCCATCTGTTCGCCATACTGTGCGGTCAGAATTTCCTGAGAATAAGAAGGCGATACGGTCGTAATCTTATCCGAGAAAATAATTCCGGTTTTCATGAAGCTGATGCCGTTATGGAAGCGCATTGAACCATCGTCAAAATAACGGCGCTCAATGCCCAGGCAGTCCGTCAGCACATCGGCTGGGAAATTCCCCTGGAAAGCTAGGTTATGAATCGTATACATGTGCTTGATCTGCTGATAGCGCTGATCATCTGGATACTGAATGTGGCACATCGCCGCAATCATCCCGGTGTGCCAATCATGGCAATGCATGATATCCGGGAAGAAATCCAGTGCCCAAAGCATTTCCAGCACCGCTTTTTGATAGAATGCGAACCGTTCGCCGTCATCCGGATAGCCGTAAAGTCCATCTCTTTCAAAATAGCCGGCATGTTCGATAAAATAATAGGTGACATTTTCCCACTGCGACTGATAAATGGTCGCGACCGTGTCGATTACACCGACATGAATCGGGATTGTTTTCAGCTTGGTGAACTCACCGCGGTATTTTTCAGCAATTCGTTTATACAGCGGCAAAACAACTCGGGCATCCATGCCTTTTTCATTCAAGATTTTCGGCAGCGAGCCGATAACGTCTGCCAGTCCGCCGGTTTTGATATACGGCAAACCTTCCGCTGCGACAAACAATACTGATTTCATAAGACCCCTCCTTTAAATCCGATCTCTGCGTTTCACATAGATCGGGGAATCATCGGTCCCGACCAGCTTTTTAACATGGTTGACAATCGCCGCCTTATCGACGATAACATGATCCAGCTTCGCGCCCTCACCGATATACGCCCCCGGCAGAATCACACTGTTTTTCACGACAGCGCCGCGTTTGATAATGACATTTCGTCCGATAACGCAGTTTTCCACATGGCCTTCAATATGACAGCCGTTGGCAATCGAACAGCCGCGGATTTTCGCTTCCGGCATATACTGCGACGGCGCAGAATCGTTGGTCCGGGTGTGAATCGGCCAGTCTTCTTTAAACAGCTCCCGCGCCTTGGCATGCGTGCGCAGTTCAATGTTCGCCTTGAAATAGCTGCGCAGGCTGTTGACACAGTAAACCATGCCCTTAAACGCATAGCCGTTGATCCGCAGATCTTCACAGCTGTCCGCCAAAATATCTTTGAACCAATACAGCGAGCTGGTGTTGGCAGCTTTGCGGACCAGTTCCAAAAACAGCTTTTTCGTCATAACATAAGCTTCCAGCGAAACATTGCGGGTTTTATATTTGCCGCGGTTCTTTTCAAAGGCGACAATCCGCTTGTCCTTATCCATCGACAGCGTATCGCAGCCGATAAATTCTTCCTTGGCATTATCCGTCGATTTGTAAATCACGGTTACGTCTGAATTCTTTTCGGCATGATATTTCAGAACTTCATTGAAGTCGATCTGATAGATCATATAGCTCGGTGCGATGATGACGTAAGGCTTGTTGACCTCTTCAATGTACTGAATGTTGTCCATGAAGTTGGCAATATCGTGATTGTAAACCTCCGACATGATCCGGTTTTCACCATACAAAATACTCAGGCGTCCGCGCTTGGAGTTGATGTTGTACTGCCGGCCGTTGCCCAGATGTTCGATCAGGGAACGCGGCTTGTCTTTAATAAACACCTCAATCTGGGAAATCCCGGAATTGGTCATATTGGAAAGCATGAAGTCAATCAAGCGGTAACGACCCAGAAAAGAGATCGCAGAAGCCGGGCGGTAATCCATCAGACCTGTGATGTCGACACAGGCGTCTTCAAAGTTAATAATTCCTAATGCGTCACACATACTTCCGTCCCCCTTATTTCACTCTCTTTTTTGCGATCAGTTCAATATGCTCGCTGTCCTTATGACCGACAACGGCGCCCGGACTGATTTCAACATTGTCCGCAACGATGCAGCGGGTTACCTTGGCGCCCTCACCGATCACCGCATTCGGCATGATCACAGAATCCAGGACCTGAGCTCCGCTGCCGACTTCCACGTTGGTAAACAGTACGGAGTTCTTCACACTGCCGTTAACGATGCATCCCTGGTTGATATAACAGTTGTCCACCTCGGCTTCTTCGCCGATAAACTGCGGCGGCGTCGGTACATCCTCGGTATAAATCTTCCATTGCGAATCACCCAGATCCAGCTCGTTGTCCGGATTGAGAAGATCCATGTTCGCTTCCCACAGGCTGTCGATCGTTCCGACATCTTTCCAATAGCCTTTAAAACGGTAAGCCGTCAGAATCTTGTTGTCACGCAGGAAGGCCGGAATGATATCCTTGCCGAAATCATGTTCGGAATTCGGATCTTTTTCATCGGCCGTCAGATATTTGCGCAGCGTCTTGTAGTTGAAAATATAGATTCCCATCGAAGCCAGATTGCTCTTCGGCTTCGCCGGTTTTTCCTCGAATTCGATAATCCGATCGGTTTCATCCGTGTTCATAATGCCAAACCGGCTGGCTTCCTTTAACGGAACCGCCAAAACCGCGATCGTCGCATCTGCATTGTTGGCTTTGTGATGAGCCAGCATTTTCGCATAATCCATTTTGTAAATGTGATCACCGGAAAGAATCAGCACATATTCCGCTTCCATCTGATCCAGGAAATCGATGTTCTGTGTGATTGCATCCGCCGTACCGCGATACAGACCTAATCCGGTCTTATCTTTTTCCCGCGGCGGCAGAACGAAGACGCCGCTGTCGCGCGCATCCAATCCCCAGTGGTGATCCCGTGCCACATACGAGTTCAGCAGTACGGATTCATACTGCGTCAAAACGCCGACTACGGAAATTCCCGAGTTGGCACAATTGCTTAAAGGAAAGTCGATAATACGATACTTTCCGCCGAAGTAGACTGCCGGTTTAGCGACTTTTTTGGTAAGATCAAGAAGACGACTGCCGCGTCCTCCTGCTAAAATCATGGCAACCATATTATTTTGTTTCATATTTTTAGCCCCCATAGTTTCTTTATGATTTTATTATAGCGTGTTCCTGTCTGTTTTTCAAAGATTAAAAATCATATTTTTTCAGTTCACCAAAATTGAAAAACGTACATTTTCAGTTGATAATCAAAATTATTTACGAAACTGTTGGAAAAATCCAGGTTTGAATGAATTTCTCCAATTTTTTAAACCAGTTTCGCGGAAAATTATGATGATTCTCGACATTCTCTCAATTTTATTAAAAAAGTAACCGGTTTCAATTTCATTTTTGATATTTCGATTTTTTTCACATATTGGCTGAACAATCTTATTCCCGCCAAATCCTCTTATTTGCAACTAAAATTATTACCTTTTCCGTAACCGTTTCCATTTTAAGATTATTACAAAAATAAAATAACGGTGAAGATTCCGTTATTTTTGTGTTTTCTCCGCGATTTCCGGCATTTTCACGGCTTCTCGAATGAGCTTGGCGCAGCGCTTTCCTTCCGCATCGCTGATCCCATCCAAGCGGCCGATTAAAGCCGGCATCGTCAGTTTGCTTTCACGCACGGCCAAGAGGATCCGATCGTGTTGAATCCGAATTAACAGCTCATCTCAAGCAAAACCGCAGGCTGTCAAAATCTGCCGCAGCTGCGGACTGACCGCCTGAGCTTCCGCGTCCTTATGGCAGGCGGCGAAATCGGGGAATGAGCTTCCGCAGTTCCATATCTTATCCGGCCGAATATGCTGCCAGCCGCTGTCGAAATCCCAGCTTCCTTTCAGCTGAATCCACAATCCGTTTTTTACGATCGGTTTTTTTACGCCTTCTTTAGACAGACTGAACCGGCCGATCTGAACTGGGACAGACTGCACTTTTCCTTGGTAGGCCCAATCCCATTCGCAGCGCATCCATGCCGGATCCAAGCCAAGCTGGCGGTTCCAGTCAATATCCAGTCCTGTCGGATCGACAGCTTCCACCTGATCCAGCTTACGTTTCAGTTCCATCTCAAAACCGATCCGATGATAAGTTTCACGATAGCGCTGCAGCGTCGGAACAATCAACGTGCTGCAGCCTAACCAAAGCAAAATTCCTCCAAACAAGCTCCGGCGATGATAGATGGGGAAGATGCGAAGTTCCACCGCAAACAACACAATCAAAGCGATGATCAACAGTGCAATTTCCAGCCAAAACAGAAACCGCCAACGCCACAACGTCCATCGATCCCTCTTTAGCTTCCTGAATTCAGCCATGCCCGAACCTCCGAAATGAAATACAGTGAACCGGTGATCACCACCGTCCCCTCCGGCTGAGCCCGCTGCTTCGCGCTCAGGATCGCCGTTTTCCAGTCTTCGATCAGCTCGCTGCCCTCAATTGTCAGGGCCTTGCCCGTCTGGGCCCGGAAATAATCAAACTGCGTGATGATCAGTTGGTCGCAGCACTGTTTCAATCGTTCAGCCATGCCTGTTGTTTCCTTATCCTTTAAAGCAGTAAACACAATGATCTGGGGATGCGGCAGCTCTTTTACCGAAGCACACAGCGCTTCAATCCCGGGAACATTGTGGGCCCCGTCGATGATCACTAACGGACGATGTCCCATGATTTCAAACCGGCCTGCCCAGACCGCCTGCTTCAACCCCTGAACAAGCGCTTCCTCGCTGATCTCAAACCATCCCCGTTGCCGACCTTCATTCAAACAGGTGAGTGCTACTGCGGCATTTTCGGCCTGATAACGGGCGGCCGTATTTAAAGTATACGATTTCCCCTCCCAAATGAATTGAACCGGATATCCGGGAAGAACTTTGACGGGGGAAACCGGGATCAGCCGGGCCTGCTTTTCCCTACACACGTTTTCGATTACCGATTGACATTCCAGCTGTTTTACACCGCTGATCACAACCCCTCCGGACTTCACAATCCCCGCTTTCTGCAGGGCGATGGCTTCCTCACTGTCGCCTAAGCGATCCATATGATCCAAACCGATCGATACGATCACACTGCACAGCGGATGATGCAGGGTATTGGTCGAATCCCACAGGCCGCCTAATCCGACTTCAATCACAGCGATATCGACTTTTCGTTCGATAAACCACAGACACGCAAAAAAGAAATCAATTTCGAACATCGCCAGATCCCATTGTTCGATCAATTCCCGATAGGTATCCGTGTAGCGGACGAAGGTTTCATCATTAATCCACTGATCCTGAATCCGAATGCGGTCCTGATGGGCAGTTAAATGCGGAGAGGTAAACGTCCCGACGGTATAGCCGGCCGCGCTTAAACAGCTGGCCAGATAGCTGACCGTACTGCCCTTGCCATTGGTGCCGGCAACGTGAATCGAACGGAATTGATCCTGGGGATCGCCCTGCGACGCCATGAACCGCTGAAAATGATCGAAGCCATGATGAAAATTATGCCGGGCTGTGATCCACTCTACGGCTTCCTGAATCGTTGTCATGTTAATCCTCAATCTGCCAGTCAATCGGCGTGCGGCCATGATCGATCAGAAACTGATTGGCCTTGGAAAACGGATGCGTGCCGAAAAAGCCGTAGCTGGCTGAAAGCGGGGAAGGATGCGGCGATTTGAGGATCAGATGCTTCGGATTGGTAATCACGCGCCCCTTATCCTGAGCATTGCGTCCCCACAGAATGAAAACCAGCGGATCCGGATGCTCGTTCAGTCTGCGCATGACTTCATCCGTAAATTCTTCCCAGCCCTTGCCGCGGTGCGACAGCGGTTTGGAATCTTCGACTGTCAGAACGGTGTTCATCAGAAACACCCCCTGCTGAGCCCATTTCATCAGATATCCATGATGCGGAATCGTACAGCCCAGATCGTCATGCAGCTCCTTATAAATGTTGACTAAGCTGGGCGGGACTTTGACCCCCTTGCGCACGGAAAAGCACATGCCATGCGCCTGATTGGGCTGATGATACGGATCTTGTCCCAGGATCACAACCTTGACATCGGAATAATTGGTAAATTCAAAGGCCGAAAAAACCTGAAGCCGCGGCGGATAGACGTTCGTTGTGGCATACTGCTGACGCAGAAATGCGGATAACTGCTGAAAATAAGGCTTCTGAAATTCTTCTTTGAGAAAAGGCGTCCATTCATTCTGAAACATGCTGCTCCTCCTATAATGTAAAAAAACCGGATTTTCCGGTTACATTATATCACTGATCGAGTTATTTCACCAATCCCTGCGCTTTCAGCTGATCGCGGCGGCGATGATAGATTGTCGCGTAAACAGCCATGGCGATGGGAAAGCCGGAACAGAAGATCACGGCGACAGGCAGATACAGTGAGGAAGGAAAGACCCACGAACACAGGACGATCATCGCCATCCCCAGACACCGGCCGATCGACTGGTAGGTTTCCCGCACGATCACCCGGCCGACAATGTTTTCCTGACTTGCATAATCCGCAATCGCATTCATCACGATAATCTGATAAGGGTTGGCATACATCGGCGTTGACAGAGCGTTGACCACGCCGTAGTAAACGGCGCCGCCCAGTGTTGGACAGAGCACCAGCACAACCGCACTGGAGGCGATCAGCACCGCCCCAATCTGATAGAACCGCATGCGGTTATTCCGCCGCATGGTCCGCGATACAAATGCGAATGCCAGGATGGAGATCACGGCAAACAGAGCCAGCAGCCTGCCGTAGGCACTGCCGCTGCCGTTGGTCGCGTTATAAACCAGCAATCCCGCCAACGTTAAGGACAGGGAATTGTGCATCCCGTAGAAAAAAGTTGTGATCATGCAGTAGCGCCACTGCGGATCATCCAGCTTCATCCGTTTCAGCACCGAAAACGGCTGCGGAGCACTGCGGGCTTTGACGCGCAGGGAAACCAGCGCGATCAGCGCATAAATCACCAGAACAAGCTTGAAGATTTCCACATACCCCGCCGTATCCGAAACCGCCGTGTCGATGATCAGCGTGGAAACCAACGGTGCGGCAATCGCGGAAATGTTGTTGCAGATCCCTACACCGGCCAGAAAACGTGAGCGGGACTGAGGCGAGGAAACGATTTGATTCAGACTGTTCAGACTGAGCCAGAACAAACCTTCCCCGACCCCCGTTAGCGCTGCCACAACATAGACAAGCTGAGGCGCTACAGCAAACTGATCCTGCGCCGCCAGCACAAACAGCAGGCTGAGCATGATAAAAACCAAGCCGACCGACAAAGGCCCGGCAAAGCTGTGCTTCTGCGCCCACTTGCCGCCCAGCGTAAAGAAAAAGGGAAACAATCCGATCCGCACCATCGTGTAGACCGACATCACCACCAGCGAACCGGTGTAGGCATATAAATAAACGTTCATGAACACAGCCGACATGGCATTGGCCAGATTATAAAGACTGGCGATGACCATCGTCGTCATTTCATCACGCGTCAATTTCTGCATGCTTTTCATCTGTAGACTCCAGCCTTTCACCTAACGCACAATCCCCAACTGCTTCTGATGATCCCGCTGTTTGTGATAGAACGTGGCGTACACGACCAGAATCACCGGAAACAGCGAACACAGCACAACCGCAGCCGGCAGATACAAGGATTCAGGCAGGATCCAAGAACACAAAACAATCATGACCATACCCAAACAGCGGCCGATCGACAGATATGATTCCTTGGCGATCACGCGTCCTACGATATTTTCAGTTTCCGCATAATCCTGAATCGCATTCATCATGATGATCTGATACGGATTGGCATACATCGGCGTAGCAATCGCATTGACAACACCATAATAGACCGCCCCGGCCAAGGTTGGCCACAGAACCAGCACAATCGTACTGGAAGCGATCAGCACCGCGCCGATCTGATAGTACCGCATCCGGTTGCGCCGGCGCATCGTCCGCGACACCCAGGCATAAGCCAGAATCGTCAGCACCGCGAAAACCGCCAGCAGTTTGCCATAGGCACTGCCGCTGCCGTTGGTCGCATTGTAGACCAGCAACCCCGCCAGCGTTAAGATCAGCGAATCGCGCATGCCGTAAAGAAAGGTGGAGATCATGCAGTAGCGCCACTGCGGATCATCCAGCTTCATGCGTTTTAACACGGAGAAACCGCGGTTGGCACTGCGGGCGCTGATGCGGGTGGAAAGCAGTGCAATCAGACCGTAAATCACCAGAACAATTTTAAAGATTTCAACGTAGCCGGCGGTATCGCTGCCCGCCAGTTCAATAATAAAGGTCGAGATCAGCGGAGCGATGATCGCCGACAGGTTGTTAAAGATCCCGATATCCGAGATAAACAGCGATCGCGTTTCAGCCGTGGAAACGATCTGGTTGAGGCTGTTGATGCTCAGCCAGTACAGGCCTTCGCCGATCCCGACCAGCGCGGCGACGACGTAGACCAGCTGCGGAATTTGCTCAAATCCATCGCTGGCGCCCAGCACAAACAACAGCGAAAACATGATGAAGATCAGACCGACGGTCAGCGTCTGCGAGAAGCGATGCTTCTGCGCCCACTTGCCGCCGATCGTAAAGAAAAACGGATACAGGCCGATGCGCACGATCGTATAGATCGACATCACAACCAGCGATCCGGTATAAGCATACAGGTACACATTCATAAAGACGGCCGACATCGCGTTGGCGAGGTTGTAAAAACAGTTGATCAGGATCAGCAGACGTTCATTTCCGCTCAGAGCTTTCATAACAACAATCCCCCTGGAAACATCATTTCCTTTTTTGGTCTTGAGTATCATAGCACAACCAACCATAATGTCAAACAAAATGTTGAATAAAACAACCAGCGAAAGCGAACTTTTTTCCTTCTTGGAAAAACGCTTCTTTCACTGGTTGTCCAGAACACTATAATGAGGATTTTACTGAATTATTCCAGGGGCTGACTGACGCCGCGGCAATAGACGTGTTTCAGCTGAAGATGCTCGTCGCAGACGACCAGATCCGCGTCCTTGCCAACGGCGATGGAACCTTTGCGCGCCTCCACGCCCAAGTAGCGGGCCGGGTTGATCGTAGCGGCGTTAATCGCCGTCTTTAGCGGCAGCCGGGCCTTGCGGTGCAGGTTGTCGATGCCCTGATTGACATACAGCGCAGAACCAAACAAGGTTCCGTCCGGCAGCCGGAACGCTCCTTCTTTCCCAAACTCGGCATAATCCGGATCATCCTTGCATTCGGCCGAATCCGTGACAAGAATCAGCTTGTCTTCTCCCTTCATCGTCCCGATCAGATGCGCGGTTTCAAAATGCACATGGATGCCGTCGCCAATCACCTCAGCATACAGCTCATCCAGATTCAGCGCCGCTCCGAAAATCCCCGGATTGCGGTGATGGAACGGACGCATGCCGTTGCCGCAGTGAGTAATCCCGGTGGCTCCCCAGTGCACAGCTTCCTTGACCTGATCAAAGCTGGCGCCGCTGTGTCCGCAGGAAACACGGATCTGATGTTCCGCTGCGGTCTTGACGAACGCATAGTCCTCGTCAAATTCGACGGCGCAGGTCACCGTCAGAATATGTCCGCCGGCTAAATCCTGATAGTGAAGCAGAACTTCCGGATCAGGTTTGACGATCGTATACAGATCCTGAGCGCCGTGAAACTGATGCGAGATGAAGTTGCCTTCCATATTGATGCCTAGGATTTCCGCTCCTTCTGCCTCGGTTTCGATGGCCTGCTTTAAAATCGGCAGCGCCTGTTCGTTTTTCTGAACACTTTGCGTCGCCGTCGTCGCCAGAAACGAAGTTACCCCTTCCTTCGGCATGTGCTTCTGCCAGCGCTGCATCGCTTCCAGCGTTGGAGCTCCTGCTTCACAACGGTTCCAGCCGTGGGTATGAATGTCGATAAATCCCGGCAGAATCCAGTGATCCGCGGCATCGTAATCCGCTGATTTTTCACCATACGGCAGCAGTGCCTGAATCCTTCCGTCTTCGATTTCCAACTGCTGCGGCACAAACGTACCGTCGATCCAGACATGCGTGCTTTGAATGATCATATTATGCCTCCTTGATTTCCTTAAGCTCAGTATAGCACGGCACCGCCGGTTGTCCAGCCCAAAGAAAAACCACGCCGCAGCGTGGCTTCATGAAAAGCAGTATTGGAAGTAAGCTTCATATTCCGCCTGGGATATCGTCGTCGTCGTCGCTGGGTCAAATTCATATTTCTCCCGCAACTGCAGCGTCGGGGCGTCGATCAGAAAGAAATCGTACATCACCCGTCCGGGCTGATCCGGCACCGGGTCGTCAAAGGTGGCGTCAAGGTAGCGCATTTCGCCATCCAGACTGACCAGATTCCAGGCGTGATCCATCGTGTTGCTGAAAACCTTGATCGAACCGATCCCGGCCGCTTCCAGAAGCAGATCCATCGCTTCCATGTAGCCGGAACACGTCGCCTTGCCTCTTTCAAACACGCCGGAGGCCCGAAAAGCCAGACTTTGTTTTCGTTCCGCCTCACTCAGCTTCGCCGCCTCTGTATCATATTGGGTGTGCAGCACCAGCCAGTCATGCAGCGTCTGAATGACCTCCCGCTGATCCTGATTCGGATTGATGAGTTCTGTGACCAGCCGCTGTGCCTGAACCCGGCTGCGCTGCAGCTGCTGCTCATCTTCCATCGTGATCGTAAACTCTGTTCTTCGCGTGCCGTTCATCATCCGGCGCTGACTATACTGAGCTTCAAAGGTGGAAGGTGCAAGCGCCAGGGCATAGATGAAGATTTTATCGAGATCCAGATCCTCATCGGCGATCATCGCCGCTTTGCGCTGACCCGAATGAACCAGATTGCCGATCAGCAGTCCGGCTTCCATTTCACTGCTCACAACATAACAGCCCTCGCTGACATCGCAGCTGATCTTCTCGAATTCCTGCTGCGGCCGGTACAGCGACTCGCTGAACGTCACGATCTCCCGTTTGCCGCCTAGCAGATCAGGCAGCTTCAGCGAAGTTTGGGAACAGGCTGACAGCCCTAAGCTCAAAACTAACAAAATTGCGAATCGTTTTTTCATAACCCTGTCCCCTTTCTTTTATCAGTATACCACGTTCGGCGGATTTCTTTCTTTCGTTTCCCTTTCTTTTTTTGTATAATGAGAACGCAAAGGAGGCGCATCTATGCTTCAAAGAACCATGTCGTTAAAAGAAATGATGGATTATCGTCCGATGGAGGATGATTTAATGCAATGTCCGGAAACCGTAACCGGATTCATGCGGCTGTGCGTCGTGGCGCCGAACCGGGAAAAAGCTTATGATTTCCTGCGGCACATGATGAATCCGCCGTATCGCCAGCTGGCCCTTAACAGCTTTGAGGATTGTCTGAACACGATCCATTACGACTTTGACGGTGCCCAGGCCGCGAAGCCGACGTTTATCTTAATGGCGGAATACCGCGTAACCACCGATAAGCCGTCGCTGCAGGCGTTAATGGAAGCGGTAATCGAAAGCCGTCCAGACGCCGATACCGATATCATCGCCGACTGCTTCATGAAAAGCGATGAGGGCGACGGCTGTCTTCGGATCTATTCGCATGAAGGAAAAGTTCATGCCGCAATGCTGCAGTAATCTCTGGCGTTACCCAGCCTAAAAGGGAATTGGACTTCCTACAAAAAAAGCAAACCGATTGGGTCTGTTCTGAGTGATCCGCCTTTGATGAGGTCATCATTCAGAACGCCGAAACTCCGTTCGCTTTTTTTATTTCGTTTTTTAGGGAAATTACTCCGTTGGCGCCGGCTCTTCTCGCTTTTGAATGTGCAGCAGTGTCAGAACAGCCTGGTCGGTAATGTTCGCCATCATGTTGGTAAACCGCTCAAAGCCTTCCTGACGGTAGGCATCTTCCGGTTTAATCTGAGCATAGGAGCGCAGATAGATGCCCTCGCGCAGCCGGTTCATCGAATCGACGTGATCATTCCACTGATGATCAATCACCGATAACAGAATCATCTTTTCCAGCTGAGCGATCTGCAGCGGCGCTTCCGCTTTTTTGCGCTGATGCTGCTTCTGGAATTCTTCTGCCAGAAGCGCCTTCAATGTCTTCTCATCCTTCGCCTGCTCCAGTTCAGGCCGGATCTCATCCAATAACCAGGTTTTCTCGGCTTCCTGCAAGACAGCATCTGCTTGTGCTGGATTGGCGTGTTTGGCGCGCAGCAGGGAAGCTGCCAGACTGGCTGCCGCCTGATCCATCAGGGAAGCCACCAGTTCGCTCAAGTCCTGCTGCATTAAAATCTGATCCCGCTGCCCAAAGATAATCCGGCGCTGTTCCATCAAAACGTCATCATATTCCAATACGCGTTTGCGGGAATCGTAATGCAGATCCTCCGCCCGCTTCTGAACCAGGTCGATGGTTCTGCGCAGCTTTTCCGCCGGGAGTTTATCCTCGCAGAATTTCGCAATGCTTTCCTTCTGCAAATCCGAAGCATACTGGATGATGAAATCATCCTGCATCGACACATAGAAACGCGAAAAGCCCGGATCGCCCTGACGGCCGGCGCGGCCGCGCAGCTGATTGTCAATGCGCTTGGATTCATGCCGTTCCGTTCCCAAGACCGCCAGACCGCCCAGTTTGACGACCCCCTCACCCAGCTTAATATCGGTACCGCGTCCGGCCATGTTCGTCGCGATCGTCACAGCGCCCCGTTGCCCTGCCCGAGCGATGATCTCCGCTTCCTGGGCATGGTTTTTCGCGTTCAGAACGGGATGCGGAATTTTTTTCTGGCTTAAGCGCTGTGATAAAATTTCACTGATCTCCACCGAAGGCGTGCCGACCAGAACCGGCTGGCCTTGGGCATGCAGACGGACGACTTCGTCAACGATCGCATCGTATTTCTCACCTTTGGTTTTAAACACGGCATCGGGATAGTCGAGCCGGGCGATCGGTTTATTGGTCGGCACGACGATCGTGCGCATGTTATAGATGCTTAAAAATTCTTGTTCTTCTGTTTTCGCCGTTCCGGTCATGCCGGCCAGCTTGTCATACAGGCGGAAGAAGTTCTGATACGTGATCGTCGCCAACGTTTTGGTTTCCTGCTTGATGCCAACCCTTTCCTTAGCCTGGATCGCCTGATGCAGACCGTCGGAGAATTCCCGGCCTTCCATCTTCCGGCCGGTAAACTGATCGACGATGATAACCTCGCCGTCTTCCACGACATATTCGACATCCCGCATCATGATGTAGTTGGCTTTTAGTGCCTGCTGGATATAATGCACCAGATCGGCATGGCTGTGATCGTATAGATGGGCAACCTTGAAGAACCGTTCGGCATGAACGATGCCTTTTTCACTCAGATAGACCTGTCGTTCCTGAGGATCAACTTCCACCTCGTCCTGGCGCAGCGCCTTGACAAACTGATCGGCCATTAAATACTGCTTATTCAGCATTTCCCCAGCGCCGGAAATGATCAGCGGTGTCCGGGCTTCATCGACCAGCACCGAGTCGACTTCATCGACCAATGCGAAATGCAGTCCGCGCAGCACCCGGCTTTCCAGATTCATGACCATGTTGTCGCGCAGATAATCAAAGCCCAGTTCGGAATTGGTCGTATAGGTAATATCGCAGGCAAACGCCGCCCGTTTCTGCACGGAAGTCAGCGTGCGGTCGTTGCAGCCGACCGTCAAGCCCAGAAAGCGATATATCTGTCCCATCCATTCCGCATCACGGTGAGCCAGATACGGGTTCACGGTCACGACATGCACACCCTGACCAGCCAGAGCGTTGAGATAGACGGGCAAAATCGAGGTCAGCGTCTTGCCTTCCCCGGTTTTCATTTCCGCAATATCGCCCTGATGCAAAAGAATGCCGCCGATCAGCTGGACGGGATACGGACGTTCACCGATCACCCGTTCCGCCGCCTCACGGGCTGTGGCAAAGGCTTCCGGAAGCAGATCATCGAGGCTCTCGCCCTGACTTAAACGATTTCGGAACTGTTCGGTTTTGGCCTGCAGATCAGTGTCGGACAGCGCCTTATATTCGCTGCCCAGGGCTTCAATTTTTTTCGCCAGCTTTTCCGCCTTGGCCAATTGACGGCCATCGGGACTGAGTGATTGTAAAAGATTCATATTTTTCCTCCTGTTTATTTCAATGCTTCATTCAAATCAAAGCTGAAAAGGAGGAGCCAGGCGTCCGACAGGCACAGCCAGAACTTTCGGTTTCGCCACCTGCGCGCACAGCTGTACGGTTAAGCGCTGATCCAAAAAACTTGCCGGCAGATCCACCCGCGGCGGCTGAGCCTTGCCCAGAGCCAGATCTGTGGAAAAAACGGCAGTCTTCTTTTTATTCAGACCTTCTGCCAGCTGCAGCTGAGCTTCTTTCTCAGTCTGTGCCTCATTCTGCACCGTTAACTGGGCAGGCAAAAGCAAAGGCGGCACCAGCAGCAGGCCGCAGGATAAAAGCAGGCAGAACGTCAGTGACAGTCCTCGTAATAACCAGGAAATCATCGTCAGTGCCTCCTTCCCTGCGCATTGTGAGTTTCAATATCCGTATAATCATACACTGTTTGGACCGCTTTGGCAATCCTCCGGCAGTTTCACTTCAACTTCAGCGCCGGCGTGATCTCAATTCCCCACTCCGCCGCCATTTGTTCCGCCTGACGGACGGCATCATCCACCAGACAGCGTGGATCATGGGCATCCGAGCTGATGATTGTGGTCAGCTTGTATTTTTTGCTTAACATCCAGATTTCACGATTCGGATAGCCGGTCGGCCGGCGCAGGCCGTTCGCATTGATCTCCACGGCGACCTTGAGCTTTTCACATTCCGCAAAAATCCGATCCATGCATTCCATCACCAGCGGCGTCGGCCGGTCATAGTTGACCAGAATGACATCCGGATGGGCAAGCAGCTGAAAAAAACCGGTGTTCAGAGCCACGATGACATCCGCGGTATATTGACGGGTTTCCGCATCCCGGTCTTTCATCGCAAAGTAGTCATAGCGATGGTCTGCGCTTTCATGCTGGCCCAGAATCCACAGCGGCACATCGTGATGATCGCGCAGCTGCACGAAGCGCTCCAGGGCTTCAGGAAAATACTCGCATTCAAAGGCTTTAAACAGTTCAATTTGCTTCCCATAGCGCTCGATGACCGCCTCCGCTTCCGTCAGATAGGCCGGCATATCGCTCCAGGGCATCCGCGGCCCCATCGGCATTTCGCTGGCTACATGCTCGCACACCGCCATACTCTGTAAGCCGCAGCGCAGACCTTCCTTCACATAATCTTCTAAGTTTCCCCGACCATGACGGCACCAATGGGAATGAGAATGAACATTGCTGATCATAAAATCCTCCTTGCGAAGTCATCGCTTCGCTCATTTAACAGAAAAAGCACGGTTGCCCGCGCTTGTTTTATTTGACGAGTACGACCATCGTGATCGGATTGACCGCCAGATTGCGGACCATCACCGGCGTGGTCAATAAGCCGGCTTCGTTGAAAATCAGCTGATAATCTTCTTCCAGCTCAACATACTGAACCGCATTGGACGGATTGAAGAACACTTTGATCGTTTGATAGCCGCCATATGCCTGCACATCATTGAGCTGATACAGAAGCATCTGCCCTTCCGTGACCTCAAAATGCACATGTTCCTCGATTTCCGCAGCGCTGGCAAAGCGGAATGCCCGAATCAGCCGGCGCAGCCGCACGCAGTCGCGGGTAAACTCAACGACTTCCTCATGCCGGTTTTTGCGTTCCCAATCGATCTGGTTAATGTTGTCGGGGGCATTGTACGTATTATGATGCCCGTATTTTGTCCGGCAGAATTCCTGCCCGCTCTGCAGAAACGGCACGCCCTGAGCGACCAGCGTCACCGCGATCATCAGCTTCTGCCGCTTGACGCGCAGCTCACGCACTTCATCTTTGCAGCAGTCCTTCATCTTATCCCAGCCCGTCGCATTGTCGTGGCATTCAATATAGTTGATGCTCTGAGTCGGCTGTTGGTAAATCTTATACATTTCCTTATTCAGCGTATTGGCACACAAGGCCGACATCATATCATGCGCCTGATATAAATTGCCGGTCGCATAGCCTTTCGCCTGAACGTCAAATTCAGACGTTTTGCCTTTGACAACATCGCGGAAGTAGTCGTTGAAATGCGCGACCTCCGGCATTTTCGCATTGTTGCGCTGGCAGGCCTTCAGATCGTCGTTCAGCGCGGTCGGCAGATCCCAGCCTTCGCCATAAACCATTAGCTCGGGTTTCAGCCGGCGGCCTTCCTTGACAACACAGTTCATCGTATCGACATCATGCACGCCCATTAAATCGAAGCGGAAGCCGTCGACATCATAAACTTCAATCCAGCGGCAGACAATGTCCACGATATATTTACGCACCATCCGTTTGATAGAATCGGTATCGTTGCCGCAGAAGGATCCGTTGGACAGAAAGCCGGAAGGCGTAGTCCGGAAATAATAGTGAGGAACGCATTGATCAAACGCTGAAAACTGAATATCGTAGTGATGGTTGAACACAACGTCCAGATTCACCCGCAGGCCATGCGCATGCAGCGTCGCAATCAGCTGCTTCAGCTCACGCACCCGGCAGCGCGGATCGTTGGGATCACTGGCATAGCTGCCCTCCGGACAGCCGTATTGGAGCGGATCATAGCCCCAATTATAAAACAGCTCCGGATGTTCCTCATCGACCGTCGCAAAATCCGCAACCGGAAGCAGCTGCACATGCGTCACGCCTAACGAAGTCAGATAATCCAGTCCCGTCGGTTTTCCCGCTAAGGCGGTTCCCGTTTCACACAGTGAACGATACTGGCTGTGCGTCGTGGTTCCGCATTCCTTCTGATGGGTAAAGTCGCGCACGCTCACTTCATAAATCACCGCGTCGGTATAGCGGGCAAACGGCGGCAGCGCGGATTGAGGCATTTCCGTCATCCGCTTCCAATTGACCAATCCGCTGCGGCGGCCGTTGGCTGTCGAGGACAGCGCATACGGATCAGGACTGCAGTGGATTTCCCCATTGACCTTGACCTGATAGAGATACGTTCCGCCATCCCAATCACCCGCAGCTTCCGTCCGCCAAACACCTTTGTCCCCGCGCGTCATCGCCAACAGCACCTGTTTCTCACCTAAACGCAGATCCAGCTGTACTTCATTTGCGGTCGGCGCCCACAGCACAAACCGCGTCTGGGTTTCCTCACAAAACGCTCCCAATTCACCCGTATAAGCAAAATCTTCATCAAAACGGGAAGTTTGGACAATCCGGCGGAATTGCAGCACGGCCCGATGACCATGTTCCTCCACGATTTCCACGGCTTCCCCCATCCGGATATCGGCTGGGCCAGTCAACGTATATCGGGTATAGCTCTCATGCGATTCCAGTTCTCGGATCTGACAGGCCGTCACTTCCCCCTGCGTCCGTTCCAGATAAAACCGATCGCTTTTCCCGTTGTAAAACCGCTGTGACAAATACACTACAATTTTTCCATAATCGTCCAGAAAAGCTTCCATGCTTGTATTTTCTTTCATTTGTTCCCTCTTTTCTGCTGCTGTCTTTTTCACATTCTCAAAATTCGCCTGTTCTTCTATTATAATGGACAAGCCGCACTCTCAACAAGCATTTCCCACTTACTTTTTCAAGAAAGACCAAAGAAAATCCCGCATCATTTGAAAAATGCGGGATGTTTTGCTTATTTATCGTCGATGCGTACCGGAGAAATATGCCAGATCTCATCGGCATACTGCTGAATTGTACGGTCAGAACTGAAATATCCGGATTTGGCAATGTTGATCAGACAAGCCTTTGCCCATTGTCCCCGATCGGCATACCGGCGCTGAATTTCTTCATGCGCAGCCGTATAGCTGGCAAAGTCGGCCAATAAGAGATACTCGTCGTTCTTATACATCAGCTCATCGAAAATCAGCTTGAACTCATCGTGATCCTCTGCCCAAGTTCCGTCAACCAACGAATCCACGGATTTCTTAATCCGTTCATCCTCGTTGTAGTAATCCCAGGCATTGTAGTTCTTCTTCAGCTCGGTTACCTGATCGACCGTCAAGCCGAAGATCACATCGTTGTCCCGGCCGACGCGTTCATCAATTTCAACGTTGGCTCCATCCAGCGTTCCCAGCGTCATCGCGCCGTTCATCATGAACTTCATGTTGCCGGTGCCGCTGGCTTCCTTGCCGGCTGTGGAAATCTGTTCAGAAACATCCGCCGCGTTCATCAGCACTTCCGCAATTGAAACGCTGTAATTCGGGATAAATACCACTTTCAGCATCGAATTGACCGCCGGATCGTTGTTGATCACCTCGCCCAGACTGTTGATCAGCTTGATTACCTTCTTGGCGAAGTAATAAGCTGGAGCGGCTTTGGCCGCGAAGATAAAGGTCGTCGGTGTGATCGTAAACGACGGATCTTCCTTCATCCGCTGATAGAGATAGATGATATGCAGGGCGTTGAGCAGCTGCCGCTTATAGGCATGCAGACGCTTGGCCTGAACATCGTAAATTGAATTCGGATCGATTTCAACCCCACAGCGTTCCTTGACCAGTTTCGCCAGGATTTCCTTGCGCTGATGCTTGATTTCCAGAAACTGATTCTGAATTGCCGGATCATCCACATGATCCATCAGCTTTTCGATCTCATTGAGGTCATACTCAAAGCCTTCGCCGATCAGCTCGTCAAGCATCTTCCGCAGCTGCGGATTGGAATAAAGCAGCCAGCGGCGGTGGGTGATGCCGTTGGTCTTGTTGTTGAACTTATCCGGATACAGCCGGACAAAGTCGCGGAACAAATCATGGATCAGAATCTCGGTATGCAGCTGAGCGACGCCGTTGACACTGTGCGAGCCGACGACCGCCAGCGACGCCATGTGAACCTGATCATCCTTCAAAATCGCAACGCGGTAAGCCATATCGCGTTCATAGGGGAACTTCTCCGCGACTTCTTTTAAGAAGCGGCGGTTAATTTCCTCAATAATCATATAGATTCTTGGAAGCAGGCGCTGAACAAAGGCAATCGGCCATTTTTCCAGCGCTTCCGACAAAATCGTATGGTTAGTATAAGCCATGACGGCCGTGGTGATTTCCCAGGCATGATCCCAATCATAGTGATATTCATCCATCAAAACCCGCATCAGTTCCGGAATCGCCAATACCGGATGGGTATCGTTGAGCTGAATCGCAATCTTTTCGCCCAGGTTATTCAATGTCGGATAGACGCGCAGATGCGATCGGATAATCGATTTCACACCCGCGGAAACAAAGAAATACTGCTGCTTTAAGCGCAGAATTTTACCGGCGTCCGTAGAATCATCCGGATACACGTTCAGACAGATCTCCTGCAGCTCCTGCAAATACAGACGGAAATCCTTGTTGGTCGGGATGATGTCGGAAGCCTCAGCCGACCACAGCCGCAGCGTGTTGGTTTCCTTGGTGCCATGACCGACGACCGGCATGTCATACGGTACAGCCCGGATGTGTTCCGCATCGACATGTTCAAAAATCAGTTCGCCGTTTTCATCCTTGCGCATCTCGACATGTCCCCAAAACTTCACGTCTACCGCGCTTTTCGGCTTGCGGACCTCCCAGACGTTGCCTAACGTCAGCCACTGATCCGGAACTTCCACCTGATAGCCGTTTTCAATTTTCTGACGGAACAGACCGTATTGATAACGGATGCAGTTGCCGTTGCCCGGCAGCTGCAGCGAAGCCAGCGAATCCAGGAAGCAGGCTGCCAGACGGCCTAAGCCGCCGTTGCCCAAACCGGCATCGGACTCCAGGTCTTCCAGCTCGTTAATGTCGATATCCAAATCCTGCAGGCCGTCGCGAACAAGCTCATAAATGCCTAAATTCATCAGATTATTGGTTAAAAGCCGGCCGATCAAGAACTCCATCGAGAAGTAATACATCTGCTTGGCTTCCTCCGCCGCAATCTTCTCTTTCGTTTCTTTCCAATGGATGCCCGCAAAATCACGAACCATCTCGCCCAGCACCATAAATCGTTCTGTCGGATGGGACTGTTCGACAGAGCGTCCGTAATTTTCCTCGATCCGTTTGGTGAATTCTTCTACGAATTCCTGTTTGTTATTGAACATAAAATTCCTCCCGCGTGTATTTTACCAGTTTTTCCCTAAAACGCAATCGCTTCCTGTTAATCAAAGCGGTTACTTCCTCATTTTTACCTAATTCAGCGTTACTATTCGTTTTTTTCCTTAATCCTGATTCCTGTTTAATCGAACTTTTTTCAAGAAAAGGGCCCCTGCAGCGAATTTTCCCCAATACGACCGTGTGCTGCAGGGGCGCTTCTTAATCCCTAATCGGCTTGCTTACGGACGGCAGTTTTCTTCTTTTTCACCGCTTTGGCTTCCGGCAGCGCCTGCGGCTTTTCCATCGGTTCGCTCTTAGCTTTTCCGGTTTTCTTCGGCGCTTTCTTCTTTGCGGTCTTCTTGCAGATAAGCAGGATGCCCGCAAACGGAGCGACGCGGATATCCAGCGACTGTTCAAAATGATGAGCCGGCACGGTTTCTGTCGCTACCGGTTTGAAGTTGCACATGTTGCAGCCCTCATAAATATCTTTTTCCGTATTGAGCAGTTCACTGTAAGCACCCGCCTGCGGCACGCCGATGCGGAAATGTTCATAGGACGCCGGCGTCATATTGAGAACGACGACCATGATGTTCTGTTCATCTTCGCGATAGTAGCTGTACACGCTCTGATCGCCGTTGTCCGCGTCGATCCAGCGGAAATACTGGTGATCATAATCATAGCGGCTCAGCGCCCGATGGTGCGAGTAAATCCGGCTGATATCCTGGAAATACCGCGCAAAGGCCGCATGCCGGGAATAGCCTAACAGGAACCAGTCCATTTCCCGGGCTTCGTCCCATTCGCGGAACATTCCGATCTCATTGCCCATAAAGTTCAGCTTTTTGCCCGGATGGGTGAACTGATAGAGATAGAGATTTTTCGCCTGGGCAAATTTCTGATCATAGCTGCCCCACATCTTATCGACAATCGTATGCTTGCCATGCACGACCTCATCATGGCTTAACGGCAGGATGAACCGCTCAGAATAGAAATACGCCATGGAGAAGGTCAGCTCGTTGTGATGATATTTGCGGTAGATCGGATCGCGGCCGTAATATTTCAGCGTGTCGTTCATCCAGCCCAGATCCCACTTATAATCAAAGCCCAGTCCCAGCTCCAGCGTCGATTTGGTGACTTTCGGATAATCCGATGAATCCTCCGCGATCAGCATCACTTCCGGATATTTCTTTGACAGATAATAGTTCTGACGGCGGATAAAGGCGAGCGCGCCCTCATTGGTGCCGCGGTTCTTGTTTCCGCCCCAGTAGATGATGTTGCTGACGGCGTCGATGCGGATGCCGTCGATATGGTACAGATCGCACCAGAACGAAGCCGACGACATTAAGAAGCTGCGGACTTCCTCTTTCCACAGATCAAAATTCATCGTTCCCCATTCACTGTGCGCGTCATTGACGCTTGGATACTCATACAAAGCTTCCCCATCGAAATACCGCAGACCATGGCTGTCCTTGACAAAATGCACCGGAACCATATCAAGAATCACCCCGATATGCTGACGATGGCATTCGTTGATGAATTCCATCAGATCCTTGCATTGCCCATAGCGGGAAGTACAGCTGAAATAGCCGCTGGCCTGATAACCCCAGCTGCCGTCAAACGGATGTTCATTCAGCGGCATCAGTTCAATGTGCGTAAAGCCGTGTTCCTTGACATACGGAATCAGCTCTTTCGTCAGTTCACGATAGCTCAGCCAATATGGCCCATTCTTTTTCCAGCTGCCGGCATGCACTTCATAGATGTTCAGCGGTTCTGCGAAGTTCTTGGACCGTTCGCCCAGCCAGATTTGATCCTTCCATTGGAAGCCTTTTAAATTCACGATCACCGAAGCGCTGTTCGGCCGCATTTCGCTGTAAAACGCATACGGATCGGACTTATCGAAAACATTCCCGGCTGAATCCTCAATCCGGTATTTATACAGCTGTCCTTCCTTCAAATCAGGAATAAACAGGCTCCAGATGCCCTGATCTTCCGGCAGGCGTTCCATCTTGGCATTTTCGCCGTTCCAGCCGTTAAAATCGCCGACGACCTGAACGCTGCGCGCATGCGGCGCATAGACCGTAAAACGCACACCGTTGACGCGCTCATAGGTGAAATGAGCGCCGAAAAGCTCGTAAGCATCAATACAGTGCCCCTGGTGAAAACTTTCAATGAGTGTTGTCTGATTCATGGATTTCCTCCTGTTTCTCTCTCTTTCTTTTATGCCGAAAACCGCTGAACATGTCTATTCCTTCCAGCGTTTTTTCCAGCATCATGATCTCCATTCCTCCAGATTTCAATTCAAAAGAGAGCGGCTTCCGCCTTGTTCTATCTACTATCATATTACAACATTGACTCCCACAGTTCAATCTTTTCTTGTCATCTTTTGTAAGCCCTTTCTTAAAGAGTACTCTGAATAGAAGCCTGTCTTCAGCGGTGAAGGTTGAATCAAATGATTCAGGAAATAATTACCTCTGCGGATAAAACAGGCACTTCGGACCAGCCTGGAAAATTGAAGCCGACTGAAATTCGGCTCATTGAGTGGGAATTGATTTTCCACTGCTTCGGACCCTTCGCAGAATTTCGGCTTTTTCAGTCCGGCCCATCAGTGTGTAGTATTGTTCCCAACAGGTCAGGGAATGCAGCGGAATGATTTCTCCTTCCAGCTGAATGTAGTCTTCTATTTCTTCCGGTTTCAAGGGAAAGGCATAAGCGTGTCCTTCGCTTTCGATCACCAAGCCGCCGATGATGTCAATCTCGGTCCCATCAACCGTCCATTCCATAAAGCAGCGGGAATGAAACTGCGCTGAGGAAGTTGCTGAATGCAAAGTACCGATTTTTGCCAATAAGCTTCTGACCTGTTTTTCAGCGTGTTCATCAATCATCAAATCCAAATCGTGAAAATCGGAAACGATTCCTTTCAGGTACAGCAGCGCGGAACCGCCCACAGCCCACAAAATTTCTTCTTCGTTCAGCAGCCTGGCTATACGAGCTAAAACCTGCAGCTTCGCTTCTTTTGTCATGATGTCTGCACCGCTCAATCCATGCGCAGATATAACCTGCGGAAAAAAGCGGGATAGATCCGCTGATAGAGCTCCGCAATTCGTTTTCGTTTCTGCTTCGGATCCAAGCTGGCCGCCAGATCCAGCGTCAGCACGGCATAATCAACATGGTAGAGATGAAGCTGAATATCCGTCAGCTGCGCTCCGGCCCGCAGGTAAAAGGCAATCCGTTTCTGCGCCTGTTCCGTCTTGGCCGCTTCGGCTTCGATCACAATCATTTCCTTTTGGGCAAACAAAATTTTCAGTTCATTCAAAAACTGCGTCCCCTGTCCCTGCGCGCGATAAGCTTTCAAAATCGCGAAATAATCCAGAAGCAGACATTGCTGGCGGACATCCTGTTCGAGGACGGCATAGCCGATCAGCTTGTCTTGTTGGTAATAGCCCAAACACAACGCGATTTCTTTACGCTTCTGGGCCAGTATACGATTCAGCGGCTTCAGCTCATCGCTGGGAAAATCCTGCTTCATCGCCTGGTTGTAGATCGCTTTCATCGTTGCTTCACTTAACGGTTTAATCATACATGCTCCTTCATCAAATCAGATAAGGCAGGAAACTGGAAAAAATAAAAGAGGCCGATAGGCCTCAAAGCAGATTGGTTTGATTAAAGAACGGTAACGTTGACTGCGCGAGTCTTGCCGCTTCTTTCGTCGTTTTCAACGTCGTAAGAAACTTTCTGTCCTTCTTCCAGGGACTTGTAGCCGCTTCCGTTGATGCCAGAGAAATGAACGAAGATATCACCCTGTCCGTTGTCGTCAGAGATAAATCCATAGCCCTTCTCAGCGTTAAACCATTTTACTTTTCCAGTATTCATTATGAAATACCCTCCTTATTGAATTTAGAACTTAATGGGTCAATAAGCTAAAACGCGCTTGAAATCACCTCTTGAAGCATGATCTCACAGCGCGTTATCATATCATCCAACGGTCTAAATCTGTTAATATTATATGCTCAAACAAAAAAGTTGTCAACTACTTCCAGACATCGTTTATGCCAAATTTCAAACCCACGGCCGCCTTGGCTCAGCGCTCATCCGAGGTAAGAAATAACCTTGCCTAAATGATCGCAATTGAGCTGAAATACAGGCGCCTTTCTTGCTTAATTTTTGGTTTCTGCCCGCTTCCTATCGCATAGTGTTAGCGGATAAATCAAAGCCTGCTGCAAAGCGTAGATCAACCAAGCCAAACTTCAAAATCAAACAAAAAGAATGAAGCTGACAGCTTGCTGAGACCTGCCTGCTTCATCCTGTTTTTCTATATGTGATTTTTTTGTTTCAAGGCCGCCGCGATCAGGCCGACAAACAGCGGATGTGCCTTATTGGGCCGGCTTTTGAATTCCGGATGATACTGCACCGCAACAAAATACGGATGATCCTTCAGTTCAATCGCTTCGACCAGCTGCCCATCCGGTGAGGTTCCGCTGATCCGCATTCCCTTGGCCTCAAATTCATCACGATAGGCATTGTTGAATTCATAGCGATGGCGGTGACGTTCCTGGATTTGCTGAAGGCCGTAGATGGAAGCCAGCCGTGATTCAGGCTGAATGACGCAGGGATAAGCTCCCAGACGCATGGTTCCGCCCTTTTCAATCTCATCGGATTGATCGGCCATAAAGTCAATGACCTTATGCGGACTGGCCGGATCAAATTCCCGCGAATGCGCATCGGCATAACCCAAGGCATGACGGGCGAATTCAATCGCTGCCGTCTGCATCCCCAGACAGATGCCTAAATATGGAATTCCTTGCTTGCGGGCATAATGCGCCGCCGCAATCTTGCCTTCAATTCCTCGGTCACCGAAGCCGCCGGGAACTAAAATTCCATCACATTCCCCAAGTATCGCTTCCGCCGTTTCTTCCGTCACGGTTTCCGCTTCAATCCAGCGGATATCCACATCAGTGCCGTTGGCATATCCGCCATGCCGCAGAGCTTCAGCGACCGACAGATAAGCATCGCGCAGCTTCACATATTTGCCGACCAGACCGATCGTCACCTGACCTCGGCTTTGACGGATCCCCTCCAGCATGTTGTTCCATTCCGTTAAATCACAATCGGCGCAGTCCAGCTGCAGCAGTTCGCATACCTTGTCTGACAGATGCTGCTCCTGCAGCATGATCGGCGCTTCATACAATACCGGAACGGTGCGGTTTTCAATCACGCAGTCCGGCTGCACATTGCAGAACAAGCTGATCTTTTCTTTTAAAGAGGCCGGCAGCGGCTGATCACAGCGGCAGACAATGATATCCGGCGTGATCCCATTCGCCCGCAGTTCACGGACAGAATGCTGCGTAGGTTTTGATTTCAGCTCTCCGCTGCCCTCAATATACGGAATCAGGGTCACGTGCATGAACAGACAGTTTTCCTTTTTGACTTCCAGTGAAATCTGACGGATGGCTTCGATGAACGGCTGGCTTTCAATATCGCCGATCGTGCCACCGATTTCCGTAATCACGACGTCAGCGTTGGACGATTCACCTACCGAATAGATAAACTTTTTAATTTCATTGGTAATGTGCGGAATCACCTGCACGGTTTCGCCCAGGTATTCGCCCCGACGTTCTTTATTCAGGACATTCCAGTAGACCTTGCCGGTTGTCAGATTGGAAAAACGGTTCAGGTCTTCATCAATAAAGCGTTCATAGTGCCCTAAATCCAGATCGGTTTCCGCGCCGTCTTCGGTCACGAACACCTCGCCATGCTGATAGGGACTCATTGTACCGGGATCTACATTGATATATGGATCCAGCTTTTGAGAGGCTACCTTCAATCCCCGGCTTTTTAAGAGCCGTCCTAAGGAAGCAGCGGTAATTCCCTTACCCAAGCCGGACACAACTCCGCCCGTGACAAATATATATTTCATATTCTTTTTCTCCTCATTCCTGTTGATATGTTTTTATAACCTGCAGCGCGGCTTCGCAGCGGCTGATCCGCTGATTCATCGCCATTTTTTCCAAAGTATGATGGGCCTCATCCTCACTCATGCCGCTTTCGATTAAAACACGCTTGGCCTGAGCAATTTGCCGGATCTGTTCAGCCAAGTTTTTCAATTTCGGACTTCGCTGCAGCAATTCCGGCGCCTGCTCGCTGATCTGCTTTAAAACGCCGTCAAGCCGCAGCGGGCGGAGACAAACGATCACATTGCGCGCAGAAAGCTCCGCATTCGGCTTCTTTGAAACCCAAAACAAAAAATATGTATCCGGGAATTTCGCGGCCATCTCAGCCAGCTGACTCAGGGCCGTTTCCTCTTGGGAAGGGATATCTACCAAGACCAGCTCCGCTCCTGCCTGGTTTAATTGAATACAGGCTGCCGAAAGCGTGCTGACCTGTTGGGACAACTGCCAGCCGCAGCGATGAATCAGACTGATTAAACGAGCTTGAGCGCTCAGCGCATTATTCACTAATAAGACTCTCAGCATTTGCTTTCGCCTGTCTTTCCTCTATTAGTGTGGACATGACGGGCTGGTTCCATTCCCGCGCAAGAGCCCGATTTGTATTTCCATCCGGCAACCCGCAGAAGATCAGACGGTTAAAACGGACATCATGATCCTGATCGACACGGAAGGAAAAACGCTTGTTTTCTTGCATAGGCTTCACCTCATTTTCAACAAAGAAAAAGGGGATATGAAAAGCTGTCTTTTCATGAACCCCTTTGTTCAACGGGAATTATTATACAGGACTCAGTTTTTCGTTTCAAGAATTTTTTAATTTTTTTCAAACCGTTCTCTTTTCCAGTTTCAGGAGTGATGGAAGAAAGCACGAACTAGACTTTACTTCAAAGCAGAAAGCCAAAACCTTTTTTGCAAAACAGCTGCGAACCTGGATCATCGTGTTGATAAAAGATTACTCCAGAATACCGCGGAACCAGCGGTTCGCGCTTTTCTGTTTTCGTTCACCCATGAATTCTCTTGCTGAATCCCGCTTGACAGTTTTGTATTAATGTATTATTGTATTAATAAGATAACACATTAACTGATTTACATTCACATGGGGGAGGATGAAATGATGAAAATCTTATTGTATTTTGAAGGCATGAAGTTTATTTCCAAATCCGGCATCGGCAAGGCATTGAGTCATCAGAAAGCGGCGCTGACTTATGAAGGAATTGAATTTACTTTGGATCCCGGCGATGATTTTGACTTAGCTCACATCAATACGATTGGTCCAGGCAGTCTGGCACTGATCCGAAAATGCCGCAGGCTTGGCAAAAAGGTGGTGATCCATGCCCACAGCACTGAGGAAGACTTCCGAAATTCCTTTCTGTTTTCCAATCAGCTGGCTCCGCTGTTTAAAAAACGGCTGATCAAAGTGTACTCCAAGGCGGATCGGATTATCACACCTACCCCTTATTCAAAGAGGCTGATTGAAAGCTATGGTCTTCAGCCGCCGGTACATGCCATCAGCAATGGCATCGATCTAAAGCAGTTCACCTACAGTGAAGAAAAAATCCGACAATTCCGAACTTATTTTGGACTGCGGCCAGATGAAAAAGTCATTCTGTCAGTCGGCTTGTTTTTTGAACGGAAGGGGCTGCTGGATTTCATCGAGGTTGCGCGGCGATTGCCGGAAGTCCGGTTCATCTGGTTCGGTCATGTCCCGCTGTATTCAGTGCCCCGGTCTATCCGCAGCATTGTGACTCAGGAACATCCGGACAATGTCCTCTTTCCCGGCTACATCACAGGGCCGGTCCTGGAAGGCGCTTATTGCGGGGCGGATGCTTTCTTTTTTCCAAGCAAGGAAGAAACTGAAGGCATTGTCGTACTGGAAGCACTGGCCTCCTATCAACAGGTCATCCTGAGGGATATTCCGGTCTTTGATCCCTGGCTGAAAGATCACGTCAATTGTTATAAGGGAAAAACCGTCGATGACTTTGTCCGGCTGGTTCAGGCGGCGGCCGAACACCGGCTGCCGGATCTGCGGGAAGCCGGGCGGAAAACGGCGGAACAAAGAAGTCTGCCGCTCGTTGGCAGACAGCTCCGTCAGGTTTATGAAGCCGCGCTTCATGATGAATCCGAAAAAGAACAATTTGAATAAACGTTATGGAAAGTGAAGGGAGAATATCCAATGAAAGTGCTTATTCTATCCGTTACAGCAGGCTATGGTCATCACGCCGCTGCTCGGGCCGTCAGTGATCAGCTCCTTGCCCGCGGCGCTGAGGTGAAAACCATCGATGTCTACCAGGTGCTCAGCCCGGCTGTTAAGCAGACGATTGACAAGGGCTACCGGCTGACCGCCCGGCGAACCCCAGCGCTGTACCGCAAGGTTTATGGATTGGCGGAACATCCGCATTCCGGTTGGATCGACACCTCCGGCATCAATATGATTCAGCTGTTTAATAAACTGAATGCCGCTAAGTTTCAGCGGGTTCTGCGTGATTTCCCAGCGGATCTTCTTCTCTGTACCCACGTCTTTGCGGCACAGTTAGTCAATGAGATGAAGAAGCGTGGCGTTCTGACGATTCCGGCGCTGGGCATCGTTACGGATTACACGCTGCATCCGTATTGGGAGGATGTCCCCTGCCTAGACTGGATCGTCACGGCCAGCGAACTGCTGAACCTTGCGGCTGTAAAACGCGGTCTTAACCCATCCCGGCTGCTTCCCCTGGGCATTCCGATTCAGGCGAAGTTCAGCCAGACCCTTAACCGCAAAGAAGCCGCGGCTCTGCTGCGGCTGGATCCTAAGCTGCCAACCGTTTTGATCATGGGCGGCAGTCTGGGCTATGCTGACAGCCGTAAGATCATTCTTCAGCTTGCCCACAGTCCTCAACCCCTGCAGATTCTGGCTGTCTGCGGACGGAATCAAAAACAGTATAGTCAGCTGATGAAGCTCAAAGCTCAGCTTAAGGACAGCTGTACGCTTTATCCTTATGGTTTCACAGATTATGTAGACATCATGATGAGCGCTGCGGATTGTCTGATCACCAAACCCGGCGGATTAACCGTAACGGAAGCCCTGGCGAAAAAGCTGCCGATGCTGCTGGTCAATCCGCTCCCCGGCCATGAGGAACGTAATGCTGAATTTCTCGTCAACAATGGAGTCGCCGTACGGATTACGCGGACCTTCCCTGTGGATGAGGCTCTCCATTCATTATTTCTAAATCCCCAACGGCTGGACATGATGCGGGCCATGATGCACTCACTCAGCCATCCGGACGCCGCCGAAAAGCTTGCTGATTTTGTAATTGAGCTTGGCTGTCAAAATAGCAGTGAAGCAAAAGAACTGAATGAAGGGGATTAAAATCATCAGCTAACAGTGATGAAATCAGATCCACCGTGCAAGCTGGATCATAGGCTTTTCAAAATGCAAAAAGGCCGTTCGCATGGAACAGCCTTTTTCCTTTTCATTTCAGCATCCAGACAATGCTCAGCCTTTTCGATCAAACCGAAGCCCAATGCAGGACAAGGGTTAAGCAACCAGTTGAGCAATCGCCTTCTGCATGACTTCCGTCTTCGTTTCGGCATCCTCAGCACTGGTTCCCTTAATGCAGTAGTAGAACTTGCATTTCGGCTCTGTGCCGCTTGGCCGAATCGCAATCCAAGAACCATCCGCCAGATAGTATTTCAGGACATTGCTGCGGGAGAATCCTTCCAAAGGCGAGACAACACCCTGTTCTTCGCGTGTGGCTTCCTGATAATCCTCAATCGCAGTAACCGCCACCGATCCAATCTGGGTTGGTTTGTCTTGGCGCAGGGTATTCAATATTTCCTGGATCCGCATAGCGCCTTCCTGACCTTTTAAGGTCAGCGAGGTCTGGCTCTCCTTGTAATAACCTAGTTCTTCATACAGTCCGTTCAGCACATCGACTAACGTCTTGCCCTGGGCCTTATAGAAGCAGGCGGCTTCCGCCAGCATCAGACAGGCCTGCGGCGCATCTTTATCGCGGACAAACGGCTTGATCAGTGAACCGTAGCTTTCTTCATAACCGAAAACATAGTTCTTCGCCTGCGTCTTTTCATACTTGGCTACTTTTTCACCGATGAATTTGAAGCCAGTCAGCGTCTTCTCTGTTTCCACACCGTATTTCGATGCGATCTTTTCTCCCAGATCACTCGTTACGATCGTATTGAACATGACCGGATTCTGCGGCATCTGACCTTTAGCTTTCAGCTGCGACAGGATGTATTCAATCAGTACCGAGCCGCTCTGATTGCCGCTGAGCAGAACATACTCGCCCGCATGCAGCACACCGACGCCCATGCGGTCCGCATCCGGATCGCAGACTAAAATGATATCTGCCTGTTTTTCTTCAGCCAGCTTCAAGGCCAGCTCATAAGCACCTTTTTCTTCCGGATTCGGAGTCTTGGTGCAGGAGAAATCCGGATCCGGCGTACATTGTTCCTCAACCGGCGTAAAATGATATCCGGCGCGCGTAAAGACTTCCCGAACCGGGATGTTGGCCGTACCGTGTTCCGGTGAGAAAACGATTTCAACGTTATCCCGATTGACATCCGGATTCAGCTGAATCGACAGTACGTTTTCATAATAAGCTTCATCGACTTCAGCGCTGATCATGTGAATCAAATTCTGCTGCTCGGAAGTCAGCTGCGGATCAATCGCCAGCTCATCCTCAACGGCATTGACCTGGTCAATGACCTGCTGAGCTAAATCCGGCACGAGCTGACAGCCGGTTTCATCATACAGCTTATAACCATTATATTCCCGCGGATTGTGCGAGGCGGTGATCATGATGCCGCCAAAGCAGTTCAAATACCGAACAGCGAACGACAGCTCCGGCGTTGGCCGCAGCGTTTCAAACACATAACTGGTAATTCCGTGACTCGCTAAGACTGCCGCCGATTCACGGGCGAACTCGCTGGACATGTGACGGTTGTCATAACCGATTGCCACGCCCCGCTGCATCGCTTCCTGTCCGCAGCCTTCAATATATCGGGCAAAGCCTTCATTGGCCTTGCGGATCGTATGAATGTTAATCCGATTCGTGCCTGCTCCAAGCAAACCGCGCATGCCGGCTGTGCCAAATTCAATGTTCGTATAGAATGCGTCCTGCTTTTCTTTCTCGCTCATACCGGCCAGCTCTTTTTTCAGCTGCGGGTCAATGTGCGGATGATTCAGCCACCGCTGATACAATTCTTCGATCATAGTTTTTCCTCCTCAATGATCCATTTCGACAATGTTTGCGCTTACATAACCCTTGGAAAAAAAAGAAGATGCCGCGCATCTTCTTATTCAATCCAACTTATGCAATTACTTTCTGTGCACGCAGAACTTCTTCGATTGTTGTGATCGCGACTTCTTCGTCTTCGCCTTCACAGGTGACCGTCACTTCGGACTGTGTTGGAATGCCCAAGGACATAACACCCATGATGGATTTCATGTTGACTGAACGTCCTTTATAAGCAACCTTCACTTCGCTCTTAAATTTGCTGGCAGCGTTAACAGCGACCGTTGCTGGACGTGCATGTAAGCCAACTGGATCAATAACCAATACAGAAATCTGTTTCATTTTGTTTTTACCTCCTGCTCTACCTGAATTCATTTTAACTCATTTTTGAACCTGTTACAAGAAGAAAGTGAAGAAACGATAGGGCTTTCAGTCACCGCTTTCATTTGTGGTAAGGTTCATGATTTAAAATCCTGAAACTTCGATAAATTTGTTCAAGAACCAACAAACGGCACAGCTGATGAGGGAAGGTCAGATCAGAAAGCTTCCAGCGCAGATCGGCGCGTTGGATCACTTCCGGACTGACGCCCAGCGAACCGCCGATGACAAAGACAAGCTGACTGCCCTGGTAACTGAAAATCTGCTGGAGCTGATCCGCCAGCTGCTCTGAGGTATAGGATTTGCCTTTCAGATCGAGCAGCACCACGATTTCATCGCGGCGGATTTTAGCCAGAATACGTTCGCCTTCCTTTTGTTTTACCTGTTCATTTTGAGCCGGGGAATTGGATTGAGGGGCAGCGATATCCTCCACTTCCACAATCTCGGTCTTACAATAGGGCTGCAGCCGTTTCAAATACTCCTGAATGCACTGCTGCATCGGTTTTTCTTTGATTCGGCCGACGGCAATCACGCGGATCATTCAATCGTCACGCTCAGCTTCACTTCCTGATTGCTGCGCAAAACAACCAATTCCGCAGGATCACCAATCGTCTTGCCGTAAAGCAGCTTGCGGAAGGTTTTGTAGCTGTCCACCGGCGAACCGTCAAAGCGGATCAGGATATCGTTGACATGCACCCCGGCTTTTTCAGCCGGACAATCCTCAGCGACTTTGGTGACCAGCAGCCCCTCAGTCTGATCCAAACTGATTCCCATATAACTTTTCTGATAGCTGGTCAGAGCGCTGACATCCTTGCCGCTGATGCCGACAAACGGACGGTTGACTTTTCCACTGGCCTTGAGCTGTTCCACAATCGTAGTCACCTCATTGATCGGAATCGCAAAACTAATGCCTTCGGTGGAATTGCCCTGCAGCTTCATCGTTGTAATCCCGATCAGCTCGCCGTTCATATTGATCAGCGGACCGCCGCTGTTGCCGGCATTGATCGCCGCATCGGTCTGCAGCACCAGCATATCCCAATCGTCGGTTCCGTCTTTATCCACATCCATTGAAATCGTGCGGTCCTTGGAAGAAATCACGCCGACGGTGACGCTGCCGTCGGCTTCAGCGCCCATCGAATGGCCGATCGCCATGACCCACTCGCCTTTTTTGCACAAGGAAGAATCGCCCAGATCAAAGGCTTCCGCACGGAAATCCGGAATCACTTTCAACAAGGCCAAATCGGTATATCCGTCGGCGCCGACCAGTTCCGCCGGCAGCCGTTCGCCGTTGGCAAACGAAACATGAATGGAACCGCCGGAGGCGATCACATGCTGATTGGTAATAATATAGACCGCATCGCTAGTCATGCTGTAAATCGTTCCGCTGCCGCTGGCGATCAGATCTTCGCCGGTTTCGTCCAGCACCGACACGCCCGTCACCTTCGCTTCGCTGCGCTCTACAATCTTGGTGATATCCGAAGTCACAACGGACACCGGACGCGTCGACTGCTGCGGATCCTGTGTCGGCTGCTGCTGTGATTTCTCTTTTTTTACCTGTCCCAGTTCAACGGTCAGAACTAAGTTCCAGCACACCAACAGGGCGGTAAGCAGAATCAAGCCTTTCTTCATATCGGCATCCTCCCATGAGTATTTCGTACTGTCCCGCAGCTTTCAGCACCAGATCCTGACGGCAGGCGCATTGTTTCAAAGCATCGGCACTGACCTGCCAGGCCAGCTGCGGATTGTTCGCTTCCTCGCTGAGATGCGCTAAGAAGATCGAACGGGTGCGCGGCGTAACCAGACGCGTCAGCAGGTGGGCACAGTCCTCGTTGCACAGATGGCCGCTGTCGGAAAGAATCCGCATTTTGATCGGATACGGCCGCCGGGTCTGCATCAGCATCCCCACATCGTGATTGCTTTCCATAACATAATAATCCGCATCCGCAATCAACGGCACGCATTCCTCACGGACATAACCGGTATCGGTAATGTAGACCAGCTTCTCCCGCGCCGTTTCCAGCACATAGCCGACGGTATTCTCGGCGTCATGCGACAACGGCAGCGGCGTCACCCTGAGATCGCCCACCTGAAAAGGAACATAGGGCACAATCCAGTGCTGATCCGCTCGGTTTTCCAGCCTGAACGCGGCATAGGCCTGCACATTGGAAAACATCTTAAGCTGGCTTGTATGGTCGCGGTGACCATGCGTGACCAACAGCGCTTCTGTATTGAGATAGTCTACACCGATCATGTGAAAACTGCGTGTTAAGTAAGTTTTCGTCGTGCCGCAGTCAATCACAATCTGCGTAGCGGCGGTTTTCAGCACAAAGCAGTTGCCCTTGGAACCGCTCGCCAACAGATAAAATTCCATTGTCTTTAACATGGCAAGAACCCATCGCACGGATTGCGGCGCCGGCTTCCCTCATAGATGAAGAAATGAACGTGCGGTCCGGTCGCGCGACCGGTCATGCCGATCTGACCGATAATCTCACCTTTTTCAACATTCTGTCCCACCTTGTTGAAGGCCGGCCGGTTCATGTGGCCATAATAGGTCTTGTAGCCGTTGTTGTGATCAATGATCTGATAGTAGCCGTTAATCGAACTGTAGCTGGCTTCGACGACGGTGCCGCGGTCAGCCGCGTACAAATTGCCGTAACGGTTGTAGGAGTTCTTGATATCAATCGCCTGATGGCCGGCATAACAGCCCCAGCGGCAGGTGATCGACGGATTGTCCACCGGCCAGCGGAACGTTCCGGTTCCGACGCCAGGAATAACCTTGGTGCCCACGCGGGTTTCTTCGCGGATTGGCTGACGCGTGATAATCGAGGACACCAGCGTACCGCCGGTATTTTCACCATTGATCCAGACTTCTTCATAGAAAGCGTTGCGGGAGCCATTCTGAGCGCTAATATCGGTAACATAGGAGCCTTCCTTCATATTCGGATCTTCCTTATAGATTGGATCTTCCGGATAAACTTCTTCCTTCGCAACCCGTTCCTTAGTGACCCGAACGGTAATCGGGGATTGGAAATTGGTCACGTTGAGCACCATCCCCGGCTGAATCAGCTGATCCACACTCTCCAGCTGATCGCTGTTGATCGACACAACCTGCTGGGCAGAAAGCCCGTTCTTCGTTCCGACGCCGTCGATCATATCGCCTTCAACGACTGTGTAATACTTCATTTCCAGATTCGGCTCCGCGCCGTAGCTTAAATAGTGCAGAATTTCCTGCTTGTCTTTGAGGATATTGGAGGATGATGCACGATCGGTAGTCACGGTCATTTTCTCCAGGACATCAATATTAACTTCCCGAGTTCCGTACGTTTTCAATTCCGGCGTGGATTGTCCCATCCGCACTGTATCCAGCGTTTCTTTGGACACGAAGTTCAACAGATACTGATCGCGGGCATCATAAAAATCCTGAAGATTTTTAACATAGATCGTCGCGTAGACGTCATTTTCATCCGAAAAGTCGATCCGGTTAGTTTCTACAGAAAACAGATCGCCTTCCCGTAAATACGCACAGAGAGCCTCATCAATATTCTCATAACGATAATAGCTCAGCTCCTCAGTGACGATCATATCTTCCCCCAGTTCCAAGCGGGTATTGGGAAAGTCCGTTTCATATACGCTATGGTAAACCTCATCCAGCAGCGCCTCAATCTTCGCATAATCGCTGACAACGCCGACCAGTTTTCCGGCATTGTAGATTTTCTTCACCGTCAGCGGCTGCGCGGAAAGGGTTTCAATCTGCTGCGGAAGCAGGCTTTCTTCCACTTTTCCCTCAGCCTGTACAACCTGATTGGCCCGGGAAAGAGCCGGCCACAGCCCGGCAATCAGCGCGCTTAAAACCAAGGCCGCGGCAATCGGTATCCATTTTTTCATTTCATCCTCCCTTTCGGGGTATTACCCATTTTGATTCTCATAATTGTAAAAAGCGTTGATGTTGCGTTCAAACGCCAGCTCGATCTGACGGGTCGGCCCGTTACGATGCTTGGCGATATTAATTTCGGTTTTTTCCGTGCCTTCTTCACTCTTTTCCCGCTGATAGTATTCATCACGGTACAAAAACATAACGATATCGGCATCCTGTTCCAGGGCTCCGGATTCACGCAGGTCAGACAGCATCGGCCGTTTGTCCTCACGTTTTTCAACGGAACGGGACAGCTGCGACAAAGCGATGACCGGCACCTGCAGCTCACGCGCCAGCCCTTTTAAGCCTCGGGAAATTTCTGAAACTTCCTGCTGACGGTTATCGGGATTGCGGCCGCTGCCGGTAATCAGCTGAATGTAGTCGATCAGGATGACTGCCAGGCCGTGTTCAGCCTGGAGTTTGCGGCATTTGGAATAGATCTCCGATACCCGCACATTCGGGGAATCGTCAATAAAGATCTTCGTTGCTTTTAAATCCGCCGCCGCTTCATTCAGCTGGTTCCATTCGTTGTTATTGAGGAAACCAGTTCTTAACTGACCGCCCGGAACCCGGCTTTTCGCGGAAAGCATACGGGAAATCAGCTGTTCGGCAGGCATTTCCAACGAGAAAATCGCCGCGGCCTGATGATTCAGCTGAGCGATCTGCATCGCCACGTTTAACGCGAAAGCTGTTTTCCCCATTGACGGACGCGCTGCCAGGATGATCAAGTCACCGCGCTGGAAACCATTGGTCGTGTTGTCCAGATCCCGATAGCCGGTCGCCACGCCGGTCACCCCGGATTTCTGCGCACTCATCTTGTGGATATTTTCAATGACGTTGTTGACGACTTCATTGCTGGACTTGAAATCCGTTGTCTTGCGCCGCCGGGTTACGTCGAGGATCTGCTTTTCCGCCAGGTCCATCATCGTTTCCATGTCGTTGGCGTTCTGCATTCCTTCCTCGGCAATCGTCTGCGCCGTTTCAATCAGATTGCGCAGTAAGGCTTTGGACTGAATCAGCTCGATATAGTATTTCGTACTGGCGGAAGTGACTGAGCTGTCCGCCAGCTGCATGATGTATTCCAGCCCGCCCACGGACGCCAGCTGTCCCTGATCGGTTAGCAGACTGGCGACGGACACGGCGTCCACCGGCTTGCCTTCGCTGTTTAAAGCATCGACAGCGGCATAGATCTTACGGTGAGCCTCCAGGAAAAATTCCTCGCTGCGCAAACCTTCTTCGGATGCGATGCGGACGCTGTTGGGATAGATGAAAAGCGAACCCAACAACGACTGTTCGGCATCAATACTGCTGGGCATTTGTCGCATAAACGATTACTCTTTTCCGGTAACCTGAACGCGGATCGTGCCGATGACGTCTTTGAACAGCTCGATCCGGACGTTGGTCACGCCCAAGCTCTGAATCGGCGCGGTGTCGAGAATCTTGCGCTTGTCAATATGAATGCCATGCTTGCGCTCCAGTTCCTGAGCAATCTGTTTGGTGGATACAGAGCCGAAGACCCGGCCTTCCTTACCGCTCTTGACCGAGAACTGAAGCATGATTTTTTCCAGCTGAGAGGCCGTTTCGCGGGCCTTCGCTTCCATTTCTTTTTCATTCAGCTTCTGCTGAACCTTCTGTTCGTCCAGGATTTCCAGACTTTTCGCCGTCGCCTGAACTGCCAGGCGGTTGCGGATCAGAAAGTTGCGGGCATAGCCGTCTGCGACCTCCACGATCGCCCCTTTCTTTCCAACCTTGCTGACATCGCTTAATAAAATGACTTTCATCGTTTATTCCTCCTTCATGACTTCATCTAAGGTGGTGATCAGCTCTGTGCGCAGATCCTCCACCTTTGTATTTTCCCGCTGCAGTGCGGCGGCGCTTAAATGACCTCCGCCATGCATACGTTCCATAATCACCTGAACGTTAATGCGGCCGCGGCTGCGCGCACTGATCGCTGTCTGGGAATCACTGATTTTGGCAATGACAAAGGCGGCTTCTACGCCTTTGATGGTCAAAATGGAATCCGCAACCTGCGACAACATCGAACGGGAAAGAATCTCATTATCCGTAACTGCGGAAATGACAATACCATTATCTCTTTTTTCACAGAATTTTAAAACCTTTGTTTTCGTTTCAAATTCAGAATATTCATCCTTTAATAAATTATCGGCTTCCTGCGGATCCGCTCCCCAGCGCCGGATCATCGCCGCAGCTTCAAAGGTTCGGGTACCAGTGCGGACTTTAAAGCGGTTGGTATCAATCATCATGCCGGTCAGCATAATCGTGGCTTCCTCACTGATAAAGTCAACCTTGCCGGTCTGATACGGAACAAATTCCGAGATCAGTTCGCAAGCGCTGGAAGCGCTGGGTTCGATATACACTAAGATCGGGTTGATATCGAGATCTGTCCGGCGGCGGTGATGATCGAAAATCGCGATCTTCTTGGCTTTTTCCAGAACCTGCGGACCATTGGACTGACTTGGATGGTGATGATCCGCCATGATGACCAAGGTTCCATCCCGCAGCTGATTCAAGGCTTCATTTTCCGTGACAAACTTATGCCGCGGTTCCAATTCTTTCTTATACAGCGTCATTGCCCCGCTGAGCTTTTCCTCCATCCCGCCGGATTTGGAAATAATGCAGCATGGCTTATCGTATGCCTGGACGATCCGGCTCAAGCACATCAGGGAACCCAGACAATCAAAATCCGCTTCTTTATGTCCCAAGAGAATCACGTTTGTACTTTTCTTAATCAGATCGCGAAGCGTATGCGCCATGATCCGCACCCGCACGCGGCTGCGCTTTTCCTGAGCCTCGCTGCTGCCGCCGAAATACTTGACGTCCTCACCCTGACGGCGGATCGCCACCTGATCACCGCCCCGGCTCTGGGCCAGTTCCAGCAGCTGGTTGACCATTTCATCGAGCTGAGCCACATCACTGCTGCCGCGTGCAAATCCCATGGACAGGGTGATCGCCACATCGAGCTGCTGAGAGGCTTTGCGGGTCTGCGCCAGAATGCTGAAGCGCTCATCAACGATCTGTTTAAAAATCCGCTCGTTTAAGACGACGAAGAACCGATCCGATTTCAAACGCCGCAATAACATACCCTGGTTTTTCGCCCATTCGACGACCGGCTGGCGGATATTGTTGTTGATCATCGCGATTTCCTGTTCTTCTTCATACTGTGTGGATTCCTCATAGTTATCCAGATGGATCAGACCCACGACAATCTGTTCTTCCTGATAAGCCTTTTCCAGCTGATGCTGTTCGGTTACATCCTGGAAAAACAAAATCCGGGCATCTTCCTTACGGGCAATTTCATAAGTTCGATCATCGATCTGAACCTGGACTTTTTCCACATCCCCCTGAATTAAATCATTCACTTCCGGCAGCCACATCGTCAGCTTTTTGGAGATGCGGTTGATGCCCCGCTCTGCAAACAATTCGCTCATCCAGGTGATCGTGTAGTTTTCATCATAAGTAACAATTCCGATCTGACCGAACTGAAAAGCATCCTTCGCTTCGCTGCCCAGAATTCGCGAAACGCCAAACATTCGATTCTGACTGTCCTCCTGATAATACTGCACGAGGAAATATAACGTCAGAGTATTAATGATAAAATACAAAGCAGCGATCTTGATATCCAGATCAAACAGGAAATACAGGCAGACTAAGCCCAGCACTTCAACGACGATCAGGATCAGCAGCAGCGTTTTGATCCTTCCGATTTTTTCAGACACAGCATTACCTCCCTAAGATTTTCTGGCGCATATCGGTTGTGACATACAGGAAGCCGACGATTGCCAACAACGGCAGCATGATCGGCAAAAGCAAAAATGTCAGAAGAATGATATACAGCGCAACGTTCTTATGATAGCGGACAGCCCCGTAGACAAGACAGCAGAGATATCCGAAGAAGACCAGCACCAGCGCTCCCAGCACGCCTCCGACCAGGATCAGTTCCGTGACCAGCGGCGGCAGCGTTGTGAACTGTCCGACAAAATTACTGCCGATAAACAGAAAGAAGCAGACATACGCCAGCCACTTCGGAATCATGATTTCACTGAGCGGTTTCGGCGGAGCTACCTTAATCTTCATCCGTTTCAGCATAAAATTAGAAAGCAGATGGACGATGATGCCTTCCATAACCCCGGTCAGAACCGCGGATAAGACAAAAATCATCTTGAGAAATCCCGTCATGTCCAATCCCGACGGCAGCTGCAGATTGAAATTATCCGACATCTGCGTCATCATTTTGCCCATTTCGGAAATTTCCATAGCTATATCATAACCGAAAAAGGACGCAAATAAAACCGTTGTGATTAAATTTGAGAGAATCGTAAAGATCATCGTCGTCAGCATCAGACGCAGATTATTCCATCCGCTTTTCACACCCTGCCCATAAACCACACCGCAGACGCAGGCGGTAATTACATAAAACCAGGTCTGCGGCCCAGCGATAATGAATGAAAGAAAAATAACGGAAACAAACGGAACCAACGCGCTTTTCCATCCGTATTTTACCGCGTACATGACCATCGGCAGCGGCACCAGCCATGCAGCATAGAGATCTAAAAGTCCAGCCAGCTGGCGGTTTAAAAACAGAAACAGGCCGATCAGAGCGACCATCATCGCGCCGTCAGTTATTTTTCTTACACTATTATTCATGTTATCCCTCCTGTGAATGGCAAAAACCTCCACCAGATCACTGATGGAGGCTTTTTCATAACTTAGTCGTTAACGTAAGGCAGCAAAGCCATCTGGCGTGCGCGTTTAATCGCTGTTGCCAGCATGCGCTGATACTTAGCACGTGTGCCGGTAACCCGCCGTGGAATGATCTTGCCGTTGGCAGAAACAAACCGCTTCAGCAGTTCAACATCTTTATAGTCGATCGAAGTGATATTGTTTTTTGTGAAATAGCAGACCTTTTTGCGTCCCATACGCTGTTTTTTGAATGCCATAGTCGATCTCCTTTCAATTAAAATGGTAAGTCATCACTGGAAATATCCAGTGTCGGTCCAGCGCTGAAATCATCGAATCCATCGTTCGCCGGTGCATCCCCAAAGGGATTGGCCTGGGCAAAGCCCGCATTCTGCGGCTGATAGCCCATCGCAGCGGAACGATTCTCGGATGCCGATTTCGACTCCAACAGCTGTACGCTGTCACAGACAACCTCTGTGACGTACACTTTCTGACCGGAAGCGTTGTCGTAATTGCGTGTCTGAATCCGTCCGTCAACGCCAACCAACGCGCCTTTGTGCGCATATTGGCCAAGGAAATCCGCAGATTGCCGCCAGGCCACGCAGCTGATGAAATCAGTCTGACGGTCCTGCCCATTGCCGCCGGAGAACCGACGGTCGCAGGCGACGGTGAAGGTTGCGACAGAAAGTCCGCTCTGGGTCTTTCTGAGCATTGGATCGCGGGTTAAACGCCCGACTAAAATGACACGATTAATCATGACAGCTCCTCCTTCAGTTCTTTATCCTTATTTTTCTTCCTGTTTGATGATCATGTAGCGAACAACGTTGGCATTGATCCGCGCCAGACGGTCAAATTCCTTGACTGTCGCATTGTCAGCTTCAAAAGTTACAACCATGTAGTAACCTTTGGTCATGTCTTCGATTCGGTACGCAAACTCTTTGACTCCCCAGTCATCAGCCTTCAGGATTTTTCCTCCGTTGTCGGTGATGATAGCGTGCAGTCCGTCGATAACCTGCTGACGAGCTGCATCATCCAGGGATGCGTTTACGATATACATGACTTCATACTTCTTCATGAAACACACCTCCTTATGGTCTATTGGCTTATCGCTTGGCGGATAAGCAAGGAGTAAATATTCTTTATATCTACCCGTTTATTTAGTATAGCAAACTCGGGAGTGAAAGTAAACCTCTTTTTTCGCAATTTCACGTTTGTGGAAAAGCTCGCCGAAAACCCTGCGCAGTTCGCTTTTTCACAATTTCCAACCCGTTCATTTCCGCGTATCAGGCTATCGTTTTTCTTCCTCTTTTCGTATAATAGAAGCAGAACAAAGGAGGCATCATGATGCGTTTCATCCGTTGGTTATCCCCCGTCTTAGCGGTTCTGCTTTTTTTAACTGCCTGTCAGCATCAGCCAAAAGAAATCGGTCTGACTGCCGTTTCTTCAGCGTATCAGAAACAGCACGCTCAGCACCAGAATGATCCGCATTTTGCCGAGCAGAATGTGGAAGCTGCCGCCGACTTAATCAAGGAAGTTGCCAAACTGCGCTTTTTCCGTGCGGGCGAACAGCTTGCCCAGTATTTGACGCCGGAGTGCCGTGCCCGGATGATCGAAGCCAATCAGAAACAAAGCGGAACCGATTACGGTATGAGCCGGCTGGGCACCCTTGAAACATGTGAAGTCCTGAGCCTGAGTGATAATGACGCTCTGGTACAAATCGATTGTGCTTACGGTGATACGCCGACATCCTACATCCTAGCTCTGCGCTTAGCTTCAGCTGATGAAACCTGGCTTGTTGACCAGATGCTGATGTCAGATAACCCACCGAAACCGCGCGGCAGGATTGAAAGTGCTGATCAGCTTGTTCAAGCCTATCAGGAAGCCATCCTTGCCCATGACTACACCCGGCTGGCTTATCTTTATCAGGTTCCCTGGGATCCGGAAGGTCTTCTGTTCTGGAGCACCGTTGAGATCGCAGACAGTGAAATCATCACGCAGAAGATTCAGACAGATCAGGCATGTTATCAGCTGAAAATTACCGTGGAGGATCCCGGCATGTCACAGCTGTCAAAAGAAACTTCCAACGTCTGGCTGTGGTGCCGTCGGATTCGCCAGGGAGAAGAAATTCAAAGTCCAGGCTGGACGATCGAAGGTCTGATGAGTCAGCAGCCACCTCAATCCTGGTGGCAGGAATAAGTCATACAAGCTTTGATTCCTCATCTTATTCCAGCCTTGCATTTAACATAGGCATCCCTAAAACAACTAAAACTCTGAACTTTCCTATCCAGAGTTTTTAGATTCGCTATAATTTAACTGTTTTCAAGAAAACGGTTGATCCGCTCCAGCGCTGACTTGATTTCATCAATGCTGTAAGCGTAAGAGATACGTACAAATCCCTCGCCGCTGGCGCCGAAGGCATTGCCGGGTACGACTGCAACCTTTTCTTTTTCCAGTAGCTTTTCGCAGAATTCTTCCGAGGTCATCCCGGTATGTCTGATCGACGGGAACACATAGAATGCTCCCTGCGGCATCGGACATTTCAATCCCATCCGATTTAAGCCGTTGACAATAAAGTTGCGCCGGCGCTCAAATGAATCTTTCATCATTTCCACATCGCCGTCACCCTTGGCCATCGCTTCAATTCCGGCGTACTGACTGATTGTCGGAGCGCACATAATCGCATACTGATGGACTTTATTCATCGCCGCAATCAGATCCTGATGGGCGGCAATATAACCCAAACGCCAGCCGGTCATTGAATAGGCCTTTGAGAAACCGCTGATCAGAATGACCTGATCTTTGATTTCATCAAACGAGGCGATGGAACAATGTTTGCCGCTGTATGTCAGCTCGGCATAAATTTCATCGGTAACCACCGCGATGCCCGACTGCTGAATCAACGGCACAATTTCACTGAAATCTTCCCGGGTCATAATTCCCCCGGTAGGATTTCCCGGGAAATTCATTAAGATTGCCTTTGTTTTCGGAGACAACGCCTTCTGAAGCTGTTCCTTTTTCAGTTTAAATTCGTCTTCTTCTTTTAATTCTACGATCACCGGCACACCGCCGGCCAGACGCACGCAGGGCTCATAGGCAACATACCCCGGCGACAGCACAATCACTTCATCGCCTGGATTCAGCAGTGATCTAAAAGCGATGTCGATCGCTTCGCTTCCCCCGACCGTAACCAGAATATCCGTGTTCCATGCATATTCCAGCTGAAATTTCCGTTTCAGATAACGGCAGATTTCCTTACGCAGCTCCGGCAGACCTGCATTCGCAGAATAAAAAGTCCTGCCCTTTTCGATCGCGTAAATAGCTTCTTCCCGAATATGCCACGGCGTATCAAAATCAGGCTCACCGACGCCCAGCGAAATAACCCCTTCCATCGAACTGGCTAAATCAAAAAACTTGCGGATCCCAGAAGGCGGAATCGTCCCGATGACGTCATTTAATAACGTTTTAGGATTCATGGAGTCACCAGCAGCCGTTCCTGATCATCGCTCTGCTGATCAATGATCACACCTTCGACTTTATATTGTTTTAAAACAAAATACGTAGCCGTCCCCTTGACGCCTTCAATCGGTGCCAGCTTCTGTCCGACAAAATCCGCAACTTCGCGCATCGTCCGTCCCTTGACGATCACAATAAATTCCGAACGTCCGGAAATCAGATACATATTGCTGACCTCAGGGTAACGATAGATTTTTTCCGCAACCTTATCATAGCCGCAGTCCCGTTCCGGTGAAGCATTCACTTCGATCAGCGCCATAACATGATCCTGATTCGTTTTATCCCAGTTGATCACCGTGTGATAACCGCAGATGACTTTCTCTTCGGCCAGCTTTTTCATTTCGTTGTCCACTTGTTCCGGGCTTGAGTTTAAAATATCGGCAAGATCGACCACAGATATCCGCGCATCCTGTTCGATCGCTTTTAATAATTGAATCTCCTGCATGAGTATTCCTCGCTTTCTTTTTCCTTTGACCTGAACTTTATTGCCGTCAGGCCATCCAGGAAACGAGTTTTGACCTGTTCTGCCTTCTCATTTCCCAACTTCCCCCACTTTCTGTGCTTTGCGGCATGCGTTATCGGCATGCTGAATGATTATAGGATATCACAAAAACAGACATCGCGGGGAATGTTTTGTTCTTTGTTTCAGAAAATCATGACATTTTACTTTACTCTCAATGAAAATTTTCATTAAAACAGGATCAGGCTGCCCTGATCCCATTTTTAACCCCTTCGATTTTTAAATCACTGCCGCGAAAGAAAGTCCTTTTCAGCTGATATCCTTCAGCTGACCTTCATTAAGATAAACACGATGATCACTGAGTTCTGATACCACATTGGAATGGGTAACAACGATAACCGTTTTCCCGAATTCCTCCGTCAGCATCCGGAAGATCTTGATGATTTCCTGTTCTGTTGCCGTATCCAGGTTTCCTGTCGGTTCATCCGCGAAAATTAAGTCGACATTCGATGCGATTGCCCGCGCGATCGCTACGCGCTGCTGCTCACCACCCGACAGCTTCGTCACCAACCGATCCGCCTTGGATTTCACAATCCCGAATTTCTCCAGCAGCGCATAGGCGACTTCCTTCTGATTCTTCGGTATGGAATTGTCCGTTTCCGTCATCGCCAGCTCAATGTTTTCCAATCCTGTCAGATAGCTGATCAGGTTATACTGCTGGAAGACGATGCCGATTTTATTGCGGCGATACTTATACAGCCCGATCTTATCCAGATCCTCGCCTTCGTAATAGATCTTGCCGCTTTCCTGCTTGTCCAGCCCGGCAATGATTGACAACAGCGTCGTCTTGCCGCTGCCGGATGGGCCTAAGATCGTATAGAACTGTCCCTGCTCAAACTCATAAGACAGATCCTTCAAAATCTGACGCTTATATCCGCCGTCTTCGTAACCGTAGTTCAGATTTTCTAATTTCAAAATCGTTGTCATTGTCTGCCCTCCTTAATTCTGATTCATCAGGATCTTCTTCGGATTAAACCGCATGATCATGAAGGATGGGATCAAAATGGAAATGAATACAACGCCGATGCCCAGGATATAGATTTCACCAATGATCATCGGATTGATCTGAACTTCATATTCCGCTAACAGATCGTCCTGGCTGAGTTCAGTGAAGTAGTTTGTATCACCCCAGTAATAAGTTCCATTGTTCTGATCATCCAGATCACTGTACTGCTTTTCCGTATCCACCTGATAATCCATAACCAGCTTGCCCACTTGTTTAGCGATTAAAGAACCGCTGGCTACTGATAAAGTGAATCCGATCAAGGCCACGACAATCAGTTCAACGAAGAACTGGGCCACCACCTTCATCTTGGATACCCCCATAGAAAGCAGCACGCCGATCTCATATTCCCGTGTTTTCAGCGTTAAAGCGGTGACCAGCGTAATGATAACAACCGCATTGATCGCTACAATCCAAACGATAATGTTGGAGAACAGCGACAGTGTATCCAGCGGACGCGCCAGTTTCTTAAACGTATCATTGTTCGCGTCCATCAACATATATTCTTTCAGATCTGCCTGGTGATCAGCCACAAACTCATCAACATGCAGCGGATCATCGAGTAAAAAGACCGCTTCGTTCACATACGTATAGCTTTCCGGCGTCGGTCTTTCGGCATCCAAGTAGTATTCTGGATTCTGTTCTTTTCCATACTCCCACTGCTTAATCCCCATTTGATAATAGGCATTGCCGTAAGCCAAAGCCGGCGCCAAAATGATGTTGTCCGGCGAGTTATACCGGCTCATCCATTGATATTCATCAGAATTTTCATCCAATTCCTCATTGTTATGGAAGATACCGATAATTTCCAGCGTCATCGTAATATCTTCTTCGGTGATCCCGCTCTGTTGGTAATACTGCATTTCACTTCGCCCAACTAAATCGATTGAGATCTGATCGCCGATCCGCAGATTATTTAGGTCCGCAAGCTTATCCGTAATCAAACAAACCATGGCACCGTTATCCACTTCTTCCTGATTATAGAACCGGCCTTCGACGACTTCATACATGTTGTCTTCCAACTCAATCATATTCGGAAAGAAATTGGTCTGCAGCCGCAGATCCGGTTCGACATATTCAACGGTGGTTCCATCTTCATAGGTAATGCTGCCCCCGCCATTATTCTCCCGTTCATTGTTCAGCGGGACCGTTTCAAAACCATTGGAATACAACATGTTGCTGTTAACGATATTGACGGTTTTTACCCGTTCATCGGTCATCAGATTTTTAATATCTTCCATTTTGACCTGCGGATAATTTTTGTAGGCCTCCTGCTGCTCCTCTTCCGGCAAGTTGTCAGCATAATCCCAGAAAGCCTGATAATCAACTTCATAGGAAACAACCGCCCGCATCTTTCTGCGGGTTTCGACTTTTGCTTGTTCTGAAGCGTTGTTGATGCCCAGTCCAATAATGACCAGATTTCCAATCAGGAAAAAGGTAATGGCCAGTAAAATTGACTTCGACATGCGGCGCGTTACATTTTTAAGCGCACGGGTGAAAAAATTCATTCTTCACTTCCCCCTTCATTGTTGACGGCGTCAGCCGCCTAATTTCTATGTTCTGATTTTATAGTATCACAGAAGTCTAAAATCTAAATAGCGAATTCCTTTCAATTTCATTACAGAAATAAGACCGAGGATTGCTCCTCAGTCTTATTTACTGAATATCGGTCAGCTGACCTTCGTTTAAAAGCACCCGGTGATCGCTCAGTCCCGATACGACATTGGAATGGGTAACGACAATAACCGTTTTCCCGAATTCCTCCGTCAGCATCCGGAAAATCTTGATGATCTCCTGTTCCGTTGCTGTATCCAGGTTGCCCGTCGGTTCATCCGCGAAGATTAAATCCACGTTCGACGCGATCGCCCGCGCGATCGCTACACGCTGCTGCTCACCGCCCGACAGCTTCGTCACCAGCCGATCCGCCTTGGATTTCACAATCCCGAATTTCTCCAGCAGCGCATACGCCACTTCCTTCTGATTCTTCGGAATCGAATTATCCGTTTCCGTCATCGCAAGTTCGATGTTTTCCAATCCTGTCAGATAGCTGATCAGGTTATACTGCTGGAAGACGATGCCGATTTTATTGCGGCGATACTTATACAGCCCGATCTTATCCAGATCCTCGCCTTCGTAATAGATCTTGCCGCTTTCCTGCTTGTCCAGCCCGGCAATGATTGACAACAGCGTCGTCTTGCCGCTGCCGGATGGGCCTAAGATCGTATAGAACTGTCCCTGCTCAAACTCATAAGACAGATCCTTCAAAATCTGACGCTTATATCCGCCGTCTTCGTAACCGTAGTTCAGATTTTCTAATTTCAAAATCGTTGTCATTGTCTGCCCTCCTTAATTCTGATTCATCAGGATCTTCTTCGGATTAAACCGCATGATCATGAAGGATGGGATCAAAATGGAAATGAATACAACACCGATGCCCAGGATATAGATTTCACCAATGATCAGCGGATTGATTTGGACTTCATATTCCGCTAACAGATCGTCCTGACTGATTTCGGTGAAATAATTGGATTCACCCCAATAATAATTCGTGTTGTTCTGATCGTCTAGCTCTCCATACTGATTCTCCGTATCCACCTGATAATTCAGAACCGCGGCTCCGACTTGTTTGGCGATCAGCGACCCGCTGAGCACAGACAACGTAAAGCCGATCAACGCTACGACAATTAGTTCCACAAAGAACTGAGCGACGATTTTCATCTTGGATACGCCGATGGAAAGCAGCACGCCAATCTCATATTCCCGTGTTTTCAGTGTCAGCGCTGTGACTAAGGTGATAATAACAACCGCATTGATGACAACGATCCAAACGATGATATTGGAAAACAACGATAACGTATCGAGCGGCCGCGCCAGCTTCTTGAACGTATCATTATTGGCATTCAGAACGATATAATCGCCGGTTTCATTTTCATGATCAGCCACGAACTGATCCACCTGCAGCGGATCATTTAACAGATAAACAGCCTTGGATGAGCTGTTGTAATCTTCCTTCGCCATCAGATCTTCTTCTTTGTAGTATTCCGGCTGTGTCGTCATGTAATAACGATAGGACTTCACATAGGATTCATAGTATTTATCTGAGATCGTTGTGGCTGGGATCAGCAGCGTATTCTGCGGCGCTTCATATCGAGCCATCCACTTGTATTCATCGGAATTCTGATCAACTTGTTCATTGCTTTTATAAATTCCAATGACTTCCAAAGACAGCTCATAATCAGCTTCCGTCAGATCGGAGCCTTCCATGTATTGAAGATCGTCAGGGTTATTGGTATTCACACTGATCGTATCGCCAACACGGATATTGTTCAATTCAGCTAATTCCTGCGGAACGCAGACTACCGCAGCAGAATTGTTGAGGTCGTCCTGATTATAGAACCGGCCTTCCAGCATTTCGTATGTGCCATCCTCAAATTCAATCATTTCCGGATACCGGTTAGCCTGAACCCGAAGATCCGCCGGACGCCACGAGCGCATTGCCATGGAGCTGTCAACGGATCCGTCAACTGATGCTTCGCTGTCCTGATTATCGGTATATTGTTTATCAAAATCATTGTTCAGCGGAACGGATTCAAAACTTTTCGCGTACACCTGGTAAACAGAGATATTATTGACCGCCTTAACTCGCTCATCCATTTTCAGGTTTTCCACTTTCTCAGTGGTAAGACGCGGTGAGTTTTTATAGAACGCTTCCCGTTCATCGTCATCCGTGATTTTATCTGCCTCGTTATAGAAGGCATTATAATCAATTTCCAGTGCGACTACCGCCCGCATTTTCTGACGGGTCAAAATTTTAGCATTGGATGCTGCATTATTGATCCCTAAACCAATGATGACCAGATTCCCGATCAGGAAAAAGGTCACAGCCAGAAGGATGGATTTCGACATCCTTCTGGTGACATTCTTCATCGCTCGATTGAAAAAATTCATTTTGACAGGCTCCCTTTCTGATTAAGACTCCAACGTTCAAGATTTTTCATCAGTTATAGATTAATTGCCAGTTCCTTCTGTATCTGATGTTGGAGTTTCTGGTGCGTTCAATTTGCTTTCATCGTAATAAACCTCAATATTCAATGCATCACCAGCTTTAAATTTATCATTTGGAACAACTTCTAAGCCATCCGGTTTTGTAACCTTAATTTGATTTGCTTTAGTTGCATCATTCACATAATTAAAGCTGCATGCCAGTTTATTCGTATCACAGAAATTCTTCATCGCTTCCTCACTGCCTAACGGCGTTAAGCCAATCTGAACTTCCTTCGGTTCTTCAACTTTCGGCGTACATCCGCCAGTCGATTTCTTATAGCCGATCTTAGCGTTTAACGGCAGCGGACGATCACAGCCGTGCGGCAGATCGCTGCCATCGTTGGCCATGCAGTGATAGCTGATGATCTGACCGGCGGTTGGATATTCATCGGAACATTCCTCGCCATCCCAGGCCCCAGCTGTAATGCTGGCACCACGGTAATTCACATCATCCACCCAAGCGTTCAGAGCCAGATAATCCTTGCCGTACCATTCGCGGCTGTTGGTCTGCAGCTGCGGCATATACAGTGAAATCGTCAGTTCCAGAACCGTTCCGGAATCAACCTGACTGCCGCCCTTGATCGACTGCGAAATAACACTGCCTGCCGGCGCATCGCTGTAAACTTCTTTCTTCACGATGGATACCGCGTTTTCTTTGTTGGCGGCCCAAGCTTCCAACTGATCCTTCGTGTAGCCAACCAATTGCGGAACCTTGACGGCTTTGCCCTTGGATACAGTCAGCGTCAGTGTATCGCCCTGCTTCATAGTTTTGCCGGATTCCACAGATTGTGAAACAACCAATCCGGTGTTAATCGTATCATGATAAACTTCAACGATTTCCAGTTCGATTTTTTTGCTCTTCGCCCAGGTTTCAGCACTGGAGACTTCTTTCTTCACGAAATCTTCTACGGTCACCTCGCCAGCCGGCTGCGGTCCCTTAGACACGCTGATCGTCAGGTTGGTGCCGCGGGTAAAGTTATTTTCATTAACAGATTTCAGATCAAAAGAAATGACCTGATCCTTTTCCACAGTTTCACTGTAAACGGTGTTGACCTTTACTTTTGACAGTTTATTCGTGCTGATCCAGTCATTAATCTCGTCCAGCGTCATGTTTTTGATATCAGGGAAATCAATCTTCTCATCCGGATCCGCACCCTTAGACACCTCAAAGATCAGTGTGGAATTCTTCTTGACCTTGCTGCCTTCCTTGCGGTTCTGGGAAATGATCTGATCGGCATCATACTCCATTGAATAGACCTGATTCATAACGATATTCTTGGTGTCAATGCCGTTTTCCTTAGCCCAGATGCCAACGTCATTGGTTGTTTTGCCGACAAAGTTTTCAACCTTGATCTTCGGGGCAAAAAACAGGAAATACACGCCGATGAGGGCCACGATGACCGCTGCGGCCAGACCGATCATGATCTTCGGATCCAAGCTTCGCCTTGGCTTGACAATGCGTTCTACTTTTTCTTCTTTGAAGCTGTCCGGCTTCTTTTCAATTTCCGAGGCCAGAGAGCTTAAATAATCTTTTTTTGGTTCTGCCATTCCAGTTCTCCTCTCCTTTTTTCTTTCCATAATACGAACATAGTCTGATAACCTTATCTATTATAACATAGCGAATTTCGCATTTTCTTAAATCTTTATGACAACCGTAATTGCCCATTAAAAAGAAAAACGCTGCGTCCTGACTTTTCATCGCCGACGCAGCGTACTTAGTTATTTTAGTTGAAGTAAACCTTGTCCAGGAATGCATTCAGATCTGAACGCAGCTGTTCGATTTCTTCGCCATAGTTTTCAGACTCATTGCCTGGTGTGCGGTCATTGACAAAGCGGCCGTAGTTCGTTGTTCCCCAGAAAGCTGAAGTATCATCATCAAAGACCTTGAAAGCGTTCATGTAGGTATCCCACTTTTCGTCTTCAATACCCACGCCGTCGCCGATATAGCCGCGTCCGCCGCCGAGGTAGCCGCAGTTCATGATCGTGAAGTAGCTCTTATCCTTTAACAAGCCTTCCAGACCGTTGGCTCCGTCCTGATACGCAAACTTCTTCGCAAAGACTTTCTCTTTATAACCTTTGACGATCGAGATTTCCGAGTCATGCCAGTTCGGATAAACAAAAATCAGATGATCAGCCTGACTGACCAGATCCTGTTCTGCCTTGATATCCGCCGTTGGCTCACCCTGGCCATCCTTCGCATAATAGAAATCCGCGGCGGAAAGAACCGGGTTAAAGTTCATCGTGTATAAGTCGCGCATTTCGACTTCCATGCCTTTTTCTTCCATGTGTTTCATCGCTGTGCGGGCCATATCCCACAGTACGCTGTTATGGCGCGGATCGCCGATGATAAATAAGGCTTTTTCCTTATCGCTGTCGGTGAAGCCGGCGGGTGTATAATCCTGAATGTATGCTTCCTGTACAATCGAAGCTGAAGTCACGGAATCCACCGTAGGTCCGGTAAAGCCGTCAGTGGCCGCTGTTGCTTCCGGTGTCGCGGTAACTTCCGGAGTGGTTTCCGGAGTCGGGGTTGTTTCTGGTGTCTGAGCCGCGCAGCCAGCCAGCATCAGAACCGCGGTAAAAATGAGAATCAGTTTTTTCATGCTTTCCTCCTTGCGTTTTCCGAGTTTTGTGAGCAGGATCGTCCAAAAGCTCAGTTTCCGAGTTTTATGAGCAGGAAAAACTAAAAGCTCAGTTTTCGAGTTTAGCGAGCAAGAAAGAACTAAAGCTCCGCCGGAATATCCGGCTGCCGGCATCTATTGTAGCATAATTTTCAGCAATGTCAAAGCGCTCACAAAGCAGAAAACCGGCATTTCTGCCGGTTTTGATCAAAATTCACAGTTTTACAGAGAAGCTCTGAGTTCCAAAAGCATATCGCGCAGTTCGGCAGCCCGCTCGAAATCGAGCACCCGCGCCGCGTCCTTCATCTCCTTTTCGAGATTGTCGATCAGCTTTTGTTGTTCCTTCTTGCCCAGTTTGGACTTCTTCTTCATGTAGCGGGCAGCCATCTCCTGGGTTTCCTTGCCATGAATGGCTTCACCGATATCCTTGACGATCGTCGTCGGCGTGATGTGATGTTCCTCGTTGTAGGCTATCTGAATCGCGCGGCGGCGGTTGGTTTCCTCCATTGCCTTCTTCATAGAATCCGTCATCTTATCCCCATACATGATGACCCGGCCATGGGCGTTACGGGCAGCTCGGCCGATCGTCTGGATCAGTGAACGTTCCGAACGCAGGAAGCCTTCCTTATCGGCATCCAGAATCGCAACCAGCGATACCTCCGGAATATCAATGCCTTCCCGCAGCAGGTTGATGCCGACCAAAACGTCATACTTGCCCCGGCGCAGATCGCGGATCGTTTCCGTCCGCTCCAGCGTCAGGGTTTCATGATGCAGATAGGCGACCTTCAGATCATTCTTCTTCAGATAATCCGTCAGATCTTCCGCCATCTTGACCGTCAGCGTCGTAATCAGGACGCGTTCGTTCTTTGTGATGCACTGACGAATTTCATCCAACAGATCGTCGATCTGTCCGCGCGTCGGCCGCACGGTGATTTCCGGATCCAAAAGACCGGTCGGACGGATAATCTGTTCCACCACTTCGCCATGAACCTTATCCAGTTCGTAGTTGCCCGGCGTCGCGGAAACATAAATTGCCTGATTGACCAGCGTTTCAAATTCTTCAAAACGCATCGGCCGGTTGTCCAGCGCACTTGGCAGGCGGAAGCCATATTCCACCAACGTTTCCTTACGCGCCCGGTCGCCGTTATACATTCCGCGGATCTGCGGCAGCGATACGTGCGATTCATCAACGACCAACAGGAAATCCTTAGGGAAATAATCGAACAGATTCCACGGCCGCTGTCCTGCCGGACGACCGTCGATATGTGAGGAATAATTTTCAATACCTGGACAGACGCCGAATTCTCGCAGGGCTTCCAGATCGTAGCGGCAGCGTTGTTCCAGACGCTGCTTTTCAACAAGCTTGCCCTGCCGGTCCAGTTCAGCCAAGCGCTGCTCCAGTTCTTCCTCAATTTCCTGACAGGCGCGTTCGATCTGATCTTTCGGCCGGGCATAACCGGAAGCTGGGAAAACATTATAAACCGTATAGGCGTTCTGCAGCTTGCCGGTCAGCGGATCGACTTCACAGATCCGTTCGATCTCATCGTCAAACATTTCAATCCGAAGCATGAAGGTATCGGTATGCCCCATGCTGACTTCAATCGTATCGCCGCGCACACGGAACGTTCCTCGTGCCCGATCCATATCATTGCGCTTGTATTGCCGGTCCACCAGCTTGCGCAGAAGGTCGTTGCGGTCAATATGCTCGCCGACGCGGATCGTAAAGAACATGTCGCGGTATTGGTTTGGATCGGAGGACGCATAAATACAGGCGACCGAAGCGACGATGATTGTATCGCGCCGTTCCAGCACGGAGTTGACCGCGGCCATCCGAAGCATGTCCAGCTCATCGTTGGTCATCGCGTTCTTTTCAATATAAGTATCGGTCTTCGGCATGTAGGCTTCCGGTTGATAGTAATCGAAATTAGATACGAAATATTCCACGCGGTTATGCGGAAACAGTTCCTTGAATTCGGAATACAGCTGACCGGCCAGCGTCTTGTTGTGGGCGAAGACCAGCGTCGGACGGTTCACGCGCTCAATCACATTGCCGATCGTAAACGTCTTGCCGGTACCGGTAGCTCCCAGCAGAACCTGTTCTTTTTTGCCTTCCTGCAATCCCGCGACCAGCTTATCGATCGCCCCCGGCTGATCTCCGGTTGGCTTGTATTTAGAAACTAACTGAAAATGTTCATTCGCCATGGAGAATACTCACCGCCTTCTGCAGCTGATTATCAACGCTCTTATCCATCGACCAGCTGTACCGCACACCGGAAACCAGCGACTGCAGCGTCGGGGCGTCCAGCTCACCGCTGGCTTCCAAATTGTGTTCAGATTGGTACTGCCGCAGCGCCTGAGTTGTAGAAACATCCAGATATCCATCTGTACGCTTTACCGCATACCCCAGAAAACTCAGCGCTTTCTGGGCCGAAGCCACATGCTCGCTGACCTGATCCTGAACATAACGTTCTGTTTCCTCCAGCATGAACGAGGACGCGGTAGTCTGCATAACCGGCGGCAGTTCCACAATCTCATCCGGCGTAATGCCTATCCCGTTAATCCATTCCTCATTCGGCGACAGCCAGCGGGAATTCGTGTATTTCAGAACCGAACCATCCGCAAACGGGCGCTGCACCTGCACGCTGCCCTTGCCATAGCTCTGCGTGCCGACGAGCGTCACATCCTCACGCTGTTCCTTTAACGCCAGGGTCAGGACTTCTGAAGCACTGGCCGTATCGCCGTTTATCAGAATGACGATTCCCTGAATATTTTCAAGCTGACCGGCGGTCGTATGACTCTCCACGCGCCGGCCATCCTTATATTCCTGCGTCATGATCAGCGTATCTTCCGGCAGAAACAAGCTCGAAACACTGACCAAAGCATCCAGATATCCGCCGCCGTTATCGCGCAGATCCAGAATCAAATGCTGCAATCCCTGCTCGCTCATCATCTTTAAATAGCGTTCGCATTCCATGCCGGTCGTCGATCCGAAGGAGATAATCTCCAGATATCCCAGCGTATCGTCCAGCATTTCGCCATAAACCGTATTGTTGACTTCGCCGCGGATGATTTTCATCGTGACTGGCTCGTTGTTGCGCAAAACCTCCAGCTCGACCTCAGTCCCGGCTTCCCCGCGGACTAAATCGGCGACTTCATCGCTGGGCAAATCGGTCAGCACCTGACCATCTGCCTTCAAAAGAATATCGCCGACCTGAACGCCAGCCTGATATGCCGGGGAATCAACAAAGACGCGGGTCACAATTTTGGGACCGGAAGCGTTGTACTGAATTCCAATTCCGACGAAGTTGTTGTCAATCGCGGTCGAAAACGCCAGCGTCTGTTCCGCCGACATATACGTCGTATGCGGATCCAGCGCCGAACTGCTCATGCCGTAGAGAGCGCTGTCGATCAGATCCTGTTCGAGATTTTCATCATCCTTGCCGAAATACCATTCATTTTTCATAATACTGTAAATGGAGTCCAGCTTTCCCTGGGCAAACTTGCCGGTATTGGCGGGACTGCCGACTCCGGAAGAAGAAGAAACGGGATGCAGAGTACCGCCTAACAAAAAGCCGACGATAAAAACGACCGCCAGCGAAGCGATCATCAACGCGCTCACCTGCCGCCGGCGCTGACGCTGGCGCATCTCATCCGGCCACAGATGGCGCTCTAATTTAATTTTAACTGTTTTCTTTTCATTTTCACTCATTCGGGTCACCTCAGTTTTTTTATTTTACCACAGTTCTGCCTGCGGGCCTGACCTCTCTGTTATTTTGAACAGATTTTCATCTTCTAAGCACAAATTGGCTTTAACTTTTTTCAAGTTCCAGTATAGCATAAACGCCGCAGCTTGAAAAGCACAAGGCCCCGACCCGGCCGTATTGAAGGAATAGGCTTCGGCTGGATCAGACAAGCTCGCTTCATGCGGTCCTCCTGATTAAACAAGGACGCCTGCGCTTTGTTCAACGTCCTGTCTGCAAAAAAGCGGCATCCCGGACGAACCCACTTCTTACAGATTTTCTTCCTCCGGCGCAGCCGGGATCAGACAGATTTGATTTTTGCCTTTTTGCTTAGCCTGATACAAAGCCTGATCGGCCCGCTTCAATACCGCTTCATAATCACGTTCCTGAGGTGAAACCATCACGATGCCGACACTGATATGCACGGTTGTCTGCTGATCAATCCGCGTCAGAAACCGCTGCGCAATATCCCGGGCTTCCTGTTCCTGCTTCAGATTATTCAGCCAGACCGTAAACTCATCGCCGCCATAGCGGCTGACAATATCATGACTGCGGACACTTTCGCGTAAAACCCGGCTGACGCTGATCAGCACGCGGTCGCCTTCATCGTGTCCGTAATGATCGTTAATCGTCTTGAAGTCATCGACGTCAATGAACAGACAGGCACACAGCGTATGGAGGTTCTCTTTTAAGATGCGGGATGCCTGCCGCTGTGCCATCAATCGGGTATAGACGCCGGTCAGCGGATCTTTCTGCGCTTCCCTGACCCGCCGCTGAAAATACAGAATCAAATAAACTCCCGTGGCCGCCAGCAGAATGACGATCAGCAAGATCGCGACAAGCACGCCGAAGGCGCTGGCGCTCATTTCCTGCAGGATTTTCTCATGCGCATCCATCACCACCAGCGAACAGATATACCAATCCTGAATTCCTACCGGTTCATAGTAAAGCAGCCGCAGCTGGCCGCCATTGTAATAAGTCAGCGTGCCGCTGTTGCCGGCCAGAACTTCACTGCGCATCTGTTCCACAAGATCATCCGATTTCAGCTTCATCGTTTCCAACATTTCATAAATAGTTGCGTAGCGTTCCATCCCCGCATAAGAGGAGATGAGTTGCCCCTGCGGAGTGAAGACCAGCGTCGCCTTGGTCTTGGGATTGGCGTAATTGTTAAGTGAAGCGCCCAGAGCCGTGGTTGTAATCTCAGCGCAAACCGCTCCCTGGACTTCTCCCTGGCGGATCATCGGTACGGTCAGCACGATGCTGTCCTCTCCCTCCGGCGTCGTCAGAGGCCCGGAAATTGTCGTTTTCCGCTGCATTGCCGCCTGAAAATATTCACGATCGCTGATATCCATGACCGCCTGCTTCACATACGTCAAATTTCCCCGCGCATCCGCAACGCCAAAGCGCATTCCGTCCACGCTCTCCCAATTCAGGATCTTCTGCCAGTTTTCCTGTCCTTCCGCGTCCGGGACATCGCTGATTTCAGCGATCGTTTCCAGCCAGTACAGCCGATTTTGAATGATTTGATCGAAATATAATTTATCGGACTGAGTGGTTACGACAAGATTGTTCACCGCCTGCGTAAATAATTTTTCCTGCAGGTTCTGATAAAAAATTTCCATGACTCCCAACAGTGCCGCAATGAGAAGCCCGGCCGCCAAGATGCCGGAAACCGGATATTCCTTCTTGTTCATAACGTTCCTCTTTTCCTGCCGCTGACATTATCTTAATCTTACCATTTCCTAACCGCGGATTCAATCCGCTTCGGCAAGGATTGTGAACAACTGAACTTACCGTATTTTCCCCTGCCGCGGCAGGACAGGGATTGTATGCTATAATAAAAGAAAACAGGAGGAATTTTATGTTTAAAAAATGTGTCATCCTGGAACCGGTCGGGATGAATGAGAATGCCCGGCTGCGGGTTAACGATCTGGCTGAAACAGTCATTGAGTATCCGGATTCGCCGGGGGATGAGGATGAAATCATCCGGCGGATCGGCGATGCGGACTGTCTGCTGGTGAGTTGGAAAACGAATGTCGGCGCTTCGGTGCTGAAAGCCTGCCGCCAGCTTCGCTACGTTGGAATGTGCTGCAGTCTGTACTCGGAAGCCAGCGCCAACGTCGATATCGCAACCGCGCGAGAACTGGGCATCACTGTTACCGGCATCCGTGATTATGGGGATGAAGGCGTCGTCGAATATGTCCTGTATGAACTGATCGGCTTCCTCAATGGTTACCGGCAGCCATCCTTCAGACCCATTCCGCTGGAGCTGACGGATTTGAAGGTTGGAATTCTCGGCATGGGTACGACCGGCCAGATTATTGCCCGGGGTTTGATGCACTTTGGTTCAAAGATCCAATATTACAGCCGGACACGCAAACCTGAACAGGAAGCACAGGGCATGGTTTATCAGCCGCTGGACAGCCTGCTTGAGCACAACGACGTCATCTGCGAATGTTTGAATAAAAATGCCATTGTCATGGGATGGGAACAGTTTCAGCGGCTGGGCGATCACAAAATCGTGTTCAACACATCGATCGGTCCGGGACATGATCCTGAAGCTTTGAAGCAGTGGCTGGCTTTGCCGGACACGCATTTCTTCTGCGACAGTGAACGAGCATTAGGCGATCTGACGCTGCTCGATCATCCGCGGGTGCGGTGTTTAAGAACCTCTGCCGGCAATTCCGTACAGTGCATCGAACGGCTGGGGCAGAAGGTCTTAGCCAACATGGAGAATTTTCTGCAAGCTCAGTCCGACGAACATTCGGTTCAATAACGCGAAGTCAAGAAAAGTCTGGGGAAATCTGCAGTGCGGATCCCGGACGTTTTTATTTATAAACTTTCAGGCTTGCGTTCATCCATGATTCAAAGACAAAACCTAAGCGGTTTTACCAAAGAAAAAACGCTCTGTTTCTGACAGGAAATCAATTTGGGTATCCAAAATATTTAGGGGGCTGAAGTTTAGGGGGCAGTTTAGGGGTCTTGAGTTTAGGGGGATAATTTGTAAGAAACAGTACTTTGTTATTGTTTCTTTTTTTATGGGTTTGTCAAGAAAAGTGTGTAAATAATTAAAAAACTTTATAAGCTGAAAGAGA
>ERZ1108168.18-NODE-18-length-199183-cov-10.353416_pt1 | contig 199183 bp, 196 predicted proteins | sample MGYA00403704_ERZ1108168 | MGnify/ENA primary metagenome ERZ1108168 (study PRJEB35170, sample SAMEA104062421) | human gut metagenome | biome: human gut; feature: human-associated habitat; material: faeces | place: Denmark | collected 2012-06-12 ...
AAGAGTGATTTCCACTTGCCCCGCCCAGAAGTGGAACTTAACTTTTCAATTGAGCGGTGCAAATTTCGCGCCGTTTTTTGTTGAATTTGTGAGCTAGATAAGCTATAATAATTAAGCACTGGCTCGTTGGTGAAACGGTTAACACAGCGCCCTCTCAAGGCGTCATTCACGGGTTCAAATCCCGTACGAGTCACCATGGATGAAATAAGGTTCCCCTAGGGAGCCTTTTTGTTTACTTAAGCCTGGCTGAAAGCCCGCGGCTTGTCTTGCTTTCATCATGGGATTCAGACAAGAAGAAGCTGAGATACATCTTGGTCAAGCGTCCTGGATTTGATTCCGAGATGAACAGCGGGATCAGCGGATGAAGCATTTTGCGGCTAGCCGGATGCGGTCATGACATTTATTTATTCGGTTATCCTTTTGAACAAGCTGACCGGTGCCGCAGCCTGCAGAAAATGCAAAGAATTCAGGCACAGCGTTGGATTGTTCGGCGCAGAAATGATATAATACAAACCGTGAGAAAAGAATTGAGGTACTGAGATATGAGTGAAACATGCAATCACGACTGCGGTAGCTGCAGCGCGAACTGTGCCAGCCGCCAACAGCCCCAGAGTTTTTTGGAAAAACCCAATCCGAACAGCCGGATCCGTAAAATTATCGGCGTCGTCAGTGGTAAGGGCGGCGTAGGCAAATCTTTAGTTACATCGCTTTTGGCCACAACGATGCAGCGGCGTGGATATCAGAGCGCGGTTATGGATGCCGATATTACCGGCCCGTCCATTCCGAAGGTTTTCGGCATTCATGGGATGGCGTATGGCAATGACGATGGCATTCTGCCGGCGGTCAGCTCGACCGGGATTCAGATCATGTCGGTCAATCTGATGCTGGACAATGAAGAATCCCCAGTAATTTGGCGCGGTCCGATTTTGGCAGGCATGGTCAAGCAGTTCTATGGCGAAGTGATCTGGTCAGATGTCGACTTTATGTTTGTCGATATGCCTCCGGGAACCGGGGATGTTCCGCTGACCGTATTCCAGTCGCTTCCGTTGGACGGCATTATCGTCGTGACCTCACCGCAGGAGCTGGTTTCGATGATCGTAGCGAAGGCCGTCAATATGGCGAATATGATGGATATTCCGGTTCTGGGCGTCGTTGAAAATATGAGCTATCTGGAATGCCCGGACTGCGGCAAGAAAATCGAAGTTTTCGGTCACAGCAAGCTGGATGAGGTTGCGGCGCAGAAAGGTCTGGATATTCTGGCGCAGCTGCCGATCAATCCGCAGTTTGCCAGTCTGTGTGATGCCGGCCGGATTGAGGACTTTGAGGGCGAATGGATGAACAAGGCCGCGGAAAAGCTGGAAGGATTGATCAGCGAATGAAGAAAGTCACAGCGATTCCTTATGAAAACGGACAGGTCTTCGGACATTTTGGCAAGACGCAGGCATTTCTGATCGCTGAGCTGGAAACCGGAAAGATTCTCAGAAGCGCCGTCGTCCCGACCGAAGGCAAGGGGCATGGCGAACTAGCTGGCTTTTTGAAGGCCCATGGAGTGACAGACTGCTTATGCGGCGGGATGGGCGAAGGCGCGTATCAGGCGCTGAAAGCTCAGGGCATCACCGTTGTCCGCGGCGTGAGCGGAAAGGCGGAAACGGTATTGCAGAACTACGCGCAGGGTTCACTGCAGGATGATCCGCAGGCCGCCTGTTCGCATCATCATGATCACCAAGCCGGCCACAGCTGCAGCTGCGGTAAGCATTCCTAAAATTGATCCTGTCATAAAGGCTTAAGAAATTGAGCCTTTTTTTCATTTCCCGGCTCAGCTATAATGAAAGAAGCAAAGGTAGGAGATTGCGATGAACTTAAAGAAAATGATCGGTGAAAAAGTTATTTTATCACCGTTGGACAGCCGTGAATATGAACGGATTGCCGGCTGGATCAATGATTTGGAAGTGACGCTGGGAACGACGCTGGCGGCTTCCAATATCACCTTGGATAAGGAAGCGGAAATACTCAGATCCATGGAACAGGGCGGACGGGATTTTCTGATCATAGCGCGCGACAGCAAGCAGCCGATTGGAACCTGTGGTATCACTGCCTGGGATCAGATCAATCAATGGGCCAGCGTCGGGATCATGATCGGCGAAAAGAGCTATCACAATCAAGGCTGCGGAACGGAAGCATTAAGCCTTCTGTGTGATTATTGCCTGAACCTTTTAAACTGTCACAGCGTTCGGCTGGAGGTCTATTCGTATAATTGGCCGGCGATCGCTTGTTATAAGAAGGTCGGCTTTGAAGAATGCGGCCGTTTTCATCAGGCGAAAAAGATCGGCGGGCAATGGCATGACTGCATTTTGATGGAGCTGCTGGATCAGCAGTTCTCATCCCGCTGGGTAAAGCCGGCTGTTGAACGCCGGATGCAGGTGAAAGTATGATTGTCGCAGAAAATCTCGGCAAGAAATTCCGCAATAAAACCGTAATCCGGCAGATGAACTGCAGCATCAAAGAGGGCAGCATCTACGGTCTGGTCGGAGCCAACGGCGCGGGCAAATCAACATTTCTGCGAATGCTGGCAGGGGTGTATCAGCCGAGTGAAGGAAAAGCGGAAATCAACGGCGAAGCGGTATTTGACAATGCAAAGATCAAAAAGGAAATTGTCTTTATTCCGGATGAGCTGTATTTTTTTCCCAACTATAATTTCCGCATGATGGCCGATTACTATGCCAGTCTGTACGAGCATTTCGATCATCATCGGTTTCAGATGCTGTGTGATCATTTCAAGCTGGATACCCGTGCGCGGATTCAGAATTTTTCCAAGGGCATGAAACGTCAGGGCGCGCTGATCTTAGCGCTGTCGACACGCGCGCATTATTTCTTTTTTGACGAAACTTTCGACGGTTTGGATCCGGTCATGCGGTCGCTGGTCAAATCCGTCTTGTCGGAGGACGTTGCCCAGCGCAATTCGACGGTGCTTTTAACCTCGCATAATCTGCGGGAGCTGGAAGATTTGTGTGATCACATGGGCTTGTTAGTGGAAGGCAGGATCATGTTTGAGAGCGATATTGATTCGCTGAAAACAGAAATGTTTAAGGTCCAGATCGCATTGCCGAACAAGAATTTTGATCGGGATGAGTTCCATCAGCTCAAGGTGCTGTATTACAAAAAGAGCGGTTCGATCGCAACGATGATCGTCAAGGGCGACCGCGAGCTGGTGACTGACGTTCTGCGCAGCAAGCAGCCGATTATTCTTGATCTGCTTCCGCTGTCGCTGGAAGAAGTGTTTATTTATGAAATGGAGGGATACGGCTATGAGTTCGATTCGCTCCGTCTTTAATTTCAAAGTGTTCTGGCAGAATTTCCGCAGTGCTCAGGGACTGCTTTTGGTCGCGATGATCATTTATCAGGCGGGAATTCTGATCAATTGCTTTTCGCTCAGCCACAATCCAGAGGTGATGCAGGTCATCAGTTTTTCTGCCGCTTCCGGGATTGTCAGCTTCTTAGCCTGCTTCCTGCTTCCGCTGGCGGCCTGCGCTACGCTGTTTGATTTTCTTTTCAGCAAGAAAAAAAGCGACCTGGTGTTTTCCTCTCCGGTGCCGCGCAAAACGCTGTATTGGTCAAACTGGGCTGGGGGCATGCTCTTTCTTTTGATCAATGTGCTGGTCGCCTCGCTGATCCTGCACATCACGCTGCTGCGCAATCCGCAGCTGATCGTTGAAAATGGCATTGTGCTGCGGTTTCTGATCCTGTGGAGTCTGAGCATGGCGATGGTGTATTCCATCAGCTGTCTTTCTGTTGCTTTGACCGGCAACCGATTTGTGCAGTTTGTGCTGATCGCGGTGCTGACGCTGCTGCCGGGCTGGTTTCACTATACATTTCAGACACAATTTTACAACTATGATCAGTTTTCCCAGCTGGAATATACCAATCAGAAGGCGACGGAAACGCTGACCAGTCCTTACTCCATGCGGATCGTGCAGGATGAAGGCCGGGTCGATACGCTGCCCTATATTGCGTTTGACGAACTGATCAGCAGTCTTTCCGGGATGCGCCAGTCATTTCGGGTGACGCATTATAACAATCACACGGCGTTCAGCTACAGCCGCTGCTGGATCATGCTTGGCTATCTGATTGCGGCTTCGGGATTGGGCTATTGGGCGTTTCTTAGACGCAAGGTGGAAGTTGCGGAAACTTCATTCATCAGCGAGACCGCTCACGAAGCCGTACGGATTGCGGCGTTTGTCCCGTTCTTCTACACTTTAGGAATGAAAGACTGGATTTCCGCCTTGCTTTATGCGGGGATTCTGTTAATTTTATATCATCTTTATGATTATCTGGCACGGCGTGAACTGATCAGTCTGCATCGGACGCTCCTGAGTTTTTTGGCAGTGGTTGTGATTGCGGCGCTGATTCGTTTTCCGATGCGGATTTTAGTTCGCCGCGAGGCAGCGCAGCAAATTTCAATTGAAGAAGTCAATTCAATTGCGATGGCGCCTTCGTCGTTAATGGGAACTGAACAGTATGAGGCGCTGCTTCAGCTGAAACTGAATGATCCTGAACTGATTCAGCTCGTTTTCCAAAGCGGGGCAAAAAACGATTATGCCGAAGGTTCCGTCAATATGATCGTGCGGTTTTATCAGGATCGCAGCTATTCTGATTTCTACGTTAATATTTCACCGGAATATGTCGAACAGCTGGAAGCCCAGCTGAGCGCGAATGATCAATATCAGCTGCTCTTTCGCAGTATGAATCCGGAGTCGGTCTATTGGATAGAAGCCAACGGCGTGTCGGCCGGGTTAGAACCGCAACAGGTACGGCAGCTGGCGGTGCTTTTGCAGCAGGAACAACAGCAGCAGAGCTTTTCCGATCTGCTGCATGAAACAAAGCAGATCGCGTGCCGGCAAGCCGATGATTCCTATTGTTTCTTAAATCTGGCGCTGATTTCGTTTGTCAATGGGGAAAGAACGGAACAAAGTATCGATTTGCTTCGCTACCAGTCCGTTTTTCAGCTCTACAGCTCCATTGTCAATCAGCAGTTTTTAAAAGTCTATGCAGGCAATGTCCGGTTCCTGGACTATTTCAGCATGTATGATAACCAGCTGGAACTGATCCGTCAGCAGAGTGAATTGGACTATGAAAGCTTTAATCTGCGCCTGTCTCAATGGCTGAGCGAGAACTTGCCGGCCCAGCTGCAGAAAGCCCCGGTATCCTCGGAGGAATTCATGACGATTGCATTCTATGATTCCCAGCGCCGCAGCCAGGGGACGATCTTTATTGAGAAAAACGAAAAATGGCAGGAATTTGTCAATTCGCTGACGCAGCCGGAATAAAATTCACTCAAAATTCACATCTTCAGGGTAAAATAAAGAAGAAATCAGGAGGTGCATCCTAATGATCAAAATCTTAGTGGTGGACGATGAGCAGCGAATTCGCGAAATGATCCGCAAATATGCGGAATATGAAGGTTTTGCGGTGGATGAAGCCTGCGATGGGCTGGAAGCCGTGGAGAAGGCGATGAAGGAGAATTATGATCTGATCGTCATGGATATCATGATGCCGAATCTGGACGGCTTTTCAGCGTGCCGGGAGATCCGCAAAACCCATGAAAACATTCCGGTCATTCTGTTGTCGGCACTGGGCGAGGAATACGATAAGATCCATGGGTTTGATCTGGGCGTGGATGACTATGTCGTCAAGCCGTTCTCACCCAAGGAGCTGATGATGCGGATTCACGCCATTCTCAAGCGGACATCCCAAAGTGAGAAAAAAGAAATGATTAAAATCGGAGATCTGACAATAGATTTTACTGGTCGGATTGTCAGAATCAAGGACGAGAAGCTGAACTTGTCACCGAAGGAGTATGACTTGTTGTTCTATCTTGTGAAAAACCGCGGGATCGCTTTAACCCGGGAAAAGCTGCTGCAGAATGTCTGGGGTTATGATTTTTTCGGCGATGAACGGACGCTGGATACGCATATTAAACTGCTGCGCAAGAATCTGCGGGAATACAGCCGCTATATCACAACGCTCAGAGGGGTAGGCTATCGGTTTGAAAACGGAAACTAGTCTGCAGTGGAAGCTTGTCAAGTATCTGCTTGCGTTTGTCATTGCCCTGTTAGCTCTGTTGTGGCTGTTTCAGGTCGTGTTTCTGGACAGCTTCTATCAGCGCTTTAAAATTGAAGGCATTGAAAAAATCGGCAACACGCTGGCGGCGAATTTGGAAAGCGATAAGCTGCCGGATATTGTCGCCCAGCAGGCTCGCCAAAACGACGCCTGCATCCGTGTCCTGTATGGGATCTTCCAGATTCAGACGACCAATACGATGGGCTGTCAGATCTATAATCTAAATGACAGCGACATCGCGCAATATGTAGCCAAGGCCGAAGCCAACGGCGGCTCGTATCTCGACATTCAGTCGGAAAAGGTGATCAGCGAGCTGCCTAACGGGAATCTGTTGTTTTCGAATAAGCAGGGTTCCCGCAATCTGATTTATTTCAAGGTTGTCGAAGGCCGCCGAAATCAGAAAGACATCATTATGGTGAATACGCACATTTCTCCGGTCAATGCCACGACGGAAACGCTGCGCACCCAGCTTGGCTATATTTCGATGATCGTCATCGTCGCTTCGGTGGGACTGGCGTTTTTGATGTCCCGACGGATTGTCAAACCGATTGTCAATATTAACCAAAGTGCCCGGCAGATGGCGGAAGGCAACTATGATATCGTCTTTACCGGCAAGGGGTATAAGGAAATCACACAGCTCAACGATACGATGAACCACACGACGCGCAAGCTCAAAGAGGTGGATCAGATGCGGCGGGATCTGATTGCCAATGTTTCGCATGATCTGCGCACGCCGCTGACGATGATTAGCGGGTATGGCGAGATGATGCGGGATCTGCCGGGTGAGAATACACCGGAGAACGTTCAGGTCATCATTGACGAAGCCCACCGGCTGTCCAATCTGGTCAACGATTTGCTGGATCTGTCCAAGCTGCAGGAAAACAAGATTGAGCTGCATGCGCAGCATTTCAATCTGACGCAGCTGATTGAAACTGTGCTGCACCGCTATGAAAAGTTTATGACGCAGGATGGCTTTGATATTCAGTTTGAGCATCAGGAATCGGTATGGGTTAACGCCGATCCGGATCGTTTGGGACAGGTGCTGTATAACTTCATTAACAACGCAATCAATTACTCGCTGGAGGACAAACGGATCCTGATCCGCCAAAGCATCGACGGCACTCGGGTTCGCGTGGAAGTCGAGGATCATGGCGAAGGGATCAGCGAGGATAAGCTGAGCTACATCTGGGATCGTTACTATAAGGTCGATAAGACGCATAAGCGTTCCAGCGCCGGCAGCGGGATTGGCTTAGCGATTGTCAGAGAAATCCTGGAGCTGCATCATGCCCAATACGGCGTGAAGTCCGAGGTGGGTCAGGGCTCGGTGTTCTGGTTTGAGCTTCCGATTGTGTCTGACAAGGAGTCCTGAGACGCTTTCTTTCCCACCTGATCGGATAAAAATCGGATTATGGTTAAGCCTTGGTTTATAATAAGGTGAATCAATTATCTTTGGTCGCGGCTTTCATAGAAAAGCACCGCGGCTTTTTGTTTTTTCAAAGAAAGAAGGATGTTCTGTTGACGAATGCGTAATAAGTTGCTATAATCAAAATAAATAAGTAACTAGTTACTTATAAGAAGGAGATCAACATGGAAATATCAGATTTAGTCCAGCGCTTTTCCGATTCGCCTGAGCATCAGTATAAAGCGATTTTCAGTCTGCTGATGATCACGGCCAACCGCCTCCAAACCGTCTTTGATCATGAAATCCCGCAGGTGACATTGAAGCAGTTCATGCTTTTAACGCTTGTCTGCCAGTCTCAGGAGGCAATGACCTTAACCCACCTGGGCAAGCTGTTGGGCTGTTCCCGACAGAATGTAAAAAAACTGGCGGAGGCTTTGCAGCGGAAGGGATTTGTCAGCCTGCATCCCAGCGCCGCTGACAGCCGGGCAGCTGTGATTGAGGCCACCTCTGCTGCCGAGGAATATTTCAATTCAATGGGAGCGTTGTTTCAGCAGCGGCTGAAGCAGTTGTTTGCGGATTTCAGTGACGCGGAAACGGAACAGTTTTTCCGAATGATGATTCAATTCATGACGAGTATCGACAATCTGGAAGGAGAAATTCAATGACGGATACACTAATCCTTTTTCGATCAAAATATGGAGCCTCACGCCAGTATGCCCAATGGCTGCACGAGCAAATTCCCAGCGAATTGGCAGAACAAAGCTCCTTTAAGCCGCAGAATTTGAAAGCCTATTCCCAAATCGTTTTATTCGGCGGAATTTACGCCGGCTCCATCGCGGGTGTGACTTTTCTCATCAAGCACCGTGAATTACTGGCTGGAAAGACACTGGCGGTGTTTGCGGTCGGAGCCAGTCCGGCATCCCCAGACGTTCTGGCAGTCCTGCAAAAGAAGCTGAACAAAGACCTGCCGTCGGCCCATCTCTATTACGGGCGGGGTAGCTATGATGAACAGCAGATGCATTTTCTCGATCGAACAATGTGCCGGATGCTGAGAAAGTCGCTGGTCAAAAAAGATCCCGCGGTCCTGCAGCCGTGGGAACAAGGATTGTTGGAAAGCGCCGGCCGGGGTTGCTGCAGCTGGTGTGATCCGGAAGCGTTAAAACCGCTGTGTGCGCTGCTTGAAAGGGAGAATAAAACGGCGGCCTGAGAAAGATTCAGCGCCGCAGCGGTTTTCATGAAGCTAATGTTTTGAGTTTCCGTGGCGATGATCAGCCGGTTTGCGCAGCAGCAGCGAGCGCAGCTTCGTCCCGTCATAGGGATAGAGCGGATAACAATAGTTGCCTGAAAGCGTATCCGTTTTTAACATCAGGACGATGATTGCGGCCGTTCCGATCAATAATCCCCAAGGCCCCAACAGAGCGATCAGAATCAGTAAGCTCATGCGGAAAAACTTGAAGCTGTAGCCCAGTTCAAAGCTGGGCTGGGCATAATTGCTCAGCGCTACAAACGCCATATACAAGATCACTTCACCGTTGAACCAGCCGGTACTGACCGCATATTCGCCTAAGATGACAGCCCCGAGGATGCTGAAAGCACTGGACAGGGAGGAAGGCGTATTCAAAGAAGCCAGCCGCAGACCGTCGATCATGACCTCGATGATCAATAACTGCGCCAATACCGGAATCGCCGCGGTTTCTTCAATCAGGATGAAATGCAGGCTGTCCGGAAGCAGTCCGGGGCAGCGCAGCGCCAGATACCAGCAAGGCGTAAAGAACAAGGTCAGAAAGAAGATCAGAATGCGCACCAATTTCAGATAAGTGCCGATTAACGGCGGAAAGTAGTAATCATTGGCCTCCTGAAAGAAATCAAAGAAATGTGTCGGCAGGATCATCGCTGAAGGCGTATTGTCTGTCAGCACGATCAGATTGCCTTCCAGAATGCTGGCACTGGCCGTATCCGGACGTTCGGTAAAGCGGATACGCGGCAGCGGATTGAGCCACTGTTTCGGAAGCAGACACTCCGCCAGGCTTTCCTGGGATAAGCTCAAGCCTTCGACTTCCGTGTTGTTCAGCTTCTTACGAACTTTATCCAGCAGCTGTCTGTCAACTTTGTCCTCGAGATAGCACAGCACGACATCGGTTTTGGAGCGGCTGCCGACTTGGACATATTCATAGATCAGCTTCGGGTCCCGGATGCGTCTTCGGATCAGCGCGGTATTGAAGATCAGCGTTTCCACGAAGGCGTCGCGCGAACCACGCAGGACGCGGTCATCTTCCGGCTCCTGCATCGAGCGGACAGGATAGCTGCGGGCATCGATCAGGACGGCTTCGGCAGCCCCTTCGGCGAGAAACAACAGCGTACCGCTCAGCACCGCGTCAACGGCCTGAGATAAATCCGTCGTCCCGGAAACCTCCAGATAGGGGATCTGCCTGGCCAGCCAGCCGCTGACGGATGACTCAGCCAACGGATCTAATTTCATCATGTGTTCCATGATCTTTTCCATCACTTCGTCCTTGGCAAAGCCGTCGATAAAGATCAGTTCACCTGTTCCTTGTTTCAGATCGAAGACGGTGCTGACGCAGTCAAAACTTTGCTCAATCGGCAGCCTTTGATGCAGATCGGCAGAGAACTGAGCTGTGAAAGCGCTTGATTTTTCCAAAAAAATCACCTCGTTTCCAGTATTCCCAAATCCCTGGATTTCTTGCGGGAAATTTCCTTGTCAAACAGAAAACCGGTGCTATAATAAAACAGGTTTCAAGAAAAGAGGGGTAACCGATGGAATTATTATTTTTTGTAATGAATCAGATTGATAAATTGGATCAGCTGCTGAAAGACTTATCCAACGAAAAGAAATTCAGCGCTACGATCATTGACAGTGCGGGAATGGCCCGCCTGTTGGCCGATCATGATTATCTGTTCGGCTCGCTGCGGGCGTTGTTAAACAATTCTCAGGTCAACAGCAAGACGATCTTCATGGTGCTGGAGCATGAGGATGTAGAACATGCAGTGCAGATCATTGAAAAGAATGTCGGCGATCTGGACAAGCCGAATACGGGTGTAGTCTTTACCGTTCCGGTCAGCTATGTTAAAGGCATTGTGAAGAAGGGGTAATCACGATGCAGCAATTAATGAGTTTGGCAATCCTGCTGCTGACGGGTCTGGTGTTCGGCCGGCTGATGAAGCTGGTCAAAATGCCGAACGTCACCGGCTATCTGATCGGCGGTCTGATCGTCGGTCCGTCGGTTTTAAATCTTGTGCATGCCGATGCGCTCAGTCAGCTCGGCTTTATTTCCAGCGTCGCCCTGGGCTTCATTGCCTTTTCAATCGGCAGTGAATTCAAGGCCAGTTATTTCAAGCGAGTCGGCATGACGCCGATTGTCATCGCGATTCTGGAAGCCATGGTCGCTGTTGTGCTGGTCATCGCTTCCCTGATCGCTTTTGGCTTTGATCCGGCGTTCTCGTTTGTTCTGGGGGCGATTGCAGCCGCGACGGCACCGGCGGCAACGATCATGGTCATCCGTCAGTACCGCGCCAAAGGCCCGGTGACGGAAACGCTGTTAAGCGTCGTCGCGCTCGATGATGCCGTAGCCCTGATTGGCTTCGGAATTGCGGTGGCCATCGCGCAGATGATTGAAAATCCCGGCAGCGGGAATCTTGTGATGCAGCTGATGGATCCGGTTGTTGAAATCCTAGGCTCCTTAGGCAGCGGCGCGCTGCTGGGCTTCCTTTTGATGATTCCGCTGAAATTCTTCCATGACGAAGATAACCGGCAGGCGCTCATCTATGCCTTTATCTTCATCGCCTTGTTTGTTTCCAGCACCTTCGGATTTTCGGATCTGCTGACCTGCATGGCGATGGGGGCGGTTTTTGCGAATCTGTCCAATGAAAGCGATAAGGTCATGGCGATTGCCGACCGCCTGACACCGCCGATCTTCATGGCGTTCTTCGTCCTCTCCGGCGCCGATTTAAAGCTGAGCATTCTGCCATCCATTGGTTTGGTCGGCATCATCTACGTCGTCATGCGGGTTGTCGGCAAGTTTCTGGGCGCCTGGACAGGGGCGAAAATCATGCATGCCAGCGAACCGGTGCAGAAATATCTGGGCTGGGCCCTGCTTCCGCAGGCCGGTGTCGCAATCGGCTTAACGGTGGTGGCGCAGTCCGTCGTGCCGCAGTATGCGGAAACCGTGCGGGCGGTTGTTTTATGCGGTACTTTGATTTATGAATTAATCGGCCCGAGCGTATCCAAGTGGGCGCTGACACAGGCCGGCGAAATCAGCGAATAACGAAGAAAGCAGCATTTTCCTTGAACCCTTTTGACCGGGAAGAGAAAACGCTGCTTTTTCTTATGGAGTGACAAGGTTGTCCAACGGATAAGCCTGAATGAAGTCGATGAGAGCCTCGGTGCTTTCAAACGGTCATTTCCCGTAGTTGGGCGTAGTGCGGGGCTGTTGTTCTGAAGAAACACGCGGCTTTCTTTTTGCTTTCGGTATAATCGGCCCGCCGCGTTTTTTAAAGCCGGAAATCTTCTTTTAAACGGTAAAAAACGTGACAAATGACGCAGATCATGATAAATTTTAAACCATGAGGTGAATGGGAATGAAAGAACAATGCAAAGCGTGGGTAAAACAGCATCTTGACGAAGGCATGGATCTGGTCAGGGCGATGTATGAGCATCCGGAACTGGGTGATCAGGAATTTGAATCCATGGCGCTGCTGAGTGAAAAACTGGAGCAGCTGGGATTTGAAGTCGAGCGCAGCTATCTGCTTCCAACCGGCTTTATCGGCCGCTATGATTCGGGGAAGCCGGGTCCTAAAATTGCGTTTTTATGCGAGTATGACGCGCTGCCGGAGGTGGGTCATGGCTGCGGTCACAATTTAATCGCGGCGATCGGCGTCTTGGCCGGCGGCGCCTACAAAGCGGTAATCGATCAGCTGGGCGGAGAGGTCCGGGTGATCGGAACTCCGGCTGAGGAAAACTTCGGCGGCAAGGTGCGCATGGCTGAGAAGGGCTGCTTTGATGATCTCGACGCGGCGATGATGATCCATCCGAGTACAGAAAACCGCTTGGGCGGGCGGACAAATGCTTTAATGCCGCTGAAATTTGAGTTTTATGGAAAAAACGCCCATGCCTGTCATCCGCAGGAGGGCAAAAGCGCGCTGGACGCTGCCGTCAATACGTTTGTAGCGATCAACATGATGCGTCAGTTTATGGAGCCGGGCTGTTTTATTCACGGCATTGTGAAAGACGGCGGGGAAGCCGCCAACGTCATTCCGGCCTATGCTTCGCTGGAATACTACTTCCGGGCGCCGACGATGGCGGTGGCCAAAGCGATGTCGGAAAGAGCGGTCCAATGTGCTGAGGGCGCTTGTCAGATGGCCGGGACAACTTTGAAAACCAGCGTTTATGAATGTCCGTACGAAGACAATAAGATCAATTATACATTATCCCGCCTGCTTCAAAAGCAGTATGAAGAATTAGGTTTACAGGAAATCCAGCCGGTGGATGAAGTGCCGGGCGGTTCCAGCGATATCGGAGCGGTCAGCTACCGCTGTCCGGCGCTGCATGGATATATCCGCATCTGCGGCTGTGAAGTGACCGGTCATTCACGGGAAATGGCGGCGGCGACGATCAGTCCGCAAGGCCGTGAGGGGCTGGCCAGCGGCGCCAGTGCGCTGGCGATGTGCGCGGTGGAGCTGGCCTGTGATCCGCAGCTGCTGGCTCAGGTCAAGGCGGAATTTTCCCGCTAAAGCGATTCAATTTCACATTCCAGTGTCACAGAGGTCTCTGCATAGACCTCTTTTTGTATATGGCTGATCAAAGCATGGACGTCGTCGCTGCTGGCCTGGCTTCGATTGATGATAAAGCCGGCATGCTTTTCCGAGACCTGCGCGCCGCCGATCTGTCTGCCTTTTAATCCGCACTGGTCGATCAAGGCGGAGGCATAATACCCTTCAGGCCGTTTAAATACGCTGCCGGCGCTGGGATATTCCAGCGGCTGCTTCAATTTTCTCCGCTCCATAGTTTCTTCCATCAAAGAGCGGATTTTGTGCCGCTGTCCCGGCTTCAGCCGAAAAGCGGCGCTCAGCAGCACATGGTTCTGATCGTTTAAAAGACTTCTTCGGTAACCGAATTGCAGCTGATCACGGGTCAGGGTTCTTTCCTGGCCCTGGATCAAAACCTGAGCAGATTCCAACAGCTCGGAAAGCTCGGTGCCGAAAGCGCCGCTGTTGTTGTGCAAGGCACCTCCGACGCTTCCGGGAATTCCGTATAGCCGTTCCAGTCCGGATAATTCTGCCTGCATCGCGCCGTCGCACAGCCGCTTGATCGTCAATCCTCCGTCGGCTTTCAGCAATGTTCCTTCTACGTTCAGCTTAGCCCAGTTGGAACGCAGCAGAATGATCATGCCGGGGTAGCCTGAGGAAGCGATCAGCACATTGCTGGCCTGACCCAAGATTCGATACGGTATTTTGGCCTGTTGTGCGCTTAAGATGCATGCACGCAGCTTGTCTGCGGTGTCCGGCAGCGCAATTAATTCCGCTGCACCGCCGATCCTAAATGACGTATACGGCGCCATCGTTACCCGCCGTTCGATCGCAATCTTCTTTTGTTGAAGCTCTTGAATAAAATTGAAGTCCATGGGCATAATTTCTCTCCTTTGAATTTGTTTAAGTTTACGGCTGAATTCTGTGCAGACATCCTTAAAAATGATATAATAATAAAAATGATCTAACCAGAATGAAGGATGTGTGAGGTATGGAATCCTATCTTTATACTGCGGTAAACAGGGAAGGCCGCAAAGTACGGGGGGAAAAGCGGGCCGAAGATGTGGTTCATCTTTACGCGCTTTTAAATAACGAAGGTCTTTACTGCCTGAATGCTCACCGCAAGGCACAGTGGGAAACGCAGACGGGGAAACCGAAGAATCAGGAATTATCGCTGATGTGCAAGCAGCTGGCGGCGATGCTGAGTTCGGGGATTCCGTTAGTCAACGCTTTGGAAATGCTGCGGCAGAAAAGCGATAAGAAGAAGATGAAGAAGCTGTACGCTCAGCTGGTTGAGGAAGTGCGCAAAGGCTCGTCGCTGACGCTGGCCATGCGTCAATGCCAGCAGGCATTTCCGCCGCTGTTAATCTATTTAGTGCAGGCCGGGGAGATGAACGGCACGCTTGATGCGGTGATGGAACGGATGGCGGGGCATTACGATAAGGAATATAAGCTGCGCAACAAGGTCACCTCTGCTTTAATCTATCCGGTTATGCTGCTGGTGGTTACCGTGGCGGTAATTCTTGCGCTGATGACATCGGTTGTTCCAAGCTTTTTAAGCATGGTTGGCGATATGGCGCTGCCGTGGAATACTTTGCTTTTGATCTCAATGAGTAATTTTATTGTTGCCTATTGGCCATTTTTAATTCTTGGCGTGCTGTTTTTAGCCCTTGGCGTGCGGATGGCGCTGAAGGTGCCGGCGCTGCGGCGGGGATTTGATGAGCTGAAAGTCAAGTTTCCGCTGTTTGGAACGTTAAATCGGATTGTGGCGACCTCGCGCTTTGCGCGCACCTTTTCCTCGCTGTATTCCAGCGGCATATCCGTCATTGATTCGCTGCAGGTTTCCGGCGATGTGCTGAATAACTGCTATTTTACAGAGAAGATCGGCTGGATCAGTGAACGTGTCCGCCGCGGTGAGATGCTTTCCCGTTCCATCGAAGCTTCTCAGGCCTTTGATCCGCTGCTGAACTCGATGATGTACGTCGGGGAGGAATCAGGATCGCTGGAGGATGTGCTGAATTCCATTTCGGATTACTACGATACCGAGGCTGACAATGCGACGCAGAAAATGGTGGCGATGATGGAACCGATCATGATTATCATCTTAGCGATCATCATCTTCTTCGTTATTATTTCCATTCTTATGCCGATTTATGATTCTTACGGAATGATTGCCTAACAGGGGGGAAATGACGATGATACTATTGCATATTATGCAGCGGCATGCCGTTGTGATATGGGGAAAAGCAAAAAAACAAACGCTGCAGGTGAAGCGCTCAAGCACGCAGGAAATCCCGGAAGGTCTGTTGATCAACGGCTTTATTCAGGATGAGGAAGGCTTTGCCCGATGGGCGAAAAGCCTGGCGGATCAGTTGGAACTTAAAGGCAAAAAGGTCACGGTGATTGCGGACAGTACAGCCGTGATTTATCGTCAGATTGAAACGCCGAAGCTCAAAGCGAAAACGCTGGAGAAAAACTTATATTTTAACTTAGCCCGTCAGATTGGCAATATCGCGGAAAATACCGTAGATTATGCGGTGATGCCGAATGCGGAGAACGGCAGTGAAAGCCTGACTGTCGTCGTTCCGCAGACCTTTGGCGAAGCTTATGCGAAGGCCTTAAAAGCGGCCGGCGTCAAGCCGCAGCGCTTGATCACTTCGACATTGGCTTTGATTCAGGCCGGGTTGTTTTTGAAAGAAGAAAAGACGGCCATATACTCCTGGTGTTCCGATGAAGTCTGTACGTCGGTGCTGTTTAACAACGGGCGGTTTATGTTTTCCAACGTCTTTCGTTTTGACCGCAATCAGACTCCGTTAGCGGTCATGAATGAACGGATTTCTCAGCTTGTGCAGTTTCAGCGGATAAAAAATCCGGATTCTCCCGTTGAGATGGTTCATATCGGTGCGCCGCGGGAAGTTGAATCCATTGCCCAGGAGCTTACTCAGCTTTTGCGCTTGCCGACCGAGATTTTCCCGGCTGTGGAAGGATTAAGCGGCTGCGAGGTATCCGCGCAGGTCTGCGCGGTGTATGGTTTAGCCCAAATTCGCCGCCCCTATGATCTATTTCATGGAATCAATCATCAACGCTATACCGAGGCCTATCGCCACCGGCAAACACTGCGGCTGATCGGCGGTTTGTTCGCCGTCAATGCGCTCGTGCTGGCCGGCTTGGCATATCGGCAGTTTGCGTTAAATCAAATCGAAGACAACGCGATCAAACAATTTCAGGCCCAGCTGCAGCTGCCTGAACGGATTTCGCAGTATGATGAAGCGTTAGTTGTTTCCATGCAGAATTCCCTAACCCGTCAGCAGATCGCCGACGCTTTGCAGGCGCTGCAGTACAGTGAACAAACGGAGCAGTTTACCAAGACTTTATTTGAACAGATTCAGGCCTTAAAGCCCAAGGATGTTTCGATTATCGGACTGCAGGTGCAGGACGGCTTATCCGTACAGTTATCCTGTACGTCATCCAACCGCCTTTCGCCTTCGCTCTATACTCAGGATCTGCGTTCCACTGATTGGTTCGCGGATGTCAATTATACCGGATTTACGTACAATCAAAGTCAGAAAAGCTACAGCTTTCTGATCACTTTAGGACTGAAGGGAGGGGATGGCGAATGAAGCTCTCCGAACGCGAGAAAATCTTACTGGTCGTCCTAGCTTTTCTCATCCTCAATGTCATCGGGATTCAGTTTCTTTTAGCTCCGATGCAGAATCACCACAAAGAATTAGTCAATGAGCGCGCCCAAATCGAAGATGAGCTGCTTCAGCAGCAGCAGATGATCGACATGCTGGAATCGCTGAATCAGGATCATCTGGATCTGACGCAGCAGCTTCAGGATTTAGCGGACCGCTTTGTTCCGCCGAAGTATTCGGAATTGAAGGATGAATATCTGTACGAAACGATGGCGGATTTTATCAAGCAGTGGGATTCTTTGACAATTTCCGATCTGACCTATGCAACTCTTCCCGGCAGTGAAGAATCGCTCAGCGTCGTCTTGATGGTTGAAGCTGATTTTACGGTTACCGGCAAGATGGATCAAATGATCGGAGCGATGGATAAGATCCAGCAGCTGCCGCAGGTCATTTCCATTACTTCGCTATCGGTCAGTGAGAAAGACAAGCAGATGCAGGGCTCGTTCCATCTTCAGTTCTATACCTTTAATGAATAGCAACCAGTCCATTTGACTGAGAAAGGAGGATGCCGTATGATCCGGAAAAAGGGCAGTACCCTGCTGTTAGCGCTTTGTCTGTTCTTTGTGTTTCTGATCTTTGCGGGCGCCCTGCTTCCTCTGGCTCAGCGAGCATTCAAGAATACGGCCGCGGATGTCACGCAGCAGCAGGCGGAGTATATTGCCCAAAGCGCTCTGACGGCTTTTGTCAGTCAGTTGGATGAAGATACAATACGTAGTCAACTTCAAAGCGTTGCTGAATCCAATTCTTCCAGTTCAAGCAGCTGGACAGCTTATGGTTCTACTTCCGGCAGGGTCCGTATCATTCTTACGGGAGATGCTCTGTTTAATTCTGTAAATTTCACCTCGAAACAGCCGCGGCAGAAATATCACATTATCGTACAGGCTGAAGCTGAATACGAAGGCAAGACTGCGCAGATGAGCGCTGTCGTTCAAATGCTGAAAGTAAAAAATGCTTATTATGATATGAATGGCAACGTTTATTCAGTCTTTCAAGAATATCCAAAAGTATTAAGAAGAGCTGTTTTGATCAACGAATGCCGTGTTCCAACTTCATCAAGCGCTAACTTCTGGATCAATGCCATTTCTGATCAAAAGGTTACTCAGGAAAATCTAAATGGAATGGTGGGAGGCTCAAGTGATCAGATTGAATTACCTTCGGGTACTAAAGTTGATGAGAAAGTAGCTCTAATTTACCGTAACATAAATTATCCTAGGGTAGTTGGCAACATTGAGGGAAATGTTTATTTACAGCCTGCCGAATATACTAAAGCGATCCTTGGCTCAGATAAGCCAGGTCAGCTGACAGTTCACGGTGATGTTATCTGTCAAGGCGATTTAATTCTCCAAAATGCAACAATTGAAGGAAATGTTTATGTATCGGGGACAGTTGAGGAAAAAGGATTTAATAACTATAAATCTATCTACAAAAATCTATCTCTGGATGATGAAGTGTTTAATACGTATTCAATGCATCAGCCGATGCTGACTGAACCTTTGCGTATGGAAGAGTTTATCACACCAGAGACTGACGATTCCCAAGAGGTTCAATTTACGATTGAGGAAATGAAATATGCCTACAAAGCAACTAATCCAGATTTGAAGAGCTTACGAGTAGTTTCTAATGAAGCTGGGCGAACTGGATCTTATTTTGAATTAGAAAAAATGCCGGATTCGCTGATTGTGGAAAGTAAAAATAAATATTTTCGCCCAGTTTTCTATATCAAAGAAGAAAATCCAATCTTAAGTAATCAAGTAACCACGAATCTGCTCAGCAGTGAAAATATTATTTTGGTTTTCAGCCATCCCGTCATAATTCGTGGAGATATCAATGTCAGTGTTGTAGCGCCTAAGATTATTTTTGAGGCAGAGAATATTGTGATGAATGGTCGATTCCAGGCTTGTGAGTTTGAAAACAGTCAGTTAGTCAGCAGTGTTAATTTAAAAGCCAGAGAATTTCAAGACGTCAATTCATATATATTGCCTCGACTTATAGGTGATTATTATTATTTCGATTTGTTATATTATCAGAAATAGAAAGAAGGAAGACGAATGAACAAACGTGGGATGACTTTGTTGGAAGTCGTTGTTTCTTTAGGAATCTTAGTGATTATTGTGGTTTCGTTAACTCAAGTCTTTACCTCCGGTGTTTCGATTGTAACAGAGGCAGACAGTCTGAGCCGCAGCGAACTTAAAGTACGCAAAGCTATCGCTGGAGAGAAAATCGCCGGAGTCAAAATCACGGATGTCCATTCGTCGCTAACCTTTCGCTTTGGTGAAGATACTGTGACGATAGAAGGAAAAATGAAAACCTATGCAGACAGAAAAGGTCGGATTAATTATCAATACTTTGAGGCTGATCCATCATGAAGAAAAAAGGCTTTACGTTAATGGAAATCATCCTGGTTCTTGGCTTACTGACAACCATGGTGATCGGGCTAACTGCTGTTTTCCGACCGATGATCGCCACGTTTCAGAAAAGTGCAACGCAGACCGATTTAAAGGAAAAAGCTCAGATTTTAATCGAACAGATAAGCAGTGAAATGAAAATCGCCAAAACGATAATGACGGCGAATTCTTCGATCAATGATTTCACGGATGAATATCAGCGCAGTTATATTCTGTATTGCATTCAGGATGGTTTGTTGCGGGTGCGGGAATATCCCGGCGGAGAGGCCAAGCTCCTGTATCCGGAAGAATTTTACAATGGATATCGGGTTGACATGAAGCTGTCTACAGCCCAAAAGGATTATGACAGTGAAACATCCACAGTCAAAATCACATTGATCTTTAATAAAAACGGCGAGAAATATCGTGCTGAAACAGCAGTAGAATGCTTAAATATCAATTATGATCAGCAGCATTTCAGCATTGTTCTGTCAGAAGGCTATATTGCAATAGAAAGGTAAGGCGGAAACTATGAAAAATCTTCCCATTGGGCAGCTGCTTTTAGAGCAAGGTTATATTACAGAGGATCAGCTGAATAAAGCGTTAGCTTATCAGAAAACCCATCCGGGCAATCGACTGGGCGACGTTTTAATTGAGTTGGGATATATTACAGAAGAAAAGAAACTGAAAGCGCTGAGCGTGCGGTTGAATGTTCCGGTCTATGAAGGTTTTCAGATCACGGTTAACAGTGATATTGTCCGCCTGATTTCAGAAGACGTTGCGAAAAAATATCAGGTTATGCCGCTGGAGATCAAAAACAACGCGCTTCAGCTGGCTACCAGTGATCCGCTGGATTTCTATGCTTTGGAAGATATCAAGGCTTCCTGCGGAATTCCTGTTTCGCCGGTGCTGGCGCCGAAGGAAATGATCGAGAATGCGATTCGGCGCAACTATGCCGAAGCCAATGTCAGCAGTGCGATTGATGAGATCCAGAAAGATCTGACTGAGGATCAGGATTTAGCGCTCAACGATGAATTGTCAGAACTGACCCAGCGTGTCGATAACGCCCCGGTGGTGAAGTTTGTCAATAATATGATTCGTCAGGCCTATGAAACAGGCGCTAGTGATATTCATATCGAACCGTTTGAAATGACCACGGTCATTCGATTTAGAACGGATGGCGTTCTGCATGAATTCACCCGGATTGCCAAATCCGTTCATGAAGCCTTGATTACACGTATCAAAATTATGGGCAATATGAATATCGCGGAAAAGCGGATTCCTCAGGATGGTCATATTGAAAGTCAGATTGATGGCAAGAACTTGGATATTCGTCTGTCTTCCCTGCCTACTGTCTATGGCGAAAAAATGGTCATTCGTCTGTTGGGTCACAGCCTGCAGGAACTGTCGACATTAAAAGATCTCGGTTTGCAGCAAAAAGATTATGATTTGATGGAAACCATGATCCATCAGCCGTATGGAATTTTATTGTTTACCGGTCCTACCGGCAGCGGCAAAACTACGACTCTCTATGCCATTCTGAATGAACTGGCGCGTGAGGAAGTCAACGTCATTACCATTGAAGATCCAGTTGAAAAGCGCATGATGGGCGTCAATCAGGTTCAAGTCAATACCAAGGCTGGATTAACCTTTGCCTCTGCGCTGCGTTCCATTCTGCGGCAGGATCCGGATGTCATCATGATCGGCGAAATCCGAGATGAAGAAACTGCTGAAATCGCGGTTCGTTCCGCCATCACTGGGCACTATGTTTTGTCTACGATTCATACGAATGACAGCGCCACGGCGATTGCCCGGTTAAAAGATATGAATGTTGAACCGTATTTATTAGCATCCTCGGTTGTCGGGATTGTTGCTCAACGCTTAGTCCGTCAGCTCTGTCCGTATTGCAAGCAGCAGATCATGCCGACAACTGAACAAAGTCAGCTGTTAGGCGGATATACAGGGCCGATTTATAAACCGCACGGCTGCCCGCGCTGCAATCAGACTGGATATAAAGGCCGTACTGCTTTGTTTGAAATCTTGCCTTTGACTGCAGAGATTCGGGATTTGATTGTCAGCTCCAATGATACGAATAAAATCAAGGATGCAGCTATCCGCGAGGGCATGACAACCTTGTCTGAGGAAATGATTAAAATGATTGTCAAAGGACAGACCTCAATGGAAGAAATGCTGCGGGTTATCTATACGATTTAACAGCAACGGATATTACAAGTTTCTTACAATTTTTACAATGTTATCGTAACATAAATGAACTAACCGTGATATAATAAAATCATCCAAGAGAGAAAGGGATTATTAACTATGAAAAAGTTTAGAAAGAACAACAAAAAGGGCTTCACATTAATTGAGCTGATCGTCGTTGTGGCGATTTTGGTTGCATTAATGCTGATGTTGGTTCCGCGTTTGACAGGATTCACAAAAGAAGCGACAAAGACGGCGAACGCTGCAAATGCAAGAGCACTTTATACCGCGATCAAAGCTTCAGAATCTGCGGAAACTACTAAATTATATCCAAAGCGATCAACTGAAAATTCAGTTACAGCATGTACTGTTATGATTTATAAAGAATTCTGGGATGAAGATGCTGAAAAGGCTGGAAAACATTCATGTACAGTTACTAAAGATGGTGAAGTTGTAACTTCTGTTACTTATGGTAGTGATGAGACTACAAAGGGTACCTATCCTTTACCTGAAGATACAACTGGCACAAAGAAGTAATTGCATTTAATATCAATCACTAAAGAGAGCCTAAACGCTCTCTTTTCTTTTCGCTGAATTCAAGGTACAATGAAGCTAATTAAATGAGGTGATCAACATGGATTTACAGGGCTGGATGGATCAAGGAAGGGCGATGGACTGCACCGATCTGCATTTGACAGTGGGGTTGCCGGTGGTCGCAAGAATGTTAGGAGAACTGACAATCATCGGAGATGAGCCATTAACAAAAGAAGAAATACATGCGATGCTGGGGACGGTGATGAATCGGACGCAGCAGGAGGAATATCAAAAAGGGGATTTAGACTTTGGGTTTCAGGATGCGCACGGGTACAGTGTACGTGTTAACGCGTATTATCAAAAAGGGAATCCGTGCGCAGCGCTGCGTTTATTAAGAAATACAATTCCTACGTTTGATGATCTAATGATTCCAGAGGCAGTGCGAAAGCTGTCGACGCTGCCGCGCGGATTGGTTTTGGTAACGGGGCCAACAGGAAGCGGAAAATCAACGACGATGGCAGCCATGATCAATTCCATCTCACATTCACGAAAGGCGCATATCATCACGATCGAAGATCCGATTGAATATCGTTTTGACCATGCTTCCAGCATCGTACATCAGCGGGAAGTGGGTGTCGATGTGGCTTCGTTTGCGGATGCTCTGCGCAGTGCTTTGCGCGAAGATCCAGATGTCATTCTGGTGGGCGAGATGCGCGACTTTGAAACAATCCAGGCGGCGATCCGGGCAGCGGAAACAGGGCATTTGGTTATTTCAACGCTGCATACCAATTCCGCGGTCAGTACGATTGACCGCATTATCGACGTATTCCCGGAAGCTCAGCAGGGTCAGATTCGCGTGCAGCTGGCCAGTGTGCTGAAAGGCGTTGTAACCCAACAGCTGCTGGTACGTCAGGATCAGCCGGGAAGACTCGCTGCCTTTGAGATTCTGCTGACTAATGATGCTGTTGCGGCCATGATCCGTGAAAACAAAGGGCATCAGATCAGCAGTGTTTTACAGACTGGACAAAAGGCCGGAATGCGGCAGATGGATTACGATCTGGCACGCTTGGTTCAGGAAGGGAAGATCTCAGAAAAAACTGCACGTGAGCGGTGTTTGAAAGAAGCCGATTTGCAACAGTATTTGTCGTATACTGTGTCCTCGGCTTCGACCTATTTTTTCTAAAAAAAGACAGCCTGCGCTGTCTTTAGAACAAAGATAAATAAGCTTGAATCAGCGTGTTGCCCCAATAGACGCTGAGGGTTAAGCCGATAGCCAGAAAGGGACCAAAGGGAATCTCTGATTTCCGGTCCTTTTTTTTGTGAATCATGAGATACAAAGCGGCCAGCGCACCGACGAAGCTGCTTAAGACAAAGGCGGTCATGACTAAGGGAGCACCCAGATAGAATCCGGCAGCACACATAATCTTGACGTCCCCGCCACCCATTAAATTAAAGCGGGATAATATCCAAAGCGGGACAGAGATGATCAAGGCACCCAGAACCCGGCTGGGAATTGAAGCTGGATTCAAAGCAAGGGCAGCGACCCCTAACATTAAAATAAAGACCGATAAGCGGTCGGGAATCTCCATTGTATCCCAGTCGATCATTGCCATGACCACTAAGATTGACAGAAATAAGCAATGCAGAATCGCTTCCGGAGTCGGACCGTAAAAATAACCGCAGCCGGCATAGAGGATACCGGTTAAGCTTTCAATCAACGGATAACGCGGTGAGATCGGGGCGTGGCAGTATCGGCATTTTCCACGTAAACCCAACCAGCTGAACAAAGGGACTAAATCCAAAGCCGATAAAGTGTGATGGCACTGCGGACAGAAGCTGCGCCCTTTGGCCGTGGACAGATGCAGGGGCAGCCGATAAATTGCAACGTTAAGATAAGACCCGATAACCAGACCGAATAAAAAGAAAAAAAGAACGATAATCCATTCCATAACGACAAACCTTCAATCGCAAAGGGGCAGGCTAACCCTGCAGCCCCTGTGACTGACGTTCCATATTTTCAACGACAATATCATGGATTTCGCCAAGACTGGCGCAGTATTCCAAGACCTTCCAAGGTGTATTGGTATGAAAATGAATCTTGATCATTTCCTCATCGCCGACCGCCAACAGGCAGTCGCCCGCAATATTCTCCGTGATGTAGTCATGAATTGCATCTTCAGAAAGATCATGACCTTCAATCAAAAGCTGAGTATCAAATTTAAATTCTAACATAACATTCTCCTTTGCCGTTTTCCGGCGGTATCTTTATTTTACTCTGAAAGGGAAGTTCGGGCAATCTTTCGCCAAGAGAAAGAAAAGAAGAAAAATAAGAATTGACAAAGATAGAAGGTGACTCTATAATACATTTAGATAATTATCTAAATGATTGGAGGAGTGAGAGGTGGGAATGCAGGAAACCTTTAAAGCCTTATCTGATCCCACACGGCGTGAGATTTTGGAACTGCTGAAAGAAAGACGGATGACGGCCGGTGAAATCGCTTCGCACTTCCAGATGACCAATGCGACGGTATCGCATCATCTGGCTGTGCTGCGGAAAGCTGATCTGATCAGTGATGATCGTGACGGCAAGTATATTTATTATGAATTGAATATGAGCGTATTTTCTGAAATGTTAGGCTGGGCTTTAGGATTTGTAAAAGAAAAAGAAAGTGGGGATTGATTTGAAAAAGTTCTTCGATTGGAAATTGTTAATTCTTCCAGTGCTGGCTGTGGTTATGACTATGATTGCCTGGCCGTCGCTGCCTGAAATCATCCCGACGCATTTCAACGTTCAGGGAATTGCGGACAATACCGGACCGAAAGCTTCAATCTGGATTTTTCCGGCGGCGTTATTCTTGATTCCTGCAATCATGGCGATCTCCCCGAAGATTGATCCGCGGCGGCATAATTATGTCAAATTCAAAAAGTCGTATGGCGTTATCATGGCTGTCACAGAAATCTTTCTGTTTCTGATGTACGGCTGGGTGTTAGGGCAGATCTATGGAATCTCGGCAGTCAGCGGGGAATATTTGCCGCCGGTGATGACGGGCTTTTTATTTCTGATCCTGGGCAACGTGATGCCGAAGATCAAACAGAATTATCTGGTTGGTGTGAAGACAATCTGGAGCTATGATGATCCGGATAACTGGAATAAAACGCAGCGCTTCGGCGGTTACTGCTTCTGCCTTGTCGGTGTTCTGCTTCTGTTATCGTGTTTTGTACCGCTGGCAATGCGAGCGGCGGTCATCTTGAGCTTAATTCTGATCGCGGCGCTGTTGCCGCTGGGCTATTCCTGGCTGTTGTTCAGGAAGAAAGATAAGGAGAATAAACATGCTGGAAATTAAAAGTTTAGTCAAACGTTATGGGCATAAGACCGCTGTCGATCATTTGGATCTGACTTGTGAAAACGGTGAGATCTTTGGGTTTATCGGTCCTAACGGCGCGGGAAAAACGACAACGATCAAAGCGGTTGTAGGGATTCTGGATTTTGACGAAGGAGAAATCCTGATCGACGGGCATTCGATTCGTCAGGAACCGTTAACATGCAAGCAAAACCTGGCTTACATTCCGGATAATCCGGACCTCTATGACATTATGCGCGGAGATGAGTATTTGAATTTTGTCGCGGATATCTATCAGATTGATCAACAGACTCGTTCGCAGCGGATTCAGAAATATGCGCGTTTATTTGAACTGGAAGGAGCGCTGACGATGCCGATCAGCAGCTACTCGCATGGAATGAAGCAGAAGCTGGCAGTAATCAGTGCATTTCTGCACGATCCCAAGCTCTTGGTTCTGGATGAACCGTTTGTCGGTCTGGATCCGAAGGCTTCCTTCTTGCTGAAAAAGCTGATGCGCGAGCATTGTGACCGCGGCAACACGATTTTCTTTTCAACGCATGTTCTGGAAGTGGCGCAGAAGCTGTGCGATCATGTTGGAATCTTGAAGGACGGAAGGCTGGCGGCGTTGGGAACTATGGATGAAGTCATCGGTGATCAATCGCTGGAACAGGTCTTCTTGGAGCTGGCGGATCATGAATAGATCGTTTGTCCTGTTTCGGCTGTCGTTGAAACAGCTGATCTGGCAGATGGCGAGAACCTTTGGCGGGCGGAAGAAATTCAGTCCGGTCCTGATTCTTCTGGCGGCAAGTCTGCTAATCGGTCTATCCGGCTTATACAGCTGGTCTATGATCGCAGGGGTGCCGGAATCGATGAATCTGCTTATTCCGCTGTCGATACTCAGCGCCGCGTTCGGTTTGATCTTGGTCTTCGGCTTCTATCATGCCCAGGGCTATTTGTTTGATTTTCGTGATTATGACCTGTTGTTCAGCATGCCGCTGTCGCGCCGTCAGATTCTGATGTCCAAACTGATTGCTTTGATCGCGATGATGTTACTGTACAGTGCGTTTTTGACGCTGCCGATGATGGTGCTGTTTCAGCTGCATTATGCGATGCCGCTGACGTTTTTACTCTATGGATTGATTGGACAGCTGTTTCTGCCGCTGATTCCGATGACCGTGGCTTGTCTGGCAGCCGTATTGGTTCGCTTGATTTCCAGCCGGGTCAAACATCCGGTTTTGATTCGCAATCTTTTGTCCTTGGGTATGGTGATCGGATTGATGGCAGTGATGACCTTGTTTCAGAGCCAGACCGGTCAGGCTCAGGATGTCGGGGCTTTGATTCGTCCGATCCAAACCGGATTGGCTCCGGTTTACTGGCTGACAATGGCGATGATGCAGGGAAGCTTCGGCGAACTGCTGAAACTGATCGGCGCTTCTTCGCTGGTTCTGCTGCTATTCTTAGCCGCCATCGCTCCGCTTTGGAATACGCTGAATCAAAAGGCGCGGATGACATCGGCCCAGGCTGGCGGTCGGATGAAGGTTCAGTCTTCTTCGATGAATGCGGCGCTATTCCGCAGAGAGCTGCGCCGGTATTTTGCTTCCACGTCGCTGGTCATGAATACCCTGGTCGGTCCGGTCATGGTTGCGCTGTGCGCGGTGATGCTGGCAGTCCAGAAAGATCTGATGGTTCAGGTGATGCTGGAAAGCGGCATGGATTTCAGCGCCTTCGCGGACCCGGTGGCTATGCTGCTTTTGGCGGTCTGTCTGTTCTGCGGGATGATCTGCCCGGTCACCGCGACCTCCATCTCGCTGGAAGGCAAGAATTTCTGGATCGTGCGCTCGCTGCCGATTCCGGCCGGCCGCTATCTGGGAGCAAAGCTGGCGCTGGATCTGGCGCTGAATATACCGGTCAGCTGGCTGAGCATTCTTATTCTAAGTGTTGTCTATCACTTTTCTTTACTGACTGTGGTTCTGCTGCTGACGCTGACCTTGCTGGCGATTTTGTGTTCAGGATTGTTCGGCTTAATCATCAATCTGCATTTTCCGCGGTTTGATTTTGATCGGGAAATCGTCGTTGTCAAGCAGAGCTTAAGCACGATGATCACCGTGTTGGCTGGTATGGGCGCCAGCTTTCTGATCCTTGCCGTTCTGCTGTTCTGGGCACCGCTGGAATCGTCTTTGATGATGATGGTGATCGCCCTGGTGCTGATCTTGCTGGCAACGGGAATGGGGATTTATTTAATCCGCCGGGGAGAAGCTTTGCTTTCCAAACTGTCAGGCGTGTAAACAGATAGCTCGGCGAACTTTCTTGGTCGAAAGTCTGGCAATTCTGGAATTCTCTGGTAAAATAGAGAGTAGAGAACAGACCGCAATTGCGGCCTGTCAACTCATTAGCCAGCTGCATGCCAACTGGCTGTTAAAGAAAAGGAGAGATACACATGAAAGATTTGAAAGGCACAAAGACAGAACAGAATCTGATGACAGCCTTCGCCGGCGAAAGCCAGGCCCGCAACAAGTACACATACTATGCGTCCAAAGCTAAAAAGGACGGCTACGAGCAGATTGCGGCACTGTTTGAGGATACCGCTAATAATGAAAAAGAACATGCGAAGCTGTGGTTTAAGCTGCTGCATAACGGTATGCCTTCCACAATCGACAACCTGAAAGATGCGGCTGCCGGTGAAAACTACGAATGGACGGATATGTACGCGAAGATGGCAGAAGAAGCCCGCGAAGAAGGCTTTGACGCCATCGCGAAGACGATGGAAGGTGTCGCTGCGATTGAAAAGACCCATGAAGAACGTTATCTGAAACTGCTGGCCAACATTGAAAACGGTGAAGTTTTCGTTCGTAAAGGCGAACAGGTTTGGGAATGCCGCAACTGCGGACATCTGCATATCGGCGAAAGCGCTCCGGAAGTCTGCCCAGTCTGCGCTCATCCGAAGAGCTACTTCATGCTGCGTCCGACAAACTATTAATCCTTAGTTCTGATTGATGAACCATCCTGAAAAGGGATGGTTTTTTCTTTTGACGAAGGCGGATCGTGATATAATAAGCGCGGAAGAAAAGTGAAGGGGAGAGATTAATGAAAGAAGTCAAGACGAATGCCATGCGGATTCTGGATAAGCAGAAGCTGGCCTATCAGGTTCATTCGTATCCGCATCATGATAAAGAAGCAGTGGATGGGGTCAGCGTGGCGGCGATGCTGAACGAAGATCCGGCGCATGTATTTAAAACCCTGATCACGCAGGCTTCCAGCAAAGCGTACTATGTCTTTGTGATTCCGGTGGCGGACGAGCTGGATTTGAAAAAAGCGGCCAAAGCGGTAGGGGAGAAGGCCGTTGAATTGATTCCGGTGAAAAACTTATTCTCCGTCAGCGGTTATATTCGCGGCGGATGCAGTCCAATCGGTATGAAAAAGAGTCTGCCGACGATCATTCATAGTTCAGCTTTGGAATTGGAAACAATACTGTTCAGCGGCGGACAAATCGGCACTCAGATCGAAATGGCTCCCCAAGCCCTGGCCGAGCTGATTCATGCCCGGTTTGAAGCGGTTATCCGCTGAAATGATTACCATAAAAAAGAAAAAAATCCTTTTGTGTCCGCACAGAATGAACAGAAAGGATTTTTAATTTTATGCCTTTAATGGCGAAGCCTGCGGCACAATTAACGGCAGTTTATAAGGACCGGTGGTAATTTTAACATGGTTGGAGGTAAAGCCTTCGCCATCCGACTGCATCAAGATCGGCTGATCTACCTGAATTTCCACTTCTGAAGCCCGCAGGATCCGGCATTGCTTTAAATGGGTATGACGTCCCTGTTTGTATTTGGGCATCAGCCACAGAGTTTCCCATAAAGAAAGTGGTTCGATAAGGCAGATATCAAACAGCCCATCCTGTAAATCAGCTTGAGGTGCTGCGATAAACCCATTGCCGTAGCTGCTGCCGTTCATCACAGCGGCGATGATCGCTTTCTGCCGGATGGTTTCTGTTTCTGTCTTTAACACCAGCTCAAACGGCGTCGGTTTCAAAGCGCAGAATACGGCCGCCAAACCATAAACTGAGAATCTTGGGAGCGGATAGTTCTGGTAGAGCTTGATTGCCAGATCATTAACCCGCGCATCCAGACCCAGCGTCGTGCAGTTATGAAAACGCCAATGATGACATTGTCCGAAATCGACTTCCACCCATTTGCCCTGCAGTGTTTCGTGCAGCAGCTGCGCAAAGGGCAGCCTGCGCGAATCGATCATCCGAAAGTAATCATTGCCTGTTCCGCAAGGAAGGATACCTAGGCGCAGTCCCTGAGACAGACCGTTTAACACTTCCCAAATCGTCCCATCTCCGCCCACTGCGTAGACAATCGTTTCCGGGTCAGGCTTGATTTCCGCCGCCAGCTTCTGAGCATGACCGGCATATTCGGACGTCCGGATCTCGCCGTCAAGATGATTTTGTTCGATTTCGGCCTGAATGATGGAGGCGGCTCGCTTTCCGTCGCCTTTGCCGGAAGTTGGATTGACGATGAATATATGCTTCATAATTTCCCCTATCTAAAAATGAATAATTCCTGAATAATTTTACCATGGTTATTTCTTCCGGTCATCTAGATTTAATTGAAACTTCAAAATATTATGCTATGATTGAACCAAAGGATGGGAAAGAACATGAAAGAATCAATTCTCTTTGATTTCGCGACCTTGAAGGATTTGGAATCCTGCAAACAAATTGTGGCTCAAAAGCTTCAGGCCAATCAGGTTGACTGCGATGATTTGGACGATCTGACCCGGGATATTATGAAGCTTTCCTATTCCATCGGCGGATCGTATGATGCGAATATGATCGTCAGTGTGACGCAGTGTTATTTGGATCATCCGCAGCTCAGCAAGAAAGTCAAAAAACGGAACATTGCCTAAAAAAGCCCCCGTCTGCACTGAGAATGCAGCTGAGGGCTTTTGTTTTGAGTGTAGTGAATTAGTCGCGGTTTTCACGGCGGCGTCCGCGCTGGCGCTGCTGACCTTTGGAAGCGGTGCGGCGCTTAGGCGGCAGATTGCTGTAATCCTTGCCCTTGCGTACCATCAACAGCGGATGAACGGTCTGGCCTTTAATCGGCGTCTTTTTCATCGCATCGGCGATTTCACGGTCAAACTGCCGCGGAATCTGCACGGTTGTTTCCTGAGCACTAATCCGGATCTTCCCGATTTCCTTGCCCGGCAGTCCCGTTGCGGTGGCAATTGCACTGACAATGATCGAAGCATTGACATCCTGATCTGAACCGATATCGAGAATCAGCTCGCTCATGCCTTTTTCCGTAACCGTCAAAACTGGACGGACAGAAGCATTCCAGGCGGATTCGTCAAACATTTCCTGTCCGGCAATCTGATAAGCCAAGGCTAAAGCCATTTCACGATAGGAATAGCCGTCGTCTTTCATGCTGTCGATGATTGCGGCCAGGGATTCCGGAACATCGCGGGTCATCCGGTGTTCCAGATCTTCGCGTAAGAAATCCAGGCGGATCTTGCGTACTTCCTCTAAAGAAGGCAGCGGTTTCTGCGTCAGCTTGGCGCGGGTTGTCCGTTCCAGATCGCGCAGCGCATATTTTTGTCTGGCGGTGATCAGCGTGACGGCCAAGCCTTCCTTGCCGGCTCGTCCAGTTCGGCCGATGCGGTGAACATAATATTCAGTTTCCTGCGGCAGATCGTAGTTGAATACGACATCCATGGAGTCAACGTCAATGCCGCGGGCGGCAACGTCCGTCGCAACCAAAATATTAATCTTGCCTTTTTTGAAGTTATCCATGACGCTCGTCCGCATTTCCTGCTTCATATCGCCATGCAGGGCCGCGGCTGGATAGCCTTTGGACACTAAATCCGAGGTCAGTTCATCAACCATTTTCTTCGTATTGCAGAAAATCATCGCCAGATGCGGATTCTGCATCGAAATGAGCTGCATCAGAATTTCTTTCTTGGCTTCTTTTGGACAGATGTAATAGATCTGTTCAATCTTCGGCACGGTCATCTGGGTCGCCGGAGTCTTGATGTGAACCGGATTGGTTTGATACTGTGAGGTAATCTCCAGGATCGGCTTCGGCATGGTGGCCGAAAACAGGACTGTCTGACGCTCTTGCGGCAGGGCCTCGATCACGGTTTCAATATCTTCGCGAAATCCCATATTCAGCATTTCATCCGCTTCATCCAGGACCAGAACACGGCACTGATCAAAGCGCAGCGTCCGGCGGCGGATATGATCCAGCACGCGTCCAGGAGTCCCAACGACGATATCAGCGCCTTTTTTTAATTCTAAGATCTGCTTGCTGATCTGCTGACCGCCGTAGACGGCTACTGTGCGGATGCCTTCTTTGTATTTTGTAAACTTGCGGATTTCATCACAGACCTGCATCGCCAGCTCACGGGTTGGAGAAAGGATCAGTGCCTGAGGACGCTTGCGGTCAGTAACCTGAAGCATTTCAATGATGGGAATGGCAAACGCTGCTGTTTTTCCGGTACCGGTTTGAGATTGTCCAATGACATCGCCGCCGTTCATCACAACCGGAATGCACGCGCTTTGGATATAGGTAGCCTCTGTGTAGCCGCAGTCTGCGATGGCGCGGCTCATCTCAGGGGATAGGTTTAGTTCATTAAATTTCATGTATTTCTCTCTTTCATCTAAAAAATCACTCGCCTAGGAGTATATCATTATTATGGACAAAAGTAAAATGAATTAAGCAAGCTTAGAATGAAGTATGATATAATAGTTGTGATAAAAGAACAAAGGTGAAAACTATGAAAGAGAAATGCGGTTTTACATTGTTGGAAATGATCGTAACAGTCGCTATTTTATTTGTGCTTTTAACCATATTAATGCCGACGATGTCCGGCTTTGCTTCCTCAGCCAATGATCAAATTTCCGATGCCAATTTAGAGCTGTTAAACTTTGCGACGCATTCCTATGCTTCATTTCATGAAATTGAAAACCGGGATATTTTTGAAAATATTGATAGCGATCAAGAGCGTCAGCAGCGTTTGGTCAGCGATGGGTTAATCGAACAGGCGGTGCATCCAACTGGCGAAGGGGATTATTGTTGGAACATTACAGATCAGAAGTGGATTCGGTTTATTGACAGTACAGCTGTGGGCTGCGGCGGGGAATACAAGCCAACGGCCAATCCGGATGGATCATTAACACCGGATGTTGTGAAGACACCGGAGCCGACAACCTATCCATCGGCGAAACCGCTGCCGACCTACATTCCATCAGCTTATCAAAAAGCGTGTGAAGCCAGCGCGGGAAAATTTGATATTGTGAATGAAATCTGTTCCTGCCCGGATGGATATGTTTTAGAAAAAGAAATTACCGTTGATGGTGGAAAAAAGAAAGTATGTATGACTACTGCCGAGTATATGTGTAAAAATAGTGGCGGTAAGTATGACTTGCAAACAAAATCCTGTCTCTGTGAAGGCGAGCTGATTGCCAATGAACAAGGAACTATGTGTGTTTATGATTCAGTAGCTGCCAGCAGGAAAAAATGTGTGGCAGATGGCGGAGAGTGGATCGAAGAAAATGGCAATGGCTATTGTAAATATAAGGATGATCAACCATTTTATATTGATGAAGACAACCCTAATTTTGTTTTTGCGGCTACCCAGTTAGGTTCTGGTGACCCTGTCGATTTCTCTGTATTAAACAAGATAGAAAGCTTGGAAAGTCTGAAAGAGAAAAAAGCAAATTTGAGTGTTGGAAGCTATTTTCATTATCAAGGCAACGTGTATCGCGTGCATAACTATAGCTATAAATTAGATGATTTTACGAATCTGAGTGAATTTATAAAAGGAAATAATTTATTCAATATATCAAAACCTGAATATAGTAATAATAAAACTTATTTTGTCAATGAGTATGTCTTATATAACGGAACGTGGTATACGCCAAAGGATCAGGGTGGAGTTATGTCGCCGCCTGCTCAGGAAAGTCAATGGCAGGAATGCGGAACGAACTTGGATGAATTCAACGAAAATAATTCATGCAAATTGAAGTAAAGGTGCTTGCTTTTATGTAAGCCCTTTTTTATTAGGAAAGACTTAAGATTCTGTGAAGATGTAAAATTTTCAAGACAGAGTATTGAGTATTCCCATTAAAAGGTGTAGACTAGGAATCGTATACGCTTAAAGAGGGCTGGTTATGAAAAAGATTGCTAAAGATCAAGTGATCTACGCGATGTCTTCGGAAAATAAGCCGGTTTTAAAAGCTCATTCCGGGGACAGAATATGTTTTGAAACAAGGGATTGCTATGGTGATGAAATTACGCCGCAGGATCCTGACAGGCGACCGCTTCAAATCAATCCGGCTACAGGTCCGGTATTTGTTGAAGAGGCTCAGGTTGGAGACACACTGAAGGTGACCATTGAGAAGATCACGCTTCAAGACCAAGCCTTGGTGGGGAGTTATCCTAAAAGTGGGATGATGGCCGATTGGATAGAACGGCGGATGATCCATTTTCTGCCAGTTCAGGAAAATCAGCTGGAATTTCAGAAAGATCTGGTTGTGAAAACGGCGCCCATGATCGGAGTGATCGGCGTTGCCCCAGAAGCAGAGTCAGTGGCATGCAGAAAGCCAGGCGTTCATGGCGGTAATATGGACTGCCGTAAGATTCGTGAAGGCTCGGTTGTCTATCTGCCGGTGTTCCATCCCGGGGCATTGTTGGCCTTGGGAGATGTGCATGCAGCGATGGGCGATGGCGAAGTCATGGGCAGCGGTGCGGAAATCGCAGCGGATGTGATCGTTCAGATAGAAGTGATAAAAGAAACTTGCAGTGAACCTTGGGTTGTGGATCGGGATCGGGTGTATGTGATTACCTCCGCAGAAACCATGGAAGAAGCGCTGAAGCAAGGTTGTTATAAAATGAATCAAAGACTCCAGAAACAGTTGGGATTGTCGCCGGAAATGGCAGGAATGCTGATGAGTCTGGAAGGAAATAGTGAAATCTGTCAGGTGGTTAACCCTTTTGTTACCCTGCGGTTTGGCATGCCGCTTGTTCGGTTCCTTTCTAAGGAGGGAAAAAGGTCATGAATTTCAATCTGCCGTTTCGGGATAAAATCCTGCGCTTTTTAGGACCTACCCGTATGATTGCTTTGAGCTTTGTCTTGGTCATCCTTGTCGGATCAGTCTTGCTGTGGCTGCCAATCGCCCAGAATCCGGGGATGCGGGCCAGTTACTTAAACAGTTTGTTCGTCGCTACTTCCGCTACCTGCGTGACAGGCTTGATGCCGTTTGCGGTTATTGATCAGTACAATCTGATCGGTCAGACCGTATTGATCTTCTTAATGCAGATCGGCGGTTTGGGCTTGATGTCGTTGCTGGCCTTGTTTTTAACGCTGATGCGGCGCAAGCTGAACTTTTCAGAGAAGAAAATGCTGCAGGATTCATTAAATAAAAATGATGCTGACAACATTCCGAATTTCTTAAAAAGTATCTTCCGCTACACCTTTATTTTTGAAGGGATCGGCATGGGATTGCTGGCACTGCGGTTTATTCCTGAGTATGGCTTGGCGCAGGGCCTTTACAATTCAGTCTTTCTTTCCATATCGGCGTTCTGCAACGCAGGTCTGGATAATTTGACGCGCTCATCTCTGATGGCATACACGAGTGATCCGCTGATCAATTTTACGGTCTGCGGTCTGATCATCACCGGCGGTTTAGGCTTTGCGGTGTGGTTTGATCTGCGGCGGATTTTGCCGGAGAAGAAAAAGCTGAGCTGGAAGCGGCTTTGGACAAGACTGTCACTGCACAGCCGGCTGGTCTTAGTGGTTACAGGGATTTTGCTGGGCAGCGGAACGCTGATCGTGCTGCTTGTGGAATATGGCAACCCGAATACCTTAGGCTGGATGAATTTCCCGCAGAAGATTATGGCGGCCTTCTTCCAGTCCACAACCCTGCGGACAGCGGGCTTCAGCACCATTGACTTTGCGATGCTGAGAGATGCCTCTTTATTTATCATGTTGTTCTATATGATCATTGGCGGCTCCCCAGGCGGAACGGCGGGCGGTATCAAGACAACGACATTCTCAATGTTATTCGTCCTGATTATTTCGGAAATTCGGGATTCCGGAAATATGACGTTGTTTAAGCGGACTTTGCCGAGCTCCACGTTCCATCGGGCTTTTGCGATTACGCTGACGTATGCCTGCATTATGGTCATTGCGATCTTTTTACTGACATTGACAGAACCGCAAATTGGATTTTTGCCGTTAGCCTTTGAAGCTTTCTCAGCGATTGCTACGGTCGGCTTGTCAGCCGGGGTAACACCGTTGTTATCCGCTTTAGGCAAGATCGTCATCATCATGTTGATGTATATCGGCCGCGTGGGTCCGATCACGATTGTTCTGTCATTAATGCGAATGAAACAAAATCGAAAAACAAACAATCTCGTATATCCGCACGGGGACGTGCTGATCGGGTAGGAGGATAAATTTATGGCGGAAATGAAACAGTATGTTATTCTTGGACTTGGTATCTTTGGATCAACCATTGCGAAAACACTATCTCAATACAATCATGAGGTCATTGCGATTGATAAAGATTTAGCCTGCGTCGATCGGGTCAGCGATTTTGTCACCCAGGCGATTCAGGCAGATTTTACCGATATTGATCAGCTGCGGGCGATTGGCATTCAGGATTGCGATGCGGCGGTCGTAGCGACGGGATCCCACCTGGAAGAAAGCATCATGGGCGTCATGAATCTTAGAGAGCTTGGCATTCCGTTTATTATGGCCAAGGCGAAAAATAAGAAATACATGCAGATTTTACAGAAGATCGGCGCGGATTATGTTGTCCGTCCTGAAAAAGAAATGGGTGAGCGCGTCGCGAAAAAATTGGTTTCCCGCAACATTATCGATTTAATTGATATTGATGATGATTACAGCATCGTTGAGATTGCAGCGCCGGCAAAATGGGTCGGCAAAACGCTCAAAGCTCTGGAATTAAGAACGAATTATGGAATCAACGTTTTAGGCATACGTAAAAATCCAAAGGAACATCTGTCCATCTCTCCCGATGCCTTCTATACGATTGAAACCAATGATCAGCTTCTGGTCATTGCGGATAATAAGATTTTCAAGAAATTTGAATCCTTATTCCGGATTTAAGAAAGAGATTAAATTAAAGCAAAAACAAGCGGGAAACGAACGAGGCTTTCAGAATTCCCGCTTTTTCTTCGTTTTTGGACTTGTAGAGGAAATTGAACCATGTTATTATGATAACCATATAAGACAGGAGGTTTTTTTTTATGACAATGACAAAAGAGAAATTTACATATATTCCCCAGGGCGTATGTTCCAAGCGCTTTGATTTTGAGCTGGAAGGCGATGTGATCACCAACGTAACGATTACAGGCGGGTGCCCTGGCAATTTATTGGGTATTTCCAGAATCATCAAGGGGAAAACTGTAAAAGAAGTAGTAGATGCTTTTCAGGGAGTTCATTGCGGCGCGAAGCCGACATCCTGTCCTGATCAGATCGCAGCGGCGTTAACCAAACACTTCCAATCAAACTAAAGGATAGTCTGCGGGCAGAGGGCTCAGCCTAAGAACAGGTGAGAGTATGAAAAAACCGCAGATGGAAGTTGCGAAAACGCTGGTGGAGATCGGTTTGTCGTTTGACGTTATCGAATGGATGACACAGGTGACGCCGATCGAATATCTGGCAGAAGTCATGGATGAAAATCAATGAGATAAGAATGAAAAGCACTGCTGAGCGTGCTTTTTATTTTTGAATTTTAAAGGAGGGGGAAAATGCGAAAGTTTCAATTTATTTGGGAGTTTCTGGAAGGCAACCGCAAACGCATGGCGGCGATGATCGTCTTGGTCTGCGTCTATGCCTTTCTGAACTTATGCTCGCCGCTGTTGTTCAGTTTCATGATTGACAATGTCATTCATCAGCAACCGGCGGCCAATCCGGTGCTGGCCTGGCTGTTAGAAAGCTTAGGCGGAGCTCAATATCTGCAGCGGAATTTATGGATGGGCGCGGCGGCGATTCTGGCGATCAACGCCCTGATCTGCGTGTGCGTCTTCTTACGCGGATACTGGAATGCGGTGATTTCCGAAGAAGTATGCCGCAAGGTCCGCAATCGGTTGTATGCGCATCTGCAGTCTCTGCCGTTCAGTTACCATGTACGGATTAAAACCGGTGATTTGGTGCAGCGCTGTACCAGTGATGTCGATCAGATTCGGCGGTTTTTATCCGGTCAGATTTCTGAAGTGGTCTATTCGATTGCGACGGCATTGGCGGCACTGCTGATTTTGTTTTCGATCTATCGTCCGTTAGCATGGCTGGCGGTGATTTCAATGCCGCTGTTAGTGATTTACGCCTATGTTTTCTTCACCCGCGTGCAGAAAGCGTTTTTGGCATCCGATGAGGCAGAAGGTGATCTGAGCACTGCGGTTCAGGAGAATTTATCCGGAATCCGCGTGGTGAAGGCGTTCAACAACGAACGCGAGGAAATTCGTAAATTTGATAAGAAAAATATCCGTTACCGCGATCTGACCTTCAAGATGATTCAGTATCTGGGAGCGTATTGGGGAACCAGTGATTTGATCTGTCTGACGCAGATTTTCGTGATTATCCTGGCGGGCATTTTTGCCGCTTCCCGCGGTGATCTCAGCGTCGGCAGCTTCTTTGTGTTCATTTCCTATGAAGGCATGATTTTATGGCCGGTGCGCAATTTGGGGCGGATTCTGGCAGATATGGGCAAGATGAGCGTGTCGATTGGCCGGCTCCAGGAAATTCTGGATGAAGCGCCGGAGGATGTGACAAGCGGAGAAACACCGGCGATTGAAGGCCGGATTGAATTTGATCACGTTCAGTTTCAATATGAGGGCGACAGTCAGCCGGTGCTGAAAGATCTGAATTTTACGATTGAAAAAGGCATGACGGTTGCGCTGATCGGACCGACCGGCGGAGGCAAGAGCACGCTGGTGCATCTTCTGATGCGGCTGTATGATCCGACCGGCGGACAGATCCGGATTGACGGTCATGATCTGATACAGATTCAGCGTCAATGGCTGCGCCAGAACATCGGCATCGTGCTGCAGGAACCGTTTCTGTTTTCCAAAACGATTTATGACAACATTCATCTGGCCCGCCGCAGTGCCCGGCGCGAGGAAGTGGAACAGGCGGCCCGGATTGCTTCGGTGCATGAGGTCATTGCGGAGTTTGACCGGGGCTATGATACGTTAGTCGGTGAGAAGGGCGTGACCCTTTCCGGCGGACAGAAGCAGCGGATCGCGATTGCCCGGACCGTTTTGTCGCCGCAGCCGATTTTGATCTTTGACGATTCCTTGTCGGCAGTGGATACGCAGACCGACGCTCAGATCCGAGCTGCGCTGAAAGAGGTTCAGAGTCAGACGACGACGCTGATCATCACCCAGCGCGTGGCTTCCGCCATGGATGCTGATCTGATCCTGGTGCTGGAACAGGGGCAGATTACGCAGTCTGGGACGCATGAACAATTGTTGAATGAAGACGGACTGTACCGCCGGATCGTGGATATCCAGACGGCCCGGATGAATGAAGGGGGAGGTGAGGAAGCATGAGTCAGATTCGTTTTGAAGAACAACAATATAACACGGAGTCCTTGGATGCCGGCTTGTGGAAGCGGATCTTTGTGCTGATGAAGCCGCTGCGCAAAGAACTGGTCCATCTGTTGATCCTGATGGTGGCGGTAGCCGGCTGCGACGTTTTGTTTCCGATCCTCAACAAAGTGGCGATTGATACCTTTGCGGCCGGCGGCCAGCCGGACAGCTCGCTGTGGCTGTTTTCCATCGTCTACATGGCCGGGGTTTTGTTTCAGGCCTTCAGCGTCTATCTGTTTTTTATGCAGGCCGGCAAAATTGAAATGGCGTTTTCCTATGATGTACGTGAAAAAGCCTTTGCCAAGCTGCAGACCTTATCGTTTTCCTATTTTGACCGCACGCCGATCGGCTGGCTGATGGCGCGGATGAACAGCGACATTGCCCGGCTGGCTGAAATCCTGTCATGGAGTCTGATGGATTTGATCTGGGGATTGGCGGTCATGCTGGGAGTCAGCGTTGTCATGCTGATCGTGAACTGGAAGCTGGCCTTGCTGGTGCTGATGGTGGTGCCGGTATTGGCGTGGCTAAGTGTCTGGTTTCAGGTAAGAATTCTGAAAAATTACCGCAGTGTGCGGCGGATTAACTCGCGCATTACCAGCGCGTTCAACGAGGGAATCACAGGCGCCAAAACGACCAAAACCCTTGTTATTGAAGCGGACAATCTCAAGGAATTCAATGCTGAAACGCTGGAAATGAAAGCGGCCAGCGTGCGGGCGGCAACGCTGTCAGCGCTGTTTATGCCGGTCGTCATGGGACTGGGTGCGATTTCTACAGCGGCGATTCTGTGGTCAGGCGGACATCAGGTATTGATGCAGACGCTGCAGTTTGGTACGCTGATGATGTTTACCCAGTATGCAACCCAGTTCTTTGAACCGCTTAGGCAGATTGCCCGGCTGATCGCTGAGCTGCAGCTGGCCCAGGCGAGCGCGGAACGGGTGCTTTCCTTGTTGGACAGCGAACCGCAGATTGTCGATACGCCGCAGGTTATTGAAAAGTACGGCACGGAGCTGGATCCGAAGCCTCAGAACTATGAACCGTTGATCGGCGATGTCGAGTTTTCTCATGTCGACTTTGAATATCTGGAAGGTGAGCGGATTCTGACCGATTTCAACCTCAAGATCAAAGCCGGACAGACCGTGGCTTTGGTTGGGGAAACCGGTTCGGGCAAGAGTACCGTGGTCAATCTGCTCTGCCGCTTCTATCAGCCGCTTGCCGGGCAGGTATTGATTGATGGAAAAGATGTACGCGAACGTTCCTTAGGCTGGCTACATTCCAATCTCGGGTATGTGCTGCAGTCACCGCATCTGTTTTCCGGAACGGTGAAGGACAATATCCGCTATGGCAAGCTGGACGCCAGTGATGAACAAATTGAGGCTGCGGCGAAGATGGTCGATGCGCATGAGTTCATCCTGCGGCTGGAAAAGGGCTATGATACGGATGTCGGTGAAGGCGGTTCCCGGCTGTCCACCGGCCAGAAACAGCTGATCTCCTTTGCCCGTGCGGTCCTGGCTGATCCGCGGATCTTCGTTCTGGATGAAGCAACGGCTTCGATTGACACCGAAACCGAACAGGTGATTCAGTATGCGATCGAGCATTTAATGAAAGGCCGGACAAGCTTTATCATCGCGCACCGACTGTCGACGATTGTGAACGCGGATTTGATTCTGGTCATGAAAAAGGGTAAGATCGTAGAACAGGGAACGCATGGTGAACTGATGCACTTAAACGGCTATTATGCCCGTCTGTATACCGCACAGTTCAATGAGGACCTGGAAAATCAGCTGCTCAACCGCAGCCGAAGTTAAGTGAGAGGAAGCGAAGTCTATGAAACTGGAAATCGGAACGCGTTGTCCGTTCCATATTGATGAGGGTGTTATGATTGACTATGTCGAGGATCAGTGGCTGATCTTAATCAAAGATGCGCTGTGGCAGCCGGAAGAAATCAAAGCCTTCCGCCGCAATCCTGGGCGGCTGGCATTTCTGCCGTTGGATACGGCAGTGTTCTTTACAGTCAATGTCGATGATGTCCTGGAAACCTCAGATCTGCCGTTTGTCATTCAGGAATGTGAGAATGCGCAGACACTTTTCAAACGGCCAGAGATGGCGGTGACGCTGGCTTTGATATCTGCTCAGGATGAAGTTATAGCCCTGCGGCAGCTGACGTTAAGCACAGCGGATGCGGCGCAGGTCAAAAACCATCTCAAACGGATTCTTGACGCGGGTTATGATCAGACTGTCTCCAATCATCAGATTGATAAAACACAGGCTCGTTACCAACCGTATGAGCTGGAGGAAAAGGCGTTGTTTACCGCCGCGTTCTGAATGTAAAAATCTAAATGTAACAAGAATGGAAGCAATGAAAACTGACACCGCTTCCATTTTCATTTTATCTTGACATCCCTTGATCCCGAGCGTATTCTAAAAAAGTTCTGAAATCAGGGGGATGAATTCGATGGAATTTCAAACACACAAAATGTCATTGTTTCATTATACGTGGCCGATCTTTATCGAGCTGCTTTTACAGATGCTGGTCGGCAATGTGGACCAGATGATGATGAGTCAGGTGTCGCAGAATGCTGTGGCGGCGATCGGGAATGCCAATCAGATCGTCAATGTGCTAATCATCACGTTCAGTGTAATCTCGTTAGCGATGACCATTCTGGTTACGCAGTATTTCGGTAGTGGCAACCCTGAACGGGTATCGGAGACTTATTCGCTGGCTTTGGCCGTTAATTTTGGCTTTGGCTTAGTCATCAGCGCGGCATTGGTGTTTTTTAATATGTCGATTTTTAACTGGATGCGTGTGCCGGCGGAAATTCTGCATGATGGTTCAGTGTATATCACAATTATTGGTTTGGGCATGATCTTTCAGGCTTTGTTTATGACTTATATCGCGATGTTTCGCACCCAGGGCTGGATGAAGCAGACGATGGCAGTATCGGCACTGATGAATGTTTTGAATATCGTTGGTAATTTCGTTTTCATTCGCGGATGGGGCATAATTCCGCCGCTGGGTATTGCGGGTGTTGCGATTTCCAGCACGGTGAGCCGCCTTATCGGTTTGGGACTTTTAATCGTGATGTTCAATCTGCGTTCCACGATTGCGGTCAGTCTGCGCACGTTGACTCCATTTCCCTGGAAGCAGCTGAAAAAACTGTTGGCGATCGGGGTGCCTTCAGGTGGGGAAAGTGTTTCCTACAATCTGTCGCAGATGGTCATCACCAAAATTGTCAACGGGTTTGGCACAGCGGTGATCAATACGCGGGTTTATGCGAACATGTTTGCGATGGTTTCCTATATGTATGGCAGCGCTGTTTCGCAGGCTGCTCAGATTCTTGTGGGCATTCTGATCGGTGGACGGAAACTGGAGGAGGCTCATAAGCAGGTGATGCGCACCCTCGTTTATTCACTGATCATCGGCGTCGGCGTGTCGGTGCTGCTGTATTGTTTTTCAGATGAGCTGTTCGGGTTGTTTACGCAGGATCCAACCGTGCTGCGGCTGGGCAAACAGGTGATGTTCATCGAGATCTTTTTGGAAGCCGGGCGGGCGGTGAATATGACACAGGTTCGGGCGCTTCAGGCCGCCGGTGATATCCAGTTTCCGATCCTGTTAGGCATCGCTTCACAATGGGGTGTGGCCGTAGCGTTGTCCTATCTTTTGGCGGTAACGTTCAAGCTGGGCGTGGTCGGCGTATGGCTGGCAATGATGATCGATGAAGTCCTGCGGGCGATCTTGTTTCTGATGCGGTGGTATTCGGGAAAATGGAAAAAGCAGAATCTGATTGAAAACTGACGAAACGGTCAGTTTTTTTTTCAAATCCTGTTGACACAGCGAGTATATTGTATATACTGTATATATACGGTAAGGAAGGATGACGGTATGGAAATCTTTATCAGCAACACAAGCGATAAGCCGCTTTATGAACAAATTACTTCGCAGATTAAAAATCTGATTCTCAGCGGCGCATTAAAGGAAGGGGACGCCCTGCCTTCAATGCGAATCTTGGCCAAGGAGCTGAGAATCAGTGTGATTACGACGAAGCGGGCGTATGAAGAACTTGAACGTGAAGGCTTCATCGTGACGCAGAGCGGAAAAGGAAGTTTTGTGGCGGCGCGCAATGTGGAGCTGATCCGGGAAGAGAACTACCGGCAGATTGAGCAGCAGTTAACCCAGGCGGTTCAGCTGGCTCATCTGGCGGAAATCGGACTGGATGAGATGATCGAGATCCTGACGCTGCTGTATAAGGAGGATTAACAATGGACGCCATTTTATCAATAGACAAGCTGCATAAGCAGTATCCTGACTTTGAACTTAAAAACCTCAGCTTTACGCTCAAACCCGGTGAAGTCATGGGCTTTATCGGTGAAAACGGGGCCGGGAAGACCACCACGATCAAGGCTCTGCTCGGTTTAATCCGCAGCGAGGGTCAGATTCAGATCTTTGGCAAACCCGCAGATCAGCTCAGTGTTGAGGAACGCGGTCAGATTGGAATTGTTCTGGACGGCTGTCATTTTCATGATCAGCTGAAGATTCCGCAGGTTGACAAGGTTCTGGCCGGCATTTATCCGAAGTGGGATCATGGTCAGTTCATGAAGCTGTGCGAGCGCTTCGGTCTGCCTTTAAACAAAACCGTGAAATCATTTTCGACCGGCATGAAGATGAAGCTGTCGATTGCGGCAGCGCTGTCGCATCATGCCCGGCTCTTGATCCTTGATGAGCCGACCAGCGGTCTGGATCCGATTGTCCGTGATGAAATCCTGGATTTGTTCTATGATTTCATTCAGGATGAAACACATTCGATTCTGTTTTCCAGTCATATCACGACTGACATTGAGAAAATTGCCGACGTGGTTACGTTCATCCATCAGGGAGCGCTGCAGTTCTGCCTGCCAAAGGATGTGCTGCACGATGAATATGGCATCGTGAAAGGGCCGCGTTCTCAGATTGAAAAAATTGACCGGGACTCGCTGTTGGCGCTGCTGCCGCAGAATCTGACGTGTCAGGGTTTGGTCCGCAACCGTGAGGAAATCCGGCAGGCCTATCCGATGCTCAGCGTCGAGCCGGCAGGATTAGAAGAAATAATGCTGTGCATGGTAAAAGGAGAGCGAAAATAATGAAAGGCTTACTGTATAAGGATTTAATGGTTGTTTTGGATTCAGCCCGCATGATGGCGGTGATCGTCGTTTTATTTCTGGTGACAGCGATGGCCGGCAATGGTTTTTCGATGGTGAGTTCGATGATGGCGCTGTTAGTTGTAACCCTGGCGATTTCCTCATTCAGCTATGATGATCTGGCGCATTGGGATATCTTTGCAGCCACACTGCCGATCAGCCGCCGAAAACTGGTCCTCAGCAAATATGTGTTTCTGCTTTTGTTGGGAGCGGGGGCGCTGGTGCTCAACGTTGTTCTGGCGTTTGCGACGACGTTGATTGCACCGGAAGCGGACTTCCAGTTTCAGATCGCAACCGGACTGCTCAGCACCCTGGTGGCCTGCATTCTGGATATTGCGATTATCCCGCTTATCTATAAATTCGGAGCGGAGAAAAGTCGGATTCTGTTGATGGGAGCGATGGCGCTGATCTTTGTACTGGGCTTTGGCGTGCTGCGGGTTTTGCCAGCATTGTCCATTGATACCGAGGCTATTTCCTTCACTGCCCTGGCACTGGGGCTGATTGTGGTCTTTGCGGCAGCGTTCTTGATTTCCTGGTTCTGCTCTGTTAAAATCGTAGAAAAGAAGGAATATTAACCAGGAGGCACTCAGGATGCAGAGAATCGATGGGCATGTGCATTTAGAACACGGACCAATCTGTGCTGAATACATTGAAGCGTTTGTGGATGCGGCGCAGAAGCAGGGGCTGGAAAGCATTCAGATCTTAGATCATACCCATCGGTTTAAAGAATTTCATCCGGCTTATCGAAGTGTGATCGAAGCTGATCCGACGCAGGCGCAGTGGCTCAGCGGAAAGGGCAAGTTCCAGGATTCGCTGCGGGATTATCTGGCATTAGTCCGGGCAATGAAGCAGCGGAGGTGGCCGCTAGAGGTTCGGTTTGGTCTGGAGGTTTGCTACACGCCTGAAAGTGAACCGTTTTTAAAGGAAATCTGTCGGGGACTGCCGTTGGATTTTCTCGTCGGCAGCGTACATTCAATTGGCGGTTATCTCTATGATATGTCCTTTTCTCAGCCGCTGTTGTGGCAGAAACAACCGCATTCAGCGATTGTCGAACAATATTGTGAATGCGTACTGAAATCAGTGCAGAGCGGTTTGTTTGATCAGATCGGCCATCCGGATACGATTAAAATGGCAGCTTCGGATGCCGTGATGGATCGCAAATGGATCAGCCGGATCGCCTTGGAAGCCAAACGCCGGGGCGTGATCATAGAATGCAATACCGGCTGTCATTGGCGGTATGCTCATCCGGATTATGGATTATCCGCAGACTGGCTGAAGATGCTGGCAGACCTGGAAATTCCGGTTATCACGGCCAGCGATGCGCATGATCCCTGCAACGTCAACCGGGATCTGGAACAGGCACGGGCCCGACTGCTTCAGTTTGGTGTCCGCTGTGTTTGATCTCTGTTTCGCATTGAATGATAATGAAACCGCTGTGTCAGGCGGTTTTCTTCTGTTGGCCGCTACTGAAATCATGTCTTTGACAGGAATCGACTGAGTTTGAAGCAGGAAGGTCAGACTAAACCTGGAGGTAGAAAAAGATGAATCAAAAAGTTTATGAATTTGACGCCGTGATCCGCAAGGTGGATGGAATCGATGGGGCATATATCGAATTTCCTTGGGATGTCCGGGAAGAATTTGGGCGCGGACGGGTGTTGGTCAGCGTTGAATTTGACGGGGTTGCTTACCAAGGCAGTCTGGTGCGGATGGGCACACCGGGGCATATCGTCGGTGTGCGTAAGGACATTCGTGCGCAAATTGGAAAACAGCCGGGCGATGAAGTCCATGTTCGGCTGCAGGAGCGGATCTCAGAGAAAAAGCGATGACTTTACCGTGACTGGAAATACGACAAAGGCGCATAAGTGTAGGCTTTGAAAAACCGCGGGGCGTATGATACAATACAAGAGTTATAGAAAATGGTGAAAGTTATGAAAATAAAAGAAATACTTTTGTTGGCAGGGGTGCTGGTTCTCGATCTGCTTACGAAATTCTGGGTGCAGTCCACAATGACGCTGGGCCAAAGCATTCCGGTCATCCGCGGGTTTTTCAATATTACCTATGCTCAGAATACAGGGGCAGCCTGGAGTCTGCTTGAGGGAAAGATGGTATTTTTCTATATCATCACAGCGATTGCGGTCGTCGGCTTTTCCTGGTATTTATGGAAAACAGATAAACGGGATACTTGGACGCGAATGGCGACAGTGCTGGTGATCGGCGGAGCACTGGGCAACCTGATCGACCGCGTGGCCTTTCATTACGTCCGGGATTTTCTTGATTTTATTATTTTCGGATACGATTTTCCGATTTTTAACGTGGCGGACATGGCATTGTGCATCGGTGTTGGCTTGCTGATTCTGATCACGCTGGTTCGGCCGGAAGGAGAGAAACATTGATGGAAACACGGATTTTAATTGTCGCAGAACAAGACCAGGGAACGCGATTAGATAAATATTTAAGTCAGGCGATGGACGATTGCTCGCGCAGCCGCGTCCAACAGCTGATCGATGCGGAAGCGGTGCGGATCGAGGATCTGCCGGTAAAAAACAGCTATAAGGTCAAAGCCGGCGATGAAATCGAAGTGACGCTGCCGGAGGATGAACCGCTGGAAGCGCAGCCGCAGGAAATGGAACTGGATGTTGTGTACGAAGATCACGATGTGATTGTCATCAATAAACCCAAAGGCATGGTTGTTCATCCGGGACCGGGGAATCCGGATCATACGCTGGTCAATGGTCTGCTTTGGCATTGTCAGGATCTTTCCGGGATCAACGGCGTGCTGCGGCCGGGAATTGTGCATCGAATTGATAAGGATACCAGCGGTTTGATCGTTGCCTGCAAAAATGACAACGCTCATCAGTCCCTAGCGCAGCAGCTGGCAGAAAAGACCGCCGGTCGGCAGTATTACGCTTTAGTCCATGGCGTGTTGCCGCATGAATATGGAACGATTGACGCGCCGATTGGACGCGATGAGAAGGATCGCCAGAAAATGGCCGTTACGGAAAAGAATTCCCGGCCCGCGATCACGCATTTTAAGGTTGTCGAACGGTTTGATCGGTATACCTTGCTCAGCTGCCGGCTGGAAACCGGCCGGACGCATCAGATTCGTGTTCACATGCAGTACATCGGTTTTCCGATTGTCGGCGATCCGAAATATTCGCTGCGCAAGACGCTCGATACGCAGGGACAGATGCTGCATGCCTATCAGCTGTCCTTCGTCCATCCTTCCACGGGTGAACGGATGACCTTTGAAGCACCGCTGCCGCCTGCGTTTGAAGCGCTGTTGGCGCAGCTGCGCCAGGAAAGGAGCAGCCTATGAGCAGCTTTACAGAGAAAGACGTCCAGTTATTGCAGCTGGCTTATTACTTTGTTTCTGACTGTCAGTATCAGTTTATTTCAACACGTGAAGCACAGGATGAAATTTGGCTGGGCAATCCGAAGCATCCGGAATACCCGATTATCCGGCTTTCACAGACGCGTTTGAGCACCGTGTTTTTTGATAAGACCCGGATTCTGAAAATTCATCAGGCTATCCGGAATTTATTCCGCCGCAACTGCGATCTGCTGGATATCCATCTCAGTGATGAAATTGTGGAGGATCAGGAAGAACAGATCGATCTGGTGACCATATCGCCGCAGACAGTATCGGATCCGCAGCTGACGGCCGTGTTTCCGGGAATTGATCATGCAGTGCAGCCGATTCAGGATCCGCAGCAGGAGTATGATCGGATTACCCAGAAGCTGAGTGAACTGCAGCGTCAGCGGGCGCACAGTACGCAGAAAAAATCACCGCTTCAGCCGCCGAAGGCAACGATGATTTTAATGGGCGTCTGCATCGCGGTATACTTGTTAAGTCTGGTTTTCACGTTCATGTTTAAGAATTTAGGCGGGTCTGGTGAAGTGAGCGTGGCCGTTGCGGTCTTGTTGGGCGGCTATTACAAAGCGTTTGTGGTCGGAGCGAATGAGTATTGGCGCTGGCTGACCAGTGCATTTGTGCATGTTGATTTTCTGCATTTGTTAATGAATATGATGGCGCTGTACAACATGGGCATGCTTTGTGAGAAGCTGTTTGGCATCCGCAACTATCTAATCGTGCTGTTTGGCTCTATTCTGTTTGGCTCGGCGTTTGTCTTTTTGGGCAGCGGCAATGTTGTGGCGATGGGCATCAGCGGCGGCTTGTATGGCTTGCTGGCCGCTTTTCTGGTCTACGGCATTCAGACCCGAATTCTTTTCCAGCCGCAGTTAAGGACGCAGTTCTTATTAATTCTGATGATCAATTTAATGATCAGCCTGATGCCGGGTGTGTCACTGGCTGCGCATTTCGGCGGTTTTATTGGAGGCTTGCTGATCAGTGTTGTCTTAACCCGCAACGATTCCTGGGCTCAGCTGCGTAAAAATACAATGGTTGCTTTATGCGTTGCCGTTGTGTTTATCGGCCTGAAAACAGTGGAGCCGAAGGCAAGAGAACTGGATGCGATCTACCCGGGAACGGATCGGATGATTGTGGAAATGCTCAGGGATCTGCATCTGGATTTCTATGGCGATCATTTAAGCAAAAAAATGGTTGAAACCTACGTGGGTTCATCACTTTAGGAGGAAAGAACATATGAAGCGTGAACATGTATTAAGCTGGGATGAATATTTCATGGGTCTGGCGCATTTGTCCGCCATGCGTTCCAAGGATCCGTCAACCCAGGTCGGCGCTGTGATTGTTGACGCTGAACACAAGGTGGTCGGCATCGGTTATAATGGTTTGCCGATCGGTTGTTCTGACGACGAATTTCCATGGGATCGGGAAGGCGGAATGCTGGAAACCAAATATGCATTTGTTGTGCATGCGGAACTGAACGCAATCCTCAACAGCACGCGCGATCTGCATGGCTGCACACTGTATGTGTCGTTGTTTCCCTGCAATGAATGTGCGAAGGCGATCATTCAGAGCGGGATTCGCAGAATTGTCTATGAGGATGATAAATATGCCACCGCGGACAACGTTATCGCTTCAAAACGGATGCTGAATGCGGCAGGCGTAGAACTGGTACGCTTAGGCAAGCGCGTGCGTTTAAATGTAGAAGTGATTGCAGATTAAGCGCAAATTATACAAGCATGATCTAAGCGGCTCAACAAGAGGCGCAGGAAGCACTTGGACTGAAATATCATAAACCTATGACGGGAACCTCATGACCCGCTGCTAGACTTCTATAGGATCAGGATCATGGGGATTCATCCTTTCGCCTCGCTTACACGGTGCGTGGATCAAGAAAAATGAAAAGAGGAACGACAAGGGCTTGGCTGGATCCAGCTTATCATGATCTTCCTCTTTTTGTATTTACTTTTCGGTTTTCTCAGGGTAATTATAACAAATCTGCGACTTTCTCAGTATTTTTAAAGTGCAGTTTAGCGACTTCCTTGAGATGCTGTTCCCCATGTTTTCTGACAAAGGCGGCGCCGTCCTGATCCGCGGCATTTCCAGCGCCTTTGGAAAAAGTCATGTCCCATTGATTTTCCATCGCGGTCCAAGCCTTTAGAAACGCGCAGCGGGCGATCATGGAAGCACAGGCGACAGCCGGATAATGACTTTCGGCTTTGGTTTCAAAATGCAGCCCGCGGACAATTTCTTTCTGATCTTTACAATAGCGATAATAGCTGGCTTGGGGTGTGAACTGATCGACAATCGCCGCCTTTGGGAGCTCACCGCGCTTGTGCTTCAAATGAACATAGGCTTGGTTGTGCAGGATCGCTTTAATCTGGTTCATGTTGCATTGTTGATGAATCTGGTTGTATTTTGCCGGAGGCAGAATTAATAAAGAATAAGCCAATCGTTCCATTAACAGCGGAGCGGTTTTTAAAATAACCTCGTCATTAATCTGCTTGGAATCATTGACTTTCAGGGTTTCTAACCAGGCAAGATCCTGTTTTTCAACGGCGCAGGCGCAGACACAGACTGAGCCAAAATAATCGCCGGTGCCTACCTCATCACTGCCGGCGTGGGTCTGTTTGGCAAAACGCCGGAAATCGTTTTGACCCTGACTTTGATCAAAGCTTTCCTCCGTTTGAAACGGGGCAGCATAGATGGCGGCATCCTTGCCTTGAAAGACAACTTTATTGGATTGATAAGCGGTTATTGTGCAGTTTTCCGGTTTTAGCTGATAGCGGGAATAAGCCGGAGCTTTGACTTCAAACTCACGCCAGACCTCGTATAGACGCTCAATCTGGGGCAGAGTCAGCAGCAGTGTTATCGTATTCATGCATTCACCTCTGGCCATAATGATAACACAAGATTTGCAAAATCGCTTGTTTTTCGGTATGATGTTGCTCAGGTAGGAGTGATGGAAAATGGTCATTGAGAGCCAAACTTATATGGTGATTAACATCGCGGTGCTGATTATCGCGGTGGTTCAGGTTTTAGTGGGGATCAAGCGGGGATTTTTAATTCAGCTGATGGATTGCGTAGGCTTATTGGTTTCCCTGTTTGTCGCATGGTTGTTTTCGCCGGTACTCTCGGAGTGGGCGGCGATTGTGCCGGAAACGCTGAATCCGGCACGGGAAACAATATTGGGTCCCTGGGTTTATGGCTTAATGAATCAGATCGTCTGGTTTATCGCGATCTTTATCGTGTGCCGTCTTGTGCTGCTGCTGGTTCGTCCGATTATCAAGATGCTGGGCAAAATTCCGTTAGTCAAACAGGTGAATCAGCTGCTTGGCGGACTGTTCGGACTTGTGAATACGGGCATCTGGCTGGTGGTGTTCTCGATCATTTTGATGCTGCCTTTCTTTGAAAATGGTCAGCAGGTGATTGATGCGACGCTGTTGTCGATGCCGGGAAAAGCGGCGGCTGTGCTCAATGAAAAGCTGCTGGAGATGCCGCAGGATGAAAACCAGCTGCAGAAGCTGGTCGAGGGATGGGATCAGCTGACCGATGAAGATCGGACAATGATTAAAGATTGGCTGAATGACAATCAGCTGACCTTTCAAAATCTTCAAGAATTACTGAATTCGCTGAAAGGAGAAGGACAATGACAATTGGCAATGGCCTGGAGCTGGAACTGATCAAGCAACAGATCGCTCAGCTCTGTGCCTTTTCATTAGGAAGACAAAAAATCGAGGAACTGCAGCCCAGTTTTTCTCCGCTTTTGATCGCGAAGGAAAACCGGAGGATTGCAGAGGCTTTACAGGCTGTGATTCAGTTCGGACCGATGCCGTTTTATGGTATCCGCGATCTTTCACGGTCTTTGCATACGGTGCTGCGGGATGGCGTCTGCACTCCCCAGGAACTGATTCAGGCAGCCGATCATGCCCGCGGCGTCAGTGGGGCACAGAGTTATCTGAAATCCGTGGAACTGCCGTGTCCGGAAATTCATGAGCTGGCCGATACGATGCAGCCGCATCTGGAAGTGGCCCAGCAGCTGGAACGCTGCTTTACTCCGTATGGGGAAGTGCTGGACAGTGCGTCGGCGGAATTAAAACAGATCCGCCGCAGTCTGCATCAGACTGAAGCCGAGCTGGTGCGGGAAAGCCAGCGCTTTGTGCAGTCGCATGCCAGTCTGTTGACGGATTCGATCACAACGACCCGCAACGGTCGGATTGTCGTGCTGGCGAAAATATCAGAAAAGAACAGTCTGGGTGGGTTTGTGCATGGTGAGAGTGCTTCGGGAGCTACGGCCTATGTAGAGCCGGGCTGTCTGATCGAGCTGAATAACCGCAAGCAGACGCTGATTTCACGGGAGCAGGATGAAATCGACCGGATTCTGGTAGAATGCAGCCGCTTGTTAAAAAGCGTGGCTGAGCCGTATCTGGCCAATCTGGAAACTTTGGCCATTCTCGATGCCCTGTTTGCCAAAGCCCAATGGGGGCAGCGGCATAACGGCGTCGTCGCCAAGCTGTCCGAAGGCCGGACGCTGATTTTAAATCAGGCACGGCATCCGTTAATTGATCCCAAGACCGTAGTTGCCAATACGTATCGGATAATTGAGCCGCAGAAGATGCTGATGATTACCGGTCCGAATACCGGCGGAAAAACTGTATCGCTGAAAATTATCGGCTTGTTTGTTTTAATGAGCTACTGCGGCATTCCGATCTGTTGCGAGGAGGCGGAAATTCCGCTGTTTGATCAGGTGTTCGTGGATATCGGCGATGATCAGTCGATCGTCCAGTCGCTGTCAACCTTTTCTGCCCATCTGTCCAAACTGGCGGATATTACGGGTCACGCAACCAAAAAATCGCTGGTTTTGCTCGATGAATTAGGTTCGGGCACCGATCCGAAGGAAGGCGAAAGCCTGGCGATTGCCGTCCTGAATGATCTGCGCGAGAAAGGCTGTCTGAGTGTGGTCACCACCCATTATGGCCGCTTAAAACTCTATGGTAAACGGCATGAGGATATCCTGGTCGCTTCCGTTCAGTTTGACGTTGAGAAGATGATGCCGACCTATCATTTTATTGAAGGGCTAAGCGGACAGTCCAATGCGTTTGAAATTGCCCGGCGGTTTGGGTTGAAAGAAAAAATTATCAGGGAAGCCGAATTTTTAAAGCGCCAGCAGCGTTCCCAAGAAGATGAACTGATCGAAAAGCTTGAAGCTCAGATTCTACAAAATCAACAGCTGAAAGAAAAGCAGGAAGCGCTGATTGCTCAAACTGAACAGCGTCAAAAACAGCTGGAACAAGAGCTGAATCGACTCAGCGCGGAAAAACAGAAGATTCTGGATACCGCAGAGAAGCAGGCGCAGAAGCATCTGGAAAAAATCAAAGAAGAAGGCGAAGCGCTGCTGGAAGAGCTGCGTCAGAGTGAGAAAACGATGAAGCTGCATGAGATCATCGAGAAGCAGCATCAGCTCAATGCCTTAGGCAAAAGCGAAGCACAGCTTGAAGAAGAGGCTGCGGCTGAGCCGGAGCCGCAGTTTCAGGTCGGTTCTTTTGTGGAACTGAAAAAATCGAGTCAGATTGCTGAAATTTTACAGCTGAAGCGCAACCAGGCCGTCGTCGATCTCAACGGCATCCGCACGACAGTCAAGCTGGAGGACATGCGTCCGACGCAGCGCCGCAAAAACAAGCCGGCCGCTTCCAGCACCTCGATGAAGGCACTGCGGGCGAAGACTGTCAGTCTGGAATGCAATATCATCGGCTGTCATGTTTTGGACGGTCTGGAAATTGTTGATAAATATCTGGACGACGCCGTCGTTGCCCGGATTGGTTCAGTACGGATTATTCACGGTGCCGGCACCGGCGTCCTGCGCAAAGCGGTTCAGGATAAACTGAACAAGGATCGGCGCGTGGAAAGCTGGCGGATCGGCGGCGCGGGTGAGGGCGGCGCCGGCGCAACGGTGGTTACGTTAAAAACGGGGAAATCAAAATGATCAGTTCTGCGCTGAAGGCCAAGCTGCAGACGCTGCCGCTGGAGCCGGGCTGTTATTTGATGAAAGATAAAAATGATACGATCATCTATGTCGGCAAAGCGAAGAAGCTGAAAAACCGCGTCAACCAATATTTTGTCGGAGCGCACAATTACAAGACGACCAAGCTTGTCAGCAACATCGTTGACTTTGACTACATTGTGACCTCCAGCGAAAAAGAAGCGCTTGTGCTGGAAATCAATCTGATTAAAAAATACCGTCCGCGCTACAACATTATGTTCATGGATGATTCCTCTTATCCTTATATAAAACTAACCAACGAAGCCTATCCGACCTTACGGGTGGTGCGCGACGCCAAAAAGGACCGCAAAGCGAAATATTTCGGGCCGTTTCCTGATGCTTCCGCGGCCCATCAGACGATGAAGCTGCTCAATCAGCTCTATCCGCTGCGCAAGTGTGAGAAGATGCCGAAGAAACTATGCCTGTACTATCATATCGGCCAGTGTCTCGGTCCCTGCGAGCTGACCGTTGATCCGGAAATCTATAAGGAAATCTCAGAAAAAATCGCCCGATTTCTGCGTGGGGATGTCAAGGATCTGGTCAGTGAACTGAAAACCAAGATGAATGCCGCGGTTGAAGAACTGGCGTTTGAAAAGGCCCGCGAATACCGCGATCTGATCACCTCGATTGAACACATCACAGATAAGCAGCAGGTTCAGGTTGAGGACAACAAAGACCGCGACGTCTTTGCCTGCTACGCAGATAAGGGCTATCTGGCCATTCAGGGTTTCTTCATCCGTTCCGGCAAGCTGCTGGAACGGCAGCTGTCGCTCACTCCGCTGTATGGTGATCCCGAGGAAGAACTGATCTCCTTTCTGATGCAGTATTATCAGAACCATCCGCTGCCTCAGGAGGTGATCGTGCCGTTGGAGCTGGATATTGAAGCCTTGCAGGAAGTCATCACCTGCAAGCTGATTCAGCCGGTCAAAGGCTATCGCAAGAAACTGCTGGAAATGGCGTCCAACAATGCCAAGACCAACCTGCTGCAAAAGTTTGAGGTCATGGAGCGCCAGAATGAAACGACGGAAGAATCAATGCGGCAGCTGGCTCAAAAACTGCGGATTCCCGGTTTGTCGCGGATCGAAATCTTCGATAACTCGCATATCTCCGGGGCTTTTACCGTTGCTGGGATGGTCGTATTTGAGGATGGGCTGCCGTGCAAGAACGACTATCGGTTGTTTAAGCTGCATACCGAAAACAGCGATGTTGACTCGATGAAGGAAGTGCTGTACCGGCGTTACTTCCGGCTGTTAAACGAGGGCGGCCGGTTCCCGGATCTGCTTTTGGTTGACGGCGGGCTGACGCAGATTGAAGCGGCCAAGGAAATCCTCGGTTCGCTGGATCTGGATATCCCAATCTGCGGTTTGGTTAAAAATGAAAAGCATCAGACCGCGAGCTTGATGAATCAGAATCTGGAGATTATTGACGTTGAACCAGGATCCGCGCTGTTCTTTCTGTTGACGCGGATGCAGGATGAAGTTCACCGGTTTGCGATCAGCTATCACCGCAAGCTGCGTCAGAAAGCCCAGACGAAATCCATTCTGGATGAAATTGAAGGGGTTGGCGAAGTCCGGAAGAAAAAGCTGATGAGTACATTTAAGAGTTTTAAGCGCTTAAAAGAGGCCAGCATCGAGGAAATTGCCCAAGTCGTGCCGGCTGAGGTTGCAGAAAGAATTTTTGATACGCTGCATGTGGAACCTTAACCGGACTGTCCTGCATACTATGGTTTAGAAACCAAGAGGAGGACTGGAATGAAAAAGATTCTGACCCGGCGGGAAAAGGAAGTCTTTGATCTGTTGGTCAGCAATTACGATACGAAAGAGATCAGTGAAAAGCTGAACATCAGTGAGAAAACCGTCCGCAACCACATCTCCAACGTGATCCTGAAGCTGGCCGTCAAAGGTCGGGCGCAGGCTGTCGTGGAGCTGATCCGATGCCGCGAAATTGAAATCTAGCCCCCAAGAGGGGGCTATTCTTTTCGATTTATGTTATACTAAGACATGAGGTGGTTTTTTTGAAAATCAAACGCTTGCTTTTTGTCGCAGCCGTCGCTGTGCTGTGCGCCGGTTGTTTAATCGTGATGAATATCCGCTATGACCGGCTTTCCCGCTATCCGTACCAGGATCCGAAAAGCCGGGAGCTGATCGATGAATACTTAAGCGATGCGGATATCGAATATATCATTGAATATTCGATCGCCCCTTCGACCTTTGTGCCGTATATTCAGGCGGAACGGTTCAGTGTTTATCATGCCCCGGAATACAATTACATGGAAGAAGCGTTTTCTTACCGCAACTATGCCCCGGTGGCAATCGTAAACATGGTGGAGGAAACCCGCGATCAGATTGCCGTGCAGGATCTGGCTCAGCTGATGCTTGTTTACAGCTATGAAGAAGTGAAAGACTGGCTGGACCGCGGTGATCCTTATTACCGCAGCGCTTCGCTGGTGCTGGATCCTTCAGCCTTGGACACGTTGGTGGATGACGATCATACAATCGCTACGCATGTACCGCTGCACCTGCAGGCGCTGACGGATATCCCGCAGCTGACGGTGGAGCTTGACGGCGAGGAAAAGCCGATCCTTGTGGATGAGCGGATTCAGTATCCTTTAAAACAGCTGTGTGAAGCGGCGGAGGCGGAAGTCAGCAGCCGTGCCTGCGGCGGGTTAATAGTAACTGAAGGTTATGTCAGTTATCAAAAACAGGAAGAGCTGTTTAAGCTGGCAAAGGAACAGTATGGTTCTTCAGCCATTCTGTATGTCGATTATCCCGGACACAGTGAACATCAGCTAGGCTTAGCTGTGGATTTCGCCGCGACCGGCAAGAATGCGGAGGATTTCAGTACGACGCCCCAATCGCAATGGCTGCAGGAAAATGCCTGGCGGTTCGGGTTTGTCCAGTCGTACACCGAAGACAAAGTGACCGAGACCAACAAACTGGCCCGGCCTGAGCATTACCGCTATGTCGGTCTGGCTCTGGCGCAGCAGCTGGTCGAGGCACATCATACATTGAAAGAGGGGACAGAATGATCGGTGTTTTTGATTCCGGCATCGGCGGACTGCGGTTATTGGATCAGCTGCGTCAGCGCTGGGGGCAGGAAGATTTCATCTACCTGGCAGATCAGGCGCACGTTCCCTATGGATCCCTCGACCGCGATACCCTGCTGGAGCTTCTGCAGCAGAATCTGAGATGGCTGGAAGATCAGGGCGCAAAGACGATTGTCGTGGCCTGCAATACCGCCAGTGCAACCGGAATTGCCCGTAGGTATATCGGACAGGCGCAGGTGATTGAGATTATTTCCAAAACCTGTGAACTGATTCCCGAGTCTGCCCGGAAAATTCTTGTTTTGGCCACGCCGTTCACCGTTCAGTCGCACCGCTATAAACAAGTGCTGGCTCAGCAGCGTCCGCAGGCGGAAGTCACAGAGGTCGGGTTGAGCTGTCTGGCGTTTATGATTGAACATCTGTGCCCAAAGCAGGAAATCTTGGCTTATCTTCAAGGTGAGCTCAGAGCCTATCGTGGGCAATATGACGCGGCGGTGCTGGCCTGTACGCATTTTCCCTTTGCCCGCGAGCAGTTTGCGGAGGTCCTGCAGATACCGCTGATCGATTCGGAAAGCATTGCGTTAGAAGCACCAAAGAAAGCGGGTCAGGGAACGCTGCGGATCGTGACGACCGGCAGCGGGGAACAGTTAAGCCGGCAGCTGCATCAGTTAATGCGTTGGGATACAGTTTGCGAACATGTTCAAATCGAAAAATAAGAAAACAGTGGATGGATGAACAATCCGCTTTCCTGCCGATCGAAGAATAGGGAAACCTGTTCTTTTTTTCTGCCGCTCCGGCTTCATAATCCGGTATTTCAATTTGTCCTGGGCATCATTTCCTGAAGCAGGCGCGCATACACTGTGACAGGAGGGGATGTTCATGAAAATCAAACCTGAAACTTTGAAGCAGGGCGCAGCCTTGATGTTCGGAGCGGTAGCGCTGGCTGCTTATCTGACCACCGTGCTGTGGCCTTCCCGCCCGCAGTCCATCACGACCGTCAGCGGTCCTGGCGCCAGCGGGGATATGGTCCAAGTCTATTTGCTGGATGAAGATGCAACCCTGATTCCCTATACGCTGGGGATTGAGGAAGGCCTGGACTTGAATCAGAAAATCGCCGAGGTGCTGCGGCTAATGACGATCGGCAATGAACCGGTGCAGGGGGTCCGCGGCCTGCTGCCAAACAATGCCCAGCTTGAAAGCTGCTCGCTGCAGGGCAGTCAGCTGTCGCTGTACTTTCCAGAGAATTTTCGCAATTATGATCCCAAAACGGAGATGCGGTTATTGGAAGGGGTGACCTGGGCAGTCACGCAGTTTGATGAGGTCAGCGAGGTGCTGCTTTATCTGGCCGGCGAACCGCTGACGCATATGCCGCAGCTGTCAACCCCGGTGCCGATGCCGTTAAACCGGCAGATCGGAATCAACAATTTTGAAAATACCGTCAACCGTCTGCACGACAGTCATTCCCTAACCGTGTTCTATACCCGCCAGAAAAATGGCATGAGCGTGTATGTGCCGAAGACGCTGCGCATCAGCAATCAGACCAGTCTGCAGGATACCCTGTCTTCCATTCTGTCGGATATCAGCGTGTTCAGTCAGCTGAAACAGCCCTTAGCCCAAACACCGATTGCCGTCTTGGATTGCTCGCTGGATGCGGATTTACTGACAATTAACGTGAACGGCGAGATTCTGGATGAGGAAAAGAAAGTCAATGAAGAGCTGGTTACCAGTTTGCTTTTAAGCATTCAAAGCTCATTGGGCGTCAGTCGCGTAGAACTGCAGGTCGATGGAGTGACGGTGAATCTCAGCGGTGTCAACGATGATCCGATTGACTTAAATTCCTTGATTCTCAACCAAATATTGCTTTAAGGAAGACGGTAAATCTGATATTATTAGTACAGGTGGTAAAATGAAGATAGTAGTGGTCAGTGATAACCACGGTCGGACTGAACCGCTGGAGCAGATTTTAGAGCTCCATCGGGATGCGGATGTGTTTATCCATTGCGGGGACAGCGAGCTGCCGCCGCAGTTTTTACAGGGGTATGTGTGCGTCAGGGGCAACAATGATTTTTATTATGAGTATCCGGAGATGAAGATTTTGGAACTGGAAAATCATCGCATGATGATTGTTCACGGCCATCATCATCTGTATATGGGGCAGCTCGATATGTTGGTCAGCAAAGCGCGGCGGCAAGGCTGCGACTTTGTCTTTTACGGACATACGCATATTTTTTCCAGCCAGCAGCGTGACGGTGTGGTTCTTGTGAACCCGGGCGCGCTGTCCCGCAACCGCGACGGCACCCCGCCGTGTTATGCGGTAATTACGATTGAAGATGGGGAAGTGAACATCGAACGTGTCAACTGGACGCGGTTTTGATGTTCAGCGTTAGCTGTAAATGAAATGTGTCAAAATGACTTGCATTCTTCAACGCTTTTTGATATTATGATTGAGCGTTCAAAACAGTTGAACGAATGCTGTCCCGGTAGCTCAGCTGGATAGAGCATGCGCCTTCTAAGCGCACGGTCAGGGGTTCGAGTCCCTTCCGGGACGCCACTTATAACAGAAATCCTTCAATGAAGGATTTTTTTCTTCCTTGCAGGCAAAAAGCATGCGGGAATGAAGGGCTTGTGTTATAATAGGAACAAACAGAAGAAGGTTTCCTTCTTTTCTTTTTGATAAAGGAGTGATGAAGATGAGCTCGGGATTTTATGCAGAACTGATTGAGGAAATCACAGAGCTGATCGCTCAGGGACGATTCGAGGAAGCTCGGACAAAGGTCGATACGGAACTGGCGATGCCGTATGTGCCTTCCGACATTCTTCCGGTATTGCGCCAGTTTGATCAGCAGCTGCGCGGACTGGCCGCTGAAAACCGCAGGCCTTCTGCCGGCGGGATGAGCCTAGATGAAATTGAAGAAAGCTTGAAAGGCGGGCGCGAGCAGCAGCTCAAGGCTGTCGACGCCATGCACGGGATGAATCTGCGCTCCTGTCTGGATCTTGTGCGGGTCTATTTAAAAACGAATCCGGATCCGCTGGCTTCAGCGCTGCTGATCGATTCGCTGATTGAGCAGCAGATTAATGAGGAGCTGACGCTGAACCGCGATGGAATTCAATATACGTTTATTCCCCGCTACCAAGAAGGGGCCGCGGAAAGCGATGGGTTTCTTGCCGCCCGTTCACAGCTGCGCGAATGGCTGGAAAATGAGAACCCTTCCTTATTTAATCTGTGCGAACAGGTGCTGATCCGTGAGGCTTACCTGGCGCTGCCACTGGGTTTTGAGGAAGAAGAGGGCGTCTCGCTTGCGGCCAGCTGTGTTCATCTAGTATACTGCAGTATGCAGGATGAGGAAGGATGGCGTCAGTTCGCATCTCAGCAGCAGCTTGAAAATGTCAATTTATTTGATTTAAAAAGCCAATTTATTTGAAATTCAGATAACATTTGTTATAATAGAAAGGCTAGACATAAGGAGGACAAAGAAGTTTATGTCAACTTGGACACTAAAAGAAAAATCAACAGGCGAACTGAAAGTCACCATTGAAGGTGAAAACTGGAAAACGGCTCAGAAAAAAGCTTTTAATAAATTAGCGAAAGAACTGGAAATCCCGGGTTTCAGAAAGGGTTCCGTCCCGGCTGCGATGGCGAAGAAGTATGTACCAGCTCAGAAGATTATGCTGGAAGCTGTCGAGCACTGCGCTCAGGAATTGCTGGATGCCGGCATTGATGAGCACAGCCTGTGGCCGATCTCCCGGCCGGAGCTGAATATTGAAGAAATCAGCGAGGAAGCCGCAACGATGAGCTTTACTTTTGCGGTTAAGCCGGAAGTCAAGCTGGGCGAATACAAGGGTTTAGCTTATGAAGTTGCCGAAACTTCCGTCAGTGAGGAAGAAGTGGATGCTGAATTGAAGCGGATTCAGGAAAACTTTGCCGAACTGGAAGTGAAGGAAGAGGGCGAAGTCGAAAACGGCGATACCGCGGTCATCGACTTTGAAGGCTTTAAAGATGGTGTTGCATTTGAGGGCGGCAAGGGTGAAAATCATCCGCTGGAAATCGGCTCCAACAGCTTCATCCCAGGCTTTGAAGAACAGGTTATCGGCATGAAGAAGGAAGAAACGAAGGACATCAACGTCACGTTCCCGGAAAACTATCAGGCTGCTGAACTGGCGGGTCAGCCGGTTGTCTTCAAAGTAACGGTTCACGAAATCAAAGCCAAAGTTCTGCCGGAGCTGAACGACGATCTGGCGAAGGACGTCAATGCTCCGAATGTGGAAACCATGGAAGACTTAAAAGCGCTGATTCGGAAGAATCAGGAAGAACAGAAGCAGCAGAATGCAGAAAATGAAGCGACCAACAAGCTGATCAGCACGGTTGTGGATGCCTGCGAAGTTGAAATCCCGGAAATCATGATCAAAAATGAAACCGATGATATGATTCAGGATTATGCCAACCGTCTGCAGCAGCAGGGCATTTCCCTGCAGCAGTTCTTCCAGATCACAGGTCAGAGTGAAGAAACGCTGCGTGAACAGATGGCCAAGGACGCTGAAAGCAAAGTGAAGCTGCGCTTGGTTCTGGATGCGGTTGCAACCCAGGAAAAACTGGAAGTCGGCGAGGAAGATATCGATACGGAATACGGTCTGATCGCTTCCCAATACAACATGGAGAAAGACAAGGTAAAAGAATTAATTCCGGCGTCTTCGATCTCTTACGATGTCCGGCTGCGCAAGGCGCTGGACCTGATTAAGGATTCCACAAACAAATAAGACGCTTCGCGTCTTTTTTGACCTTTACAACACGTATTATTTCAGACAAGGAGGGTGTCAATGAACAACGAAAGAATGGAAATCAGTGTTCCGGTCATCGCAACACGAGGAATCATTGTTTTTCCCCAGCAGGATATCATGATTGAGGTCGGCCGGGAAAAGAGCATTCGTGCCGTTGAGGAAGCAGAAGAAAAGTTCGATGGTCATGTCTGGCTCGTCTGCCAGAAAGACATCATGGTTGACAATCCTGCTCCTTCGGATCTCTACGCTTTCGGCACGCTGTGCCGAATCAAAAATATCCGCCGAAAAGAAGGCTTTATGCGGATTACCTTCAGCGGTTTGGAACGGGCTAAGCTTGTTTCCATGCAGGATGAGGGCAGAATGTTTATGGCGACGGTTTTGCCGATTGCGGATGAGGCCGGCGACAATCTTGAAGAGATGGCGCTGATCCGCCGGGTGGCCAAGGAATTTGAAAACATTGCTTCCAGTGCCAATAATTTCCCTCCGGAGATCATCGCGCAGCTGACCAAGGGAGTTTCTGCCCCGACGCTGTCCGACCAGTTTGCCCAGTATTTCCCATTGCCGCTGGAAAAGAAGCAGCTCCTGTTGGAAACACTGAATGTCAACGAACGGCTGATGATGATTATCCAGGAGCTGGAAAAAGAAAAACAGCTGTCCGATATTGAAAACAATATCAATGAAAAGGTGAAAGAGCGGATCGATGAGTCGCAGAAGGAATATTATCTGCGGGAAAAGCTCCGTGCGATTAAAGAAGAACTGGGCGATGTTTCCAATCAGAGCGACGATTCTGAAGAACTGCGCCGGATGATTGAGGAAAATCCATATCCGGAAGCAATCAAGGAAAAAGCCCGTGAAGAACTGGCCCGTTATGAAATGCTGCCGGGAGCTTCCGGGGAAGCCGGGGTTGTCCGAACCTATCTGGATTGGCTCTTAGGCGTTCCATGGTGGCAGGAAACAGAAGATAACGAAGATCTCAAACTGGTGCAGAAGCGCCTGGATGAAGATCATTTCGGTCTGGAAAAAGTGAAGGACCGTATCATGGAATATCTGGCAGTCAAGCAGATGACGCAGTCGCTGAATGCGCCGATTCTGTGTCTGGTCGGGCCTCCGGGTGTCGGCAAGACCTCATTGGCCAAGTCTGTTGCGCGGGCGCTGGACCGCAAATTTGTCAAAGCGTCGTTAGGCGGCGTGCGGGATGAAGCGGAAATCCGCGGTCATCGCCGGACTTATTTGGGTTCGCTGCCGGGGCGGATCATTCAGGGCATGAAAAAAGCCGGGGTCATTAATCCGGTCTTCCTGATCGATGAAATCGATAAGATGGCCAGTGATTACAAGGGTGATCCTTCCAGTGCGATGCTGGAAGTTTTGGATCCGGAACAGAATAAGCTGTTCTCAGATAATTATCTGGAAGAACCGTATGATCTGTCCAAGGTTATGTTTATTGCGACAGCCAACACGCTGGACAGCATTCCGGCGGCGCTGCGCGACCGCTTGGAAATTATCGAGCTGTCTTCTTATACTGAGGTGGAAAAGGTCAGTATTGCTCAGGAACACCTGATCCGCAAGCAGGCTGAAATCAACGGCTTAAAGCCAAGTCAGTTCAAGCTGAGCGATGCGGAGCTGATTTATTTAATCCGCCATTACACCCGGGAAGCCGGCGTTCGTCAGCTGGAGCGCGTGATCGCTTCACTGTGCCGCAAGAGCGTTCTGACGATCATGAAGGACGGCAAGCGTTCTGTCAAAGTGTCGAAGAAATTAATTCAGGAATGGTTGGGCAAAGAGAAATTTGAATACGGCGTCAAGGAGAAAAAGGATCAGATCGGGGTGGTTACCGGTTTGGCCTACACCTCTTTCGGCGGCGATATTCTGCCGGTTGAAGTCACCTATTTTGACGGTAAGGGCAAGCTGATCGTCACCGGCCAGCTGGGCGATGTCATGAAGGAATCAACCGAAATTGCCTTGGACTATATCAAAAGCAGAGCGGTTGAATACAAGATCGATCCGGCTTTCTTTGATAAGCATGATATTCATATTCATTGTCCGGAAGGAGCTGTGCCGAAGGATGGTCCAAGTGCCGGCGTCACGCTGACTACAGCGTTGGTTTCGGCGATCACCCGGCATCCGGTTCATGCGAATCTGGCGATGACCGGCGAGGTGACACTGCGCGGCAATGTCTTGCCGATCGGCGGCCTGCGTGAAAAATCGCTGGCTGCGCACCGCAGCGGAATATCCACGGTCATCATTCCGAAGAACAATGTCAAGGATCTTGATGAAGTTCCGGAAACCGTAAAAAATGATATTCACTTCATTCCGGTAGAAACCGTCGATCAGGTGATCCAGGAAGCGTTGGTTCGCTAAATGGAAATTAAAGAAGCTGAACTGGTAGTCAGCGCGCCGTCGAAAGCGCACTGGCCGGAAAGTGAACTGCCGGAAATTGTTTTGGCCGGCCGCAGCAATGTCGGCAAATCTTCATTGATCAATACGTTATGCGGACGCAAGGCGCTGGCGTATGTCGGCAACACGCCGGGTAAGACGCGGCTGCTGAATTTCTTTGACATTGATCACCGCTTCATGCTGGTGGATGTGCCGGGCTATGGCTTTGCCAATGCGTCCAAACAGATGCTGATCCAGTTCGGCGAGATGATGGAAGATTATTTTTCCAGCCGTTCGCAGCTGAAAGGTCTGGTTCTGTTAGTGGATCTGCGTCACGCGCCGACCGAGGATGATATCGGGATGGCCGAGTATGCGCGCTATTATGAGATTCCCTTTGCGGTGGTCGCGACCAAGATGGACAAAGTTCCGCGTTCTCAACAAAGCCGACAGATTAAGCTGATTGCTGAAGCTCTGACCTGCAGCCAAGAGGTGATTATTCCCTTTTCGGCAATGACGAAACAAGGCCGGGAAGAACTGATGGAAGCGATCGAAGCGTTATTAGACAACAAGGAGCCTGAATCCGAGTGATTCGGGCTTTTTTCATATTTTAAGGCTTTGGGCATACACTGACATTGAAGCAGGAATGCTGGGGAGGAAACAAGGATGAAACCAATGAAAATTGAGAAACGTCTGGAACTTAGCCGTCCGGTCGATCAAATTCTGCAATGTCAGATCACCAATGAGATTCAATATCACACGGAAACGGACGGTATCCGGGCCTTAGGCTCGTTGTGGGTCAAAGGGCAGGCTGCTGATGAACAAGGTGCTTATGCGCTGAATGAAGAAATCACGCTGGATGTTCTGGCACCAATGGATAAGCTGCAGGATGCCTCACAGTTCCGCATCCGTCTGCATCACTACGACGCCCGCATCGAAGATCGGGATATGATCGTGACGATCTATTTGAATGTCTATGGGATGAAAGAAGAACGGGCTGCGGCAATTTTGGAGTCCGATGCGGAAATTGCACCGGCATCCATTGTTCAGCCTGCACAGACGGAAGTTCAGCACGCAGATCAGGGTGCAAAGCTTGCTTCCGCGGCGATGACAGCGCCGAAGCCGGCGGTTAAGGAAAAGAAAATCGTAGCGGAAGAAGCGTCGGATATGCTAGAGAACACTGAGGTTGAAGAAGAGGCTGAGGAAGCTGAACCGCAGGCAGAAGAAGCGGCTGAGATTGAAGACCTTTTTGACGATGCCGAGAATGTTATCGTAACCAGCCGTTATATGCTGGCGCTGGCCAGTGATACCTATGCCGCAATTGCTCAACGTTACGGCGTTAATGAAAAGCAGCTGATCGCTGTCAATCACAACAAGCCGTTAGAGGAAAAAACTCTGGTTCTGCTGCCGCTGTAAGCAAAATCGTTCAGGACAACAACCCCGACTCAGGGGTTTTTCTTCTTTCTTGGATCCCGCTGTGCTGCAATACAACGGAATTAAATCAAAATCAAAATCAGAAATCGGAGAAAACTTGTGGTTCAGCTGGGGATGTGCTACATTAAAATTAATAATAGGAAAGGGAAGGTGGAAAATGAAGAAAACCGCGGTAATGATCTATCGTGCGTTCTGTATGCAGGAAATCAGCTGTCTGACTGACTGGATGGTGGGATTAGGCAAACCGATGATTGTCTGTGCCGCAGATCGCAATCCAGTGAAAACGGAGGAAGGCTTTACGGTGCTGCCGGATCTTTGTTACGAGGAATTGGATCTTGATGAAATTGATTGTCTGATCCTGCCGGGAATCGCAGAATTTCCGGAAGTCCTGAAAGACCGCAGGCAGCTCGACTTTTTAGCTCGCTTCAAAGATCGATCCGACATTTTGATCGCTGCGATTTCGGTTTCGCCGGTGCTGTTAGGGGCAGCGGGTTTATTGGAAAACCGGGCTTACTGCGGTGGGTTCTATCAGGAAGTGCTGGAGGATCTGCCATTTATGCAGAAAGCGAATTTCCGTTTTGAGCCGATTGTTGAACAGGATCACATCATCACTGCTTTCGGCGGGGCTTTCCGCGAATTTGCCTTACTGGTCATGCAGCGGTTCGATTTTGATCTGCCAAAGAATACGTTTGGCCCCTTGGAAGAACACTGGTCGAAGGATAAGCTGACCTTTACCATGGAATCTGAGGCGGAGCGTAACTATTGGGAAACAGCTTTGGCGATGCTTAAGCACGAATGTCCGCAGTTCTTTGAGCTGTCCAATAAGGCGTGATTCAGGTTTTAAGAGGCAACTTAGTTAAAACGTAATAATTTGATGTCCCTGATCCATTTCAGTGTTGAAAACCGCGGAATTGGAATTGACAAGCGCCTGCGCAATGTCTATAATAAAACCATCTACGTTGAACGGAAGAAGTAGCCGCTTTAGGAAATCAGCGAGCTCCCGGAAGGTGAAAGGGAGTCAGAAGAAGCTTGGTGAAAAGTCGTCCGGAAGTTGATTTTCTGAAAGCAAAGTAGGAAAATCCGAAAGCCGTCGTTACCGGTGAAAGCGCATCTTGAAAAAGATGAAGTAAGGTGGTACCGCGCGTAAAGCGTCCTTGTTGTAGGACGCTTTTTTTGTTCAGCGTGTAAAGAATTAAAATAAGGAGGAAGCACTGATGAATAAGGAACTGGCCCCGAAATATAACCATTTGGATGTTGAGCAAGGCTATGACAACTGGATCAAAGAAGGCTATTTTACAGCCGGAGATCAAAGCAAGGATCCTTTCTGTATCGTTATCCCGCCGCCCAATGTTACCGGAAAGCTGCATTTAGGTCATGCCTGGGATACAACGCTGCAGGACATTATCGCCCGTTATCAACGGATGCAGGGAATGGACATGCTGTGGGTTCCGGGCATGGACCATGCCGGTATCGCGACGCAGGCTAAAGTTGACGAGCGGTTAAAAAAGGAAGGCGTTTCCCGCTATGATCTCGGCCGGGAGAAGTTTTTGGAGCGGGCCTGGGACTGGAAGGAAGAATATGCCGGCCATATTCGGCAGCAATGGGCGAAGATGGGATTGTCCTTGGATTACACTCGGGAGCGGTTCACGCTGGATGAAGGTTTAAGCAAAGCCGTAGCCAAGGTTTTCGTCGATTATTACAATGCCGGGCTGATCTATCAGGGCGAGCGGATCATCAACTGGGATCCGGCAGCCAAGACAGCGTTAAGCAACATTGAGGTCATTCATAAGGAAACCGAAGGAGCGATGTATACCTTCAACTACAAGGTTGTTGAAACCGGCGAATGCTTCCAGGTCGCAACGACCCGTCCGGAAACGATGTTTGGAGATGTCTGCGTCGTTGTTCATCCGGAAGATGAACGGTTTAAACATTTGATCGGCCTGCATGCAGTCAACCCGGCCAACGGTGAAGCACTGCCGATTATTGGTGATGATTACATCGATATTGCATTCGGAACGGGAGCGATGAAATGTACCCCGGCGCATGATCCGAATGACTTTGCGATCGCGGAACGTCACCATCTGCCGCGGATCATCTGTATGAATCCGGACGCGACGATGAATGAGCGCTGCGGTGAATTTGAAGGGATGGATCGGTTTGAATGCCGGAAGCAGCTGACCGAGAAAATCCGTCAGGAAGGCAATTTGATTGAGATTGAGAAGCATATCCATCAGGTCGGCTACTCGGAGCGGACCGATGTCATCGTTGAACCGATGCTTTCCAAGCAGTGGTTTGTCAGAATGAAGCCGCTGGCGGAAGATGTTTTGCAGCATCAGCAGAATGCCGATGAGAAAATCAATTTTTACCCGCCGCGCTTTGAAAAGACGTTCACGCAGTGGCTGGAGAACATCGAAGACTGGTGTATTTCACGTCAGCTGTGGTGGGGGCACCGGATTCCAGCTTGGTATCATAAGGAAACCGGAGAAATCTACGTTGGAATTGAAGCGCCGCAGGATATCGAAAACTGGACGCAGGATGAAGATGTCCTGGATACCTGGTTCTCCAGTGCGCTGTGGCCGTTCTCAACGCTGGGCTGGCCGGATGCCACGCCGGATCTGGATCGTTATTATCCTAACGACGTCTTAGTCACCGGGTATGATATCATCTTCTTCTGGGTTGCCCGGATGGCCTTTCAGGCACGGTATTTCACTCATTCCCGGCCATTCAAGGATGTCTTGATCCATGGCCTGATCCGCGATGCCCAAGGCCGGAAAATGTCCAAGTCGCTGGGCAACGGCGTCGATCCGATGGACGTCATTGAAAAGCACGGTGTCGACAGCCTGCGCTTCTTCCTGACGACCAATTCCACACCAGGTCAGGATATGCGCTACATTGAAGAAAAACTGGAAGCTTCCTGGAACTTCATCAATAAAATTTGGAATGCTTCGCGCTTTGTCATGATGAACATGCCGGAGGATTTCACGTTGGAGCAGGTTGATTTAAGCCATCTGTCGATCACGGATACGTGGATTCTCAACCGTTTGAATGAAACGGTAACCTCGGTAACGTCCAACATGGATAAATATGAGTTCGCATTAGTCGGCAATGAATTGTACGGCTTTATCTGGGATGATTTCTGCAGCTGGTATATCGAATTGAGCAAAGCCGGCTTAAACAGCGAGGATGCGTCCGTCAAGCGCGCGACGCAGTCGACGCTGATCGTCTGCCTGCGGGCGATCATCCGTCTGCTTCATCCGTTTATGCCGTTTGTGACCGAAGAAATTTACAGTGTTTTGCCGCATACGGAAAAAGCCTGCTGCCTGGCGGCCTGGCCGACACCGGTCGAAGGTCTGGATTTGAGTCATAATTACGAAGTCGATCAGCTGATTTCGGTCATTAAGACGATTCGTCAGGTTCGGGTTGACTACAATCTGAAGCCGTCCGCACCGCTGGCCATGACGATTAAAAACGCGCAGAATCAGCCGGCCGCCGTCGATGCTCAGATCGCATCAATTTATGAAAAGATGTGCAAGGCCAGCTGGAAAGGGGAACTGGACGGAGAAATGCTTGTTCGTCCAATCCTAGGTGGTTCTCTGAGCATTCCAATGAGCGACGTCGTTGATCTGGAAGAAGAAAAGGCCAAGCTGAAAAAGGAAGCAGACCATCTGAACGCCGAAATCAAGCGTGCGGAGGGCATGCTTTCCAATGAACGCTTTGTTGCCAAGGCGCCGGCTGTAAAGGTTGAAGCCGAACGCAAAAAGCTGGAAACCTATAAGCAGCAGCTGGAAATTGTAGAGACGCGCTTACAGGAAATTGAAAAATAACGTAGAGATGGAATTGTGAAGTTCTGTTTCCGCATGACCCGGTCTTTTGAAGATCGGGTTTTCTGTTTTGCGGCCCTTGTAGATTTTTAGGATTGGTGAATGAAAAGCCGCGAAGCATCAGGAAAAGACAGGAGATCAGGGACTGTCAACTCCAACGTTTAAATCAGAAAAGGGGAGGATGCTGGCAGCAATTTCTGCTTTGGCTTATTTGAAAAGGAAGCGGTAAAAATCGCTGAACAGGTTAAACTAAACAACAGGAAGTCCAATTAAGAAAGAGGTAAACAAAAATGGATCGGAAAGTTATTTTAAATCTGGCCGTCAGTCTGGATGGATATATCTGTGACTGCGACGGTGGCTTTGAGTGGATCCGCGGTCAGGGTGATCGGTCGCTGGATACGCAGCCGCTTTATGATATTGAGGAGTTTGCCCGTCAGATTGACGTGGTGGTTATGGGCCGAAAAGCCTATGCGGACTGCGGTCTGGATTTTATTAAGGAGGCGGCTGGCAAGCAGTTTTGGGTTGCTTCCTCACAGAAGATCTCACTGGATCCGCCGGCGGTGAGAGTGAGCGGGGATGTTGTGGCTCAGGTTCTGGCGCTGAAGCAGCAGCCGGGCAAAGATATTTGGCTGTTTGGCGGAGCCGGTCTTACTCAGCCGTTTATTCAGGCAGATGCCGTCGACGAGTATATCATCGGCATCATTCCGATTTTATTAGGCCGGGGCCGACGGTTGTTTCAGGCCGATTTTGCGTCGATTCCGCTGCATCTGGAACAGACCTGGATTGATGATGGGATTGTGATCCTGCGCTATCACCGTGAACGAAAATCTGGGTAATTTGGACAAATCGCGGTAACTGTGGGTTTGGCACAGACAAAAGATGCGGCAGGGAAAGCGAAGTCATGATATAATAGGAACGGGTGATAACCATGAAAACAAAAACAAAAGTAATGATTGCGGCCGGAGCGGCTGTTGGAGCAGCGGCCGGCTATTATGGAATCTGTGAGCTGGCATATAACCGTTTTATCCGCCGCGGACCGAAGTTCTTTGCGATGGGTCCGCAGGAAGAAGCATTCTCCGAGCCGCAGCGGACGGAACGGCAGCTGCGTCAGGAAGCTGTTCAGCAATGGTTTGTCAACAGTCAGGTTCTCGATCTGACGCTGACTTCCTTTGATGGGCTGCGGCTGCATGCGACGCAGATTCTTAACCATCCGGAAAGTGAAAAGTGGATCGTCATGGCTCATGGCTATGGAGCGGACAGTCTGGCGCTTTTGCCGCGGGCGAAAACGTTGGATGAAGCAGGTTTTAATATCGTGCTGCCGGATCTGCGCGGCCATGGCTTGAGCGAGGGCGATTATGTCGGAATGGGCTGGAATGACCGGCGTGATCTGATTTTATGGACCGATCGGATTGCCCAGGAGCATCCTGAAAGCAAAATTGTTCTGTTCGGTCTGTCGATGGGCGCTTCCGCAGTGATGATGGCGTGTGGGGAAGAAGATCTGAACGATCACGTTGTCTGTGCGATTGAAGACTGTGGCTATACCAGTGTTCCGGCGATTGCCGAAAAGCAGGTGCGTCAAGCGTTTGGCATCGCAACTCAGCCAGTTTTGATCGGCTTGTCGACATTGATCAAAATGCGCTGCGGTTATTCTGTCTGGCAGGCCAGTGCTGTCGAACAGCTGAAGCAGTGCCGCGTACCCATGATGTTTATCCATGGTGAGGAAGACGATTTCGTGCCGTATGACATGGTGTTTGAAAACTATTATGCCTGCGCCAGTGAAAAAGAGCTGTATACCGTCCCTTCCGCCGGACATTGCGAAGCCTATCACAGTCCGCACTACGATGAGCGGCTGTTCCGCTTCATCCGCCGTTTCCTGCATTCAGACCTAAACCGCGGATAAAATCAGAAAAAAAGTTTAAGTACAAAAAAAGCCTAACAGACCCGATCTGAAAGGCTTTTTTGTCATTTTAGGGAAATCTGGTTAGACCAAAAATATGTAAACGTTTACAAAAACTATGGAAATTCCTGGTCAGTTCCGCTATAATAAGTCTATGAAAGTTGGCTGGAAAATACGCCTATAAGGAGGAACAATGAGCGAAAAATATGTTTATCTTTTCTCTGAAGGAAATGGTAAAATGCGCGAGCTGCTCGGCGGAAAAGGGGCAAATCTGGCAGAAATGACCAATTTGGGCATGCCGGTTCCGCAGGGCTTTACCGTTACGACGGAAGTCTGCACGCGTTACTATGAAGATGGAGAGAAAATTGCACCGGAGATTACGGAGGAAATTAACCGCAATCTGAAAACTCTGGAAGAAATGACAGGGAAAAAGATGGGCGATAAGGAAAACCCGCTGTTGGTTTCCGTACGTTCAGGAGCCCGGGCTTCAATGCCAGGCATGATGGACACGATTCTGAATCTGGGCATCAACGATGAAGTTGTTGAAACGATTGCGGCGAAGACGGAAAATCCGCGCTTTGCTTATGACAGCTATCGGCGTTTCATTCAGATGTTCTCAGACGTCGTCATGGGCTTGCCGAAAAGCAAGTTTGAAGTGATTATCGACGAGATCAAAGACCGCAAGGGCGTAAAGCTGGATACTGAGCTGGATGCTGATGATATGAAGGAGCTGACGGCCCGCTTCAAGGAGTTCTATAAAGAAAACCTGAATGAAGACTTCCCGCAGGATCCGAAAGAACAGATGATCCGCGCTGTTGAAGCCGTCTTCCGTTCTTGGAACAACCCGCGTGCGATCTATTACCGCAAGATGAACGATATCCCAGGTTCTTGGGGAACAGCGGTCAATGTTCAGATGATGGTGTTCGGCAATATGGGCAATACCTGCGGTACAGGCGTAGCCTTTACCCGCAACCCGGCGACCGGTGAAAACAAACTGTTCGGCGAATTCTTGATGAATGCGCAGGGCGAAGACGTCGTGGCAGGAATCCGTACGCCGCAGACGATTGATGAATTAAAAGAAGTCATGCCGGAGGCCTACAACAGCTTTGTCGAAATCTGCGGCAAGCTGGAAAAGCATTACCGCGATATGCAGGACATGGAATTTACGATTGAAAATGGCAAGCTGTTTATGCTTCAGACGCGAAATGGAAAGCGCACCGCGGCGGCAGCTTTGAAAATTGCCTGCGATATGGTTGCCGAAGGTTTGATCAGCAAGGATGAAGCGCTGATGATGGTTGAGCCGAAAGCTTTGGATGCTTTGCTGCATCCGCAGTTTGATCCGGCTGAACTGAAACAGGCCCATCAGATTGCCAACGGTCTGCCAGCCTCGCCGGGCGCCGCCTGCGGTCAGGTGGTATTCAGCGCCGAGGATGCGATTGTTGAAGCCAATAAAGGGAAGAAGGTCGTTTTAGTCCGTTTGGAAACTTCGCCGGAAGATATTGAAGGCATGAACGTGGCTCAGGGAATTCTGACGGTCCGCGGCGGCATGACTTCGCATGCGGCAGTTGTCGCACGCGGCATGGGACGCTGCTGCGTATCCGGCTGCGGTGAAATCGACATCCATGAAGAAGAGAAAACCTTTACCGTTGCAGGTCAGACCTTCAAGGAAGGCGACTGGATTTCGCTGGACGGCTCGACCGGCAATGTCTATGGCGAAGCCGTCAAGACTGTACCTGCTCAGATTTCCGGTGATTTTGAAACCTTCATGAAGTGGGCGGATGAACGCCGCGTCCTTCAGGTCAGAACCAATGCGGATACACCGAAAGATGCTAAACAGGCTGTAGCCTTTGGGGCTCAGGGCATCGGTTTAGTTAGAACTGAACATATGTTCTTTGATTCCAACCGTATCAAAGCGATGCGGGAAATGATTGTTTCCTCGACGGAAGAACAGCGCCGCGCGGCGTTGGCGAAGCTGCTGCCGATGCAGCGTTCAGATTTCGAGGGCATCTATGAGGCGATGGAAGGCCGTCCGGTTACGATTCGTTACCTGGATCCGCCGTTACATGAATTCCTGCCGACATCCTCTTATGATATTGCAACGCTGGCTCAGGACATGCACCTGAATATTGATGATCTTAAGAGCATCATCACTTCGCTGCATGAATTCAACCCGATGATGGGTCACCGCGGCTGCCGTCTGGCAATTTCCTATCCGGAAATCGCCGAAATGCAGACCCGCGCGGTCATTGAAGCAGCGATCAACGTCAACCGTAAGCATCCGGATTATCACATCATACCGGAAATCATGATTCCGTTAGTCGGCGATGTCAACGAACTGAAATACGTGAAGAACATCGTTACGAAGGTCGCGGATGAAATCATCAGTGCTTCCGGAATTGAAATGAAATACATGGTCGGAACGATGATCGAAATTCCGCGTGCTGCTCTGCTGGCAGATGAGATTGCCGAAGAAGCTGAATTCTTCAGCTTCGGCACCAACGATCTGACGCAGATGACGTTCGGCTTCTCGCGTGATGATGCCGGCGGATTCCTGTCTCACTACTATGACAAAAAGATCTACGAACAGGATCCGTTTGCCCGTCTGGATCAGCATGGTGTTGGCAAGCTCGTAGCGATGGCTGCGGAACTGGGACGCAAGACCCGTCCAAACATCAAACTCGGTATCTGCGGTGAACATGGCGGCGATCCAAGCTCCATTGAATTCTGTCACCATGTGGGACTGAACTATGTTTCCTGCAGTCCGTATCGTGTGCCAATCGCTCGACTGGCTGCGGCGCAGGCAGCGATTAAGAACGACAAGCATTAATCGGATTCGAAGCATAAAGGCAGGCTGAGATTTGCAGCTTGCCTTTTCTATGAAAATGAGGCAAACAAAAGAAAGAAAGGCATGCAAAGCAGAGGAGAAAACAGATGAAGACAAAATTTGCGATTTTAGGCGCTGGTAAATTAGGACAGATTGTAGCGCGAGCCTGGAAAGCCGGAAAAATGCCGGATTATGAGCTGGTTGGAATTTTCAGCGGACGGCGGACTCGGTTTTAAAGCTGGCAGAAGAGGTGGGCGTGGAAGGGACGACAGAGGTGGAACAGCTGTTGTCCTGGCAGCCGCAGATCGTTGCTGAAGCGGCTTCCGTGGAAGCGGTCAGAACGTATGCGATTCTCTTGTTGGAGGCTGGCATAGATCTGGCCACTTTGGCGATCGGCGCTTTTGCGGATGACGATTTTTACAAGCAGGTGCAAAAGACGGCTCGGCAGCATGGCCGCAAGGTCTATATTGCTTCCGGAGCCATCGGCGGGTTTGATGTGATGCGAACCGCAGGGCTGATGAGTCCGATCGAAGCTTCGATCACTTCGCAAACCGGTCCTCAATATTTGCGCTCAACCCCGGTCTATCGTGAAGAAATGGCCGACAGCAAAACGACGCTGACCGCTTTTGAAGGCAATGCCAAGGAAGCGATCGCTTTGCTTCCGCGGCGGGTCAACGTAGCGGTGGCCACCTCGCTGGCCACTAACGGACCTGAACAAACTCGGGTGAAAATTGAAAGCACGCCGGGCTTTATCGGCGATACGCACACGATTCGCGTTGAAGGGGAAGAAATCAAGGCTGAGATTGCGATCTATTCCCGAACCAGTGCGATCGCTGGCTACAGTCTTGTCGCACTGCTCAACAATCTGGCCTCACCGATTCAGTTTCAGTAGTTTTTCCTTTCTGCCGAGGTATAAATCGGAAAAAAACGCCGAGAATACTGGCAGGAGGAATCAAAATGAAAAATACAATTCTGCGGTTCGCTGTCCTGTGTCTGGGTTTTGCCTTGATCCTGGGCGGCTGCAGCCGGAACAACAACAATTCAGCAACCCCTTCACCATCGCCTTCCGCTTCGCCGGAAAGCTCAGTGATGCCGACGGAAACACCAGAAACCATTGCCAGCGTGCAGGATCTCTTGGACTATTTCCAGACCAACAACTACACCTTCAATCAGGTAACGCCGATCGAAAACACCGATTTCAACGCCCTGGAAGGCACTTCCTTTCAGTATAACGATCAGGTTTATTACCTTTATCGCTTTGATCCGGCCAATGAAGAAAGCCAGAAAATGCTGAACTATGCCAGCCAGAACGGCCGCATGAAAGTCAATGCGAATGGACAGGAAACCGAATACTACGCTTATGTCAACGGGAATACCGCGCTGATCTACGACAGTAAGGAAATGATCGAAGATCTCAAAGAAATTTATTCCCAATACCGTGTACCGTCGTCAACGCAGGGTCAATAAGACTCTGCCTTTTCTTTTGCATGGTATAATGAAATCGGAAAGGCGGGGAGGACGATGAAGCGGACAGGACGAAAGATAGCCGTACTGCTTATGTGTGCGCTGCTGCTGAGCGGATGCGGCTGGCTCGATCAGTTGTGGATCATGGCCAAGGCAGGCCGGACATTGTCGACGATGACTTCATTGACCGCAGAAATTGAAGTCGAAGCCGAAGGCAAAGCCGGCAACCTCTATCTATGGCTGCCGTATACGGTAACAGGCCAGGGAAGGCTGCAGTGGCAAAAAGAACCTACTTCCCTCAATCTGGATCTGAACTGGCAGGGCGGCAGCGGTCTTCTTCAAATTCCGCTGCATACTCAAATTCAGCGGCGGTTAAGAAATGATCAATGGCAGTGCTACGAGGAAAAGCAAAAGCAATGGGTCGATGACGTGCCTCCAGAGAAAATATCGCTGGATCAAGAAGCGCTGTGGACTTTGTTAAAAGCCGGACAATGGTCGATGAACGAAACGATTTGCGGCCTTCGCTGTGCTGAGGTCAGCGTGAAGCTCGAGGCTGAGAAAGCGGTGGATCTGTTACAGAGCTGGGGAGTCCAGGAGCCGATCCTCTCGCTGATCAAAAGTCAGGATGAGCTTGCTGTTTGTTTGGCTGTGAACTATGAAAGTGGGGAACCGGTACGTCTGATGCTGGATAGTGAAGCCGTCTGGCAGCCTGACGATAAACTGTCGCTGACGTTAGCTCAGCTGCATGTTCAGGCAGATTTCTCGCTGATCAATGAAACAGAGTGGCTGTCACCGGAATAAGCAGAAAAATTTGTCGGGAGTCATGAAGAAAAAATTCATTTCCATTGACAAGGATGATAAACCGGTGTATAAATGAATTACATATCAAGACCAGGACAAGATTGTTTCAGAACTTGGATCAGAGAGGTTTCCGGTAGGTGAAAGGAAACTGAAAAGGGAAACGATTACCGCCTGCGAGTATCGCTTTTGAAAAAGCGACGATTCTCATCGTTATCGAGCTGAGGTGTCTGTTTCTGGATAAGAAGCAGGAAGTAAGGTGGTACCGCGTTGAATAACGTCCTTAATCAAGGGCGTTTTTTTGTGGTCTTGGAAAAATAGGAGGAATAGAAAGATGATCAACATCAAAGAAGACGAACATCTGCATGTGCTTAATCACAGCTGCGCGCACTTGTTAGCACAGGCTGTCAAACATCTGTATCCGCACGCGAAATTCTGGGTTGGACCGGTCATTACCGATGGCTTTTATTACGATATTGATTTAGGCGATGATGTGCTGCACGAAGAAGATCTGCCTAAGATCGAAAAGGAAATGAAAAAGATTGCCAAGGACGGCAAACGGATTGTCCGTCATGAGATTTCCAAGGAAGAAGCCTTGGAAATGTTCAAGGAGGATCCGTATAAAATGGATCTGATCAGCCATATGGAGGAAGCCGATACGGTGATCAGCTGTTATACGCAGGGTGATTTTACCGATCTGTGCCGCGGCCCACATGTCGAAAGTGTCAAAGAACTCAAGCATTTTAAGCTGCTGAAGGTCAGCGGAGCTTATTGGAAGGGCGATGCCAACAATAAGATGCTGCAGCGCGTCTACGGGATCTGCTTTGACAGTGAGGAAGAAGTTCAGAATTATTTGAATTTCCTCGAAGAAGCGAAGAAGCGCGATCACAAGAAGCTGGGCCGAGAATTAGATCTGTTCATGATGAGCGAATACGGACCGGGCTTCCCGTTCTTTCTGCCTAACGGCATGATTCTGCGCAATGTTCTGGAAAACTATTGGTATGAAGAGCATACCAAGGAAGGCTATCAATTCATCAAGACGCCGATCATGCTTTCCAAAGAACTCTGGGAGCTGAGCGGTCATTGGGCAAACTATCAGGAAAATATGTATACGACGATGATCGATGATCGGGAGTTTGCGATCAAGCCGATGAACTGTCCGGGCGGTATGTTGGTGTATAAGAACGGTCTGCATTCCTATAAGGATCTGCCTTTGCGGGTCGGCGAGCTGGGTCAGGTTCATCGCCACGAAGCCAGCGGAGCGCTCAACGGGCTGTTCCGGGTCAGAACCTTCACTCAGGATGATGCGCATATCTTCATGCGCGAAGATCAGATTGAAAGTGAAGTTGTCCGGCTGATCAATTTCATTGACCGTGTGTATTCCGTCTTTGGCTTAAGCTATGCGATTGAGCTGTCCACCCGTCCGGAAAAGAAATATATCGGCTCGATTGAAATCTGGGATAAGGCTGAAGCAGCACTGGAAGCGGCCTGTCATGCAGCCGGCAAGAGCTGCAAGATCAATCCGGGCGACGGTGCCTTCTATGGCCCGAAGCTGGACTTCCATTTAACCGACAGCTTAGGCCGGGTATGGCAGTGCGGAACGATTCAGCTGGATATGAATCTGCCGGAGCGCTTCGATCTGACCTATGTTGATGCCGATGGTTCCAAAAAGCGGCCGATTATGCTTCACCGTGTAATCTTCGGATCCATCGAACGTTTCATCGGTATTCTGATCGAGCATTATGCCGGGGCTTTTCCAATGTGGCTGGCGCCGCAGCAGGTTGTCATTGTTCCGGTGCATCATGAACGCCATCTCGCCTATGCGCAGCAACTGGAAGCGATGTTATTGGCTAAGGGCGTGCGCGTCAAGGTCGACGGCCGCAATGAAAAGCTCGGATACCGTGTCCGCGAAGCGCAGACGCATAAGATCCCGATGCAGATTGTCGTTGGGGACGGCGAAGTGGAAAACGGCACGGCTACGGTTCGCCGTTATGGTAAAAAAGATTCCGTAACGATTACCAAAGAAGAACTGCTGGAAAGCATTCTTAACGAAATTGAAACGAAGGTCCGCGTATGAAGAAATGGCTTTGTTTGCTGAGTGTTCTGCTGCTGGCTGCAGGCTGTGCGGCAAGCCCGAAAGCGCCTGAAGCGGCGCCGGAGGCAACCCCGGAGTCAACGGCTCAGGCGGAATCGGTCACACTGTCGATTTTAGGCCCGACCGGAGCTCCGGCGCTGGCCCTGATCGCTCCGGTGAAGAATGGTCACGACGTGACTTTTGTCGACGGGACAGATGTGCTGCAGGCGGCTTTTGTCAATCCGAATCCGGAATATGACATTCTCGTCGCTCCAAGCAACCTGGGTGCTAAGCTGGCTGCCAACGGCAAGACAACTTACCGTATGGAAAGTGTGATTACTTGGGGCAACCTGTATCTGATTGGCGCTGAGGAGTCGGCGCTGGAGAAGGACGGCGTGTTTGCCGCCTTTGGCGAAGGCGCGGTACCGGGTAAAGTTCTGGAAACCGTGCTGGAAAAGCATCCGGTCACTCCGGAAATCACCTGGTATGCCAGCGTGGCGGAAGTGCAGGGCGCTGTGCTTGCAGGAAAGGCTGATGTGGCATTGATGGCGGAACCAGCCGCAACGGCAACGATTGCCAAAGCGAAAGAAAACGGTCAGGAACTGAAGATTATTCTGGATCTGCAGGAACAATGGAAAGCCGTCACTGGCACCCAGGGCTATCCGCAGGCTGCGCTGTTTGTTCGGCAGGATTTGCCGCAGGAGCGCCAGGCGGCCGTGGAAGCGCTGCTTCAATCCATCGAAGATTATCTGAATCAGGCTCAGCAAGATCCGTCCGCTGTCGAGCAGGACATCGAAACGATTGGCGCACAGACATTAGGCGTGCCAAGCGGCGCAGTGATTGCCAAGACCTGGCCAAGGATGAATCTGAGGCTGGTAGCGGCTGAGGACGTCAAGCCGGAGCTGACATCCTTCCTCAATTTATTTGAGGTCACCGATATCGAAAGCATCTTAGCTCACTAGACTGTAATCAAGGGGAGAAACAACTTCTCCCTTTTTTTTGTTTGTAAAAATTTCGTTATGAAAAGAAATAATTTTCATTTTTGGTTGAAAACAAGTGAAAGTGAGCGATATAATAAAGAACAAGGAAAGGTGGTACACCGATGACAATGGATTGCAACGAACGGATATTTTATTACTTTAATGAACTGACCAAGATCCCGCATGGCTCCCGCAACGAAAAACAGCTCAGCGACTGGCTGGTGCAGTTTGCGAAGGATCATGGCTTGCGCTGGATTCAGGATGAAATGAACAATGTGATGATCTACAAAGACGGAACAGCTGGGATGGAAAAGCACGGCGCCGTGATTCTGCAGGCGCATATGGACATGGTCTGTGAAAAGGAAGCAGACGTTGATTTTGATTTTGAAACCCAACCGTTAGACACCTATGTCGAAGACGGCTGGCTGAAGGCCCGCGGCACAACGCTGGGGGCGGACGACGGGGTTGGCGTGGCCATGATGCTGGCCCTGCTGGAGGATGAACAGAAACCGCATCCGCCGCTGGAATGCGTCTTCACCGTCATGGAAGAAATCGGCCTGAACGGTGCCCAGGGGCTGAAAAAGGAGTATTTCACCGCACACCGCATGATCAATATGGACTGCGGCGGCGAGGATAAAACGGCAGTGTCGACAGCGGGCGGTTTGGTTTGCACAATGACGCGCGTGCGGCCGCAGGAAAAATGGGACGGCAGCGGTTGGAAACTGACCGTCTCTGGGTTAAAAGGCGGCCATTCCGGCGGCAATATTGATAAGGAGCTGGGCAATGCCAACAAGATTGCGATCCGCGCTTTGCGGGAATTAGTCAAAAACGAGCTGGAAGTCTGGATTGCGGACTGGGACGGCGGCAACAAAGACAACGCTATTCCGCGGGACTGCTGGATTCGCTTCGCAAGTCAGGATTCGCGGAAGGTCCGCAAAGCCATTGAAAAAGTAGCGGCGGATGTGAAGGCGGAACTGAAAGCCAGTGACCCGGAGGTCACGCTGACCTTAAGTGAGGACACGACGATTGAAAACGTCTATTCCGCTGAGGATTCCAAGGCATTTATTGATTTTATCACCGTTCTACCCAATGGTCTGCGAGCCAAAAGCATGGCGATACCAGGCTTAACCTGGGCTTCGGAAAATCTGGCCTCGATCAAGCGCCGTGGTTCCAGCCTAGTCATCACGCTTTCGCTGCGTTCCGCGCAGAAAAGCTGGATTGAGAAGATGAGTGATGAACTGGAGATTCTTTCGGGCTTATATGGCTGGACCTGCAGCTTTGACAACGGCTATCCGGCGTGGGATTACAAGGAAGAAAGTGTGATGCGGCAGAAACTGGCGGAGCTGGTGAAAGAGAAAACCGGGAAACAACTGAAACTGGAAGCGGGCCATGGCGGTACGGAATGCGGTGTGTTCTGCGAGATGATTCCGGATATCGACATCGTCACAATGGTGCCGGAAGCCAGCGGTGCTCATACGCCGCAGGAGAAGCTGAATCTGGCTTCATTCCAGCGAACCTACGCTTTGCTTTGCGAATTGCTGAGCCGTCTGGACGCCTAAGCCGAAGCTTTAAGTTAGAGGCAAGAAGATAGGGGGCGGAACGAATGGATCTGGAACTGATCTATGATTATTTCGATGAAGAACATCGGCTGACGGCTTCGCCGGCGCGTACCATTGAATTTTTAACGACGACGCGGCAGATTGAAAAATTTCTGAAGCCGGGAATGCGGATTCTGGACGTTGGGGCCGGAACGGGCGCGTACAGCCTGAAATATGCCGCTGAAGGCTATTCAGTCACAGCCGTGGAACCGGTGAAGAAGCATTGCGCGCTCATTCAGATCAAACGTCAGCCGGAAATGGATTTGACGGTGATTCAGGGCAATGCCCTGGATCTCAGCTCACTGGCGGAGGAAGCATTTGATCTTGTCCTGTGTTTGGGGCCGCTGTATCATCTTGAAACGGAGGCTCAGCGAACCCAATGCGTCCGACAGGTGCTGCGGGTTTTAAAACCAGGCGGGGCGGCGTTCTTTGCCTTTATCAACAACGATATGGTGTTTGTGACCGAAGCCATGGTCTACAATTCAGAATTTCTGGACAATGGCCGGTATGACCGCAGTACCTTTAAGGTTGCGGATATTCCGTTTGTGTTTCTGAGCCTGGAACAAGTTCATCGCTGGCTGGATGCGCAGGGCTGGACGCCGGTGCAGGAATTTGCGGCGGATGGGATGGCTGAGCTGTTGGCAGAGAAGCTCAATGCGCTGAAACCGGAACCGTTTCAAAGCTGGCTGGAATTTCATATGGCGATGTGTGAAAAGCCGCAGATGCTGGGCGCAAGCAATCATGTTGTTTTTCGTTTGAACAAATAATCCAGAATAGAACCGAAAAAGGCGGATTAATCTGCCTTTTTTGTGAAATGGAAAACAAAATAAAGGTCGAAAAAGCGGAAATAAAGATAGCGTTTCCATTCGGTCTGATGATATAATAATTTCATGAGAAATCAGCGACGAGGGTTAAAAAAAGAACAGGGAATCATGATCGTGCTGCTGCTTGTGCTTTGGCAGGGGCTGGCGATGAAAGTCAATAACGATATTCTGATTCCGATGCCGTGGGACGTACTGAACCGGATGCTCGGCGATCTTGCCCGGCCCGATTTCTATCGTCAGACACTGACCAGTTTGGGACGGATGCTGAAAGGTTTCGGTCTTTCGCTGGTGATCGCAGGTGTGTGCGGCTATGCTGCAGCTCTGAACAAAACCGTGCGGCGCTTCATTGAACCGTTGGAAGTGATTATCAAGACGATTCCGAATTTATCGTATATTATGGTTTTTCTGATCTGGCTGGGCAGCGAAGGTAGCGTGATGGTAACCAGCTTCTGCGTGCTGTTTCCGGTCTTTTATACCGCTATCCTGCTCAGTCAGGATCTGCTGGACAGCGAGCTGCAGGATGTGCTGCGCTGCTATCCGGAAACGCCGTGGATTGTTTTCTGGAAGATCCGTCTTCCCCAGGCTCTGCCGCATCTGGCGGCAGCGATTCAGACCGGCTTTGGGCTTGGCCTGCGGGTTTGTGTGATGGCGGAAGTGCTTACTCAGGTGCGGGTTGGCATCGGCCGGCAGATGTCGTATGCGGCGCGGGTGGCGCTGGATATGACCGGGCTGATGGCCTGGACGCTGTGGATTATCCTGCTCAGCGCAGCCGCTGACGGCATACTGGGCTGGCTGAAAAACAAGGTTGAATCATCCCTGTGATGTTTTCAATAGAGAACCCAAATAACACGTGGAGGTGAAAGGATGGGGAAACTCAACGAACAGTCGATGCAGGTCATTGATCGGATTGTCGATCGTCATCGCGGACGGCCGGGACCGGTCAAGCTGATGCTGCACGATGTCCAGAAAGAACTGGGCTATATTCCGTTTGAAGCAATGGAAAAGATTGCCGCGGCGTCCGGCGTATCAGCGGCCGAGGTGTATGGTGTTGTTACATTCTATACGCAGTTTACAACGGAACCTAAGGGCAAGCATGTGATTAACGTCTGCATGGGGACGGCCTGTTATGTCAAAGGCTCAGCGGATCTATTGCAGCGGATTTGCGATCTGACGGGAACAAAAGTGAATCAGACCAGTGCTGACGGCTTGTTCTCATTGGATGCAACGCGTTGTTTAGGGGCCTGCGGCTTAGCGCCTGTGGCTATTCTGGACGATCAGGTCTATGGCAATGCGACCAGCTCAACCGCGCTGGAGGATCGGATCAAAGCGATCATTAAAACCGAGTCCGGCGTTCACTAGGGAAGAAAGAGGAGAAGCACATGAAATCATGGAATGAACTTCGTCAGCTGCGCGAAGCAGCGGCGAAGGAAATCGCTCTGCGCAATCCCGGCGCTCAGGCAATTCCGGGAGAACCACGGCTGCATGTCTTAGTCTGCGCGGGAACGGGCTGTACTTCGTCATCATCGCAGCTGATCATGGAACAGATGAATGAACAGCTCTGCTCACGCGGACTGGATCAACAGATCCGCGTGATTAAAACCGGCTGTTTCGGCCTTTGTCAGAAAGGCCCGATTGTGGCGGTTTATCCGGATAAAATTTTCTATTGTCATGTCAAACCGGAAGATGTCACGGAGATCATCGAGCAGCATTTTATCGGGGGTCAGCCGGTTAAACGTCTGGAAATGAATGATATTGATGAACTTACTCAGGAAAAAATCTTTGATATCGATAAGATTCGTTTTTATGCCAAGCAGCAGCGCATCGCTTTGAAGAACTGCGGTCAGTTGGATCCAGAGAATATCCGCGAATACATCGCCCGCGATGGTTATGAGGCGCTGGCCAAAGCGCTGCATGAGATGCAGCCGCAGCAAGTGATCGACGAAATAAAAAAATCCGGTCTGCGCGGACGCGGCGGCGGGGGCTTTCCGACCGGTGTGAAGTGGCAGTTTGCGGCAGATCAGCCGGCCGGCGACAAGTATGTCATCTGCAATGCCGATGAAGGCGATCCGGGAGCCTTTATGGATCGTTCGATTTTGGAAGGCGATCCGCATGCGGTTCTGGAAGCGATGGCGATTGCCGGTTATGCGATCGGTGCTCAGCAGGGTTACGTCTATATTCGGGCGGAATATCCGATTGCGGTCAAGCGCTTGCAGATCGCGATGGATCAGGCCAAGGAACTGGGCTTGTTCGGCGAGCATATTTTAGGTACGGACTTCAGCTTTGACATTGAAATTCGTTTAGGTGCAGGTGCGTTTGTCTGCGGTGAAGAAACGGCCTTGATTCAGTCGATTGAGGGCAAGCGCGGCATGCCGGTGCCGAAGCCGCCGTTCCCGGCGGTCAGCGGTGTCTGGGGCCGGCCGACGATCATTAATAATGTTGAAACCTTTGCCAATGTCGCACAAATTATATTAAAAGGCTCAAATTGGTTCAGTTCGATTGGAACGGAAAAATCCAAAGGCACCAAAGTCTTTGCCTTAGGCGGCAAGATTGTCAATACCGGATTAGTTGAGATTCCAATGGGGACTACGCTGCGCGAGGTCATCTATGAAATCGGCGGCGGCTGTCCAAACGGCAAGAAGTTTAAAGCTGTTCAGACCGGCGGTCCAAGCGGCGGCTGTCTGACCGTGGAGGACCTGGATACGCCGATTGACTTTGACAACCTGATCGCTTTGGGTTCGATGATGGGATCCGGCGGCATGATTGTTTTGGATGAAGACAACTGCATGGTTGACGTAGCTCGCTTCTATATGGAATTTATTGTCGATGAATCCTGCGGCAAATGTACGCCGTGCCGCGTTGGCACAAAACGCATGCTGGAGCTGTTGACCGATATCTGCGAAGGCCGCGGAACGATGGAAACCTTAGATGAACTAGAAAATCTGGGCAAGATGATTAAGGATACCGCTTTATGCGGCTTAGGACAGACGGCAGCCAATCCGGTTTTATCCACGCTGCGGCTGTTCCGTGATGAGTACGAAGCGCATGTTAAAGAGAAACGCTGTCCGGCTGGGGTTTGTAAGAAACTGCTGCATTATTCGATTGATCCGGATAAGTGCCGCAAGTGTTCGATGTGTGCCCGTAATTGTCCGGTTGGGGCGATCAGCGGTGTTCCAGGTCAGAAGCCTTATGTTATCGATCATGACAAGTGCATCAAGTGCGGCGCTTGTATGGAAACCTGCCGCTTCGGTGCGGTTAAGCGCGATTAAGGAGGCAGCGGAAATATGACGAAAATTAATTTAAAAATCAATAATATTCCAGTTCAGGCTGAGCCGGGATCCACGATTCTGGAAGCTGCCCGTGAAGCCGGCATCCAGATTCCAACGCTTTGTTATTTAAAAGATGTGAACAAGACCGGGGCCTGCCGTGTCTGCACCGTTGAAATCAAGGGGGCAAAAAGCTTAGGGGCTTCCTGTGTTTATCCTGTCAGCGAAGGGATGGAAGTCTTCACGAATTCACAAAGAGCGCTGGAGGCCCGCAGACATACAGTGGAGCTGATTCTGTCAAATCATTGCGATGACTGCCTGTCCTGCATTCGCAATCAGAACTGTGAACTGCAGAAGCTGGCGCAGCAGCTGGGGATCCGCAAAGTTCGCTATGAAGGGGAAAAGACAAGCCCAACATTCGATGAAGTCGCCCCGGGAATCGTTCGCGATACGTCCAAGTGCGTGTTGTGCGGACGCTGCATTGAAACCTGCAAGAAGGTTCAGGGATTGGGAATTCTCAGCTTTATCAACCGTGGTTTCAATACGAAGGTCGCGCCGGTCTTTGACCGCAGCTTAAACGACGTCAACTGCATGCAGTGCGGCCAGTGCGTCAACGTCTGTCCGGTGGGTGCCTTATATGAAAAGGAAGATATTCATTGGGTGATCGAAGCTCTGAATGATCCTGAGCAGCATGTCATCGTGCAGACCGCTCCGGCCGTTCGGGCCGCTTTAGGTGAGGAATTCGGGTTGCCGATTGGTACGCGCGTCACGGGCAAAATGGCTGCCGCTCTGCGCAGAATCGGATTTGACCGCGTCTATGATACCAATTATGCAGCGGATCTGACGATTATGGAAGAAGGGCATGAATTTATTGAACGTGTCCGGAATCACGGCGTCCTGCCGATGATTACGAGCTGTTCCCCAGGCTGGATTCGCTATTGTGAGTTTGAGTATCCAGATCTGTTGGATCATCTGAGTTCCTGCAAGTCTCCGCATATGATGTTCGGGGCAATTCTGAAATCATATTACGCACAAACACACAATCTTGATCCGCGAAAGATCACTGTTGTTTCGATTATGCCGTGTACAGCTAAGAAAGCGGAAGCTGTACGTCCGGAAATGCGCAAAGACGGCGTAGCGGATGTCGATGTTGTCTTGACGACCCGCGAATTAGGCCGATTGATCAAGATGTACGGCATTAACTTCGAAAACCTGCCGGATGAAGATTTCGATCAGGATATGTTCGGGCAGTATTCCGGAGCCGGCGTCATCTTCGGCGCCAGCGGCGGAGTCATGGAAGCTGCATTAAGAACCGTCAAGGAAACGTTGGAAAATAAACCATTAGAATCTTTAGATTTCACCGTCGTCCGTGGCATGGAAGGTGTTAAAACAGCCGAGCTGGAAGTTGCTGGCATGAAGGTTAAAGTTGCGGTAGCCTCCAGTATGAGCTGCGCTAAACCGTTATTAGATGAAATCCGTGCCGGCACTTCACCTTATCATTTCATTGAAATTATGGGCTGCCCTGGCGGCTGCATCAACGGCGGAGGTCAGCCGATCATCTCGGCTACGATCCGCAATGGATTTAAGCCGATCGATTGGAAGAAGGAACGGGCCAAGGCTCTGTATGATGAAGATGCGATGCAGAGTGTACGCAAATCCCATGAAAATCCACAGATTATTGCTTTGTATGAGGAGTTCTTAAAAGAACCAGGAAGCCATCTTGCCCATGAGCTGCTTCATACGACTTATTCCAAAAAAGAACGTTTTAAATAAGCTTTACTGAGAAGGGAGAACTTCGGTTTTTCCTTCTTTTTTTGTTTGAGTTTGTCAAAAATACGTTACAGTCAGCTTCTATAATCGGGTGAAATTCAGAAAGAATTCGCCTTTTTTTATTTCGATCGGTCAGTTATAAATAAATCTCATGATAACTGTTTATGACATAATATTGGTTGTTGATTACATTTATTCCCTTTTTTATGGCAAAAAAGTCACACATTTTTTGACAACGAAATTTTAATGCCAAAATTGGATAAAAACGTTTCTTTTTAATACATGTCTCATTATAAATGGGTTAAATTAGTCTGTCAATAATGGTGTACGATATCTGACGGTTAGCGACTGTTAGAGATTTCGCAGGGGGCGAAGGAAGCAGTTCTTTTTTTATGAACTGATTCCCATCGAGAGAGGGGGAGCAGCATGACCAAAGGTGAAAGCATTGAACTCAAGTCTAGAATAACAGATTTTTCTTCCTTTAAACAAGTTGTTGGAAGAGGGGTTAAACGGATTGTTGACATTTTGGCAGGAATTGTCGGATGTCTGCTTTTAGTCCCGCTTTATTTCTATGTAAGACATAAAAATCATCAACAAGGCGATAGGGATCCTGTGTTCTTCAGACAAGTGCGTATTGGCAAGAATGGCAAACCGTTTGAAATGCTGAAATTTCGCTCGATGGTTCCCAATGCTGAAGATGAATTACAGCGATTAATGAACGAAGATCCAGCAATTCGTGAAGAATATACAATACATAAAAAATTAAAACATGATCCGCGCATCACGCAGGCAGGCGAATTTCTAAGAAAAACATCCTTAGATGAATTTCCACAGCTCATCAATGTTTTAAAAGGGGAAATGACCTTAATTGGCCCGCGTCCTTATTTGCCGCGTGAAAAAGAAGACATGGGCGACTATTATAATCAAATCATTCAAGTTAAGCCGGGGTTGGGTGGGCTTTGGCAAGTCCGAGGCCGCAGTGATCTCAGCTTTGAAGATCGCTGCGAACTGGATAAGGAATATGTTGAAAACTGGCATTTGATGTGGGACTTTAAAATTTTATTGAAGACGCTGCAAATTGTTCTCTTGCGAAAGGGGGCAATGTGATGCGATGGAATTTTATAGAAGTAGAAAAGCATCATGAAGAGGCAGTCATCGAACTTTTAAGAAGTTCCCCATTCAATGCCTTTCTGCCTAAGAAACAACGCTATTTTAAGAAACAGGACTATGTTACGGTCTTAGATCGCTTGCTCTTTCCAGGAACAGTGATCGTAGCCAGTGATTTATCTCAAGCTGAGTTTGCTAGTCAGTTCAACACTTGGCTGGATCAACATCCGACAGAATTGATTCATCGTGAAGCGAAGGAATACTTCTTCCTGTCTGATGATGAACAGCACTTCATCGCTTCCTTGATGGATGAGCATAACGTTATCCCGCAATCAACAGGAGTCTTGGATTCCAAGCAGCTGATTATTCAATCGGGTCCCTTAAAAGGTTTAGAACAACGAATTAAAAAGATTGACCGACATCAGCGTACTGCTCAAGTTCAATTTCAGATCTGCGGCCAAGCTATGCTTCTCTATTTAGGTTTAATTGTTAAACCCAGTGATTGAAACGTTTTGGATAGTTGCATGGGCACTTCCAAATCGATTTCATGGTTATTTTTACAAACTCATCGTAAGCTTGAGGTGGCGAAGCCTACCTTTTTTTATAGATCAACAAGGATGTGACAAATATGAATAAGCGAGAGAAAAAAAACAAGACAAAGCTTTTATTGATGATTCTTGGTATTTTAATAGCCTTAATTGGGATTATTGCGATTAGCGGGAATCTTTATGTGGATTCTTTATTGAACAGAACTCATCGATCAAAGAAACTCACAGAAGATGAAGCTATGGTCAATCAAGAAGTTAAGGATCAGGTAAAAGATCATAAGATTGTTAATATCGCATTATTTGGATCAGACAATCAAGAATGGAATGAATGGACTGATGCTGAGATGCAGCGTTCTGATGCAACCAAGATTATCTCATTAGATTTTGACAGCAAGACAATCAAGATTACTTCGTTGCAGCGAGATACCTTAGTTTATCTTCCAGAACCCTATGATGATTTTGATAAATTAAATCATGCGCACTGGCGAGGCGGCCCTGAAATGGCGATCCAAACGATCAATCTTAATTTTGATATGGATATCACGCAATATGTTGGATTCAGCTTTGAAGCGACAGTGCAATTGGTGGATCTGGTCGGAGGAATTGACCTTTATCTCACGGCGGAAGAAACCCATCAAAAAATTCGCGATTTACAAATTGACGGCGATGATGGTGTTTATCATTTAAATGGACAGCAGGTGAAAGAATATTGTCGGATTCGTACGATTGATGATGACTTTCATCGAATGAAACGTCAAAACACTGTGATTATGGCTTTAATCACGGAGCTTAGAACAAAGGATTTTTGGGAATTGATGGAGATTGTGGAAGAAATGTTGCCCTGGATTGAAACCAACCTGACCAACGATCAAATCAAGAACTATATTATGAACTTATTAACCTTTGATTTGAAACATATCGATCAGTATCAAAGTCCTGTAGACGGGATGGAAGCGATTTTAAAGACTGTGGAATACAATGACTTTAGTCCTTTGTATGTGATGAAAGACTATCAAAAAATGGTTAAAGATATTCACTTTAATATTTATGAAGATAACAAGTATCAACCCAGTCAAAAAGTGATTGATATTGAAAAAGCCATATATGAAAAATTCGGAGAATCCTAAAGGGGATTCTTTTTAAATAAGAGAAAAGGGAGATAGAAAATGTACGAAAACGAAGAAATTGAAATTGATCTTTCGCGAGTGTTTGAGATTGTTAAAAAGCATTTCAAACCTTTTGCTTTGATCATCTTGGCGACCTCTATCGTCGCAGCTTTAGTAACTTTGTTTCTGATACCGAAGAAATATACCGCAGAAGCGAAGCTGATTATTGTCCAGAAGTCGAATCCAGACAGTCAACAGATTAGTTACAATGATCTTCAGACATCACAAAAATTAGTTAATACTTACAGTGAAATTCTAAGGAGTGAGGCGATTAGTGATGATGTCATTCGAAATCTGAAATTAGATCAGGAAGGAATCGACCATACTTCTTATTTAGATATGGTTAGTATCTCTTCTGTCAAAGACACAGAGGTTATTAAGATCTCAGTAGAAACGAAGGATCCTCAATTGTCAGCCAATATTGCGAATGAAATTGTTTCTGCTTTTCAAAGAAAGATTGTTACGATCATGAACATTGAAAATGTAACGGTATTAAACTCTGCGAAAGTGCCTGAACAAAAATCCAGTCCATCTAATATTAAGAATACATTAATAGGATTTTTACTCGGTTGTGTTATTGACGGTTGTATCGTAGTGTATCTCTTATTAAATGACAGGAATATTCGAACAGAGGAAGAACTGAAACAGATCTTTGATTATCCAATTATTGGTTTGATTCCAGATATGAATGCAGGGGGGACTGAGTAATGTTAAGAGTAGGAGATGAACTGATTACATTAACGGATCCTGATGCTCCTGCATCAGAAGCCTACCGTACCTTAAGAACGAATATCTTAATGCGCAATTTTGACAAGGAAATGAAAGTGATTAATATCATATCCACAACAGCGCAGGAAGGGAAAAGTACTTGTGTCTTAAACCTAGCGATGGTTTATGCTCAGCTTCAAAAGAAAGTTCTTGTCATTGACTTAGACTTAAGAATGCCTACGATCCATAAGAAACTAAAGCTAAAGAATAAAAAGGGAATCTCAGATATTATTGGTCATCAAGCGGAATTTGAAGAAGTCGTATTACAGCCTTATGAACATGTCGATGTGATTACCGCGGGGACAAAGATTCCGTTTGCTTCCGAGTTTATTCAGTCGAATGCTTTAAAAGTATTTATAGATGAGCGAAGAGAAGAGTATGATTTAATCTTATTAGATTGTCCACCAGTGGGCTTAGTCACCGATGGTGTGGTCGCGGCTAGTTATTGTGATGGAACAATTCTTGTCTGTGCTTCCAATCGAAATGACCGTAAGGAATTACTGCGAGTCAAGGATCAGTTAGAACAAACACAAGTCAACGTGATTGGGATTGTGATGACCATGATGCCAGTTCAGAGAAAATATTACAACAGCTATGGTTATCGTTACAGTGACAGTCAGAAGAAAACTCCGAGTAAAAAGAAAAAAACGGATTTATTAGGTTCATTGAATAAGAAAAGCGGCAAGAAGAAATGATTGATATCCATAGTCATTTAGTGCCAGGAGTGGATGATGGAAGTCAAAGTATAGAAGAATCCTTAGCCTTATTAAAACAGGCCGAGGAAGATGGGATTACAGAGTTGATTACGACACCCCACTTCATGAAAAATGGCCAATTTCGAATTAGAGCTTCAGAATTAGTGAAACGATTCAATGAGCTAAAACAAGCGTATCAAGGTTCAGTTAAGCTGCATTTAGGGAATGAACTTTATATTCACCCTGAGTTGCCAGAATTATTGGAACAGGGAGACATCTTAACCTTAGCGGAGTCTAAAACCATTCTCGTTGAGTTTCCATTTCAGAGTTACAAGAATGAATATGATGAGATTCTCTATGAATTGTCATTGAAGTATCGGATTATCATCGCACATCCTGAACGTTATCAGTACGTTCAGGAAGATCCTAATTTTTGTTTGCAATGGCTGAAAGAAGGCTATTATCTTCAAGCAAATCAGAGTAGCTTGTTTAAGAAAGAAACAAAGAAGGTTTTACTTCCTATGATTGAACATGGTTTCATCAGCTTTATTGCGAGTGACGCCCATAATAAATATCGAACATGTACATTGGGAAGTGCACAAGATTTTATAAGTGAAAAATATGGGGTAGATGCTGCATTTTTATTGATGGAAAAGAATCCTAAAAAGGTTTTAAATAATGAAATCATTCAAAAATATCAGGGGAAAAAAATAATTCATATAAAGCAAAAAAACATATGGAGATTCTTTGCTAAGTAGATAAAAAAATGAATAGAAATTATAAAATAACGTTCTATGGATTAAAAATGATGATATGAATAGTTGGTAATTTTGGTTTTTGTTTGATTTTTTTCAGTTGCGTTTTGATAGGTGAATTGGCGGTATAGTTATTATCCATCAAACGCTAACCATAGTCCGATAAACCACCCCGTCAAAAAACTATATTTCTGGGAAAACTTTGGGTCGAAGTTCATCGGTAATGATAACCTCATTTTTCATGCAGTATATAGGATAACAGACGAAAATGAAAGATGAGTGAAAAAGCTATCTTTCCGGGAGAGTTTGGGGTAGAGGGTGAGGGAAAATGATAAGCTCATTTTTCTGGGGATATACTGAGTGGAATGAACAAGAAATATACAAGTTTTACAAATTGATAAGGGCGATTATTGAAAATAATTGTAATAAATGAACAAATCTTCAGCAGAGAACGACCTCGACAACAAATGAAAATTTCTTGATTAAAACAGGAATTTTGGACGAAAAAGATGGTCGAAAGGGTAGAGAATGCTGAGAGCGGTAAGGCTTGAAAGATGGAGTAAATGATATACACATCGTGGCAGATCTATCCTATAAGAATGTTAAGAAGTTAAGCTTAGACGATTCTGCGCTGTGGGTAACGGATGAAGACATCATGGCAAGATGAGAATAATATCCCAGACGATAATCACAGCTTTATATAGAAGATTCACATAAACACATTCCTGACTCGACCGATATTCTCGGTTATGCTTAGACAGACGAGGAGAAAGTACTATGAAGAATTATACGATTGCAGTTGCTGGTACGGGCTATGTTGGCCTTTCTATCGCCACGCTACTGTCACAGCACCATAAAGTATACGCTGTGGATATTATCTCGAAAAAAGTGGAGCTCATTAACAACCGGAAGTCTCCGATTCAGGATGAGTATATTGAAAAGTATCTGACTGAGAAGGATCTGGATTTGACCGCAACGCTGGACGCAAAACTCGCCTACAGCAATGCGGACTTTGTTGTTATTGCGGCTCCCACGAACTACGACAGCCAGAAGAACTTCTTTGACACATCTGCAGTCGAGACTGTGATCAAGCTGGTCATGGTGTATAACCCGAATGCTATTATGGTCATCAAGTCCACCATTCCGGTCGGATATACCAAGAGTATTCGTGAGAAAACCGGCAGCAAGAACATTATCTTCAGCCCGGAATTTTTGCGTGAATCGAAAGCCCTCTATGACAACTTGTTTCCCAGCAGAATCATTGTGGGCACGGATATGGAGGATGAACGTCTGGTGGAGACGGCGCACGAGTTTGCTGCGCTCTTACAGGAAGGCGCAATCAAGGAGAACATCGACACTCTGTTTATGGGCTTTACCGAGGCCGAGGCAGTAAAGCTGTTTGCTAATACATATCTGGCACTCCGCGTGTCTTACTTCAACGAGCTGGATACTTATGCTGAAATGAAGGGGCTGAACACCCAGCAGATTATTGATGGAGTATGCCTTGATCCTCGTATCGGTACTCATTATAACAATCCGTCCTTTGGTTACGGCGGCTACTGCCTGCCCAAAGACACCAAACAGCTTCTAGCCAATTATGAAGATGTACCGGAAAACCTAATTGAAGCCATCGTTGAGAGCAATCGGACGAGAAAAGACTTCATTGTTGACCGTGTGCTCAAAATGGCTGGGTACTATGGGTACGAGGAAGATAACCAGTACAGCAAGAGCAAAGAAAAGCCTGCCACAGTGGGCGTATACCGCTTGACTATGAAGAGCAATAGCGATAACTTCCGTCAGAGCAGTATCCAAGGCGTCATGAAGCGCATCAAGGCTAAAGGCGCAACTGTAGTCATCTATGAGCCGACATTGGAAGATGGTAGCACGTTCTTCGGGAGCTTGGTGGTCAATGACTTTGAGAAGTTCAAAAAACTAAGCAACACCATCATCGCCAATCGATACGATAAGTGCTTGGATGATGTGAAAGAGAAAGTATACACGAGGGACCTGTTCGGTAGGGACTGATAATGGGAGGAAATACAATGAACTACATAATCTTCGGTGGCTCAGGGTTTATTGGAACACATCTAATTCACCTTCTGAAAGATGAATGTGTAAAACCGGCCGATAGAATATATGATCTCGATCTTGTCATGCCGGGAGAGGAGGGCATAGTTCCTGGAGTCGTTGAGAAAAACGACGGTGTGCAATATATCCGTCTTGATGTCCGCAAGCCCATAGAATTTGATTTTAAACCGACCAAAGATGATATTATCTTCAATCTTGCTGCTGTGCATCGTACTCCTGGTCACCCGGATCATGAATACTTTGAAACGAATATTCGCGGTGCGGAGAATGTGACTACTTTTGCGGAGAAGTATGGAATCGATAAAATTCTGTTCACAAGTTCCATTGCGCCCTATGGTGCTGCGGAAGAACTGAAGAAAGAAATGACCTTGCCGACGCCTAATACGCCCTATGGTATCAGTAAGCTGGTGGCTGAGAAGATTCATCAGGTATGGCAGGTCAAGGACAAGAAGAGAGAACTGACAATTGTCCGTCCTGGTATCGTGTATGGCAAAGGCGAGCATGGGAATATGACCAGATTGTACAAAGGAATGAAGGATCATTATTTTATGTATACGGGCAGAAAGGACACGATTAAGGCATGTATTTATGTGAAAGAGCTAGTGTTGTTCTTTAAGTATCGAATGATGGATAACTCTTTCCCTGGAACGGATGTTTTCAACTGTACCTTTGATCCATCCTACAATATCGAGCAGATATGCGAGACGATGAAGAAGGCAACCGGTTTGAAGTATAGAATTCCGCTTATCCCGGGCGGACTTCTAATGACTGCTGCCACTATCTTGAGGCCTATTGGAGGTAAGAAGGTCGGTATTCATCCTGCTCGTGTTAAGAAGCTGATGGTAAGCACAAATATCTGCGGCAAGAAATTGGCGACTTGTGGTTATAAATTCCACTACAGCTTTGAAGATACGTTTAAAGATTGGCTGAATGACTGCGATGGGCAGGGATTGTATTAAGGAGAAGTGTTATGAAAGGAATAATTTTGGCTGGTGGCTCCGGTACACGTTTATATCCGCTGACTAAGGTAACGAGCAAGCAGCTTTTACCTATTTATGATAAGCCGATGATTTATTATCCGATGTCTGTTCTTATGAATGCGGGTATCCGAGATATTTTAATTATCTCTACACCGCAGGATACGCCTCGTTTCCAGAACTTGCTGGGAGACGGTCATCAGTTTGGTGTTAATCTCACCTATACTGTTCAGCCTTCTCCAGATGGATTGGCGCAGGCGTTTATTATTGCTGCTGATTTTATCGGTAACGATACGGTTGCGATGGTGTTGGGCGACAACATCTTCGCTGGTCACAGCTTGAATAAACGTCTGAAAGCTGCTGTGGAGAATGCAGAGTCCGGCAAGGGTGCTACCGTATTTGGATACTATGTGGACGATCCGGAGCGTTTTGGAATCGTCGAATTTGATAAAGATGGTAAAGCGGTATCCATTGAGGAAAAGCCTACACATCCGAAGAGCAATTATTGTGTGACCGGTCTGTATTTCTATGACAATCGCGTTGTAGAGTACGTAAAGAACCTGAAACCTTCTGCTCGCGGTGAGCTTGAGATTACCGACCTAAACCGCATTTATCTAGAGAACGGGACGCTGAACGTGGAGTTGCTTGGACAAGGATTTACCTGGTTGGATACCGGCACCCATGAGAGTCTTGTGGATGCCACGAACTTCGTAAAGACGATTGAACAACATCAGCATCGCAAGATTGCCTGCCTGGAAGAAATCGCTTTTCTGAATGGCTGGATCAGTCGGGAAGATGTTCTGGAAGTATATGAAGTTTTAAAGAAAAACCAATATGGTCAATATCTGAAGGACGTTCTAGATGGAAAATACCTGGATGTGCTGCACTGATTTACAACCATCGCACTTTAACAGTTTTTGATATAGGGGAAGAAAGTACATGAAGAAATATTTGATTACCGGTTGTGCCGGATTTATTGGTTCCAATTTTGTTTACTACATGTTGAAGAAGTATGATGACATCCTTCTGGTCAACCTGGACAAGCTGACCTATGCAGGAAACCTTGAAAACCTCAAGGGGGTGGAGGGTGATTCTCGTCATGTCTTTGTGCAGGGAGATATCTGCGATAAGGAGCTAGTCGCATCTCTGTTTGAAAAATACGACTTCGACTATGTCGTTAACTTTGCTGCGGAGTCTCATGTTGACCGTTCTATCACCAACCCTGAAATCTTTGTCCAGACCAATGTGATGGGAACGGTCAGCTTGCTCCAGAGAGCGAAAGAAGCGTGGTATGATGCCGATACAAAGACATGGAAAGAGGGCAAGAAGTACCTGCAGGTTTCTACCGATGAGGTTTATGGTGCTCTTGGCGCTGACGGCTATTTCATGGAAACAACTCCTATCAATCCGCACAGCCCGTACTCTTCTTCCAAGGCCAGCGCAGACCATTTTGTTCAAGCGTTCCATGACACTTATGGTATGCCCATCAACATCACCCGCTGCTCCAACAACTACGGTCCTTATCAGTTCCCGGAGAAGCTGATCCCACTGATGATCAACAATGTGAAGCATCACGAGAAACTTCCGGTGTACGGCGATGGTATGCAGATCCGCGACTGGCTGTATGTGGAGGATCATTGTAGGGCTATCGATATGGTGGCTAACGGAGGCAAGATTGGGGAGGTGTACAACGTGGGCGGGCATAATGAGCGTCCAAACATCTTTATTGTCAAGACCATTATCGAGCAACTCCACGATAGACTGAATGATGATGGTATCAGCGAAGATCTCATCAATCATGTGGAAGACCGCCTTGGCCATGATCTCCGCTATGGTATCGACCCGACCAAGATCAAAAATGATCTTGGCTGGTACCCGGAGACTCCGTTCGAGAAGGGCATTGTCCTGACCATCGATTGGTATCTGGATCATGAGGACTGGATGAACAATGTGACCAGCAGCAATTATCAGAAATACTACGAAGTAATTTACAAGACAAAGGCGGAAATATAAAAGTCGTTGCAAAAGAAAAAAGGTTGTGGGAAGAATGAAATTTTTTGTAACCGGCGTCAATGGTCAGCTTGGTCATGACGTCATGAATGAATTAAATAAAAGAGGTCATAAGGGTGTTGGTTCTGACCTTGCAGAAACCTACACCGGTGTCTCGGACAGTTCTATCGTAACTTCAATGCCTTATGTTAAGCTGGATATTACCGACAAAGCTGCGGTTAGGAAAGTCATTACTGAAATTAAGCCAGATGCGGTCATTCACTGTGCGGCATGGACGGCAGTGGATATGGCCGAGGATGATGACAAGGTTGAAAAAGTCCGTGCTGTCAATGTCGGAGGTACTCAGAATATTGCGGACGTCTGCAAGGAGATCGACTGCAAGATGCTCTATCTGTCCACGGACTATGTGTTCGACGGTCAGGGGACAAAGCCCTGGAAGCCAGACTGCAAGGATTATAAGCCATTGAATGTCTATGGACAGACCAAGTTGGAGGGGGAGCTTGCGGTTAGTAATACGCTGGAGAAATATTTTATTGTCCGTATTGCTTGGGCATTTGGCTTAAACGGTATTAATTTTATTAAGACGATGATCAATGTGGGGAAGACCCACGATGTCGTTCGCGTAGTCAATGATCAGATAGGCACTCCAACCTATACATTGGATTTGGCACGCCTGTTGGTGGATATGAGTGAGACCGAGAAATACGGATACTATCATGCCACTAATGAAGGTGGGTATATCAGTTGGTATGATTTCTGCTGTGAGATCTACAAACAGTATGGGTTGAATACGAAAGTGATTCCTGTGACTACAGAGGAGTATGGCTTAAGCAAGGCGGCCCGTCCGAGCAACAGTCGGTTAGATAAACGTAAGCTGGTGGAAGCTGGTTTTACACCGCTTCCAACTTGGCAAAATGCAGTTAAAAGATATCTGAAAGAGGAACAATTTTAAGGAGCTGATAAGATGGGACAGATCAAAGTTACAGAAGCATCCATTGAGGGACTGTATGTAATTGAACCGACTGTTCATGGTGATAGCCGTGGATATTTTGTAGAAACCTATAACCAGAATGATATGCATGAGGCTGGGCTAGATATGGTGTTTGTTCAGGACAATCAGTCTATGAGTTCCAAAGGCGTTCTTCGCGGTTTGCATTTCCAAAAACAGTATCCACAGGGGAAGCTGGTGCGTGTAATTCAGGGTTCTGTGTTTGATGTAGCGGTTGACCTCCGCGCTGGAAGTAATACCTATGGACAATGGTATGGTGTGGAGTTGACTGAAGAAAATGGAAAGCAGTTTTATATTTCCAAAGGATTTGCACATGGCTTTTTGGTACTTTCTGATGTGGCGAAGTTCTGCTACAAGGTGACCGATTTTTATCATCCCGGCGATGAAGGTGGTCTCTCGTGGAACGACCCGGAGATCGGCATCGAATGGCCTCAGATAATTGGTGAGTATCAGGGAAGCGCGTCTGCTGAAGGATATGAGTTGGAAGACGGAACAAAGCTAAATTTGAGCGATAAAGATCAAAAATGGCTAAGACTTAAAGATACTTTCAAATTTTGAGAATACATTGAGAGGTAGAGTGATGAGTCAGGAAGAAAGAAAGAAACTATTATTTATTGCCCCTCTGTTCTTTGACTATTATCAAGAAATCATTAAAGAAGCTGAGAGTATGGGCTATGAGGTTGACTATGTTTGCGACGCACCCAGTAATTCGAATGTTTCGAAGGCTGTTGGACGAATCAATAAACGACTGATTAAGGGCGAAACAGATAAGTATTTTAACAACGATGTCCTTCCTGTATTGAGGAACAAGCGTTATGATAAAGTCCTTCTGATTGGTGGAATGACCTTTTCGTTTACCCAGGAAATGTTTGGACAAATTAAGAAGCTGAACCCTAACGCTAAGTTTATAATGTATCAGTGGGATTCGGAAAAGAACCTCCCATATTCTACTGGTATTCATCAGTATTTTGATGAGGTATACTCTTTTGATCGTTTTGACTGCAAGGCAAAAACTATGTATCACTTTCTGCCGTTGTTCTACACCAAAACCTATGAAAATATTGGAATCCAGCCAATAAATACTTTTCAGTATGACTGCTCATATATAGGAACAGCTCATCCAAGAAAGTTCAAAGATATAAATGCTATGGCCAATGCACTAACGAGATTAATGCCGAAGCAATTTGTATACCATTATATGCCTTCGAAGTTAAAATATATCTACCATAAGATTACAGCACCGGAATATAAAAAGGCCAAGCTTAACGACTTTAAAATGGAAAAGGTGCCAACTGAGCAAATGTTTGAGATTTTTAAGCAGTCAAGATGCATTTTGGATGCTCCACAAGCAGGACAGACGGGATTGACAATCAGAACCATTGAATGCCTTGGGGCTAAACGTAAGCTAATTACAACGAATGCTGATATTAAGAATTATGATTTCTATAACGAGACCAATGTGATGATTTTTGATGGTGCAATTGATGAAAATTCGCTATTCTTTACACAGCCTTTTGTAGATATCTCGGTGCAGATTTATCAGAAGTATTCGCTTAGGAGCTGGCTAAGCACTATGTTGGCTTAAATAGAGGAGGGACAAAAGAGTATGAGAATTCTAGTAACCGGTGCGAACGGATACCTGGGGCAGGGGGTTGTAAAGAGCATTCTTGACAGCGGAAATGAAGTAATTGCTACTGACTTCACTGTTCAGAATGTTGATGACAGAGCCCAAAAAATAGCATGCAATCTATTTGATATTGAAGATCCGAATGCGTATTTTGATAAACCAGATGTTCTTTTGCATATGGCATGGCGTGATGGCTTTGTCCATTATTCAGATGCCCATATCGATGATTTACCGAAGCATTATGCGTTTTTGAAAATGATGTTGGATTCCGGCGTTAAGAAAGTTGCAGTTATGGGAAGCATGCATGAGATTGGCTTTTTTGAGGGTAGCATCAAGGAGGATACGCCTTGTCATCCAGTTACTCCCTATGGGATTGGTAAAAATGCCCTCCGTGATTTGACCCAAATGATGGCTAGGCAGAAGGGGGTTGAATTTCAATGGTTGCGTGGTTATTACATTGTTAGCAATTCAGAATATGGATGCTCAATTTTCTCCAAGATTACTTCCGCGGTCAAAGAAGGAAAAAGCGAATTTCCGTTTACACTTGGACAGAATCAATATGATTTCCTTGATTATGATGATTTTTGTAAGAAAGTGGCAGAGACAGTAGTTCAGGATAAAATCAACGGAATCATTAATATCTGCTCTGGTAAGCCTGAAAAGCTGGCGGACCGTGTTGAAAGATTCATTAAAGAAAATGGTTACTCTATCAAGCTTAAGTATGGATCTTTTCCAGATCGCCCATATGATTCTAAGGCGGTATGGGGTGACGTAAGCAAGATTGAGAAAATAATAGAAAGTGCTAAGTTATGCAGGTGACTAAAGAATGTCTCGGATGTAAGTTGCTGGGAACTGGAACATTGACTGATAATAGAGACTGGTTTCAAGTGGTTTTTTGTCGGGATGATTATGTATACCCCTCACACATATGAACATGAATTTGTAACTATGGAGAATTGTAAGGAACTGGAGTATTTCACAGATAATAAATATTCGTTTCAGCATGCAAAGAGTATCCGCTATGATGATCCAGATATTGAGATTGACTGGAGCATGAAAGGCGTTATTATGGTTCGCAAAACGGTTATGTCTGAAAAAAATTTGAATGCTCCATATTTGAGGGATATTTCAAAATAAGGAGGAGAAAACATGATTTCTGTTTGTATGACATCTTACAATGGCGAAAAATATATTGAGGAGCAACTTAAATCTATCTTGACACAACTTTCCTCTAAGGATGAGATAGTAATTTCTGATGATGGGTCTAAAGATGATACATGCAAAATAATAAAGTCTCTTGCAGATCAGAGAATTAAATTAATAACAAATGAAAGTTCGCATGGCTTTACTCATAATTTTGAGAATGCTCTTAGACATGCGAAGGGTGATTATATTTTTTTGTCAGATCAGGATGATGTCTGGATGGATAACAAAGTCCAGGTTGTCATGAATGCGTTGCAAGAATTTGACTTTGTCACGCATGACTGTATTACAGTAGATAGTAACTTTGAAACGCTTTCGATATCACGTTTTGCAGACTTTAAAATATTACCTGGTTTTATGAGACATTTTATCAAGTCACGCTATTTAGGATGTTGTATGGCGTTTAATCGTAGACTTTTGGATGCGGCTTTGCCGTTTCCTTCCAATGACTTCCTTGTAGAGCATGACATTTGGCTTGCAGCGATTGGCTTCCTCTATTTTAAAGTAAAACTAATTGATAAGCCTTTAATCTATTATAGAAGGCATGGAAAAAATGTTTCCGATGGTGGCTTTACAGATGGATACTCATTAAAAACTAAAGTTAAAAAAAGAGGTTATCGAGCATTAAAACTACTGCAGGCATATCCAAGGGTCAAAAAGATCAAAAAGCGGTATAAGCCTTAGAAAGCTAAAGCAAAAATGATGTAAAACATTTTTAAACACGCTTACGTGTTTGGTCACTGAGAAATATTTATTATTCTACGGAAAGGAATAGAAGACCCACATCATAATTTATGCTATCGATATAGGGAGGTAGATTGGAGACGATATATGATATATATTTACAACGCAATCAGTATTTTGGTGATTGGGCTGTTACTCAAGAAGCAATTGCACAATGATAAAAAAAAGAAAAAGTTTCTGATGTTTGCATTTATGCAAATGTTCATCATACAAGCTTTGCGAAGTCCTAATGTTGGGACAGATGTCATGCATTATGTTAATGTATATAGAAATTTTCAAAATTCCGAGTATTATGGATTCATGTTTACACATTTTGAACCGGGATTTAAGTGTCTGTATCTTGTCATGAAATATTTTAATTGTACCCAACAATGGTTGCTAGTCATAGTCAGTGCAATTACTATGTGTGGCTTTGCATATTTTATCTATAAAAACACGGAAAATATCTGGCTAAGTACGTTTATTTTTGCTTGTATGTTTTACCCTAATTCATTTAATATCATGCGGCAGTATATGGCGGTTTCAATAGCCATTAATTCCTTTCAGTATGTGATTGAAAATAAGTATATAAATGGTAGTATACTAATTTTATTTGGTGCTTTATTTCACAGCGCAGCCCTTTTGATGTTTATTCCTATGTTGTTTCAGATTATAAAAAATTGGAAAATCATCAGAAATTTGATTGTTGTATCTACTGCATTTTTTTTCGCTTTCGGTACAAAGATCATCAACTTAATTCTTCCTTTTTTCGGAAAGAGTTTCTATTTAACAGGTTTTGAAGTAAGCAGAATTTTTAGAATGACATCTGCCTTGACGTTTGTATTTGCTATTCTTATTTGGTATTTTGCAAAAACAGTAAAAGATGAACGATATAAAAACCTATTAAATCTTTTATCATGTGTTGCTTTTGTTAATATGGATTTTGGAATTTTGTATCTCAAGTATGAGTTTTTTTCCAGAGTAATAGAAATAATAAACCTATATCTTTTGATTGGTGTCCCGCACGGACTGACATATTCAAGTAAAAAATATAGGCAACTGATCACATTGGGAGTATGCGTTATTCCTTTAATCTTAATGATAATATTTGTCTATAACAGTGGAGCAGGGATATCAGAGTATAAATTATTCTTTTAATAGAGGTGAATTTTATGAATGATATTAATAACATAGTTTTTGAAGTATACAATGGCGTTCTGAACATGAATTATACTAGGAATGAAAAGAAACGTTTGGGAATGAAAATAAAAAAAATATGTCGATACATTAGATCCGGTTATATTTTTTCATGTTTCAGTGCTCGGCAAGCACTATCGGAAATCAATCATTTTGCACCGACCGAAAATGTATACCCTCATATTAAAATCTGTATTTATACAGTTAGTACCGGAAAATATGATGAAATAAAGGAACCCATTTATATTGATCCTGAGATTGACTATTACATTTTTACAGAGCAGGAAATCAATAAGGGAACTGTGTGGAAGAAGATAGAGATGCCAGCAAAGCTGAAAAGCAGTATGACATCTCTTGAGCAAGCCAGATATGTAAAGACTCATCCACACGAATTTTTTGTGGACTACGAATACTCGGTTTTTATCGATGGAAATATTCGCATTACTTGTGATATCAAGCCCTTAGTATATTCCATGATAGCCACAGAAAAGAAAGTTGCGGTCCATAGACATCAGTTAAGAAACTGTATTTATGATGAGGCTAAGGCAATTTATGCGGCAGGGAAAGCGTCCTATCAGGATTTAAAAAAACAAACTGCGGAATACGAACGGATCGGTTTTCCAAAACATTTTGGCTTGTTCGAAACAAATATCGTTATCAGGAACCATAATGATAGGGAATGTAAAACAATCATGAACAACTGGTGGGACGAAATGGAGAAATTCACGAAACGTGATCAGATGAGTTTTACAGTTGTATTGTGGGAAAATAAGAAAGAGAGTGATTATGTATTATCACTCGGTAACAATTCAAGAAGGAATCCTTATTTTATTGTGGACAGCCATAATTGACCTTGATTTTTCTTTAAGCAAGCAAGAGATATAGGAGAAAAAATAATTTGAAGAAACTAATCATTTTGGGAAATGGCACTGATTGGTGTGAAAAAGCGTTATCGGGATTTGATAAGTATGACAATGTTTACATTTATAGACAGAAATTGCCTATTTCCGGTGAATTTTTAAATAAAGTTGCCAGGATACATTTTAGTACAACTATAAATAGATATATTAAGCTTCCCTTTAAATCCATATGGTACAATAAAATTGAAAAGCTTATAGATTTGAAAAAATTATCAAAAGAAGAATTGTGTATTCTTGTTTATGATCGTAATAAATTGGGCGCTGAAGAATCTTTTATTAAATACATTAAAAGAAAATATCCTAATGTTAAATTAGCATATATATTTACAAACATTGTTAAGCATACTGCTGCTACAGAATCTGATTATATTGATAAGCTAAACGATTGGTATGATGCTGTTTTTGCCTTTGATCCGGAGGATGCCTTAAAATATGGCTTTAGCTATTCTCCTTTGATTTACGATGCAGATCTATTTTATTCGAAAGGAAAGACGGAAAGTGCCAGTAATTTGGTCTTCTATGTAGGGCAGGCAAAGGACAGGCTTGATGGGTTACTGGGAGTATATAGACGAATGAAGGAGCTGAACATCGATTCGGACTTTCATATCACAAATGTTGAAGCAGGGCAGCAGGAATTTGTAGATGCGATTGTGTACAATCAATTTATGACATACGAGGATTGTGTTCGTCATATCCAAAAGGCTACCTGTTTGGTTGATATCATTCAGGGAGATTCAACGGGTTTAACAATCAAGAATTGCGAAGCGATTTGTTATAACAAGAAGTTGATTACAACAAACAGACATATTAAGGAGTATCCTTTTTACGATCCTAGATATATACGGGTGATTGAAAAACCCGAGGATATTGATTTGGCTTTCTTTAACAATAACATAGATGTAGAATATTCGAAAGAGGGTGCGGCGTACTTTTCGGCAGATATCTTCTGGGATAAATTGTGGGGAGAATTGGATTAACATGGCACTGCAAAAAGATTGTAATATAAGAAACTCTTCCAGAAACTTGGTGTTTGGTCTATTACTTAAAATTTATCAATTACTTGTTCCGTTTATTATAAGAACGGTAATAATAAAAGTGCTCGGTATGGAATATGTTGGATTGAATTCCTTATTTACTTCCGTTTTGCAAGTGCTGAATATTGCAGAACTTGGAATTGGCTTTGCGCTGGTATACAGCATGTATAAGCCAATAGCAGAACAGGATCCAAAGAAAATCTGTGCTCTAATGCAATTATATAAAACCTACTATAGAGTGATTGGCCTGACTATCCTCTGCATCGGTTTTGCTCTGACGCCCTTTCTTCCGAAACTGATAAAAGGCGATATCCCGCCGGGTATCAATATTTTTGTACTGTATTTTTTGAATTTAGGTGCAACGGTTCTTTCTTATTGGCTATTTGCGTTTAAGAATGCTCTGTTCCAAGCCCACCAGAGATATGACATAGTCAGTAAGGTAACAATTATCACCAATACGATCATGTATCTGTTCCAGATTACTTTGCTTGTTTTGATGAGAAATTACTATTATTATGTCATTATGATACCGGTTGTGCAGATCCTTAACAATATACTGATTGCCATTCAAGCGGAACGGTGCTATCCGGAGTATAAAGCCGGAGGAAAACTGGAAAAAAGCGAAGTAAGGAAAATCAATTCCTCTATCAAAGATTTGTTTTACAGCCAGCTTGGTTTGGTCGTTACAACTTCTGTAGACGCTATCGTTATTTCCGCATTCCTGGGATTGCTCCCTTTGGCTATATATCAGAATTACTATTACATATTAAATGCGCTGATAGCCTTCTTTTCGATTTTTTATCAATCCTGCCGGGCATCCATCGGCACTAATATGGTATCGAAATCTAAAGAAGAGAATTATAAGGATTATAAACTAATAACCTTTGTTGTTATGGGCTCTTTGGCGTTCTGCGCATCTTGCTTAATGAATCTATATCAGCCGTTTATCGAAATTTGGGTCGGCAAAGAAAATATGCTGGATGGTTTCTGCGTGGCCTTATTCGCTGTTTACCTGTGTGTATATGAAATGGCATTGATGATTGGTGTATACAAAGATGTTTCAGGGAAATGGCATGTTGACAGATTCAGACCTCTCCTGACCGCTGCTGCGAACCTGGTTACAAACATCATTTTGGTTCAATTGATCGGAATATATGGTGTTTTGATTTCGACCATATTAAGCTTCGTTTTCATCAATATTCCATGGCTTTATAAAAGGGTATTCATTGATGTCTTTAAGAAAGAGCACAAAAAAGATTACACGAAATACCTTGCGAAGAAAATCGTAGATGTAATTCTGATTGTAGTGATCAGTACCTTGATTTGCAGAATTATTAAAATTTCCAGTGCAGAGATCACATTATGCTTAAACTTCTCAATCTGTACGCTGATATCAGTTTCATTGTATTGCTTGTTTAATAAGAACGATCTGGCATTCTCAAGATTATTAGGACTAGCTAAGAATAAGATAAATTGTTCTTTGAGGAGATTCTTGCTGTGATGATTTCAAAAGTAATTAGTAAAGTGAGAAATATTGTTAATATAAAAAGATTGAGAAGAAACCTGAACAGTAGTATTTCGTTTAAGTCCCATGTTAATGAGAAAACGGTTTTTGAAGGTAAAAACAAGATAGCCGATAGATGTTATCTAGAAGACTGTTATATTGGACTGGTGCGAGTAGTGATACAGCATTTTCTAAAAACAATCGTAGTACAATTTGTTTTTGAGGTCATCGGATAGCAACTTGCTTGTATCGCACCCCGATGGGCAGCCGTGTTTGAAACCCAGTTGCCCTTTATATACCACACAACCTAAAAATTCTCAAGTACGCGCAGCGTTCACTTCTCCCACCACCGGGAGCAAATGAACGCTGCTTTTTTTGTTTACAGCGAAAGGAGGCATCCGTGAAATGGCAGTTTTTCGGGTAGAAAAGAACAGCGGCTACACGGTCATGTCAAACCACCACCTGCGGAACAGGAACCTGTCCCTGAAAGCCAAAGGCTTACTCTCCCAAATGCTCTCACTGCCGGAAGATTGGGATTACACCCTGCAAGGGCTGGCCCGTATCAACCGGGAAAGCATCGATGCGATACGGCAGGCCATCCGGGAACTGGAACAGGCGGGCTACATCCAGCGTTCCAGAGAACGGGACGAGAAAGGGCGGCTGCGCGGCGCAGACTATGTGATCTTCGAGCTGCCGCAGCCCGTTCCTGCATCGGTTTCACCTACATTGGAAAATCCAACGTTGGAGAATCCCACGCAGGAAAACCCTACGTTGGAAAATCCAATGCAATTAAATAAAGATAAACTAATTACAGAAAAACAAAAGAAAGAGAGATTAAATACCGATTCCATTCCTATCCATTCCCCAAACCCCTTGCCTTTGGACGAGGACGAGGCAGCGGCACCGCCGCCGGAACGGACCGGAAGCCGAAAGGAAACGGCCTATCAAATCTACCGGGGCCTGATTTTGGAGAACATCGAGTATGACACCCTCATCCAGAATCCCCGGATAGACCGGGAACAACTGGACGAGATCGTGGACATTCTGCTGGAAACGGTCTGCACTTCCCGCAAGTCCATCCGGGTGGCCGGGGACGATTACCCAGCAGAGCTGGTCAAGGCCAAGTTCTTGAAGCTGGACAGCCATCACATTGAGTTCGTCATGGACTGCCTGCGGGACAACACCACCAAAGTCCGAAACATCAAGCAATACCTGCGGGCCATGCTGTTCAACGCCCCCAGCACCATCAACAGCTACTATGCGTCCCTTGTGGCGCACGATATGGCACAGCCCGATTGGGGCCGCCCGCCCAACACCTGACCGAAAGGAGCGTCCGCCCATGAGAACCCTTTACCTGCGGCGGCTGGTGGTTCCACCTTAGCTGCCGCCCTGAATTTTCTGCAACAAGGAGGGATTCATATTGCAGGAAGAAGTCACCCAGAAAACCATTGCCCTGTCCATGAAAACGGGCAAGCTCACCGCCCAAGCATTGCAAACTGCCCTGAAAAAATATTTGCAGCACCGGGCCAAGGGGCCAAAGCTGCACCACGGCAAGCAAAGCCTAAAACAGCTGAAAGCCCACGGTGCATCTCTGACCAACATTGAAGTCACGGAGGCGAACATCGGGGCGTTCAAGCCCTGCGCCAAGAAGTACGGCGTGGACTTCACCTTGCGCAAGGACAAGACCACCCAGCCGCCCCACTACATCGTGATCTTCAAGGCCAAGGATGCGGACAATCTGGAACAGGCGTTCCGGGAGTTCACGGCCAAAACACTCTCCAAGGAGCAGCGGCCCTCCATCCGCAAGGTGCTGGCAGCGGCAAAGCAGAAAGCTGCCCAGCAGCCGAAACGCGCCAAGGAAAAAATCAAGCAAAGGGGGTTAGAGCGATGAAGCCTGAACTGAAAAAGCTGCTGGTGCTGAATCTGCCGTATCTGCTGTTCGTGTACCTGTTCGCCAAATGCGGGCAGGCATACCGTCTGGCGGCGGGCGTGGATGCTTCGGCAAAGCTGCTCCACCTGACAGACGGCATCTCCGCCGCCTTTGCAAACCCGCTGCCCAGCCTGCATCTGTTTGATTTGTGCGTTGGCTTTGCTGGGGCGGTGGCTGTCCGGCTCATCGTGTACAGCAAGGGCAAAAATGCCAAGAAGTACCGCAAGGGCGAAGAATACGGCTCTGCCCGGTGGGGCACTGCCAAGGACATTGCCCCGTACATCGACCCCAAGTTTGAAAACAACATCCTGCTGACCCAGACCGAACGCCTGACCATGACCGGGCGGCCCAAAGACCCCAAAACAGCCCGGAACAAAAATGTGCTGGTGATCGGCGGCTCCGGCAGCGGCAAGACGCGGTTTTACGTCAAGCCCAACCTCATGCAGTGCTTTCCCACTTCCGACTATCCTACCTCATTCGTGGTCACTGACCCGAAAGGGACTCTGGTTCTCGAAACAGGCCAAATGTTCCAGCGGGCAGGCTACCGGGTGAAAATCCTGAACACGATAAACTTTTCCAAGTCTATGAAATACAACCCCTTTGTCTACATCCACTCGGAAAAGGACGTGCTGAAACTGGTAAACACCCTGATTGCCAACACCAAGGGCGAGGGCGAAAAATCAGCGGAAGATTTTTGGGTGAAGTCGGAACGTCTGTTCTATACCGCGCTCATCGGCTACATCTGGTACGAGGCCCCGGCAGAGGAAATGAACTTCACCACCCTGCTGGAAATGATAAACGCCAGTGAAGCCCGCGAGGATGACCCAGACTTCAAAAGCCCGGTGGACCTCATGTTTGAGCGGCTGGAACAGAAAGACCCGGACCACTTCGCTGTCCGGCAGTACAAAAAGTTCTTGCTGTCGGCGGGCAAGACCCGTTCCTCCATCCTGATAAGCTGCGGTGCCCGTTTGGCTCCATTTGACATCCGGGAAGTGCGGGAACTGATGGAGGACGATGAAATGGAACTGGACACCATCGGGGATGAAAAGACCGTGCTGTTCCTGATTATGAGCGACACGGACACCACGTTCAACTTCATTCTCGCCATGCTCCAAAGCCAGCTTATCAACCTGCTGTGTGACCGCGCAGATGATAAATACGGCGGGCGGCTGCCTGTCCATGTGCGGCTGATTCTGGACGAGTTCGCCAACATCGGGCAGATACCCAACTTTGACAAGCTGATCGCCACCATCCGCAGCCGGGAAATCTCGGCATCCATCATTTTGCAGAGCCAGTCGCAGTTAAAAGCCATCTACAAGGATGCGGCCGAAATTATTTCGGATAACTGCGATTCTGTTCTCTTTTTGAGTGGGCGGGGCAAAAATGCCAAAGAGATCTCCGATGCGCTGGGGAAAGAGACCATCGACAGTTTCAACACCAGCGAGAACCGGGGTTCTCAAACCTCCCACGGACTGAACTATCAAAAATTAGGAAAGGCGTTGATGTCAGAGGACGAAATTGCAATCATGGACGGCGGCAAATGTATTTTGCAGCTGCGAGGTGTGAGGCCGTTCTTCTCGGAGAAGTTCGACATTACCAAACACCCGCACTACAAGTACCTTGCAGATGCGGACAAAAAGAACACCCTTGATGTAGACAGGTTCTTATCCACCCTGCACCGGAAGCGGCAGCAGGTAGTCGCACAGGACGAAAGTTTTGACCTGTACGAAATCGACCTGTCGGATGAAGATGCAGCCGAATGATTTTTATTTTTGAGTGCCGCAGAACAAGTGGCAGAAAGCGAGGACCTTATGGAATTTTTCAACAGTGCAGTCGATACTTTGCAGACCATCGTGGTCGGTCTGGGCGGTGCCCTGTGTGTATGGGGCGGCATCAACCTGTTGGAGGGCTACGGACAGGATAACCCTGGCAGCAAGAGCCAGGGCGTGAAGCAGCTGGTCGCGGGCGGCGGCGTTGCCCTGATCGGCGTGACCCTTGTCCCGCTGCTGTCCGGGCTGCTGGGCTAACCTCAACTTATCCGTACATCCACCTTTGAGACCCCACCGCGCTCTCCCGCTCACATGGGAGGGCGCGGGAAAGGAGGTATCTTTGCTTGATTAGTGAGATCATCGAGAAATGGATAAAAGGCATTTTGATAGATGGCATCACGGGCAACCTCTCCGGCCTGTTCGACAACGTGAACGCCAAGGTGGGCGAAATCGCTTCGGACGTTGGTTCTACCCCGCAGGCATGGAACAGCGGCATTTTCAATATGCTGCGCAGTCTTTCCGAAACGGTAGTACTGCCCATTGCAGCGGCCATCCTTGCCCTTGTGATGTGCCATGAGTTTATCCAGATGATTACCGAAAAGAACAATATGCACGACTTCGATACTTCCATGTTCTTCCGCTGGATTTTCAAGTCTGCCTTTGCCATCCTCATAGTCAGCAACACATGGAATATCGTTATGGGTGTGTTCGATGCCACCCAGAGCGTTGTCAACCAAAGTTCCGGCGTTATCATTGGCGAAACATCCATCCACTTTGACCGCCTGATACCCGGACTGGAATTTCAGCTAGAAAGCATGACCATCGGCAGTCTGCTCAGCCTGTGGTTCCAGACCCTTGTGGTGGGCCTGACCATGAACATCCTGTCCATCTGCATCTTCCTTGTGACCTACGGCCGCATGATTGAGATTTACGTTGTGACCGCACTGGGGCCTATCCCGCTGGCGACCATGGGCAGCAGCGAGTGGCGCAGCACCGGGCAGAACTATTTGAAATCGCTTTTGGCGTTAGGCTTCCAAGCGTTCCTGATTATGATTGTCGTGGGCATCTATGCGGTGCTGATACGCAACATTTCAGGTGCAGCGGACATTGCCGGGGCCATCTGGGGCTGCATGGGCTACACCGTGCTACTCTGTTTCTGTCTGTTCAAGACCGGCAGCATCAGCAAGTCGGTGTTTGGTGCCCACTAAGGCCGAGAAAGGAAAAACGTATGGCGTATGTGACCGTTCCCAAAGATTTGACCCATGTAAAATCCAAAGTCTTATTCGGGCTGACCAAGCGGCAGCTGGTCTGCTTCGGCGGCGCGCTCCTCACGGGCGGGCCGCTTTATTTTTTGACCCGGGACTATCTTTCCAACAGCGCGGCGGCCCTGCTGATGATTTTTGCCATGCTGCCGGGGCTGCTGTTCGCTCTGTTCGAGCGGCACGGCCAGCCCCTTGAAGTGGTGATTCAGCAAATGATTCAGTGCTGCTTTATTCGTCCCAAGGAAAGGCCCTATCAGACCAACAATGCTTACGCCGCCCTTGTGCGGCAATACCAAATGGAACAGGAGGTAAAGGCCATTGTCCAGAAAAACGATACCCCGCGAAACCGAAAAGCCCAAAAAGCTCACCCGCGCCCAGAAAAAAGAAATTGATGCCGTTCTCCGCAAGTACAAGGGTGACGGCAAGCCCCGCACGGCACAGGCCACCATCCCGTATGAGGCCATCTACCCGGACGGTGTGTGCCGCATTGACCGACGCACGTTCTCCAAGTGCATTGCCTTTGAGGACATCAGCTATCAGCTGGCCCAGCCGGAAACGAGGACCGCCATCTTTGAACACCTGTGCGACCTGTACAACTATGTGGATGCCTCCATCCATGTGCAGCTTTCGTTTCTCAATCGCAAGATTGACCCGGTGCAGTACGCAAAAAGTTTTGAGATCGCACCGCAGGGGGATGATTTTGACGACATCCGCGCCGAGTACACCGCCATCCTGCAAAAGCAGCTTGCCAGCGGAAACAACGGCATTGTCAAAACCAAGTACCTGACCTTCACCATCGAGGCAGACAATCTAAAAACCGCACGGGCGCGGCTGACCCGCATTGGTCTTGACCTGCTGGGCTATTTCAAGACCATGGGCTGCGTGGCGCACGTCATGGACGGACAGGCGCGTTTGGAGGTGCTGCACGGCATCTTCCACCCGGACGGGGAACCGTTCCGCTTTGACTGGGACTGGCTGGCGCCCTCCGGCCTGTCCACTAAGGATTTTGTGGCCCCGTCCTCCCTCTGCTTCGGCACAGCCAAGACTTTTGGACTGGGCGGCAAATATGGAGCTGTGAGCTTTTTACAAATCCTTGCGCCGGAACTTTCGGATGAAATGCTGGCCGATTTTCTCAAAACGGAAAGCGGCATTCTCGTCAATCTCCATGTGCAGGCCATCGACCAGACCGAGGCCATCAAAACCATCAAGCGGAAGATCACAGACCTTGACGCCATGAAGATTCAGGAGCAGAAAAAGGCTGTCCGTTCCGGGTACGACATGGACATCCTGCCCAGCGACCTTGCCACTTACGGCGAGGACGCCAAAAAGCTGCTGAACAAATTGCAGACCCGGAACGAACGGCTTTTCATGCTGACCTTTCTTGTGCTGAATGTGGCCGACACCAAGCAAAAGCTGGGCAACGATGTGTTCCAAGCCGCAGGTGTGGCACAGAAGTATAACTGCTCGCTTGTCCGGCTGGACTACCAGCAGGAACAGGGCCTTGTGTCCAGCCTGCCGCTGGGCATCAACCAGATAAAGATTCAGCGCAGCCTTACCACCTCCAACGTGGCGGTGTTCGTGCCCTTTGTGACGCAGGAGCTTTTCCAGAGCGGTGCGGCCATGTACTACGGAATCAACGCAAAATCCCACAACATGATCATGCTGGACCGCAAGCAGGCCCGGTGTCCCAACGGCTTGAAGCTGGGCACGCCCGGCAGCGGCAAATCCATGAGCTGCAAGTCTGAAATCGTCAGTGTGTTTTTAACGACTGCTGACGATATTTTTATTTCAGACCCAGAAGCCGAGTATTATCCGCTGGTCAAGCGGCTGCATGGGCAGGTCATCAAACTTTCGCCCACCAGCAAGGACTATGTGAATCCTCTGGACATCAACCTCAACTACTCCGAGGATGATAGTCCGCTTGCCCTGAAATCGGATTTTGTGCTGTCGTTCTGTGAGCTGGTCATGGGCGGCAAAACAGGTCTGGAAGCGATTGAACGCACCGTGATAGACCGTGCCGTGAAAGCCATCTACCGCCCCTATCTGGCGAATCCCTGCCCGGAGAATATGCCGATTTTGTCTGACCTCCACCAAGCCCTGCTCGACCAGCACTTGCCGGAAGCGGACCGGGTAGCGCAGGCATTGGACTTGTATGTGTCCGGCTCGCTGAACGTGTTTAACCACAAAACGAATGTGGACATCCACAACCGGCTTGTGGCCTTTGACATCAAAGAGTTAGGAAAACAGTTAAAAAAATTGGGGATGCTCATTATCCAAGACCAGATATGGGGCCGCGTTACCCAAAACCGCAGCCAAGGCCGGGCCACATGGTATTTTGCAGACGAGTTCCACCTTTTGCTGAAAGAGGAACAGACCGCCGCGTACAGTGCCGAGATTTGGAAGCGCTTCCGCAAATGGGGCGGCGTGCCCACAGGTGCCACCCAAAATGTGAAGGACCTTCTTTCTTCCCCGGAGATTGAGAACATTCTGGAAAACAGCGACTTCATCACGCTGCTGAATCAGGCATCCGGCGACCGCAAAATCCTTTCGGAACGGCTGAACCTCTCCGCAGACCAGCAGAAGTACATCGACAATTCCGAACCGGGCGAAGGACTGCTGATTTTCGAGAATGTGGTGCTGCCATTCTCAAACCCCATCCCCAAAAACACCCAGCTCTATAAGATCATGACCACCCGGCTCAGCGAGGTGATGGAACTATGAGCTTGACGCATTTTAGCTTGTTTTCCGGCATCGGCGGCATCGACCTTGCCGCAGAAGCCGCGGGGTTTACCTCTGTCTGTCAATGCGAGTGGGCGGCCTTTCCCGCCGCTGTGCTGGCAAGCCACTGGCCGGAGGTGCCCCGCTTTCAGGACATCACCACCGTAACAAAGGAGGCTTTCTTTGAAAAAACAGGACTTCGCACCGTCACCCTCATTTCAGGCGGCTTCCCGTGCCAGCCGTTCTCCACCGCAGGGCGGCAGCGCGGCTTCCACGATGAACGCTACCTGTGGCCCGAAATGCTGCGCGTTATTCGGGAATTGCAGCCCCGTTGGGTGCTTGGAGAAAATGTTGCTGGCTTCCTCCGTATGGGGCTCGACAAAACGCTCATTGACTTGGAGCAGGCAGGTTACGATGTTCGGGTTTTCGTATTACCTGCTGCTGCCGTTGGCGCGTGGCACGAACGGAAACGGGTATTCATCATCGGCTCCGCTGCTTCCAACACCCCTTGCCAGCGACACCGGGGATGTGGGCAAGGGGCTGGACATCCAAATCTCTGCGAACGGCAGCTACCGCAAGATGAACAAGGATGGCAAGGCATGGACGGCGCGGCTTTCCCATGTGGTCTACCGCATGACCCCCACCACGCTGGAAAGGCCCTACCTCAACCCGGACTGGGTAGAGTGGCTGATGGGTTTCCCGCGCAAATGGACGGACATTCCCTTTGGGCCGAAGAACCCGCCGACATCCCGCGCCTGACCGAAGATGTGCCAAACCGCAGCAAGCGGATGAAAACGCTGGGCAATGCAGTTTCGCCGCCGCAGGTGTTCCCGATTCTCAAATACATTGCGGACATTGAAACAAGCTGCTGCCCGATGGGAGGTGAAGAACTTTGAAAGAATTGCAGGCAAAAGCCAAAGTCACCCAGACCATGACCCGTGACGGTCTGGTGGTGGAAAATCAGGCGGACGGTACTGTGGAGAACATTTCCAGCCGGGAGGCGGAACAGGACTACTCCACGGATGCCGAGGGCAAGGCTGAAAAAATCTTAGAACGGGTCGAGGACATCAAGGACAAGCACAAGGCAAAGAAAAAGGCCAAGCAAGCTGCGGGAACTGCCGAAAGCGAAGATGGCCTGCACCGCTCTGCTGCCCGTCTGGAACTGACCGAGGAAGAACGGGCAGACCCGGCGTTGCAGCCGTATATCCAAAAGGCGGGAGCGAAGGCCGACAAGCTGGATGCGGCCCGCGCTGCTCTGCCCAAAAAGCGTGTCCCGGTCAAGGAAAAAGTCTACGATGCTGCCAATGGCAAGGCAAAATCCACCCTGCGCTTTGAGCAGCAGGACAAAGGCCCGCCCAGCCTGAAACCAAACCCGGCCAGCCGCCCGCTATCAGAAGCGTTGCTGTTCGCTCACGGAAAAATCCACGAGGTCGAACACGAAAATGTGGGCGTGGAGGGCGGCCACAAAGGTGAAGAACTGGTGGAGCGTCAGACCGCCAAAGCCATCCGCAGCGGCATCCGGCACCACAAGATGAAGCCCTACAAGGCCGTGGAAAAGGCAGAGCGTCAGCTCATGTCTGCCAATGCAGAATACTTTTACCAGAAATCTTTGCGGGACAATCCGCAGATCGCGCAGTCCGCCAGCAACCCCATTTCCAGGATGTGGCAGAAACGGCGTATCAAACAGCAGTATGCCAAAGCTGCACGGCAGGCCGGACAAGCCGCCGCGCAGGGTGCAGCCGCCACCGCAGAGAACGGTTTCCGGGTGACAAAATTTGCAGCGGAAAGCGGCGAACGGGTGGTCGAATTTGCGGCCCAGAATTGGAAAGCCATTCTGATCGTGGCGGTGTTCGGTCTGCTGGCTCTGCTCCTGATAACGGGGTTGCAGTCCTGCACCGTGATGGCGGGCACCGCTGGAACCGGCGTGACGGCATCTTCTTATTTTTCCAAGGACAAGGATATGCTGGGTGCAGAGAAGGCTTATGCCAAGCTGGAACAAAAGCTGCAACGGTATCTCGACACCTACGAGGCCACCCACAACTATGACGAGTATCATTTTTATCTGGATGAAATCGAGCATGACCCCTATGTGCTGATCTCGATTTTGTCCGCGCTGCATGACGGCGTGTTCACACTGGCCGAGGTGCAGGGCGAACTTGAAATGCTCTTTGAAAAGCAATACATCCTGACCGAAACCGTGACCATGCAGGTACGTTACCGTACAAAAATGATGGTCATTATTGGCCCGTATGGTGTGCCGCAAGTTATCACCTACCAAGAACCGTATGAATACTACATCTGCACGGTCAAGCTGAAGAACAAGGATTTATCCCACCTGCCCGTGGAAGTACTGACCGAAGAACAGCTTAGTGCCTATTCGCTCTATATGCGCACGCTGGGCAACCGGCCGGATTTGTTTGGCAAAGCGCCATACCCCAATGCGTCCACCCTCAAGCAGCCCACCTACTACAATATTCCCCCGGAAGCACTAAAGGATGATAGGTTTGCCGCCATGATGGAGGAAGCCACGAAGTACATCGGCTACCCGTATGTGTGGGGCGGCAGTTCACCCAGCACCAGCTTTGATTGCAGCGGCTACATTTCGTGGGTGCTGAATCACTCCGGCTGGAACGTGGGCCGCCAGACCGCACAGGGCCTTTACAACCTCTGTACTCCTGTTTCGGCCGCACAGGTCAAACCGGGCGACCTTGTGTTTTTCAAGGGAACCTACGATACCCCCGGCGTGAGCCATTGCGGTATCTATGTAGGCAATTCCATCATGCTGCACTGCGGCGACCCTATCTCTTACACAAACCTCAACTCAAAATATTGGCAGGAACATTTTTACAGCTATGGGCGTTTACCGTGACGCCAGAAAGGATTTTGTATGGCAAAAAGACTTTCCCGCATTGAGCGCGATATTGAACGGCTCAAAGAAAAAATCAGCGAATACCAGCAGCAGTTGAAAGAACTGGAAGCTGCAAAGACTGAACAGGAAAACTTGCAGATTATTCAGCTGGTGCGCAGCATGAACATGAAGCCGGACGAGTTCGCGGCCTTTCTGCGCAGCGGTGCGCTGAACGCTGCACCCACCGCCACACCGTACCACAAACAGGAGGATGCCGCCAATGAAACCTGATTGGAACCGCCGTTTTGCAGCTGGGCTGCTGGCTATCCTGCTCTGCCTCTGCTCCTTTTCCATGCCCGCTTTTGCAAGCGGCTCTGACCCTGCCCCGGAACCTCTGCCGGAAATTCTGGACGAGAAAACTACCACTGGCGGCATGGAACCGGAGGGTGTACCTATCACGCCCAAAGGCAACGCAACACTGGTGGATGATTTCTACGGAGACAAACAGCTTATCACCGTGACCACCAAAGCCGGGAATTATTTTTACATTCTCATTGACCGTGCCAACGAGGACAAGGAAACGTCCGTTCACTTCCTGAACCAAGTGGACGATGCCGACTTGCTGGCCCTGCTGGATGAAGAACCGCAGACCACCGAGGTCTGCACCTGCATGGTGAAATGTGAGGCCGGAAGTGTCAACGAAAACTGCCCCTTGTGTGAAAAGAGCCTGCGTAACTGCACGGCCCCGGAAGCTGTGAAAACTGACACCGAAACGCCGGAGGAAAAGCCGAAATCCAACATGGGCAGTCTGATGATCCTGCTGGTGCTGGCTCTGGCGGGCGGCGGTGCGGCGCTCTATTATTTCAAGTTCCGCAAACCCAAGGCCGACACCACCGGGCACGATGATCTGGACGAGTACGATTTTGGCGAGGACGAGGATTCAGACGAGGAACCGGCTGAAATCGAGATTCATTCGGAGGAAGAACAGGGGGACGAAACATGAGCGTTCAGCTGGTGATCGCCGAAAAGCCCAGTGTGGCCCGCAGCATTGCCGCCGTGATCGGGGCCACTGAAAAGCAAAACGGCTATTGGCAGGGCGGCGGGTATCTGGTCAGCTGGTGCATCGGGCATCTGGTGTCCTTTGCCGAGGCGGGCCAGTACGATGAAAAATACTGCACATGGAAGTATGAAGATTTGCCCATCCTGCCCCAGCCGTGGCAGTTCATTGTCCCGGACGAAAAGAAACAGCAGTTTGAAATTGTGCGCTCTCTGCTCAACCGCCCGGATGTGGACAGTGTGACCGCCGCGACCGATGCAGGCCGGGAGGGAGAACTGATTTTCCGTTTCGTCTACCAAATGGCTGGTTGCACGAAACCCGTAAAGCGGCTCTGGATTTCCAGCATGGAGGATGCCGCTATCCGGGAGGGCTTCGCAAACCTGCGCCCGGATTCGGACTACGATGCGCTATACCAGTCGGCCCTCTGCCGCGCAAAGGCGGATTGGCTGGTGGGCATCAATGCAACACGGCTGTTTTCGGTGCTGTACCATAAGACCCTGACGGTGGGCCGGGTGCAGACCCCGACGCTGAAAATGCTGGTGGACCGGGACGCAAAAATCCTGCGCTTCCAGAAAGAAAAGTATTACACGGTCGGCATCCATTCCGGCAGCCTGAAAGCAGACAGTGGGCGCATTGCGGATGCAGAAACCGCAAATTCTCTCAAAGAAAAATGCACGGGTGCAGTTGCCGTCTGTACTTCTGTCAAGCGGGAGAAAGAGACAGAACAGCCGCCCAAGCTCTATGACCTGACCACCTTGCAGCGGGAAGCAAACCGCTTGTTCGGATTTACGGCAAAGCAGACCCTTGATTATGCCCAGCAGCTTTACGAAAAGAAACTGCTGACCTATCCCCGCACGGATAGTCAATATCTGACCGAGGATATGGGCAAGACAGTACAACATCTTGTGTCTGACCTGCTGAGGCTGCTGCCCATTGCCCAAGGGCTTGCACTTACCCCGGATGTGGGCCGGGTGCTGAACAGCAAAAAGGTATCGGACCACCACGCCATCCTTCCCACGGCCGAATTTGTAAAGCAGGGTTTCACTGGTCTTGCCGAGAGTGAATACAAGCTGATTAACCTTGTCTGCTCCAAACTGCTCTGCGCGATAGCCGCGCCCCATGAGTACGAAACTGTGACTGCTGTGTTCTCCTGCGCCGGGAACGAGTTCACCGCCAAGGGAAAGACGGTGCTTGTTCCCGGTTGGAAAGAAATCGACCAGCGGTTCCGCTCCAACCTGAAAGCAGATACCGAGGAAGAAGTGCTGAACACCCTGCCGGAACTGGCCGAGGGACAGAGTTTTTCCGTGACGGCTAACGTTTCGGAACACTTCACGTCCCCGCCGAAAGCCTACACCGAAGATACGCTCCTGTCGGCAATGGAGCGGGCCGGGGCCGAAGATATGCCGGAGGACAAGGTGAATTGCTCCGCAGGAGCAAGAGAGGGTGGCCTGGGCCAAGCGGAACGTAAGGGGCTGGGCACTCCGGTCACCCGTGCCGCGATTCTGGAAAAACTGGTGCAAATGGGCTTTGTGCAGCGCAAGGGCAAGCAACTTGTCCCCACCAAGGACGGCATCAATCTGGCGGTGGTTCTGCCGGAAAGCCTGACCTCTCCCGTCCTGACCGCCGAATGGGAAAACCGCCTGACCGAGATTGCCAAGGGCAATGCAGACGCGGACGAGTTCATGGCCGAAATTGAAGCGCAGGTGCGCCAGCTGGTCAAGACCTATTCTTGTATCAGTGCAGATAAGCAAAACCTGTTCCAGTCGGAACGGGTTATTATCGGCAAGTGTCCCCGGTGCAGTGAAAACGTCTATGAGGGCAAGAAAAACTTCTACTGCGGGAATCGTAGCTGTCAGTTCGTGATGTGGAAGAATGACCGCTTCTTTGAGCAACGGAAAAAGGTGTTCACTCCGAAGATCGCCGCCGCTCTGCTCAAAAGCGGCAAGGCAAAGGTCAAGGGTCTCTACTCCGAGAAAACAGGCAAAACCTATGATGCAACGGTGCTTCTGGCAGATACGGGAGGCAAGTACGTCAATTACCGGGTAGAGCGCAAAGAGTAAGGCAAAAATACGAGGGCCGGTTATGGTAAGGTGAAGCATTCATTTTGCCATAACCGGCTCTCTCTATCCGTAGGATAGCAAAAAAGGAGTGTGACCAAATGAGCGAATTATTTTCCATCCAGCTGCAAAATCGGCAGCAGCAAGGCAGAGATGGCGTCTGGCTGGACCTGCCTACCACAACCGAACAGGTACAAGCAGCCCTGCGGCAAATCGGCATTTCGTCCGATAATCCGCAGGGCCTTTTCATTTCCGGCTACTTTGCCGAGGAAGAAAAACGCTTTGCAATTCCTTATAACATGGTGCTGGCATCCAATGTGGACGAACTGAACTTTCTGGCATCACGACTGGAAACACTCTCTATCGGGGAACGCGCAGAGCTGAACGCCGCCCTGCAAGCCCCGCAGAGTGAGCTTTTCAGCATCGGGAGAATCACCGACTTTCCCGAAAACGTGGAATATTATGTGTACCTGCCGGACGTGCGTGGGCCTGCCCAGCTGGGTGACTACTATCTGAACCGCTCCGGCATGGTGGATATGCCGGAAGAATGGAAAGGCGGCATCGACACGGCGCAGTTCGGCCGGTATGTGGCCCAGCAGGAGCAGGGCGTGTTTACCGAGTATGGCTACCTTGTCAAAAGCGGGGATGCGTGGCAGAAAGTCCACGAGGGCCAGCCTGTGCCGGAGGAATACCGGGTACTGTCCTTTCCTGCGCCGGAAGTTTTGCGAGATTCGGCCAACATCCCGCCGCCTGTTCAGCCTGAAACGGAACCGCAGAAAGTTATTCCCATTATCCTAAACGGCAAAGACAGCGTAGAGCGCATGAAAGAAATCACGGACCGGCTGGAAACGGGCATTCAGCAGTTGTTCGACAGTGACCGCTACAAAGCTTACCTCACCACGATGGCAAAATTTCACAATTACAGCTTCAACAACACCTTGCTGATCGCCATGCAGGGCGGACAGCTGGTGGCGGGCTTCAACAAGTGGAAAGACACGTTCCACCGCACCGTAAAGAAAGGCGAAAAAGGCATCAAGATTCTTGCTCCCGCGCCCTACAAGGTCAAGCAGAAAACGGAAAAACTGGACGAACAGGGCAAGCCCGTTTTGGACAAAGACGGCAAGCCGCTGACTGAGGAAAAAACGGTGCAGATTCCGGCCTTTAAGGTGGTTTCCGTGTTCGATGTCAGCCAGACCGAGGGCGAACCGCTGCCCTCTATCGCGGTGAATGAACTTTCCGGCAGCGTACAGGACTACCAAGATTTTTTCAAGGCATTGGAGCAGGCATCCCCGGTACCCATCGGGTTTGAGGACATCGAGGGCGGGGCGCACGGTTACTTTCATCTGCTCGACAACCGCATTGCCATCCAAGAGGGCATGAGCCAGCTGCAAACCATCAAGACGGCTATCCACGAAATTGCCCATGCCAAGCTGCACGCCATCGAACCCAACGACCCGGAACAGACCAGCCGCCCGGACAGCCGCACCCGCGAGGTGCAGGCCGAAAGTGTGGCCTATGCCGTCTGCCAGCACTACGGGCTGGACACATCCGAGTATTCCTTTGGCTATGTGGCCGGGTGGAGTTCTGGCCGGGAACTGGCCGAACTGAAAGCCTCTCTGGAAATTATTCGCAGCGCGGCCCATGAGTTGATCTCCGCACTGGACGAACATCTGGCCGAATTGCGCCAGCAGCGGGAAACAGACCTTTCCGCCGCACAGGAAGCCGCATTTGCGCTGGACAACGGCAATATTTTATTCATCCAGACCTGTGATTCCGGCTATGACTACACCCTATACAGCCCGGACAAAAAGGCTCTGGACGGCGGGCAGCTGGACGCACCCGGTCTGACCTTAAAAGATGCCGAAAAAGAAGCCCTCAATCTGCTGGGACAGACAACCACAGTGTCGGAAGTTCTGTTGGGTGATAAACTGGCAGCGTTCCAAGAGGCAACCGAAAAAGCCAATGAACTTTCTGCCCCGGTAGCAGAAAAGGCCGCTGTGCCAGATTTATCCGCAGAGCCTACGGTCACAATTCTGTGGAGCGAAAGCGACAAGCTGCAGGACGGCGAAATCATGCCGCTGTCCGTGGCGAATCGTGTTTTTGAAGAACTGGACACTGCCCAGCACACGGACCGGGAAAAAGATGGTTACGATGGTGGCTGGTACGACAAGACCGCGTTCCGTATTGATTTTACCCTGAACGGCCAGCCCGATAACTACGAGGGGCGGCAGGATTTTGGTGACGGGGACGGCTCTCTGATTCAGCACATCCAGAGCTACCACGAATACTACGCCAAAGACGAGAACTGGAAAAATTTTGTCCTGCACAACAAGGGCCCGGAAGCATGGGAACAGGACAAGGCAGAGCGGGAAATGGTGCTGACCGAGTTTATCCCGTACCTCAAACAGCATTGCAACCTTTCCGCTATAGAGCAGGCAGCCACCGCCGCTTTGCGGGAGGGACAGAACATTTCGCCGGAACAGGCTGCCTATTACAACACTGTTGTGGCCTATGTGCAGGACTGCCGCCCGCTGCTCAACCAAGGCCAGTATAACTTGCCGGAACCGCCCAAGCTGGCCGACTTCGACCAGAGCTTGCAGGATTACAAGGCACAGGTGCAGGCCGAGATCGCGCAGGAAGCGGCCGCTGCCGGAATGACCGTAGAGGAATACGCGGCGGCAGGTTTTGAGGCACCGCAGCAGGACAGCTTTTCCATCTACCAGCTGCGCAATGAGGATTCCACCCGCGTTTACCGTTTTGAACCTTACGACCGCCTGCAGGCTGCTGGCCGGACCGTGGACAAGGCAAACTATATGGAGGTGTACGCCGCGCCGCTGACTGCTGGCACCACCTTAGAGGACATCTACCGCACGTTCAATGTGGACCATCCGGCAGACTTCAAGGGACATTCACTGTCCGTTTCGGATGTGGTGGTGCTTCATCTGAACGGGCAGTACACCGCCCACTACTGCGACAGTGTGGGCTTCCAGCAGGTGCCGGAGTTCTTGCGGGAAAATCCGCTGCGCACCGCAGAACTTTCCACCGAACAAAACGAAAATATGATTGATGGCGTGCTGAACAATGCGCCCTCTCTGGGCGAATTGGAGGCAAAAGCAAAAGCCGGGGAACAAATTTCTCTGACGGACCTTGCCGCCGCAGTCAAGGCCGAGGAAAAGGCACCGAAAACCAAGAAGTCCCGCGCCGCAAAACCGAAAAAGCCGTCCATCCGGGCACAGCTGGATGCCGCAAAAAAGGAACAGAGCAAACAAACGCAGCCACGGGAAAAGACAAAGGAATTGGAGGTGTAAACCGTGCAGATGTTTGAAAATATGGATGTGATCGCCGCGCTGGAAGCCATCATGCACCAGAATACTGCGTATTACCAGAGCGATTTTTCCTTTGACATTAAGATGCTTCGGGAAGCAGCCCGCAGTGACCAACCTGAAGATAAGCTGCTGTTGTGGATGTCCCGGCCCTCTGGGACATTCTGCTTCCGGGAACGGGATGTGCTGCTCAAAGACACCCAAGCCTACAACACATGGAAATTCTGCGGCGAACAGACCCACGACAGGATTCTTGCCTATGCGGTGGAGCTGACCGGCGCAGCCAACGGAACCGTGCAAGGCAATCTGTATGAACTGGACTACCAGCAGCACTTCCGGCACATTCGGGATGCCGCCCTGCCCGTGGGTGCCAACCGTCTGATCTACGAAAGTGGGATGCGGGAGATTGGCCCGAAAGAGCATTTCGACAGCCGATCGGACAAATATTTTGGAGAGTTCGTGCGGTATGAAATGCAGCCCCGTGACCCGGAACTTCTGCAAGCGGCCATCCGGCAGGAGCAGCGCAGTCGGGAATCTGCACAGCCCGGTGATTTCAAAGAACACCTTGCGGCATTGCACACCGGGCTGATCGAGGCCGAGGCACAGCGTATCGCGGCAAATATGAAGCGGCTGGCTGCTCCCAACAGCCCGGACAAGAATCATTTCATGGTAGAGGTATCGCCCTATTTCACCAAGCTGGCATCCAGCCGGGACACGGACCAGCTGCTTGCCATGCTGCCGTATAAATCTTTACATCTGTCCAGCGTAAAAGACCGTTTTGGCATCTACGCGCTGGTTGACAAAAACGAGAACCGAGATAAGAACATTCGCAAACCCCGTGCTTCCGTCCGCAAGCAGCTTTCCGAAACAAAGCAGGCCGCCAGCCCGAAAAAGGCAGCGGCCCGCAGCAAACAACACGAAATGGAGGTCTGACCATGAATTTCAGCGTAGAAGAAGAAAATTTGATCTGTATGTACCACACCTCTGACCGCCGCCGCACGATGGCACGGATGCTGGCCGCCCTGCCGGATATGGACACGGAAATGCGGCGGCTGGCAAACGGTACCATTGCAAAGTTGGAGCGTATGACCGATGCTGACTTTGACGGACAGAGGTTTGATTTTACGGGTGAATAATACCGTCAGCTTGACAATGACGCATTATTTTTAATCAAAGTAATGTGTCGTTGTCAACACAGAAATAGCCGGACACGGTGGCCTTGGGGTTGCTGTTTCCGGCTATTTTTCATGTATCAGTCTTTATCTTTTTTCTCGGTGGGATTTTCCGGCAGTTCGGCGGCATCTTCTACAATGTCGGTCACAAGCTGCTGGAAGTCAAACGCATTCTTTTCTGTGATAACAGGCTTGCCTGTTTCCGCTTCAAGAGCCTGCCGCGCAATGCCGGCCACCTTGCCGCCGCGTTTGGCAACCTGCTTGTTTTCTTCAAAGGTCTGTGGCTTTGCAGTTTTGGAAATATCCGTGGTGGAGGCTTCCGCCAGCATGGTCAGCACAAGTTCCAAATCGGTCATATTGTCCCGGAGATTTTCTTTCGTCAGACCTTTCAGCCGCTTGTACTGCCCTGTGGTCATGCCAGACCATGCGCGGGAGATTTCATCGGTCAGGATAGCATACTCCTTGCCCTTTTGTACTCCGCGCTTCTTCCATTCATCCGTCAGTTCGTTTCGGATACGGATTGCCAAAAGCCGCTGGTGAATCCATTCTTCGGAGTAGCCTTTCTTCAAATAGGTATCAAGCGCACGGTCAATGGCCTGCTCCGGGTCGATTGTTTCCTCGATGCGTTCTTTGCCTACCATTGCCAGCCATGCCTTAAACGGTTCAGCTTTCGGAGATGGGATTGACTGGATGATGCGCAGGAGCTGTTCGGTGTTAGCAACATCCGTTTTGCGCTTTTTGCCGTCAGGAGCGGTCATTTTCAAACCATTACAATTTGTAATGGTTTCATTTCCTTCGTCTTTAAGACGCTTTTTTAGAACGCGCCAATAGTTCTGTGGGTCTGCGCTGTCAGTCAGAACAGCAATCACATCAACGATGGCAAAATACCATTCTTCCTTTTCTGCATCCCATGCAGTGCGGATTTTCTGATCTTCAAAAAGCTGGATAGAGCTGTTATCGTTCACTTCTGCCATAGAGGGTTCCTCGCTTTCGTTGTCTAAGTCTATTTTACATGATTTCGGGCGGAAACGCCACCCGGTCTAAGCGTTTGGAATTCAAAAATCCGAACAATATTTTGTGCAGATTTACCGTTCCTGCATCTGCTCCTTTCCCGGTGCTATCCGCAGAATGCCGTCCACATTCTGCTTTATGATGCCATACTCCTGCATCTGGCGTTTGATTTCGGCGTACTGCTGTTGCAGTTGCTTTTTCTGCTCGGTTAGTTGCTTATACTCGGCTTTCAGGGCGTAGAGGTCGGGCCGCTTTTGAAAGCCCTGCTCTTTCAGGGCCTTGGCCGCAGCTTCATAGAGAATCAAGGTGCCTTCATGTTTGCGCCGGAACTGCTTTTTGTCAGCGGCCCGCTGGTACTCCTGCACCAACGGGCGCAGCTCCTTACAGGTGGTGACATCCTTTATCAGCATGGCCATTTCTGCAAGCCGGCGTTCGGCCGCTTTCAGCGCGGCGGCCGCTTCGGTGCTGGCGGCGGTGATCTCGGCCACTCGGCTTTCCAAATCCGGGTAGCTTTCGATTTTATGCTCGGTCAGGAAGTTCAGCGTCCGGGCAGCCTGTTTCAGATTGTGGAGCTTTGCCCACTTCTCATACCCTGCGGACTGTTGGACCTTGATGCTGTTCTCCAAATCAATCCGCAGCGAAATTTTGCGGTTTTCTTTGGGCTTCCGCTCCGCAAACCGCCCTTTGATGCGCTCGGTGATAGCTTCTTCGGTGTAGGCTTCGCCCAGCGTTTTGCAGCGAGTGAACCGCCCCTGTCCGGGCGCGCGGAACGAAACATACTTGCCCCGCTTGACTTCATAGCCCTGCTCCTGCAGGAGCCGCAGAAAATCGTCAAAATCCTTGGCATGCGGGATGGCTGCATCTATGGCGGTTTTCAGCTTCGCCTTCCAGCTCGTGCCCTTGCGGTGTGCATCCCACTCGGCATAGCTTTTGCCCCGGTCTTGACCGGGCATCACCACAGACAGACTATGTTCCTTGCACAGCCGGTCGCTGGTGCGCCGGATGTAGGCATAACTCTGTCGGTTGGAAACATACTTTCGTTGGTTCACCATGTCCACGGCACAAAAGATGACGTGGTTATGGACGTGCCCCTTGTCAATGTGCGTGGTCAGCACATACGGGTATTTGCCTTGCAGGACTTCATCTGCAAGCTGCCGGCCAATCTCGTGGGCCTGCTCCGGCGTGGTTTCGCCCGGCGCAAAAGACTGTATCAGGTGGTGGGCCAGATTGTTGCCTTTCTGCATGGCTTGTGATAGCAGCAGTTCAAATTCGATGTCGGCGGTTTCATAGGAGCAGGCAAAGGAGGACACCAGCATTTTTTCATCCGTCTTGGCCGGATTCTCGATGTAGTCCAGTGCCTTTTTCAGCGTTGACTTGATAGGATGTATCTTTGTAACTGCCATATCTGCGCCAGCGCTCCTTTGATGTCCGCAACATCTTGTGTGTACAGCGGCCCCATGCTGTTCAGCCGCCGCGCAATCTGATTGACGTTGACGCCAATCTTCTGCAATTCGGCGGTCTGCGCTCGGATGTCGGTGGTGTCCATGTTGACGATATAGCCGTCAATGAGCATCTTCCGGGCGTAGGCAGAAAAATTCCGTGTGTGCAGCAGAGCCATCTTCTGCCGGATAAGTTTCTGTTCCTCCGGCGTCACGGGAACACGCAGAACAATTTTTCGGGTTCGGTTCGCCATAGTTTCACCTCGTTTCTTGGGGGTCTGGGGTACTCCCTAGCAAGCATTTTTGCCGGGAGTGGCTACACTCCCTATGCTTGCTCTGTAAGTTCTCCCCTAAACCGTCCCCTCTACTAATACTACAATTCAAACCCTGTCTTTTGGCTACATCTTGACTGTGATGCAAAAATAAAGTATCATAATTAGCACAGACTAACCAAAATGGGAGGTGAACCTCATCCTATGACGCATGGAAGTCACTATCTTGGTAAGCTATACAACGACCTGATAGCCAATTCGCCCCAAACAATTTCAATAGATATTCCGTCTGATATGGGGAAAGGACGAATTGCACAAACCCAAATCAAGCACGGCATCATCTTTTCGGATTGGCAAATGTGTTACCAGTCGGATATGAATGTACAGGGAACCGTCAGTAAAGATTATATGCAGATTATCTTCTGCCTGAATGATGCAATCTCTTGGGGCATCATGGATGAAAAGCGTTCCATTACGATTCAAAAAAATGAATCCTGCATCTATGCGGGACATGGTGGAACCGAATATGCCTGCTATAAAAAGGATAGCAATTTTTCATTTAAGAGTATAAAAATTCCGATTGCCTATTTCTCGCAGCTGCTCACAGATTATTTTGATGGGCAGGAAGCAACGGCTTACGAAAAGAAACTTCTTGATGGCATTTCAAAAGTTCCTGTGACCCCCATCATGGAACAAATTCTAGCGGAAACAAGCCAATTTACACAATACCGTGGAGGATTGGGTTACTTATATCTTGACGGAAAACTTCTGGAGCTATTGTCTATTTATTTAGGCGAAGTCCTTGAATTGGATATTCTAATGGGAAAAAATGTTTCCATGTCCAGAACGGAACGGACTGCCATTATGGAAGCTAAACGGATTATAGACAGTCAGCTTGCGTTTGCCCCATCCTGTGAAGAACTTTCCCATCTGGTGCATTTAAGCACAACAAAATTGACACGCGGTTTTTCATCATTTTATGGTATGCCTATTCATCAATACATAATTGAACAGCGTTTGACACAGGCAGCACAGCTGCTATTGGAGGGGGACCGAAATGTAAGCGAGATTGCAGCAATCGTTGGCTACGGAAAGCCCAGCAATCTTGCCGCCGCTTTCAAAAAGCGATATGGTGTGGCACCAAAGAACTACCGTGAAAGCCGATTTGATACCCATAAAAAGTAGCTTCTGACTGTTTTTGGGTCAAAACGGGTAGGTTTTGGGTTGGATTTGATAATCTAAATTGGTACAATTTGCGATGTGGTTAGTTTCAAATAACCACATCGCATTTTTTATTTTCCGATAAAAGCGAGGAGGCATAAAAATGAAACAAAAGTTGAATGCGAAAGACTTTATTCTCATTGGCATCCTGACAGCGCTCATGTGGATTATCTGCATGATTATCAGCACTATTATGAGCGTGGCTGGCCCAGTGACCAACGTGTTTTATCCGTCCGTTGTGGCTATTCCGAATGGCATCGTTATGATGCTTCTGCTGGCCAAAGTTCCGAAGAAAGGCGTGTTTACCATTTGTGCCGCAATTCAGGCTATCCTGTTCCTGCTGGTAGGTGCTTTCTGGTTCATTCCCATCGGCTTGGTAATTGGCGGTGTCATCTGCGATTTTCTGATCATGGGCCGAAATGAAATCACAATGAAGTCCATGATGGCGGCCTATGCGCTGTTCAGTGCTATTTTTGCTTTTAGTGCTATCTGCCCCATCAAATTTCTTCAAAGTGCGTTTGTTGGCGCAATGGAGAAAAACAATATTGCCCCGGAGTACATTCAGGGAATGCTCAATATCACTTCTGTTCCCATGCTGGTAGTCATTGTTGCTGCTGGACTGGTGGGCGGCCTGATTGGCGGATTTATCGGCCAGAAAGCATTGAAAAAGCATTTCATCAAGGCTGGACTCGTTTCTGTAAAATAACAAGAACAGCCCCCTGAAAATCCATCATACAAACGCAGGCAAACGGGCTGCCTGATTTCAGAGCGCGGGGCTGGAAGTAGTCCCGCGCTCTGCTGTTGATAAGGAGGCATCAGAATGGATGAAACACAAATCAAACAAATTATTGAGCGACAGCCCCTTCATGGAACTGCGCTTTTGGACCCGCGCTGCAAAATTCTTCTCTTAGTCTGTATCGGTTTTGTCAGTTATTTTCTGGCCGGAGAAGTGGTCAGCCTTGCGCTCATGCTGGTTTATGGGCTGTTCATTGCCTTAGGTAATGGCGGAAAATGGGCCGCAAAAATGATAATAACTTATATCGTTGTGGCTTATCTTAATGCCTTGCTCCGCTATGTGCAAGTTCCAGTTTTGAGCGTGATTATGAGCGTATTTGGCGTGACCGTTCTGAAACTGATTCCCATTGTAATGATGGGGCTCTGGATATTGCGGACCACTTATATGGATGACTTGATGGTAGCCCTCCAAAGAATGCGGCTGCCGCAGGCAGTTACGATTCCGCTTGTGGTCATGTTCCGTTATATTCCTACCCTACGGATTGAATATCGGCAAATCCGAAGCACAATGGATATTCGCGGTATCAGCGATACAGTGTGGAAGCGGGTATGTCACCCATTAGCAACCATAGAGTACATTTTGATACCGTTGCTGATGCGCTGCTTGAAAGTTACCGATGAACTGGCGGCCTCCGGCACAACGCGTGGTCTGGAATTGGAATGTAAGCGGTATGCACTGCGCCCGATTCGTTTTGCATGGCCGGAAATTGTGGTATCACTGCTTGGTATCCTCTTTTTGGTCGGACTGCTTTTTATTGACCAGACCCAAATCGGCAAAATCATTTTGTGGAGGGTATGACGATGATCTCATTCCAGAATTTCAGCTTTCGTTATGAAGAAAGCAAAAATTTTACCCTCCGCGGCATTGACATGACTGTACGGACCGGCGAGTTTATTCTTCTGACCGGGCGAAGTGGCTGCGGCAAGACAACGTTGATTCGTTCCCTCAATGGACTTATTCCACATTTTTACCCCGGTGAAATTAAAGGCGATCTGCTTATGGATGGACATTCGCTTTTGGAAATGAAGCCCTCCGAACTGGCCGGACAGGTAGGAACTGTCTTTCAAGACCCACGCTCACAGTTTTTTATGACCGATACCACACGAGAATTGGCGTTCGGCTGTGAAAATCTCGGACTGGCCCGTGAGGAAACCATTGACCGGATTGCACGAGCAGTCAAAGAATTGGAGTTGGTCGAATACCTGAATCGAAGTATTTTTGCGTTATCCAGCGGAGAAAAACAGCAGATTGCGATTGGCTCTGTTTATGCGCTTGCCCCAAAGGTCTACATCTTTGATGAACCATCGGCCAATCTGGACTATGCCGCCACCAAACGGCTTGCTGAAATCATGGAAAAGCTCAAGAGTGCCGGCTATACCATTTTTGTAGTAGAACACCGCTTTTACTATCTGCGAGATTTGATTGACAGAGCTTTTCTGATACAGAATGGAAAAATTGAGCATGAGTTCACAAGGGAACAGTTTTGCTCTTTGCCCGAAGAAACACGAATTTCTTATGGTCTGCGGACCGCATACCCGGAACGTGATGCAGAGCATTATCAGGAAAAGTCGCATTCTCAAAATACAACGCACTTACTAGAAGTCCACGATTTAGGCTTTGCCTACAAGAAAGGACCGGATGTATTCCGAAATGTCAGCTTTGAAGCTCATTCAGGGGACGTGATAGGCATTTTAGGCCATAATGGTGCCGGAAAAACAACGCTCCTGTCTATTCTGACTGGCCTGTTGAAACAGCGGCATGGAGAAGTTCGTCTTGATGGAAAAAAGCTCACACCCCGGCAGCGGCGGTCACTTTCCTATCTTGTTATGCAGGATACAGACTATCAACTCTTTGCCAGCAGCGTGGAAGAAGAGCTTTCCCTTGGAATGCAGGAAGATTGCAAAGAAAAAATAGATGCAGTATTGAACGCATTGGAACTGTCGGACTATCGGGAAAGACACCCAGCGTCGCTTTCAGGCGGTCAAAAACAACGGGTTACCATTGGAGTGGCAATCGTAAAGGACAGCCCCGTAATCTACTTCGACGAGCCCACCAGCGGCTTGGATTATGATTCTATGGTGCGTGTCAGCAAGCTGATTGAACAACTTTCCGATTCCGGGGTAATCGTGTTCGTGGTTTCTCATGATTTTGAATTTATTGTCCGTACCTGCACAGAGGTTGTGCAGCTGGATGATGATGGAACAATTCAAAATCAGCAGTTATCACCAACGGTTTTGAAATCTCTTTCTGAAAAATATTTCACATGATAGGAGGTTGGACTTATGTTCCAAAAAGTATTTGAATATGCCGGACCTCATAAAAAAGGCCTCTATGCTGCAACAGCCATCGTGCTGGTCAGTGTTCTGCTGGGTGTTTTTCCCTTTGTGCTGGCATATCAGGTAATTGCACCGCTGGTCATGGGGGAGGCAATCACTGCTTCCTTTATCATCCAGCATGTCATACTGGTCTTGGTATGTCTGGTGCTGCAAGCTCTTTTCTATGGCTGGGGCCTGAATCTCTCTCATAAAGCAGCTTATGACACGCTGCTCCGCCTGCGGACGGCTCTGCAAAAACGGTTTGAAAAACTGCCGCTGGGTGTTATTCAGGACAAAGGCACTGGCACCGTGAAAAAGCTGTTCGTGGACGATGTAGACAGTCTGGAAGTTCTGCTGGCACACTCTATGCCGGAGGGCATCGCCAACCTGATGGTTCCCATTGCAGTTTATGTGGCAATGTTCTTTGTAGACTGGAAGCTGGCACTGTTATCTTTGGCATCCATTCCGCTTAGCTTAGTTGCCATGATGACGATGTATTCCGTTGGTATGAAGAAAATGGGACCTTACTATATGGCCGGGCAAAAGATGAACAATACCATTATTGAGTACATCAACGGTATGGAAGTCGTCAAGGTTTTCAATAAAGACGCAGATTCTTACGAACGGTTCCGCAAAGATATATCAGATTATCGGAACTATACACTGGCATGGTATAGGGCGGCATGGCCGTGGATGGCGATTTACAGCAGCCTGCTTCCTTGTACCATCATCCTGACCCTGCCTGTGGGTGCATGGTTTGTCCTCTGCGGCTGGTCGGCTCTGCCCAATTTGATTTTGGTGCTGTGTCTTTCTTTGAGTATCGGTATGCCGCTGCTGAAATCTCTTGGCTTTCTGCCAACCATGCCCCAGCTCAACTATAAAATCTCCGCATTGGAGCAGGTGTTGGATGCGCCGGAACTTCAGCAGACGAATGATAGATTCCATGGAATAGATGACACCATTACTTACGACCATGTTTCTTTCGCTTACCAGACAACACAGCCCAGCCCGGATGGAAAGCCCGCGGTGGTTGAGGATGAAGTTCTCCATGATATTTCCTTTACGGCAAAGGCTGGACAAAAAACTGCTCTTGTCGGTGAATCTGGCTCAGGCAAGAGTACCTTGGCAAAACTGCTGATTCACTATTATGACCCGCAAAAGGGCAGCATTTCCATCGGCGGACAGAAACTTTGCGATATGAGCCTTGAAGCATTGAACAGTCGTATCTCCTATGTGGCGCAGGATCAGTATTTGTTTAATACTTCTCTGCTGGAAAACATCCGGCTCGGTCGGTTGACTGCAACGGATGAAGAAGTAATAGAGGCCGCAAAGAAAGCTCAGTGCATGGAGTTCATTGAAAAACTTCCGCAGGGCATTCACTCCATGGCAGGCGATGCCGGAAAAATGCTCTCCGGCGGTCAGCGTCAGCGTATTTCTCTGGCGCGAGCAATCTTAAAGGATGCCCCCATTGTGGTTCTTGATGAAGCAACAGCCTATGCTGACCCCGAAAATGAAGAAAAGATGGAAGCAGCCATTGCAGAACTTGTAAAAGGCAAGACCCTCGTGGTGATTGCTCACAAACTGCCCGCCATTATGAATGCCGATCAAATTTGTGTCATCGACCACGGAAAATTGGTAGCAGCGGGTAAGCATCAGGATTTGATTCGCTCCTGCCCTGAATATCAGAAATTGTGGAAAGCCGCACAGGACAGTGCCGAATGGAAAGTACACACTGCAAAGGAGGGAGCCTAAATGTTTGCGATGTTTTCAAGAATTTTGAAACTCTCCGGCCGTTATAAAGGCCGTATTCAAGGTGCATTCGTTTGTGCGTTTTTGGAATCCATTTTGTCAAAAATGCCAATTGTTCTTGCCTTTGTAGTTTTAAGCCGCTTTGCAGCTGACACACTGACCAGCCAGACTTGCCTTTATATCGGCCTTGGACTTGCCGCAGCAGTGTTGGTGCAAATGCTTGTTCATTACCTCAGCGACAGCCTGCAAAGTGCCGCAGGATATTTGATGTTTGCGGATAAACGCATGGAACTGGGCAGCCATCTGCGGAAACTTCCGATGGGCTATTTTACTTCCGGCAACATTGGCAAAATCAGCTCTGTTCTTAGCACGGATATGGTATTCATTGAAGAAGTCGCTATGAGTACGCTGGGCAACATGATGGGCTATCTGCTGTCCTCCTTGATTCTGCTGGTATTCATGTTTTATTTGAACGTACAGCTTGGTTTGATTGCTGCCGCCGTCACGGTTCTGGCATGGCTGGTGTCAAAAGGAATGAACAAGGTTTCCCTGCGGGAAGCCGCAGAGCGGCAGGAGCAGAGCGAACGGCTGACCGATGCGGTGCTATCCTTTGTGGAGGGTATTGGCGTCATCAAGAGCTACAACCTGCTGGGCGAAAAATCAGAAGAACTGACTGACAATTTCCAGCGTTCCAGAAACACCTCCCTTGCTTTTGAGCAGAAAATGACACCATGGACAATGAGTCTGAATATCCTTTACGGCATTGGTATTGCGGCGATTTTCGGCTTGTCGATTGTATTGGAACAGCGCGGCGCACTTCCGCTGGCCTATGTGCTTGGTGTTCTGCTGTTTGTGTTTGACCTCTTTGGACCGCTGAAAGCTCTTTATGGGGAAGCATCTCGCCTTACCGTTATGAATGCAGCTCTTGACCGCATTGAAGCAGTCCTAAATGAGCCTGAACTTCCCGACACGGGCAAGCAGCATCTTCCTGCACAGGCACAGCCGGGACAGCCAGAAGTTCAGTTTAACGATGTTGTATTTGCTTATCAGGACAAAGAAGTTCTGCATCATATCAGCTTTGCCATGAAGAAAGATTCTATGACTGCTTTAGTCGGACCTTCTGGCAGCGGAAAGTCTACTATTGCCAATTTGCTGGCTCGGCTTTGGGATGTAAAATCTGGCAGCATAATAATAAGAGGTATGGACATTCGGAACGTGCCTTTGGCAGAGCTGATGGAGCAGATCAGCATGGTATTCCAGCGAGTGTACTTATTCCAAGATACCATTTACAACAATATCAGCATAGGCAAACCGGACGCCACAGAGGAAGAAGTCTATGCAGCTGCTAAGAAGGCCCGCTGCTATGATTTCATCATGGCGTTGCCTGATGGATTCCAGACCGTAGTTGGTGAAGGCGGTGCTACACTCTCCGGCGGTGAAAAGCAGCGCATCTCGATTGCACGCTGCATTTTGAAAGATGCCCCTATCATCATTTTGGATGAAGCTACCGCAAGCGTAGATACTGATAACGAAAGCTATATTCAGGAGGCCATCTCGGAACTGGTAAAGGGCAAGACACTTCTCGTAATCGCCCACCGTCTGAATACCATCCAGAATGCCGATCAGATTTTGGTCATTGACAACGGCCAGATTGCACAGCAGGGCACGCACGAAGAACTTTTGAAGCAGCCCGGCATTTATCAGGAGTTTGTCAACATCCGAAAGAATGCGGCTGGATGGAGCCTTGCTTAACAAAATTCAGCGTATGCGATGCGGAGGTTCCATTGTGCGTATATCATAATCCGTCCGCATAGAAACAAATAGGTAAAAAATAACGCGGCCGGGATTGATATATCCGGCCGCGTTATTCGTCTTTTTGAAATGCTTCCGCCTGTTTGCAAAGCGCAATATATTTTTCAATTTCCGCCTCACTTTTCCCGGCAAAGAAGTCTACAACTGTTTTTGAAACCGTCTGATTTACCATGTCTGGAAAAATGGCAGCATCCACGCTGATATTTAACTCTTTGGCGACAAGAGCCACCGTTTCAAATTTGGGGTTACTCTGGCAGGTTTCCAAATCTATGATTGTACGGGCGTTCATATTGAGCCGTTCAGCCAATTTTCTCTGTGTCAAATGCTGTCGCTTGCGTTCTGACCGCACTTTCCATGCAAACAAGTCAAGAGGATTGTTCACTATACATCACCTCTACCTCATTGTAGGGTGTGCTATCGCTCATATAAATAGCCATGCAACTCACATTATGTGAGTTATAGCTCATAATTTGAAGCAAAGAGCTATATGGATAAGAGTATCAAAATAAAGGAGTTCAAAATAAAATGGGGCTTACCGCCCACTCGAAAAGCCCTAACACCAATTAAAAAAATATTCAAATAACGTAGGGGCGAGCCATACTCATAGAAGTGAGTTGTGGCTCGCTTTTTATATACTTCAATTCACATCCGATAAAGCCCCGCATTTTGACAACCTACGATTGGGTATCGGATGCCGTTCTCCGCCTCGTTTTGCTCCGGCCTATAAACCCGAACAGAACGAAAGGAACAATTCTATGAACGGCAGGAAAAATTTTCATACCAATCTTAAAAATCAGCCAAATGAACCCGTTGGTGAACGAGTAGTGAGCGAAAGGGGAAGAAAAGAGCTGCCTCCCAGCACGAGGAGAGGTGAAAACTTGAAACCAAACCGCTACTACGAACACAAGCAGCACGCCTTTGACAGCTACTGCAAAAAGGTGTTGAAATGCGAGGCATGTAACGGCTATCGGCAGATCAGCCGTCATCAAAAACGTTTTGCATCTTTGGAAGAACTGTCCGAGGCAGATGTGGCCCAGCTTGCAGTTTACGATCGTTACTCATGGGAGTATACGGCTTTTCCCGTGGGAAATGCTGTTGTGCTAATCGAGAACGACCGATTGGCCACAGCACTTCTACGGCTGTCACCAAAAGACCGGGAAATTTTTATGATGCACTGGTTTCTATGGATGACAGACGAACAGATAGCAAAGTGCATGGGCATGGCCAGAAGAACGGTCAATACTCGCAGGTATAAAGCCTATCGGCTGCTGAAAAAGCTGATGGGAGGTGAAGCGGATGACTAAATCTGCGCACACACGGGCATCGCTGCTTCCTTACCCGATAATCGCTGCCGCTGTTGCAGGAGACGCCGAAGCAGTGAGCCGGGTAGTCCGGCATTATTCTAGCTACATTGCTGCACTGTCAACTCGGACGAGCTATGGCTCTGACGGCTATCCTCGTCTGCAAGTTGATGAAGAACTGCGCAATCGTCTGGAAGCAAAACTGATAATTGCTATCCTTGATTTTGACTTGACCTGATTCAACGTAGGCATCGTGTGCTGTTCCCCTTTCCATACGGTGCCTTTTCTAGTTCTTTGACAAAGAAAGCCCGCAGGACAATGGCGGTGCATCATAGAGCAAACGGATACGTTGCTGTCTGTATCGAGCCGGACGGTTGGTGCGCCACGATGCTTTTCTCTGAAAAGTGGAGCGATCACCACCACGCCGCAATGCAAGCGCGGCTGCTTGCGGGCCATGACATACAGGCAGGCTGATACTCCCTTACCGTCAAAGTCCGAGCGTTCAGAGCGTCGCAGGCAATGAGTAGGGCTGCATGAGGAATGCAGGGGTGAGATTCCCGTGGGCTGCTGCCAGCAGCCGTCCGTTGGCTCATTTTTTGATTTTAAGAAAGGGGATTTTTACGATGCAAGCGAAAAAGACAAACCCTGAAAAAACAAAAAATCCAGAGATGCTTACTCTGGATTCGACTTATCGTATTGGCAATCGCTCCTTTATCGTTGAGCCGGTGTTCAAAGAAGAAAGTTCCCAGACCTTAGGAGAAGTTCTTCTCCGGCTGATGAAATCCGAAAGCGAAAAATTATAATGACCTTTCGGGAGGCAGCGGACAGAGAAAGCGGATTGTGTTATAATATAGGTGTACAAGTGAATTTGCTATTCGACTGTCCCAAGAAAGGAGCGAGTATGAAACAGTCGAGTAACAAGAAATCCCGTGAAGCAACCGCTTTTCTCTATGAGCGTCTTTCCCGTGATGATAATTTGGAGGGCGAGAGTTACAGCATCGGCAACCAAAAGAAACTGCTCACCAAAGTTGCAAAGGAAAAAGGCTATACCAATCTGGTTCACTTTCTGGATGATGGCATTTCCGGCGTGACCATGAACCGTCCCGGTTTCGTTGAAATGATGCAGCAGCTTGAACAAGGAAAAGCCTCTGCTGTGTTCGTCAAAGACCTTTCCCGTCTGGGCCGAAACTATATCGAGGTCGGGCGGCTGACAGAAGAATTTTTCCCAGACCATGACATCCGACTTGTTGCCGTTTCGGACAACATCGACACGGCCGAGGGAGAAAACGAACTGGCACCCATCCGAAACCTGTTCAATGAGTGGTATGCCCGTGACATCAGCAAGAAACGCCGTATCAGTAATAAAATCAAAGGCAACTCCGGCGAACCGATGGGACTTCCTCCCTATGGGTATATCAAGGACCCGAACAACCCCAAGTACTGGGTCATTGATGAAGAAGCTGCACAAGTTGTCCGGCGCATTTTTGATATGACGTTGGAGGGCTTTGGCACGGAACAGATTGCCACCCAGTTTGAAAAGGAAGGCATCCTGACGCCGCAGGCCTACTGGATTCAGAAAGGCATCGGCCGTCCCGGAAAGACCAAGATGCGCCCCGCCACCAAGTGGAATGGTTCCACGATTACCCATCTTCTGTACCAGCAGGAGTATTGTGGTGATGTTCTGAACTTCAAAACCTACTCCAAGTCCTACAAGAATAAGAAGCGGATTCATAACGACCCGGAAAATTGGGTAGTGTTCCAAAATGTTCACGAACCCATTATTGAACGTGCCGTGTTTGAACAGGTACAGCAGAAGCGTGGAAAGATGCGCAAACGCCGTACCAGCAACGGAGAACACAATATGTTCTCCGGCCTGCTTGTCTGCGCAGACTGCGGCTGCAATCTGCACTTCCACTTCAATCAGGGCAACCCGGAAATCAAGTATTTCAACTGCTCCAACTACAAGGGCAACCGTGGTACCTGTCAATCCACCCACTACATCCGGGTAGACTTTCTGGAAGAAGTGGTGCTGGGCGAGATTCGGCGGCTGACCAAGTTTGCCAGCCTCTACGAGGACGACTTTCTGAAAGCTGTTATCGGGCACTCCCAGCAGGCGGACGAAGCCGACCGCAAGCTGAAAGAGAAAGAGTTGAAAGCTCTCCTTGCCCGTGATGAAGAACTGGACGGCCTCTTTGAGCGCATCTATGAGGACAACGTTTCCGGCAAAATCTCTGATGAACGCTTTTCCAGAATGTCCCGGAGATATGAGGACGAGCAAAAGGAGCTGACCGAGAAAATCAAACAGCTCCGCTCCGAAATCGAAAAGCAGAGCAGCCGCACCATGACAACGGATATGTTTATCAGTCTGGTTCGCAAGTACACCAGAGCAAAAAAGCTGACACCCCGGATGCTGAATGAACTGGTGGAAAAAATCGAAGTGTTCAATGCAGAAAAGGTCAACGGTGTATGGGAGCAGCGGCTCCGCATTCACTACAACTGCGTGGGCACCATCGAGATTCCAAGCGCACTTCCTTTGCCGACACCTGATGTGTCGGTGAATACAAGAAAAGGCGTAGTTGTGAACTACGCCCCCTGTGATGTCGCTATTTAGCAAATAAAAAAATGACGAATGTTCTTTGACAGCTAAATGCTGTAAGAACATTCGTCATGGGGAGTTATATAGGAACAGATTCGATCCTTAAGAAAACGAAGATTGGTAGATTTTGCTCTATTGGACCGCAATTAAGAATCGTTGATGGCAATCACCCATCTCATACGTATGTATCAACGTACCCGGCATTCTTTCGCAGAGGAAAGTTTTGCGGATTTGATTTTAATACAGAAAGTACCTTTGACGAGTATACATATACAAATCAAAGAAAAAAATGGTTTTGTGAAATAGGAAACGATGTGTGGATAGGCGATTCAGTTTCTATTTTGAATGGTGTAAGTATCGGCGATGGAGCAATCATTGCTGCCGGTGCCGTAGTTACAAAGGATGTACCGGCCTATGCTGTTGTAGGTGGCGTACCATCAAAAATTATTAGATTTAGATTCTCTGAAGAACAGATTAAAAAAATACTTGAAATACAATGGTGGAACTGGAACGAAGATGAGCTACAAGAAAAGGCTCATTTATTTGATGATGTTGCCAAATTCCTAAGCGTTATTGAGGGGTAGAGTTTGTTATGCGATATGTATATTTACTATTTCATAAAATAAAAAGGGTATTTGAAAGAAGCTATATAAAAAGCCTACTGAATTTTGATTGCGCCGTGGCTCGAAAGACGATAATTATTGATGAAGGCGTTAAAATTCTCAACCCCAACGTTACAGTCGGTAGAAATGTCCATTTATATTATAATGTCATTATTTTTGGAAACGGACCGGTTTTTATTGGAGATGGCACAAAGATAGGATTTAATACAGTAATATATGCGGATAAAAGTTCTGGAATCACAATCGGCAAAAGATGCAGCATTGCAGCTAATACATATATTATTGACACAAATCATTCTACTAAACTTATTCAGCATGAAGAAGACAGTGGGGAAGATATTTCTGAACCAATCATAATCGGTGACGATGTGTGGATTGCTGCTGAATGTGTAATAGGAAAAGGAAGTAAACTGAATAACGGAGTTGTTATTGGTGCTAATTCTTTTGTAAGTAAGGAAATACCCCAAAATGGAATTGCAGTAGGATCACCTGCAAAGCTTATTAAGTATAGAGATTAATAGGAATGAGTATTCTTATGATGACTACCTACAAGACGAATTAGTAAGCACCAATTATAGTTTATATGGGGCATTTGTGCTGAAATGTGCAGTTTGTCAGGGCTATGCGGAAGCTTATCAATATCTAATGAAACAATTTGGAATTCCTTGTGGTTTAGTTACAAGTAATTCAGTAAGGCATGCTTGGAATGTAGTTTTTATCAATAATAGTTGGTAGTACGTTGACGTAACCTTTGATGACCCGGTCTATGACCGATTAGGGCGAACAAGGCGTACGTATTTTTGATCTCTACGAAGACTCTTTTAAATAGAAACCCAGAGAGAACAAATCATATTGTTACAGTTAATGATAATACATATACAGGTGCAAATAATTCCAGTTATAAAAAGTTTTTTTTGGAGAGATATTGAGTCTTTTTCGTATAATAAAACCAGGAAGAAAAACAACCTGCTTACTACAGAATTGAGTAGTCCATATGAAATATAAAGAGTGATTTCCATTTGATTCTTTATGGCAAGCGATCATTCTTTTTGAGGACTACCCGTTCTATACGGCGAAGGGGTTGTTGTTTCGCTACAAAGTCAAGGGCGGTGAACTCAATCGCAAGGAGAAGTCCATCACCGAGAGCAGTGTGAGAATCTGCTACGAAAAGTCCGTGGAGATGAACGGTATTGTCTCAGGCCCGAAAAAGCTGGATGTATTCAGAGCAAGTTACCTTTATTGTGTTTATCAGGTTTGGAGTAATACGACAGGGAATGGGACAAAACAGGCAAAGGCTGTCTTCGTCTAAAAGGAAAATTCCCCTCGGAATCGTTTCAAAATTGAAATCAAGACCGAGAGGAAGTGTGGGTTTGCTATATTTGCACCCTGCCGGAATCCATTTGAAGCAGAAAATGCAAATGTTGCACGATGTTAAGCGGTTATTTGGAAATGGGATAACTGTATGTCTTATGAAATGATTTCAGTTGCTAGCCGGGGACGGTGCATGAGTGCGGCAATGAGGCATTGATCTCCGGGAAGCAACTAAGTGTTGCATCCTGACGAAAAGATATTAATAATAAAAGCAAAAAAATATAAAAGAATTCATAATCTTATAGAAATGAAAAGGGATTTAATCATAACCCCTACAATACATTACCTTAAATGTTATTGCAGGGGTTATTTTTTTAAACGATTATATACAAACTCATGCAACTTTAACAAAACATTGCTTTTGATAAAAGGCAATGCCAAAGGAGAGGACTTGTTGATATCCCGCTTTTTTTATGGCGAGGGCATATTGTTTCTCTGCAATCTGCTGGAGTGCGGTGTTACAGGCTGATTCAAGCTTTCCTTCTGAATCGGTAACCTTGGTTTCAATGACAATGGCTCGGCGGTTCTTTCGATCCTTAACGGTGATGTCGGATCGTCCAAGTCCTTCTTCACGATTGGAATTCACGACATATCCTTTCCGTGAGAGCTGACCAGCTAGAAATGCATGGTAGAAGTTTTCTTGATAATCATGATAACTAATTGTATCAAAAAGTGTATTGTTGATATATTCTTGCAGCCGAACGACATCGCCATTCCATAATGCATCGAATAGTTCTGATCGATCGCTGGCTTCTGTTTTTGCCAGAAACCATTCGTCAACGCTTTTCTTAAATAAGCGGCGAATTTCAGTGTTGGGTATGGTCAAAACACAGTACTCTGAATCTAAAGTTTCTGGAATATCTTCCTGACGCATTTTCGTTAAATAACCGGTAAAGTACAGTAAAGTCCAAATGTTTCTTTCTGATGAATGAAGGATGTCATAGGTAAGGTTGGACTCAATCTGTTCAATGATTGAGCCTCCATTAAGAAGTGTTTCAAATTTCTCATTGATATCCGCTTCCGTGGTACTGATAAACTGATAAATAATATCATTGTAGCTAGTGTGTTCCCAATAGCTGGCTGGGGTGTATCTGGATTCAGTAAAAGATTTTTAACATGGTTCATCACATCCCATGGACAATAGACATCATGTTCGCCGAAGTGATATCCGTCATACCAAGCTTTAATTTCATCACCATGACAGGTAAGCTCAGTATCCATCAAGATTTTGTCTACATCCATCTGCGTAAATCCAAAATATTCATCAAGACGTGAGTCAGAGATTGTGTCGGTCACAAAATTATTAGTTCCGGTGAAAATGCTCTCTTTGACGACCTGCAGGCATCCTGTTATGATGGCGAATTGTAGGGCAGGATTGTCTTTAAGTAAGGACATCATCCTGCGCACGGTATCTAACATCTCGAAATAATATCCTTTCGCACTTGCTTTTGCCAAGGGAACATCGTATTCATCAATAAGAAGGATAACCGGTTTGTCGTAATAAACAGACATCATTTTGGTTAACCTTGCGAGGCCGCATTCAATCTCGTCTGACGAGGCATTCATTCCAGCGATACGATCAAAGGCTGCTTTTTCATGAATTGTGAATTTATTACTATCTATGAGGTAATAATATTGATTGTATAACTCGGAGATAATCGAAGTGAGTCTACTAAAAGCTTTATTATAGTCCAGACCATCAACTTCACGTAGCGTAACAAAAAGGGTAGGATACTGATTCATCCATGTTTGGCATAGTTCTTTATTTTTGTAAATTGACAATCCTTCAAATAACGAACTGCTATCTTTTTTGATATCAAAAAACTCAGCCATCATGCTCATGCCAAGCGTTTTCCCGAAACGTCTAGGTCGGGTTATTAAGGTAACTTTTGTGCTTGGTGTTCGTAATAATTCTTCGATGAGGCCTGTTTTATCAATATAGTAATAATCTTTTTGTCGGATTTCGGCAAAATTAGAAGTACAAATAGGGATATTCACATTTTTCATGGAGGATAGGCTCCTTTCTGGTATGTCCAGAGCTAGAATAGCTACTAGCTTGTGTCATATATGATGTATTTATAGTTTATCATAGGATGGTAGTACTCACAAGAATAGCGTGGCATTCGGAAAAGCAATCTTTTTATCACTCTGTGATTTTTTTATTTTGTGAAAATTTCCAGTTTTCTTTTTTACAATCCGTACCAATAATGATAGAATAGGGAAGGCTAAAAGGAGTGAAGGAAATGAATCAAACTGAAATGAAGAAGATTGCTGCGGAAGTGCGCAAAAATATTATTCGCATGACCTGCGCAGCACAGTCGGGCCATCCAGGCGGATCCTTGTCGGCAGTAGAAATTCTGGTTTCTCTGTATTTTGATGAAATGAAGATTAATGAGGAAAATGTCAACGATGTCTGCCGCGATAAATTTGTTTTGTCTAAGGGACATGCTTCTCCGGTTCTCTATTCTGTTTTAAAAGAAAAAGGGTTTATTTCACAGGACGATTTGATGACCTTTAGAAAGATCGATTCTGAAATCCAGGGACATCCGAACATGAGCATCAAAGGGGTGGACATGTCAACAGGATCGTTGGGACAGGGGTTATCTTGCGCAGTCGGCATGGCGATGTCCTATAAAATCCATCATCAGGATTTCCGTGTTTATGCCTTGGTGGGAGATGGCGAAAGTGAAGAAGGCCAGATCTGGGAAGCAGCGATGGCCGCAGCCCACTACAAATTAGACAATCTTGTTGCGATTTTGGACTTCAACGGATTACAGATTGACGGTAAGATTACCGACGTCATGAATCCAACTCCTTTTGATACAAAATTTAAAGCTTTTGGCTGGAATGTCATCGAAGTCGACGGACATGACTACGATCAGCTTGAAGCCGCTTATGCCGCAGCCAGAGAATGCAAGGGCAAACCAACTTTAATCTTAGCTCATACAGTTAAAGGCAAAGGTGTTTCCTTCATGGAAAATAAGGCAAACTGGCATGGTGTAGCGCCAAAGCCGGAAGAGGCAGAAGCTGCGATTAAGGAATTGGAGGAACAGATCAATGGCTAAGATTGCAACTCGGGAAGCTTATGGAAAAGCACTGGCGGAGCTGGTCAGTGAAAATGAAAATATCGTCGTGCTCGATGCCGATCTCAGCGGATCGACGAAATCCGGCATGGCTAAGAAAGTTGCGCCAGAGCGTCATTGCAACATGGGTATTGCGGAAGGCAATATGATGTCAGTCGCTGCAGGTTTAGCGGCCTGTGGCAACACGGTATTTGCCAGCAGTTTTGCGATGTTTGCGGTGGGCCGGGCTTATGAGCAAATCCGCAACAGCATCGGTTATCCGCAGCTGAACGTGAAGATCTGTGCTTCGCACGCAGGAATTTCAGTTGGCGAAGACGGCGCGTCGCATCAGACGTTTGAAGATATTGCCTTAATGCGCGGTATTCCGGGCATGAAGGTCATCTGCCCATGCGATGCCGTGGAAGCAGAAGCGGCTGTCAAAGCGGTGGCCGCAATTGAGGGGCCTTGCTTTGTGCGCTTAGGCCGCAGCGCCGTGGAAGTGATTCATGATGAAAACTATCATTTTGAAATCGGGAAAGCGGACGTATTGCAGGAAGGACAGGATGTTGTCATTTTGGCTACCGGACTGGAAGTTCAGGAAGCCATGAAAGCCTGTGAGAGCCTGAAAGCCCGGGGCATTACACCGACCTTAATCAATATTCATACGATTAAGCCGATCGATGCCGAAACGATCGTTCGCTATGCGGAAAAAGCGAAGCTGATCGTAACCTGTGAAGAGCACAGCATTATTGGCGGATTAGGCAGTGCGGTTGCGGAGGTGTTGAGTGAACAATGTCCGCGCAAGCTTGTGCGTGTGGGTCAGCGGGATGTTTATGGCGAAAGCGGAAAACCGGCGGAACTGCTGCATAAATACAAAATGGACAGCGATGCCATCGTTGAAGCCGTTGTCAACAATTTGAAATAGAAACAAGTCCTGGTTTGTTTAAAAGCGAGCCAGGATTTTTTACTTTTTTTATCAAAATTTAACAGGGAAAGCTTTTCTGATTTCTTTACGCATCCGATAAAATGTTTTATAATGTTCATGATGTAAACAATAAAAATAGATTAATTCAGGAGGGGAAACATGCAAGTCCAATTAGTCGATCTGGTGAAAGATTTTGGTCAGACCGTTGCGGTTGATCATGTCAATTTAACGATTAAAGATGGAGCCTTAACCGGGCTGTTAGGACCATCTGGCTGTGGGAAATCGACAACTCTGTATATGATTTCAGGGTTGGAACAACCGACTTCCGGAAAGATTTACTTTGATGGGGAAGATGTTACTGACGTTCCCGCAGAGGAGCGCGGGATTGGCCTGGTTTTTCAGAACTATGCGCTTTATCCGCACATGACGGTACAGCAGAATATCATGTTTCCATTGGTCAATGCCAAAGTCAAAAAAGAGGAAGCTTTGGCGCGGTGCATGGAAATGGCGAAGCTGGTGAAGGTCGATGATCTGCTTAAGCGTAAACCATCCCAACTTTCCGGCGGTCAGCAGCAGCGCGTAGCGATTGCGCGGGCATTGGTCAAACAGCCGAAAGTTTTACTGCTGGATGAACCGTTGTCCAATTTGGACGCCCGGCTGCGTTTGGAAATGCGGGAAGAAATTCGTCGGATTCAGAAAGAAACCGGGGTAACGACGATCTTTGTTACGCATGATCAGGAAGAGGCCATGAGCATCACCGATGAGATCGTGCTGATGAAAAAAGGTGTGATTCAGCAGCAATGTTTTCCGCAGCGGATGTATTTAGAACCGGTCAATCAGTTTGTGGCCGGATTCTTGGGAAATCCGCCGATGAATTTTGTGGAAGTGAATGCTGAAGGCGGAAAAATTGTATTCAATGAAACGCAGTATGCTGTTCAGGAAGACATCAGCGGTCCTGTTCTGGCAGGCGTTCGGCCGGAATCTTTTACGCTGGGCAAGGAAATGACAGTCCTGGTGGAATCCGTGGAAATCCGCGGCCGGGATCAGTTGATTACCTTCAAGCTGAATGATACGCCGGTGCATGCTTTGATCGACAGCGTGCATCTTGTTCAGGCCGGGGCTCCGCTTTCCTTGGCGATCAAAGGTCAGCGTATCTATCTGTTTGACAAGGAAACCGGAAAGCGGCTGAATAAGGAATTTAACTATGAGTAAGGTTCCATCAGTGCGAAAACGCTCGAAATTCAAGCAATTTTATGAGCGTTACAAAGCTTATCTGTATTTATCGCCGGCCATTCTGGTGATGCTTGTCTTTGTTCTGTATCCGCTGTTCAAGGTCTTTCGGATGGGTTTCTATACGAAATACAATTATCTGACAGAGGTTGGCAAGGGGTTCGGCTTCAAAGCTTTTGAACATGTATTGCTGGATCCGTCGTTTCAGCTGGCGTTAAAAAACACGCTGATCATCTTTGGTGTGGGTTTGCCGATATCGTTGATCATCGCGTTGGTGATCGCGGTATTGATCAACTCCAAAATGAAGTTTAAGGGTGTCTTTCAGACGGTCTACTTTCTGCCGTATGTGACCTCGATCATTGCGATCGGTATTGTCTTCCGCTGGCTGTTCCATTCGGAATACGGCTATATCAATTACTTTTTGACACTGTTTGGCATCCCGGCGATGAAATGGCTGTCGGATCCGAAACTGGCAATTTGGGCGGTGACGATCTTTTATATCTGGAGCGGTCTGGCGTTTAAAATCGTGCTGTTTCTGGCCGGTCTTCAGAAGATCGACGAACAATATTACCAAGCCGCAAGAATCGATGGGGCAAGCAAGCTGCGGACATTCTTTCATGTCACGCTGCCGCTGCTTTCGCCGACGCTGTGGATGGTTATCATGGTTTCGGTCATTTATGCCTTTAAGCTGTACAATGAGATTTTCTCCCTGTTTTCCGGACAGGCGGGACCAGCCAACAGCGCGATCACCGTGGTTTACTACATTTACGATATGTTCTATAACCGCAATCAGGTGCATTATGCCTCGGCTGCCGCGATTATCCTGTTCATCATTATCACTGTCGTAACGATGATCCAGAACAAAGTCTCTAAGCGGTTTATCCATTATAACTAGAAAGAGGAAGCGAAATGAAAAAGAAAAACAAGCTGCCGGCCTTGATCGCCAAGGTGCTGAAATATGCCTTTTTGATCGCTGGAGCGATTACGATGCTGTTCCCTTTCATCTGGATGATCTTAACCGCGTTTAAAACCCTGGATGAATCGATTCGGATTCCGCCGATTTGGTTCCCGAAGGAATGGATGGCAGTCAATTTCAAAACCGTGTTTGACACGGCGCCGTTTGGCCAGTATTTTATCAATACCGTCGTCATTGCCACGATTTCCACGCTGCTGGCGGTTGTGGTCACGGTGCTGGCCTCCTTTGCCTTTTCGGTGCTGGAGTTTAAAGGCAAAAAGTTTTGGTTCTGGCTGTTTCTGTCAACGATGATGGTACCGACGGAGCTGCTGATTATTCAGAATTATGTGACCGTTTCGCATTTAGGCTGGCTGGATACTTACCAGGGCATCATTATTCCAACGCTGGCCAGCGGCTTCTATATTTACATGCTGAGGGAATATTTCATGCAGGTGCCGCCGATCTTATACAAGGCGGCGAAGATCGACGGCTGCAGCGATTGGCGCTATCTGTGGAAGGTGATGGTGCCGATGAGCAAGAATGCGATTGCGACGATCTCGATTCTGCATTTCATCACGACCTGGAATTCCTTCCTGTGGCCGTTGATGGTCACCAACAGTCCAAGCAAGCGGGTGCTGACTACTGGCTTGATGTACTTCAACAATGACGCTTCGTCGTTTGTCAACCTGCAGATGGCCGGCGCCTGTGTTGTTATTCTGCCGATGGTTGTCTTCTATCTGATTTTCAGAAAACAGATTATCAACGGCGTAGCCCGCGGAGGTATTAAAGGGTAGCTTGACGTTGTCCCTTTGATATAAAAAGTAAAGAGAGGAAAGAAATTATGAAAAAAGGCTTAATCAGCATTCTTTCTCTGATGATGATTCTCGGTTTAGGCGCTTGCTCGTCCAACAACGGCAAGGCCGATGAACCGGAAAACGGCGGCCAGGAACCGACCGCGCTCGTCACAGAGATTACTAATCCGATCAGCATCGAATTCTGGCACAACTGCACCAACATCCAGGAGGAGATCGTCAACCAGCGCGTTGAGGAATTCAACAGCACGGTCGGCAAGGAAAAAGGCATTACCGTTACGGCGATCAACCAAGGCTCCAGCGCGGAAGTCAACAACAAGGTTGTCGGCGCTGTCAAAGCGAAGAATGCGCCGGCTGTCATTCTGTCTCAGCAGACGTATGTTGAAGATCTGCTGGCTTCCGAGGCGGTTGTGGATCTGGCGCCGTATATCAGCGACGCGGCTGTCGGCATGAGTGATTATCAGGATATCTATGAGTCCTTCAGAACTTTCGGTGCGAATTATTCGGTGTCGGGAACCTATTCTCTGCCGTTTACAATGTATACGGAAGTGCTGTACTACAACCAGAAGTTCTTTGACGACAACGGATTGACGGTTCCGACGACCTGGGATGAGCTGGCTGAAACGTCGGCGAAGATTCAGGCGATCACGGGCAAACCGGCATTTGGAACAGACTATCCGGCGGATATGTTTATTACGCTGACCAAGCAGTTTGGCGGCGATTATACCAATGTGGAAGGCGAACTGTTGTTCAACAGCGAAGCTGCCGTAAAAGCGCTGACCTACATGCAGGAAAACATTCAGAACGGCAACTTCCGTTTGGCGGGTGAAGATATGTTCTTCTCCGGTCCGTTTGCCAACGGTATTGTTCCGATGTATATTGGCAGAACCGTTGAAAGCCAGTACATTTCCAGCAAGATTGCGGATCCGGAGCAGGTTGTCTGGGCTTCTGCCGCGATTCCGCAGGCCGATGCCGCTAACAAGCAGGTCATTTCCAACGGCTATGTTTTGGCTGCTTTAAATCAGTCCGGCAATGCAGAACAGAGCTATGCGGCTTATGAATTCATCAAATTCATGTCCAGCAAGGAATCCAATCTGCCGATGACGCTGAACACCGGTTATCTGCCGATTCGTCAGAGCGTTGTCGATGATGCTGAGTATAAAGCGTTTGTCGAAGCGGGAACCAACGACACAAAGATTTCCGGTCCGGCGCAGTCGGATGCGTATTTCTTCCTGCCAGCGTTCTCGACGGATGACTACACATCCAGCGCTGTCTATGAAGCCGTGAAGACGATGATGGATGAAGTTCTGGTGAACTTCAAAGATCCGGCAGCCGCGATTGAAGCTTGCCTGAACAGCTTAAAATAACCACAATCGGGAAGGGGAGCGAAAAAGACTTCTCTTCCCTTTTCTTTGATGAAAGGAGGCGGAAGCCATGAATCTGAAAGGATTAAAAACCAAACATGGATATGCAGCAGAGGAGCTGATCTCGGCTATGCAGAAATTGATTCGCCGAGCTGAAACGGAAGCGGCGGCGACTGTGGCGATGGAATGCTGCCTCAGCAGCGAAGCCCTGGAGGACTTTGTGTGGAAGCGGCTGAAAGCCATCTGTGTCGAGGATATCGGCATGGGTCAGCCGCAGGCCGCGCCGGTGATTGACAGTCTCGATCATTTCCGCAAGGATTTTGAATATGGCGAATCGGATCGCTGGATGTTTACGGTGCACGCTGTCCGTTATTTGTGCCTGTGTGATAAAAACCGCGATTCCTGCAATCTGAAAAGTCTGATCAAGCGAAAGCTGGAAAACGATCCGCAATGCATTGAGCTGCCGGATTTTGTCTATGATATGCATACGGAAAAAGGCCGCGCGATGGGGCGGGGATATCTGCATTTTCTCGATGAAGCCAGCAAGGTAATTCCAGAGGTGCAGGTGGAAGAAAATACGTGGAAGCAGCAGCTGCGGGCGATGATGGCGGAAAAACAGGAGGGGACGCATGAATAAAAAGACACTGGTGATTTCAATTGACGCCTTGATCAGCGACGATATTCCATTCATGGAAACGCTGCCGAATTTGGGACCGATTGTTAAAGGCGCCGCGCAGGTTCGTGATATCGAATGCATCTATCCGACGCTGACCTATCCCTGCCATGTTTCCATTATGACCGGCTGTTATCCAGATAAGCATCAGATCGTGCATAACGAACATCTGCAGGTGAATGTTCCAAAGCCACAATGGAATTGGTGGTACAGGGATATTCAGGTCAAGACGATGCTGGACTATGCCAAAGCTGCGGGCTTAAGCGCGGCCACTGTAACCTGGCCGGTCATGGCCGGGGCGCCGGCGGATTACAATATTGCGGAAATCTGGGCACCGACGATCCATGATGATCCGACTGAAATCTGCACGCAGGCGAACAGTCCAACAGTGAAGGAAATCTTTGAACGCAACAAGCACCGCCTGAAATGGATGCTGACACCGGAATTTGACAACTATGCCGAACACTGCGGGGCTCAGATCATCGAAATGTTCCAGCCGGATTTGATGTTCATTCATTTTTCCTACGTGGATCATCAGCGCCATCAAAACGGCGTAAAGGCTGAAAAAGTCAACGAAGCACTGCGGTTTGTCGATACGAAGATCGGAACGCTGATCACAGCCCTGAAGAGTCAGAACTTACTGGACAAGACCAATATCGTCATTCTCGGTGATCACGGGCAGATCAATGTTTCACATTTGTTTAATCTGAACAAGCTGTTTTATGACCGGGGACTGATCGATGTCGATGATCAGGGGAAAATCACAGGCTGGCGGCTTTACGCCCAATCGTGTGCTTTCTCCGCCCACATTCATGTCGGGCCGGGTATGGATTTACAAACCGCAGCTTCCATTCTGGCGGAAATTCAGCAGCAGTATCCGCAGGAAATTGAAAAGATCTGGACAGCCGAGGAAGCCTTGGCTCAGTGGCATATGCAGGGGGATTTCCAGTTTGTCATCGAAGCCGCAACTACCGTTTCCTTCGGTAAAAATCTGAAGGGGGAACTCATTGAATCTGTCGATAACTCCGACTATAAATTTTCCGTGGCCACCCATGGACATCTGCCGACCAAAGGTGATAAACCGCCGTTTATCTTAAGCGGTCCGGATATCAAAATGGGCACGCAGATCTGCGGCGCCAAGCTTGTTGATGAAGCGCCGACGATCATGAAGATCTATGGGATTATCATGGAGAATATTGACGGATGTCCGCTGGATGTCGTGCGTTAGGTTGTCCAATCAGAAAAAATGAAATAGGATGAAAAATAAGCAAGGATCAGACGAATCAGTTTCTGTTGAGGGGAACCACAAAGTTTGTCGATCCTTGTTTTCTATTCTAGGGATTCAATTTCTGGAAGTTAAGGTTTAGGCAGCAGGATTATATCCTGTTTTTTAAACTCAAGTAAGTTAAAACAATATTGAGTTATAGACTTGCCCATGTTAAACTTGAGTTGCCCGAGGAAAGGATGTGAAGAGATGGGAAAGTCCAAGGGCAAGAAAAAAAGAACCACACCCAATAGCCAAGAACAAATTAGTCTGGTTATTGAAATCATTAAACTAATAACGGCAATTATTAGTTTAATCGGTGTGCTTCTTCCTTTTCTTAAAGAGATTGGCTTATTTTGAGCCTTTCTCTTTCCCATCTCTATTATATGCAAAAAGAAGATAAAAAACAATGGAAAAAAGTCATTTAATCAGGCTGCTTATGACAGCAAATATAAGAAAAAGTTTTATAAATCGTTTGCATTTCGTTTTAATCTGAAAGAAGATAAAGCTACAATGGATCACTTAGAAAATCAAGCGGATAAAACGAATTATATAAAAATACCCATTCTAAGCGATATCGACAAACAGAAAAATAAGTTTTTTTAGATTGAAGTTAGAAAATTATTGCTTTTTAACTCTGGGATCCATGTGATAGAAACAGACGGTTGTACTGCTAAACATGGTATAATATTGCTGTGAATCTAAGGGAGAGTGTGATATGGATCTGACATTTAGAACTGACTTAGGCCGCTTCAATATCCGGGTGTGCGCAGTGATGATTCATCAAGAAGCACTATTGATTATGCGTGATGAGGCAATGCCGTATGCCTATCTGCCAGGCGGGCGGATTCAATTTCAAGAAACGGCGGAAGCCGCGCTGCAGCGGGAGCTGAAAGAGGAATTGAAGATAGAAGCTGAGATTCTCCGGCCACTGTGGCTTTGTCAAAGCTTTTTCATGGAATCATCCAGCCAGGAAAAATTCCATGAACTCTGCCTGTATTTTCTAGTGAATCCGAACAATTCAGAACAGTTGATTCAAGATCAGACCTTTTCAGTTGAAGAAGGAAAACGGACGCATACTTTTGAGTGGATCCCTTTTTCCCAGATCCAGGAAATCAATTTGTTCCCGCGGTTTATTCAAAAGGCACTGCCGGATTTGCCGTCACAGCTGACGCTGATCACAGAAAATGAATTGACCCCAGGCGGATTCCAAGATAGGATAGAATAAGAAAAATACAAGAGAGGGAAAGAGAATGGAAAAAGAAATCTTACTAGTCAATGATTTGTGCGGTGTAGGCAAGGTGGCTTTGTCTGTGATGATTCCGCTGTTGTCAGCGCAGGGACATATCGTACATAATCTGCCGACAGCCCTGGTCTCCAATACGCTGGATTACGGTATTTTTGATATTCACGACACGACCGACTTCATGGTAAAGACACTGGATGCTTGGCAGGCTCTTAACTTTCACTTTGACTGCATCTGCACAGGCTTTTTGGTTTCTGAAAAGCAGGTGGATCTAATCAAGCGGTTGTTTGCCAGCCAGACGGAAGCGATAAAAATTGTCGATCCGATTTTAGGTGATGAAGGACATCTGTATCCTGGTGTCGACCCTGCGGCTGTTGAACTCCGCCGACAGCTTGCCTCTTGTGCGGACTTCATCGTACCCAATCTGACCGAAGCGGCTCTGTTGTGCGGACATCCGAATTGGGGTGTAGAAGTAACGAAGGCGCAAAAGGAACAGCTGCTGGATGAACTCTTGGAACTGGGGTGCGGTGCTGCCGTGATGACCAGCGTTGTTTTAAAGGAAGACGGCGGTCATTATGTCTGCGGCCGGGATCATCAGGGCGTCCGCTTTGATCTGCCGTATGAGATGATTGATGTACGGATCCCCGGCACCGGAGATGTATTCTCAGCGGTGCTGGCTGGGGAGCTCTTGCATCAGAAAACGTTGGAACAGGCCTGTCAGAAAGCGATGCATGAGGTCGAGCAACTGATTCAGGCAAATCAAAATAACGCAGATCTGTTTCGCGGACTGCGGGTGGAAGCGGCAATTGCTGAAAGTCAGGCGGCCAAGGCATGAGCTCGCGGGCCGAGATTATCATCACGCTGATTGACCGCAAAGGCCCAATGGGATGCCATCGAGGACATCGGATTGGGGACTGCTACGACTTTGATAGTGAACGGGGACAGCTGTGCCCGATGGCGATGCATGTCGCCTTTCCGTATGTCGATATCCTGCGTTATGGAGGACAGATCCCCGGAAATTCAGAAAATCGTGCCGTGTTCTGCTGTCCGGATGTGGAGACGATCAACGTCTATCGCATCGAAAAAATCACGAGTTGTTACAGTGAAAGACTGGAATTGAGACCGCTGACCGTTAAAGATGCGCAAGATGTGCTGAACATCGCGGGCAAAGACGCGGTCGCAAAGTATATGCGGTTTGATACGCTGAAGTCCTATCAAGAAGCGGTCGATCTGATCTTACAGCTGACTTCAGGAATCAACCAGGCCTGGCTTGTGAGATCAAAGCAAACCTTGCAGGCCGTTGGGGTTCTGGCTTTAAAGCAAAGCGACTGTGAGACTGTGCGGGATGTGACGCTGTTTTTAGATGAGCCGTTCTGGCATTGCGGTTATGGCCGGGAATTGTTAAGCTGGGCCAAGGTGTATGCACACGATCGGCTGCGTGCTTCAACCCTGCAGGCGTATGTGGCTATGGAAAATAAGGCGTGTCAGAATTTATTGGAAAGCCTGCATTTTCAAATCGAAAAACGCTTCGACTACGAAGATCAAAGCGTTCTGGTTTATCGCGGATCGTAAATCACAGCTGGCTTCGCTTTGGAACCTGACCGATACGGAACGAGGTCTTCCGGCGGAAGAACAGAAGACTGCTGAAAAGCGCGGTAATGACTTCCAGGAATGTTTTCATGGATGATGTTCCTCCTTTGACTTTATTCTATGCCGATCCTCAGGATTCTACCATGGATCGACGTGACAAAATTCTCACAGTTTTGTAAGATTGTCTGGTGAAAGGGGAAAGAAGAGGGGAAACGATGACAAAACAACGATGTCTGTATTTGGATGATCTGCGTCTGCCGCAGTATGACTCTTCGCTGAAAAACTGCAAGTTCGCCCTTGCGAAAACAGTATCGCAGGCCCAGCAGTTCTTTTCGGAAAACACCTATGATCTTGTGTCCTTGGATTATGATCTTGGGACACCGCAAACCGGCTATGACTTCTGTCTGTGGCTTGTTCAACAACCTCAGGCTGTTGATCTGAAGCAGATCGTTCTGCATACGGATAATCACTATGGAAGGGCCAATATGCTCAGCCTGTTAACCTGGAAGCTGCCGTCTGTGCCGATTGTGATTGAACCCCATACAATTCAAATAAAAAAGAGTGATTCCTGATTCTATTTCAGGGTCACTCTTTTTGCGTTTTATCGGGTTTGACCGCAGCGGATCAATTCGAGAACTTGGCTGACAACTTCATCGACTTTAACGTCGTTTGCTTTTTCCGCTGTGCGCAGCTTCATCTCAACGAGACCTTCACCGATTTTCTTGCCGACAGTCAGCCGGATCGGGGTTCCGATCAGATCCATGTCCTTAAACTTGACGCCTGGACGTTCGTCACGATCATCGAGCATGACCTCAACTCCGGCCGCCTGCAGCTGGGCGTACAATTGTTCAGCCGCGGCCACCTGCTGTTCATCCTTTTTGGAGATGATGACAATCGCTACTGGATATGGGGCAATGTTGATCGGCCAGCATAAGCCGTGTTCATCACTGTGCTGTTCCGCCAGCGCTGCCATACAGCGGCCGATGCCGATGCCATACGATCCCATCCAGACTGGATTCAGCTTGTTTTCCTGATCCAGATATTCCAAATTCATCGCCTGAGCATATTTTGTTCCCAACTTGAAGGTATTGCCAATCTCAATGCCTTTTTTAAATACGATCTTGCCGCCGCAAACCGGGCAGGTATCGCCTTCCATGATCTGCCGGACATCCGCGGTATAATCCGCTTTGAAGTCTTCCTGATTCACATGGATATAGTGATAGCCCGTCTTGTTGGCACCGGTGATGAAGTTAGCCATGTGTGAAACCTCAACATCCATCACTAACGGACAATGCAGACCGATCGGGCCGGCAAATCCTACCTTGGCTTCCGTTGCCTGCATGACCATTTCCGGCTCAGCCAGAGCGATTTCCAAACCGCCGACCAATTTCAATACCTTGGTTTCATTGACTTCCCGATCCCCGCGGACCATGACCGCCACTGGTTTGCCGTCAATGTTGTAAATCAGAGTCTTGACGAACCGCTGGGCATCCTGCTGCAGAAATTCCGTCACTTCTTCAATCGTCCGGGCGTTCGGCGTTTCCACTAATTCTTTCGGCAAGTGCGCTTCATCACTGTCAAGACCCTCGTCTTTGCAGGAAGCCACTTCCAGATTGGAGGCAAAGCTGCATTGATCACACAGCACCAGAACATCTTCACCGATTTCCGTTACCGCCTGGAATTCCTCGGACAATAAGCCGCCCATGACGCCGGTATCCGCGCGGACAATCTTGTAATCCATGTGCATCCGGTCAAACGCCCGTTTGTATCCGTCAAACATCTTCTGATACGCGACGTCCATTCCCGCTTCATCCTTATCAAAGGAATAAGCATCCTTCATGATGAACTCACGCACTCGGATCAAACCGTAGCGCGGACGGGCTTCATCGCGGAATTTGGTCTGAAACTGATATAAATTGAACGGCATGTCTTTATACGAACGAATTTTCATGCCTGCGGCCACCGCAAACAGTTCTTCGTGGGTTGGGCCGAGAACATAGCTTTTGTTGAAGCGGTCCTTGAGCGAAAACATGCTGGAACCAAAGTTGTCCCGCCGCCCGGAGGCGACATAGACTTCTTCCGGAATCAGCGCCGGCATCAAGAGCTCCTGACTTCCTGCCCGTTCCATTTCTTCCCGTACGATGTTTTCAATTTTCTTCAGTACTTTATACCCAAGGGGAAGGTACATATAGACTCCTGCCGAGCTTTTTTTGATCATACCCGCTCGAACCAGCAGATTGCCGCTGACGGAATCTTCATCCTTTACGTTCTCCCGCAGAGTCGCAAAGAAACTTTGACTTAATCTCATAACACTTCTCTCCTATTCTTCAAAATGAACCTTTTTGATTATACCACAATCTGTCCGTTATACCAGCTGGGGAATGTCGAAATTTGCGCGGAAGGAAGGGCTTTTTGCAAGCATAGTCTAATAAAGAAAGGAGAGCAAGCGATGAAACTAACACAATTAACGCCAGGCAGGCGGGCCTTGATCACTTCGATGACTTTGTCACAGGCGGTAGTGATCCGCTTAGAAGCACTTGGTTTGCGGGTTGGGGAAGAAATTGAATGCGTCCGGACAGCGCCGCTGCTGGATCCGATCGAGTACAGTGTCGGCGGCAGTCTGATCGCTCTGCGCCGTCCCGATGCTGCACAGATTGAAGTCGCTTTGATCACCAACCCATGAAGACCGCGGCGTTTGTCGGCAATCCCAATGCCGGGAAAACAGCCTGGATCAACGCCCTGTCCGATGCTGGGTTTGAGGTTGGCAACTGGCCGGGCGTCACGGTCGAGCGCAAACAGGCTCAGGTTCAATGGGGATCGGAAAAACTGACACTGATCGATCTGCCGGGGATTTATGATTTGCAGAAAACCAACAATGAGGAACAGATCACACAGGATTTTCTGGAATCGCAGCCGGTCGACTGTCTGATCAACGTTCTGGATGCGACGCATTTACAGCGGGCGCTGCGCCTGACCTTAAAATTAAGAATGCTTCAGATTCCGATGATTCTGATTTTTAACTTTTACGATGAAGTGCTGAAAAACGGGATTGAGATTGACGCGGTCAAGCTGAGCCGGCGTCTGGCCTGTCCGATCCTGTGCGTCAGCGCATTTGATAAGCAGGCTGTGGGCCAGGTGAAGGAAACGATCTTAGCCATGCTGAAAGAACCGTTTTCGGGATATCGGCCGCTGTTAACCCAACCGCTGGAAGAAGCGTGGGTCAGACAGGTCAATACACTGCAGCTGGCTCAGCCGTTTGCTTCTTCGCTTGCGTTGCAGAAGCAAGCCTACATGCAGCTGTGCGAGGCCCAGCCGCAGGCGATGCATCAGGCGCTGTATCAGGCGATTGACAGTCTGATGAGTCATGTTCGTCAGGATCCGCAGCGCCGGCTGTTAAAGACCCGGCGGATCGATGCCGTGCTGCTGCATCGGATTTGGGGGCTGCCGCTGTTATTGGCGATGAGTTTTGCGATGCTGATGCTGATCTATAACGGAAGCTCGCCGTATGTCGGCTGGCTGAACCAGCTGACGCTCTGGATGCAGCATGGCTGTCAGCTTTTGCTAGCTGGAGTGCCGGCATGGCTGCGCTCGCTGGTGTGCGACGGACTCTTGGCGGGGATCGGCAGCGTGCTCAGCTTTCTGCCGCTCATGGCCTTTCTCTATTTCTTTCTCGGGCTGCTGGAAGAAAGCGGCTATATGGCGCGGATCGCTTTCCTGATGGATCGGCTGATGCGGCCGTTTGGCTGCAGCGGCAAGGCGTTTGTTTCTTTGCTTTTAGGCTTAGGCTGCAATGTTCCGGCGGTCATGGCTACCCGTGTTATTGAAGAAGAAAGCAGCCGCCGGCGCACGGCGCTGGTCGTCCCGTTAATCAGCTGCGGCGCACGGCTACCGATCTATCTGTTGTTTGCGGCCGCGTTTTTTCCCGGCCAGGGCGGGGTGATCGTGTTTACACTGTACGGCCTGAGTCTGGTCAGTGCGCTGGTGTTATCCCTGATTTTGTCTTTACCAGAGCAGCGTCGGCAGCCATGGATGGTGCTGGAGCTTCCGGTTTATCGCCGACCTTCTTTAAAAGTGGTGTTCAACAAGGTCAGGCAGGAAGTAAAGAATTATACCCGCAAGGCGATGACGGTTGTGATGCTAGCCATGACGGTGCTGTGGGGACTGACTTATTTTCCAAGCGGTGAAATTACGACCTCCTATGCCGCTCAGTTTGGCAAAGCGGCCTCTGTGATCTACCAGCCGCTGGGTTTTGGCACGCAGTGGCCGCTGGTGGCCAGTCTGCCGGGCTCCATTGCCGCCAAGGAAACGGTCGTTGGCTTTCTGGCTTCAGTGCTGCGGGACAAGGCCGAGGCACCGCTGGATTTCGCCCAGGAATCAAAAAATCTCGTACTGGGACTGGGGGAGGCTGTAAAAAACAGCGTGGTGCATCTGGCTGATTTCAGTCAGGAAGGGCAGGATGCCGGACTCATCAGTGAGATCGGCAGGCTGTTTGACGATCCGTTGGGAAAACTGCGGGCCTATAGTTTTCTTGTTTACTGTCTGTTTTCGATTCCCTGCATCATGACGCTCAATGCACTGCGCCAGGAGTATGGAACGAAACTGATGCTGAAGTCGATCGCGATCATGGTGCTTTTGCCGTATGGGATGAGTCTGATTTTGTTTCAGCTGGGACGGCTTTTGTATTGGCTGTCGATGATTCGATAGAAAAAAGAACAGAGTTGTCTTGTGAAGTGCAGAACTATGTAGAAAAGCGCTTTCATATTCGCTATAATAAAACTACAAGAGGAACCTGAAAAGGAAAGGAAACCGAGGATGACAGAAAAAACATCGTTATACGACTTTCATCAGAAGCACCAGGGCAAACTTGTCGAATTTGCCGACACCTGGCTGCCCGTCCAGTATCCCGCCGGCATCATCAAGGAGCATCAGGCTGTGCGCGAACAAGCCGGACTGTTCGACGTTTCGCACATGGGCGAATTTCTTGTCGAAGGACCGGAAGCCGCCGCTTATCTTGATCATCTGCTGACCAACAAGATCGCCAATCTGAAACATGGCCAGATGCGTTACAGTTGTCTGTGTTATGCGGATGGCGGAACCGTGGACGACTTGATCGTCTACCGCTTTGACGACGAGCATTTTTTATGTGTTGTCAATGCTTCCAACAAGCAGAAGGATTGGGAATGGTTCAACCAGAACTGTCACCATGACGTGAAGCTGCGCAATGTTTCGTCTCTGATCTCGCAGGTTGCTTTGCAGGGACCCAAAGCGATTGAAATCTTAGGCAAGCTCGCTGATCTGTCAGCCTTGCCGGCGAAGTCGTACTGGTTCACCGATCAAATTGAACTGGCGGGGAAGAAATGTCTGATTTCCCGCAACGGATATACCGGTGAGGACGGCGTGGAAATTTACATGCAGAATGAAGATGCGCTGGCGATTACAGAAGCGATCATGACGGCGGGTGAACCGTTGGGCCTGATTCCGTGTGGTCTAGGCGCGCGCGATACGCTGCGCTTAGAAGCGGCTATGCCGCTGTATGGGCATGAGCTGGACAGCGAAACAACACCGTTGGAAGCCGGACTGAACTTTGCCGTTAAGCTGGACAAAGCGGATTTCATCGGCAAGCAGGGAATGCAGGAAAAGGGGCTGACCAAAGCCCGAATCGGTCTGCAGCTGTTGGATCGAGGCATTGCCCGTGAGCACTATGAAGTGCAAAAAGACGGAGCTGTGATCGGGCACATTACCAGCGGCACGATGGCGCCGACGCTGGGCAAAGCGATTGCGATGGCCTATGTCGATGTCGATCATGTCCAGGAAGGCTTGGAAGTCGAAGTCGTGCATGGTGCACGCAGCATGAAAGCCGTGATCTGCGCGATGCCGTTTTATAAGCGCAAATAAATCACCGCAATCAAAAACCTGCAGCCGCTTCAATGAGGATTGAATTCAATTCGCGGCTGGGACGATAAATAAAAAAATGAAGGAGGACATACAACATGTCAGTCGTAAAAGAAGGTTTACTTTACAGCAAGTCTCATGAATGGGTTGAAACGCTGCCTGACGGCACCGCCCGCATCGGTATTTCCGACTATGCCCAGGACAGCTTGGGCGATATCGTGTTTGTCGACATGCATCCCGCCGGCGAGGAAGTCGAAGCAGAAGGGGCGTTAGCCGATGTTGAATCCGTCAAGGCTGTCAGTGAAATTTATTCGCCGGTCGCCGGAACGATCAAGGAAATCAATGAGGAACTGATCGATGCACCGGAAAAGCTGAATGAAGACTGCTACGGCAATTGGATCTGCGTGCTGGAAAACGTCGCGGGTCTGGAAGACCTGTTAAGTCCGGAAGCTTACAGCGAATACCTGACGACGCTGGAGTAGCCCATGAGCGATTACATTGCATCCAGTCCCGAAGAACTGCAGGCGATGCTGGATTCTCTGGGGCTGAAAGATTTAGATGAATTAACCGATCATCTGCCGCCGGCGGTTCTGTTACAGGAAGATGGCTGGGATCTGCCGTCCGGCATGAGCGAATTTGAGGCACTGGCCAAGATCAAAAAGATGGCCTCCCATAATCGGCTCTATGAAGATCTGTATCGCGGCGCCGGGGCCTATCGGCATTACATCCCCAGCCTTGTCCATGCCTTAGCAGGGCGCAGTGAGTTTTTAACGGCCTATACGCCATATCAGGCGGAAATGAGCCAGGGTCTGCTTCAGTCCATTTTTGAATATCAGACGATGATCTGTGAGCTGACCGGCATGGATGTCAGCAATGCCAGTGTGTACGATGGAGCGACGGCCGCGGCTGAGGCGCTGTTAATGTGCCGGGATCCAAAGCACCGCCGCGTGCTGGTTCCTTCTTCCGTCCACCCGCAGATTCTGCAGGTCATCCGCACCTATGGCGAAGCGTACGGCATGGAAATCGCCGTGCTGGACTGTCCAAACGGCGTCTTGGAAGAGGCTGTGCTGCGGGAAGCCTTGAGTGAGGATACGGCCTGTCTGCTTTTGCAGCAGCCAAACTATTTCGGCTTAATCGAAGATGCCCAGACGCTGTTTGCGGCGGCAGCTGAAAAGAAGGTCAAAGGCATTCTGCACATCAATCCAATTGCCGCGGCGCTGTTGCCGTCGGCCAAGGAAGTCGGCGCCGTGATTGCGGTCGGTGAAGGTCAGCCGTTGGGCATGCCGCTGAATTTCGGCGGCCCATACTTGGGCTTTATGGCCAGCGTTTCATCGCTGATGCGCAAGCTGCCGGGCCGAATTGTCGGTCAGAGCACCGATCATCAAGGCCGGCGTGCCTATGTTCTGACGCTGCAGGCCCGCGAGCAGCATATCCGACGGGAAAAAGCCAGCAGCTCCATCTGTTCCAATCAGGCGCTGTGCGCTTTAAGAGCGGCGATTTACTGCAGCGCGATGGGAACCGAAGGCATTGAACAGGTCGCAACGCACTGCATCAGCAACGCTCACTATTTGGCTGAACAGCTGTGTCAGAAAACCGCGCTGAAATTAAAATATACCGGCGAGTTCTTTCATGAATTTGTTACGGTCAGCGACGTGCCAAGCCGCGTTTTGTTAAAGCATCTGGAAGATCATGATATCTTGGGCGGTCTGCCTTTGAATGATCATGAAATTCTGTGGTGCGCGACCGAAGTGAACAACAAGGAGAATATGGATCATCTGGTTGAACTGATCGGGGAGGTGGCCGCATGAGTCAGCTGATTTTTGAACGCGGGGGTCAAGGTCATCGCGGCGTTGCGCTGCCGCAGCTGCAGGTCCCTGCCTACACGTTAAATACTCCGCTTCGCACAGAGAAGCCGCAGCTGCCTTCGGTCAGCGAGTTGGAAGTTGTGCGCCACTATACCGAATGTTCCCTGCGCGTGAAAGGTGTAGATCATCTCTTTTACCCGTTAGGCTCCTGTACGATGAAGTACAATCCAAAGGTCAACGAGGAGGCGGCGAATCTGGAAGGCTTTACGGCAATCCATCCGCTGGCGCCTCAAGAAGATGTACAGGGCTGTCTGGAAGTAATGGAAACGTTGGAACACTATCTGAACCAAATCACCGGTATGGATGCTTTCTGTTTCCAGCCGGCGGCGGGGGCGCATGGTGAATTCAGCGGATTAATGACAATCCGCAACTATTTAAAACGTCATCATGAAGATCAGCGGACAGTTGTGTTCGTTCCGGATTCGGCTCATGGAACCAATCCGGCCAGCGCGGTTATGGCCGGCTTCACGGTGAAGCAGATTCCAAGCAACGCACAGGGCAATGTCGATGTGGAAGCCTTGCGGGCGATGGCCGATGAAACGACGGCGGCGCTGATGCTGACCAATCCGAATACCCTGGGTCTGTTTGAAAAAGATATTCTGGAAATTACCCAAATCATTCATGATGCTGGCGGCTTAGTTTATTATGACGGCGCCAATCTGAATGCGATCATGGGAATTGCTCGTCCTGGCGACATGGGCTTTGATGTCGTTCATCTGAACCTGCATAAAACATTCTCTACGCCGCATGGCGGCGGCGGACCGGGAAGCGGGCCGATCGGCGTCAAAAAGCATCTGATTGACTATTTGCCTGCACCGCGGATTGAAAACGGTCAGATTCATGAGGACTGTCCGGAGAGTCTTGGCCGAATGAAGATGTTTTATGGCAATTTCGGCGTGATGGTCCGCGCTTTGACGTATGTCATGATCTTAGGCAAAGAAGGCCTGCGCAAAACCAGTCAGGTGGCTGTGCTCAACGCCCGCTATCTTGAACATGAACTGAGCCGGCGCTACGATATGGCGGTGGATCAGCCATGCATGCATGAATTTGTCATGACGTTGAAGCGCCAGCATCAGCAGTTGGGGATCAATGCCATGGATATCGCCAAAGGTATGATCGACCGCGGCATTCATCCGCCGACGATGTATTTCCCATTGATCGTCGAGGAAGCCTTGATGGTCGAGCCGACGGAAACCGAACCGAAGGCGGTGCTGGATGAAGCGGTGCGCGTCTTAAACGAACTGCTCGATCTTGCATCTCAGGATCCGCAGGCTTTGCATGCTTGTCCGCAGACGACGCCGATTGGCCGCGTGGATGAAGTTCAGGCAGCCCGGCATCCCATCCTGCGCTGGCAGAAGGAAAACGGATAAACGATGTTGTATTTTGCAGAGGGTCAGACTTTTGACCCTTACTTTAATTTAGCGATGGAAAAATGGCTTTGCGATCATCTTGAAGGACAGCTTATCCTGTACTTGTGGCAGAACGAACATACCGTCGTGATCGGCAAAAATCAGAATCCGTTAAAGGAGTGCCGGCTGGCGGCGCTGCGGCAGGACGGGGGATTGCTGGCCCGGCGCTGTTCCGGGGGCGGAGCGGTGTACCATGATCTGGGAAATCTGAATTTCACAATCCTGATGCCCTCCGATCAATTTGATCTGCATAAACAATGCTCTGTGCTTCTGCAGGCGGTGCGGCAATTCGGGATTAACGCGCAGTTCTCCGGCCGCAATGATCTGACGGTGGAAGGGCGCAAGTTCTCCGGCAATGCCTTTTATCATGGTCCTTACGGCAGCTTCCACCATGGAACGCTGCTGGTGGATACCGATGGTGAAAAGGTAGGCCGATATCTGCGGGTTTCCCAGGCAAAACTAAAAGGCAATGGCGTTGATTCAGTGCGCCGGCGAGTCATCAATTTGAAAGAATGTGCTCCGGACATCACGATTGACAAGCTTAAAACAGCGCTGCGGGAAGCGATGCAGCAGGTTTATGGTCAGCCGGGGACGCCCTGGTCATGGACAGCGCAGCAGCTAACGGAAATCCGGCAGCTGGCTAACGAATATCAAAGTGAAGCATGGCTGCTTCCAGACAAATTCCAGGCTGATCTGTGCCTTGAGAAACGCTTTGGATGGGGCGAGATTCAGGTCCAGCTGCAGCTGCAGCCGCAGCGGATTACAGCCTGCCGGCTGTACAGCGATGCGATGGATGAAGTGGCGATCAGCACCTTGCAAGAGCTGCTTCAGGATTGTCCGCTGATTCCGGAGGCGCTGCATTCGCGCGCCTTAAAGGCCGCCGCAGAACATCCGCTGATCCCAGAGTGCATCGCATGGATCAGTCAAGAAATAGAAGGGCAGGAGTCTACATGGTAATCAAAACTGAACTTGTAATTCTCGGCGCCGGTCCAGCCGGCTATGAAGCGGCCATTCACGCGGCGCAATGCGGGATGCAGGTTGTTTTAATTGAAAAAGATCAGGTTGGCGGCACGTGTCTGAACCGCGGCTGCATTCCAACTAAAAGTTTGTTATACCAAGCCCATCAGCTGCACACAGCGGCGCAATACGCGGCTTTTGACTTTGACAGCGACCAACTGCGCAGGCAAAAGGAAGAAACCGTTGCCAAACTGCAGAAGGGGATTGCTCAGTTGATCAAAGGTAATCAAATTCAATATATCACAGGCGAAGCTAGAATCATTGACGCGCAGACCGTCTGTGTCAACGACGAAACAATCGAGGCCGAGCACATTTTAATCGCAACCGGCTCGAAAGCCTCTGTTCCGCCGATTCCAGGAATCGAACACGCGATGACCTCGGATCAGGTGCTGGCCTGGGACAGACCTTTACCTAAACAGGCTGTCATCATTGGCGCCGGGGTGATTGGTCTGGAGTTTGCGGATCTGTTATTGGATCTTGGCGTGGCTGTAACGCTTTTAGAAGCGGCACCACGGCCGTTGATTCAGGCGGATCGGGAAATCGCGCAGAACCTGCAGATGATCCTGAAACGGCGAGGGGCCCAGATTCATTGCGGTGTTTCCATCACGCAGATTCGGGCGTCGGAGGTGGACTATCTCGAAAAAGAGAAACCGCAGACAGCTCAGGGTGAATGGATCATCGCCGCAACCGGACGTAAACCGGTGCTGTGTGACTGTGATCTAGAACTGTTACAGGAGCGCGGCCGCTTGGTAACCGATGCCTGCGGAAAGACCTCAATTCCAACGATTTATGCCGCTGGAGATGTGACTAGCCGGATTCAGCTGGCGCATCTGGCCAGTGCTCAGGCCATCAATGCTGTGGATGCGATGCTGGGGCGGAAGCCGCAGTTTGATCTGACGTGCATTCCTTCCTGTCTGTATACCCATCCGGAAGCAGCCTGGGTCGGATTGTCCGAGGAAGAAGCACAGGCACAGGGAAGAGAAATCCTTATTGGCAAGACCAGTACGCTGGGCAATGCCAAATCAATGATCGAACAAGCCCCGCGCGGTTTTGTCAAACTGATTGCGGATGCCGCGACAAGACAGATATTAGGCGGAATCATTGTCGGGGCGCATGCCAGCGATTGGATTGGCACGATCGCTCAGGCTGTCAGTCTGCATTTAACGGTGGATGACTGCCAGCGGGTCATTGTAGCGCATCCGACCTGGAGCGAAGCGCTGCATGAAGCACTGATGGATGTGGATCAGCACGCAATCCATACCTTATACTCTCGTTTACGTTAAGTGAAGGCGGACTTTCCTTTACCGGAAAACCGCCTTTTCTCGTAAGAATTGTAAAAATTTTCAAAACGGTTCATTTAATCCTTTACTTTGGGGCATAATTTCATTATAATCATGGATAATACAAAAGGGAAAAGGAGCGAAATTATGGCATATTACTATGATCAACCGTCTCATACGTTCAGCGAATATCTGTTAGTTCCAGGCTATTCTTCCAGCGAGTGCGTTCCAACGTCAGTCAGTTTAAAGACACCGTTAGTCAAATACAAAAAAGGCGAAAAACCTGCGATTGAAATGAACATTCCGATGGTCAGCGCGATTATGCAGGCGGTTTCCGACGACCGGATGGCCGTGGCATTGGCTAAGGAAGGCGGCGTCTCGTTCATCTTTGGTTCACAGTCGGTTGAAAGTCAGGCGGCGATGGTGGCCCGCGTCAAGAATCACAAAGCCGGCTTCGTTGTCAGCGATTCCAACATTACACCGGATATGACATTGGCTCAGGTGCTTGAACTGGTCGAGGAAACAGGACATTCCACGATGCCGGTAACCGAGGACGGAACTGCAAACGGCCGGTTGGTCGGAATGGTGACCAGCCGTGACTACCGCGTATCCCGCATGGCTCCGGAAACCAAGGTTGCGGAATTCATGACGCCTTACGACAAGCTGATCGTGGGGCATGAGAGCGATACCTTGTCGGACTGCAATGATTTGATTTGGGAACACAAACTGAACCAGCTGCCGATTATTGATGAGAATCAGCATCTTTTGTATTTGGTTTTCCGTAAGGATTATGCTACGCATAAGGAAAATCCGGATGAACTGCTGGATTGTCACAAGCGTTACATTGTCGGTGCCGGCATTAACACCCGCGACTATGCGGAACGAGTTCCGGCTTTGGTTGAAGCCGGCGTGGATGTGCTGTGCATCGACTCCTCGGAAGGCTTCAGCGAATGGCAGAAGCGCACAATTTCCTGGATTCGCGCGAAGTATGGCGACAGCGTAAAAGTCGGAGCTGGCAATGTTGTGGATCGCGAAGGATTCCGCTTCCTGGCGGAAAGCGGAGCGGATTTCATCAAAGTGGGAATTGGCGGCGGTTCCATCTGCATTACGCGTGAAACCAAAGGCATTGGCCGCGGACAGGCGACAGCGGTAATCGAGGTTGCCAAAGCTCGTGATGAGTACTTTGAAGAAACAGGCATCTACATTCCAATCTGTTCTGACGGCGGTATCGTTTACGATTATCATATTACCTTGGCTTTGGCAATGGGCGCAGACTTTGTCATGCTTGGCCGCTACTTCAGCCGGTTTGAAGAATCGCCGACAACCAAATTGATGGTCAACGGCACGTATGTCAAAGAGTATTGGGGCGAAGGCAGCAACCGTGCCCGCAACTGGCAGCGTTATGATCTGGGCGGCGCGCAGAAGCTGAGCTTTGAAGAAGGTGTTGATTCGTATGTTCCTTATGCGGGTACGCTGAAGGAAAACGTCACCTTGACGTTGTATAAGGTGAAATCGACGATGTGCAACTGCGGTGCGCTTTCAATTCCTGAGCTGCAGCAGAATGCCCGGCTGACGTTAGTTTCCGCAACCTCCATTGTTGAGGGTGGAGCGCATGACGTCATCGTCAAAGACAAAAGCTCAATGAAATAAATTTTTCCCTTGACCCTATAAAAAGATCGGATAAGCGAACTCCGGTCTTTTTCTGAAAGAAAGCAGCAGAATTGAATATTTGAAGGAGGAAGAGCAATGAAACAGGATATGATTTTAATCTTAGATTTAGGCAGCGATGAAAATACCGTGCTGGCGCGGATGATCCGTGATTTAGGTGTATACAGTGAGATCAAGCCGCACGACATCACCAAGGAAGAATTAGCGAAGCTGGATAACGTCAAAGGCATCATTTTAAACGGCGGTCCGCTGAACATCGTAGACGGAAAGGCGATTGAAGTCGGCGATCATGTCTATGAAGCGCAAGTGCCTGTGCTGGCCGTCGATTATGCGAAAGCGAAGTGCGCGGACAGCCTCATGCAATGGCCTGCGGATGAAGCGGAAATGAAGGAAATCGTAAAGACGTTCTTATTTGAAAAATGCCACGCTGAAGCGAATTGGAACATGAAAAACTTCATCGCCGATCAGATTGAATTGATCCGCCGCCAGGTAGGCGACCGCAAAGTTTTGTTAGCCTTGTCAGGTGGGGTCGATTCTTCGGTTGTAGCAGCCTTGTTGATCAAAGCGATTGGCAAGCAGCTGGTCTGCGTGCATGTCAATCATGGCTTGATGCGCAAAGGGGAATCGGAGAGCGTTATTGATGTGTTCCGTCATCAGATGGAGGCCAACCTGATTTATGTGGATGCCAGCGAGCGGTTCTTAACGAAGCTGGAAGGCGTTGCCGATCCGGAACAGAAGCGGAAGATTATCGGTGCGGAATTTATCCGTGTATTTGAAGAAGAAGCACGGAAGCTGGAAGGCATTGATTTCCTGGCGCAGGGAACAATCTATCCGGATATCGTGGAATCAGGAACGAAAACGGCAAAGGTTGTCAAATCGCATCATAACGTCGGAGGTCTGCCGGAAGACATGAACTTTGAGCTGGTTGAGCCTTTGACTTATCTGTTTAAAGATGAAGTCCGGGCATGCGGCCTGGAATTAGGCTTGCCGTATGAGATGGTCTTCCGTCAGCCGTTCCCAGGACCGGGATTGGGTGTTCGCTGCTTAGGCGCGATTACAAGAGAACGGCTGGAAGTGGTGCGGGAATCTGATGCGATTTTGCGTGAAGAGTTTGCCAAAGCGGCTTTAGATAAGAAAGTCTGGCAGTATTTTACGATTGTTCCTGATTTCAAATCCGTTGGCGTTAAGAACAACGCGCGCTGCTTTGAATATCCGGTGATTATCCGGGCTGTCAATACGATTGATGCGATGACCGCTTCGATTGAACAGATCGACTGGCCGGTGCTGAGCAGGATTACGGATCGCATCCTGAATGAAGTTGCCAACGTCAATCGGGTTTGTTATGATTTGTCGCCGAAACCTTGCGCGACCATTGAGTGGGAGTAAAGTAACGATTGTCGCAAACCCTGTAGTCATCGGGGTTTGCGGCTTTTATCTTTACCAATGAAGTACAGATATTCGGATATAGGTGGGACTTAAGCTTGGAAAGTAGCTGTTATGTGTATATGCCACATTCATTCACTGATCAAAAGCAGAGAGAATCCATCTCAATTAGTAGGCACGCATACCTACGATGGAGATAAAAACAACAAAGTTCGACAGAAAATATTAGTTTTGTCAGAGAAAAAGAAAAGGCATATGTTTTTCCGTTTCTTTTACAAATCATGTTTCGAAATGCGTTTTTGTGGATTTCATAGACTTCATTATCTTCCCGCGCCGATTACAATAATCAGCATATCATCTACCGGATGAGCTGGTACACCATACACAGATCGGCGCCATGGAGTTTGATTTTTAGGAAGCCGGGAAGATTAGTGCCATTTTTGTTTCCCAGAGGTTTTCCATGGCCACCTTCGTTTTCTGGCAAAGGATTTTTGCAGACTTTCTGAATCAGAATTTTCTAACTACCCTCCAGTTTGCGGAGATCTTCAAGGGCTTCAGGAAGGTATTTGATAACCCAGTTCATTCAAATTCAATGTCATCCATTTCATCAAAGTCGAAAGGGCTGAATCCGAATTCCTGATCTACCTGTTCCTGGGAGATAGTTGTGGATGGATTGAATGTGGACATACGCTGTATAGTAGCGGCTAAGAGCCTTACATCACTCATTTCATTCAGAAGATGGATATATTCTTCTGGTGAAATAAGGACACATTGGGCAACATTGTTTTTCATAACAACCTTAGTACTATAGCGTTTTACTTTTTCAAAGATTTTCCCAGCAAGACCACGGCTAAACTGAGAAATAGAGATTGTGTTTCCAATTGCTTTTCGGATATTCATAATCATCACATTCTTACTTAGGATAACGCAATAACAGCATAAAAATCAACAAATATACTGTTATAAATATTGCTGGTCACAGCACATTAATAAAGCCTTAAAATATTAAAAATAATGGTTTGTTTTTATTTGTATGTGTAGTAATATATAATATACATAGAGATCAACTGAATAATTTGGGTTTATTTATATTTCAAATAATATTGAGTTATCTGAGAATTAAAGTTTTGTTATTTTTAGAAATTATTATTAAATGATTCCTTTACTATAATAGATAAGATTTAAAATTCAATTAAAAAGAAAATGAATAAGTATATTGATATAAAGGAGAACTTATGAATTCAATTCGCTTGATTGCAACAGATTTAGCCTTCACTTTGTTAAACGAATATTTTGAACTTTTAGAGTCAACAAAAGAAATCCTAAGCCGGATTTTAGAGAGCGATGTGGTAAATCTAATTATCCATTATATGCTCTTGGGATCGAAAACAATTCAAAGCGTATTTATAGGCCAAAATGAGATGGATGCTGATTATGTAACAGCTTGGTCTAATGGTGGCGCAACGGATATTTCAAATTATACTATGCTATTTAAAACTTATAACAGAGCAAATGGCAATAGATAGAGAAATCATGATTAATAATATAAAAAAGAACATCGGGGGAGACCTCTGTGTAAAATTAATGAGAGGAGAATTTATAGCGTGAATGGCACAGAAATAATTTCTTTTTTAGCAAATAATATTGAAGCAGTAGCGTCTGTTGTAGGCCCTATTACTGGAGCCTTATTTACTGCTATCTTTTTAAGACATAATACAAGGGCAGATGAATTTGAAAAAATAAAGGCAGGTCAATTTAGAGAAGTTGCAAATGATTTGTTGGCTTCAGGAAAGATGACTTATACAGAGTATTATAAAGCGAATAATTTTTTGAATGTCGCTAAAAAAGCGGATGAATACTATCAAGATTACTACAAAGATACAGAAGATAGAAAAGAGCAAATTACATACGATTTTGATTGGTTTGTTCGTTTTTTTGAAGCGGTTGGTAATATAAGTGATGAAAGTATGCAAATACTGTGGGCAAAAATTCTAGCAGGCGAGATTGCTAAACCATCATCCTTTTCATTAAAAACAATAGATATTATGAGGAATATAAGTAAGAAAGATGCAGAACTATTTATTAAAGTGTGCTCTCATTCTATCAAATCAAATGCATCAAATTGTTTTTTACCCAATGAAGATGAATTTTTGGGTGAAGTTGGCATTCAATATGTGGATATAATGAAATTAAGTGAGCTCGGGCTGATGTTTAATGATGGAAATATTTCCTTAAATGTAACTATAAACAACGAGCCAACTCTTTTGTTTAATAATAATAACCTTATTTTGTTAATATCATCATCGTCCGGTAATTCAGAGAAAGTAAGTATGCAACAATACCCGTTCACCGAGGTTGGCAAAGAACTTTCGAATATGGTAAATAAAAATATTTCAGATGATGATTTTTTAAAGTACGCTAGATTATTACTTCGTAAAGGAAAAATGGTTTCTGTCCATAGAGTGATTGATTCGAAAGAGAATTTGATACAATATGATAATACTAATCTTATTGAAAGCAAATAATTAGAGGTAAATGAATAATAGAATTTAGATGATTGTCTTAAAATTTGTTCTCTTTTTAAATGAGTAAAAGTAGTTATCACTGTAGATTAGTGATGAGAAAGTTACAGGATTTGACAGATGAAAAATAATCAGTTGAAAGGTGTGTAATGATTAATGAAAAATACGTTCAATATTTATTATATTAATAACGAAAAAGCATCTGAAATTTCAATGCTTTTTGATAATGAAATAGTAGAAAAAATTACTCGTATTAAAAATACAGAAATAGCTATAGCTGGAGATGCGGATGCAAAAACTGGTGCTACTTCAAAAATTCCTGTTTTTGGTCAATACTTACCAAGTTTAGATTTGAATGGAAATTTATCACATAATAAATCTAATAGAGTTGAAGATACCGTAAAGGTAGTAAGTTCAAAATCGACTATTTTGAGACCAATTTATGAGAAGGCAACAGAGGTTCGGCGTTTAGATGAAAACAAGGTTGGTAATTTAGTGAAAATCAAAGATGTCTATCTCACAGTGGCAAATGAAAATGATGTTATGGCCACGAAAGCACTTATGAGCGGTTTGTTAAGTCAGGTACCGGTCGAAGGTGTTGGAAATATGAATTTCACATCACTTATGGAGGTTATGTTCAAGGCGTCAGCATATGTTTTGTGTGGTAAATTACCGCATAGATTTGGTACTGATGAAAATATGATGCTCAAAATTCCTATGAGTGCTGAAAATGAAATGGAAAGTCAGTATAGTATTTCGGATATCGAAATTGGAAGAGTAACTGTGCTTGGAATATATCGTGGTAAATTTAAACGAAGTGATGTTGAACGTAAAATTAATCGTATGATGGCTTTAGGCAACAATGGACAAAAAAATCAAGAGCAATTTTATGATAATACGGATAGAGGAATAGATATCGAGGATGGTGTGCGTGAAGAACAAAAAACTCTTTCTGATTCATCAATAGGAAAAGATAAGGTGCATTATATTGATGTTGTCGCAATCATTCAGGATATAAACGTATAGGTGATAGTATGGATAGAGTAAGTATTTATGAGTATGATAAAAAAAATAGAGAAAGAGTTGTAAATGCTATAGAAAAAAATGGTATGATTCTTAGTTGGTCGTATTTCGCTAAAGAACAAAAACAGTTCCCTTTTCCAGCAAGAACAACTTCTATATTCATTGATTTATCATCGTTATTTTATAGTGAAGATCGCTCGGATGCTCTAATTGCTACTGCTGAGATAATGCTTAATGCTATTCAGAAACAGCAATCAATAAAAATGTTAGTAATTATCGAACGTCAGTATAGTAAACAAGCTAAAGATTTATTGTATTATAAAATTGATGAAGTTCTTGATTTAGAATGTTATCTCAAACTCGAAAAGGATCCAATTACTAATATTGTTGATATTGATCAAGAAAGTTTTGATGATGTGTTGGATTATATAAATAAAAATCTGTTCGGCAATTCATATTTTAAACAGCGTTTGAAAGAAGAACTTTCGAAATATAGGCTTTTTAATCAAATTGGACAACAACCAATATTTTCTATATTAATTTGTGGAGCATCTGGTATTGGAAAAACTGAAGTAGCACGATTATTACATCAAAAGCTCGCAGCAGATGAACCGATAATAAAAATAAATTTTGGTAATTATAGTGCACAGGATGCATTAAATAGTTTAATAGGCAGTCCAAGAGGTTATATTGGTAGCAATAAGGGAGAACTACCCGATAAATTGATGCATAGTCGTAGCAAGGTTATTTTAATAGATGAATTCGAAAAAGCTAGTAAGCCCGTATATAATTTTTTCTTGCAGTTGCTTGAAGAAGGAAAATTCACTGACTCTTTAGGAAGAGAATATGATTTGAATAAATATATTATTATTTTCACTTCGAACATGCCAAAAGAAAAAGTGGGAGAATATTTACCTCCAGAATTACGTTCAAGATTTAGTTATAAATGTGCCTTTGTACCACTATCAATTGAAGAAAAAAACGCTTATGTAGAGTTTAAAAGTAAATACTATCTTGAGCAAATCAAAAAGAAATGTCCCGATATTGATGCTCAATTAAAAGATATTGTTAAGATTGATGTTACAAAATATAGCAATATGAGAGATATAAATAGTGAAGTTATGCGTCAAATTACAGACGCACTATATAATCAAATAGTTCAATAGAAAATCATCAGAGTAGCATTTAACTACTTAGTTGATATGCTTTTAGATGTAGATAATTTCGGTGTTTATAATTTCCTCTATTCTATTACGAATACTATTCCTAACATCGACCCATGCCATTTGATTTTCTTTTTTGAGCTGTTCAGTAATGCCTTCTTGCTCAGCAAATCGTTTGATCAAGAGTTCCATGTGTACGTTAGCTTGGAGGTCAATATCAGCAAGATATTGATATAGAGTATCGCTATGAATTTGATGTTATAAGTAGCAGGACGATATTCTTTAAGATAGGTTTGATGTTTTCTGCTCCATAATCGAGTTGAATGCTGTGGAGTATTGGGTGCTGTTAAGCATGGAATGTAATAATCTCCATTATGTTATCCTCCGTTAATCATTTATTTGCAGTAGTTGCAAGTGTTTTTGGAGCGTAGCCATTTGTAGTCAATAAGGAATTGAAATGGATTGTTTATGCTTATGCGAATCAAAAAAGTACAAACTATAAAATTGGCTACAATACTACTATTCCAGAATAATGAAATTGGCTAAAAATAGGTGAGGTAAACTATAAGTGCATGACTACAAGCTGTCTACAAAAAATCTTACAGACGCTATAAATTTGTAATAATCTGTGGAATATGTGGAAAAAAGCGTGTTTATAGTGCGGTTTATTACAAGAAATTAAGGTCGGCCCCTCGAAAAACTACCCAGTTTATGAAAAAATATAAAGGAGAACTTATGAATTCAATTCGATTAATTGCAACAGATTTAGACTTCACTTTGTTAAACGAACATTTTGAACTTTCGGAGTCAACAAAAGAAATCCTGAGCCGGATTTTAGAGAGCGGTGTGGAGTTTGTTCCATGCAGCTCCCGGCCGTTGAGTGAGATTCCTCAATGGCTGCGTCAACAAAAGAAAATTCGCTGGATTGTAACAGCCAATGGCGGACTGATCGTTGATAATCAGACTGGAAAAACGTTAGTTTCCAATACGCTTCCCGCTTCCAAAGCTAAAGCGTTGTTGACCTTGGCAGAACCAATGAATCCACACTGGAGTTGTTTGATTGAAGGACATCTGCATAGTCATCTGGCGATTTTGGATGATCGAAAGGCGCTGAAAATTGCCGGATCTTATTTAGAGAACATTTTAAAGAATCGAATTTGGGAATCGGGTAAGGATTTCCTGGATACTTTGCCAGATGCTCAGATTGCCAAAATTCATTTCATTACAAGCCGGGATTTTCCAGAGAAGAAGCAAGCTCTGATCGATCTATTATCGCAGGAGAAGGGAATTTCATTAACATCTTCACATCCTTCAAATTTGGAGATTCTGCATCCGTTAGCAAACAAGGGCGATGCTGTGCGGTGGGTGATGCAGCAATTGAACTGCACGCCGGAAGATGCCGTAGCCTGTGGGGATAACGCCAATGATCTGCCTATGCTTCAGGCTGTTTATCACAGTGTCGCGGTTGCCAATGCGACGGATGAAGTCTTAGCCATGGCTCGTCATCACGCTTTATCGCATCGTGAAGACGGTGCAGCCAAGATGATGGAACAGCTCCTTGGACAAGCTTAATTGAAGCAAAAAACGTTTGTCTGATCAAGATAGGTTGGACGAAGCACCTCTTTGCTGGCTTACTATTGCTTGTGAGGTGCTTTTTATATTCTCTATTTTTAGTTTGTGCTTCACCTTGATGCAGATATTATCTATACGGTCTAAATAAATAAGAAAATTTTGCCTCTAAGAACGATTCTATTGACCAAAAATGAATTTTTTTGATTTTGGTCAATAGTGATGATATTGCATGATTTCAATTTGGAACATTACGATGAAATAATAAATAATTACTTGTTCATTGACGAAGTTCAATTATGTGATCAATTTGAAAAAGCTATTCATACTAAAGAGATATTTAAATATGCCTATGCTTCAGGCTGTTTATCACAATGTAGCGGTTGCTAATGCGACGGATGAAGTCATAGCCATGGTTCGTCATCACGCTTTATCGCATCGTGAAGACGGTGCAGCCAAAATGATGGAACAGCTCCTTCGACAAGCGTGATTGAAAGAGAAAATCATTTCTTTTAAATTGACTGTATGCACCCAAAAGTATATAATTATAGGTGCAAGGAGGCGATGCAAATGAATTCGATTTCCACTCAAATAGAAAACATTATGACTGAAAATAAAGGTAAAATTTATTCGATTCATGATTTTTACAGATTGGGAACAAAAAATACAATCAAATCCATTTTATATCGTTTAAATGAAGAAGGTAAGATTACTAGACTTATTGATGGATTATATACAAAGCCTAAGTTTAGTGAGATTTTAAATGAATATTCTTATCCAGATACAAACGCTGTTGCCGATAAGATTGCAGATAAATTTTCGTGGACAATATCGCCAACCGGGGATACAGCCTTGAATTACACAGGCCTTTCTACGCAAGTGCCTAACGAATATGTTTATATTTCTGATGGACCGTACAGAGAATATCTTTATAGGAATAAGAAGATTATTTTTAAACACACAACAAATAGAAATATCACCTCTTATTCAAAAGAATTATCTATTCTGATACAAGCCATTAAAGCGATTGGAAAAGATAACATTAGCAATAATGATATTCAAAAATTTACAATTTTTTCTAAAAATATTAGTGAAGATTTGTTAAAGGATACTTTAAAATTACCTTTTTGGATTCAAGAGGTTTTAGAAAGGATACAAAAGAAAAATGACGAGCAAACTATTACAAATTTCAAGTGAAGAGTTGGAATTAGTTATTCAAAACACAGCGGACAAACTCAATATGTCAAATGCAATTGTAGAAAAAGATTTATGGGTTTGTATTATTTTAAAGTATTTGTTTAAAGATTTTAAATATAAAGACTCTATTATTTTCAAAGGCGGTACAAATCTATCGAAAGTATATAAGTTGATAAAAAGGTTTTCAGAAGATATAGATTTGGCTTTGGATTGAAAGGTTATGGGCTATGGTAGTCTAGAGCCTTATGAAGATAGAAGTAATACCAAGCAATTAAAATTCAATGACAAGTTAAATGATGACACGAAAGTTTTTCTTCGTGGCGTATTTTTGTCGACACTTCAAAAAGATTTTAAAGAAATTTTAAAAGACAGAAATTATCGTTTTTATATTGATGAAACTGATGAACAGACAATTTGCTTTGATTATCCTAAAAACCATCAGAATAGCTCTGTATTACAAGTAATTAGGCTAGAAATTGGGAGTTTAGCTGAGCCTATTCCTGCAAGCAAAAGGAGAATACAAACATATATTGAAGAAGTGTATTCTAATGTATTTAACGAAAACATTGAAGTCGTAGCCGTTGACTCTTTAAGAACATTTTACGAAAAAATCACAATACTTCATCGAGAAACGAACAGAGTCAATGGGAATTATCCGACAAGATATTCTAGACATTTCTATGATGTATATAAAATGTTATTGACCGATATTAAAGAAAAAAGTTTTGAGAACTTAAATCTGTTAAAATCGGTGATTGATTTTAAAAAGAAATTTTATGCAAGTAATTGGGCAAAGTATGATGATATTATGGCTGGAAATCTAAAGCTGATTCCTGCTGCTGATGGATTAGAAATCTTTTCTAAAGATTACGATAGCATGAAGAATATGTTATTTGGTGAAAAAATATCCTTTGATAAAATCGTAAGTGTAATAAAAGAATATGAAGTTGAGTTAAATAGAGTAATAAGAAGTAGCTAAGTTTCACATATGAAAGTGAAATAACGAGACTGTTATATAGAGAATCAGATAGATCAAGATGAGTTGAAGCTGACTCATCTTTTACTTTAATCCAAAGTCAAGAATCAGGAGAATATGGTATACTTTGGTTAAGGAAATAGATGAGGAAGATGACAATGAAATTAAAAAATGTCTGGCAGCTTGACTCACAATCGCATCTGATTCAGCAAGATCTCTTTTTGCATTCCGATCAAATTGTCGATTTTGATGATGGCGGTGATGAGCTGGATTGCCATGATTTACTGGTGCTTCCTGGAATGGTGAACGCCCATTTTCATGGTACAAGTACAGTCACCCGCGGTTTGTTTATGGATATGCCAGTGGCTCAATGGCTTAATGATTCACCCCAGGGCCAGATTCAGCAACGTTTTATCAGAGCATTGGGTCAATGTACTGAGGAAGAACGCGTCCAGCTGTCTTTGTATGAATACAGTTCCATGCTGAAACAGGGGATAACCACCGTTTTTGACTGCCGCTTATTCCAACAGGATTATAAAGCGAAGAAAAAGGCAGGGGAGTTGAGCGGGATACGTTTAACTTTGGAAGCTGACAATCCTTCTCAGTTAGACGATCAGCCCTTATTGAGAACCGCTTTGCCCTTGCCGGAAGAAAGCGGATGGTCTGAGGAAGGCTGTGCCCAAGCGCAAGCCTGGAAGAAGAATTATCCAGCCGCTTTATTTAAGGCGCATTGTATGGAAACCGAACTGGCCGTAAAAACAATTCAATCGAAGGGCTATGCGCATACCATCGATGCTTATACCCAAGCGAGATTATTGGACGAACATAGCGTTTTAATTCATAATTGCAAAGCCTCGGAAGAAGCGATTCAGCTGGCGGCACAGAACCACGTTCGAATGATCAACTGTCCCATCTCCAATCTAAAATCGCAGAATGGCGTCAGTCCGTTAAAAATCATGCTCGATAACGATATTGAAATCGGACTTGGCACCGATTGGGGAAGACTGCAGATGATGGATGTCATGAAATTGGAATATTTACTTCTGCGTGATCAACATGTCCCAAATCCTGCACAAACTGTTTGGAAAATGGCAACCGAATGGGGTGCTCGCTGCAGTGGCTGGCCGCAGACGGGAATTTTGAAACCCGGGATGCAGGCCGATCTGATCTTCCTGCGGCTTCATGAACCTGACTTTCAGCCTTTAATCAGTACGTCCGATTTCAGCGATGTCCTGCAGAACTTGATCTTTGACGGACGATCAGAATGGATTGAACACGTCATGGTTGCGGGGAACTGGAAAGTCAAAAACAGACAGTTATGCGGTCTTGATGAAACTCAACTCATTGCCAAACAGCGTCAGTTAATGAAGAAACTGGTTGCCGAAACCCTTAAGTAAGCATGGTGTTCATGCTTATTTTCTTGTATACTAAGAAGAAAGAATAGAAGAAAGGAATGATTTCTCTGTCAGTACTCAATAAGATGATTCTTTCACTGCTGAGCCTTTGCCTGCTCGGCGGCTGTCAAAAAAATACAAAAACCACCCACATTACCGACACCAGTCAGGCCGTGGATACGGCCGAAGTCGAATATTACAATTCCACCAAAGCCCCGGAATGGACATGGCGGGAAGGAATTAAGATGGATGCTTATCTTTTGACGAATGATGCGGAACATACGATGGAAAGCACGATCTTAAACGGCAGCGATACGGCGACAATCAGTTTCTGGATCAAACCAGCAACCAATGTCCCAGATTTGCCTTTGATTTCCGTCGTCAATGATCAGGCGGAGATCATGAAGCTGACCAATCTGACCGCGCGGGAAGAGGGTACGCTGCAGGGGATGGCTTTGCAGATGAAGGCGGAAGGACAGGAACAATGGCTGATTTCCAACAGTGAATTTACCCTGAACACCCATCGCTACAACCAAGTCGTGCTAGTCTTCCAAGCAACTCAGGTATCCGTTTATCTTAACGGACAGCCAGCGATGAACGGTCAGATCGGAGCCTCAATCAATCAAATCGAAAAATCGTGGCTGGTTGTCGGCAAGGATGCGATTGCTTATGGCGATTGTATGGAAGGCCAGTTTCAGGACTTCCAAATCCGTAAAAAAGCGTTGAGTGCGGCGGAGGTTGAAGATGAATTCGACCGCTTTTACCCCGAAGTTCTGCTCAGTGAAATCACCATCCCCAATGCGGAAGATCTGCAGGAAAATTTAACGCTGTATCCAGAAGTGGACAGTCAGTATGAAGCGCAATGGACGAGCAGCAATCCCACGTTTTTAAAGGTGGAGAACAATGCCGGAGTGATCACAAAACCCACGGTTGAACAAGGGGATCAGGAAGTGACGCTGACCTTGACAACGAAAGTCAAGAATCGTTCATTCCAACGCGATTATCTGATCACAATCCGCGCTGAAACACCGGCGACCAAGCTGCTGCGTGATGTCAAAGCGCTGCCGATTACATTAGGAACACTATTGAACGCTGGAAGCTCACTGCCCACGACCGCAGAAAATGGCAGCCAGATTGAATGGAAGGTCATCAGCGGTAATCTGCGTTTAGAAAAGAACGTTCTGATCAAGACCCATCCGGAAGAGGAACGCGTCCCTGTACAGCTGGAAGCGACGCTGATGCAGGGAGAACTCAAGGATACTTTGACGATGGACGCGGTTGTCCTCGATGCTTATGCCGGCTACATCCTGTCCTACTTTAATGGCGATCTCGGCAAGGAAACCGGAAAGTTTGCCTACAGTCAGGACGGTCTGCATTGGACTGACCTCAATCAGGGAAAATCCATTTTAACCAGCAATTTGGGAACCGGACGTGTGCGGGATCCGTTTATCGGCCGTGACAAAGAAGGAAAGTTTGTTATTCTAGCGACAGAAGGCTATGACAATCCATCCATTTATGTCTGGAAAAGCGAAGATTTGGTGAATTTCAGCGATCATGGACTGCATCGCGTGGCCTGGTTTGACAAAGGCTTATACAGTACCGGAAGCCGGGCCTGGGCTCCAGAAATGACGTATGATCCTGAAACAGGGGATTATGTGATCTATTATTCCGATGCGCAGGATCCCAAGAGCGGTTCGATGTTTGCGGTAACGACTCAGGATTTCGCGACATTTACTTATCCGATGGCGCTGTTTAATCCGGGCTACAAAGTGATTGACGGCACGATTCTGCGCATGCATGGCCAATATTGGATGCTTTATAAAGATGAACGCGAAGCCGCACAGACAATTTTCTATACGAGCACTCAGGATTTAAGTCAGGGCTTTACACGCCGCTATGACGACCTGTTTATCTACAATCGCAAATATATTGAAGGTCCGTTTACGCTGCCGTCCCTGCATGAGCCGGGAGTGTACTATCTCTACGTTGACAATTACCCGAATCAATGCTTCTATGTTGCCCGCTTCTCTCAGCTTGGCGAAACCGCAGACTTTCAGTGGCTTGCGGAAGGGGAATACACCTTGCCGAATGAAGATGTCCGGCATGGTTCCGCGATCCCGGTTACCCAGAAAGAACTCGATCGCATCCTGCAGGCATACAACTGATCTTGAGTGATTCAGGATCTGTCTTTTGAAATCAAACCGACATTCAAACGTTTCTTGCTTTTGCATCAGATTTTCTGATGACGAAAGCACAGAGACGTTTTTTCAATATCATGATGAGATTGCAGAGAATCGCTGTTTTATGCTGAACTTCGCTCATTGAGCGATGTTTTCTGAGTCTGATTCAACTTCGCTATCATTGGATCGTTATCGGTACTTAATGAGTTGGTTATCAGACCAGATCCGCATAATCGTACTATGACCATGACCGGTCATTCGTCCTGCTTCACGTGCTGAAATCTCAGGATTATCGAGCTTGAGCTGGCAGATCTGCCGAATCTCAGAGTCTTTTATTCTTTTCCGGGAAGCAGAAATTTTTAAATGCTTATTTGCTTTCTCAGTTTGATCGTCATAGAGACCCTTTTGCTGTAAAATCCGATATACCGCATGCCGCTCCATCCCTACACTTTCAGCGATATCCTGCGTAGAGAATTGGGGATGACTGCGTTTAAGCTGACATATTTTTTCATCCCGCAGTTTTGTTCGATCAGCGTAGAATGCCTGCTGACGCTTTACACCCAGCTTTCGCTCTTTGGCGGCATCGTAAATGCCGGCGCTGACTTGAACCTCTTTGACCAGATCCCGGCCAACCCCGAAATGCTTTGCGATATTTCGCACTGATTTGTCTGGATTATCGAGACTGTAGGCAAGGATACTTAATTTCTCTGATTTCCAGGCAGTTCTTGTTATCTGCAGCCAATCAAGCTCCGTCAGATCGCTGTTCAGAAGTGCAGGCAGGGGAGAGCGGAGAAGATTATTCTTTATGAATTCTGTTTCACTCTTTCGGCAGTTGATCTCAATGTATCGGAAAGGCGGAATTCCATGATCACAAGCCAGCTGCTTCTTATGGAGGTCGGCCGTTCTGTTTTTTTTCAGCGCATTCTTAAAATAACCTGTTCCTTCTTCGTAATGCTGCTTCCCATGGGCTTCAATGATCGCATTCAGCTCAGGTAAATAAAAGTCATAGGAATACGTCTGAGCCCAAGGCAGATCTTTTCTTGAAGCTTCCTGAATATATGGGACTTTAAGACTGTCCAAAACACATTTAATCAGCCGATGAGGAAAGGAACGGCCAACCGACCAACAACAGGCGCAGCCGATCGAATGCGTGCGGCTTAAAGTTGAGATCGCGATCGCTTTTTCCCTTATTTTCCCGCAATAGGGACAGCGAAAACGAAGCTTCTGATTCTGACCGTGCGTGTACTGTCTGGCCTGCGCAATCCCACCAGGAAAGAACGGGATCATCCAGGGATCGGTTTCGACAATGGAAGGCCTTCCGGACAATGGGGAATATCGGCATCGGCGGCATGCACAGTTCTTTGGCGGCAATACCCGCTCTTCCGCCATCCATGTTTTTGCCCCGCACAAAAAACAAAGAATTTCTACTTCCCGCTGCGTCGCCTCGGGATTGGCTTTCAGAACGCCGCGCCGCTGACCAACAATCTGATAATGGCGCCGCTCATCTTGAAACTGCTGCCCGATAACGGTGACGAAATCAAAAGAACGGGTTTGAAGAATCCGGCCCAGGATGCAATTTTTGACAGAACTGGCAGGTACCGAGTGAATAATTCGATTCTCAAATTCAATCTCCAGGATAGCTTCCCCATGTTTTCCTTTGTTCGCTTGGAGAATCGTCATTTCACCACGAAGATGATCATAGATAAACGGAATCTGAAAACCTGCGGCCTGATTCCAGGCAATATAATTACGCTTGTCCCGAGGTAATTGGGTTAAATCGACATGTCGTATACAGGACCTCATCCTAGCTGTTCGGCCAAAATCCATTGAAAAGGGAGGGGATTTCATGCTTTCAGCAGAACAGAGCTTTTCCACTTGTCATTTTAAAGCGTAGATTGAGAACCGACAAGTTTTCTTTTCAGCGCTAGAATTATCTTTTTTCTCTTCAAAATGGAATTTTTGACAGCCAGCTTTATGTAAGGATTGACAGCTGAAAGATGGAAGAAAAAAGAAATCGGGTGTTAGAGAGCATAAATAAAAAAGCAGCCGCGGTGAACTGCTCAATTTGACGGCACGAAGATTTATCGGAATCTCTCAAGCTTTGTAAGAACTTTTATTTAGTTAGATTTCGTTCTACGCCAGTCTTGTTTTATCTTTTTAAAAGCCGCATCAATCCCATCATCCCTTACCCATTCTAAATATGTTTGGAGCAAAGCGGCAGTCTCTGGATGCATGAACTGGCGATCACTGCCACGCTGGAAATACTCGATTGCGGAAGCATCCGTATATTTTTCTTTCTGATATGTCTGACAGGCCGCGATTCGATCGCAGACCATCTCCGCGACATAGCGCTTCGGCATTTCGACGCAGAATAGCCCGGCGCATTGCTTGTTTCGGTCAATCCAATACTCCCAATGATGCTTGTTATGTCCTTTGTGATGCAGCCAGCCCTCAGAATAACCCTTGGCTTCTTTTTCAGCGTCAATGGGCGAGCGGTATCCTTGGAAATAACGGACGCCTGACCAGAATTCGATCGGACTGTATTTGGACAGATCATGGAGCAGCCCTTGTTTGATTAATCCCATTTTAAAACACAGCCGCGTGACCCGCAGCTTATGCAGCGTAATCGTCTTGAAATGTCCCCATAACCGAGCGGGGAATGAGGCAGAACGCATATCGATCCTTCTTTCTGTTCTGTTTTCCATTCTATACGAATGTTAAAAAAAAGGCAAATCAAAAGTCCGTAAAAAGGCATGAGAAAGAGTTTCGCCAAACCGTTTTTCATGCTAAAATAATACAATGAGCGGAGGGTTAACATGAACCGACATAGTTGTAGAGAAAAAGCGATGATCTGTTTGTATCAGCATCGTCTGTTGAACAAACCGATAGATGAAATCATTGAAGAAGTGATGGAAATGAAACCAGAAGAGCTGGACGATTTCGGCCATATTTTGATTCTGGATACTTTGGACAATGAAAAACGATATATTCAATACATTAACGAGACTTTAAAGGACTGGAATTTTGAGCGCTTAGGTGTGCTCGAACAGGCAATCCTGCTTTTAGCGTGCAGTGAATTGGATCATCAGACAGCTTCGGCAGCGATTATTATTGATGAAGCCGTGCGGTTAGCAAAAGATTACTGCGATGATGAAGCGTATCGACTGATTAACGGCGTATTGGACAGAATATGAGAAACCGGCAGCTGAGCGTCAGCGCCCTTGTCCGCTACCTGAAAGGAAAACTGGATCAGGATCCTTTGATCCAAAGGGTGATCGTTGCCGGTGAAATATCCAATTTTACGGCTCATCGCAGCGGACATTGGTACTTTACATTAAAAGATGAGAAGTCCCGAATCAGCTGCGTAATGTTTGCTTCCAACGCCGTTCGCTGCCAATTCAAGCCGAAAGAGGGCGACTCTGTCCTAGTCCAGGCCAACACCTCGATCTTTGAATCCAGCGGACAGCTTCAGCTTTATGTTACGGCAATGAAGCCGACCGGCTTAGGCGATCTGTATTTAAAATTTGAAGAACTCAAACGCCGGCTGCATAACGAAGGATTGTTTGATCCCGCCAGAAAAAAGCCGATTCCCGTCTATCCGATGCGAATCGTTGTCATTACCGGTAAAAACACGGCCGCCCGACAGGACGTGATCACGACGCTGGCACGGCGCTGGCCGGTTGCTCAGGTGAGCGAAATTCCGGTACTGGTTCAGGGTGAAGGGGCAGCGGCTCAGATCTGCGCGGCGCTGAGACAGGCGGATGCACTGAACTTTGATGTTATGATATTAGCCCGTGGGGGCGGATCCATCGAAGATCTATGGTCATTCAATGAGGAGTGCGTAGCCCGAACACTGGCGGATCTAAAGACGCCGGTGATCTGCGGTGTAGGGCATGAAGTCGACGTTACGATTGCCGATCTGGTTGCCGATCGGCGGGCGCCTACGCCAACCGGGGCTGCCGAAATGGCAACGCCGCAGCTGGCGGAAGTCCAGGGATATTGTCTGCGGCAGCGGCAGCAGCTGATTTATCTGATTCATCAAAAACTGCGGATGCAGCGGCAGCGCTATGAGCAGCAGCGGGGCAGCTGGATTTTCCAAGATCCGATGACTTTGCTTCAGCCGGTTCAAATGCGTTTGGATTACAACACTTCAAGACTGCAGAACACCAGTCAGCGCGTGCGCACGCAGCGAACGCGTTTAGACCAGGTCAGCGCGATTCTATTGAACCAGACATCCAAGCATGTCTATCTGCAGCAGCAGCGTTTAGGACAGCTGCGGCTGAATCTCAATCACCATCAGAAACAACAGCTGATGCTTCGCCAGCAGCAGCTGAAAGAAAAGATCCGGCTGATGGATGCCTATTCTCCATTGAAAATTTTGGGGCGAGGCTACGGCCTGATCGCGCAGAACGGACATTTGGTTCGTTCCGTACAGGAAGTAAAAATTCAGGAAGAAATGCAGATTCGGCTGCATGACGGCCAGATCACGGCTGTCGTTAAGGAAAAGGAGGAACAGGCATGAGCGAGAAACCCACATTTGAACAATCCATGGATCGGCTTGATCAAATCGTATCGCTGCTCGAGAAAAATGAAATTGCTTTGGAAGAAGCGATCGGACTGTTTGAGGAAGGCTTGAATTTAGTTCAGGATCTAGATACACAGCTTCAGGGCTATGAAAATAAAGTCCAGGAGCTGATGCTTCGCCATCAGACAAAGGAAGGTCAGGGTGAAAACGAATGATGAATGAATTTGAAGAATTCCTGCAGCGTCAGTGCCGGCTGCTGAAACACTCTGAAGTCAGCGAAGCGATGGAGTATTCGCTGATGGGAAAGGGGAAGCGGCTGCGCCCACAGCTGTTGTTTGCGGTTATGGAAGGTTATGGCTTAGTTGCAAAGGATGGTTTCATGGCTGCCGGAGCTTTGGAAATGATGCATACCTATTCTCTGATCCATGACGATCTGCCGGCAATGGACAACGATGATTACCGCCGCGGCCGCAAGACCTGCCATAAGCAGTTTAATGAAGCCACGGCTATCCTGGCGGGCGATGGTTTACTGACGCAGGCTTTTGCACTCGCCGCAGAAAGCAGCGCGGATCCTATGAAAGCCTTGAAAATCGTAAAGGAATTAGCTTCTGCCGGCGGTGCCGAAGGGATGATCCTCGGCCAGATTAAAGATTTGGAAGCAGAAAACAGTGCGGCGGTGACGCTGGAACAGCTGAAGGAAGTTCATCTTTATAAAACCGGCTGTCTGTTTACGGCGCCTTTGGTCATGGGAGCTATTTTAGCCGGACAGGACGCTGCGATTTCGCAATGGCGGCGTATCGGCGCTTTAATGGGCCTGGCCTTTCAGATTCAGGACGATATTCTGGATGTTACCAAAAGCAGCAAGGAGCTGGGCAAATCAGCCAGCGACTTGGACAATAAAAAATCGACTTATGTCACAATATTGGGATTAGGCCAGGCGCAGGATGCGATGACTGAAGTCTATCGGCAGACGCGTGATGCGATTCGTCAGATGGACATGAACACGCAGCAGCTGATCGCGATTCTGGACGCAATGGAATTCCGGCAGTATTAAGTGAAGATAAGGAGGTTAGCGGAAATGGATTTAACCGATATACAGGATCCTTCCTTTCTGAAAGATCTGGATCAGCGGCAGCTGAAAGCCCTGGCGCAGCAGATTCGGGAGTTTCTGATTGATCATGTCAGCAAGACCGGCGGACATCTGTCCAGCAATTTAGGTGTTGTTGAGCTGACCATCGCTCTGCATAAGGTGTTTGATTCACCGCAGGATAAAATCTTTTTTGACGTGGGACACCAATGTTATACTCACAAAATATTAACCGGCCGGGCGAACCGGTTCGATTCGCTGCGGCAGTATGAAGGTCTGTCCGGCTTTGAAAAACGGGCGGAAAGCGAACATGACGTCTGGGAAGCCGGCCACTCTTCGACTTCACTGTCGGCAGCCTTGGGGATGGCCGTTGCCCGGGATCTCAACCATGAACAATATCATATTGTTCCGGTGATCGGCGATGGTGCTCTGGGCGGCGGGATGGCGTTGGAGGCATTGAATCAAATTGGCAGCGAACAACGCAATATCATCATTATTTTTAATGATAACAACATGTCGATTTCGGAAAATGTCGGCGTTTTAACCCAAAATTTTGCCAAATTGCGGGCCTCCAAGCCTTATAACACATTCAAAAATGATCTCAAGACAGCGCTGAACCGCAACAATGTCGGTCAGGCTGTTCTGTCGGGTCTGCAGAATATGAAAGACGCTGTGAAAAAAGGGGTCATTGATACAGGTGTTTTCGGTGAATTCGGTCTAGAATATTTAGGACCGGTCGATGGTCATGACATCAAGAGTTTGATTCAGATTTTAAACGTTGCTAAATCACATCAGGGGCCTGTCGTCGTCCATGTTCTGACGAAAAAAGGAAAGGGCTATTCCTATTGTGAGGAGGACAAGGAAGGCGTATGGCATGGCGTCGGACCGTTTAATCCCGCGACCGGAAAGCCTTTGTCATCCACCCCGGCCGGCTATCTTTCCTGGTCTTCGGTGATCAGCGAAACATTGATTCGGCTGGCTAAAGAAAACAAGGATATCGTTGCGGTCACCCCGGCGATGATTACCGGCAGCAAGCTGGAGAAATTCTTTGCGGTCTATCCGGAACGCTCGTTTGACTGCGGCATTGCCGAAGAACACGCCGCGACCTTCTGTGCCGGCCTGGCGATCAGCGGCAAGCGGCCGTTTATCTCCTTGTATTCATCTTTTCTGCAGCGTTGTTACGATCAGATTAATCATGATATCTGCCGGATGGATTTGCCGGTTGTGATCGGCATTGACCGTGCTGGCTTAGTAGGGGAGGATGGCGACACCCATCACGGCGTCTTCGACATCGCGATCCTGCGGTCACTGCCGAATCTGATTCTGGCGCAGCCGAAGGATGCTGCAGAAGCTCAGCAGCTGATGGCTGCCGCATTTGCCCAATCCCATCCGATGGCCTTACGCTATCCTCGTGGCACAGCGCTGTATAACGAATTGCCCCAAGCCGAACCGATTCCGATCGGCAGCTGGAGCATCGTGAACGAGGAACCGGATCACTGCTGCACCGTTGTGACTTATGGGCCGGATGTCGATAAAGTCGTTTCCAAGGTCTTAACCAATTCACTGCCTGTCAAAGTCGTCAATGCCCGCTTCTTCAAGCCTTTGGATGAAGCGATGCTGATGCAGCTGGCTGAAGAGGGAAAACCAGTGATCGTCTATGAAACAGACATGCTGGCCGGCGGTCTTTCCAGCGCGATTCTGGAATGGGCGGCAGATCATCAGGCTGACCTGACAATCCGTCGGGTCGGGATTGGCGACACGTATGTTCCGCAGGGATCCTTAAATAAAATCCGGCGGCTGGAAGGCATTGATATCCTGAGCTTGTTTGATGTGATAAAAGAATATTGCGGGTCATAAATCATTCCGGAAGGAGGAAAGCTGATGCTTAAACATCTGTATGTCAAAAACTTCATTCTTATTGATGAGGCCGATTTGGATTTTGATGTGGGCTTCAGTGTGTTTACAGGCGAAACCGGCGCGGGCAAATCGATTTTGATCGATGCAATCAGCTTGCTTTGCGGCCAGCGGGCCCAAGCAGGATTTGTCAAAAAAGGGGAAGCAAAGGCTTTGATCGAAGGCGTCTTTGATTTTACCCAGAATCCCCGGGTGCTGACGATGCTTCAGGAAGCAGGTTTTGACGGCGATGAAGACGTAGTCATCAGCCGGGAAATCAGTGCCGAAGGCAAAAGTCAGATGCGGTTAAATCATCGGGTGACAACGGCAAATTTAATCCGTGACTTGTTATCGCATGAAATTGACATTCATTCGCAGCACGATACGCAATACTTGTTAAACCGCAGCTCTTTTCTGAACCTTTTGGATCAATATCTGGATGAGGATGAACTGATCGCTGCAGTGAAAGAACAATTTAAAACCTATCACCAGCTAAAGGATCAGCTGGAGGAAGCCCGCAGCCCTAAAGCCGAACAAGATTTGGAATTCCTGCGCTTTCAGCTCAATGAAATCGAACAGGCTCAGTTAAAACCTGGGGAAGATGAGGAACTGGAAGCGATTGAGCACCGCATTGCCGCCCGGGAAAAAATTTATCAGCGGGTGGCGGAAAGTCTCGAAATCCTCGATGGGGAACAAAGTGCTGTACCACAGCTCTATGAGGCAGCACGGCTGACCGGTGGTTTTCCGGAAGAAAAGGAGCTGGCCGAAATCAGCGAGGCGCTTAACGAGCATTACTATGGACTGCAGGATTTAAAAGAACGGCTGCAAAGCTACTTTGAATCCCTGGAGTTCAGTGAGGAACAGATCAATGAAGTCCAAAGCCGGCTGTTTGAAATCAACCGGTTAAAACGAAAATACGGCCGCAGTTTGGATGAAATTCTGGAAAAGGAAGCGAACTTCCGGCAGCAGCTGGATCAGCAGGAGCATCGCCAGGAATATCTGCAGCAGCTGCAGCTGCAGGTTCAGTCAGCCTATCAACAGTTTGAAGCAACCGCCTTGAAGCTGCGTCAGGTGCGGCAGCAGAAAGCTCTGTCATTGCAGAAGGAAGTCGAAATTCATTTGCATGACCTGATGCTTCCGCATGCCCGCTTTGTCCTGCATCTGAAAGAGGCCAAGCCTTCAATTCATGGTCTGGATGAAGCAGACTTTATGATTTCCATGAATCCAGGCGAACCGGTGCGTTCGCTGACCCAGGTTGCCAGCGGTGGGGAACTAAGCCGGTTAATGCTCGGGTTGAAAACGATCTTTACGCGTTTAGAAGGCATTCAGACTGTCATCTTTGATGAAATTGATACCGGCGTCAGCGGCCAGGTGGCTACGGCGATCGGTTTGAAGATGAGTCTGCTGGCCCATGATGCCCAGGTTTTTTCCGTAACGCATCTGGCGCAGGTTGCAGCGTGCTCAGATCAACACTATCATGTGACTAAACGCCAAGGACAGGATTTTACAGAGACACAAATTCAGCGGCTGAGTGAGGATGAGCGCATTGATCAGCTGGCGCTGATTTCTCAGGGCGAATTGTCGCTTACCGCTCGTCAGGCCGCCCAGGAATTATTCCAGCGCAATCAAATGAAAGTGAATGAGGCACGGTCAAACTGACCGTGCTTTTTCACAAACACAGGGGAAGATACGTCAGTTTCTGAGTGAATTTCATCATTTCAAAATCAACTAAACAACCGGATCAGAGCCTGCTTTTCAGGCTTTGGTAAGATTTTCAGGCTATAACGAAATCCGCGGAATGCCATACTATCAGTACTGCGGAGGTGAGGCCATGAGAAGATTTTTGGGTTTAACGGCCTTCCTATTGACGTTAACGCTGTTGCCGATACAAGCTCAGGAGAAAACGGTGATTCTGGGCGGCGATACAATTGCGATCACAGTCAATTACGAAGGCGTTTATGTCAGTGGAATGTATGATTTTGAAGTCAATGGGGAAACGTTGTCCGCAGCGAAGGAAGGGACGATACAGGTAGGGGACCGGATTATTGAATCCAATGGCAGGCAGGTTTCTTCTCTGGAAGAGTTATTTGCCAATTTGAAAACGCTGCAGAAAGAGAGAAATCAAGTTCCTGTCACTGTAATCCGTAACGGGCAGCGTGAGGCTGCTTCTTTGTTTGTCTGTTATTTGGCATCAGAGAAAGTATTTAAGACCGGATTGTACGTCAAAGATAAGATTAAAGGCGTCGGAACCATGACTTACTATGATCCGGCAACGCAAACCTTTGCGGCATTGGGACATGAAATCGCTGAAGAAGGTCAAAGCCGTCCTGCGGACGTCACCATGGGACAGATCTTCGAAGCTACCGTCGTTTCGGTCCGCCGTTCCAGTTCCGGCAATCCGGGTGAAAAAATCTGCCAGTCGGATAGTTTAATTCCGATTGGGACGGTCAGCAAGAATACGATTTATGGTCTGTATGGGAAAGTCCAAACCTATCCTTCCACTTCTATCAGCGTGCCTGTAGCCTCGCGCGAGGAAGCCACGGTAGGGCCGGCAGAAATTTATACCGTGGTGCAGGGTACAATCCCGCAACGATATTCCATTCAAATCACAGAAGTGCGAAAACAAAACGGACAAGCCGTAAAAGGAATACGCTTTCAGGTTACGGATCCTACTTTATTGAATCAAACCGGCGGTATTATTCAAGGAATGAGCGGCTCTCCAATTCTTCAAAACGGAAAACTGATCGGAGCGGTAACGCACATGGTTACCAGTCAGCCCGATAGTGGTTACGGCATCTATATTGATTGGATGCTGCAGGAAGCTCAAAGCGAATAACAGACAGAAACTAAGGAAATGCCTGAAATTCAGGCATTTCTTTTCGCTTGAGTTCAAAAACAGGCAAAAAAGCAGAAACTTTTCCGTGGACTTCGACCCGTTTCGACTTCTTTTTCAATTGAAATTCCATAAAATGGAAACAACGAACAGAGGAGTGAACAGAATGAAACAGATCAGAATCCTGCTGTGTGAAAGCAGCAGCGAAATTAGACAACAAATGGAACAAGAACTGCGGAAGAAAAACGATTGGCTGCTTTTACCGAGCTGCAAAGATGGACAAGAATGCCTGGAGCGGATCCGCATGAGTCATCCGGACGTTTTAGTCCTGGACTGCATCATGCCGAAACTGGACGGCATGGAGGTACTCAGCACATTGAGCCGAGAAGGAATTCAAGTGCCGAAAATTATCTGTACTTCCAGCTTGATCAACGATTTTATGGCAGCAGAAATGCAGAAATATCAGGTGGATTATTTCTTAATGAAACCTGTCGAACCCAAGACTCTCAGCGATAAGATTGTTCAAATTTGCAGCTATCAGAAAAATAAGGTGTCAGCTCCAACAACAGCTCAGAATCCGTCTGAGGAAGATCCTGATGATGAACGCATGATGCGTCTGCAGCTGGAGCGGGAGATTACCGAAATTCTCCATGAAATCGGCATTCCAGCACACATCAAAGGCTATATGTATTTACGGACGGCAATTTTGGAAACGTATCTGAATGTAGATTATCTCGGCCAGATTACTAAGGTTCTCTATCCGTAAATAGCCCGGCGCTATATGACGACCAGCTCACGGGTGGAACGGGCCATTCGCCACGCGATCGAAGTCGCCTGGAACCGCGGCAATATCGATGCCATTGATGAGATCTTTGCCTACACGATCAGCGCCTCAAAAGCAAAGCCGACCAATTCGGAATTCATTGCAATGATTGCCGATAAACTCCGTTTAGAGCATCGCATCAAAAACAATTCCAATAGTTATACGAAAATCGGTTAAGGGAAGCGGAGGAGAAATCTTCCGTTTTTTTCTTACGGAAGATGAAAGATGTTCAAGTTCATGCTATAATTAAGAACAGTTGAATTGTTGGATAATTCGCTTTTGTTTGCCGCAAAGAGATTGTCTTTTTTGATCGCAGACGGATATTTATAGCAGGAATAGGATAGGAATAAGGAAAGGGGAGGGCGTGATGGGACGAGTGATCTATCATATTGATCTGAATGCTTTTTTTGCCAGCGCTGAAATTCTACTGGATCCTACTCTTCAGGGCAAGCCTGTCGTTGTCAGCGGCATGAGCAAGCGCAGCGTCGTCTCTACCGCCTCCTATGAAGCCCGACAGTTTGGCGTCCATTCAGCAATGCCGATCAAAGAAGCGCTGAAGCTCTGCCCACAATTAGTCGTCGTCAAAGGTCATCATGGCTATTACCAGCAGCTTTCCGAACAATTCATCAGTTATGTGAAGAAATATACCGATCAGGTTGAACAAGCCAGTATTGACGAATGTTATGCTGATATGAGCACTGCGATTCATCGCTTTTCCCGACCGCTGGATCTGGCCTGGCAGCTGCAGCAGGAGCTTTTCAGCGATCTGCATTTAAAATGCTCGATCGGTGTGGCCCCAAATAAATTTCTGGCTAAAATGGCCAGCGATATGAAAAAACCGATGGGCATCACTGTTTTAAGAAAGCAGGAAGTGCCGGTCAAGCTGTGGCCGCTGCCGATCGAGGAGATGCGCGGAATTGGAAAGAAAACGGCGCCGCAGATGAAAGCTTTGGGGATTAAAACAATTGGGGATCTGGCGAATGTCAAGGATCCGGAGATCTTACGTCCGCTGTTGGGTAAGAATACGGCAACCTACATCCAGCGGGCCAACGGCGAGGATGATCGTGAGATCATCAGCGATGCGGAAATCAAGTCTATGAGTCAGTCAACGACGCTCAACTACGACTTTTCTACGGAAGAAGAAGTACGGGCGCTGTTTCGCAGACTGGCAGATAAGCTCAGTGAGCGGATGATTGAAGAAGATAAGATGGGAACGATCATTTCCATTTCCATACGCTATTTCGATTTTAATACCAATGTCCGCTCGCGCAAGCTGGATCATCCAATTTACCGCAGTGAAGATCTGTTTGAGCTGGCAATGGAGCTGTTTGATGAAAACTATGAAGATCAGCCGATGCGGCATTTAGGCATTGGTGTCGGTTCCTTAAGCAGCATTCATGACCAGAAAATTCAAATGAATTTGTTTGATGCGCCGCTTGTCGATCCTGCCTGTGAAACCCTGGATCTGATCAGTCAGCTGAACCGCCAGCTCAGTCTGGGCGGCAAGCTGACAACTGCGGCTTCTCTGGTTAAAAACCAAACTGCGGACAAGCGCAGGAAATAAGTCTAATCTCTGCTGGCCGTCATACATTGATACCAGGAGGGAATCATGAAAACAATTAAACCCCAGTTAAAAAACTTCTCAGATAAGCATAAGAACTCCATCAATTTTCTGCTTATTTTATTGATTTTTGGTATGATCACCGGTGTTCTGCTTTCACGCTGGATCAGCAGCGCGGATGTGGAGCGGCTGTCTTCTTACTTATTAACGACCGTCATCACCAGTGTAGAACCGCAGTCTTTTTTTACGAGTCAGTTTGTTACGAATATTTTATTTATGCTGGCGGTCTTTTTCCTCGGCTTTTCCTTAGCGGGTATTCCATTAATCGGCTTTGTCGTTTTCACCAAAGGCGTGCAGATCGGCTTTTCGTGTGTTTTGTATGTCCTGACATATCAGCTGAAAGGGGTGTTGGGCATCCTGCTGACGCTGATTCCGCAGATTCTGTTCGATTTAATCGCCTTGTTTTTAGTCTCTGTGATCAGCACGGAGATTTCCTATGCTCTGATCCAACGCTGTCTGGGCTACAGCCGCAGTGATTTTTCGCTCATTCATCTGATTAACAGCCGGCTCAACGTTTTAATCGTTTCGTTACTGTTGATCTTCTTTTCCGCCTGGATTAAGTCAACCTTGGTCATCCGGCTGATGGAAATTTTCGCCATGATGGAATAACTCTGGTATAATAAAGCTGGAAAGCAGGGAGAATATGACGTTAGAAGAAGCCTTCCAGCAATATCTGATTTACATCACAATTCAGTTTCCGAAATCTGAAAAAACAATTTCGGGTTACCAGCATGAACTCAGCCGGTATCTTCAGTTTCTGAAGCAAAAAGAGTTAGTTCAAATCGATGAGATTGAATCCGGAATGCTGGAAGAGTATGTCCGGGTCTTGTCCCGCGAACATGCTTCAGCCTCAGTCAATCATGCGATCACCGCAATCCGCAGCTTTCATCAGTTTTTGGCATTTCGTTTTGATCAGCCGGATCCAGCTGAATATCTGGAACACCTGCAGAAAACCCAGGCGCTGCCGGTGTACTGCACGAAACAGGAGATTGAAAAGATGATGGCTCAGTTTGGCCAAAGCCCTGAGGATATTCGCTGGCATGCGATTGCGGAGCTGCTCTACGGCTGCGGGCTGCGTGTCAGTGAATGTGCGGAGCTGACGATGAATCAGATAGATCTAGAACTGGGCATGCTTCGGGTATGGGGGAAAGGCAATAAAGACCGCTTAGTTCCGATGCCGCGGCAGACGATGCGGATCGTGCGTGAATATGTCGACACAGTCCGGCCGCTGTATCAGAAAAAACCTACCTCCTGGCTGTTCATTACCCGACTGGGAAAGAAAACAACTACTGCTTCAATTGAAAGTATGATAAAATCAGTATGTATCCAGGCTGGTATTCAAAAGCCGATCACACCGCATAAACTACGCCATACGTATGCCACGCATATGTTGGAAGGCGGAGCCGATCTGCGCAGTGTTCAGGAGCTGTTAGGGCATTCCGATATCGCAACGACGCAGATTTACACGCATATCGACAGGCATCGGCTGCGGACGGCTTATGATGAAGGGCTGGGAAAATTAATGGATCAAGAAGAAGGAGAAAACAACCATGAAATATAAGCGAATTTTTACTATTGTTATGGATTCCGTCGGATGCGGTGAAATGCCGGATGCGGAACGTTACGGCGACCGGGGCGCGGATACGATCGGGCACATTGCGAAGACGGTAGGCGGATTAACGATGCCAGCTATGGAAAAACTCGGCTATGGCAATCTGCATCCTATCCTTGGCGTTGAGCCCCAGCGCGATCCGCAGGGGTATTACACAAAAATGCTGGAAGCTTCCGTCGGCAAGGATACAATGACGGGCCATTGGGAAATGATGGGGCTTTACATTGATAAACCTTTTCAGACCTTCACGGAAACCGGATTTCCGCAGGAGTTGATCGACGAACTGGAGAAACGCACCGGCTATAAGATTGTCGGAAACAAGTCTGCCAGCGGTACGGAAATTTTGGATGAGCTGGGCGAGCATCATATGAAAACCAAAGAGTTGATCGTCTACACATCTGCGGATTCAGTACTGCAGATTGCGGCTCATGAAGAAATATTTGGTTTGGAGGAGCTGTATCGCTGCTGTGAGATCGCCCGTGAACTCACCATGCGGGATGAATGGAAGGTTGGACGTGTAATTGCCCGTCCTTTTGTCGGTGAAGGTAAAGGTCATTTTACGCGCACCAGCAACCGTCATGATCTGGCCTTGAAACCGTTCGGCAGAACGGTCTTGAATGAATTAAAAGATCGGGGCTTCGACGTGATCAGTATCGGCAAGATCAAAGATATCTTTGACGGCGAAGGGGTGAGTGAGGCCTACAAATCAACAAGCAGCCACCATGGCATGGAACAGACCATTGAATTAACGCAGAAGGATTTTACGGGTCTGTGTTTTGTCAATCTCGTTGATTTTGACGCCAAATGGGGGCATCGCCGCAATCCGCAGGGGTATGCACAGGAATTGGAAGATTATGATCAGCTGCTGCAAAACTTTTTAAGTCAGCTGCGCGAAGACGATTTAGTCATCATCACAGCCGATCATGGTAATGATCCTTGTCATACCGGAACGGATCATACCCGTGAAATGGTGCCGCTGATCCTTTATTCGCCATCTCATCAGGGCTCTGGTTTGCTGCCGCTGGCCAATACATTTGCGAATCTGGGAGCAACGGTCGCCGATAATTTCAAAGTTACGATGCCGGCTTATGGAACGTCTTATTTAAAATTCCTGAAATAGCATCCAGCCCGCTTGATATTTATCAACGAAGCAAGGAAAGAAGGATGAACGAACAGTTTTAGCTTATGATCTGTTTTTCATCCTTTTTCTATAAAGTGCGGTCTGGGGTAGGAAACAATGGCTTATTTTCGGTATTTCAAAGATTTTAAAAGAGTTTCTCAAAATGATCTAGGCAGTTTTTTGGTCATGGAAGATGATAGAAAGGGAGCTTATCATGAAGCAAATAACCTATAAAGATGAATGCATCATCAGTGATAAAGGGGATATCGGCGGTTTTGTTTTTGTCTCCATCTGGCTGTTGATTACCCTTGGATTTTTTTAGTTGAAGGCTATCTTGCGATATTTAAGCATAGCCGGATGTCCGGAAATCTCATTGTAGGTATTCTGTTTGCGATTGTTACTGTATTAGCTATGATCACACTTTACCGTTCCATTCATAAACATCGGGCACGGGCGTTGGAAATGCGATATATAGCGATGAACCAAGGACAGTGCTATCCGGGTAAGATTATAGACGCCGGGATGGAAAAGGAAACCGATACATATGAAATCAGAAATGAAGACAATTCCACAAAAACCTGCACCCGAACGGTTCCTAATTATTGGGTCGTCGTTGAATATCATTTACCTGAGGACAATCATCCACGGCAATTTCGGGCAGTGCATATGAACCGCAGTGCAAAGTCATATATTGGATCTAATGTTGATGTCTACGTCTGGAAACAATGGTCAGATATAATCAAACAGACACTGACGCTGACCTATATTGATATGTACAGTATAAGATGAAACAAAAATATTGGATAAGATACATTATGCGAAGTTATAGATGAGAATTATATCCCTGAGCTTCGCTCGCAGTGAATCGGCTGATGACGGCAAGCATATAGATCAGAATCAGGCTTCCCATAAGCACGGTCAACCAAAATAAGAAATGATCGGCCTGCGGAAAGATTCCCAGCAAGGCTAATCCAATGAACTTTGAAAACAACACCTCAAAGCCCACCATCCGGCAACATACCATCAATGATGTTGTGGACATGGAACGCTGGACAACAATGATGCCCAGGCAAAAGTCCAAAAGAACAAAGCCTACTGAAAAAGCAAGAATATCAAGATCATGCCATTGAAACAGCCATTTGGGATGATGAAGCAGTAAATACGTCGGTCCAGACATAACAAAAATCAACAGAAGTGATGAAATACAGGAGAAGCTTAAAGGGATATCAGATAAGATCCAGGCTTCCATTTTCCTTAATAAACAAACGAATAGGTCTTCCACTTTCATTGCAGCACTTCCCTTCTTCCGGCGTCTTGTTATTTATTGAACTTATTGAATTTAACTTAGGATACAACAAAAAGTCCAAGTTTGATTGGACTTTTTGTTAACCTTTCATAGATTTCAAGCTGATAAAACATGAAGACAAGCGATGAATTTCTGCCACAACCCTGCCCTCTTTGAAACTTCCACAACGACGGTATTAGGATTCGGATGTCTTTCTTTGACGGCTTCCTGGAGCTTGTGTAGCGGTAAATTTTCAATTCGCTCTTCCATTTTTTTAAATCTTCTGTATTGCTTGTAGTAGTTGCACGCATAGATTCCCGCGCCTGTCAAAGCAACAACACCCATAATCTTCAACGCTTTTTTCATAACATTTCCTCTCTTAACGACACTTTCATTTGATTTCTTAACTCTATTATATCATGGCAATGGAATTCCAACATTGTCTTTTTTTGGTCAGATTTCAAAATGTGTCGTAATCAGAACTTATAAATTACGCATTCGATAGAAGTATTTATCAATGATCGCAAAATTATGTTCACCCAAGGCTGGATTGTTTACACGCAGTGATCCATTATAATAAACATCCGGAATAAAGCCTTCTTTCACGCAAAGATCAACAGCTTCTGCTAGAATCGCATTGATCAGAAAAATGAACGGAATGGAAGAGGTAGATCCAACCTTCATTGGCAGACCTTCAATTGCCACGGCAGCATCGCCGATGGCCGAACAGTTGGAGATGACAACATCACCGAAATCCATCAGATGCTTGCCGCTGGAATGCCGCGGTTTTAAGGTTGCCGAGTATTCTGTATTCGTCAAAACAATGACAGGAAAACCCCGTTCCTGACAGATCTTTGCGAATTCCAACGTAACCGCGTTGTTGCCTGAGTTGGAAATGCAGATTACTACATCGTTGGGTTCGAAGCGGTAGTAATCAATGATCTTTTCTGCATACCCTTCCATCTTTTCCAGAAACCCTGACTTTGTAATCTGCGTATTCCCGGTCACCGCTTCTTCCAATACAGCCTGGACATTCCCTAAAGTTGCAGAACGATAAAAAACATCATCGGCGATCAGATGAGAATGACCACATCCGAAAACACGGATGATTCCTTCTTTCTTCGTACAGTCCGCCAAAATTCGTGCAGCGCTTTCGATAGCCTCCTGCTGCGTGCTCTCAATTTGACGCAAAGCCCTAATTTCTTCTTCCAGATACTGCTGCCAAACTTTCATAATTCGTGCCTCCTTTTGTTTATTATAACATGCCGGCTGAAAACAAAAAGCCTCCGGCAGTAAATCCGGAGACTGAGGAGCATTTCTATCTAGTCACGATTGCGGTTAAAGATCAGAAGCAGCCGCAGAATCTGCAGCACCGAGGAGATCAATGATGCGATATAGGTGAAAGCCGCGGCGCTCAGCATGGCTTTAATATCTTTGCGTTCTTCCTGAACGACAAAGCCTTCCTCAAACACCAATGCCATAGCACGCTTGGAGGCATCCAGTTCCACAGGCAAAGTTACCAGCTGAAAAATCGCAACACAGCTTAACATCACGATGCCTGTGTAGAAAAGCCCGGTGGAACTAAACAACAAGCCAAGGATTAAGACCACCCAGGAAAGCTGACTGGAAACCATCGCAAACGGCAGAATTGAATTGCGCAGCGTGATAAAGCCGTAATTTTCAGCATGCTGAATCGCATGACCACATTCATGAGCGGCAACGGCAACGGAGGCAATGCTGGAATTGGCATAGATATCCTGAGACAGGCGGACAACATTGGCTTTGGGATCATAGTGATCAGAAAGGGCTCCGCCCTGGGCCGGCTCAATCCGCACCTCCTGCAGTCCATGATCATCGAGAATTCGCCGGGCCACCTGAGCCCCGGTATATCCACGCAGCGTCATGACCTGCCGATAACGGGTATAAGCACCCTGAACTTTTATTTGTGAAAACATCACTAAAAAGATCGCTGCTAAATAGAGAATCCAATCCATAACCCTCACTCCTTTCTTTTCTAGTGTAACCCAAACTGAATCGTACATCCGAAACTCTTTGAGTCTTATTTGATTTTGACATTCTATCATAAACTGTACTGTTTGAACAGCTAATTGCGTAAACATTTCAATCGGATCAAGAAAGTGATGCAAGCATCACTCTGAAAGTCTAAACCTTCAGAGCCCCTCTCT